>VFQQ010000023.1_pt1 | contig 458937 bp, 359 predicted proteins | sample 3512341 | NCBI WGS metagenome assembly VFQQ01 (sample SAMN10412373, study PRJNA504923) | tailings metagenome | isolation source: Relicate 2 Philex TSF1 revegetated site | place: Philippines: Tuba, Benguet | collected 2017-08-29
TCGGGATTCGGGATTCGGGATTCGGGATTCGGGATTCGGGATTCGGGATTCGGGACAGCGTCGCGCGGCCGGGCGCGACGTCAAGCCCATAGGGTGGGCCCTGGCCCACCATGAACCCCACCCTGGGCCCGGTTCGCTGCTGAATCCGCGCGCTCCGCTTCCGCTTGGCATCGCGCATCGGCCCGCCACCGGCCGAGGGATCCCCGGCGACCGCTCAAGAGCGCAACGACGTTCAAAAGACCTCGCGTGCGTGCATGGTGTGGTGGGCCAGGGCCCACCCTATGACGCTCGCGGACGTTCACGCCGCCGCATCATGAGCTGCGCCAGCGCGCGCGCCGCCGCATCGCCGCGTCGGCTCAAGGCGCCAGCCGGAACCCGAAGGGAAGCAGCGCATCGATCGCGAGCACCCGCGCAGCCCCTTCGGCAAGGAACCCCACCCGCGCCCGCGGCCCCAGCTCGAAGATCTGCTGCCTGCAACCGCCGCAGGGCGCGGCCTCCTGCGCCCGGCCCTCGCCGTCGAAGGCAAGCACCACCAGATCGACCACTTCGACACCCGCGCCTTCCTCCGCCACCGCGGCCGCCAGCGCATGCCGCTCGGCGCAGCCGCTCAGCGGATAGGCGCTGTTCTCGACGTTGCAGGCCGCGTACAGGCCACCGCTGGCGGTGCGCAGGGCGCAGCCGACGTGGAAGTTCGAGAACGGCGCGTAGGCGCGCTGCGCGACGGCACGCGCGGCCTCAACGAGGACGGGATCCAGCTCGGGATGCATAGAGGCTTTCCGAGCGCATGCGCGCACATGGACAGGGCCGCACATACTGCCTGTCGCGGGTGCGCCCGTGCACGAGCACGCAGCCCAGGTAAAGCGGGAGACAGGCCACGCGAGCCTTCCACGCGCCTTGCCATGGGGCGTTACACTCCGCGCCCTCGCATTGCCATCCGGGAAAACCAATGCCCACCGCACGCGCATCGACATGCGCGCTTCTTCTCACACTCTTCCTGTCCACTGGCGGCGTCGCAGCAAGCGCCAGCGAAGGATCGCGCATGACGCTCGGCGCCTACCTGGGCAAGGAACACGCGGGTTGGGAGTTCACCTTGACCCTCGACGAGCAGGAGGTCTGCCGCTACACGCACGTGCCGCTGACGGTCGGCATGCCGTGGCCGCCCGGTGCCGACTGCCGCTTCGAGATTCCACCCACGGCCACCACCCTGCATCTGAGTGCGCTGAAGTCAGGCCTGATCTTCGATACCCGCCATGAGCAGAGCTTCCGGCTGGTGGACAGCTCGGGGGAGACACCCGGCCTTTACGACCGCAGCTTGTCGTTCGGCGAGCGCATGCGCGCTCTGTTCGACGCCGCGCAGGGCTGGGAAGAGAGCGGGGTCGAGCTGCGCGGGACGCCCATGGACAGCGACACCCGCGCGCAGGTCGAGGCGCGCCTCGGGCGCGCGCTGCCCAACGCACTGGTCGAACTGTGTACCGCGGTCGGCGGGGTCAGCTTCGGTGGGCTCGGCCATTGGCTGGACTGCGACGACGACCTGCTGCCGCTGAAGCAGCAGATGGACCGCTTCGGCTCCGACTACGACGACTCCCCCGAGTGGCAGCGCGTGTTCGATCACGCGGTCTTCGTCGCCCTCGAAGGCGGCGACGGCATCGGCTACCTCGCCTACGTCCCAGCGCCCAATACGCACTGCCCCGGCGAAGCCTGGTTCCGTTTCCATCAGGACGGCGGCGACTTCACCTGGCTGAAGGATGCCGACGGCCAGTGTCTGGACACAGAGGCTGCGCTGCTGCGCTGGTTCGAGATCCTGCTGATCGACGCCCGCGAGATCAACGAGAGCCCGGCGCCGGACACCCTGCGGCTCGACCGCACTCGCCCGCATCAGTACCTTGCCCTACGCCAGGCCTGGCGCGAGGATCCGAAGCGGCCCTTCCGGCTGTACGTGGACCGCCGCTGGTAGCTGCGGCGGCGTCACGGCTGTCGTGTGTCCATGGCCTGCACACTGCAAAGGTCTAGCCACTCACGCGGATCGTAGCGGGCCGCAGTCGTGCGATTCAGGGCCCGGCTGACTCCACGAGCCGCGCGCGCAGAGCGCGCCAGTCCTCCCGCACATGCCGGCGTGCCGCCCACCGGCCCAGCCACCAGAAGGGATTGAGCCAGGACGTCCAGCGTGGCCGGGCCAGCCATTCCGCCACTTTGCGCCGCGCCTCGTCCTCCGGAAAGAACCACGGGTCCAGGCCCATGCCGAAACTCAGATAGACCGCGATGGTGTCGAGCGCGAACGCGCCGCAGACCTCGTCGAAGACGATGCGCTCGATCCGCTCGACGCCCAGCCCGGTGCCCCGCAGCCTCTCCCCGAAGGCGTCCAGCTCATCAGCGTCGTACTCGGTGTCGACCCAGCACTGGGCCAACACTTCCCAGACGATGGCCTTCGGTGAGGGTGCGGGGTCCATGCGGATTCGGGATTCGGGATTCGGGATTCGGGATTCGGAGCAGCGTCGTGCGTGCAGACCTGGCGTCAAGCCAATAGGGTGGGCCCTGGCCCACCATGCCCCCGATCCCAGCCTCGGTCCATCGGCAGGTTTGCGCAAGCGCTGCTGCTCCACTTCTCCATCGCACAGCGGTTGCCGAGTCATCCGACGCGTCATCCCCACACCATCTCATGCGAAAGGAGACGCCCGCATGGACGCACGACACGCGCCCGGACCGAACCGAGGCAAGTTCAACTGACGTGGGTCGAGACCCAGCCCATGGGCTCGGGCCGCAGTGCGCCGCAGCGCGCTAGGTGACGTGGCGATTGGCTTTGGCGACCGACACGTTCGGCGCAGAACATCCACGCATGCGGTGGTCGGCCGCGCCACCTTGCGACGCGCTGCGCCTGGCCCAAGCCGCGCAAGGCATCGCGCCGGTTCGTGGCATCCGCACGGCAGAAGGCCCGGGTTTGCCCGGGCCTTCCGCATTCAAGCATTGAAGCGAACAGCGCTCAGTACACGTCCTTCGCCGTGTTGTAGACGTTGAACTTGCCGGTCGGCGTGATCAGGCGCGGGTCGTCGATGACGGCCTTGAGCGTGCGCGTCCTGTCGTCGACCACCACGATCGCCGAGCGCTGGTCCTTGCCGTTCCACACCGAGAACCAGACCTCGGTGCCGTCCTTGTTGTACTCCGGCTGCACCACGCGCTTCGGGCCTTCGCCCAGGTTCGCCCACTCGGCGATCGGCAGCACTTCATATCCGCCTTCGAGGTCGTCGAGATTGAACACCGCGATGCTCTGCGAGACCTCGGCGGTCGGATTCAGCGGTGTGTCGACCCACAGGTTGCGCGACTTAGGATGGGTCTTGATGAAGAGCGAACCGCCGCCCTGGCCTTCCAGCACATCGACCACCTTCCAAGCCTGGTCGGGGTGACCTTCGGGATCGGTGCCGATCAGCGTGACCTTCTCGTTGCCCAGCGCCGAGGTGCCCCAGACCGGACCGAACTCGGGGTGCACGAAGTTGGCGCCGCGCCCCGGGTGCGGGATCTTGTCGACATCGATCAGGCCGACCATCTTCTGGTCGCGCGAGTCGACCACGGCGATCTTGTCGCTCTGGTTGGCAGCGGTCAGGAAGTAGCGCTTGGTCACGTCCCAGCCACCGTCATGCAGGAAGCGCGCGGCATCGAGCGTAGTGACTTTGAGCGCGTCGAGGTCGCTGTAGTCGACCAGCAGGATGCGGCCGGTCTCCTTGACGTTGACGATGAACTCCGGGTGCTCGTGGCTGCCGACGATGGCGGCGACGCGCGGCTCGGGATGGAACTCCTGGGTGTCGACCGTCATGCCGCGGGTCGAGACGATCTTGATCGGCTCCAGCGTCGGGCCGTCCATGATCACGTACTGCGGCGGCCAGTAGGCTCCGGCGATGGCCAGCTTGTCCTCGTAGCCGGGGAACTTGCTGGTTTCGACCGAGCGAGCTTCGAGGCCGATCTTGATTTCGGCGACGCGGTCGGGCTTCTCCATCCACAGGTCGATCAGGTCGATCTTGCCGTCGCGGCCGATGGTGTAGACGTAGCGCATCGAGTGGCTGATGCGCGAAATGTGCACCGCATAGCCGGTCTTGATGATGTTGATGATCTCGTAGGTGTCGCCGTCGATCAGGGCGATCTCGCCCGAGTCGCGCAGGGTCACCGAGAAGATGTTTTCCAGGTTGTAGCTGTTCATCTGCCGGGTCGGACGCTGTTCGACCGGCACCATGACGTTCCAGCTGCCGCGCATCTCGGCCATGCCCCACTCCGGCGGGTTCGGCGGCGTGTGCTGGAGGAAGCGCGCCATCAGGTCGACCTGCTCGGTCGTCAGCTCGCCACCGGTGCCGAAGTTGGGCATGCCCGCCGGCGAACCGAAGGTGATCAGCGCCTTGAGGTAGTCGGTGCCCTTGGCCTGGGTGATGTCCGGGGTCAGCGGCTTGCCGGTGGCACCCTTGCGCAGCACGCCGTGGCAGCCGGCGCAGCGCTGGAAGAAGATCTCGCTGGCCGCGGCGAACTCGTCCTCCGTCATGTCGGGCGCGCCGGGGGTGCGCACCTGTCTGACGTCGGCGCCGGCCAGCGTGGTCGGCGCGCCCTCATAGGCGGCCTGCGCCTGCGAGGTGCCCGGATGGGCCTGACCCTGGGCGGGGTCCTTGGGCGCGCCGATCTCGGTGCGCACCGCAGCCACCTGCTCGGCAGTGATGGTGGCCCCGCCCGAGTTCAGACCGGTGTTGACGTAGCTCAGGATGTGGGCGATATCGGCGTCGCTCAGATGGCTCATCGCCGGCATCACGCCGTTGTAGTCCTTGCCGCTGACCTTCATCGGGCCAGACAGCCCGGTCAGCACCGCGCGGATCGCGGTCTCGGCGGTGTTGGAGGTCAGCCAGTCCGAACCCTTGAGCGGCGGGAAGGCGCCGGCCAGACCCGAGCCATCCGGCTGATGGCAGGCCGCGCAGTTGGCGAGGTAGGCGGCCTGGCCGGCCTCGGCGTCGGATTTCGGCGGACGCTCGTTGACGGTGTCGCTGCTGCTGCAGGCGGTGGCACTGAAAAGCATCAGTGCCAGGGCCCCGGTAAGGTGTCGGTAACGCATGGCGATCTCCTGGCGGGTAGCGGGGGTGCAGGGCGGGCACGCTTCTCTGGGGTGCCTGAGCGTCCTGCTCGGTGGCCAGTCTGTGCCCGCACTTCACGCGTCAACCCTGACTTGGGTCAGGTGGACCGCAGTCTCCCGGCCTTCGTGAAGACGCGTTTGACCTCACTCAAATTTGCGTGAGGGTGACGACCCGTAGGCTGCACCCCAACTCCTGCTGGAACACGCCCCATGCACCGCTGTCCTCCTCGCCCCCTTTGCCGCGCCATCGCGCTGGCCCTGCCCCTGCTCTGCGCGCTCGCGCCCTTCGAGGCATCCCGGGCGGAGGCCGCCGCCGAAGCCACCCGCCTCGACCAGATCGTGGTGGTGGCCCGCCGCGCGCCCGAACCGCTGTCACAGGTCGTCTCCAGCGTCAGCCTGGTCGATCGCGAGCAGTTCGAGTCGCGCCTGGCCGTCGATGCCGCCGATCTGGTGCGCTACGTGCCGGGGCTGCGCATGGACTCGGAACCCAACCGCTTCGGCAGCCAGGGCGTGTCGATCCGCGGGCTCGGCGGCAACCGCGTGCGCGTCGAAATCGACGGCGTGCCCCTGCCGGAGGCCTTCGCGGTCGGCCAGTTCGCCGCCGCCGGCCGTGACTTCGGCGAGCTGGCCAGCATCGAACGCATCGAAGTGCTGCGTGGACCGGCTTCGACGCTGTATGGCAGCGATGCCCTGGCCGGCATCGTCGCCATCCGCACCCGCGACGCCGACAGCCTGCTGGCCACCAGCGCGGGCGACCGCCACTTCGGCCTGCAGGCCGGCTATGCCGGCCGCGATGCCAGCCGGCATCTGGGCTTCAGCCATGCTTTCGCCGGCGACCACGGCCTGCAGGGCGTGCTGGTCGCTTCGCTGCGCGAGGCCGGCACGCCGGGCAACCGCGGCCGCTCGACGGCGGAAGACGCCAACCCCACGGATCGCGAAGCACGCAGCCTGCTCGGCAAGCTGGGCCGCGGCTTCGGCGCGCACGGCCAGTGGCAGCTCGCCTTCGAGCACCAGCGCAGTGAGGTGCAGACCGACGTGGTCAGCCAGCGCTTCGCTCCCGGCCGCTTCACCACCACTTACGAACTGCTGGGCGACGACGCCCAGCGCCGCAACCGCATCAGCCTGAAGACGAACTGGGAGGCGAGCCTGCTCGGCTTCGACCGCATCGAAGCCCTGCTCTACGGCCAGGACAGCGAAACCCGCCAGGACACCGAGCAGTTCCGCTTGGCCGACCGCACCACGCCCTTCGAGTCGCTGCGCTGGCGGCGCTTCGACTTCGCGCAACGCGATCTCGGCCTGGATCTGCTGGGCATGCGCAGCTTCAGCACCGGCGCGGCCGCGCACGAATTGCTGGCCGGGCTGGAACTGGAACGCAACCGCTACAAAGGCGAGCGCGATGGCCTCGAGACCAACCTGCGCAACGGCAGCACCTCGACCGTGGTGCTGGGCGAGCGCTTCCCGGTGCGCGATTTCCCGACCTCGGTCGGTGAGCGCCGCGCCCTGTTCCTGCAGGACGAGATCACGCTGGGCCGCTTCGCGCTGATCCCCGGCCTGCGCTACGACCAGTACCGGCTGGACGCGCGGCCCGACGCGATGTTCGTCGAGGACTATCCCGGGTTCGAGGTGGTGGACGGCAGCGAAGACAGCCTGACCGGCAAGCTCGGCCTGCGCTTCGCCGCGACCGAGGACAGCCAGCTGTTCCTGCAGTACGCCCGCGGCTTCCGCGCTCCGCCCTTCTCCGACCTCAACATAGGGCTGGCGCTGACGCTTCTGAACTATGAGGTGCGGCCAAACCCCGACCTGAAGCCCGAGACCAGCCACGGCTTCGAGGCCGGTTGGCGCTATGCGGGCGCGCGCGTGCATGCCACCGTGTCGGCCTACCGCAACGACTACCGCGACCTGATCGAATCGCGCGCCAACCTCGGCGTGGAGCCGACCACCGGCGCCCTGGTGTTCCAGTCGATCAACCGCGACCGCGCCCGCATCGAAGGCGTCGAGCTTGAAGTCGAATGGGACCTGGCCGGGCTCGCCGAGTCGCTCGATGGCTTCCGCCTGCAGGGCGCGCTGGCAACGGCGGACGGCGAGGACACCCGTCGCAGCCAGCCGCTCAACAGCGTCGACCCGGACACCGCCGTGCTGGGCCTGAACTATGCAGCGGGCAGCGGACGCTGGGGCGCGGAGTTCATCGGAACCGGCGTGCGTGGCAAGGACGCTCTCGACCAGGCTGCAGGCGCGCTGTTCGCCCCACCCGGCCACGCCGTGTTCGACGCCTTCGCCTGGTGGCAGGTGCACGAGCAGGTGCGCCTGAACCTCGGCCTGTTCAACCTCGGCGACCGTCGCTACTGGCGCTGGGCCAACGTGCGCGGGCTGGCGGCGAGCACGCCGAACCTGGGCTTCTACACGCAGCCGGGGCGGAGCGTGAGCGTAGGGGTAGATGTGAGGTTCTGAGCTGGCGCGCCATAGGGTGGGCCCTGGCCCACCAAGAGCCCTACGCCCGCCCCGGTCTTCGCGTTCGCAGGCTGACTTCCTCTCAAGCGATACGGAAACGCGACACGCCTCCACGCCTCCACGCCTCCACGCCATGGTGGGCCAGGGCCCACCCTATGGACGCTTCGCTTCCTGCGTCCCGCTTCCCGCCTCTCGCTTCTCGCTTCTGCCGTTGCCCTTGCGGGCAGGAGCCCGCGCTCTTCCACGGGGCCCCTGGGGAGCGGCGGGAGTCGGTCGATCCGCCCGCAGGGTTGGCCGCAGGGATGCGGCCAAGGTTTTCGACAGGCCAGGGATGGCCTGTCCGAAAACCCCGACCGACTCACGCGAACCCTTCGCGCACGGATGCGCGAAGGGCGCGGACGAGGGGTGGCCTTTCTTTTGGTTCCTTTTCTCTGGCCACGCAAAGTGAGGGACTCGGGCAGCCCGAAGGGCTGACCGAAAGCTCTTGATCTTCGCTTCCAAACACGAAGCGACGAAGCAAGACCGAGGCGAGTGTGGAGCTCATGGTGGGCCAGGGCCCACCCTATGGACGCTTCGCTTCCCGCTTCCCGCTTCCCGCTTCCCGCTTCCCGCTTCCCGCTTCTCGCTTCTGCCGTTGCTCTTGCGGGCAGGAGCCCGCGCTCTTCCACGGGGCCCCTGGGGAGCGGCGGGAGTCGGTCGATCCGCCCGCAGGGTTGGCCGCAGGGATGCGGCCAAGGTTTTCGACAGGCCAGGGATGGCCTGTCCGAAAACCCCGACCGACTCACGCGAACCCTTCGCGCACGGATGCGCGAAGGGCGCGGACGAGGGGTGGCCTTTCTTTTGGTTCCTTTTCTTTGGCCACGCAAAGTGAGGGACTCGGGCAGCCCGCAGGGCTGACCGAAAGCTCTTGCTCTTGCTATTCGCTTCAAGCGAGAGAGCGATCAAGCGAAACCGGGGCGAGCGTCCAGCTCATGGTGGGCCAGGGCCCACCCTATGACAGCCGCGAGGGCGGGCCACCCGAAGGACGGATCGAACGCTCTTGCGCTTTGCTTCAAGCAGCGAGCAGCGAGATCAAACGCAGTCATTCCCTGCGGCAAGAGGGATGGCAACGCTCCGCCCGGACCCTCTCCCCAATCCCACCTTCGCTTCGCTCGGGCTCTCGGGGTCATCGGCTGCCACCGGCAGCCGATGACCCCGAACCGCTCCCACGGGGAGAGGGCTCAAGCGCAGCGGAGCAACGCCGAGCCCTTCGCCGGCAGATCAACGGCAGGGCCGCGCCCTACCCGCGCAACTGCGGCCTGACGACCACCGCCCCGCTTGACCTGCATCAGTGCCACCCAGACCCACTGGAGCGGAGCATCCCCTCCACATCAAAAGGTCGATGAGGAGTGCGTGTCGTGAGCATTGAAAGAAAGCTGTGGCTGGGCCTGATCGCCCTGCTCACGGTCTCGTTCGCGGTCCTGCTGTGGGTGGGCACCGAGATCCACCGGCAGATGCCGCCGGTCCCCGAGCAGGTGGTGACCACCGAGGGCAGCGTGGTCTACACCCGCGCCGACATCGAGACCGGCCGCCAGGTCTGGCAGTCGATGGGCGGCCACCAGCTGGGCTCGATCTGGGGCCACGGCAGCTACGTGGCGCCGGACTGGACCGCCGACTGGCTGCATCGCGAAGCGATCGCCTGGCTGGACATCGAAGCGCGCCGCACCCACGAGCGCGACTACGCCGACCTGCTGCCCGAGCAGCAGGCCGCCCTGCAGGTGCGCCTGCAGAGCGAGATCCGCCAGAACGGCTACGAGGCCAGCACCTCGAACCTCGTCATCAGTGCCCAGCGCGCGCAGGCCATGAACGTGGTCGCCGAGCACTACATCGCCCTGTTCGGCGATGACCCGCAGATGCTCGACCTGCGCCGCGCCTACGCGATGAAGAACGGCACGGTGAAGGAAGCCGAGCACCGCCGCGCGCTGAATGCCTTCATCTGGTGGACGGCCTGGTCGGCGGTCACCGAACGTCCGGGCCAGGAGATCAGCTTCACCGCCAACTGGCCCTACGAGCCCCTGGTCGGCAACGAGCCGGCGCCGAACCTGCTGATGTGGACGGTGTTCAGCGTGCTGTTCCTGATCGCCGGCATCGCCCTGCTGGGCTGGTACAACGCCCGCCAGAAGGAAGAAGAGCTGCCGCCGCTGCCGAAGATCGACCCGCTGTCGACGATCACGGTCACGCCCTCGATGAAGGCCACGGCCAAGTACTTCTGGGTGGTGATCGCCCTGTTCCTGACCCAGATCCTGCTCGGCGCGCTGACCGCGCACTACCAGGTCGAGGGCCACGACTTCTATGGCATCGCCCTGTCGGAGTTCCTGCCCTACTCGCTGACCCGCACCTGGCACACCCAGCTCGCGGTGCTGTGGATCGCCACCGCCTGGCTGGGCATGGGCCTGTACATCGGCCCCGCGATCTCTGGGCATGAACCGAAGTTCCAGCGCCTCGGCGTCAACGTGCTGTGGGTGTGCCTGATCATCATCGTCGTCGGCAGCTTCGCCGGGCAGTGGTTCGCGGTGATGCAGAAGATGGGCCTGGCCCACAACTTCTGGTTCGGCCACCAGGGCTGGGAGTACGTCGACCTCGGCCGCTTCTGGCAGTGGTTCCTGTTCCTGGGCCTCGGCATCTGGCTGTTCCTGGTCGGCCGCACCCTGGTGCCGGCGATCCGCCGCGGCGGCGAGCACAAGTCGATCACCCTGCTGCTGTTCCTCTCGACCGTCGCGATCGGCCTGTTCTACGGCGCCGGCCTGATGTACGGCGAGAAGACCCACCTGTCGATGGTCGAGTACTGGCGCTGGTGGGTGGTGCACCTGTGGGTCGAGGGCTTCTTCGAGGTCTTCGCGACCGCAGTCATCGCCTTCCTGTTCACCAAACTGGGCCTGGTCCGCGCCAAGCTCGCCACCACCGCGGTTCTGTTCGCCACCATCGTGTTCATGGCCGGCGGCGTACTGGGCACCCTGCACCACCTGTACTTCACCGGCACGCCCACCGCAGTCATCGCGATCGGCGCCAGCTTCTCGGCGCTGGAAGTGGTGCCGCTGGCCTTCCTCGGCTTCGAAGCCCACCACACCTACAAGCTCAGCTCGGCCACGCCGTGGATGCGCCGCTACCACTGGCCGATCATGTTCTTCGTCGCGGTGGCCTTCTGGAACCTGGTCGGCGCCGGTCTGTTCGGCTTCCTCATCAACCCGCCGCTGCCGCTGTACTACATGCAGGGCCTGAACCTGACCCCGCTGCACGGCCACACCGCCCTGTTCGGCGTCTACGGCATGCTCGGCATCGGCCTGATGCTGTTCTGCCTGCGCGGCATCAAGCCACTGGTGGCGTGGAACGAGGGTGCACTCAAGACCGCGTTCTGGGCGCTCAACGTCGGCCTGGTCGGCATGGCCCTGTTCACCCTGCTGCCGATGGGCATCATCCAGCTGGCCGCGGCGATCGAGCACGGCTACTGGTATGCGCGCTCGGCCGACCTGATGCAGCAGCCGATCATCCAGATGCTGGTGTGGATGCGGGTGCCCGGCGACACCGTGTTCAGCGTCGGCGCCGTGGCCCTGGCCTGGTTCACTCTGCGGCTGTGGATCAAGCCGAAGGAGGCCCTCGAAGCCCCGAAGGGCAGCGAGGCCGAGGCGCGGGTGTGAGCGGCGCGGCCGCGTGATGCACCAAGGACCGGCGCGGTGAATGCGCGCAGGTCTCGCAGAGCGGGCCCGGGTGATTCCGGGCCCGCTCTGCGTTGGGGCTTCGGTGCAGATGGGCATGCGCGAGCGTCAAGCCCACGGTGGGCCAGGGCCCACCCTATCCACATCGCCGCTTCTCGCTTCTCGCTTCTCGCTTCTCGCTTCTCGCTTTGGCTCTTGCGGGCAGGAGCCCGCGCTCTTCCAGGGGGCCCCTGGGGAGCGGCGGGAGGCGGTCGATCCGCCCGCAGGGTTGGCCGCAGGGATGCGGCCAAGGTTTTCGACAGGCCAGGGATGGCCTGTCCGAAAACCCCGACCGACTCTCGCGAACCCTCTGCGCAAGGATGCGCAGAGGGCGCGGACGAGGGGTGGCCTTTCTCTTGCCTACTTCTCTTGACTCCGGGCTTCCTGCCCTCCGCCCCTCCGGGGCCGCCTTCGGCGTTCGCGCCGCTCCTGCGGCGCAGTGGCCACGCAAAGAGAAGTAGGTCGGGCAGCCCGAAGGGCTGGCCGAAAGCTCTTGCTCTTCGCTTCAAGCGACGGAGCGACGGAGCGACGAAACGACGAAACGACACCGAGGCGAGATTGGAGCCCATGGTGGGCCAGGGCCCACCCTATGACAGCCGCGAGGTCGGGCAGCTCTAAGGGCTGGCCGAAAGCTCTTGCTCCTCGCTTCAGGCAACCCAGCGAACAAACGAAACCAGGGCGAGTGCGGAGCTCATGGTGGGCCTGGGCCCACCCCATGACTGCACCGAGGTCGGGCAGCCCGCAGGGCTGACCGACATCGCTTGCTCCTGCTTTTCGCTCGGAGCGACGAAAGCGCAGGCGCCACATCAGCCATGAGCCAAGTCGCAACGCACGGCAAGGCCCGAAGCAAACGCTTCGCCCAGCCCCCCCAACCCCTCCCCCGCGGGGAGAGGGGCCAGCGCATCGGCTGACGCAGATCAGCGCGCTCCCCGCGCGCCACGCGCATCCTGCGCCCATGAACACCCTCACGCTCCCCGCCGATCTCGCCCGCACCCTGTCGGCCGCACCGCACCGGCTGCTGTTCTTCATCGGTGCGGCCAATGTGCTGGCGGCCATGGCCTGGTGGACCCTGTGGCTGATGAACCCTGCCGCCCTGCCCGCAGGCAGCGTGCCGGCCGGCTGGATGCACGCGTTCATCCTGCAGTACCAGGTGCTGCCGAGCTTCTTCTTCGGCTTCCTGATCACCGTGTTCCCGCGCTGGATGGGCCTGCCCGAGCTCAGTCGCTGGCACTACGTGCCGGTGGGCCTCGGCATGATCAGCGGCCAGCTGCTGTGCCTGGCTTCGATGTTCAGCGGCAGCGGCCTGCTGCTGCATCTGGGCGTGGTCAACACGCTCGCCGGCTGGGCCTCCGGGCTCACGGTACTGGGCAGCGTGCTGCTGCGTGATCGCCAGACCACCTGGCATGCGATCAGCTGCTTCGCGGCGCTGGTGATCGGCTTTGCCGGCCTGCTGTGTTTCGCCGTCTACCTGCACACCGGTGACGCGCGCTTGGCCTATGTGGTGATCAAGCTCGGCAGCTTCGGCCTGCTGCTGCCGGTGTATGCGACGGTGGCGCACCGGATGTTCCCCTTCTTCGCCGCCAACGTGGTGCCTGGCTATGCGCCCTGGCGGCCGCTGTGGCTGCTGGCGGCGCAGTGGCCGCTGTGGCTGGCGCATCTGGCGCTGGAGCTCATGCACGGCCACGCCTGGCTGTGGCTGGTCGACCTTCCCCTGCTGGCGCTGGCGGCCTTGAGCGTCTGGCGCTGGTGGCCGCGCGGCCCGATGCCGGCCCTGCTGCGGGTGCTGTTCGTCGGCTATGCCTGGCTGCCCATCGCAATGGCGCTGTACGCCGCGCAAAGCCTGTGGATGTTCTGGAGCGGCGAGTTCGCGCTCGGCCGCGCGCCGGTGCATGCGCTGTCGATCGGCCTGTTCGGCAGCCTGCTGGTGGCGATGGTGACGCGGGTGACGCAGGGCCATTCGGGTCGGCCGCTGGTGCTGGGCCGCGTCGCGCTGTTCGCCTTCATCGGCATGCAGGGCGTGGCCGTGCTGCGGGTGGTCGGCGAATTGGTCGCCTCACCGATGGACTGGTATCGCGCGGCGGCGCTGGGCTGGCTGCTGGTGTTCCTGCCCTGGGTGGTGAGATCACTGTGGATCTACCTGCGCCCGCGCGCGGATGGCCGCCCGGGCTGAGGCAGCAGCATCGTCCGAGGGAATCCGCCCTGATAGGGTGGGCCCCGGCCCACCATGGCCTCCGCTTCCACGCCGTCCTATCCAATCGGCAGGCACAAGGGCCTCAGGGCCGCATGTCAGCTCGGCGCTCCGAATCCCCACTCCCGAATCCCCAATCCCCGCTCCCATGCTCGAACTCTATCCACAGATCAAAGCCGCCCATATCGGCCTCGTGCTGCTGAGCGGCGGCCTGTTCGCCCTGCGCGGCCTGCTGGTGCTGCTGGGCCAGCGCTGGGCCAATGCCGCGGCCGTGCGCTATCTGAGCTACACCATCGACACCGCGCTGCTGACGGCGGCGCTGATGCTGCTGGTGGTGCTGAAGCTCAACCCCTTCACCACGCCCTGGCTGCTGACCAAGCTCGTGCTGCTGGTGCTCTACATCGTGCTCGGGGTGATGGCGCTCAAGCGCGCGCGCTCGACTGCGCAACGATGGAGCTACTACCTGGCGGCGCTGGCAACCTTCGGCTTTATGTACACGGTGGCGCGGGCGCACCAGCCCTGGGGCCTCCTGAGCAGCTGGCTCGCATAGGGCGGACCCTGGCCCCACCGTGGCCGGCGCAGTGCCGCCACACTGGCTCCTCGGCAGGCGTGTCGCGATCACCGGAGAGGCGCTTGCGCAGCTTGTGACCGCAGTGTGTGTCCAGCTCATGGTGGGCCAGGGCCCACCCTATGGGTCAGTCGCGCAGCACGGGCTGCGTCAGGTCCTCAATCGCGCAGCACGGGCTGCGTGGTGCGTTCAGTCGCGCAGCACGGGCTGCGTGGTGCCTTCAGTCGCGCAGAACGGGCTGCGCGAGGGCCTGCAGGCGATTCAGGTCGACCAGCTCGAACTCGCGACGGTTGACGTGGATGAGGCCTTCGTCCTGGAAGCGCCGCACCACGCGCGAGACCGTCTCCGCGGCCAGCCGCAGGTAGTTGGCGATGTCGGTGCGCGACATCGCCAGGTTGAAGCGGGTGGACGAGAAGCCGCGCGCGGCGAAGCGCCGCGAGAAGCTCAGCAGGAAGGCGGCCATGCGCTCGTCGGCGCTGAAGTCACCGGCCAGCAGCGCAGCCTTGTTGATGTCCTGGCTCAGCAGCCGGAACAGCTGGCCCTGCAGGCCCGGCATGCGGGTCGCCAGCGTCGCCATCATCGGGAACGAGAAGCGGCACAGCATCACCGTGTCCAGCGCCATCACATTGCAGGGAAAGCGGGCGCTGTGGATGGCGTTGAGCCCGATCACCTCGCCGGGCAGGAAGAAGCCCAGCACCTGCTCGCGGCCCTGCGCATCGACAGTGAAAGTCTTGACCGTGCCGGCGCGCACCGCGGCGATGGCGTTGAAGCTCTCGCCCTCGCGAAAAATGTAGTCGCCCGCCTGGAACGGCCCGATGTGCTCGACCAGACAGTGCAGCTCCATCAGCGCGGCCTTGTCGTAGCCCTCGGCCCGGCAGGCGCCGGCGAAGGCGCAGGTGCTGCAGAAGTGCATGCTGTCTCCATCGTCGGCGATCGGCGAGGGACGGGCGCGGTGTGCGCTGGGTGTGCTCATGCGGCGGCCGTGACTTGAGTTGGGGTCGAATGCTACCGCGCCCCGGCCTTGTGGCACATGCCCGGGCTTCACGCCCGGCCGCACTGTCGACAGGGTCGCGCGGGCCGCTTTCCCTGCCCCGCGCGCCCTTCCTCCACCCCTGCGCGGAGAGCGCCATGGACAGACGCGACTTCCTCACCTTCACCGGGCTCGGTGCCGCCGGCCTGCTGCTGGCCCGCCCCGGCCGCCTGATCGCCGCCGAGGCGCTCACCGACGGCCGCATCGACCTCGCCATCAAGAAGGCCCTGGCCGACCGCGCGCTCACCGCCGCGACCGAGGCCGGCGCCAGCTACTGCGACATCCGCATCGGCCGATACCTGAACCAGTTCATCGTCACCCGCGAGGACAAGGTGCAGAACGTCGCCAGCACCGAGTCGATCGGCGCCGGCATCCGCGTCATCGCCAACGGCACCTGGGGCTTCGCCGCCACCAGCACGCTCACCGCCGAAGCCATCGTTGCCGCAGCACTCGAAGCCGTCGCCATCGCCAAGGCCAACTCGGCCGTGCAGAGCGAGCCGGTGCGGCTGGCGCCGGTCAAGGGCGTGGGCGAGGTCAGCTGGGCCACGCCGATCAAGAAGAACGCGATGGAAGTGCCGATCAAGGACAAGGTCGAGCTGCTGTTGTCAGCCAACGCCGAGGCGATGAAGGCCGGCGCCAGCTTCGTCAACTCGACGATGTTCCAGATCAACGAGCAGAAGTACTTCGCCTCCACCGACGGCAGCTACATCGACCAGGACGTGCACCGCCTGTGGGTGCCGCTGCAGGTCACCGCGGTCGACAAGAGCAGCGGCAAGTTCCGCAACCGCGCCGGCCTGTCGACGCCGGTCGGCATGGGCTACGAGTACCTGGATGGCGACGCCTCGGAGCGCATCGAGATGCCCGGCGGCGTGATCGGCTACCGCAACAGCTACAACCTGATCGAAGATGCCGCGGCCGCTGCGCGTCACGCCGTCGAGAAGCTGAAGGCGCCGAGCGTCAAGCCGGGCAAGTACGACCTCGTGCTCGACCCGCAGCACCTGTGGCTGACCATCCACGAGTCGGTGGGCCATCCGCTCGAGCTCGACCGCGTGCTCGGCTACGAGGCCAACTTCGCCGGCACCAGCTTCGCCACGCTCGACAAGCGCGAGGCCAAGTTCCAGTACGGCAGCGACAAGGTCACCCTGTTCGCCGACAAAACCCAGGTCGGCAGCCTCGGCGCGGTGGGCTACGACGACGAGGGCGTGCCGACCAAGCGCTGGGATCTGGTCCGTGACGGCATCCTGGTCAACTACCAGGCGATCCGCGATCAGGCCCACATCATCGGCGAGAGCGAGTCGCACGGCTGCTGCTACGCGGATTCGTGGAACGCCGTGCAGTTCCAGCGCATGCCCAACGTGTCGCTGGCGCCGGGCAAGGACGAGCTCAGCCCCGAGCAGATGATTGAGGGCGTCGAGAACGGCATCTACATCGTCGGCGCCGGCAGCTTCTCGATCGACCAGCAGCGCTACAACGCGCAGTTCGGCGGCCAGCTGTTCTACGAGATCAAGGACGGCAAGATCACCCAGATGCTCGAGGACGTGGCCTACCAGATCCGCACGCCGGAGTTCTGGAACGCCTGCGATGCGGTCTGCGACGAGCGCGACTATCGACTGGGCGGCAGCTTCTTCGACGGCAAGGGCCAGCCCTCGCAGGTCTCGGCGGTGTCGCATGGATCGTCGACGGCGCGCTTCCGCGGCATCAATGTCATCAACACCGCCCGCAACATCGGCTGAGGTCCAAGGAGGACACCATGAGCATGTTCACTGAAGCCGAAGCCAAGGCCATCCTCGACAAGGTCATCGCCCTGTCGAAGGCCGACGAATGCATCGCCACCCTGACCGGCAACCGCGAGGGCAACATCCGCTTCGCCCGCAATTCGGTCTCGACCTCGGGCGTGGTCAACGAGGTCAACCTCGCCGTGCAGGTCGCCTTCGGCAAGCGCAGCGGCATCGCCACCACCAACAGCTTCGACGACACCTCGCTGGAGCGCGTCGTGCGCCGCGCCGAGGAGCTGGCCCAGCTGGCGCCGGAGAACCCGGAGTTCATGCCGGCGGTGGAGAAGCAGAGCTACACCGCGACGCCGACCTATGTGCAGGCCACCGCCGACATCGACCCGGCCTTCCGCGCCAAGGTCGCGCTGGATTCGATCAAGCCCTGCAAGGACGACAGCCTGGTCGCGGCCGGCTACCTCGCCGACAACACCGGCTTCATCGCCACGGCCAACAGCCGCGGCAACTTCGGCTACCAGCAGCTCAACAACCTCGACTACACCTGCACGGTGCGCACCGCCGATGAGACCGGCTCGGGCTGGGTCGCCACCAACCTGGCCGATGCCTCGAAGTTCGATGCCTCGAAGGACATCCAGACCGCGATCCGCAAGGCCAAGGGCTCGGTCGACGCGAAGGCGCTCGAGCCCGGCAAGTACACGGTGGTGCTCGAACCCGCCGCGGTCTCGGGCCTGTTGATGTTCATGCTGATGGGCTTCGATGCCCGTCAGGCCGACGAGGGCCGCAGCTTCCTGTCGAAGAAGGGCGGCGGCAACCGCCTCGGCGAGAAGGTGTTCGACGAGCGCGTGAACGCCTTCGCCGATCCGGCTCACCCCGATGTGCCGGTGCTGCCCTGGGACCTGGACGGCCTGCCGCGCGGCAAGCACGCGATCATCGAGAACGGGGTCGTCAAGCACCTGAACTATTCGCGATTCTGGGCGAAGCAGCAGGAGCGCGAGCCGATCGCCATGCCCGGCAACATCATCATGACCGGCGGCGACAAGAGCACCGAGGACATGGTCAAGTCGACCAAGCGCGGCATCCTGGTGACCCGCACCTGGTACATCCGCCTGGTCGATCCGCAGACCGTGCTGCTGACCGGTCTGACCCGCGACGGCACTTTCTACATCGAAGACGGCGAGGTGAAACACCCGATCAAGAATTTCCGCTTCAACGAATCGCCGATCATCATGCTCAACAACATCGAGGAGCTGGGTCGACCCGAACGCATCAACGCGGGTGCCGGCGTCGGCGGCGGCCCAGGCATCGCGATGATGGTGCCGGCGATGAAGGTGCGGGATTTCACCTTCACTTCGCTGTCGGACGCGGTGTAGTCCGCGCGTCGGGCGCGCGAGCTCATAGGGCGGGCCCTGGCCCACCATGGGCTTCACTCTTGCCTCGGTGTTGCTTGATTGCTTGATCCCTCGGAGCGAAGAGCAAGAGCGTTCGGTCAGCCCTTCGGGCTGCCCGGCCTCGGTGCTTTCATAGGGTGGGCCCTGGCCCACCGTGGGCTCCACGCTCGTCTCGTTCCAAGCGATCGCCGCTCTGAGCCCCTCTCCCTGCGGGAGAGGGGTTGGGGTGAGGGCCGGGCGGAGCGCTCGCTCCGAGCCTTCTCGGGCGTTGCTGCTCGGCTCTTGTGTCTGCTGCCATTGAGGGTTCGTCGCTCTGAGCGAAAGGCAGGAGCAAGAGCTTTCGGTCCGTCCTTCGGCCGGCCCGACCTACTTCTCTTTGCGTGGCCAAAGAGAAGTAGGCAAGAGAAAGGCCACCCCTCGTCCGCGCCCTCTGCGCATCCCTGCGCAGAGGGTTCGCGAGTCTCGGCCGGTGTTCGTGGACAGTGCATCCCTGCACTGTCACGAACATCGCCGGCATCCCTGCCGGCGCCCCTGCGGGCTGATCGACCGAGCCTCGCCGCTCCCCAGGGGCCCCGTGAACAGCGCGGGCTCCTGCCCGCAGAAGCGGAGTGCGCTTCGTCGATGGCGTGAGCGAGTTGGGTGTGCTGGCGTCTTTGGTTGAAGGGCTCGACCAAGAGTTACACCCTCCACACCACCGCAGCCCCGCTTTTGCGAATCCCAAATCCCAAATCCCGAATCCCAGCTCTCAAACGAATCCCCAATCCCAGCTCTCAAATGCTCCGCCGCCACTTCCTAAAGCTCAGCACCGCCACCTTCGCCGCTCTCGCCGCGTCGCGTGCTCGCGCGTTCCAGCCGATCGAGGGCGAGTACGACTTCTGGTTCACCCGGCTGATGTACGCCTCGGGCAACTGGGACGTTGACCAGCGCATGCCGTCGAACCTGATCACCTCGCTGATCGACTACACCGGCCTGCGCGTCGACCCGGTCGAGCGGGTCATCCCATTGGCCGATCCGCGGATGCTGGAGGCGCCGTTCTGCTATCTGTCGGGCCACAAGCTGGTCGAGTTCGATCCCGACGAGCGGCGCAACTTCGAGGCCTATGTGCGGCGCGGTGGCTTCGTCTTCGTGGATGACTGCAACCACGATATCGACGGCCTGTTCGCGCGCAGCTTCGAGGCCGAGATGGCGGCCATCTTCGGCCCGCGCGCGCTGGTCAAGCTGCCCAACACGCACCCGGTCTATTCGAGCTTCTTCAAGTTCGACGGCCCGCCGACGACGAGCTTCGAGCTGAACGGCTGGGGCGATGATCTGGTGCACGACTACCTGAAGGGCATCGAGCACGAGGGTCGGCTCGGCGTGCTCTACAGCAACAAGGACTACGGCTGCGAATGGGACTACGACTGGCGCAACAAGCGCTGGCTCGCGGAAGACAACACCCGCTTCGCCGTCAACATCGTGATGTACGCACTCAACGGATGAGCCATGAACGCCATCGCCCTGGATGAAGCCAGCCTCGCCGCGCGCCTCGAACGCCTCGATGCGCTGAAGAAGGCCATCGCCCGCGCCGTGGTCGGCCAGGCCGAGGTGGTCGAGCAGTTGCTGATCGCGCTGCTCGCCGGCGGCCACTGCCTGCTCGAAGGCGTGCCGGGCCTGGGCAAGACCCTGCTGATCCGCAGCCTGGGCCAAGCCCTGAAGCTCGACTTCCACCGCATCCAGTTCACGCCGGATCTGATGCCCAGCGACATCCTCGGCACCGAGGTGCTGGAGGAAGACCACGGCACCGGCAAACGCGTGTTCAAGTTCCAGCCGGGTCCGGTGTTCACCCATCTGCTGCTGGCCGACGAACTGAACCGCACACCGCCCAAGACCCAGGCCGCCCTGCTGGAAGCGATGCAGGAGCGCACCGTCAGCACCGCCGGCCAGACCTTCGAATTGCCCCGCCCCTTCTTCGTGTTGGCCACGCAGAACCCGCTGGAGCAGGCCGGCACCTATCCGCTGCCGGAAGCCCAGCTCGACCGCTTCCTGCTCTACATCCGCGTCGACTATCCGAGCCTGGATGAGGAAATCGCCATCCTCGACCTCACCACCGGCCGCAGCGGCGAGACGCCGCCGGCGGTGATGGAGGCGAACGAACTGATCGAGCTGCAGGCGCTGACCCGCGAGGTCCACATCGAGCCCGAGCTGACCCGTTGGATCGCGCGCCTGGTGCGCGCCACCCGCCCCGGCAGCGATGCGCCAGAGCGCGTCAACCAGGCCCTGCGCTTCGGCGCCGGCCCGCGCGCCGGGCAGTCGCTGGTGCTGGCGGCGAAAGCGCGTGCGCTGCTGCAGGGTCGTCTCGCCGTCACCCGCGAGGACATCCGCGCGCTGGCCAAGCCTGTGCTGCGCCACCGCCTGCTGCTGTCGTTTGCGGCGGAGGCTGAGGGCCGCAGCACCGACTGGGTGGTGGAAGGCGTGCTCGACACGGTGGCGGTGTAAGCCGAGGCCGCGAGCGATGCATCGCCCCCGCATAGGGTGGGCCCTGGCCCACCATGAGCTTCACGTCCGCCTCGGTCACGGTGCTCCGAAGGCGCGTTCGCCCTTGGCGGCGCGAACAACCGACACCGGAGCCGGGGTCAAGCTCCGGTGGGCCAGGGCACACCCTATTCGGGTCGAGGGTGGCGACAAGCGGGGCGTCGGCGTCTTTCGCGCCAGCCTGTGCCGCGCGCGGATGCCAGCCTCGCGAGGCTTCATAGGGTGGGCCCTGGCCCACCATGAGGCTCATGCTCGCTGCGGTCTCGTGGGCTGCGGACCTGGGGCACGCTGCGCGAAGGCAATCGACACCGGGGCGAGCGTTGAGCGTCGGTGGGCCAGGGCCCACCCTATTACGTCTATTGGAACCGAGGCCAGCGTCGAGCGCCGGTGGGCCAGGGCCCACCTGATCTGCGCCGCCGGGGCGTCGCGCGCATGAACCTCACCGGCAGCGGCCTCGACCTGCCGGCCGAGCTGCGCGCGCGGCTGCGCGATCTGCGCCTGCGCACGCCGCTGCAGGCGCCGATCGGGCCCTTGGGTCGGCAGCAGAGCCGCTCGCGAGGGCAAGGTCTCGAGTTCGCCCAGTACCGCGGCTACGTCGCCGGCGATGCGCCGCGCCAGGTCGACTGGAAGCTGTTCGCTCGCAGTGACCGCCTGTTCGTGCGCGAGTCCGAGCGCGATGCGCCGCTCAGCGTCTACCTGGTGCTCGACTGCAGCCCCTCGATGGCGCAGGACGATCTGGCGAATCCCGGCTGGACCCGGCTGCACGCCGCGCGTCGGCTGGCCGCCTGCGTGTTGGAGCTGGCCCTGCGCGAGGACGAGCTGTTCGGCCTGCTGGCCTTCGAGCCGCCCGCGCCGCTGTGGGCGGCGGCGAATGGCGGACGTGGCCAGCGCGATCGCCTGCTGTCGGCGCTCGCAGGCCTCACGCCGACGCGGGCCTGGCCGGATGCACGCACCCTCGACGCCTTCGCTGCGCGCATGCCACCCGGCGCTCTGGTTCTGGTGCTGAGCGATGGCTTCGACAGCGCCGCGGCCGAGTTCGCCGCGCGCCTGGCCGCGGCACAGCGCAGCGTGGCCTTCATCCGCATCCTCACCGCCGAGGAGCGTGAGTTCCCGCTGCGCGGCGCTCTGCATCTGATCGACCCCGAATCGAGCGCGGTACGCGAGGTCGATGGTGAGGCGGTGCGCGCGGGCTTCCTGCAGCGCTTCGGCGCGGCACGCACGGCGTTCATCGCAAACCTGCAGCAACGCGGTGTGGCCTGCGTCGAACACTGGCTGGACCAGCCGGAAGACCTCGCCCTGCGCGCGCTGTTCGGCCGCGGCGGCCGCATCGACGGTGGCGCCGCATGAGCCTGCTGCTGCACTCGGCCCTGTTCGCGCTGCTGGCGCTGGCCCTGCCGCTGCTGATCCATCTGCAGCGCCGCCGCGAGACACCGCCGCCGCGGCTGTTCGCCGCGCTCGCCTACATCGATCCGCAGGCGCGGCCAAAGCAGCGGGTGCGTCTGCGCGACCTGCTGCTTCTGCTGCTGCGCCTGCTAATGCTGACGGTGCTGGCTTTCGTGCTGGCACAGCCGCTGCTGCACGGCCGCGCCGGTGCGCCCTGGGTGCTGCTGTGGCCGGAGCTGGATGCGACGCAGGTCGGTACGGTGGATGAGGAGGCCGAGCTGCGCTGGCTGGCACCGGGATTTCCGCCCGTCGATGCGGTGACTGCGCCCGCATCAGCGCAGCCCTTCAGCCTGCTGCGCCAGCTGGCCTTCGAGCGCCCCGCCGCGCAGGCGCTTGAAGTGCGGGTGCCGCGTGAGCTGGAGGGCTGGGACGGCGTGCCGCTGCAGCTGGGCCGTGCGATCGAATGGACGGTGCTGCCGGTGGAGCTGCCGGTGGTGCCTCAATCGACGCAGGGGCTGCGCGTTGCAGTCCATGTGATGGAGGGCGTCGAGTCGGAGCAGCGCCGTGCGCTGACCGCGCTGCGTGCCTATTTCGAGGCCATGGGCGAGAACGCGCGACTGCGCTTTGTCGATGCGGGCGAGCAAACGCCGGCAGCAGGCATCGACGTGCTGTGGGTGATGGCGTCGATGCAGACGCCGGAAGCGCGCGCAGCCGATGCGCTCGCGCAGCCGCCAGCGAGCGATGTCAGCCAACAGATCGACGCGCCTGGCAACAATGGCGCGATGCAAGCGGATCCGGAAGCGCCCGAGAGCACCGCACAAGCGCTGGCGCATACGAGCGCCGACCGCCGCGGGTCCGCGGCCACGGTGGGCCAGGGCCCACTCTATGCGAACGCGCTGGCCTCGCTCTCGCCGGCCTGGCGGGCGTGGCTGCGCGACGGCGGCCGGGTGCTGGTCAGCGGCACGGGCGAGCGCGAACCGCATGCGGCCACGTGGGCGGCAGAGTCAGCGGCAGCCGCGATGCCCGCCCCTCAAGACCCGGAGGCCGTCGCCCGCGCGCAGGCGGGGGCCCAGGGCCGTTCGCCTCGGCCCGAAGAACTCGAAGACTCGGCCTTGTCGGAGGCAACACCTGTGCAAGGCCCGCAAGCACAGCGAACGCTCCATTCCGGGCAGGCCGCTTCTGAAGCCGCAAGCCTCTCGCACAGCCATTGTCATCGCCCCCTCGAAGACGGGAGCCCGGCGCTTTGGCCCGGTCGCCTGGATCCCCGCCTTCGCGGGGATGACGGATCAACGGATCTTGGCGATGACACCTGCGCTGACGCGGAGCTGGACGTCGCCCTGGATGCCCGCGCCCGCATGCTCTGGCGAGGTGAAGGCGCGCGGCTCAGCACCATGCACCGTGACGGCGCAGAACTGCGCCTGCTCGACTGCGCACTCGATGCGCGCTGCTTGCCCGAACTGTTGGCGCCAGACTTTCCGCGCCTGCTGCAGGGCTGGCTGGCGTCGGAGTCTGCGCCGGCCTCGCGCATCGACGCAAAGCTGATCGCGCCCACCTCGGCAGGGACGCCGCCGCAGCCCGCAGGCACGTCGCTGCGCGATGCGCTGGTCCTCATACTGCTTCTTCTGCTGTTGGCCGAACGCTGGCTGGCAGCGACCCGGAGGCCCGCATGAGCGCGCCGGTGTCCACGCCGGGGAAGGAGGCGTTCGCACCCGGCGCCGGCGCGCTGGCACTGCTGCAGCGTGTGCGCCGGCTGGGCCTGATCGAAGCCGTGCTGTGGGTGCTCCCGAGCTGGGCGCTGCTGCGCTTTGGGTCTGCGCCCTGGCCAGCGCTGTGGACGGATGCCGTAGCGCTGCTAGCGCTGCTCGGCATCGCCGGCCTGCGCGTTCGCCAGCGCAATGCGGGCTGGCTGGCGCAGCGGCTCAACCAGCGACTTCCGAGCTTCGAAGACAGCGCCGGCCTGCTGTTCATGTCCGGAACGGGCGCGCTGGCTGCGCTGCAGAGGCAGCGGCTGGAGCAGCGCCTGCCGCGGGCGACGCTGTCCGCACTGGGCCTGCGCGCGCACTCGCCGTGGATGCTGCTGCCGGTGCTGCTGGCCGCCACCGTGCTGCTGCCAGCGCAGCGCATGGATGCCTCGAACTCGACGCCCTCGGGGGCAGCGCCCACGGCGACGGGTGAATCCCCACTCGGCCCGCCGCAGCTGCTATCCACCGAAGTCCGCATCACCCCGCCGCGCTACACCGGCCTGCCCGCGGCCACGCAGAGCGCGCTGGACATCGAAGCCGTGGCCGGCAGCCGCATCGACTGGGCCCTGCAGATCGAACCCGCTCCGGACGCCGCGGCGCTGGTCTTCATTGATGGCCGCCGCATCGAACTCGCGCTGAAAGACCAGCGCTGGCGCGCCGACGACACACCGGAAGCCAGCAGCCGCTACCGCATCGAGATCGACGGCATGGTGCTCGGCCTCGACGCGGCTGCCGCCCGCCTTGAACTGAAGCCCGACCAGCCGCCGCAGATCCGTGTCCGCCGTCCCGGTCAGACCCTGAACATTGTCGAGTCGGCCGCGGCGATGGAGCTCGACATCGAAGCCAGCGACGACTTCGGCCTCGGCGCCGCCGAGCTGCTGCTGACCCTGGCCAAGGGCGACGGCGAGCTGGTCGAGGTCAGCGAGCAGCGCCTCGCCCTGCGCGGCGAAGGCGATGCGCGCAGCCGGCGCTACCTGCGCCGCCTCGATCTTGGAGCACTCGGCTTCGAGACCGGCAATGACCTGATCCTGCGCGTCGAGGTGCTGGACAGCCTGGGCCAGCGCGCGCGCAGCCCCAGCTACATCCTGCGCTGGCCCAAGCTGCGCGACACCGAGGGCGAGGGCGTGGAGGGCTTCGTGCAGCGCACCCTGCCGGCCTACTTCCGCAGCCAGCGCCAGATCATCATCGACACCGAAGCCCTGATCGCCGAACGCGCGGCGCTGGATCGCGAACGCCTGCTCGCGCGCAGCGACAGCATCGGCGTCGACCAGCGCCTGCTGCGCCTGCGCTACGGCGAGTTCCTCGGCGAGGAGGTCGAAACCGAAGGCCCGCTGCTGCCCGAGGGCCACAGTCTCGACGATGGGCACGGGCATGCCGACCCGGCCAACTTCGGCGACGCCAACGCCCTGCTGCGCGCTTACGGACATGCGCACGACCAGGAGGAAGGCACTACCCTGTTCGATCCGGTCACCCGCGAGCGCCTGCGCTCGGCCCTGCGCGAAATGTGGCAGAGCGAGCTGCACCTGCGCATGGGCGATCCGGTCGCCGCCCTGCCCTACCAGTACCGCGCGCTGGACCTGATCAAGCAGATCCAGCAGGCCAGCCGCATCTACCTCGCCCGCGTGGGCCTGGAGCTGCCGCCGATCATGTTCTCCCGCCGGCTCACCGGCGATCGTTCGACGGCGGTGCGGCCTGCGGATCCGCTGCGCGCGGCGGAGCGTGGCGATGCGGCGCTGGTGGGGATGTATGCGGCCCTGGCACGCCGGGGATTGGGGATTCGGGATTCGGGATTCGCTGGGGCTGAGGGGGATGGCGAGACCGCGCTGAGCCCCGAGGCGCTCAATGCCTTGGAAGCCTGGCTCACCGGGCAGCCGATTGAATCGACGCTGGATCTGCGCGAGCGCTTCGATCGCGTGCGCCGCGATCCCGACTGCGCGGAGTGTCGCGCAGCGCTCGCCTCAAGCCTCTGGCAGCGGATCGCGCCACCGCCGCAGGGTCCGCGTTCGCGCGCCGGGCTCGATGCTGCGGGCGAGGCTTGGCTGCGCGCGCTGGAGGCCGCCCGATGAGTCTGCCGTCGAACTTCCTCGCGCTCGCGTTGCTCGCCATCGGCCTGCTCGCCGCCGCGCGCCTTCTGTGGAAGCGCCCGCAGCGCTGGCCTTGGCGGCTGCTGCTGCAGAGCGGCGCGCTGCTGCTCGTGTACCTGGTGCTGAACCCGCCGCCGCAGCCCTTGCCGCAGGCCGGCACCTTGACGGTGCTCGGCGCGGGGTGGCGCGACGCGCTCACCCAGAGGGTGGGCCCTGGCCCACCGGAGCCCGACACTCGCCTCGGTGCGAAGCACGCCCTCGCGCCCTCTGCCGATTCCCAAGACGCGAACGCTCAGGCTCAAGCCGCGTCGACATTGCGCTCTCAGGCAGCGAGTCGAGACATCGAGACACCGGACTCAGCGGATGGTCGGAGCAGTGCCGAGGCCATGGTGGGCCAGGGCCCACCCTATGCGGGCTCGGAGCTTGCTGGAGACCCACGCGATGGCAGCGCTGCTGCGCGTCGTGCCCTCAACGCGAGCGCCGAACTCGGCCCACCCGCCGCCATCATCGCCCTGCCGGACGCCGAAGCGCCGCTGCCGCCGGGCGTGCAACGTGTGCCGGATCTGGCGACCGCGCTGCGGATGCGGCCGGAGTTCTCCGCCCTGCGCCTGTTCGGGCGCGGCCTGTCGCTGCGCGATCTGCAGGCCGCGCGCGGTCGCAGCCTTGAGTTCATCGCGGCACCGCTGCCGCGCGGCTTCGTCGAGATCCAAGCTGCCGCGCAGGCGACGCTGGGCGCGCACATCGAAGTCGCGACGCGCTGGAGCGGCACCTTGCCCGCCCGCGTGCAGCTGCTGGATGCGGCGGGCGAAGTGCTGGCGGAGCAGGTGTTCGACACTGAGCCAGCGCCGGATTCAGTGACCGCGGCGGCGCCGGCCTCCGCGCTGGCTGCGCCATCGGCCGCGGCAGGCGCGACTCGGAGCGCCGATGAGGCGCCCGCAATCGACGTGGCCGCGCCTGCGTCCGGTACGCGTGACGCTGCGCCGGAGTCTGCTGAGAGCACGGCGCACTCGGCCGGCGCGCAGGCACAGGAAGCGGCGACACTGCCGCGCAAGCGGGACGCTTCCATGCACGATCGTGCCGGCATCGCCCAGCTGCGAGCGCCGGCGCGCGCGCTGGGCACGCTGCCGCTGCGCCTGCGCGCGCTCGATGCCGATGAAGAGGTCCTCGACGTCCATGACTTCCGCATCGAAGTCACCGCGCCGCGCGCCCCCAAGGTGCTGCTGCTGGCCGCGGCCCCTGGCCCTGAAACGCGCACGCTGCGGCGCTGGGCGGTGGACGCCGGGCTCGACTTCGACAGCCGCATCCAGTTCGCGCCGGGCCTGGTGCAGGGCGGCCGCGCGCTGGCGCCCAGCGCCGAAGAGCTTGCCGCGCTGGATCTGCTAATCCTCGAAGAGCGCGCCTGGTCGGCGCTGGGCCCGGGCGGCCGCGCTGCGGTGCTGGGCGAAGTGGAGAACGGCCTGGGCCTGCTGCTGCGCCTCACGGCACTGCCGAATCCAGGCGTGCTCGCGGAACTGCGAGAGGCGGGCTTTGCGGTCGAGCGCGTGCCCGGCGAAGCCAGCGCACAGGCGCGCGTCGCCGATGCACCGACGCGCCTGCGTCAGCTGCCGATCCGGGTGATCTCGATGCAGGCCGTGCCGGCGGCGCTTTCCAGTGAGGGTGAGCCGCTGGCGCTGTGGCGCGCGCGCGGGCTGGGGCGCATGGGCTTGCTGTGGCTGACCGACAGCTATCGCCTGCAGGCGGCGGGCCATGCCGAGGCCTACACAGGCCTGTGGAGCCGGCTGACCAGCGATCTCGCGCGGCCACCGGAAGCAGCAGCGCCTGGTCCGATGCTGCGCCTGCCGCGCGGGCAAACCCAGGCCTGGGCAGGCGAACGCATCGAGCTCTGCGGTCTGCGCGGCGCGCTGTCGCTGCTTGCGCCTGACGGCGCCCGGCTCACGCTGGCGGCGCCGAATGCGCAGGGCTGCGTCGCCACCTTCCCGGGACTGCCGGGTCGCTACCGTCTGGCCGATGGCGAGTCGACCGCGCTGGAAATCGAGGTGCGCGATCCCAAGCGGGAAACTGCCCTGCACGCGGCGGATCTGCTTGCGCGCACGCGCGCAGTCGTGTCAACGCGCGCGGCTGGCGAGGGCAGCAGCAGTCCTCAGTACGTCGCCGGCGACTTCCGGCCGTGGCTGCTGGCCCTGCTTGCGGTGCTGGCCCTGCTGTGGTGGCTGGAGCGGCCGCGGTCGCCGTGAGCGCTTGATGCGGGATGGCGAGCCGGGTTGTCTTGCGGGAGCCTGATGCGACCGCTCGCGCGCTCGGCACGCGCCTGTCCGCGCGCGATCTCCGTAGACGCGCTCTCAGGTCAAGCCTCTACGGCTCGCGCTTCGTGCCCACCCTGCCGGTCGCGAGCAAGCTCGCTCCTACAAACAGCTCGGCTTCGCGGGGTAACCCGCGAAGCGCAAACCTTCCGTTTCTTGTTCGCCCGCTGCCGCCGTTTGTAGGAGCCTGCTTGCAGGCGACCGCAGACTGCGTCCCGCACCAGGCTTCGGATCGCGGCCAGCCTGTGCGCCCTCAGCGCGCCGGACGCGGCGGTGCGGTCAGCTCCTGCACGTCGAGAAAGCCATCGCCATCGACATCCTGCAGATCGAAGCGGGCATCGATACGCGCGTGATGCTCGGCCAGCCTCAGCGCCTGGCCGCGGCGGAAACTCGTGCCCGGCGGCAGCTCCTGCGGCTGCAGCACACCGTCGCCGTTGACGTCCATCGCGCGGAAGCCGCGGCTCATCCAGGCGCGGTACTCGGCGCGGCTCACCTTGCCGTCGCCGTCGGAGTCGACGCGCGCCAGCTGTTCGGCGGGCGCGTTTGGAAACGCCGACGCGAGGGCGGGAAAGCAGAGCAGGACGAGGGTCAAGGCGCGCATCGCCGCATGATAGGACGATGCGCGCATCGGCCCTGCAGGTAGATCCGCAGGGTTCAGGCGCGCACGGGCTGCAGGCTGTAGCCCTTCAGGCGCTGGGCGAACTGCTGGAGCGCCGCATTGCCCGACTGCTCGGCCTCATGGCACCACTGGCGCAAGGCTTCGAGCGTGGCTTCCGAGCCCTGGCTGGTGCGGTCGAACACCGCGCGCAGGCGTCGGCGGTAGTCGTAGACCGCCGCCAGCTGCGGGTGCTCGGCGATCCAGCGATCGAGCCTTTCCTGCTGCTCGGGCTTGAGCCAGCGGCCGTGATCCTTGAGCGCGCGGCGCAGTCGGCCAGGCAGCGCCTTCAGGTTGGCCTGCGCCCCGGCCATGTCGGCCTTGAGATGAGGCGCGACGACGATGCGGAAGTAGTCGGTCATCACCTGGAAGCGATGCGCCAGCACCGCGCGCACGGTGTCGGTGTCGGGCATCTGGATGTTGGGGCGGATGTCGAGCTTGGGCGCGACCCGCAGGATCTTTGCCAGCCCCAGCGCCGACATCATGCGCAGCGCCACCCAGCCGATGTCGAACTCGAAGCGGCGCAGGGCGAAGCGCGCCGAGCTCGGGAAGGCGTGGTGATTGTTGTGCAGCTCCTCGCCCGCGATGATCAGGCCCCAGGGGCTGATGTTGGTGGCGCGGTCGTCGGTTTCGAAGTTGCGATAGCCCCACCAGTGGCCAAGGCCGTTGATGATGCCGGCGGCCAGTACCGGAATCACCAGCATCTGCGCTGCCCACACGGTGATACCGATGACGCCGAACACACCGATGTTGAGGAACAGCAGCAGGCTCGGGCCAAGGCCGGGAAAGCGCGAATACACATGGCGCTCGACCCAGTCGGTCGGCGTGCCGTGGCCGAACTGGGCGTGGATCGTGCGATCCTTGCGCGCGCTCTGGTACAGCGTCACGCCGTGAAACAGCACCTTGCTAATGCCCAGCACCTGCGGGCTGTGCGGGTCTTCGGCGGTTTCGCAGCGGGCGTGGTGCTTGCGATGGATGGCGACCCAGTCCTGGGTGACCATGGCGGTGGTGAACCACAGCCAGAAGCGCATCGGATGGCTGACCAGCGGATGCAGATCCACCGCGCGGTGGGCCTGGCAGCGGTGCAGGTAGATCGTCACCGACATCAGGGTGAAATGCGCCATCACGAGAAAGGCGCCGAGCACCAGCCACCATGCGTTGCCGAACAGACCGTCCGTGGCCCAGCTGAAGAATGCGTTGTCCATGAAACCCTGCGTCGCCTGCGTCTGAGTGAACAGATGTTAGCAGCCTGCCTCCACCCCGCTTTCACGAACGCCGGCACAGTTCCGAGCCATGCCTGAGCTGCCCGAGGTCGAAACCACCCGTCGTGGCATCGAGCCGCATCTCCTGCACCGGCGCATCGCGCGCGCGCTGCTGCGTCGGCCAGACCTGCGCTGGCCGATCCCGCCCGAGATCACGCAGGAGCTGCCCGGCCAGCGCATCGAAGCCGTCGAACGCCGCGCCAAGTACCTGATCCTGCGCGCTGAAACCGGCGATGCGATCCTGCATCTGGGCATGTCCGGCAGCCTGCGCGTGCTGCGCGCGGGCGTGCCGCTGCGCACGCACGACCATGTCGATCTGGAACTCGACGACGGCCAGCTGCTGCGCTTCAACGACCCGCGCCGCTTCGGCGCGCTGCTGTGGCAAACGCGCGGGCAGGTGCATCCGCTGCTTGCCGGACTCGGCCCCGAGCCGCTGTCGGCGGAGTTCTCCGGTGAACACCTGTTCCGTCTGAGTCGCGGGCGCGCGGCACCGGTCAAGACCTTCCTGATGGACCAGGCCATCGTGGTTGGCGTCGGCAACATCTACGCCGCCGAGAGCCTGTTCCGCGCCGGCATCGATCCGCGCCGCGCGGCGGGCAAGGTGAGCCTGGTGCGCTACCACGCCTTGGCCGAAGCGGTGCGCGAGATCCTCGCCTACGCCATCGTCCGCGGCGGCACCACACTTCGTGACTTCCTCGCGCCTGACGGCGCGCCCGGCTACTTCGAGCAGGAGCTGCTGGTCTACGGACGCGAGGGCGAGGCGTGCAAGGTCTGCGGCACGCCCTTGAAGCACATGGCGCTCGGCCAGCGCGCGACGGTGTGGTGTCCGCGCTGTCAGCGTTGAGAGCGGGGATTCGGGATTTGGGATTTGGGATTCGCCGCCGGTACGGCGGAGTGCTCGGTGGTTTGCACGCGCGCATGCGTGGCGTGGTGGCGTGCGCCGCGAGAGGCGGCGCTGACTTCAGCATGCAGTGATCGCAGCCAGGGCGAAGCGCCCTTGCGGGTATCGCCGAACGCGACGCTGCCAAAGGTCGAGCCATCGCTGCGTGCCGCGGGCGTTGGGTCTGCTGAGCGCGGAGCCCACGCACGGGATGGTCAGTGCTGGCGAAGATTCGAGCCGCGCGTCCGTCCTTAGGGTGGGCCCTGGCCCACCGTGGCCATCACTCCGCCTCGGTCTCCAAGCCCGACAGAGCGCGCCAGCGCTGCATTCCCTGGAACCGGGGCGAGGGTCGATCTCTCGGTGGGCCAGGGCCCACCCTATGTGCACCGATGCAGCCTGCAGAGACACATCGGACGCGGTGGCGCACTCACCCCACCGCCCCCAAGGCCACAAACCGCCCTTCAAGCCGCGCCGCTTCGCGCCCGTCCTTCAGCCGCACGCTCGCCACCAGCTTCAGACGCGCCTTGCGGCGGCTGCGCATGCTGCGGATCGCGGCTTCGATGTCCTCGCCTTCGGCCAGCCTCGCTTCGGCCTCGATGTCTTCCAGCACCGGTACGAAGTACTGCAGGTGCGAGTCCTGCACGTAGACCTCGGCGATCAGCCCGGCCTGCTTGAGTCGCGCGCTGAACAATCCCCAGCAGGCCACGGTCATCAGGCCTGCCAGGCTGCCGCCGAAGGCACTGCCCTTGTCGTTGACGTTGGCATCGAGCGGAGCGGCCAGCACCAGCCGCTCGGGCTCGACGCTGGCCACGCGGCAGCCCATCGCGCGCAGCGGCGGCATCGACAGCAGCACGCGTTCAAGATCCTGTCCAAGGGTGGCTTCAGGTGCGGCGATCAGCGGTGCGGCTTGGCTCATGGACAGCATCGTTCGGACAGGCGCCGGTGCGGCGGGGCAGACTATCTAGCATGCGCACGCGGATACCCACGAGTACGGACTCATCTGTCATATCGCCACCGCTACGCGGCTGGACGGTGATCAGCCTGCGCGAGCGCAGCCAGCAGGGCGCGGCCAAGCGCGCGATCGAAGCGGCGGGTGCCGAGGCTTTGGCCCTGCCGGGCCTGCGTCTTGAGCCGGTGCAGGCAGGCGCCGCGCTCGAACAGGCGCTGGCGAAGCGGCCGACGATCGCGCTGTGCATCAGCCCCGCCGCGGTGCGCTTCCTTCTGAAGCTCGCCCCGCGGATTGCCACTCGGGTAGCGATCGGCGCCGGCGTCGGCGCCGGCACGGCGGCGGCGCTGCGCCGCGCGGGATTCGCCGAGGTGCTGGCGCCGATCGAGCAAAGCCCGCAGATCAGCGAGGGCCTGCTGGCCCATCCGCGCCTGGCGCAAGGCGCTGGCGAGACCGTACTGCTGGTGGCCGCCCCCGGCGGCCGCGGCGTGCTGGCGCCGGAGCTTCGCGCGCGCGGCTTCACTGTCGAGGAAGTGCAGGTCTATCGGCGCGGACCGGCGCGGCTGGATGCTCGGCACACGCGTTCTGTGCTGGCGGCCAGTGCGCCGCTGGGCCTGCTGCTGTCCAGCGCCGAGGCGCTCGACAACGTGCTGGCGCTGCTGCCGGCCGAGGCGATCGCCAAGCTCAAACAGGCCCGCGTGGCCGCCAGCAGCGAGCGTCTGCTCGCGCATGCGCAGTCGCATGGATTCAGCGATGCGGTGCTGGCTGCAGGCCCGCAGCCGCAGGCCCTGGTCGCAGCCTTGGCAACGTCGAAGGCGCGCTGAGCGCTGCCTTCACGCCCGCGAAGAATCCGGGCCGCAGCGCCGCCACGGTCTTGCGCATACACTTGCGCCCCAGATCGGGGCCACACCCGACGCCTGTCGCCCGCAGCCCACGGGCCGCCCATTCATGATCGCGGGGATCCGGTTGCTTCGAGCACTGCCAGCGCTGTGCCTGCTGCTGATGCCGGTCGCCCTTGCGGCGCAGCCGGTCGAGGAGCGCTGGGCGGGCGATCCGCTGGCGCCGACCGCGCCGGTCGAGATCGCGGCCCCGCTGCAGGCGCGCCTGGTCGAGGCCGAGCGCCTCGCGGCGAGCGGCGACTTCGCAATGGCCGGCACCGTACTCAAGGAAGCCGCTGGGCTGGCATCCGAAGGTTCGGCCGAGGAAGACGCCGTTGACCGGGTGTCGGCGCAGATCGAGTTCCGCCGCGGCCGCTATCCCGAGGCCCTGGCCCTGCAGCGCGCTGTGCTGGAGCGCGCCAGCCGCCGCGGCGACACCGCCAGCGTGGCCCGCGCCGAGACCGATATCGCCATCCTGCTGCGCCGCCAGGGCGACCTGTCGCCGGCACTGTCGGGCTTCGAGCGCGCGCTGAACCTGTATCGCCAGCTCAAGGACAACAACGGCATTGCCGATGTGCTCACCCACATCGGCCTGATCCGCCTGAACCAGGGCCTGTACTCCACCGCCCTGGAGTCACTGCGCGAGAGCCTCAAGCTGCAGCAGGCCGGCGCGAAAGCCGAGATCGAGCGCACCTACCACTACCTCGGCCTGCTCTATGCCGGGCTGCGCGAGTACGAGACCGCGCGCAGCTACCTCGACCGCGGCCTCGCCGAAGCGCGCCGCCTGGCCGACCCGTCGCGCGAGGCGCCCCTGCTCGGCAGCATGGCGCGCACCGCCAACCTGGCCGGCAGCTACGGCGAAGCCCTGACCCTGGCGCTGGAGGCCGAACGGCTGGCCGAGCGTCTCGGCAGCCCGCCGGGACAGGCCTATGCGCTGCTCGAGAACGGCCGCGCCAAGCTCGGCCTGAACAAGCTCGACGAAGCGCGCGAGGCCCTGCTGCGCGGCGCCGCGGTCGCCGAGCGCATCGGCCAGCGCAGCACGCTGGCGCGCTATCGCGCCACCCTCGCCGAAGTGGCGGCGCGCCAGGGGCGGCCTGATGAAGCGCTGGCGCTGTGGCAGCAAGCCCTGCCCGAGTTCCGTTCCGGTGACGACCAGCCACAGCTGCTCGACAGCTACCGGCTGATGATTCCCCTGCTGCGCGAACAGGGCGACGAAACGCGCGCGCTGGAAACCGCGATCGAAAGCCTGGCCCTGCAGGAGCAGCTGGCCGGCCTCGACATGAACCGCCGCGTCGCGGTCATGGAGAGCGCCTACCGCGCGCAGGAAGCCGAACGCCAGATCGAGCTGCTGCAGCGTGACCTGGAGATTCAGGCGCTGAAGCTGCGGCAGGAGTCGCTGGGCCGCTGGCTGGCCACCTTCGGCGTGCTGAGCCTGCTGGTGATCGCCGGCCTCCTGGCCTTCCGCTATCGCGAAAGCCGGCGCCTGGGCCAGCAGCTGGCCGAGACCAATGCCGAGCTGGAGCGCAATCGCGAAGCGCTCGCGCGCGCCAACCTCGAACTGGAGAAGCGCGCGGAAGCGCTGGCGCATGCCGCCAGCATCGACCCGCTCACCGGCATCGCCAACAGGCGCGCTTTCGTCGAACGCTTCGAGGTGCACTGGGCTGACGCAATGAGCCGGCACGCACCGCTGTCGATCGCCCTGATCGATGTCGACCACTTCAAGCGCATCAACGACACCCAGGGCCATGCGGTCGGCGATTCCGTGCTGTGTGCGCTCGCCGCCACCCTGCAGGGCCTGCTGCGCGCCGGCACCCTGCTGGCGCGCTGGGGCGGCGAAGAGTTCGTGGTGCTGATTCCCGGCGCGGACACGCAGGCCGCCTCCGGGCTGGCCGAACGCCTGCGCGCGGCGGTCGAAAACCTGCGCCGCGAAGACCTGCCCCCGATCACTATCAGCGTCGGCGTCGCCTCGCTGTCGGGTCGCACGCGCCTGCGTCCCGAAGGCCTGTTCGACGAAGCCGACGGCGCGCTGTACGCGGCCAAGACAGCCGGCCGCAATCGCGTGGTGGTGGTGTCCGAGCCCGCGGATTCGGCCGGGGAGGCCTGAGGCGGCTAGGCTCCGATCCTCAATGTGGTTCACACCAGGCGCGTCCCCGCAGCGCTGGTGCACGGGCGTCCCGCGATGCGTCGCCCAAGCCGGGGGTGTCGCCGCAGTGCGCGGCTCGGCCTCACGGCACGTCGCCTGAGGCGGCCCAGGCCAGACCCGGATCACGGCGAGCCTTCAGCGCATGGTGGGCCAGGGCCCACCCTATGGACGCTCCGGCTCCAGATGCCATTGCTGTTGCTGTTGCTGTTGCTGTTGCTGTTGCTGTTGCTGTTGCTGTTGCTGTTGCTCTTGCTGTTGCTCTTGCTCCGGCTCTTGCGGGCAGGAGCCCGCGCTCTTCACGGGACCCCTGGGGAGCGGCGGGAGTTCGTGGATCAGCCCGCAGGGGCGGCCGCAGGGATGCGGCCGATGTTCGTGACAGGCCAGGGACGGCCTGTCCACGAACACCCACGGACTCACGCGAACCCTTCGCGCACGGATGCGCGAAGGGCGCGGACGAGGGGTGCCCTTTCTCTTGCCTACTTCTCTTTGGGCACGCAAAGAGAAGTAGGTCGGGCAGCCCGAAGGGCTGACCGAAAGCTCTTGCTCTTCGCTTCGAGCGACGAAGCGACGAAGCGAGCAAGCAACACCGAGTTGAGCGTGTAGCTCATGGTGGGCCAGGGCCCACCCTATGACAGCCGCGAGGTCGGGCAGTCCGCGGGGCCGACCGAAAGCGCTTGCTCTTCGCTTCCAGCGACGAACGCACAGAGCAGACCGACGCGAGCGTGAGGCTCATGGTGGGCCAGGGCCCACCCTATGCGCTCATCGCGAGCGCCCGCCTCGCGTGCCCAACACCACCCCGCGCTCCCGCATCGACGCCAGCATCGCCTGCGCGGGCGCCAGCAGTGGCTCGGCGGAGAGCCGCCAGGCATCGGCCAAGCGCTGAACAATCTCGCGACCACTCGCCGGCGCACTGCGGATCTGCTCCAGCAGGGCGTAGCCCAGGGGATCAAGCCGGGCGAACTTGACGCTGTGGTCGGCGGCGCGCTGCAGCAGCAGCAGGGTCGGCTCGGCAGGCGCCGTCTCGGGCTGATAGTCCGGACGGATGCGATCGACCGGCCAGACATAGGCCAGCGGCCAGGCCTGCGGCGAAAGCACCGGCACGCCCTGCATCAGATCGCCCTGCGGGTCGATGCTGGCGAGGTCTTCGCTCGCGTCGGACAGCGCGATGCCGAGCTCGGCCCACTCGTAGTGGGCCAGCTCGGCGAGGAAGGGCGGATGCGCGACATGCCTTTCATCGCGGGTGCCGCCTTCCGCATGGCGGCTGCAGCCGCCGTCAGCGCTACCGCTACTGCTGGATTCGAATGTTCCCGAGTTGTCGGCATGAGCGCGCTCCGCGCGGTCCGACAGCCAGGCGATGAACTCCTGGCCGACTTCGGGGAACAGCGGCGTCTGCGCGCGGTGCTCGCGGATGAAATCATCGATGAGCGCGTTCCAGAAGCTTTCGCCGCGCAGTGTGCGGATCACCGGAAACTGGCTGCCCAGCAGCCCGGCGACGGTATTGCGGATCAGTTCGCGATAGACGCGCAGGCGGCGCGGCTCGATGCCCGGCGGGGGCGTCTGGTTCGACGGATCGCGGATCCAGTGCGCCAGCGCCAGCTGCTGCTGGCGCAGGGTCTCAGGCGCAGCGGGCATGGGCAGTCTCGATGCGCTCGCGATGGGCGCCCTGGATCGCGGCGATGCGATCGACTTCGGCCAGCAGTTCGGCCATCGGCGGGAAGTTGAAGTCGCGCTCCAGCAGGGTGGGTTTGAGCCCGCAGTGCGCATAGGCGGCGTCGAGCAGGGCCCAGACCGGATCGATGACGGCGGCGCCGTGGGTGTCGATGATGAGGTCCGGCGCCTCGACGTAATGGCCGGCCACATGCAGGCTGGCCACGCGTTCGGCCGGCAGCGCACGCAGGAAGGCGAGCGCGTCGTAGCCGTGGTTGACGCTGTTGACGTGGATGTTGTTTACGTCCAGCAGCAGATCGCAGTCGGCCTCGTCGAGCACGGCGCGGAGGAAGTCGATCTCGGCCATGGCCTGGTAAGGCGCTGCGTAGTAGCTGATGTTCTCGATCGCGATGCGCCGGCCCAGCGCATCCTGCACCTCACCGATGCGCGCAGCGACATGGCGCACCGCCTCCTCGGTGAAGGGCATGGGCAGCAGGTCGTAGAGCTGGCCCTCGTCGCTGCAGTAGCTCAGGTGTTCGCTGTAGAGCGGGCAGCCCAAGGCGTCGAGAAACCCGCGCAGACGCTTTAGGTAGGTCGTATCGAAGGGCTCTGGCCCGCCCAGCGACAGGCTGAGGCCGTGGGCGAAAATCGGGAAGCGTTCGCGCAGCGCATCGAGCGCTTCGCGACGCTTGCCGCCAACGCCGATCCAGTTGTCGGGCGCGAGCTCGAGAAAGCCGACGCGGCCCGCCGGCAGGGCCAGCAGCTCTTCCAGCAGCGGGCGGCGCAGACCCAGGCCGCACAGCGACAGCGCATCCATGGTGTGCCTTTGGTTTGGGCGGGAACAGAGCACAGGCGGCAGCGATCGCGGAGCCGCCGCCAGCACAGGCCACACGCATCCGCAGCGGATGCGCGTCGCGGAAGGTCGTCAGGAGCCGGCAAGCTTGCGACCCCATGAATCGTCGCCCCCGCGAATGCGGGGGCCCAGAAACGCTCGTCTCAACCGCAAGCGCTCTGGATCCCCGTCCCCGCCTTCGCGAGGACAGGCTCTCCGCAGGGATGACGACTCCGTGCCTTTCAAGAACGCCTGGACCGCGCGGAGCCGAGGCGTTCCCAGATCAACGCGCGCGAGCGATCAGGCCGCGCCGCCGCACTTGCCCTCACCGCACTTGCCTTCGCCGCAGCTGCCTTCCTTGTCCTTGTCGGCGTCCTCGCCCTCGGCGGGCTCGCCACCACACTTGCCCTCGCCACACTTGCCCTCGCCGCAGGCGCCTTCCTTGTCTTCCTTCGGCTCATCTTCCTTGTGGTCGTCGACCAGCTGGTAGCCCTGCTGCAGGTCCTGGACCTGGAAGGCCTGGGCAACCGGGCTGGCGATCAGGCTGGCGGCGAAGGCGGCGCCGAGGGCAAGGCCGAGGTTCTTGGTGCTGTTGTTCATGCGTTCAATCCTCTGTGGCAGGGGCCGAGGCCCGGATGGAATCCGCCCGGCGGGCGGCTATGGAAGCGACGGCCAAGGGTGCCCCCGGCGCGGCGCAGGTTTCAAGGTCGGATCGGCATGGCCGCTGAACCGACGCTGTGAAGAGTGAGCGAGGCCGCGCCTTGATTGCGCGAACGCGGCCTCCGTTCTTGAAGCGACGTTTTGCCCCGACCGCGCGATGGCAATTCAGGCGGTGGCCATCGCCATCAGCACCCCGCGGTCATGGCACAGGCTGACCTTGAGCCCGCGCGCCATCGCCGTCGCCGGTGCCGCGGCCAGCTGCATGTCGGGCACGCCGCGATGGCGGGCGGGATCAAATCGCGCCTGGCAGATGCCGACCACATCGGCGCCCACGCGATAGCGCAGCATCACCGCCGGCACCGAGGCGATCGAGCAGTGGCGGCCGCCGATCAGCTCGGCACCCGGCGGCAGCGCGAAGGGCGTCTCCTGCAGCAGGAAGCCGACCCCCGCAAAGGCCTCGCGCAGCTCCGCCATCGACGCCGAGGCTACATCCAGCGGCTTCTCGTACAGGTGGTTGTAGGCGATCTCGTCGGCCAGGGTCTGCAGGTTGCTGGTGTCGCGAAAGGCCCGAACACCGAACAGACCCCAATAGCCGACCGTCGCGGCAGCGGCGACGCTAGCTGCCATCGCGAAGAATCGACGGCGACCCGGCTGCGCCGGTCCCTGATCTGCTGGCGCTGTCTGTGGGCCTGGCGCGGGCGGTGCCGACAGCCGCACGCGCAGGGCATCCAGCTGGGAGGCTTCGAGCCGCTCCTGCTTGAACTTCGCGCGCAGCTGCTCGCGCAGCGGCATGTTCTCTGAAGGCTTCATGGTCTCGCTCCCGCCCGCGCAGCGTCCGCGTCGCCGGCAAACTTCCTTCGCAGTCGATGCATGCGCGCCAGCAGGGTGCCGCGCGGCGCACCGGTCTGGGCGCTGATCTCATCCACGGTGTAGCCCTCGACCGCCCACAGGAACAGCACCTCGCGTTCGGCCGCGGTGAAATCCGCCCAGACGCGCTCAAGCCAGGCGCGTTCGAGCTGCACGTCCTCCAGCGCACGCAAATCGGCGGGAATCACCGCCTCGGCGTCCTCGATCGGGCTCCAGCGCATCTGCGCTGCACGGCGCTGATCGGCCAGGAAGGTGTTGCGCACGATGCGCAGGAAGTAGGCCAGGGGGTTCTCGACGGCAGCGGTCGCCGCGCCGAGCCACTGGGTCACGGCGGTATGCACCACGTCGTAGGCCTGCTCGCGCTCGCCGGTCAGGGCGATCGCATAGCGATAGGCGCGCTGGAAATCCTCGTCGCGCAGTCGATTCATGACCGCGGCGTCCGTCTGCCTGAGCGAATCTGCGCTGGGGACTGCATGGCTGTGTTCTCCCGCGGCGATCCGCGTTCGAAGGCCAAGGATGCGCCAGCGGGACGCTTGATTGCATGCGCGTCGCCTCGCGCTTGCCGACGGCCTCGCCGTCCTGCAGCGCACCCGAGGCCGAGGCGAGCGGCAATCAAGCAGGGCGCGCCTGCCTCTGCTCGGCACTCGATCCCAGTCGCCCGAGGACTCCCGCATGAACGTACTCCACGCGTTTCCCGCCGCCCTGCGCGCACGGCTCGATGGCCTGGGGCCCTGGCTGGCCCCGCTCGGCCTGCGCCTGATCCTCGCCTACGAGTTCGGCGAGGCCGGCCTCGAAAAGCTGCGCGGCGAGAACTGGTTCGGCGGCGTGCAGTCGAAGTTCCCGTTTCCGTTCAAGCACGTCGATCCCGAGCTGAGCTGGTGGCTCGCGACCTGGGCGGAGCTTGGCGCGGCCGCACTGCTGGTGGCCGGTCTGTGCACCCGCTTCGCCGCCTACAGCCTGCTGGTGCTCACCTTTGTCGCCACTGCCGCGGTGCACTGGCCAGCGGAGTGGAGCTCACTGGCGCAGCTGTGGCAGGGCTATGCGATCCGCAACACCGGCCACGGCAACTTCAAGCTGCCCCTGCTGTTCGCGCTGATGCTGCTGCCGCTGGTGCTGGGCGGCGCCGGGCCTTTGAGCCTGGACGCACTGCTCGCGCGCTGGCTGCCAGCAGCGGGCGAGCCCCGTGCGGACCGCGCGGCCTGGGCACTGGGCGGGCTCGGCCTCGGCCTGCCGATCGCCATGCTGTTTCCGACGCTGGGCCTGGGCCTGATGGCCTTGGGCGCGGTGCTGGCCCTTCTTGCGGGACACCGCTTCCAGCGCGAGCTCGGGTCGGGCTGATCCGCTCAACGCCGTGGCGCGCCATCGAGCGCGGTCGCGGATCCGGCGCCGGCTGTTCAGCGCTGTCCTCAGTCAGCACCCGCGTGGAGCAGCACCGCGCGCAGCCGGGTGGGCGCCGGTGCGCCCGCGACGGCGGCGCCCTTCGGCTCGGTCCAGGCCAGCACGGCGGTCTGCGCGAGTGCGGCCAGACGCGGCACGCCGATGCCGCGGCCTGCCGGCAGGGCGGCGACATCAATGCGCTGGCGCTCGCCGAGTTCCGCGTCGAACAGGCCCAGCCGCAGCACGCTCTCGCCGGGCGCACCTGCGCCGAGCCAGCTCAGCAGCACGCCGTCGTCGAAGGCTTCGGCGTCGACGCGGCCGAGCACGGCGGGCCCCTGTTCGACCCGCAGGGGCGTCGCCTCGGTGCCGAGCACATGCAGTCGCACCGCCATGTCGTTCGCGTTGGGCATCGTCGACCACGCCGCGAACACGCGCTCCCCCTGCTGGGCCAAAGCCGGACCGTTGACCGGGCAGGCATTGATCTTCCAGTTGTCGGCGTGCACCAGGCCGCTCACCTGCCAGCCGCTGCGGTCACGCGTGGCCAGCGCGATGTCGCGGATCTCGTGATCGCTGCGGTCACGCCAGGCGGCGAGATGGCTGCCGTCGGGCCGACGCATGAGCGCTGTCCAGCAGCAGGAGCAGGTGCGCGCGTCGAGCTCCACGCCCTCACGAATCGCGCCGCTGGCGTCGAGCACGGCGGCGCGCAGGCTCATCGCACCTTCGTGGTCACCGTGGCCTTCCTGCAGATCGGTCTCGGCCGGGTGCGAGGCGGCGGCGTGGCGGCCGTCCAGCCAGATGAGGCGCATGCGATCGGCGCCATCCGGCGCCATCGAGACGAAGCCGTGCTCGCTCAGCGTGCCATCGTCATGCGGCGTGATCGGCGCTGACCATGTCGCACCTTCATCCTGCGAGTGGGCGACGCGGATGCCGTAGTGGTAGGTGCCCGCGCCCTCCTTCTGCAGCCAGAACGCCCACCAGCCGCCGTTGTCGGCGACCGCGACCTGCGGGTGGTCGGCCCAGTTGACGAACCAGTCGCAGCCGCGCGCGACTTCGCGGGCTTCGCCGAGTTCGCCCGCCTTCGACAGCGTCGCGACCTGCAGGCGCGCGCAGCCTTCCGGCAGACGTTCCTGCCAGCTCAGCAGGAAGCGTTGCTTCGCGCTGTCGGCGACCACATGCGGGGTCAGCGCCGAGGCTTCGATCGGCAGCTCGATGGGTATGAGTCGTGCGGGCTCGGCGAGGACCAGGCCCGCGCCGAACAGACTCAGAAGCTGCGCTGCCAGGTGAGTTCGTACCACCGCGGTTCTCCCAGCATGAATTGGCCGGCGCCGTAGGGGCGCGTGGCGTAGACGCGATCGTCCAGATTGCGCAGGCGCAGGCTGAAGCGGCCCAGCGGCGCATCGTAGCGAAGCAGGGCATCGACCGTGGCATAGCCCGGCAGATACAGCGTGTTGGCGGTGTTCGCCGCGCTTTCGCCGACACCGCGCAGACCGAGTCCAAACTCCAGGTTCGGGCGTGCGCTGTAGAAAGCCCAGACCGTGCCGATGCGCTCGGGCACCGCGACCGGATCATTGCCGCGACGCGAGACGGCAACACCGCCGACGACTTCGTCGAAGCGCTCGAACTTGGCGTCCAGCAGGGCGGCGCTGGCCTCGACGCGCAGGCGCTCGCCGATCGGCATCCGCAGGCTGGCCTCGACGCCGCGCGCGGCCTGCTCACCGACCTGGATCAGCCGGTTCGGATCGTCCGGATCGCGGCTCAGCAGGTTGGTGCGGGCGATGTCGTACAGCGCCAGGGTCCAATCGACGCGCCCGCAGCTGTGCTTCACGCCCAGCTCGATCTGCTCGCTGTCGGTCAGGTCGAAGTTGGCATTCGCCAGACCCAAGGTGGTGATCTGCGCCGGTGCTTCGCTGGAGGTCGCCAGCGAGCCGTACAGCGTGGTCTGCTCGCTGGGGCTGAAGGTGAGGCCGAGCCGGTAGCTGCCGGCGCTGTAGCGCTTGTCGAAGCGCAGGCCGCTGACGACGTTGAGCGAGTCGACCTCGCTGCGGTCGTGGCGCAGGCCGGTGATCAGGCGCCAGCGCGGGGCGAGATCGAGCGCGCTCTCGACGAAGACCGAGCGCTGCGCGATGTCGGTCGCGGTGCGCGGCTGGAAGGTGTCGAGGCTGGTGTAGACGCCACGCACCGGGTCCCGCAGATCGACCGTGTCGGTGTAGCGGAAGGGGCTGTCGCTGCTGCGGTCGTGATCGTTGCGATCGGCCTGCAGGCCGAACACCAGCTGGTGGGCGCGGCCGAACAGGGTGTGCGACCAGGCGACATCGGCGACCGCGCCGCGCAGCTTCTGGTCGTGGCTGATCTCCAGATAGTCGCTGCGGCGGATCAGGCCGGTCGCTGGCTGCCAGGTGTTGACCTCGGCATTGCGGTAGTAGCGGTCCTCACGATTGCCGAACAGCACCAGCGCGGCGCGCAGATCCTCGCTGGGCTGCCACTCGGCGCGCGCGCGCAGCCAATCGACGTCCATGCGGATGGCGTCGTCGATCACGTTGTAGTTGATGTCGCGCAGGCTGGGGTCGATGCGGCCATTGATCAGCGGCGTACCGAAATAGCCTTCGCCGTCGTCAAGGAAATGCTCGAAGGCGAGGCTCAAACGCAGCGTGTCGCTGACCGGCGCAGCCAGCTCGGCGTTGACGTGACGGAACTCGAAGCTGGTGTCGCGCGCATAGCCGAAGCTGCCGCGCTCGCCGGACTGCTGATGGCTGGCGTCAAGCCGCCAAGCGAGGCCGCCACCGCCCACGCTGCCACCGCTGCCCAACGCAGCCGTGGTCGTGCCGTAGCGGCCATGGCCCAGATACACGTTCGAGCCCGCGCGGCCGTCGGCGCGACGCGGCACCAGATTGATCGCACCGGCCACCGAGCCCTGACCGGCAGTGAGCGCAGCCGGGCCGCGCAGCACTTCGACCTGCTGGTAGTTCAGGGTCAGCCGCGGTGTGACCTGCCAGCCCGGATAGCGCACGCCGTCGAACAGGATCGGCGAATTGAACACCCCGGAAAAGCCGCGGCCGCTGATGTTGATCACGCCGAAGCTGTAGGCCGGCACCAGGCCAGGGGCCTGCTCGAGCGCTTCGTTGAAGCTGGCGTCGCTGCGCGCGCGCTGGCTGTCGGCGTCAATCACGTCAGCCGAAATGGGCTGCTGCAGCAGCGGCACAACCAGCCGCGAAGCTGCGCGCGCAGCGCGCTTCAGCGGGGTCGGGGCTACCCCCTTCACCTCGATCTCGTCGAGCTTGGCGGCCGAGGCCAGTTCGAAGCCGACGGCGGCCTGCACGCTGGACGCAGCGGTGGACGCCAGCGCGATCAGCACGGCCGTGGACAGTGAACGGAGCGGGGTCGAACGGGGACGATGAAGCATCTGTTTGCACTCAGGCGACGCAGGGCCGCGTATTGTTCGGCTCCCCCGCCATGCTGCCCATGCGACCGAATGTCGCAGTCGGGCGTCGACATCGCGTTTCGTAGAGTGCGTTCCCCTCGTGCTGCCTCGACTGTCCATCGTTGTTCCCATCGGCCCGGGCGAGAGCGCCTGGCGGGCGCTGCTGGGCGATCTGCAGGGCGTGCCGGTCGATGTCGAGCTGCTGCTGGTCGGCGTGGATGCCGCGCCGCCCGAGCTTGATGCGCTGGCCGGCGTCCTCGCCGGACGTCTGCGCTGGCTGCAGGCATCGAAAGGCCGCGCTAGCCAGCAGAACGCGGGGGCGGCGGCCGCACGCGGGGACTGGCTGTGCTTCCTGCACGCCGACTCCCGACTGGAGGCTGCTGCCGTGCGCGCGCTGGCCGCAGTGGCACAGCGTGCTGCTGCGCTCTATCACTTCGATCTCGGCTTCTTCGATGGCCCGGCCCTGCTGCGCCTGAACGCGCTGGGCGCGAACCTGCGCTCGCGACTGTTCGGCCTGCCCTTCGGCGACCAGGGCCTGTGCCTGCCGCGCGCGGACTTCCAGCGGCTGGGCGGCTTCGACGAGCGCCTGCCGCGCGCCGAGGATCACGCCCTGGTGTGGGCGGCGCATCGCGCGAAGCTGCCGGTGCGCCGCCTGGGCGCGCGCCTGCGTACCAGCGGACGTCGCTATGCGGAGGCAGGCTGGCTGCGCACCACCCTGCGCTTCCTTGCGCTCAGCTGGACCCAGGCGCGCGCATTCTCGAAAGGGAGTCGCCCATGAGCGGCGGCGCCTTGGCCCTGTTCGTGAAGACACCAGGCCTGTCGCCGGTGAAGACGCGACTGGCGCGCGCGATCGGCAGCGCGGCGGCCGAGCGGCTCTATCTCGCCTGCGCGGATGCCGTCTCCGAACTCCTGCAGCGCTTCGCCCGTGAAAGCGGCGTGCGCTGCGTGTGGGCCATCGCTGAAGGCGACAGCCTGGCCCCGGCCTTCTGGGCCGCACGCGGCGGGCTCGACTGGGTGCCGCAGGGCGAAGGCGGCCTGGGTGCGCGCATGGCCCGCGTACACCATCGACTGGTACGTGAGCACGGCTTCGGCCTGCTGATCGGCGCCGATCTGCCGCAGCTTGCGCGCGAGCACCTGCAGCGCGCCGCCGACTGGCTGCGCGCGCCGCAGGCGCGACAGGTGCTGGGTGCGGCCGAGGACGGCGGCTTCTGGCTCTACGGCGGCAATCGAACGGCGCCTGAAGTGCTCTGGGAAAGCGTCGCCTACAGCCAGCCGCGCACCGGCAGCGAGTTCCGCGCGGCGCTGTCGGGCTTTGGCGACTGGCTCGACCTGCCGCCGCTCTGCGATCTCGACACGCCTGAGGATCTGCAGCAGCTGGCCGCAGCCCTGCGCGCACTGCCCGGACCGCTGCCTGCGCAGCAGCGCGTGCTGGGCGAGATCGACACCCTGCTGGAGACCCTGGGCCATGCCTGAGTGGGCAATCGCGCTGGTGCTGAACGAAGGTCCGCTGCGGCTGGGTGCCTTCGGCGGCGTGCTGGCCCTGCTGCTGGTGCTGCAGTGGCTGCGGCCGCTGCGCGGCGATGGCCGCGGCCAGCGCCGGCAGGCCACCAACCTGCTGCTGATCGCGCTCGACACGCTCCTGCTGCGGCTGATGTTTCCGGTGCTTGCGGTCGGCCTCGCCCTGCAGCTCGAATCGCAGCGGATCGGACTGCTGCCGCAGCTCGGCCTGCCGTTCTGGCTCGACTGCGTGATCGCGGTGCTGCTGCTGGATCTGGCGATCTACTGGCAGCACCGCCTGATGCACGGGGTGCCGCTGCTGTGGCGCCTGCATCGCCTGCACCACAGCGATACCGGCTTCGACGTCACCACCGGCCTGCGCTTCCACCCCTTCGAGATGGCGCTGTCGCTGGTCTACAAGCTGACCCTGGTCGCCGCCCTCGGCGCGCCGGCGCTGGCGGTGCTGGTGTTCGAGCTGCTGCTGTCGGCCGGCGCCCTGTTCACCCATGCGGATTTTGCCCTGCCGCCGGCGCTGGATCGCCGCCTGCGCTGGCTGCTGGTGACGCCGTCGATGCACCGCATCCACCACTCGACCTGGCGGCCCGAAACCGACAGCAATTACGGCTTCCACCTGTCGATCTGGGACCGGCTGTTCGGCAGCTACCGCGCGCAGCCGCGCGCCCCCGAGGAAGCGATGCCGATCGGCCTCGGGTATTTCCGTTCGCAGCGCGAACAGTCCCTGCCTAGCCTGCTGCTGCAGCCGTTCCGGCCGCAACCCACTTCGGAGCACGATCCGCATGCGTGACACCTGGCCCCTGCTGCAGGCGGTGGAATTCCCCGCCATCGAGCGCGTGGCACTGAAGACCCTCCAGCTCAATCTTGGCTACCTGTGCAACATCAGCTGCACGCACTGCCATGTGAACGCCGGCCCGCGGCGCACCGAGCTGATGGACCTCGACACCATGCAGCTCGCGCTACGCGTGGCCGAACGCTTCGGCGCCGACACCCTCGACCTGACCGGCGGATCGCCGGAGATGAACCCGCAGTTCCGCTGGCTGGTCGACGCGGCGGTCGAGCGCGGCCTGCGGGTGATGGATCGCCTGAACCCGACGATCATCGAGGAGCCGGGCTACGAGTGGGTGGCCGACTATCTCGCCGCGCGTCGCGTCGAGATCGTCGCCAGCCTGCCCTGCTACAGCCAGGCCAATGTCGATGCGCAGCGCGGCAAGGGCGTGTTCGAGTCGAGCATCCGCGCGCTGCAGAAGCTCAATGCGCTCGGCTACGGCCAGCCCGGCAGCGGGCTCGAGCTGCAGCTGGTCTACAACCCCGGCGGGGCCTTCCTGCCGCCGCCGCAGGAGAAGCTCGAAGCCGACTACAAGCGCCTGCTCGGCGACAACTTCGGCATCGTCTTCAATCACCTCTACGCGCTGGCGAACATGCCGATCCAGCGCTTCGGCAGCATGCTGGTCTCCAAGGGCCAGTTCGACAGCTACCTCGACACCCTGCGCGGCGCGCATCGCGACGAGAACCTGGCCGCAGTGATGTGCCGCAGCCTGCTCAGCATCGACTACCGCGGCTACGTCTACGACTGCGACTTCAACCAGATGCTCGACCTGCCGTCCGACGCCGCGGGCCCGGGCCAGCCGCATCTGCGCGATCTGCTGGAAGGTGCTTTGCCGCGCAAGATCGCGGTCGCCGGCCACTGCTACGGCTGCACGGCGGGGCAAGGGTCGAGCTGCGGTGGTGCGCTGGCATGAGAGCCTCTCAGCCCCGCATTGCGGGCCAGGTGTTCTCGAAGAAACATGGGTTCGTCATCCCCGCGAAGGCGGGGATCCAGACCTCTCGCGACTGAGGCCACTACTCTTGGACCCCGTCCCCGCCTTCGCGAGGACAGGCTCTTCGCGGGGGCGACGAGTACCGGGGTCACCAGAGTCGTTTTCGACCGCCTATCCCTGCCACGCGGCAGTGAGAGCGCTCCAATACCATCAATCACTTACGGTCTTGTTTCTTGAGAGCCTTCGAAAACACTCGCGCGCCCCGGCTCAGGGCCTTCGCGACTTCGCCCAAGGTCGCGAGGCCCGAGCGGCCGGCGCGGGCGTAGCATGCGCGGATGAGCCCGACCGTCTCCGCTGACAACACCGCCTGGACCCGCACCGCCCTGATCGCGGTGGCCAGCGCGGCGGCCATCGTCACCCTCAGCATGGGCGTGCGCCAGAGCTTCGGCCTGATGATGCAGCCGGTCGGCAGCGAGCTCGGCATCAGCCGCGAGGCCTTCGGTTTCGCGATCGCGCTGCAGAACCTGCTGTTCGGCCTGGTCCAGCCCTTCATCGGCGCAGCATCCGACCGCTTCGGCACGCGGCCGACGCTGATCGGGGGCAGCCTGCTCTACATCGCGGGGCTGGTGCTGGCGGCCAGTGCGACCGGCGCGACCAGTCTTGGACTTGCGTTGGGCGTGATGGTCGGCATGGCGCTGTCGGCGACGACCTTCGTGGTGGTGCTGTCGGCGGTTGGCCGGGTGGTGCCCGACGCGCAGCGCAGCCTCGCCTTCGGGCTGGTCACCGCCGGCGGCTCGCTGGGCCAGTTCGCCGTGGTGCCGCTGGCGCAGGGCCTGGTCGGCGCGTTCGACTGGCGCATCGCGCTGTGGATCCTGAGCGCGCTGATCGCCTTCATCGCGCTGCTGGCCTTCGGCCTGCCGGGGCGGCTGCGCAGGGGTGCCGCGGCTCCCGTGATCGAGGGCCCCGAGCTGGGTGAGGCCCTGCGCTGCGCCTCGCGCTATTCGCCCTACTGGCTGTTGAACGGCGGCTTCTTCGTCTGCGGTTTCCACGTCGCCTTTGTCGGCACCCATCTGCCGGCCTATCTGGTCGACGGCGGCCTGAGCCCGGCGATCGGGGCCTGGTCGCTGGCCCTGATCGGGCTGTTCAACATCGCCGGCAGCTGGCTGTTCGGGCTGTGGGGCGGGCGGCATTCGCGCACCGGCCTGCTGGCGGCGCTGTACTTCGCGCGCGGGCTGGCCATGGTGATCTTCCTGTGGCTGCCGCTGACGCCGGTCTCGGCCCTGGTGTTCGCGTCGGTGTTCGGCTTCCTCTGGCTGGGCACGGTGCCGCTCACCAGCGGCGCGGTGGTCAGCATGTTCGGCCTGCGTCAGCTGTCGACCCTGTACGGCATCGTCTTCCTGAGCCATCAGGTCGGCGCCTTCTTCGGCGCCTGGTGGGCGGGCCGGCTGTTCGACGCCACCGGCAGCTACGCGGTGATCTGGTGGACCTCGGTGGCGCTGGCACTGCTGGCCGCGGCGCTCAGCGCCGCCACGCGCGAGCAGCGCGCCTGGCAGCCGGCATGAGCCCGCAGGCGCTCAAGCGCTGGCTGCTGCTGGCCGCGGCCGCGCTGCTGGCGATGGCCGGCCTGCTGTGGGCGCGCTTCGGCAGCGAGGTCTTCCTGCAGGGGCTGGGGCCGCTGTTCTGCGCGTGAAACCGCGACCGCGCTGCCGCCCGCGCGGGTCCTGTTTGCGCGAACGGGCATGGCTCCTGCACGCTGGCAGGCGCCCCCATGCGGAGGCGCCGGGGATCTGACGGGGCATGAGCGACAGCCGCCACCGCAGCGGAGACAGGACAGGACCCGACCGGGACCTCGCATCCGGGCTCGCGGCCGTGTCCTCCGGCCTGCCCGGCACCCTGTTCCGCTACCTGCTGCGACCGGACGGCAGCGATGCCATCTGGTACGTCAGCGCCGGCTGCACCGAGCTGTTCGAGTTGAGTGCCGCCGAGATCGAGGCCGACCTGTCGCGCCTGTGGGCACTGATCGACGCTGACTGCGTGCCGCGGCTGCGGGCTTCGATCGCCGACAGCGCGGCGCGGCTCAGCGAGTGGCGCGACGAATACCGCATCACCACGCCCTCGGGCCGGCGCAAATGGATCCAGGCCCACGGCAAGCCGATGCCCTGGCCCGAAGGCGGCACGGTCTGGACCACCCTGCTGCTGGACATCACCGACCAGCGCGAGGCCGAGCGCAAGGTCGCGGTCTCCGAGGCGCGCCTGCGCGCGCTGCTGGAGCGCATCGACGCCATCGCCGTCCAGGGCTATGACCGCGAACGCCGGGTGTTCCTGTGGAACGCCGCGAGCGAACGCCTGTACGGCTACAGCGCGGCCGAGGCCATCGGCCAGCGCCTGGAGGACCTGATCATCCCGCCGGTCGCGCGGCAGGCGGTGATCGACGATGTCGAGGGCTGGATGCAGCACGGCCGGCCGATCCCCTCGTCCGAGCTGAGCCTGTGCGACCGCCGCGGGCAGCCGGTCGAAGTGTTCTCCAGCCACGCGCTGCTGGAGAACGCCGACGGCGCGCCGGAAATGTTCTGCATCGACATCGACATCCGCGAGCGCAACCGCGCCGTCGAGGCCCTGCGCCGGAGCGAGGCGCGGCTGTCGCAGGTGCTGGCGGTGATCGGCGAGGGCATCTGGGACTGGGACATCCTCGCCGGCAGCGTGCACGTCAACGCGCGCTGGCTGGCCATCATGGGCCTGCCGGAAACCGGCCTGCAGCGCAGCGTCGAGGATTTCAAACGGATGCTGCATCCCGCCGACCGCAGCCGGGTGCTGCAGCGGCTTGAGCACTGCCTGCGCGGCGAGGCGTCCTATGCCTGTGAATTCCGCATGCTGCGTGCCGACGGCAGCGAGATCTGGGTGGAGGACCGCGGCGAGGTGGTGGAGCGCGACGCGCAGGGGCGGGCACTGCGCATGATCGGCAGCCTGACCGACATCAGTGCCCGCAAGCAGGCCGAACAGCAGGCCCAGTTCGTCGCCTACTTTGACCCCCTGACCGCCCTGCCGAACCGTCGACTGCTGGAGGAGCGCCTGAGCCGCGCGCTGGAGGCGGCAGCGACCGACGGCAGCGTTGGCGCCCTGCTGATGCTGGACCTGGACGACTTCCGCCGGGTCAACGAGAGCCGCGGGCACAGCGTTGGCGATCGCCTGCTGCAGGCCGTGGCCATCCGGCTCGGCGCCCTGCTGCGCGGCGGCGACACCCTGGCGCGGCCGGGGGGTGACGAGTTCCTGCTGCTGCTGCCCTCGCTGTCCACCGATCCGGAAGCCGCGCGCGACATGGTGGCGGGCGTGCTGGTACGGCTGCGCGAGGCGCTCGACGAGCCGATCGAGATCGACGGCCAGCGCTGCAGCACGGGCGTCAGCTTCGGCATCACCTTCTATCCGGGGGCCGGCGGCAGCGCCGCCGACCTGCTGCGCGAGGCCGACACCGCGCTCTACCTCGCCAAGTCCGCGGGTCGCGGCCAGGCGGTGCGCTACGACGCCGCGATGAGCGGCCAGCTCAGCCAGCGCATGCAGCTGGAGCTGGACCTGCGCGAGGCGCTCAAGCACGGCCAGTTCGTGCTGCACGCGCAGTCGGAAGTGCATGCCGACGGCAGCGTGGCCGGCGCCGAGCTGCTGCTGCGCTGGCAGCATCCGCAGCGCGGGCGTCTCGCCCCCGGCGAGTTCATCGACGCCGCCGAGCGCACCGGCATCATCGTCGGCATCGGTGACTGGGTGCTGGGCGAAGGCTGTCGTGCCGCCGCGCGGATGGCGGCGGCCGGCATCGATCTGCCGCTCAGCATCAACGTCAGCCCGCGGCAGTTCCACCAGCCCGACTTCGTCGAGCGCGTGCGCACCCATCTGCGCGCGCACGGCACCAATCCGGCGCAGGTCATCCTGGAAGTCACCGAGAACCTGCTGATCGATGACGTCGAACAGGCCGCGCAGCGCATGCGCGAGCTGTCGGCCCTGGGCCTTCGCTTCTCGATCGACGACTTCGGGACCGGCTTCTCCAGCCTCGCCTACCTGAAGCGGCTGCCCCTGTACCAACTCAAGATCGACCGCAGCTTCGTCAAGGACACGCCGGGCGACGCCAGCGACTGCGCCATCGTCAAGCTGGTGATCTCGATGGCGGCAAGCCTGGGCCTGAGCGTCGTCGCGGAAGGCGTCGAAACCCGCGAACAGGCGGCCTTCCTGCAGGGCAGCGGCTGCAGCCTGCAGCAGGGCTATCTGTATGCGCGACCCGAGCCGCTGGAGACCTGGCTGGCGCGGCTTGGCGTGGATGCAGATGCGCGTTTCGACCCGGCGACCCGAAGGCAGTGAGGGCGGCGGTGCGCCGCGCTGTGCCTCAACCCGCTGACCCGCCAGCGCCGAGGCGCCGGTGCTCGACCATGAGGCAGCGGTCCTGCACCACCGCGATGCCCGCATCCTTGAGCGCCGCCGCGAACGGCTCGCTGCGGATCCCGGACTGCAGCCAGACGGCCTTGGGTGCGGCCGCGAGCAGATCCTGCAGGTGGCCGGCGAGGTCCTGCGGGCGGCGGAACACGCAGACCAGATCGATCGACCCGGGCACATCCTGCAGCCGCCGGTACACCGGCTGGCCGAGGATGTGCGTCGCTTCGGGATAGTAGACCGGCACCGGCAGCAGTTCGAAGCCGGCCTGCTGCAGGTACTCGGGCACGTAATGGGCGGGCTGGGACGACGCCGCTTCGGACTTGATGCCGAGCACGGCAATGCGCCGGGTCGAGGCCAGCAGCTCGCGCAGCGCCGCGTCGCTGTCGGGTGCGTGGGTCGGATTGATGGAACGGTCGTGCATGGGTATGGGCTCCGATGTGCTGAGGGAAGCAGCGCTCAAGGGGGTCGGCGCGCACCACGTGGCATCGGCGGGGCGAGCGCCCGGGGCTGCAGGCAGGGGCTCGTCCGCGGGATCCTCCGACGCATAGAGCATGTGCCGTGCACCGCCGGGCCCCGGCAGCTGTTCGACCAGGCGCAGCCCGGCCGCCCTTGCCCAGCACCGGAGCTGCCGGTCGCTGGCGCTCCAGGTGCGCAGGTGCGGCACGTCAGCCGCGCTGGTCGCATCGGTTGCCGGGCAGTGCAGGTCCGACTCGCCCAGTGTGTCGCCAAAGCGCTCGACCAGCAGGACGCCGCGCGGCGCGAGATGGCGGGCGGCGCAGGTGAACACAGCCGCCTGTCGCGATGGCGGCAGCAGATCCAGGGTATCGACCAGCAGGGTGATCAAGGCAAAGCGCTGAGGCAGCGCAAAAGCCGCCATGTCCATCTGCACGCAGAGGGGTGTGCGTGCACCGCTGCGCTGGCGGAGTAGAGCCAGCATCGACATCGATGCGTCCAGCGCCCACACCTCCAGCCCGCGCTGGGCGAGCGGCAGGGCCACACGCCCGGTGCCGGCTCCGAGCTCGAGCACCGGGCCCGACCCGGCGAGGGCGAGCAGGCGCACCAGGAGCGCACGATCGAGGCGCGGATACAGCCTGTCGTAGCAGGCAGCGAAAGCCTCGCCATAGGCCGCGGGGTCGGGATCCGCTCGGTTGGCGGGCGAAGCGAGTCCGGCTTCGCCTGGCGATTCGGGCAGCACTCAGCGCCCGCGCGAGGCCGGCCGACTGTCGCTGGCGTCGGCGCCCGGCTCGACCTCGCCGCGCAGCAGGCGGCCGATGACTTCCAGCGTGCGTTCCACGGCACCGCGCTCATGGCCGACCGTACGCTTGCAGGCCTCGCCCATGCGCTCGCGACGTTCGGGGTCCGCCAGCAGGGTCTGCAGGGTGCGCGACAGGTCTTCCGAGTCGGCGACGCGCAGGGCCGCGCCCTGCTCCAGCAGCAGGTCGGTCACTTCCTCGAAGTTGAAGGTGTGCGGCCCGACCACCACCGGGATGCCCAGCGCTGCCGGCTCCAGCACATTGTGGCCGCCGATCGCCTCCAGTGAGCCGGCGACGAAGGCGACATCGGCGCAGGCGATGAAGTTGACCAGCTCGCCCAAGGTGTCGATGACGAAGCACTGGCTGTGCGCATCGGGCTCGTCATCCTCGCTGCGCGTGCGGGTGGCGAAGCCGTAGCTGCGGCACAGCTGGACCATCGGCTTGAAGCGCTCGGGATGGCGCGGCGCCACCAGCAGCAGGGCGTCGGGAAAGCGGTTCAACAGCCGCGAGTGCGCCTCGATGACCGCCAGCTCCTCGCCTTCATGGGTGCTGGCGGCGATCCACACCGGCCGCTGCACGCCCCAGCGCGCGCGCGCTGCGGCCGCCTCGGTGAAAAGCTCGGGCTTGACCTGCAGATCGAACTTCAGGTTGCCGACCACGCGCAGGCGCTCGGGGCGTGCGCCCAGGCTGAGGAAGCGGTCGGCATCCTGCTGCGACTGGGCGGCGACGAAGCGCGCGCTGCGGATGGCCGCGCGGATGATCGGCCGCACCGGCCCGTAGCCGCGCAGCGACTTGTCGGACAGCCGGGCATTCGCCACCACCACCGGAATGCCGGCGGATTCGCAGGACAGAAACAGGTTCGGCCAGATCTCGGTCTCCATCACCACCGCGAGCTTGGGTCGCGTCGCGGCCAGGAAGCGCCCCACCGAGCCGGGCAGGTCATAGGGCAGGTAGACGTGGAAGACCTCGTCGCCCCAGAGCTGGCGCACGCGGTCCGAGCCGGTGGGCGTGACGGTGGTCAGCACGAAGGGCAGGTCGGCGTAGCGACGGCGCAGGGCCTCCACCAGTGGCGCTGCGGCGTTGACCTCGCCGACCGAAACCGCATGCACCCAGATGCTGCGCTCGAAGCCGGGGTTCTTGAAATGCCCGAAGCGCTCGCGCCAGCGCGCGTAGTAGCCGGGCATGCGCAGACCCCGCGCCAGCAGCCGATAGAAGATCAACGGCGTCAGCAGGTACATCGCAAGGGTGTAAAGCAGTCGCATGGCGCGCGCGGCGTCCTGAGGCCGCAGGGGCCGGTCCGGGGCGGGGCAGGATAGCAGGCTGCTCCCGGGGGCTCTGCGCGTCAACGAACCGCCAAGACAGGGTGATGTGCGCGTGAGGGAAGGCGCTGCTATCCTCGCCCCACGCAGCTGGGGTCCGTGGGGGAGCCCAGCGCTGCCGGCGCGGAACCATCCGCACCCGGCAGCCGTCGAGCTGGCCCGCTGCACGGGTTCCGGGGAGTCCCATCATTGACAGGCATGCACCCTGCCCGGTGCGCCCGGACCCGAACTGCAGCCCGTCCCTCGAGCCTCGACTCTGCGGTGCATTCCGCACGCCACACGCTGCTGCCGGGCAGGCCCGGCCTCGGGGAGTATTTCGATGCGATTCTGGATTCCTGGTCTTCTGCTGCTGCCCTTGACGGGCTTCGCCGCCGACGGCGACAAGCGCTGCACTGTGTCGTTCGATGCGGCCACACTCGACACCTGCAGCGGTGAGCTGACGCTGGTGCACGAGGCCCTGCGCCCGCTGGGCCGCGCCGACGCGAACTCACCCTTCCGCATCGTCAAGTTCGATGCGCCGATCCGCGCCGAGCAGCGCCGCGCGCTGGAAGCGCAGGGCGTGCAGATCCTCGGCTACGCGCCGCACTACGCCTACCTGGTGCGCATGGATACGGCCACCGAGAGCCGCGTCAAGGCGCTGCCGGGCGTGCTTTGGACCGGCGCCTATCTGCCGGTCTGGAAGCTCGACATCAACCTCGCGAATGACATCGCCAGCACCTTGGCCGGCGGCAAGGGTGTGTCGATCTCGGCCGAGGCCGGCATTGAAGAGCTGAGCATCGCCCTGCAGCCTGGCGTCGAGGCCGCGCGCAGCCGCGACAGCCTGCTGTCCACCCCTGGCCTGTCCTACAAACTGACCGAACAGGGCTTCGACCACGAGCGCATCGTGGTGGGCTTCGAGCGCAGCGCGCTGGCTGACGCCGTGCAGGCGCTGGCGCTGAATCCGGAGGTCGCCACGGTCAGCCTGCGCTGGCCGAACGAACTGATGAACTCGCAGGCCGGCTGGCTGCACCAGAGCGGACAGCAGACGCCTGTGGCGGGTTCGATGCCAGCCTTCGAGAACGGGCTGTTCGGCTGCGGCCAGATCGTCGCCGCCGCCGACTCGGGCCTTCACGCGACCCATTGCTCGTTCGCCGATGCGAGCTTCGGCCAGCCGGTCACCTCGGTCTGCGCCTCCGGAGCCGGCTGCCCGACCATCACCCCCGACTTCAACCACCGCAAGATCGGCGCTCACTACAAGTGGGACGGCAGCACCACCGGAGCGCCCGCCGACGGCCACGGCCACGGCACCCACGTCATGGCCACGATCACCGGCAACAACCCGGCGACCGGGGCGGTCGACTGCAGCACCCGCACCAGCCCCGGCGGCCTGACTGACCTTGACGGTACCGCGCCCGGCGCCAAGCTGATCTCGCAGGAAATGGGCGCCAGCCTGCAGTACCTGAACAGTGGCGGCGGCACCATCTTCCACGCGGCGGCCACCGCCTACGCCAATGGCGCCCTGACCCACAACAACTCCTGGGGCTCGTCCTGCCGAAATTCGCTGGGCGCCTGCATCGCGGGTTGCCAGGTCGAGTACCGGGCCACCACCCGCGATGCCGATGCGGTGGTCTGGGAGCATCCGCAGCTGGCAGTGCTGGTCGCCGCCGGCAACAGCGGCGGACTGGGCGGCAGCACGGGCTGCGGCCCGGGCGCTGATGTCGGCGCGGCCGGCAACGCCAAGAACGTGTTCTCGATCGGCAGCAACAACCGCGGGACCGGCGGCGACGCGATGTCGGGCTTCTCTTCGCGCGGCCCGACCCAGGACCGCCGCCTCAAGCCCGACATGACCGCCCAGGGTGGCAGCATCATCTCGGCCTCGCGCACCGCCTGCGGCACCGCCAGCATGAGCGGCACCTCGATGGCCACGCCGACCGCGGCTGGCCTGTCGGCCCTGGTCCGCGAGTACCTGCAGCGCGGCTTCTACCCGAGCGGCATCGAGAACCCCGACCACGCCCTGCCGACGCCCTCTGCCGCACTGATCAAGGCGATCATGATCAACGGCGCGCAGGAGATCACCGGCGCCGGCACCACCGGGGGTGCGCCCAGCCAGTCTCAGGGCTGGGGCCGCATCAACCTCGACCGCAGCCTGTACTTCCACGAAGACGCGCGCGGCCTGTGGCTGGACGACCAGAGCGAAGGCCTGGAGACCGGCGATGTCCATACGGAGATGCTGGCGGTCGAATCCGGCGCGCCGCTGATTGTCACCCTGGTGTGGCATGACGCACCCGCGCTGGTGAATGCCAACCCGCACGGAGTCAACCAGCTTCGGCTTGAGGTCGAGACGCCGGACGGTCAGATCTGGACCCAGAAGCTGCCGGCCGGCGGCGGCCTCACCAACCCCAACCCGGTCGCCGACACCAGCACTGCCGACTACGACGACCGCAACAACGTGCACAACATCGAGCTGCCGACGCCCACCACCGGCAGCTACACGATTCGCGTGCGCGGCATCCAGGTCGCCCAAGGTCCGCAGCCCTTTGCACTGTCCGCCACCGGCAAGCTGCTGGGCCTGACCGAGCCGGACTTCATCTTGGGCGCCAGCGGCGCCGGCGCTGGCATCTGTGCGGGTGAACCGATCAACCTCAGCATCGGTGCGACCTCGTTCGAGGGCTTCAACGATCCGCTGACGCTGAGCCACTCGACCCTGCCCGCCGGCCTGACCGGCAGCTTCTCGGTCAACCCGCTGACCCCGGCGACGCCGGCCGCCACCAGCACGCTGGCGATCGGCAATACCGGCAGCCTGCCGTCCGGCACCTTCAGCCTCGACATCACCGCGGCGTCCAACGGTCCGGGTTTCCCGGCCTCCAGCAAGACCCGCACGGTGAACGTGCCGGTGGATGCAGCCGCACCGGTCCCAGTCGGCCTGGCGGCCCCCGCCCAGGGCGCCGTCGATCAGCCGCTGCGTCCAAGCTTGAGCTGGGATGCCATTCCCGGCGCCACCAGCTACCGGGTTGAAGTCGCCGACAACGCCCAGTTCTCCAGCCCGATCGTCGATACCACGGTGCCTGGGACGAGTCTGACCTTGGCCAGCGCGCTGGCAGCAAACACCGAGTACTTCTGGCGCGTGTCGGCGACCAATCGCTGCGGCGCCGGCCAGGCGTCCAGCGTGCGGAGCTTCACCACCAGCAACCTGATCTGCAGCGAGCCGGCCCTCAACATCCCGGACAACAACCCGACGGGCGCCACCGACACGCTCAATGTCGTCAACACAGGCACGCTCGACGGTCTGCGTCTGGGCCTGAAGATCAACCACACCTGGATCGGCGACCTGCGGGTTTGGCTGAGCAAGGGAAGCACCACGGTCGAGCTGGTCAATCGCCCCGGCGTGCCCGCATCCACCAACGGCTGCAATGGCGACAACATGGACATCATCCTTGCCGATGGTTCCGCGCTGAGCGTGCAGTCCAACTGCGCGAACGCCAACCCCGCCTACACGCCGGGTGCCGAGTACAGTCCCGCCAATCCCCTGGCGGCATTCACAGGCACCGAGCTCAGCGGCGCCTGGTCGCTGCGGGTCAGCGACAACGTCGGCGCCGACACCGGGCAGCTGGTCAGCTGGTGCCTGCTGCCGGCTGCCGCCTCGCAAGCGCCTGAGATCTTCAAGCACGGGTTCGAGTCGACGCCGTAAGCACAAGACCATCAAGCAGGTGGTCGACTGAGCGAGAGGCCGGATGCGCAAGCATCCGGCCTCTTCGTTTGCGCACCGCCCCGGGGGAGGTCTCGCCAGTTGGGTACCGGCGGCAGCCGGTCAGCGCGATCCATTGATCAATCGGCGCGCGGCGCGCACGCGGCCACGGCGGCGCCGAAGCGTTCGAGGGGACGGGTATGGGAGCCGCCCAGACCAGGCCCCAAGACGCGGGTGACGCAGGCGGGGCGTCAGACAGGTAGCGGCCGCGAAACCGCGCATCGTTCGCCTGCTTGCGGGGGCAGCATCCGAGGAAGCCACCGGAAGCGCTGCGCAGCACATGCGCTGAATCCGCTTGCTTCCAAACGACACTCCCGGAGCCAGCGCATGCTGAGGCCACTGCCGCGGGCATCGGTGCGGACGATGGAGGACCGGGCTCGATTGAGTGTGAGAGACCAACCCGGACACGCACTGGCGTGTGTGTGCGTGTCCACGGGCGCTGGCGCGCAGTTCAATCCCGCTCAAGACACGAACCGAGCACCGGGGCACCATCGCCCCAGCGGGCCGAAGCAAGGCCTCAGAACGGCAGCTTCAGGCCAGGATCCACCGCCAGCAGCTGTTCGCGGAAGGCGTTCTGGATGCGCGCCAGGGCGACTTCGTTGTCGGCGTCGAAGCGCAGCACCAGGCAGGGCGTGGTGTTGGAGCAGCGGACCAGGCCCCAGCCATCCGGCCAGTCGGCGCGGATGCCGTCGATGGTGGCGATCTTGGCGGTCTCGAAGCGCGCGCGCGCGGCGAAACGGTCCATGTAGGCGTAGTGCGCGCCCTCTTCCATCTTGACCTTGAGCTCGGGCGTGGACACGCCCTTGGGCAGCTCGGCGAAGACTTCGGTGGGCTCGCGGCCGTCGGCAGCGAGGATCTCCAGCAGGCGCGCGGCCGAGTAAATGCCGTCGTCGAAGCCGAACCAGCGTTCGCGGAAGAAGAAGTGGCCGCTCATTTCACCGGCCAGTTCGGCTTCGGTCTCGCGCATCTTGGCCTTGATCAGCGAGTGCCCGGTCTTCCACATGATCGGGCTGCCGCCGTTGCGCAGCACGTGTCCGGCGAGATGGCCCGTGCATTTGACGTCGTAGATGATCGCGGCCCCCGGGTTGCGGCTGAGAACGTCCTGGGCGAACAGCATCAGCAGACGGTCGGGAAAGATGTTCTCGCCGTCGGCGCTGACCACGCCCAGGCGGTCGCCGTCGCCATCGAAGGCGATGCCAAGATCGAAGCCGAGGCGCTTGACCATCATCGTGAGGTCGCGCAGGTTCTCCGGCTCGGACGGATCGGGGTGGTGGTTGGGGAAATTGCCGTCGACTTCGCAGTACAGCGGTTCGACCTCGCAGCCGATGGCTTCGAGCACGGCCGGCGCGATCACTCCGGCAACCCCGTTGCCGCAGTCGACGACGACGCGCAGACGGCGCTCCAGCTGGACGTCGCCGCTGATCCGCGAGACGTAGTCGTCGAGGATGTCGAACTGCTGCAGGCCGCCGTTGCCGCTGCTGCTGAGCCGGCCCTCGGCGATGCGCGCGTACAGGTCCTGGATCGCGCCGCCGTGCAGGGTCTCGCCGCCGACCACGATCTTGAAGCCGTTGTAGTCGGGCGGGTTGTGGCTGCCGGTCAGCGCGATGCAGCAGCCGGTGTTGAGCTGGAAGGCGCCGAAGTAGACGACCGGCGTCGGCGCCATGCCGATGTCGATGACGTCGCGGCCGGCGGCGCGCAGGCCTTCGATGAGCGCTTCTGACAGAGCGGGACCGGACAGGCGGCCATCGCGGCCGACCACGATCTCGCGCAGGCCCTGCTCGGCCATCAGGCTGCCGACCGCCTGGCCGATCAGGCGCGCCACGCCTTCGTCGAGACTCTTTCCGACCACGCCGCGGATGTCGTAGGCGCGGAAGATCGAGCGGTCGACATTGACCGCAGTGCGCGCCGCGGGCGCTGCGGCCGGGCCCGCTGCGGGCGTCGCCTTGGGCTCCGACTTCGGCTGCTGGGCCAGGGTCTGGGCAAAGGTGGGTTCGTCGGCGCGCACGGGCGCGGCGTGGAACTCCGGATCGCGGCGCAGCTGCCAGACCAGCAGCACGCCCAGCAGGATGACGATCGCGCCCAGGCCGATCTGCATCGGCGGGTCGTAGGGAATCATGGTCACCACCGGCGGCGTGGCGATGCCCATCAGCAGGCCGCTGCCGGCGATCGGGATCGCCTGTGCGTCCTTGGCCAGGCCTTCGTTGCCCGAGCTGACCAGCACCGCGGCGTCGGTGCGCAGGTCGAGATAGCCGCCGGGCAGGTCGGCTGCGCGGACCTTGTCCACGTAGGCGGTGACCGGGAACTCGGCGAGGATCACGCCCAGCACGCGGCCTTCCTCGCGCGCCGGAGCGGCGATGCCCATGACCACTTCGGTGCCGCGACCGATCGGGCCGACCACCGGGCCTTCGGCCACGCGCGCGCGATTGAGCAGCTGCAGGCGGCTGAAGCCGAAGCCGGCGATGTTCTGCTCGAAGACCTCGTCGAGCTTCGCGCTGTACGCGCTCAGGCTCGGCGCGTCGTTCCAGACGCGGACGGCGCGCTCCTTCGCCGAGTCGAGCGCGCCCGCAGCGAGGTCGGCGCGCAGGTAGGGATCGTTGACCGCGCGTTCGATGCGGCGCATGCGCGCGGCGAGGTCGTCGCCGATGTTCTCTGCCAGCGTGGCCCGCAGCGCCTCAAGACGCGGGCCGGCGCGGCCACTCTGCCAGGCCAGGACGCCCTGCCAGATGATCAGGAGGCCGCCGAGCAGCGCGATCAGGGCCACGACGAAATAGGCCGGACGCCGAAGCGCCAGCACTTCGGGCGGCAGCTGTACCGGGTCCTTCTGCTTCTTCCTGCGCTTGGTCATCGACCTCGGTTTCCTTCGCCCCTGGGTGCCCGTATCCGCCCCGCCCTGCCGCCTTCAGCGGATGCCGGTATGGCCGAATCCGCCTTCGCCCCGCGCGCTGGCCTCGAAGGACTCGACGCGTTCCAGCTGCACCCGCTGCACCGGCATCACCACCAGCTGCGCCACCCGATCGCCGGGAGCGACGGTACAGGGGCTCTGGCTGCGGTTCCACAGGCTGATCATCAGCGGACCCTGGTAGTCCGAATCGATCAGGCCGACCAGATTGCCCAGCACCAGCCCCTGCTTGTGGCCCAGGCCCGAGCGCGGCAGCACCACCGCGCACAGCCCCGGATTGTTCAAATGTATCGCAATACCCGAGGGCACCAGCGCGCTCTGGCCGGGCGCCAGCAGCAGCGGCGCCTCCACCATGGCGCGCAGGTCGAGGCCCGCCGAACCGGGGGTGGCGTACTCGGGCAGCGGAAACTCGGTGCCCAGCCGCGCGTCCAGCACGCGCATTGACACCGGCGTCGGCGCGCTCACGCGCGGTCTCCCAGGCGCTCCGCGATGATCTCCAGCAAAAGCCGGGCCACCTCCGCCTTGGGTGCGGTCTCGATGCGTGCGCGGCCGCCCTTCCACAGCACGGTGAGCGCGTTGCTCTCGCTCTCGAATCCGAGTCCGGGCGCGGCGACGTCGTTGGCGGCGATCAGATCGAGGCCCTTGCGTTCGAGCTTGTCGCGCGCGTAGGCCTCGACCTCTCGCGTTTCGGCGGCGAATCCGACCACCAGCGGCCGTTTCTGACGCGCGGCGGCCTCGGCGACGATGTCCGGGTTACGCACGCAGTCGATGCTGAAGGCCTCGGCCGACTTCTTGATCTTCTGCTCGGCGCATTCGCGCGGCCGGTAGTCGGCCACCGCGGCCGCGGCGATGAACACGTCCATGCCGTCGAGACGATCCAGCACGGCTTCGCGCATCTGCGCCGCCGAGCGCACGTTGAGCCGCTGCACGCCGGGCGGCGTCGCCAGCACCACCGGCCCGGCCACCAGGGTGACCTCGGCGCCCGAGGCCGCAGCGGCTTCGGCCAGTGCGAAGCCCATCTTTCCCGAGCTGCGATTGCCCAGGAAACGCACCGGATCGATGTCCTCGAAGGTCGGCCCGGCATTGATCAGAACCCGTCGACCGGCCAGGCCGGCAACCCGTGGCGCCAACGCCGCCAGCGCAGCGGCCGCGATATCGCCGGGTTCGAGCATGCGGCCCTCGCCGGTCTCGCCGCAGGCCTGCGCGCCGACCCCGGGGCCCAGCACGCGCGCGCCGCGCGCGCCGAGCAGCTCGATGTTGGCGCGGGTGGCCGGGTGCGCCCACATCAGGCGGTTCATGGCCGGCGCCAGCCACAGCGGACGGTCGGAGGCCAGACACAGCGTGGTCAGCAGATCATCGGCACGACCCTGCGCGAGCCGCGCGAGCAGGTCGGCTGTGGCCGGCGCGATCAGCACCAGGTCGGCCCAGCGGGCCAGCTCGATATGGCCCATCGCCGCTTCGGCGGCGGCATCCCAGAGCGAGTCGCGCACCGGCCGACCCGACAGGGCCTGCAGGGTGAGCGGGCCGATGAACTGGGCGGCGCTGGCGGTCATCACCACCTGCACCTCGGCGCCGCCGGCGCGCAGCAGACGCACCAGCTCGGCCGACTTGTAGGCGGCGATGCCGCCGGACACGCCCAGCAGGATGCGCCGCGCGGAAGGAGCTGCGGTCACCGGAAAAGTCCTACCCCGAAAACGGCCGATAGATTACCCGAAAGGGCTCGCTCCTCCGGTTCCGCAGCGTGCGAGGCGGAGACAATCTGGGCCGCAGTTGCCTGCTGCCGAGTCCACATGTCGATCCGTCATTGGCCCGAGGCCGAGCGCCCCCGGGAAAAACTTCTGAAACGCGGCGCCCAGGCCCTGGGCGATGCCGAGCTGCTGGCCCTGTTCCTGGGCTCGGGCATGGCCGGCGAAGATGCCGTCGCCTGTGCCCGCGGCTTGATTGCGCGCCACGGCAGCCTGGCTGCACTGGCCGCACTCGGACCGGAGTCCCTGCTGCGCGAGCGCGGCCTCGGGCCCGCGCGCACCGCGCTGCTGCTGGCGGCGCACGAGCTGGGTGCCCGCTGTCTCAGCGCGCAGCTGCAGCGGGGTCCCGCGATCAGCGATGAGCGCAGCGCCGGCCTGCTGTTCCGCCAGCGTCTGCAGCGTGCCCCGCAGGAAGTGTTCGCCTGCATGTTCTTGGACAGCCGCCACCGCATGTTGGCTTTCGAAGAACTCTTCCGCGGCACCATCGACGGCTCCGAGGTGCACCCACGCGAAGTGGTGCGGCGCTGCCTCGCGCACAACGCCGCCGCGGTGATCTTCGGCCATAACCATCCCAGCGGCGTGGCCGAGCCCTCCGCCGCCGACCGCCAGATCACCCGTCGCCTGCAGGACGCGCTGGCCCTGATCGACGTGCGCGTGCTCGACCACTTCATCGTCGGCGAAGGCGAACCTTATTCGTTCGCGGCGCGGGGGATGATCTAGCGGCCGGGAGCCGGTAGCCGGGAGTCGGGAGTCGGGAGTCGGGAGTCGGGAGTCGGGAATCGACAGCCTCGTGCCCGGAGCGGCCGCCGAGGGGATGCTCTCAGCCAGTACCGCTTGCCATCTCCTGATTCACGGCATCCAGACGCAGCGCGTCGAAGCGGAGCCCCCGGCCTGAATGGTCTGCCACGCGAATCGATCGTGGCCCGCGCATCGGACGCCAGTGCCGGCCTGCCTGCGCCGCTGTCCAATCGCAGGCCAAGCGACCAGAAGGTCCTGTCTCGGCATTGAGCACCCAGCCTTCGGAGGATGGCATCCGCACGTCCGCGGACCTTCAAGGAAAAGGCCCGGACCCGCCCATTCGGGCGAATCCGGGCCTTCCACCCCTGACTCAGGCGCGCGCGAAGCGCGGGCTGAACTTGGACAGCCAGAACAGCAGGGCCGGGATCAGCACCACCGCGCCGATCATGTTCATGATGAACATGAAGGTCAGCATCAGGCCCATGTCGGCCTGGAACTTTAGATCCGAGAACACCCACGTGCCAACGCCCGCCGCCAGCGTCAGCGCGGTGTAGAAGATAGCGATGCCGGTGGTCTTCAGAGCGATGAAGTAGGAGTTGGTGAGGTCGTGCCCCTGCTTCAGCGCCTCGGCCATGCGCGCGTAGATGTAGATGCCGTAGTCCACGCCGATGCCGACACCGAGTGCAACCACGCACAGCGTGTTGACCTTCATGCCAATACCCAGCTGCACCATGAGGGTGTGGCCGAGCTCGGTGACAAGCACCAGCGGCAGCAGGATGCACAGGGCCGCGACCAGGCTGCGGAAGCTGATCAGGCACATCACGAATACCGCGGCATACAAGAGGTAAAGGATGGTGTGTTCGGAGGCGCGCACGGTGTCGTTGATCGCCGCCATCACGCCGATGTTGCCGGTGCCCAGACGCAGGTTGACCTCGTCGGTAGTGTAGGTCTCGCCGCGCGCTTCTGCCTCCTTCATCAGCCCCTCGTGACGGGCACGGAAGTCGAGGTGGTGGGCGTTGTTGGCCTCGCGGAACTCCTTCACCGCGGCCACGATGCGATCGATGGTGATCGCCTTGTGGTCGCTCAGGAACATCATGATCGACATCGCGCTGCAGTCAGAGTTGAGCAGGCCGGTGTCGGTCTCGAAGCTCTGGGTCGAGAGGCGCAGCGAGTCACCATCGCGCGGCAGGGTGCGCCAGCGGATGTTGCCCTCGTTGTAGCCGGCATAGACGATCTTGGCCGCCATCGGCAGGCTGATGACCTGCTCCACGCCTTCGACATTGCGCATGTGCCAGCTGAAGCGGTCAAGCAGCTCCATCGCCGCATAGCTGGTGGTGCAGGCCGAGGGGCCGGCCTCGGCAATCACGTTGAGGATGTCCACGCCCAGGGCGAAGCGCGAGGAAATCATCTCCGCGTCCTGGTTGTAGCGGGCGTCGGGCCAAAGCTCGGCGACGCCGGCCTGGGCATCGCCGATCATCACCTTATCGCCCTCGCGTTCGGCGAAGTACCAGCCGACCACGCCGACGGTGACGAGGATGAAGGCCGGCAGCGGGCGGCTGCCCTTGGCGAGGAAGGCCCAGATGCGGTCGAACTTGGTCAACTGGCGCAGGCGGAACTCGCGCTTCTTCTCGAGGTTGCGCAGCTGGGTGTAGCTCAGCATCACCGGCAGCAGGACCAGATCGGTGAGGATAGTCAGCGCGACGCCGATGGTCGCGGTAATCGCCAGCTCCCGGACCATGTCGATCGGGATCACCATGATCGCGCCGAAGCCGATGCAGCCAGCCACCAGCGCCACGGTGCCCGGAACCAGCAGCATGCGGAACGAGGTCTTGGCGGCCTCCAGCGGACCAACGGCGTGCTTCGCGCGTGCGCGCAGCTCCTCGACCGTACCCTCTTCCAGTCCGCCGAAGAAGATCTCGCCGCGGAATCGGTTGATCATCTGCTCGCCGTGGCTGACGGCGATCGCGAATATCAGGAAGGGCGTCAGCATGTTCATGGGGTCGATGCCGAAGCCCAGCAGCCTCAGGGCGCCGAGCATCCAGACCACGGAAATCAGCGCCGCAAACACTGTGAGCGAGGCCAGTTTGACCGAGCTGGAGTAGATGAACAGCAGCAGCCAGGTCATGGCGATGGTCAGGAAGAAGAAATAGATCACCGATCGCGCGCCGTCGGCGATGTCGCCGACCATCTTGGCGAAGCCGATGATGTGGACGGTGTAGTTCTCGTTCTCGTACTTCTGGCGGATGTCCTCGAACTTGGCGGCGACCGCCTGGTAGTCGAGGCGCTGGCCCGAGTCTTCGGGGATCAGGTCGGCCCAGACCATGGCGCCGGAAAAGTCGCGCGACACGAGCTGGCCGATGATGCTGGCCTTGACGATGTTGCTGCGGACCGTTTCGAAATCCTCCGGTGTTGCTGTCCAGCCCTCCAGATTGGGCGTGAACTCCGGTGGAATCACGTTGCCGCCGGCGAAGCCGTCCTCGACCACCTCGACGAAGCGCACGTTGGGGGTGAAGATCGAACGCACGCGCGCGTCATCGGTCTCGTCGATGGCGATGACGTCAGCAGTCACCTTCTCCATCAACTGGAAGAACTCCTGGTCGAACATGTCGCCGTCCTTGGCCATGACGGCCACCAGGACGCGGTTCGCACCGCCGAAGTTCTGCTCGTACTCGAGGAAGGTCTGCATGTACTCGTGGTCGAGCGGGATCTGCTTCTTGAAGCCCGCATCGACCTTGAGCTGCGCCGCGAAGTACAGCATCACCACAGTGACCAGTGCGAACAGCACGAGCACGACGGGGCGCGCGCCGAAAACCAGGCGCTCTGCCGTGCGGTGCAGGAAGGTGTCGTTGTTGGAACTCGATCCGTGGGCCATGGGATTCACTTCAGCTGGGTGCGGCCGAGGCCTTTCTCGCCGGCGACGAGAACCTCGCGGGCACTGATCGGCAGGACGGCGGACAGGACCGGGGTTTCCTGGCGCTCGTTGATATAGAACTTTTGGGTGAATTCTGCGGCGCCTGCATCGCGGTGCAGCAGGACGCCATTGGAACCCACCAGCAGGACACCGCCGTCAGCCAGGACAGTTCCGCCCTGGAGACTGAGCTCGGTGCCGGTACCGAGCTCGGTCCAGGTATCGCCCATGTCGGTGCTTTCCTGGACGTTGCCGCGCAGGCCGTAGGCCAACACATGGCGTTCGCCCAGCGCGAGGACGCCGAACATCGAACCTTCGTAGGGCAGGCTGATGCGCTGCCATGTCATGCCGTTGTCCAGCGAACGGAAGGCCGCGCCGCGCTCGGCCACCACCATCAGAGCGCCTTCGGGCGTACGGGTGATGCCGTTGAGATGGGGATCCTCTTCCTCGTCAAGCATGAGCGAGTCGTCGTCAAGCAGCCAGTCTTCGTCGTCTGCCGCGGCCTGGGCATCCGGCTCCGCGTCCGTGGCGGGCGGTGCTTCGCCAGCAGGAGGTTCGGCGACCGCGAGAGCATTCGGATCGACGCGCGTCCAGGTGTTTCCACCGTCACGCGTCACCAGCATCAGGCTGTACGCGCCCACTGCGATGACGGTGTTGGCATCGAGCGCGATGACGTCGAGCAGGGGCGCGCCCTGGGTCGGGTCGAACTCGGCTTCCAGATCGTCCTCGGGCAGCGGCTGCCAGCGGTCCTCACGCTGGACTTTCCAGGTAAGGCCACCGTCTTCACTGGCGAGGATCACGCCGTCGTGTCCCACCGCCCAGGCGCGGTCGCCGAACGCAGCGACCGCGGTCAGATTGGCCCGGGTCGGAACGTTCTCGACCTGGCGCCAGTCGCTGCGCGATTCCGACACCGCGACATGGCCGCGCTCGCCGACCGCGATCGCGCGATTGGTGGCCTCGGCGAAGTCGAGAAACAATCCCTGCTTGAGTACCAGCGGCAGGACCTCGGCAGTCATGGGCGCAGCCGCGCCCCGTACAGCCGTTTCGGCGGCTGCGTTTGAACCAGCCAAGGCCAGCGCAATGCCTGCGGACAGGGCCGCGAGCTTGAGGATCATCGTTGCCTCCCAATCGTGGCCGTACCCGAAGCGGATGCCGGCCTTCCAGGCTGTTCCCGCTGCCGCATCGGCGACAGTAGGCCGGGCATCCGGCGAGCTCCGGACATGCCCAAAACAAAGCCAGCCGCGACGTGGGGTCGCGGCTGGCAGGTGTTGCACCACGTGGAGCCCGTCGTCTCGACGTCAGCGCACGCCGCGCGCACGGAGGTTCTGCGGCGAGTAGCTGTCCGGCGTGCTCTGGTGCGAGAAGTCGACCATCGCGTCCTCGTTGTCCAGGCCGCTGACGATGTAGCGACCGGACTTGAGATCGTGGTGGGTTTCCAGCGTGGTCCAGAACACCGGCACCTCGTAGTAGTTCACCGACGGCGCCTCGGAATAGCGCCACAGCGCACCCTGGCTGTCGTAGTGGTCGAGCACCAGGATCTGCCAGCTGTCCTCGTCGACATAGAAGGTGCGGCGCGGGTTGATGTGGCGCTGGCCTTCCTTGAGGGTGGCATCGACTACCCAGACGCGGTGCAGCTCGTAGCGCAGGTGATCGGGGTTCAGGTGGTTCGGGCGGATCAGGTCGGCGACCTTCACCTGGTCGCTGTGCGCCTTGTAGGAGTTGTACGGGACGTACATCTCCTTCTTGCCGACCAGCTTCCAGTCGTAGCGGTCGAGCGCGCCGTTGAACATGTCGGTCATGTCGTTGGTGCGCAGGCCGTCCGAGGCGGTGCCCGGATTGTCGTAGGCGACGTTCGGGGCGCGCCGCACGCGACGCTGGCCGGGGTTGTAGACCCAGGCCTGGCGGATCTGCGCCTGCTGGTTCAGGGTTTCATGCACCAGCAGCACCTGGCCGGCCAGACGGGCCGGGCTTTCCACCACCTGGTAGAAGTACAGCAGGATGTTGTTGATGTCGGCGATGGTGTTGCCGGGCTTGTAGTACAGGCCGAGGAACTCCTCGCGGATGCGCACCAGGTTGTACTGGCCGTTGCCGGTCACCGCCGCCTGGTTGGCCCAGCGGGCGCTGGACACGCCCTTGTACTTCATCTTGTGGTTCCAGATGACTTCCTGGCCGCTCTGCGGGATCGGGAAGGGGATGCCCTCGGCCGCGTTCTCGACGCCATCGCCGTTGGCGACGAGCTGGGCGGTGGTCGCGTTCTTGATGGTGAAGTCGTAGGTGCGCTGCGGGAACGAGGCCGAACGACGGGTCGGATAGATGTCCATCCGGAACGTCGGGTAGCGCTCGAACATCGCCTGCTGGCCTGCGGTCAGCTTGTCGGCGTGCTCCTTGTAGTTCGCCGGCGTGATGCTGAACTGCGGGCGGTCGGAGGCGAACGGATCGGGATGGTGGTCGCCGACCTTGTAGCCCGCGGGCGGCGCGGTGATGCCGCCGGTCCATGCCGGAATGGTGCCGGCGGCGTTGCCGGCCTTCTCGGCGCCAACCGGCGTCAGTTCATTGCCCAGGCGACGCGCCTGCTCGGCGCTGACCGCCGACAGCGCGCCGGCGCTGAAAGTCAGCGCGGCGATCGCCAGGGCGGTGGTGGTGAATGTGCGCATGATGCGATTTCTCCTGGCGGGGATCAGAACAGGTACTTGGCGGAGACCGCCACGAAGTCACGGTCGCTGGTGAGGTTGTAGATGCCGCCTCCCCAGAACGAGGTGTAGGACAGGTCCAGCACCCATTTGTTCAAGTAGTTGCCCTCGACGCCCACGGTCGACGACTTGCGGCCCTTGATGAAGTTACCGCCCGCACCGGGGGTGGTGCCGTTGACGTCGTGGTTGAAGGCGATGCGCGGCGAGATGTTCCAGGTGCTGCCGCCGACGCTGTTGTAGTCAGCGCGCGCGGCCAGGCGATAGCCCCAGGAGAACGAGGTCGCGAAGCCCTCGCAGCTGTTCAGCGGATTGCGGCCACCGCCGCTGATCCAGTCGGGGCCGCAGCCGGTGTCGGTACCGTCGCCCTGGTAGGGCATCACCTGCAGCGACGGCAGGTCCCACACCTTGGTACCGCCGAACTCGCCCACGGTGGCGATCTGGTCGGCGCCGAGGAAGTTGCCCGGGCCGAAGGCCTTGGTCAGGGTGAACTGCAGCTGGCTGATTTCGTGGCGCTCCCAGCCTCTCAGGTACTCACCCGGACCGAACTGGCCCAAGCGGCTGCGGAAGCGCAGGAAGGGCTCCTGGATCAGCGGGTTCAGCGGCGACAGGCCGGCGAACAGCACCTCGACGTCGTCGATCTGCAGCGGCGCGTTGTCGCGGTAGCTGATTTCGCCCTGGAAGGCGATGGTGCCGATGTTGGTGTTCCAGCTCAGGCCGTAGAGGTTGATGTCCTCGGGGTACTCGATGAAGTAACGGCCGGAGGTCGGGCTGGCATTGGTGATCGAGGTGCCCGACACGAAGGGCAGACGGCTGTGGTAGCGCAGGTAGTACAGGCCGAACTCGGTGTCGCCGAGTTCGGAGGCGTAATAGCGCAGGGCCAGGCCGTACTGGCCGAGGTCGCGCGCTTCGCGGTCATTGGCGCGCGGGAACGCCGCGCCGCAGCGCGGGTCGGCCGCGGGCGTGGTGCGACAGACGCCGAAGTTGGCCGGCTCGTCGACCAGGCCGAAGTTCAGCATCACGAACTCGCCGCCGGTCAGGCCGAAGTCGTTGTTGGCGAAATAGGTGCCCGAGGGCTCGACTTCGGTTTCCGACCACTCCAGCAGGTAGAGGGTTTCCAGCGACAGGTTCTCGGTCAGGCTGAAGGACGCCCAGATCGAGTTGACCGGCAGGAAGGCTTCCTTCAGCTCGGCGCCGGCCACGCGCAGGCGCGACACGTCGACCGGGTTGACGACGTTGATGCCGCCCTGGATGAAGGTGCTCTCGCCCCAGCTCACCACCTGGCGGCCGAAGCGGAAGTTGCCGCTGATGTCGTTGGCGATGATGAAGTCGCGGTAGACGAAGGCGTCCAGCAGGCGCGCGCGCCGGCCGATGCGGTCCTTGGCGGCATCGCTGATGTCGTCGCGGTCCATGGTCTCGAAATCGTAGAAGCCGGTGGCGCGCACGAAGGCGCCCCAGTTGGTCCAGTTCATGCTGATTTCAGAGGTGATGCCGACCGCGTTCGAGATCAGGTCACCCTTGTCGTACTTCAGGTTGCCGTCGTCGGAGTTGACCGAGAAGCGGCCGGGGGCGGACGCCGCCAGCGCCTGCGCCTCGGCCCAGCGGTTCTGCGCCTGCAGGGCGGTGACGCGGGTGCCCAGGGTCGGATCGAGGTTGGCCTTGCCGACGAGATCGTTGTTGCGCTCCTCCATGCGCGAGGAAGCGCCGTAGGTCAGCGTGGTGTCGATGCTCATGGTGAAGTCGCCGCGGCTGAACTCGGCCGCGTGCGCGGAGCCGGCAAGCAGGGCGACGCCCACCGCGAGCGCCATCGGCGCGCGCAGCAGCATCGGACGGCCCGCTCGGACATGCGTGTGGATCTTGGTCATGGTGATGTCCCTTGAGTGGTCGCTTACTGCGTGCGGATGACGGAGGTGTTGGTGACCTGCACGGCCTGGCCGGTCGAAACGATCATGCTGGCCATCTGGCCCTGCATTTCGGCGGTCGCGGCCGCAGATGCCGCCGGGCTCAGCAGCGAGCCGTGGTCGCCGGCGATGAAGCGGACCGCGCCGCGCACGCCGTTGACGGACTGGGTGGTGGCGGTGATCGCGGGCAGGCCCAGCGCGGCGATCATCGGCTCGGTGCCGGACAGCGGCGCGCCGTTCACGCGGTTGGGAATGACCTGGTCGGGCAGCACGCTGGCGCCGTCGCCCACCACTTCTTGCAGCAGAATCGCGTTGGTCGCCGAGGCGAAGCCGTAGTTGATCGGATCGGCCGAGTCGATGATCTGCTGGGTCGCGCCGAAGAACTGGTCGTAGGACGGCGTTCCCGGCTGCAGGCCAGCGGCAGCAGCGAGACCCGCGCGGATGCGCGGACCGAAGGTCGGCGAGGCTTCCAGCATGCGGGCGATGCCGCCGCCCGGCACGTTCAGCACGCCGACATTGACGGTCGACTCGAGCGCGAGGAAGGGCGTGCCGACGATCGCGCCCAGCGACTGGCCGACATAGGCCACGCGCGAGGCGTCGAGGTCACCCGCACCGTTGCCATCGAGGTCGATGTTCGGAATCGTCCGCGCCAGCACGAACAGGTCGGCCACGCCCTGGCGCAGGTTGTCGCGCGAGGTCAGCAGCGAGCTCAGGTTGATCATGTGCGCGCCGGAGTCGTCCGGAATGCCGTCAGGGCCGGCCGCGCCGGTGCTGTTGTTGATGTAGTCGACGCCGAAGGTGCGCTCGCGGGCCACCGCGCCGAAGGGCGTGTTGCCGATCGCCAGCGGATTGTTCGAAGGCAGACCGTGCAGCGGCAGGTCGATGGCCACCACCGCGAAGCCCTGCGCCGCCATGGTCGCCGAGATCGCCAGCGCATCGCTGCGGTTGCGGGTGATGCCGTGCTGGTAGATCACCACCGGCCAGCCGGCGGCCGGCTTGGTGCGACCCGAAGCCGCGTTCGGCACCGTCATCAGCACCGGAATGGTCTCGTTGCCGGTCGCCACCGGGATCGGGTTGGCGAAGGTGATGTTGCGCGAAGTCGGGTTCAGTCCGGCCGCGTTGAACGGCGGCGCGTAGGCGCCCGGCGCGGCGCGCCAGAAGCTGTTCAGCGGCGCGGTCGGGTTGGCCTGGCTCGGCGCCGACAGGTAGTAAGGCACCCGCAGGGTGCCGATGAAGATGTCGGCGACCGGCGGCAGACCGGCAATCGAGACGTTGAGGCCCGAGGGCGCGACGGTGACCGCACCCGGCTGGGTGATCGAACGCACCGCCTGCAGCACCGGGGTGATGCCCTGGGTGGTGGCGACCCAGCTCAGCACCACCGAATCGCGGTTGACGCCGGCCGCGGCGGCCGCGGCGAGATGCGAATTGGTCAGCTGGCGCAGCGGCTCCAGCGCGCAGGCGGTGGCGGTCGGCAGCAGCGGATCGGTGCTGGCGCCGGCGGTGCACAGCGGCGTGGTGCGCTTGGTGAGGAAGTAGGTCTGTGCCGGCGTGGCGTCATTGCCGCGGCTGTCGCGGATGCCGGTGGTCAGCACCGCCATGTAGGACGTCAGCTGCTTCAGCGGCTTCAGCGGAACCATCGCCCAGCTGCGGCCGGTGGCATCGCTGCTCTGCGGCGCGGTCACGAAATCGACGCCGGCCTGCAGCTCGCGGACCACGCCCGTCACGCCGCCACCGGGCCCGGTCAGGGTGACTTCGAAGATGCGCACGCTCTGGCCCGGCACCACCGAAGCGGGGTTGGGCGCATCGCTGAAGGAGAACGACCACGGCGCCGTGGTGCTCCAGCCGTCGAGCGTGTTCACCGCGACCTGCGGATCACCGAAGTTGGTCGAGCCCTCGCCGCCCGCCACCGGGATATTGAGCGTCAGGTCGGTGGTGCCCGACAGCAGCAGGTTGTTCGGCGTCGGAATCACGCCGGTGGAAGGATCGAAACGGGCGGTGATGACGCCTGCGACCGGGGTGCCGTTGTTGTTGGTCGCCGGCGTTACCGGCACCGCGCGTGGACTGTTGGAGGAGCCGCTGCAGCCTGCGAGCAGCGAAGCCGACAGCGCCAATGCCAGGGTCAATCGAGCCTGCATGTTCGTGTCCTTTCTGGTTATCGGGGGGTGGGGCTCGGGTACTGTAGCCAGCCGCGATTAAGGATGGCAATGCTGCGGCGTATGGCCGCGACCATCACTCATGCGGCAGCGCAACAAACTCCGCGAAGCCGCATCACGATTGGCAATTCCTGACCTCAGCGGTACTGGAATTGCTCGCCAACCGCGTGCCCGATGCGCTGCAGTTCGGTCAGCGGTATGCCCAGTCGGACCCAGTCATCGCAAGGGCTCAACTGGTCAAGATAGAGCCGCCTGAGCGTGGCGGAGCGCGCACCGATGCGCCCTGGCAGACGCGCGAGCAGACTGCCCAGCGCGAAAACGCCGGGCAGGGGAACCGGTAGCAGGCCCTTGGCCTGCGCCTGTCCGACCAAGCTGCGCTGCAACATCGCCGGAAACGACAGCGCTTCCGGGCCGGGCAGCGACAGCCGCTGCTGCGCGAATGCAGGCTGGGTGGCGACGGCGAGCACGGCGCGCGCCAGATCCTGCGCATGCACCGGCTGGCGTAAACCGTTCGCCGCGCGCGGCCAGGGCAGCGGCCAGCGTCGCGCCCAGCGCAGCAGTGGACTCAGGCTGCGATCGATACCGGCACCGTGGATCAATCCGCAGCGCAGCAGGGTGGCGCCGGCGTTTCGCGCCCTGCACAGATCCAGCACCCGCTGCTCGCTGTCGACCAGGCGCCGCGCCAGCGCACGCTCGCCGGGGTTGGGCGAGGCCTGCTTCCACTCGGCGCTGAGCGATGACAGGGCGATGACCCGCTGGCCGGCCGCTGGCGGATGTGCAGCCAGCCAGGTGGCGAAGGCATCCAGCGGGCCGAGCGAGCAGATCAGCTCGACGCGCGCGCCACTCACGAGCGCGCGATCCAGCGCGGGCGCGGACTCCAGCGATCCCTGCAGCCAGCGCACCCCTTCGACTGGTGCGGGTGCAAGCGAACGACTGAGCGCCAGCACCTCGCAGCGCGCAGCCGCCAGCGCTGGCAGCAGGAAGCGCCCGACGGCGCCGCTGCCGCCGAACACCAGCCAGCGCGTGGGCATCGAAGCGTTCTCCATCGCGCAAGCATGGCATGCGCAGCGCCGGCCGCTGCCGCTACAGTGCAGGCCCCTGTCTGGACGCCCCCACATGCGCGCGCCGATCGCACGACTGCTGAGTGGCCCCGTGCTGGCTGCGCTTGCCCTGTTGCTCGGGCCGGAGCTCGGGCTCTCGCACGGCGCCAGCTTCACCCTGGCCGTCACCGCCTGGTGCGCCGCCTGGTGGATGCTCGAAGCCGCGCCGCACGCGATCACCGCGCTGCTGCCGCTGGCGCTGTTCCCGCTGGCCGGGGTGCTGAGCCCGCGCCAGGTGGCGGAAGCGTATGGCAATGAACTGATCCTGCTGCTGGTCGGCGGCGCCATGCTGTCGAAGGCGCTGGAGCAGGCCGGCGCGCATCGGCGGCTGGCGCTCGGCATGGTTCGCGCCTTCGGCGGCGGCGGCGGCCGCGCGCTGGTGTTCGGCTTCGCGGCTGCCGCAGGCCTGTGCAGCATGTGGCTGTCGAACACCGCAACCACGCTGATGCTGGTGCCGGTGGCGCTGGCGATCCTGCAGAGCTATCCCGATCGACGGCTGGCCGTACCGCTGCTGCTGGCGATCTGCTATGGCGCCAGCATCGGCGGACTGGGCACGCCGCTGGGTTCGCCGCCGAACCTCGTGTTCATGCAGGTCTACGGGCAGACCACCGGCGCGCCGCTGGGCTTTTCCGACTGGATGGCCTTCGGCATTCCCACCGTGCTGCTGATGCTGCCGCTGGCGGCGCTCTGGCTGGCACGTGGGCTGGCCGGATCGCCGCGTGCGGAGCTGCCTGAGATGGGCGCCTGGAGCGCGGCCGAGAAGCGCGTGCTGCTGATCTTCGGCCTGGTCGCAGTGGCCTGGGTCACGCGCACCGAGCCCTTCGGCGGCTGGCGGGTCTGGCTTGACCTGCCGAACGCCAACGACGCCAGCGTCGCCCTGCTCGGCGTGATCGCGATGGCGCTGGTACCCGACGGCCGCGGCGGCCAACTGCTTGACTGGAAGAGTGCCGAGCGCATTCCCTGGGGCGTGATGATCCTGTTCGGCGGCGGCATCGCCATCGCCACGGCCTTCCAGGGCTCGGGCCTGTCGGACGCTGCCGCCGGCGCACTGAGCGGCGTGCTCGATCTGCCGCTGCCGCTGAAGATCGCGCTGATCGCGATCAGCGTCAGCCTGCTCTCGGAGATCACCAGCAACACCGCCACCGCCGTGCTGATGATGCCCATCCTTGCCGCCGCCGCAGTCGGCATGCAGCTCGACCCGGCCGTGCTGATGGCACCCGCCGTGCTGGCGGCGAGCTGCAGCTTCATGCTGCCGGTCGGCACCGCACCGAACGCCATCGTGTTCGGCACCGGCCTGGTGCCCGCACAGGCCATGCTCCGCCACGGCATCGCGCTCAACGTGATCGGCGCGGTGGTCATCACCCTGGTGTGCTGGGTGGTGCTCTGAAGAGCCGGGATTGGGGATTGGGGATTCGGGATTGGAGGGGTGCGGTGGACTGGAACCCGCGGCCAGCCGCCACGCCCGCAGTGCGCAAGACAAATCGACAAGGCGCGAGCTGAGACGCATCTCATGCGCTCAAGCTTCGGCGAATCCCCAATCCCGAATCCCCAATTCCGGCCCTACGTACTAATACGCGCGCTGCAAGCGCAAGTCGTGGAATCGCCGGGAAAAACCCGCGGAGTCTTCACATCCATGGGCTAGACTAGCGGCGCTGCGCACGGCCTTCACCCCCGCGGTGGAGCGGTGAATGCACCGCGTGATCGGGCCGCACGCACGCCTCCCCCGCTACGGAATCGCACCATGCTCGAGATCCTGCTCGCTGCGCCCTTCGTGTGCGCCCTGCTGATCGCGCTGGCCCATCGGGCATCGCGCAGCGTGGCCGCCGCGATCGCCGCGCTGGCGCCGCTTACCGGCCTCGCCATCCTGGCTTCGATCACCCCGCAGGTGATGGACGGCGAGGTCATCCGCAGCTTCACGCCGTGGATCGCCGAGGCCGGGCTGAACCTGTCGCTGCGCATCGACGGCCTGGCCTGGATGTTCGCCGGCCTGGTGCTCGGCATCGGCCTGCTGATCGTTCTGTACGCGCACTACTACCTGTCGCCCAAGGACAGCGCGCCGCGCTTCTTCGCCTATCTCATGCTGTTCATGGGCGCCATGCTCGGCATGGTCATCGCCGGCAATCTGCTGCTGCTCGCCACCTTCTGGGAACTCACTTCGATCAGCTCCTTCCTGCTGATCGGCTTCTGGAGCCATCGCGACGATGCCCGCAAGGGCGCCCGCATGGCGCTCGCCATCACCGGCGCCGGCGGTCTCGCGCTGCTGGCCGGCGTGCTGGTGCTCGGCCACATCGTCGGCAGCTACGAGCTGGACGCCGTGCTCGATGCGGGTGATGCGATCCGCGCGCATGCGCTGTACCCGGTCGCGACCCTGCTGGTGCTGGCCGGCGTGGTGACCAAGTCGGCGCAGTTCCCCTTCCACTTCTGGCTGCCGCACGCGATGGCGGCACCCACGCCGGTCTCGGCCTACCTGCACTCGGCGACGATGGTGAAGGCAGGCGTGTTCCTGCTGGCGCGCATGCATCCGGCGCTGGCTGGCACCGACCTGTGGTTCTACACGGTTACTGGCTTCGGCGCGGCGACCCTGCTGACCGGCGCCTATCTGGCGATCTTCCAGCACGACCTGAAGGGCCTCTTGGCCTACTCGACGGTCTCCCACCTCGGCCTCATCACCCTGCTGTTCGGCCTGCCGACCGAGCTGGCGGTGGTCGCCGGCGTGTTCCACATCCTCAACCACGCGGTGTTCAAGGCCTCGCTGTTCATGGCCGCCGGCATCATCGACCACGAGACCGGCACCCGCGATATCCGCAAGCTGCACGGCCTGCTGAAGACCATGCCGATCACCAGCACGCTGGCAATCATCGCGGCGCTGGCGATGGCCGGCATTCCGTTCTTGAACGGCTTCCTGTCGAAGGAGATGTTCTTCGCCGAGACCTTGCAGGTCGAGGGTTATGGCGCGATGGGCTGGGTGCTGGCGATCGCGGCGGTGCTGGCCGGAGTCTTCAGCATGGCCTACAGCCTGCGCTTCGTGCACGACTGCTTCTTCACCGGCAGCACCGAAGTGCTCAACAAGACCCCGCACGAGCCGCCGCGCCTGATGCGCGTGCCGGTCGAGATCCTGGTGCTGCTCTGTCTCGCGGTGGGCATCGCCCCGGCCTTCGTGATCGGCCCGGTGCTGGAGACGGCGGTGCGCGGCGCCACCCACGGCAACGTGCCCGACTACTACCTGGCGGTGTGGCACGGCTTCAACCTGCCGCTGCTGATGAGCGCCATCGCCGTGGGCGGCGGCATCGCCCTGTACTTCGGCCTGCGCCGCTTCGTCGCCCTGCATCGCGACGTGCGGCGCTCGCTGGGCTTCGCCGCCTTCCATCGCAAGATCGACCTGCTCACGGCCTTCGCCCGCGGCCTCACCCAGCGTCTGGAGGACGGCAGCCTGCAGCGCTACCTGCTGCTGATGCTGCTGTCGGCGCTGGTGCTGGCGGCGGCCCCCTTCCTGATGGGCCACGGCATCGGCGGCTTCGGCGAAGGCCAGGCCATGCCGGTGTTCGGCTGGGTGCTGTGGGCGCTGCTGGTCGCGGCCACGATCGCGGTGCCGGTGCTGCACCGCGACCGCCTGACCGCCCTGATCGTGATGGGCGGTACCGGCCTGCTGGTGTCGCTGAGCTTCGTCATGCTGTCGGCACCCGACCTCGCGCTGACCCAGCTGTTGGTGGAGACGGTCAGCGTGATCCTGCTGCTGCTGGCGCTGAACTATCTGCCGGCCGAAGGCGCGATCGAGCGCAGCGCGCTGCGGCGCTGGCGCGACCTCGGCATCGCCGTCGCCTGCGGCGCCGGCGTCACCGCCCTGGTCTACGCGATCATCACCCGCCCGCTCGACACCGTGGCCAGCGAGATTCTCGCGCGCTCGGTGCCCGAGGGTGGCGGCACCAATGTGGTCAACGTGATCCTGGTCGACTTCCGCGGCTTCGATACGCTCGGCGAGCTGACCGTGTTCGGCATCGCCGGCCTGGTCGTGCATGCCCTGCTGCGGCGCGCCTGGATCACCCCGGACGAACTCCAGCCCGGCACGCCGGAACGGCTGTCGATCCCGAACACGCTGGCGCGGCTGCTGCTGCCGCTGGCGCTGGCGGCGGCGGTCTACCTGTTCCTGCGCGGACACAACGAGCCCGGCGGCGGCTTCATTGCCGGCCTGGTGCTGGTGTCGCCGCTGGTGCTGCAGTACATCCTGTCGGGCAGCCGCTATGTCGAGCAGCGCATCGGCTTCGACTACGCCATGACCATCGGCTGGGGCGTGCTGATCGGCACAGCCACCGGCGTCGCCGCCTGGGTGTTCGGCTATCCCTTCCTGACCAGTGCCTACGGCTATGTCGAGCTGCCCATCGTCGGCAAGTTCGCGCTGTCCTCGGCGATGGCCTTCGACACCGGCGTGCTGCTCGCGGTCTGCGGCGGCGCGCTGCTGATCCTCGCCAGCCTGGGCCATGTGCGCCGTCCGCGCGCGCAGCAGCCCGCCCACCCCGCCATCCACACGGAAGGAGAAGGCGCATGATGGAGTTCGCGCTGGCCAGCGCCATCGGCGTGCTCACCGCCACCGGCATCTACCTGCTGCTGCGCGCACGCACGTTCGACGTGCTGCTCGGCCTCACCCTGTTCTCGTATGCGGTCAATCTTCTGATCTTCTCGATGGGCCGGCTCCGTGTCGGCGCACCGCCGATCCTGCGCGAGGGCCTGGCGCCGACCCTGGCCAACCACACCGACCCGCTGCCGCAGGCGCTGGTGCTGACCGCCATCGTGATCAGCTTCGCGATGACCGCGGTGATGGCCGTGGTCGCCATCCGCAACCGCGGCGACAACGGCAGCGACCATGTCGATGGCCGCGAGCCCGATGCAGGCGCGCGCGAGGGAGGTGAGGCATGAACCACCTGCCCGTGCTTCCGGTGGTGCTGCCGCTGCTGGCCGGCGCCCTGCTGCTGCTGACCGAGCGTGCCGGCCTCACCGCCCAGCGCACGCTGGCCGCCGTCGCCATGCTGCTGCAGCTCGGCGTGGCCGGGCTGCTGCTGCAGAGTGCAGCGACCGGCGAGGTCAGCATCTACCTGTTGGGTGACTGGCCGGCGCAGATCGGCATCAGCCTGGCGCTCGATCGCCTGTCGGCATTGATGGTGGCGACCACCGCCGTGCTCGGCAGCGCTGCCCTGCTCTATGCCGGCTCCGGCTGGGACAGCCGCGCCCTGCACTTCCACGCCCTGTTCCAGTTCCAGCTGGCGGGCTTGAACGGCGCCTTCCTCACCGCCGACCTGTTCAACCTGTTCGTGTTCTTCGAGGTGCTGCTGATCGCCAGCTACGGTCTGCTGCTCTCGGGCGGGCGCGGGCCGCGGGTGCGGGTGGGCTTCCAGTACGTGGTCTTCAACGTCACCGCCTCGACCCTGTTCCTGGTCGCGCTCGGCCTGCTCTACGGCCTGCTCGGCGTGCTCAACATGCACGAGATGGGCGCGCGGATCGCCGCCGCCCCGGCCGAGCAGCACGGCCTGATCCTCGCCGCCGGCGGCATCCTGCTGGTGGTGTTCGGCGCCAAGGCCGCCCTGCTGCCCATGTACCTGTGGCTGCCGCAGACCTATGCGCGCTCGCCAGCGCCGGTGGCGGCGCTGTTCGCGATCATGACCAAACTCGGCATCTACGCGATCCTGCGCGTCTACACCCTGCTGTACGGCGAGGACGCCGGCCCGCTGTCGGGCTGGGCAGCGGACTGGCTGCTGCCGGCCGGCGCGATCGCGCTGGTGCTGGCCAGCCTGGGTGCGGTCGCGGCCAGCAGCCTGCGTGGTCTTGCCGCCTATCTGGTGGTCGGCTCGGCGGCGACCCTGTTCATCGTGCTCGGCCTTGATGCGCCGGTCAGCACCGGCCCCGGCCTGTACTACCTGGTGCACAGCACCTTTGCTGCCGCCGCGCTGTTCCTGCTGGCGGACCTGATCCGGCGCCGCCGCGGCAGCGCCGGCGACAGTCTGAAGGCGCTGACCCCGGTGCCGAACCGCGGCCTGTTCGGCGCGCTCTACCTGCTGATCGCGGTCAGCCTAGTCGGGCTGCCGCCGCTGTCGGGCTTCGTCGGCAAATTCACCCTGCTGGCCTCGATGGAGAACGCGCAGGCCGCCTGGCTGTGGCCGCTGATCCTGATCTGCAGCCTGCTCACCCTGATCGCGATGGCCCGCGCCGGCAGCCGGCTGTTCTGGAAGAGCGGCAGCGTGCGCGGCGACGAGGACACCGATGCCGAGGAAGCCGCCGCCCGACCGGCCCGGGTCGAGCTGATCGCGGTCGGCGCGCTGGTCGCGCTCGGCATCGGCATGAGCCTGTTCGCCAATCCGCTGCTGCGCTACGGCCGCGAGGCCGCGCAGCAGGTGCACTCCACCCAGGACTACCGGCGCGCGGTCGAGGCCGCGACACCGCGCCTGCGCTCGACCACGCCGCTGGCGCCCGCCGCCGAGGAGGCCCCGTGATGAACATGCTGTTCCCCGCCCCGCTGCTGAGCCTCTGCGTGTTCGTGGTGTGGCTGCTGCTGGTCGGCAGCATCGAGCCCGGCCACCTGCTGCTGGCGGCCGTGCAGGCGGTGCTGCTGCCGCTGGTCGCCCAGCGCCTGCGCGGCGCCGCCGCCGGCATCCGTCGTCCGCTGGTGGCCGTGCGCCTGTTGCTGGTGGTGCTCTGGGACATCGTGGTCTCGAACATCCAGGTGGCGAAGCTGATCCTCGGCCGCGAGTCGAAGATCCATCCGGGCTTCCTGTGGCTGCCGCTGGACGTGCGCAACCCGCATGCCATCGCCACGCTCGCCGGCATCATCACCATGACCCCGGGCACGCTCAGCACCGAGGTCAGCGCCGACAACCGCCACCTGCTGGTGCACTGCTTCAGCCTCGACGACGAGGCCGGCACCATCGCCCAGATCAAGCAGCGCTACGAGGCCCCGCTGAAGGAGATCTTCGAATGATCGACACCGTCATCGGCATCGTCATGGCCATGCTGCTGCTGGCACTGGCCATGGCCGGCTGGCGCCTGCTGCGCGGGCCCGCCGTCGAGGACCGCATCCTCGCCATCGACACCATGTACATCAACACCATCGCGCTGCTGATGCTGCTCGGCATGTGGCTGCGCTCGGACATCTACTTCGAGGCCATCCTGGTGATCGCCATGCTCGGCTTCGTCGGCACGCTGGCGCTGTCGCGCTACGTGATGCGCAGGGACATCATCGAATGAACATCGCACTCGAATATCTGGTCGCCGCCCTGCTGCTGATCGGCGGCTTCTTCGCCCTGGTCGGCAGCTACGGCCTGTTCAAGCTCGGCAGCTTCGAGAAGCGCCTGCACGGGCCGACCAAGGCGACCACGCTGGGCGTCGGCGGCGTGCTGATCGCCTCGATGCTGTTCCACATCTTCTGGAGCGAGGCCTTCAGCCTGCGCGAGCTGCTGATCACCCTGTTCCTGTTCATCACCGCACCGGTGTCGGCGCTGATGATGATGCGCGCCCACCTGGCGCGACGCGGGCAGCGGCCGATAGCGCCGGCGGCGGATGAAGAAAGGCCTGCTTGAGACAAGCCCCCCACCGCCAGCCCGCGCAAGTCGAAGCGCGGCCCGGTTCATGGAAGGGCTTGCGCTGAAGACGCCTTGCCCTGCGGCAGCCATAGCCGGAAGCGCGTGCCCTGGCCCGGCAGCGAGGCCACGCAGACATCGCCGCCCAGCGCGCGGATCGCCTCGCGGGCATAGCTGAGGCCGATGCCGCTGCCGCCACCTTCGCTGCGACGGCTGAAGCCCGGTTCGAAGACGCGCTCGATGTCCTGCGGCGCGATACCGCTGCCGTTGTCGTCGAGCTCGATGATCAGCAGATCGCCCTGGCGCTGGCAGCGGCTGCGCAGGCGTCCGCGGAAGCCGCTGCCCTCCTGCCGCGCGCGGCGGGCAATCGCCTGCACCGCGTTCAGCGCCAGATTGAGCAGCACGCGATCGATCACCGCCAGCGGCCCGCGCCATGCATCAAGCTCGGCCGCCTCGTGCGAGACATCGAGCGGGCAGCGCGCCTGCGCTGCCGCCAGCATCAGCGCGGCGCGCAGGCGTGCGGCCAGGTCGAAGTCCTGGTGCGCGGCATCCTCGCCCTGGCCGCGCGCGCGCAGCTCCTCGACCAGGCCGGCGATGCGCTGCTGCGCCGCGGCCAGCGTCTCCAGACGTTCGCCCAGCTGGGTGAAGCGCTCGTCCAGCACGGCCGCCACCTCCGGCTCCAGCTCCGCGCCGCCAAGCTGCAGCAGCAGGGTGTGGAAGGCTTTCAGTTCGAGCTCCAGGTCCTGCGTGCTCAGCCGGGCGATGCCCAGCGGATTGCCCAGCTCGTGCGCCAGCAGCGCCGCCAGCGCCGGCGGCAGCTGCCAGGGCGCACGGTCGGAGCTCACCGCGGCAGCTCCACCACGAACAGTGCGCCGGCCCCGGGCTCGGACTCGACGCGGATGCGGCCGCCATGTTCTTCGGCGATTCCCCAGGCCACCGACAGTCCGAGGCCACTGCCCTGGCCCACCGCGCGGGTGGTGAAGAAGGGCTCGAAGACATGCGGCAGGACCTCCGCGCGGATGCCGCAGCCGTTGTCGCGCACCTCGAACTCGAAGCGCTCCGGCAGCGCCCGCGCGCGCACATCGATGCGCCCGCGCCAGTCGGGCGTCGAACGCGAGCGCTGGTCGTCGATCGCACGCGCGGCGTTCTCCAGCAGGCAGAGGAAGGCCTGCGAGAGGCGCGCGGGCTGGCAGTCCAGCGGCGGCAGCGGCGCGATCTCCTGGTGCACATCGATCGCGCCGCCGTACAGACGGGCGTCCATCAGCTGCAGAGCGGCCCGCAGTGGCTCGTCGGCGGGCACCACCTTGCGTTCGGACTCGTCGAGTCGCGAGAACACCCGCAGGGCCTGGACGATGTGGTTGATCCGATGGCTGCCCTCGGCCACCGTATCGAGCTGCGAGCGCAGCGCCTCGACACGACGCGCGATGGCGCCGGCGACCTCGGGCTCCAGGTCCTCGCCGCCGAGCTGGAGCAGGAAGGCATGGAACTCGTGCAGCCCGTGCCCGGCATTCCGGCTGGCCAGCTGCACGTAGTTGGCCGGGTTGTTGAGCTCGTGCGCAAGGCCCGCGGTCAGCTGGCCGGCCGCGGCCAGACGCTCGCTCAGCGCAAGCCGGCCAAGCGCGGAGGTGAGATCGGCGGTGCGTGCCTCGACCTCGTGCTGCAGGCGCCGACGCTGGCCCTCGAGCTGGCGCATGCGCAGGCCGGCGAGGCCCGCCACCAGGCCCAGCGCCAGCAGCACGAACAGCAGCTGCGCCCAGCGCGTTTCCCACCAGAACGGCGTGATCCGCACCGGCAGCTGCGCCTCGCCGGCCGCTTTCGCGCCCTCGGCGTTGCGCACGCGCACGCGGAACAGGTAATCCCCGTGCGGCAGGTTGGTGTAGGTCGCGATGCGGCGCCCGCGCGGGGCTTCGATCCACTCGGGGTCGAAGCCGTCCAGCCGGTAGGCGAACTGCAGCTGTTCGGGGGCGACGAAGTCCGGTGCGGCGAAGCGCAGGCTCAGGTTGCGCGACTGCGCGGCCGGCAGCACCAGCGCATCGAGCAGGTGCGGCGGTGCGCGCAGCGGCGAGGACGGCTCATCGGCCGCCAGCGCCGGCGCGCGGTTGTCGATCTCCAGCGCCGTGAGCAGCGGCAGCGGCGGCGCCGCTGCGGCCTCGACAGCGTCCGGCTCGAACACGGTCAGGCCATCGGGGCCGGCGAAGGCCATCACGCCGTCGGCAAGGCGCGCGCGCGCGCCAATCCAGTAGCGGCCAAGCACGCCGTCGGCGGCGTCATAGCGCCGCAGCTCGCCGCGCGCCGGATCAAAGTGGGCGATGGCGCCGTTGATGCTCATCCACAGACGGCCGCCTGTGTCCTCCAGCAGGGCGTTCAGGCTGCCCTCGGCCAGGGCGGTGCCGGCAAGCGCGTGCCGCAGCGTGGCCCGCGCGGGATCACCGTCGGCGGCCGGCAGCAGCTCCAGCAGGCCGCCGCCATAGGTGGCCACCCACAGCCGGCCGTTGCTGGCCTGCAGCAGGGCCGACGGCCCCGCCGGCAGCTGGCCCGGCCCCGGCGGCGTCATCACCGGATGCCGGTGCAGCAGGCGACCGCTGCGGCGGTCGAACCAGTACAGGCCGTCGTGCGCGCCGAGCAGCACGCGATCAGCATCCAGCGTCTCGATGAAGGTGACGATGCTGGCGATCGGATGCTCGGCCAGCATCGTTTTCGCGTCGCGGTCGTAGAGAAACAGGCCGCGGGTATCCGCCGCCACCCAGACTCGATCGCCGTCAACCAGGAAGCGACGCGAACGCACGCCGGCCAGCTCGGGCGCCAGCGGCGCCGGCTGCAGGTCGCCCTCGCGGTCGGCGATGTACAGGCCCTGGCGCGTGGCCAGCCACAGCCCCTCCGGCTGCAGGTCCATCGAGTAGACAAAGCCGCCCGGCGACGGCGCCAGCTCGCGCAGCTGACCGCGGCCTGGCGTGAAGTGGTAGATCGCATCGGCGCCGCCCAGCCACAGGCCCTCGCCGTCGGCGACCAGGGCGGCGATGCCCGGCGAGCGCAGGGCGCGCGTCGAGGGCGAATCGGGGTCGTAGCTGCGGAAGCGGTTGTTGTAGGCGCTGAGCCGGCTGGCGCCGCCCTCCCAAGTGCCGATCCACAGCGTATCGGCGCGATCGCGCAGCAGCGACATGACCCGCCCGCGGCCGAGGCTGTAGCGCTGGTGGCGATGGTGCTCGTAGCGCAGGCTCTGCAGCTCGCCCTGCGCATCCTCGCGGTAGACCTGCAGGCCGGACTCGTCGCCCGCCCACAGCAGACCGCGGCGATCCGCCAGCAGGGTGCGCACTTCGCTGCGCGCCTGCGGGGCCTCGCGCCAGAGCCCGCTGTCGACATCAAGGATCGACAGCGGCAAACCCTCGCCCCCGACCCACAGGCGCCCGCGCGCATCGAAGGCCAGCGCGTGCACCGGCCGCCCGCTGGCGGGGCCCATCGGCGCAGGCTGGAATTCGCCACGCTGTATGTCCAGCCGCCACAGCCCGTGCACCGTGCCGACCCACAGCACATCGCCGCGCGACAGCAGGGCACGCACGCGCTGGTCGCCCTCGCCTGCAGGCAGCACGAAATTTCGGAAGCCGCCGTCGGATTCGCGCAGCGACACGCCGCCGTCCGAACCGATCCACAGCCGTCCGCCAGCGTCGACGTGCAGGGCAAGGACGCTGTCGCCGGCCAAGCTGCGCGGGTCACCGGGCGCGTGCCGGAACACCTCGAAGCGCTCCTGCTCGGGCAGCAGCCGATTCAGGCCGGCCTCGGTGCCGATCCACAGCTCGCCTTGGGCATCCACCGCCAGCGCGCTGACCCAGTTGTTCGACAGGCTGCCGGGCCGCTGGCTGTCGGGCCGGAACACGCGGAAGTCGAAGCCGTCGAAGCGGTTCAGGCCGTCCTGGGTGCCCATCCAGACGAAGCCGTGTCGATCCTGCGCCAGCGCCAGCACGCTGCCCTGCGACAGGCCCTGCTCCTGCTCCAGCCGGCGGAAACGCAGGTCGCTGTCGTCAAGCGCCGCCAGCAGCAGCTGCGGCACCAGCAGCAGCAGGGCCGCGCACAGCGTGAGGACGGATCGACTGCGGATCGGCATCGGCGGCAAGGCGGCACACCTGCGGGAAGCTGCGGCGATGCTATCCGACATTGCGGCGCGCAGTGCAGGTGCCACGGTGCGGTCGAGGCTCGGCCGGCTTCACGTCGACGCGGTGGCGCGGATCGCGCGAACGGATTGGCGAATCGCGCCCGCTGCAGCATCATCCACCTGAGCCCGCGCCCGCCGCGGGCCACAGGGGGAGCACCGCGTGAGCGTGTTCAAGAAGGAGCGCCTGCCGCCGGAAGACGCGCGCGTCGACCCGACGCACAGCGTGCTGGTGGTGGATGACGAGCCCGGCAACCTGAGCGTGCTGCGCGCCCTGCTGGCGCCGCGCTTCCGCGTGCTCGAAGCCGATGGCGGTGCTGCCGCGCTGGCCCTGCTCGACGCGCTGCCGGCGGAACAGCTGCCCAGCGTGGTGCTCAGCGACCAGCGCATGCCGGGGATGACCGGCGTCGAGCTGTGCAGCCAGCTCGGCCAGCGCCTGCCCCATGCCATCCGCATCATCGTCACCGGCTTCGTCGATGTCGGTGCGGTGGTCGACGCGATCAACAGCGCCGGCATCCACAAGTTCGTGGTCAAGCCCTATGACCGCGACCAGCTGCTGCTGACCGTCGAGCGCGCCATCGAAACCTGGGAGATGCGCCGGCGCATCGACCTGCACGTGCAGGAGCTCGAAGCCACGGTGCGGCAGCGCACCGCCGAGCTGGAGCAGGCCAACGCCGCCCTGCGTCTCGCCAATGCCGAGACCGAGCGGGCCAGCCTGACCGATCCATTGACCGGTCTTGGCAACCGTCGCGACGCGCGCCGCCAGCTCGAAGCGGCCGCCAGCGACGAGCGCCGGCACACCGCCTCCGACCGCCAGGTCGTGCTGGTGCTGGACATCGACCACTTTAAGCAGGTCAACGACCGCTTCGGCCATGCCGGCGGCGACGCCCTGCTGGTCGCGTTCTCGGCCCTGCTGCGCCAGCACTGCCGCAGCGATGATCTGGCGATCCGCTGGGGCGGCGAGGAGTTCCTGATGCGCTTCGGCGTGCGCGACGAGGCGCATGCCCTGCAGCGCGCCGACGCCCTGCGCGCGGCGATCGCCGACACCCTGTTCGACATGGGCGAGGGCCGCCAGACCCGCTGCACCACCTCGATCGGCCTGGCCTGCCTGCCGCTCGATCCGGAACGTCCGCACTGGCTGGACTGGCAGCAGGTGATCGACCTCGCCGACCACGCGCTGTACCTCGCCAAGCGCGCCGGCCGCAACCGCGTGGTCGGCCTGTTCGCGACCGGGCTCGCGCCCTGCCCGGTCGACACCGGCAATGCCGAAGCCCTGCTGGCGGCGGGCTGCATCGAGCAGCGCGTGCCCGCTTGAGCACCGACCACCACAGACGATGCGGGTGTGCAGGCTAGACCCATGACTCGTCATCCCCGCGAACGCGGGGATCCAGTCGACAGGGCGCAGCGTCTGAGGCGCCCCACCTGGAGCCCACTCGCCCCTGGTCCGGTGCATCCGCGCCCCACTGCGGTCGACGCATACGCAAACTCCACGCGCTATCGACGACCCACCGGTCTGCGGCTCCCATCCTGTGGCCGAGCACTGAGCCACAGGTCCAGAAACGCAGAAGGGGCCGGCAAGAGCCGGCCCCTTCGCTTCGCTCCCAGCCAGGTCGCGAAGGTTCAGCGCGGAAGGTTGACCGTCCAGCCGGCCGTCCAGTTGTCACGCGGGCCGGCGAAGGCGCCGCGGAACTGCACCGGACGGAAGAAGGCATTGCTCGGCGCCTGCCCGCCACTCAGCAGCGGCGAGGTCGCGGTCGGCAGGAAGCCGCCGCTGATCAGCTGCGGGTCGCCCGAGCCATTGCCGGTGCCGGCGTTGTACCAGGCGCTGACGGCGTAGGCGTTGGTAGCAACATCCTCGAAGGCGCCGTTGAGGCAGGTGCCGACCCAGGAATGGGTCATGGTCAGGCTGTTGCCGGTCTGCGTGGCCGAGCTCAGCGCATAGGTCTGCGCATCGACGAGGTTGATGCAGCGATCGCGGAAGCCGGTCACCAGCACGTTCGAGTAGTTACCGCCCGAGCCGCGACGGATGCGCATGCCTTCGTTGCCGACATCGGCACGGCCCACCAGGGTCATGTTCGACACCACCGGCTGGGTGCGCGGGGTCTTGTCGGAGGCGGGGTTGTCGTTGTCCGACTCGATGCCGTTGCTGTCGCCGCCCTGGTCGGGGTTGATGCCCTGCCAGGCCAGCGCGAACTGGATCTTGCCGTTGTAGCCCTGGTCGAAGTCGAAGCAGTCGTCGCCCATGTTCGAGCAGACCAGGTACTTGCCGTTGACGCTGCCGCCGAAGAACTCGAAGCCGTCGTCGAGGCCACCGTCGACCTGGACGTGCTCCAGCACGGTGCCCGAGCCGACCGCGTTCAGAGTCAGCGAATTCAGCTCCTCGTTCGGCGCGATCTGCTGACCGGCCCAGAGGATGCGCACATAGCGCAGCGCGCCCGAGCTGTCGTCCAGCACCGGCGGCACGGCGCCGTAGACCAGCTCCGGCACCGCCTCGAAACGGCAGGGCGTGGTCGCGGTGGCGTCATTGCAGATCGAGCGACCGTTCAGCACGAGGCCGGCCCAGGAACCCGGACGCGCTTCCGGACCGGTGAAGGTAATCGGCTGGGTGGGGGTGCCCTCGGCGTACAGGCGGCCACCCTGCTTGACCGCGATGAAGTTGGGCGAGCTGATGTTGGTCGAGCCCTGCACGGTCACGCCCGGGGCGATGGTCAGGGTCGCATTGTTCTCGACCGAAACCTGGCCGCGCACGATGTACTTCTTGCCGGCCGGCAGGAACAGGTTGTTGGTGATGCTGCTCGGCAGGAGGCAGTCGCTGCCATCCGCCGTGGTGCCGGCCGGGCAGGACGCGACCGGCTCGTTGCACTCCAGGGCCGTGATCGGGCTGGTCGGCTGAAACACGAAGTTGGCGTTCGACAAGCCCGCGGTGGCGTTCGGGGTGATGTTCACCACCACGCCATCGCAGGCGAACGAAACCTGGGCGGTGGCGAAGATGTTCTCGGTCGGGGTGCCGCGCTCGCTGAAGCGGCCGCCGCTGTAGCGGAACAGGTTGACGCCAGCGTAGTCGTTCTGGCCCGCCACCATCGGCACGGCGAAGGTGAACCACACCTGGTTGCCGCTGTTGTCGTAGGTGAAGAACGCGCCGAAGGTGACGTTGGCGCTGGGGATGTAGTCGAGCAGCAGGCCCTTGTTGTCGGAACCGGCGACATTGGTCCAGGCGCCATCGAAGGCTTCGGTGACGATCGAAGCGGAGGCCGGGCCGGCCAGGGCCAGGGCGCACGAAGTCGCGAGCAGGGTCTTGCGGATGGAACGCATGGGGAAGCTCCGTAAGTGGGGGATCACGTCGAGGACATCGACGGGAGCTCGCACACTAAGAAGCTTTTGTTTCAGCGAGCCTTCGCAGGCATGACCGTTTGGTGACAGCGTCACCCGCGCGGCTTCAGAACTTCCATTCCACCGACAGCGCAGCCTCGCGGCCCTTGCGATAGGCGCGGGTGGGCTCACCCCCCTGCTCGAAGCGGACTTCCGGATCGAGCAGATTGCGCAGGCGCAGCTTGAGACCGAAGCCTTCCCAGGGCAGCTGCTGCGACAAGGTGAAATCAAGCTGGTTGAAGGGCTGCTCGTAAACATCGGGCAGGCCGTTCACGCCGACGCGGAAGATGCGTTCACCGAACACATTCCAGGACAGCTGCGCCTCGGTGCGTCCGTCCGGGTGCAGGTAGGACAGCGAGGCATTGCCGACGTACTTCGACTGGCCCTGCAGAGGGCGCACGGCATTGGTCTGGATGCCGGGGTCGCCCAGATCGATCTCGGAGTCGATGCGCGCGTAGTTGGCGCCGATGTACACATCCTGCCAGGGCAGACGCTGCAGGACGCCCGGCAGGAAGCCCAGCCTGCCCACTCCGTCCAGCGACGTGTAGACATCGAACTCGATGCCGATATTGGTCGCGCTGTCGGCATTGGCAAGCGCCAGTACCTCGCCCGAAGCCGGCGTGGAGACCAGCTCGATGGGGTTGGTGAACTCCTTCGAGAACAGCGCGATCGACAGGCTCTCCAGCGTGCTGAAGTAGTACTCCCAGCGCAGGTCGATGTTCTCGATCTCCGCCTGCTTGAGATCCGCGCTGCCGAGCACGCGCACGTCGATCAGCGGGTCGACGAAATCGGCTGTCGACTGCTCGCGGATGTCCGGGCGCGACAGCGTGGTGCTGTAGCCGAGACGCAGCTGCGCTTTCTCCGAGTAGGCCCAGGTCAACGACCCGGCCGGCAGATTGTCGGTGTTGTCCAACAGACCGATCACCGGCGTGGCGTTCGGGTCGAAAGGCTGGACGGTGACCACCTGCTGCAGCATCTCCTCGCGGCGCACACCAAGGTTGGCGCGCAGCTGCCACCAGCTGGCATCGAACATCAGATAGGCGGCTTCGAGATCCTGCGAGGCGGTGTAGGCATCGCTTGCCTGCGTGCTTTCCTGCAGGGTGAGCCCATTGGGGCCAACGCGACCCGGGTTCAGGCGATCCTCGATCGGCTGCCCCACCACCGCTTGGGCTCGATCAGCCAGGCGGAAGCGACGGATACGCGACACACGATCACGCTCGAAGGCGGCGTAGCCAGCCTGCGCGCTCAGCTCGACCGCGTCGCCCAATTTGAAGGGCTTGCGCACGTCCAGAGAATAGCTGCGCGCCTCATCGTTCAAGTTCTCGTTGCGATAGACGTTGGCGTTGTTCGAGTAGTCGCCCGAGCTGTCGTCGAGCACGAAGCTGTAGAAGCGCGTATTCGGCGCGTAACGTCCCGCCTGTGCGTCGGTCGCCTGCCAGGTGACATGCAGCCCGCCGAGACCCGGCAGACTGTGCTCACCGGCGAGCTGCAGCGTGTCCAGCGCGTTCTCGACCCACTCCAGCGTGGTCTGGATCTCGAAGTTGCCCGAGCTCAGCAGGCCATCGCTGATCTTGACCTCGTCCGTGGTCTGCCGCAGTCGCGAGGCAGTGAGATCGACCTTGTGCAGTTCGCCCACGCGAAGGCCTAGCACCGCGAAGGCGCTGGCATCGATCTCGCGCTCGGTGGTGCGGCGGGTGAAGTCCTCAGCCGGCAGCAGCCGATCCTGGAACAGGCTGTAGCTGTTGCGCTGCTCCAGGCGATCATCCCAGCTGTGGGCGTAGCGGACTGACGCCACATAGCCGAGGCTGACGTCACCGTCGCCGAACCTGAAATCGTCGCCTACGCCCACACCGAAACTGCCGCTCGGCCCAAGCGAGGCACTCCGCGGCTGCAGCGGCGAGGCCGCCAGATCGCGCCCCAGCGCATCCAGTTCGCTGCGGTTGCTTGGCAAGCGCTCGATGCCGAACACGCTGGGCACGTCGCGCACGCGATCCTGGCCCGTCCAGTCGCGAGGCCCGCCCTGATACCGCAGGCCGTCCTCGCCGGTGGTGCCATCCGCATAGCCGACAGTCAGCGAGCTGCGGAAGAAGAACTCCTCCGGTACCCCGCGAGTGCGCAGCTGGATGGTGCCGCCGCCGAACTCGCCTGGCATGTCGGCCGAGTAGGTCTTCTGCACCACGATGCCCTGCAGCACCTCGGTGGGGAACAGGTCCAGCGGCACCACGCGACGGGTGGGGTCCGGGCTGGGCACCTGCGCACCGTTCAACAGCGTGCTGGAGTAGCGCTCACCGAGGCCGCGCACGTAGATGAACTTGCCGTCGACCAGGGTCAGGCCGGTGACGCGTTTCAGCGCACCGGCCGCATCGGAGTCGCCGGCGCGCGAGATCTGCTCGGCGCCGAGGATGTCGGTCACCGCCGAGCTGGTGCGGCGCTCCTCGACGAAGCTGGCCAGCGAGCCTTCGATGAAGGGCTCCAGCACCACGAACTCGGGCAGCTCGACGCCGGCGGGCGTCAGCTCGATGGCCTGCTCGGTGGTCTGCTCGCTGGCGATGGCAATGCCCTCGAAGCTGCGTGAAGCGAAGCTCGGCGCCAGCACCGAGACGGCATAGGTGCCCGGCGGCACCTCGGCGCTGAAGCGGCCCTCGGCGTCGGTCACCAGATCGATGGGCGTGCCGGACACATACACCCGCGCGCCAGCCACCGGCTTGCCGTCCTCGCTGTTGAAGACGCGGCCGCTCAGCGTGCCCGGCGGGCCCAGCTCGGGCTTGGCCTCGGCGGCCGCGGCGGCACCGGCATGGGTGCTCTCGATGAGTACGCTGGGCGCGGCATCGGGGTAGAGCGTGGCGATGATCTGCGCGTCTTCGTCCTCGACCAGGTTCAGGTCAAGACTCAGCACTTCGGTGCCGCCACGCAGCACGCGCAGGCGGCGCGCACCGGGCTCGATCCTGAGGTTCAGGGCGCCGTCGCTGCTGGTGCGCCCGCGCGACGCGGCGTCGATCTGCACTTCGGCATCGGCCACCGGCCGGCCTACATCGAACAGGTAGAGCGACAGCTCGGCGGGCTCGGCCGCGCCCGCCGAGGTGGCGACGAGGGCGGAGATGGCGAGAGCAAGCAGGCGGCGCTTCATGGCGTGGCGTTCCAGGGATCGTGGTGCCCGCGCCGCGCGCAGGCAGGGTGCATCAGGCGCAGGCCCAGGGCGTATCGGCGCATTCCTGCATCAGCCGGCGCAGCTCGGTGGCGCGACGGAACAGCTCGGGCCGGGTCAGCACCTGCAGATGGGTCTCGACGCGATCGAACTGGCCGAGGCGGTACCAGGCATAGGCGAGCGCATAGCGCAGGTCTTCGTCGGCCCACAGGCCAGCGCGACGCAGCGCGCCTTCGAGCGCGGTGACTTCGGCGTACTTGCGCGCGGCGATCAGCAGGCCGACGCGCTGCTTCAGCTTGCGCTCGCCGTCTTCGACCCGCGCATTCAGGTTCAGCGCGCGGGTGGTCTGGCCAGCGCGGCGGTACAGCTCGGCAGCTTCGACCAGCAGCTCGGGCTCGCGCTCGGCCTGCGCCGCCATCACTTCGGCCGCGGCCAGCGGCTTGCCGCTCTCCAGCCAGGTCTGCGCCAGCGCGCGGGCGATCGCGCCGTTGTCGGGGAACTTCAGGCGTGCGGCTTCGAGAAAGCGCAGCGCTTCTTCGAAAGACTTGCTGCGACGGAGCGCGGTGCCGATCGCGGCGTAGTCCTCGGCCTTGGGCTCGCCGCGATTGAGATAATCGCGGCCCAGCTCGGCGGCTTCGGCATACAGCCCGGCCTCGACCAGATAGAAGACCTGCCGGCGCTGGAAGCCGAGGTTGCCCGGGAAGCGATCGCCCGCCTCGCTCAGCGTATCCAGCGCGTCCTGGCGCTGGCCCTGCATCCACTGTGCGTGCGCGCGCAGCAGCCAGGCGCCGCTGATGCCGTTGACCGCCTCGCCGGCCTCGTCCAAGGCCTGCACCGCCTGTTCATAGCGCTCCAGACCGAAGTAGGCCTGGGCACGGTAGAGGTGGATCATCGGCTCGGTCTGGCCCGCACCGACCGCGGCGTCGAAGGCCTCGGCGGCGGTTTCGAGCTGCTGCTGCTCCAGCGCGATCAGGCTGCGCACGGTGTGGTACTTGGCGAGGTCGATGCCCTCGACGCTCAGATCCACGCGGGCCAGCGCCTCGGCGGCGCGCGCGGCTTCGCCATCGCGCATCAGCAGCGCGGCCAGCTCGACGTAGTCGACCTCGTCGCTGCTCGCGTCCTGCGCGAACGCCGTGAGCGACAGCACCAGCAGCAGCGCGAGTAAAAGCAGACGGCTCATGACAGGTTGAACCTCACGCGCTGGGTGGCCCATACCCGCACGTTCTCGCCGCGGTAGGTGGCCGGCTCGAACTTCCAGGTCTGCACGCCGGCCACGGCGACGTCGTCGAACACGCCCGCGGGCTGCGCTTCCAGCACCTTGACGCGCTCGACCTGGCCAGTCGGGCCGATCAGCACGCTGAGCAGCACATAGCCGGTGACGCCCTGGGCGCGGGCGCGCGGCGGGTAAGTCATCGGCGTCTGCACGATCGGACGCGGCGCGACGTCGACGGTGTCGTCCGTCATCACCACATCGCCGCTGTCGCCGAGGATGTCGTTGCCGAGACCCAGCTCGCTGGCGTCGAAGCCGGGCAGCCCGAAATTAAGGCCGGACAGGCCGCTGTCGAGGCCGACGATGGGTGCGGGCGCGCTGCGCTGCGGCGGTCGCTTGGGCGGCTCCGGCCTGCGCACCGGCTCGGCGGCGGGCGGCTTTTCCTTCTTGACCACTTCGATCGAGCTGAAGGCGTTGCCGTCCTCGCCCTCGGGCTTCTGGAAAGGACGGTTCATGAACAGGACCAGGCCCAGCACCAGGGCGGTGCCGAGCGCGGACGCGCCCAGGCCCGTCAGGCGTGGATCGCGGAGCTTCATCAGCCCTCTCCCGCCTCGGCCACGGTCGCCACGCCGACGTCTTCCGCACCTGCCAGACGCGCGGCATCGACCACACGGATCAGCTTCTCGGCCGGCACCTGGTCATCGGTGATGACCAGCACCGACTTCTGGGTCATGCCCTTCAGCTGGTCGCGCACGCGCGACTGGATCACCCACTCGCGCACCGGCTCGCCGTCGAGGTAGGTCTCGCCCTGGCGGTCGATATACAGGCGCACGGCCTTGGTCGAGGCGACGACTTGCGTCTGCGCGGCCGGACGGTTGATGTCCAGCTTCATGTCCTTGACGAAGGTCGTCGAGACCATGAAGAAGATCAGCAGGATGAAGGTCATGTCGATCATCGGGGTGAGATCGACGGCGGCCTCGGGGGATTTGCTCTGGCGACGACGCAACATGGGATCAGCCCTGGGCGGTGGCCGGCGCAGCCGGCACGTGGCGGTGGTCGGCTTCGGGGTCGAAGCGGCTGATCAGCAGATCCTTGATCTGCGCGAGATCCAGCTCCAGCTGCTGCTGGCGACGGTCGAGGAAGAACTTGACGATGACGCCGGGCACGGCGACCACCAGCCCCATCTGGGTGGTGAACAGCGCGGTCGCGATGCCGGCGGCGATGCCGCCGCCCTGCGAGAACAGGCTCATGTCGCCCAGCGAGCGGAAGGTCTCGATCATGCCGGCGACGGTGCCGAGCAGGCCCAGCAGCGGGGCGATCGACACGATCGCGGTGATGACCGGCGCATGCTGCTTGAGCTGGCCGTCGAAGTCGCCGAAGGCTTCATCGAGGTAGCGGCGCAGATGGGCGCGCGGCTGCGCGCAGACCTGCATGCCCCGCACGATGGCCTGGTCGACGATGCCGTCCGGCGCCTTGGCGCGTCCATCGGCATAGCGCTTGATCAGCACGCGCACATTCTTGCGGCTGCCGCGCTGCAGCAGGGCCCAGCGCGCACCGATCGCGTACCAGAGCACCACCGCGCAGACCACCAGCACCGGCATGACGAAGCCGCCGGAGCCGAGGTAGGCGCCGATCGATTCGAGGATGCCGCTGTCGGGGTCGAGTCCCAGGGCCATGGCGGTCTGTCGTCCGGAGCCGTGGGATCAGGCGGCGTTGCGCGCGGGCGTGCCGCTGCGCACGTCCTGGTACAGGTTCACGACCTTCAGCGCGGCCTTCTCCATGTCGTCCTTGATGCTCTCGGCCCAGCCGTTCAACAGGCTGCCGAACAACAGGGCGGGAATCGCCACGATCAGGCCCTGCATCGTCGTCACCAGCGCCGTGGCGATGCCGCCCGAGAGCAGCTTGGGATCGGAGGTGCCGAACTCGGTGATGACGTCGAAGGTCTGGATCATGCCGGTGACCGTGCCGAGCAGGCCCAGCAGCGGGGCGACCGCGGCGATCATCAGGATGTAGGCGCCGAAGCGGTTGAGATGCGTCGACTCGTGCAGGATCGACTCCGACACGATGTCCTCCAGGTGCTCGCGCTCGCGGTCGAGGTTGCGCAGGGCCGCGGTGACCACGCGCGCCGCCGAGCCCTTGAAGCGCTTGGCGGCGGCGATGGCGTCGTCGATCCTGCGCGCTCGCACGGCCGGGGCGACGCCGTCCATGATGTTCTGGATGCTCGCACCCGCGCGCTGCAGGAACAGCGCGCGCAGCACCACCAGCAGGGCTGCCGACAGGCCGAGCGCCAGGATGATGTAGCCGATCAGCCCACCCTTCTTCATCTCGTTGATGAAGCTCTTGTCCTCGGGATCGAGCACGGCGGTGTTGGCGTTCTCGAACAGATAGGCCTGCAGCGTGGCCGGCAGCTGCCCCTGGGCCAGCACCTGCGCGCTCTCGGCAGCCGGGTCTTTCCACAGGCGGAAGCGGCCACCGCCGGCCGGCACCAGCGCACCGCTGCCCTGCTCGCTCACGCCATAGGCGGCGATGTTGCCGAAGCGAACGATCTGGCCCTGGACCTCGGTGCCGTCGGCGAGGAAGAAGGCGCCGGCCTCACGGCGGATCTGGCCAAGCTGGCCGAGCTGGGCAATGCCCTGCTCGAACATGCCCTGCAGCTTGGCGAGTTCGTCGCGAGCGGCGAAGTCGTCGGCCGACAGCGCTTCGTTGCCGAAGCCGGCCAGCGTGCTGCGCGCCTGCTCCAGGGTGGCGTCGATGAAGCCCGAATTCTCGGCCAGCGCGAACGCGGCCTGCTCGATGCGGGTGAGTTCCTCGGTGGCGGTTTCGGCCTCGGCGCGCTGGGCGAACACGCGGTCCTCGAGCGCGGCGACCTCGGCCTCCAGCCGCGACTTCTGCGCGGCGGTCTGCTGGCGGATCTCGTTCACGCGCGCCGTCAGCTCGCGCTTCTGCGCTTCCAGCAGGGCGTACTCGCGGCGATAGGCTTGCTCGACGTTGACGGTCGGGGCCGGCGCGGTTGCGGCGGCTGCGGCAGCAGGTGCAGCGGCCGCGGGCTGCGCGGGCGCGCTGTCCTGGGCCAGCGAAGCGAACGGCAGCAGGCCGCTCAGAAGAAGAATGGCGAGGCGGTTCATCGGGCGGCTCCGGCGGCGGCCAGCGGCAGTTCGAACCAGCCCTGGCGGATCTGCTTGCCCAGCGCGTCGAACAGGTTGCGCACCTGCGCCTGCTGGCGTGCTTCGGTGAGTTCGACGAAGGCCCAGCCGCTGCCCTGGCGCTGGGCCTGGCCGAGGCGTCCATCGCGGGTGCGGAAGTACAGGGCCATCGAGCCGAGCTTGGCGACATCGGCCAGCACGCGCTCCTCGCCGAGTTGGATGGTCTGGGTGTGCAGACTGTTGTCGCGCGAGAGCCGGAACTCGTCCTCGAAATAGGCCCAGAGGCGGTTCACGCCGCGCTGCGCGGGCACGCTGCCGTTCTCCAGCTCGCCGCGGAAACGGTCGAGTTCGCCGAGCCGCTCTTCGATCTTGAAGGGCAGGCCCGACTGGATGTGCGTCTTCAGGGCCTCGATCGCGCTGAGCAGCGCCGGCCGCAGGTTGTCGCCGCTGGCGCCGGCCGCTTCAATCTCGGCCTGCTTCGCGGCCAGCTTCTCGCGGGCCTCGCGCGCCGACAGCCCCTGGCGCTCGGCGCTGTTGCTGAGCTCGGCTTTCTGCTGGTTCAGGCCCGCCAGCATGACCCGCTGCTCCTCGCGCAGCAGCTCGAGCTCCGAGTTCAGCTGCTCGACTTCGCCGCGCAGGCGGATCAGCCCCTGCGCAAGTTCGTCGGCCGCGTCCTGGGCCTGGGCGGGAATCACAGCCGCAAGGCACAGGGCCGCGAAGGCAGCCAATGCGCGCGGTCGAAACGCGGTGGGGCGGGTCATGGAGGCTCCGGACAGCGGTATCAGCACGGCGCAGGCTGCGCGCGACAGCCGCATACGCTATGACCGGGCGGTTGCGCTTTTATGACAGGGCGGTCATGCGCCTGAAACATCCGGGCGTGGCGGGCCTGCACGCAGCGACGCGCGCAGGCTTGCCGTGGCGGGTGCGCGAGAGGTCCTCAGCCAAGCCGTTGACCGGCACGCGTGCAGCTCTGGGAGAGGCTCAAGATCGTCATCGAGCCGAGCTGCGCGGTGCCGCTGGCGATGATCCTGAAGTACCCGGCGCGGATCGCGAGGTCGGAGTGATCCTGTCGGGCGGGAATATCGATCTCAACGCCTTGCCCTGGTAGGGCGTTCGGCGAGCCCTCCGGCCAGCCACACCCCGTAGCGCCCATAGGGTGGGCCCCGGCCCACCATGGGCTCCATACTTGCCCCGGTTTGGACTCGTCTTCGGTGGAAGCGAGAACACAACCACCTAGCACTGGGGCGAGAGCGCAGCTCATGGTGGGCCGGGGCCCACCCTATGTCTTGCGTCGCCGGTCGCGCGAAGCGAGCGTCGAATCCCCAATCCCGATTCCCGAATCAGGCGCGCAGGGCTTCGATCGCCTCGACGTCCTTGGGCACGCCGCCGGTCAGGACTTCATTGCCCTCGGGCATGACCACCACGTCGTCCTCGATGCGGATGCCGATGCCCTGCCATTTCGCGGCGACGCCCTTCGTGCCGGGCGCGATGTACAGGCCGGGCTCGATCGTCAGCACCATGCCGGGTTCGAGCAGTCGGTACTCGCCGCCGATGCGGTAGTCGCCGACGTCGTGCACATCCAGACCCAGCCAGTGGCCGGTCTTGTGCATGTAGAAGCGGCGGTAGCTCTCGTCGGCGATGCACTGCTTCAGCGTGCCGCGCAGCAGGCCCAGCGAGAGCAGGCCTTCGGTCAGCACCTCGACCGCCGCCTCGTGCGGGTCGATCCAGCGCTTGCCCGGACGCACCGCGTCGATCGCCGCCTGCTGGGCGGCCAGCACCAGCTCGTAGAGCGCGCGCTGCTCGCGGCTGTAGGTACTGGAGATCGGAAAGGTGCGGGTGATGTCCGAGGCATAGCCCTCGTGCTCGGCGCCGGCGTCGATCAGCAGCAGCTCGCCGGGCTTGAGCACGGCGTTGTTGGCGCGGTAGTGCAGCACGCAGGCGTTGGCGCCGCCGCCGACGATGGGTTCGTAGCTGGGCACCGCGCCGTGGCGGCGGAAGCCGTGCAGCAGTTCGGCCTCGATCGAATACTCGTACAACCCCGGCCGCGTCGCCTGGATGGCGCGCACGTGCGCTTCGGCGGCGATCGCCGCGCTGTGCCGCATCAGCTTGAGTTCGGCCGCGCTCTTGAACAGGCGCTGCTCGTGCAGCAGGTGGCCGAGCTCCATGAACTCGTGCGGTGACTCCGCACCGTGGCGGATCTGCGCGCGCACGCGGTTGACCCAGCCGATCAGCTTCAGATCGAACTCGACCTCGCGGCCGAAGTGGTAGAAGACCCGCGAGCGGCCTTCGATCAGGCCGGGCAGGATGTCGTCGATGTCGCCGATCGGGTAGGCATCGTCGAAGCCGAGCGTCTCGACCGCACCCTCGGGCCCGTGGCGCGGGCCGTCCCAGGCTTCGCGCTCGGCGTCGCGCTCGCGGCAGAACAACAGGGCCTCGCCGTGACTGCGGCCGGGCACCAGCACCAGCACCGCTTCGGGCTCGTTGAAGCCGGTCAGGTACCAGAAGTCGCTGTCCTGCCGGTAGGGATAGGTGCTGTCGCGGTTGCGGATGCGTTCGGCCGCGGCGGGCAGGATCAGGATGGCGTCATCGCCGGCCAGCCGCATCAGCTGCCGCCGGCGGCGAACGAACTCGCTGCTGCGGATCGGAGCGGGGGCGCGCAAGAGAGCCATGGTCTCAGTGCAGGGTCGACTGGCTGGAGTCGCCGCCGTGCTCACTGTGCAGCAGCAATACGGCAACGCGCACGAATTCGACGATTTCCTCCAGCGCGTTGGCGTCGTCCTCGTCGTCCTCGAAGCTGAGCTCGGCCTGGGCGATGCGGGCGAGATCCTCGATCGCTTCGCGACCCTCGTCGGACAGCTGCGAGGCCGAGGCGGTGCCGAGACCGAAGCCGCCGAGGAAACCGCGGCACCAGGCGCCCAGCGCCTCGATGCGGTCGCCGAGGTCGGCGTCCTCGCCGGGCAGCAGCAGGTCGAAGCCGTACTCGCTGTCGCCGAGCTGGGCGAGGGTGCGGCTGCGCAGGCGGTCGAGCACGCCGCCGGGGGCCTGGCGCGGCGCCTCGACGGCCAGCGCGTCCAGCCAGTCGGCGCCAGCCAGACGTCCACCGGCCGACAGCAGGCCGCAGATGGAGCCGTGCAGCTCGGCGGCATCGATGCCGATCGCGGCATCGGCCAGCGCACGTTCGACTTCGGCCAGGGAGGGAAGATCGGAATCAGCCACGGCTCACGCAACCACGCTCGGAAAGGTCGGCAGTGTAGCGCGGGCGTCCTGTCCGGCCGACCCGCCTGGCCCTGGGATGCCGCGCGCAGTCCTGTGCATGGTGCTCGCTGCATCCGCTGCGAATGCGCGCGGCATCACACTTGCTTGTTGGATTCGAGGCCGCTGCCTACACTCCGGCGCTCTGGTCCGGCGGTTGTCACGGATCCGGGCGCCGATGTGGCAGGGCGCGGGGACGCGGCAACCGAATCGAACGGGGCGGCGATGAGCCTGGGCAAGCGCGGAGGCATGCGGAGCATTGGTGCAGGCATCCTGCTCGGGATCCTTGCCCTGCTGCAGCCGCTGGCTGCCCTTGCGGCCCGCCAGGACTACCACTTCCGGGTCATCGACAGCCGCAGCGGGCTGGCCCAGAACACCGTCAACGCGCTGCTGCAGGACAGCCGCGGCTTCGTCTGGATCGCCACCGAAGGTGGCCTGCACCGCCATGACGGCCGCCACCTGCGCCTGTTCCTGCACGATCCGGACGACGCCAGCAGCCTGCCGGAAACCTTCATAACCGCCCTCGCCGAGGACGCGCACGGCCGCCTGTGGGTCGGTACCAATACTCGTTTCCTCGCCTCGATCGATCTCGCCAGCGGTCGCGTCGAACGCCACCTGCTGGCGCGCTCGGAGGGTGGCAAGGGCCACCGCGACCGCGTCACCGGCCTGCTCAACCAGCCCGGCGTGGGTCTGTGGGTCAGCACCGGCCAGGGCATCGAGCTGTTCGATCCTGAGACCGGCCTGCGCGAACGTCGGCTGAGCTTCGAAGGCGATATCGAGGGCAGCCTGCGGCTGGCGGGCTTGAGCCTGCTCGACGACGGCAGCGTACTGGCGGCGACCCACGAGGGGCTGTTCGTGTTCGCGCCGGGCGCGACCCTGCCGCGCCGCGTCGGCGCCCGCAAACGCCTGCACGCGCTGCTGAACGACGGCGGCGATGGCGTCTGGATCGGCGCCGAGGACGGCCTGTTCCGCTGGCGTCGCGGCGATCGCGAGCCGCAGCGCATCTGGCCGCTGGAAGGGCGCTCGGCGCCTGTGCGTTCGCTGGCGCTGGACGCGCGCCAGCGGCTCTGGCTGGCCCTGCACAACGGCGGCCTGCTGCGGCTGGATCCGCTCAGCGGCGAAACCCTGGCCCTGCGGCATGAGCCCGACGTCGGCAACAGCCTGCACGAGGACCGACTGGCGCGGCTGATGATCGATCGTTCGGGCCTGCTGTGGATCGGCGGCGAGGCCCGCGGTGTGGCCACCACCCGGCCCGAGGGCGCGCAGTTCTCGCGCGTGTTCGAAACCCGTAGCGCGCTGGACCCGGTGCTGGTCAACAACGTGCGCACTCTGTTCGAGGACGTCGACGGCGAGCTGTGGATGGGCTCGGAGGGCCGCGGCCTGGTGCGTCTCGTCGGCCCGCAGCTGGAGTTCGAAAGCCACTACGCCGCGCTGCGTGCGGCCCTGCCGCGCAATGGCAACGGCAATGGCGCTGCACCCGCCATCCGCGTGTTCGGCATCGCCGACGCCGGCGAGGGCCGGCTGTGGGTGTCCAGCGATCTGGGCCTGTTCGAGTACAGCCCGCGCCAGCTGCGCGCCCGCCGCGTCGAGCTGCCGCCCGCGCCGGGCAAGGCCGAGCCGGTCAGCGACCTTCGACATCTGATCCGCGCCCGCGATGGACGGCTGTGGATCACCACCTTCAGCGACGGCCTGCTCGAGTGGGATCAGCGCAGCGGCCAGCACCGCTGGTACCGGCACGACCCCGATGATCTCTCGACCCTGAGCCATCCGCTGGTGACCTATGTGTTCGAGGACCGCGATGGCCAGATCTGGGCGGGTACGCTGGAGGGCCTGAACCGGATCGATCCCGCCGGCGGCCGCCTGCAGCGCCTGCTGCACGACCCCGCCGATCCCGACACGCTCAGCGGAAATCTGGTGCGGCATGTCTGGCAGGACCCGCAGGGCGACCTCTGGGTGTCCACCCACAGCGGCCTGAACCGGCTGCAGCTGCTGCCGGAAGGCGGGCTGCGGGTGCAGCGCTTCGGCACCTCCCGCGGGCTGGCCTCGCCAACCGTGTACGCGGCGCTGCGCGGCAGCGACGGACGCGTCTGGCTGAGCGGCAACAGCGGGCTGGCGCGACTCGCGCCCGACAGCGGCGAAGTGGTCCGCTACGAGCTGCAGGATGGCCTGCAGGACTTGGAGTTCAACGGCGGCGCGGCGCTGGCGCTGCGCGACGGCCGCCTTGCCTTCGGCGGGGTGCGCGGGCTCAACCTGTTCGATCCGCAGCGCTTCACGCCCAGCCCCTTCGAGGCCCCGGTGCGGCTGACCGCGATTGGCGTGGGGCGGCGGCTGAGCGCGGTCGAGGGGCTCGACATGCCGGTCGAGCTGGAGTTCCGGCAGGCCGAGCAGGTGCTGCGGGTGGAGTTCGCCGCCCTCGATTTCAGCTTTCCCGAGCGCAACCGCTTCCGCTTCAAGCTGGAGGGCTTCGACGAGGACTGGAATGATGCCGGCACCCGCAGCGAGGCGACCTATACCAACCTCGGTGCGGGCGACTACCTGCTGCGCGTGCAGGGCAGCAACCGCGACGGCCATCTGAGCACGGACGAGGCGAAGCTGGCGATCCGGGTGGTGCCGCCGCTGTGGGCCAGCCTGCCTGCCTTCATCGCCTATGCCCTGGTGGCCCTGCTGCTGGGCGCCCTGTGGCTGCGCCGCGCGCGCGCCGAGCGGGCCCGCCAGCGCCGCTTGCTGGCCGAGCTGCGCGAGCGCGAGGAGCGCCTGAAGCTTTCACTCTGGGGCTCGGGTGACGAATTCTGGGACTGGGACATCCGCAGCAACCGGCTGTACCGGGTCGGCGCCGAACAGCTGCTGGGGCCGGGCGCCGACAGCGAGCTCGACACCGAGGACTTCCGCTCGCGCGCGGTGCATCCCGAGGACATCCGCCGCCTGCAGCAGATCATGCAGGCGCACATCGCCGGCCGCACCGAGTTCTTCGAGTCCGAGCACCGCGTGCGCCGCGGTGATGGCGACTGGGTGTGGGTGCGCTCGCGCGGCAAGGTGGTCGAGCGCGACGCCAGCGGCACGCCGGTGCGCATGGCCGGCACTGCCCGCGACATCACCGAGAGCCGTGCCGCCGACTACGAGCGCCGGATCGCCTCGGAAGTGCTGCGCAGCATGGGCGAGGCGGTGGCAGTGTGCGGCCTCGACATGCGCTTCGTCAGCGTCAATCCGGCCTTCTGCCGGATCACCGGCTACGCACCCGAGGACGTCCACGGCCAGCCCGTCGACCTGCTCCACAGCAGCCAGCACGACGAGACCTTCTACCGCCAGGTCAATGACGCGGTGGTGGCGGTCGGCCAGTGGCAGGGCGAGATGTGGCAGCGACGGCGCGACGGCGAGGAATATCTCGCCTCCGTCGAGGTCAATGCGGTCAATGACGCGCACGGCGAGCGCAGCCATTACGTGTGGGTGGTGAGCGACATCACCGACCGCAAGCGCGCGGAGCAGGAGCTTCGCTACCTCGCCAACTACGACACCCTGACCGGCCTGCCCAACCGCAGCCTGCTGTCCGAGCGGCTCGCCCGCGCGGTGGTGCGGGCGCGGCGCCAGGGCACCCGCGTCGCCGTGCTGTTCCTCGATCTCGACCGCTTCAAGGACGTCAACGACTCGATGGGCCACGCCGCCGGCGACCGCATCCTGAAGTCGGCGGCGGCGCGCCTGCTGGCCACCGTGCGCCCGCAGGACACGGTGGCGCGGCTGGGCGGCGACGAGTTCACGGTGATCCTGGAGGACCTCGACGACCGCCACGCCGCGGAAGAGGTTGCCCAGCGCGTGGTGGGTGCCTTCATCGCGCCGCTGGATGTCGAGGGTCGCAGCGAGATCATCATCACGCCCTCGATCGGCATCAGCCTCTACCCCGACCACGCCCTGGTGCCGACCGACCTGCTGAAGTTCGCCGACACCGCGATGTATGCGGCCAAGGACCGCGGGCGCAACACCTACAGCTTCTACAACGAGGCGATGGATGCCGAGGCCCGGCGTCGCGCCTCGCTGGTCGCGGCGCTGCGGCGCGCGCTGGACCGCCGCGAGTTCTACCTGGTGTTCCAGCCGCGGCTGGACCTCGCTTCCGGCCGCATCGCCGGCTTCGAGGCCCTGCTGCGCTGGCGCAGCGAGGAGCTCGGCGAGATGAGCCCCGGCGAGTTCATTCCGGTCGCCGAGGAAACCGGGCTGATCCTGCCGATCGGCGAGTGGGTGCTGCGCGAGGCCTTCAGCGTGCTGTCGGGCTGGCAGGTCGCCGGCCGCACGGGCCTGTCGATGTCGATCAACGTCTCGGTGCTGCAGCTGCTGCGCGGCAACGTGGTCGGGCTGATCCAGGAGCTGCTGGCCGAGTATCCGCTGCCGCCGACCTCGGTCGAGCTGGAGGTCACCGAGAGCATGGTCATGGCCAATGCCGAGCAGGCCACCGCGGTGCTGCACCAGCTGAAGGGCCTGGGCGTGCTGCTGGCGATCGACGACTTCGGTACCGGCTATTCCTCGCTGGTCTACCTGAAGCGCCTGCCGATCGACACGCTGAAGATCGACAAGGAGTTCGTCGGCGACCTCACCACCGACCCCGACGACGAGGCGATCACCGCCACCATCATCACCATGGCCCACTCGCTGGGCCTGAACGTGGTTGCCGAGGGCGTCGAGACCGTCGAGCAGCTGCAGTACCTGCACGAGCAGGGCTGCGACGAAATCCAGGGCTACTGGCTGTCGCGTCCGATCGAGGAAAGCGACTGCATCAACTTCCTCGACCACCACGAGCCGGCCCTGCTGATGGCGACCGCCGGCCTGCGCCTGTCTATTGACCGCTGAGCCTGCGCGCGCCTATCGTCGGCGGCCATGAGCACCCCCGACCCTGTCGAGTTGATTGCGGCCCTCGCCCAGCGCGTCGAGCGCCTGGCCGGGCAGCTGCAGCAGCTGGCGGGCGAGAACGCCAGCCTGCGCCAGGCCCAGCAGCAGCTGCTCGACGAGCGCGCCAGCCTGCTGTCGAAGAACGAGCAGGCGCGGACCCGGGTGGAGGCGATGATCCAGCGCCTGAAGTCCCTGGAACAGAGCGCGTAAGGCCATCGCCCGATGAGTGATCCCGTCAACCTGCACGTGCTCGACCGCGAGTTCCTGGTCGCCTGCAAGGCCGAAGAGCGCGCCGGCCTCGTGGCCTCGGCCGAGCAGGTCGATCGCCAGCTGCGCGAGCTGCGCCGCAGCCATCCCAGCGCCAGCATCGACCGGCTTGCCGTGCTGATGGCGCTGAACCTGACGCATGAGCTGAACGCGCTGAAGCAGGCCCAGAGCGAGCGCGACGCGCGTCTGGAGCGCAGTCTCACCGACCTCAACCGCCGCCTCGACACCCTGATGCAGGGCACCGTGCTGGGCATGCCGCCCAAGCTGCCGCTGTAGCGCGCCGACGCCGGTCGCCGGCTCGTTCAGCGACCGACGCGTTCAGGTTTCCGCCGGGCTTCACGTTTCCGCCGCATCTGCAGCGTCGCCGGCTGCGCGTTCGCGCGCTACACTCGCGGCGTCCTCTGCCGTGCCGCCAGCGGAAACTTACATATTGCCTTGACCCTAAATAACGACCCCGGGAGCGCGATACCGGGCCCAGCGTGCAAGTCCGCCACGCAGCGGAAAGCCCAAGGGCCTGTGAGCAATCCCACCTGATCCCTGGGATCAAGGTCGTTCGTTTTCGCAACGGCACGGTGGAGGATCTCCCATCCCGATGCGCGCGTTCCCCGGGACCGGCGCGCTCCGCTTCCCAAGCGTCACCTTCGGCGCGCCAGCCCTGCATCCACGCGCATGACCAGCCCCGACACCCGCGACCAGCAGCGCCGCGACCTGAGAGCGCGCCGCCGCGCGCTCGGCGCCGCCGAACGCATGGCCGCCGCCCTCGCCCTGCCGCAGCGCCTGCGCGCACTGCCATCGCTGTCGCAGCCGGGCTATGTGGCCGGCTACTGGGCGATGGACGGCGAGCTGTCGCTGCACGCCCTGCTGATGGGCCAGCCGCCTTTCGTCTACTGCCTGCCCTGCCTGCGCGAGGACGGCTCGCTGGGCTTCGCGCCCTGGCGCACCGGCGATCCGCTGCGCAGCAACCGCTACGGCATTCCCGAGCCCGATCTTGAGCGCACCTCCCAGCTCGAACCCGAGCAGATGCACTGCGTGCTCGTGCCCCTGGTCGGCTTCGATCGCCGCGGCGGTCGGCTCGGCGCCGGCGGTGGCTACTACGACCGCAGCTTCGCGTTTCTCAACACCGTGCCGCGGCCGGCGTCGCCGCAGCTGGTCGGCATCGCCTACGGCTTCCAGCAGCTGGAGGATTTCGCGCCCGAGCCCTGGGACGTGGCGCTCGACTATGTCGCCACCGAGCGCGAGCTGATCGACTGCCGCGCCGCGGCCTGAACCCTTCAACGGAGAATGCAGCGCATGGCCTACTGGCTGATGAAGTCCGAGCCCGAGGAGTTCTCGATCGATGACCTGAAGAAGGTCAGGCGCGAACCCTGGACCGGCGTGCGCAACTACCAGGCGCGCAACTACATGTGGAAGGAGATGCAGCCCGGCGACGGCGTGCTGTTCTACCACTCGAACTGCCCGGTACCCGGCGTCGCCGGCCTCGCCAGCGTGGTCGGCGAGCCCGAGCCCGACCCCACCCAGTTCCAGCCCGACAGCGACTACCACGACCCCAGGAGCGCGCCCGACAATCCGCGCTGGTGGCTGCGCCACGTCGCCTTCGAGCGCAAGTTCAAGCGCGTGGTCTCACTCGACCAGCTGCGCGGCGAGGCCGAAGCGCTCGGCGACTTCGCCCTGCTCCGCCGCGGCAACCGCCTGTCCATCCTGCCGGTCACCGACGCCCAGTGGGCGCACATCCTGAAACTCGCCGGGGAAAGCTAGCCGCCCGCTTGCGCATCTGCGGCCCTGAAGGTCTTGACTCTCGCGACAACCCGCTCCTGCAAATCCCCAATCCCGAATCCCCAATCCCGGACTCCCACCCATGTCCCTCGAAGACCAGAAACGCAAGGCCGCCGAACAGGCCCTCGAACACGTCGAAGACGACAGCATCGTCGGCGTCGGCACCGGCTCCACCGTGCGCTACTTCATCGAAGGCCTCGGCCGCATGAAGTCGCGCATCCGCGGCGCGGTGTCGAGCTCGGAGCAGAGCAGCGCGCTGCTGCGCGCGCAGGGCATCGAGGTGATGGACCTGAATGCGGTCGGCCCGCTGTCGCTGTACGTCGACGGCGCCGACGAATGCGACCCGCACAAGCGCCTGATCAAGGGCGGCGGTGCCGCGCTCACCCGCGAAAAGATCATCGCCGCGGCCAGCGCGAAGTTCGTCTGCGTCATCGATTCCAGCAAGCAGGTCGACGTGCTCGGCCGCTTCCCGCTGCCGGTCGAAGTGATCCCGATGGCGCGCAGCCACGTCGGCCGCAAGCTGGTCGCACTCGGCGGACAACCGGTCTGGCGTGACGGCGTCACCACCGACAACGGCAACTGGATCCTCGACGTGCACAACCTGCGCATCACCGATCCGGTAGGCCTGGAGCGCGAGATCAACCAGATCGTCGGCGTGGTCTGCTGCGGACTGTTCGCCGCGCGGCCGGCGGATGAGGTGATCGTCGGGCGCTGACCGGGCCCGGCGCTTCCCGCGATACGCCGATGCGGCATCGAAACCTCGAAACGCGGTAGCGACACCCGGGCGACGGTCGAGCCGAGGGTGGGCGAGGGCCCACCCTATGCGGGTCGAGGTGCCGGGGACGGCGGCGTCACGAAGTTCAATCTTCCCCGACCGCCGCCGGGACACTTCAGTGGCAATTCACCCGCGCGGTCCAAGACTCCGGCGATGGTGCCCGCGGCATGCGAGCATCCGGCTGTCGGACGCCAGCGTGTGCGTCCTGTTCCAGGGGAGTGCGCCATGAATCGCTGGAAGTCCGCCCTCGTGCTGCCGCTGGCGCTGTTGCTGGGCGGCTGCGTGACCTACCCCACCTACACCTATCGGGATGACGTGCCGACGCGCGAGGTGCGCTACGTCGGCGATGACAGCTACTACAGCCCGGCCTACGAAGGCTATGGGGATTACTACGGCGGCGGCTATCGCTACGGCTCGACCGGCTACCGCTACTACGCGCCGGACTACATCACCTACTCGGCCTACTACTCGCTGTTCTGGCCGGTGAACCGCTGGTACCACGACCCCTACTGGTACCCCGGCTTCTACTACGGCGTGACCTATTTCCCGCGCAACTACTTCAGCGTCAGCTTCCACAGCGGCTGGCGCGGACACAGCGTGCCGCGCTGGGGCTACGGCGGCGCCTTCAGCGTGGCCTACGGCTACAGCCACTGGTACTCGCCCTACCGCTACAGCTGGGCCGACAGCTACTACGACTGGGACCGCTATCGCTACCGGCAGCGGGACAGCCTGAGCGGCCGCGGCTATGCCAGCTCGGCCTACAGCGCGCCGCGCTTCGGCAACGCGCGCAACCAGGCGGAGCGTCTGGCCTGGAGAGAACGCGAGCTCGGCATACCCGCGCGTGGCGGCATTTCCACCAGCGCCGGCGTGCGGGCGCCAAGCGTCTACGGCAATGGGCGGGTGCCTTCGCGTGGCGCCGACTACGGCAACCGCGGCCAGCCGCGCTCCGCGCAGAGCTACCAGCCCGCACTTCCCGAACGGCTCCAGAATGGAGTCGGACGTGTCGGCGCCGAACCCTACGGCTCGCGTGGACGCTATGGGGCAGGCGAACCCGACGCCGGCAGCCGCCAACCGCTGCGCGGGCGGGCGGCCCAGATCGACGGCGTGCCGCTGCCTCGCGGCCCCGCGATCGAGGACAGCCCAGCCCGCCGCGGCGCGCTGGAAGCAGGCCCGCGCGAGCTGCGCAGCTACCAGCAGCCGCGCAGCGCGCCGCAGGTGATCCAGCCCGCACAGCCCGATCGCGAGTATCGCGAAGCCCCTGCGCGGGAGCCGATGCGGGTGCGCGAGTACAGCAGCGAGCCGCGCATGCAGCGCGTACAGCCGGCGCGCGAGTTCGCGCCGCAGCAGCGCTTCGAACCGGCTGCTCCGCGAGTGGAGTACCGCAACGAGCGCAGCGGCCGCGGCGCGGACTTCGGCTCGCGCAGCTTCAGCACGCCCGAGCCGGCGCCCCGCATGGAGCGCTCGCGTGACGAGGGGTTCAGAAGTGCGCCCATGGAATCGCGCCGCGAGGCGCCGCCGATGCGCTCGGCGCCATCCGATGCGGGCGACGGCGGCGCTCGACGCGAGTCGAGGGCGCGCGAGGCCCTGCAGTTCGAATGAGGGAGGCTTGACCGTCCGCCGCCACGGCAGCGACGGCGGCGATGCAGGGGTCGGCGCGGAGGCCGTGGCGGAGGACACGCGCCACGCGGCTCGCACAGCCCCTGCAGTCACGCAGGGATTCCAGACTCAGGCGACGAGACGGGCCAGGGCGTCGCGGATCATCCGCTGCTGGCGCTGCAGGCGCTCCAGCTCGGCGGCGCTGGCGCGCTGCTGGGCCTGCTCCTGGGCCTGCTCGACGCGATACAGCTCGACCATCAGATCGTGGCGGTAGCGCAGGTCTTCGGTGTTGTCGAAGTGGTGGATGGTGCTCATGGTCTTCGATCCTTGCGGCGGCGTTTCTGAACTGCTGGGAAACGTCTCGTGACGGGAATCACAGGTGTTTGTAAAAAAGCTTGCACGGCGAGACAAAGCGGCGGCAGAATCAGCGCCGTTGACGCCTGAGGTCGGGATCTGACGCGAAGCGGATGCTTCCCCTCCCCCTCCGGCACGCTCATCGGCGCCCGGGCCAACGGTCCCCTGGATTCCCCCTGTTCCTAAGACTGCCGGGCGCCGACTTTCCTCTGAAGCAAGCTGCTGGAACGCGGGCGCCATCGCGTTCTTGCCTGTTGTCACCTTTGCGTTTCGACACAGCGGTTTCGCACTGTGTCGGCGCGACTGCCTTGCACCGCCCACAGTTGAACGCATCGCCCTCGCGGGCGCGTGTTCCGAGGTTGTGGTCCGCGCTTGCGGCCGGTGATGACGCTGGCGCTGCGACCGCGTCATTCCGACCGCGGCCGCGCGCCGTGCTACCCCGCCGCGCGCATGGCCGGTCCCTGTTCCATACCCGGCCACCTTGCGGTCAGCCGCGGCGGGTGCAGGCTGGGTGAAGCAGTTTGCGTGCCAAGCTTGATGGCCTTCACGTCTTGCCGCGACAGGTTCAGGCTCGCGGCCTCAGAATCCGCGCCCTGCCCTCGCCTTCCGCTGGATCACCCGGACCGCTGCCATGGACCATTTCGACGTCATCGTTGTTGGCGGCGGCCACGCCGGCACTGAAGCCGCGCTGGCGGCCGCCCGCACGGGCGCGCGCACCCTGCTGCTCAGCCACAGCATCGAGACCATCGGCGCGATGAGCTGCAACCCGGCGATCGGCGGCATCGGCAAGGGTCATCTGGTGCGCGAGGTCGATGCGCTCGGCGGCGTCATGGCCTGGGCGGCCGATCGCGCCGGCATCCAGTGGCGCACCCTGAATGCGTCCAAGGGCCCGGCGGTGCGCGCCACGCGCTGCCAGGCCGACCGCATGCTGTATCGCGCGGCGATCCGCGAGGCGGTGGAGAACGCGCCGAACCTGCGCCTGTTCCAGCAGGCCGTCGACGACCTGCTGATCGAAGGCACGCGCGTGCTCGGCGTGCGCACGCAGATGGGCCTCGACTTCTTCGCGCCGGCGGTGGTGTTGACCGCCGGCACCTTCCTGGCCGGCCGCATCCATATCGGACCCGCGCAATACAGCGGCGGCCGCGCCGGCGATCCGCCGGCGATTGCGCTGGCCGAGAAACTGCGTGAGTTGAACCTCGGGGTCGGGCGACTGAAAACCGGCACGCCGCCGCGCATCGATGGCCGAACGCTCGATTACTCGATGATGGAGATCCAGCCGGGCGACGACCCGGCGCCGGTGTTCTCCTTCATGGGTACGCGTGCTTCGCATCCGCGCCAGGTGCCCTGCTGGATCACTCACACCACGGCGCAGACCCACGACACCATCCGCGGCGCGCTCGACCGCTCGCCGCTGTACTCCGGTCAGATCGAAGGCACCGGCCCGCGCTACTGCCCCTCGATCGAGGACAAGGTGGTGCGCTTCGCCGAGCGCGACTCGCACCAGATCTTCGTCGAGCCGGAAGGCCTGAACACCCACGAGATCTATCCCAACGGCATCTCGACCTCGCTGCCCTTCGACGTGCAGGTGGATCTGGTCCGCTCGATCCGCGGCTTCAAGAACGCGCAGATCACCCGCCCGGGCTACGCCATCGAGTACGACTTCTTCGACCCGCGCGGGCTGAAGGCTTCGCTGGAGACCAAGGCCATCGAAGGCCTGTTCTTCGCCGGCCAGATCAATGGCACCACCGGCTATGAAGAGGCTGCGGCACAGGGCCTGATCGCCGGTCTGAACGCCTCCCGCCATGCGCGCGGTGAAGCGCCGTGGACGCCGCGCCGCGACGAGGCTTACATCAGCGTTCTGATCGACGACCTCATCACCATGGGTGCGCCCGAGCCCTACCGCATGTTCACCTCGCGCGCCGAGTACCGCCTGCAGCTGCGCGAGGACAATGCCGACCTGCGGCTCACGGCGATCGGTCGCGAGCTGAAGCTCGTGGACGATGCGCGCTGGGCGCGGGCCAGCGCCAAGCGCGAGGTGATCGAGCGCGAGAGCGCGCGGCTCGCTGCGATCTGGGCCGCGCCGAACAACGCGCTGGGTGCAGCGATCGCAGCGCAGCTCGACGTGCCGATCAGTCGCGAAACCCCGGCGCTGGATCTGCTGAAGCGACCGGAGATCGACTACGCGAAGCTGATGCAGGTCGAAGCGCTGCAGCCCGGCATCGACGACGCCGAGGCCATCGAGCAGATCGAAGTGCAGACCCGCTACAGCGGCTACCTGGAGCGCCAGCGGGAAGAGATCGAACGCGCCCGCCGCAGCGAGGACACGCCGATCCCCGCCGACTTCGACTACGGCTGCGTGACCGGCCTCTCCGCCGAAGTGCTGCAGAAGCTGCGCGCGACCCGGCCTGAAACCGTGGGCCAGGCCAGCCGCATCCCCGGCATGACGCCGGCGGCGATTTCGCTGCTGCTGGTGTTTTTGAAGCGGGGATTCGGGATTCGGGATTCGGGATTGGGGGAGCGGGGCTCGGCGCGATCGGTGGGCACGGGCGCTGTTGGCTGAGGCAACCGGCAACGACCGTAGGCCCTCCACTCCATTGCTGCGCGCTTCGAGCCCCTCTCCCCGTGGAGCGGTTCGGGGACGCTGATCGGCTGCCGGTGGCAGCCGATGGCCCCGAGAGCCCGAGCGAAGCGAGGTGGGCTTGGGGTGAGGGTTCGGCCGAAGCGCCGACGCGAACCTTGCCTAGAGGCACAGAAAGAATCTGCAGCACACCCACTGCTGAAGACACCCAGCCCTCTCCCCGACCCCTCTCCCAAAGGGAGAGGAGCTCAAGCGTGGCTTCGCTCCGCCTCCTCCCGCGCTCAGCACTGGCCCAGCATCCTCGCGCTTCGAACGGCGCCTCATCCGGCGCTGCGCGCCACCTTCTTCCGTGGAGAGAAGGGCAAAGCTCGGAGCCTCGCCGCTCCCAATCCCAATCCCAATCCCAATCCCAATCCCAATCCCAATCCCAATCCCAATCCCCAATCCCCAATCCCAATTCCTCCAACCAAAGCCACACGCCGCACACACGGGAGCGGCGCACACTCGCGGCCCTGCCCCTCCGCTGGAGCCCGCCATGCGCCTCTTGCTCGCCCCGCTTGCCCTGTCCCTGACCCTGCTGCTTCAGACCCCATCCGCGCATGGCGCCGATCGCATCACCGGCCGCGATTTCGCCACGCGCTCCGAGGTCATCGCACCGTCCGCGATGGCGGCGACCTCGCATCCGCTGGCGACGCAGATCGCGCTCGACGTAATGAAGGCCGGCGGCAGCGCGGTGGATGCGGCAATCGCGGCGAATGCCGCTCTTGGCCTGATGGAGCCCACCGGCAACGGCATCGGCGGCGACCTGTTCGCCATCGTCTGGGACCCGAAGACGCAGAAGCTGCACGGCTACAACGGCCACGGTCGTTCACCCGCAAACCTTTCGCTGCAGTGGTTCATCGACAACGGCTACCAGGACGTGCCGCAGCGCGGTCCGCTGCCGGTCAGCGTGCCGGGCACCGTCGCCGGCTGGTTCGACCTGCACGAGCGCTTCGGCAAGCTCTCCATGCGCCAGGTGCTGCAGCCGACCATCGACTACGCGCGTCGCGGCCACCCGGTGCACGAGACCATCGCCTACTACTGGGAGCGCAGCGTGCCCACGCTCTCGCAGTACACGGGCTTCGTCGAGCAGTTCACCCTCGACGGCCGCGCCCCGCGCAAGGGCGAGATGTGGAAGAGCCCTTACCTTGCGAACACGCTGGAGACCATCGCCCGCCGCGGCCGCGACGGCTTCTACAAGGGCGAGATCGCGAAGACCATCGCCGACTACGTGCAGGCGCAGGGTGGGTTTCTCAGCGTCGAGGACCTCGCCGAGCACCGCGGCGAATGGGTCGAGCCGGTGTCGACCAATTACCGCGGCTATGAGGTGTGGGAGCTGCCGCCCAGCGGCCAGGGCATTGCGGCGCTGCAGATCCTGAACATTCTGGAAGGCTACGATCTGAAGTCCTATGGCTTCGGCAGCTTCGAGCACGTGCATCTGTTCACCGAGGCCAAGAAGCTCGCCTTTGAGGATCGGGCGCGCTGGTACGCCGATCCCGAGTTCGCGCCGGCACCGGTGGCCGAACTCATCAGCAAGGGCTACGCCGCCGAGCGCCGCGCGCTCATCAACCCGCAGCGCGCAGCGCGCACCGTCGAGGCCGGCAATCCGCGGCTCAACGAGGGCGACACTATCTATCTGACCACCGCCGATTCGAGCGGCATGATGGTCTCGCTGATCCAGTCGAACTACCGCGGCATGGGCTCGGGCATGACCCCGCCCGGCCTCGGCTTCATCCTGCAGAACCGCGGCGAGATGTTCGTGCTGAAGGAAGGTCACCCCAACAGCTTCGCGCCGCGCAAGCGCCCCTTCCACACCATCATCCCCGCCTTCATCACCCGCGACGGCAAGCCCTGGATGAGCTTCGGCCTGATGGGCGGCGCCATGCAGCCGCAGGGCCATGCGCAGATCGTCATCAACATGGTCGACTTCGGCATGAACCTGCAGGAAGCCGGCGACGCACCGCGCATCCACCACGATGGCAGCACCGAGCCCACCGGCCAGGCCCTGCAGATGACCGACGGCGGCGTGCTGGAGTTGGAAAGCGGCTTCCCTTACGAGACGGTGCGCGCACTGATGAATGCCGGTCACACCGTCAAGTTCGCCAACGGCCCCTACGGCGGCTACCAGGCGATCGCCCGCGACCACGAACAGGGCGTCTACATCGGTGCGTCCGAAAGCCGCAAGGACGGGCAGGCGGCGGGCTACTGATCGCTGCGCTCACGGCGTCCAGTGCAGACGCGGACAGCCCTCCGCGTCGCACCACAGGAAGGCGTTCTGCTTGAAGCGGCGCATCAGCGCCCGCGCTGCTTCGAGCGGGAGCCCTGGCACCAGCAGGCTGGGCTCGCGGTAGTCATCGACACGCGAGCGACCGACCGCCTCAAGCGCCGGCAGACCCAGCGCGCTGATCGCCGCGCGCAGGCGTTGCTGGGCGCGCGAGTTCTGGTTCGCGCTGCACGGTGCGCTACGCGGATTCCAGGCAGTGACGAAGGCGGCGCTGCCGTAGTCCTGCTGCCGCAGCCAGTCCGACAGCGCCGCGCAGGGCAGGCCGATGTTGAGTTTGCAGCGCAGCCGCGGGTCGTCCACGCGGTACTCGGCGGCGAGGTAGGCCGCCTCAAGGCGGCGGCGTTCAGCGGCATCCATCGCCGCAGCCTGATCGAGCCATGCACAGCCTTCAAGCGCGGCGGGTAGACCAGGGAGTCTGCGCGCCCACGGCGCGCTTGCCTCGGCGGCGAGTGTCGAGTTGGCCCCTGCTCGCGGGTTTCCGCGTGGCTGCGGGTGTCACCCCCGGAGACACCGCCATGAAACTCGCGTTCCCGCTGATCTGCCTCGCTTTCACCATCGCCTACACCGGCCCGCTGCAGGCCCAGACGCCACTGGGTTCCGGCCTGACCTACCAGGGCCAGCTGACCCAGTCGGGGCAGCCGGCCTCCGGCCTGTACGACCTGCGCGCCTGCCTGTTCGGCGAACCCAGCGGCGGCCAGCCCCTGGCCTGCGCCAGCGATTTCAACGCCTGGCCGGTCGAAGCCGGCCTGTTCACCTTGCCGCTGGACTTCGGCAGCCAGCACTTCAGCGGCCAGCAGCGCTGGCTGCAGCTGTCGGTGCGCAGCGCGGGCAGCGGCAGCGCGCTCACGCCACTGAGCCCGCGCCAGGCCCTGACGGCGGCGCCGTACGCGCTGTTCGCGCTCAGCGGCAACCAGGGCCCGACCGGCCCTGCGGGTCCTGCGGGTCCCGCGGGAGCGACTGGCCCTGCAGGCCCTGCAGGCCCTGCAGGCCCTGCAGGCCCTGCCGGCGCCACCGGCCCAGCGGGCCCTGCGGGCCCTGCCGGAGCGACCGGTGCCATCGGACCGGCGGGTCCAGCCGGCCCCGTTGGCCCAATAGGCCCGCAGGGCCCCGCCGGCGACGGCTTCTGGACCTTGAACGGCACCAGCGTCTACTACAACGGCGGCAACCTCGGCCTCGGCACCAGCGCACCGTCGACCCACCTCGAAGTGCGCAAGACCGGCAACGCCAGCCTACGCCTGCGCAGCATGAGCACCGGCGGCAGCGGCCTGCTCGACCTGATGGCCCCCGCCGGCACCAGCCTCACCGCGAACACCCTGGGCGAGCTGCGCTTCCTGGACAGCGCCGGCAGCGTGCAGGGCGGGCTCAGCTACAGCGCCGGCGGCATCGTCTCCACCAGCGGCCTGCGCCTCTCGGCCGGCGGCAGCCCGCGCCTCGCCATCAATCCGCTGGGCAATATCGGCATCGGCACGATCGCGCCTGATCGCCTGCTCGACCTGCGCAGCGACGACCAGGCCATGCTGCGCCTGCGCAGCGGCGCCACGACCGGCTCGCGGCTGGAGCTGCAGGGTGTGACGCCCGACGGCTTCGGCTCCTCGACCTACGGCGAGCTGGCCTTCCTCAACAGCGCCGGCGAGGACCGCGCCAGCATCGCCATGGCCGATGCCTTCATCGGCGGCAGCGCTCTGCGCTTCCGCGTCGCCGGCAGCGAGCGCATGCGCGTCACCAGCGCCGGACGGGTCGGCATTGGCACCAGCAACCCGCAGGACGCGCTCGACGTCAACGGCACCGTACGCACCGGCGTGCTGCGCATCACCGGCGGCTCCGACCTCGCCGAGCGCTTCGACGTGGCTGCGCTCGGCTCGATCGCCCCGCAGCCCGGCATGGTGGTGAGCATCGACCCGGAGAATCCCGGCCGCCTGCGCCTCAGCGAGCGCGCCTACGACCGCACGGTGGCCGGCATCATCAGCGGCGCCGGCGGCGTCAACAGCGGCATGGTGATGGGCCAGGACGGCTCGATCGCCGACGGCAAGCTGCCGGTCGCGCTGACCGGCCGCGTCTACGTGATGGCCGACACCCGCGAGGCCGCGATCGAGCCCGGCGACCTGCTGACCACCGCCGACCGCCCCGGCCATGCGCGCCGCGTGGGCGACAGCGGGCGCGCGCAGGGCGCGATCCTCGGCAAGGCGATGACCGGGCTGGCACGGGGCGAGGATGGCCTGGTGCTGGTGCTGGTCAGCCTGCAGTGAGGAGGCCCGCCATGAATCGCGTCAGTACATCCGTGGCTTGCAGGTGCGCCCGCGCCCGCTGGCTCGCCTGCCTGCTCCTGCTGTGCTCGGCAGTGCCGGCGAGCGCCCAGCAGTGGCACGACCACCCCTATTGGGAACGCGCAGCCGACATCCCCGTCAGCGGGCGACCGGTCCCGGAGCTCAGCTGGATCGATGAGGAAGTTCAGGAGTTCATGGCGACCCGTTCGATCCCTGCGGGCCAGGTCGCCGTCGCCCTGAACGGTCGAGTGGTCTTCATGAAGGGCTACGGGCACAACTTCAGCCGTCAGGCGCTGCCCGAGAATGCGCCGTTCCGGCAGGCCAGCATCTCGAAGCCGATCACGGCCGCCGCCATCCAGCACCTGATCGGCCGCGGCCTGCTCTCGCTCGAGGACTTCGCCTTCGACCGTGGACAGCAGGTCCAGGTCGGTCAGAACCTGATCACCGTCGGCGGCATCCTGCCCTCGCCCCGCTACGCGGCCTTCGGCACGCCCACCGCACGCTTTGAAGAGATCCGGGTTCGACACCTGCTGCAGCACACCAGCGGACTCCGAACCGCGAACGAGCCGGGCGACCACGCCTTCCAGGACCGCCTGATTGCGGAGGAAATGGGGGTGCCCAGTCCACCGGGGCGCGTGAACATGGTGCGCTGGGTGCAGGGCAAGGCGCTGCACTGCGCACCGGGCACCTGCGAGCGCTACTCCAACATCGGCTACCTGGTGCTGGGCGAGATCGTCGAGACCGTCTCTGGCCTGAGCGTGGAGCAGTACGTGCGCACCCACATCCTGACCCCGCAGAAGGGCGTGCCGGTCACCGAACTGTACGGAGCCCGCAGCTTCCGTTCGCAGCAGAGCCCGCGCGAGCCCTACTACAAGACGCTCAACGCCAGCCCCGCCAATGCAACTGGCCCGCAGATGGTGGACAACGTTTTCGACAACCAGGGGGCGGCCGAGGTCGAGCGCGCCTATGGCGGCCACAACTACGAGGACTCGATCGCCTTCGGCGGCTTCGTCGCCAGCCCTGCCGTGCTGCTGGCCTTCGGCAACGAATACCAGCTGGGCCTCGGCACGCCGATCGGCGCCGCGGTCAACCAGGCCGGCTTCGGGGGCTCCTTGCCCGGCCATGAAACCATTCTCATGCAGGAAGAAGTGCCCGGGGCGGGGCGGCTGGTGGTCTACGTGGCATTCAACTTCCGTCCCGCGCAGTCGTGGAACTTCCACCACGGGCACTGGCCCAGCGACATGGTCAACGCACTCCTGCCCACCCTGCGACTGCAGGCGCCCAACACCAACTTTCCCTGGCCCGCGACGACCTCCGACGGCTTCTGGACCCAGCCGGGCGCCGAGCTCATCGCCGGCGTCGGCGGCTACAACGCGCCCTTCCGCGGTTTCCAGCGCATGTTGAACCAGACCACCGCTGGCAGCCGCATCCGTCTTAAGCCCGGCAGCCAGAACTGGACCGGCGTACTCGACCGTCCGATGGTGATCGACGCCCCCGAGGGCGCGGCCACCCTTGGCGCGCAGTGAGGAGAACTCCGATGTCGATTGCAAAGCGCCAGTGCCTGCACGGGCTCTGCGGCCTCCTGATCGTGCTTGCCGCAACAAACGTCCACGCCAACGAGAACCTGCGGATCGACCGCGGCCTGGTCGCCAGCGGAGGCGGCAGCAGCGAAGGCGGCGAGTTCCACGTACAGGGCAGCATCGGCCAGTTCGACGCCGAGCCGCTGCAGCCCTCCAGCGGCGGCGCCTTCAGTGTGTCCGGCGGCTTCTGGGCGGGGCTGTCGAGCGCGCCGGCGCCACAGGGGTCGGAACTGTTCGAGGACGGCTTCGAGGCGCGCTGAGCGCGGCACTCAAGGCAGCCCCCATGCGTCCGCGCCGGCGGGGAAAGCCTGCGCGGACGAAAGCTTCCTGAGAATGGCGGAAGCGTGACTCGACCAAGCGGGCCCGCCATGCCTGCACCGCACGGCCAGAACGGCTGAGCAAAGAACTCAGGCAGCGCGATCCAAGTCCGTCGTGTCCGCCGCTGCCTGCAGCCCGCGCTGCAGGTCAGCCCACAGGTCCTCGACGTCTTCGAGCCCGACCGACAGCCGCAGCGTGCCGGGGCCGATGCCGTGCGCAGCCAGCACCTCGGGCGCGACCACGCGGTGGGTCAGCCCGGCCGGATGCTGGATCAGGCTGTCGACCGAGCCCAGGCTGACCGCCACCGTGTGCAGCTCCAGCGCCTGCAGGCAGGCGCTCGCAGCCGCGTGGCCGCCGCGCAGCTCGAAGCTCATCAGGCTGCCGGGACCACGCAGCTGGCCGCCCAGCAGATGCGCGTTCTTCACCGTGCCGAGGCCCGGGTAGTTCACCCGCAGGACTTCGGGATGCGCGGCCAGCCGCTCGGCCAGCACGCGCGCGCTGGCCTGCGCCGCCTCGACGCGCAGCTTCAGCGTCGGCAGGCCGCGGTGCAGCAGGTAGGCCGCCAGCGGATGCAGCAGGGCGCCGGTGGCCGCGCGCACCTGGCGCAGCTTCTGTGCATGCGCCTCGCTGCAGGCCACCACGCCGGCGATCACATCGCCATGGCCGCCGAGGAACTTGGTCGCGCTGTGCAGTACGAGAGCGGCGCCAGAGTCGGCCGGGGTCTGCAGCACCGGCGTGGCGAAGGTGGAATCGACCAGCACCGGCACCTCGCCCGCCGCGCGCACCACCGCAGCGATGTCGACCAGATCCAGGTTCGGATTGGCCGGCGTCTCGATGAAGACAAGGCCGGTGTCGGCCGTGATCGCTGCAGCGATCGCATCAGCTTCGACGAAGCGCACCCGCGCGCCGAGCAGGCCCGAGCTCAGCAGATGATCGCTGGTGCCGTAGATCGGCCGCACCGCCAGCACCTCGCGGCCCTGCGCGAACGCGAGCAGGCAGGCGCTGACGGCGGCCATGCCGGAGGCGAAACCCACCGCCGCTTCCGTGTGCTCGAGCTTCGCCATCGCCTGCTCGAAACGCGCCACGGTCGGGTTGAACAGGCGCGCATAGATCGGATTCGCCGCGCTGGCGGCACCGCCGACCAGGGCATCGAAGCTGGCCGTGCCGGTGGCGAGATCGGTGACCGGGTAGGTGGTCGAGAGATCGATCGGCAGGGCATGCACGCCCAGCGCGCCGAGGTCATCGCGGCCGGCGTGGACGAGGTCGGTGGCAAGCTTCATGGCGGCGGCTCGATTCGGAGGTGAAGCCCGAACTCTGGCGCATCAGCCAAACCGCAGCGCATCATCCGAACAGAATTTCGCCAAAGCGCCCCAAACCGTCCCATGGACCGAATCGACGTCGAACTCCTGCGCCTGCTGCGCAACAACGCGCGGCTGCCCAACAAGACCCTCGCCGAGAAGGTCGGCGTGGCGCCCTCGACCGCACTGGAACGTATCCGCAGGCTGCGGGAGTCGGGCGTGATCGAGGGCTACCATGCCGAGTTCGAGCCGCGCGCCGTCGGTATCGGCCTGCAGGCGATGGTGGCGGTGCGGCTGGCTCGGCATTCCCGCGAGCTGCTCGATGGCTTCCGCGAACACCTGCTGCAGCTGCCCGAGGTGCTGGCCTTCTATCACGTGGCCGGCGCCAACGACTTCCAGGTGCACGTGGCGGTGCGCGACTCCGATCACCTGCGCGATTTCGCACTGGATGCCTTCACCCGCCGCCCCGAGGTCGCGCATATCGAGACCTCGCTGATCTTCGAATTCCGCCGCAGCCCGGAGATGCCGATCTATGTCGAACAGCGTGAGGACTGACACGCCGGGCGGTGGGCCGCTCTCCACCGTCGCGCGCGCCATCGCCGCGGCACCCGATGCGGTGACCTGCGCCAGCTTCCTGCTGCTGTGGATCGCCCCCACCGCGCTCGGGCCGGATGCGGTGCGCGGCGCCCTGCTGCTGATGATTGTCGAGTTCCTGCTGATCCACGCCACCGCCATGCTCGGCGGCACGCTGGAGGCCCGGCGCGGCGACGGCCGCAGCCCCATGCCCGCCCTGCTGCTGTTCGGCGCGCTCTACCTCGGTATGGTCGGCGCCTTCGCCCTGGCCTTCGGCCAGTGGTGGCCGCTCGCTGCAATGGGCTGGCTGCTGCTCGGCAAGCTGCGTACCCTGCGCGGCGCCGATGGCGGCGAAGCCGCACGCCAGCAGCGCAAGGACGACTGGGCGCTGAGCATGATGGCCTACCTCGGCGGCGTGGTCGCCACCAGCCTGCTGCCCCTGCCGCGCCTCGGCCTGCAGCCGGATGTCGTGGCCACCCTGGGGCTGCCCGGCAGCGGCCAGTGGATCGAATCGCCGCAGACCGGCATCGCGTTTGGCGCGCTGTATTTCGGTTTCCTGGCCTGGGCGAAGTGGCGGGGGCTGAGGTTGCCGAGATCAAACACCGACTCAGGCCACTCGGCGCCTTGATCAGCAGGGGCTGGTCCTCGACCCGTCAGCAGCCCGCACCAACAACGTCCCCATTTCGACCCCATTCCGGTGGCGCCACGGCACTCCCGGGCATCCGTGGGCATGCTGAGATTCGAACGGCGAAAGCTCGACCGTGCGATTCGCGACGATACGGATCTACAGAGCTGCAGCACGGCATCCGAAGGTCTCCATCGATCCGGACAGGCGAAGGTCGCAGTCGCAGAAGCGCAATGACGCATCACCCGCCCCCACCTCACCGGAGCACGCATGGACACCGTCAACGCACAGATCACCGATGCCGTCACCCAGGCCAACGTCAAGACCCTCGGCAACGCCCCCGCCGCGGCCATGAGTTCGATCTACAGCGACCTCGCCCACTCCACCGGTCTCGCGTTCCAGAATGCGGTCAGCGCCCAGCAGCAGTGGAACGCACTGAGCCAGGCGGCTACGAACCAGGGCGTGATGCAGCTCTACAGCGTGGATACCGTGGCATCCGCGCTGAACCCCACGGTCTCGGACGCCAGCGTGAGCGAGGCCATTGCGCACGGGCACGGGCAGGCACAGGCCGCGCTGCTGTCGAATGCCAATGCGCTGAACCAGCAGATCGTCCAGGCGGTCGCCTTCAGCAATGCGGCCACGTTGGACAATGCCGACGCCTTCGCCCATGCGCTGCGCGTGAGCACCTCCGCGGCAGCGGCCGCGCTCGGCGCGCTCAACCGGATTACCCTGGAATCGCAGAGCGCGATGCTGAAGAACGCCGCGCGCACCGCCTGCATCGCCTGCATGCTGCGCGCGCCGGACAAGGCGGCCGAGTACGCGCAGGTGCTGGAGAGCATCGACGCGCTGCCGTGAAATGGAGCGGCTTGGCGTCAACTGGAAGCGCTGCGTGACAATGCCACCCTGGACCGCCTGAGCCGTTTCCGATGCTGCCTGTGCCCGATGCTCAGACCAAGGATTCTCGCCTCGACACCTTGAAGGTCGACTGGATCGATACCTGCGACTGCCCGAGCTACCAGCATGTGCGCCTCGGCCTGCGGGCCGAAGGCTCTGCCGAGGCCCTGGCCGCCGTGCAGGACTTCCTGCGCGGCAGCTGGTTCTGCGACCCCAGCCTGCCCTTCGCGCAGCGGGCGCTGGCACTAATGGACGGCGACGGCATGAACCTGCGCGAGGAGGGGCAGGCGGTACGCGATGGTGATCGGCTGCTGCTGTGGTCGGGCATGAGCTATTTCGAGCGCGCCGTGCCCGAGGCTGATGTCGACTTCGCCGAGTTCTGCGAAGTGCTGCGGCCGTTCCTGCAGGTGATCGCGCTGCAGGATCGGGTGAGGTTCCGCGGCGTCCGACTGGCGCGCGCGGCCTGGCGCAGCGGCTCTGCGGTCGCGCTGCTGCGCTTCGAGCGCGAGACGCCGCCCGCAGACATTCCGCGCAGCACCGACCTGCGCTTCCACTCCGCACGAATCCAGCACGGCTTCTCGCTGCATGGGCTTGAGCTGCAGGGGGAGCACCATGAGCGGGCGCTGGAGGTGATCAAGGCGGCCAGTGAGTACATCTGGGAGGATTTCTCCCAGGCGATGCTCGACGAAAACAGGCCGATCTGGTGGTCGTCCAAGGCCTGCATCGTGCGCGAGGGCGGCTGGGTGTTGATTGGCGCGGGTCGCGACAGGGCCATCGCGATTGAGGCGACGGCAGCGCGCGGGCTGATGCGGACGCTCAAGCACATTGAAGCCCTGAGCACGGCCTGCCAGCCCTGCAAGGCCGTGCTGCGGATCGTGGACGGGCAGAAGCCAAGGCTGAGACCAGCGTAGGCGCGAACCTCCTGCGAACCACTCAAGAGCGCTGCAGCGAAAACACCCATCGCCGCAGCGGCGCGCAGCGCCATCGCTGCAGCCATGGTGACGCTCCCGACCACCGCCGGTGGGATCTACTGGTCGAACAGCGCCGTGTAGCGCCGCTGCATCTCCTCCGGGCTCACGTCCTCGATGCTGTGGCCGATCAGCCAGCGATGGCCGAAGGGATCGACCACCGCGCCACCGCGTTCACCGTAGAACGCATCGCTGACCGCACGCTGCAGCGTGGCGCCTGCGGCCACCGCACGCGCCACAACGGCGTCGGCATCGTCGACGTGCAGGTGCAGGGTGACGCCGGCCTGGCCGGGCTGCGCCGGCGGCCGGATGTCGACCTCGGGAAACGGGTCGCAGAGCATCAGCGTGAACGCGCCGATGCAGGTCTCGGCGTGGCCGATTCGACCCGAGGGCTCGACCAGGCGGAACTTCTCGACCGCACCGAAGGCTTCGGCGTAGAAGGCCAGGGCGGCCGCGGTGTCGGCAACGCACAGGTAGGGAAACAGTTCACGATGCATCTGCTGGCTCTCGCTCGCGGAGGAGCCCCAGTCTGCGTTGACCGACCAGGACCTGTCTTGTATCGACTTGACCCGGGTGGCGTCTGCGCCAGACTCGGAGCGTGTGAACAATCCAGATGCGGTAGCGAGGGCGTCGCTGGGCGCTCGTGGCAAAGCGCGGTGCGTGAACTCCAGGGAGTTTGGCGAACTGTTGACCCCGGGGGTCGCGTAGCCCGCTGCCGCCAGGGGCGTCCAGAGGCGGCCGCAGTAGGCGGATCGTGTTTTCACACGCTCTCAAGAAACAGAATCGTAAGTGGTTGATCGTATTGGATCGCCTTCACGGCAGCACGGCGTGAAAATCCGGCCCAAACAGCGTCTAGCGACCCCTGGCTCGTCGCCCCCGCGGAGGCGGGGGCCCAGACCGGACCTGCAGCAGCGGCCAGATCACTGGATCCCCGCATGCGCGGGGATGACGCCCCCATGTTTCTTCGAGAACACCCGCCCCGCGCCGCGGGGCTGAGAAGCTCTCAAGAAACGGAACGCTCGCGACCCAATGAGTCGTCGCCCCCGCGAAGGCGGGGGCCCAGTCCTAGCCTGACCCAGTCGCACGATCACTGGATCCCCGTCCCCGCCTTCGCGAGGACAGGCTCTGCGCGGGGATGACGAATCCAGGTTTCTTCGAGAACACCTGCGCCGCTGCGCCGCGCTGGGAAGCTCTCAAGAAACAGAATCGTAAGTGGTTGATTGTATGGATCGCCCTCGCGGCAGCACGGCATGAAATTCCGGCCGAAACAGCGTCCAGCAACCCCTGGCTCGTCGCCCCCATGTTTCTTCGAGAACACCCGCCCCGCGACGCGGGGCTGAGAGGCTCTCAGTCGAGCGGCAAATGCTGGAGCCACGAGCCAGCCCAGCGGCGGTAGCGCGCTGGGCCCATGCCCGCGTGTGCCGCGAACTGCCGCGACAGATGGGCCTGGTCGTGGAAGCCCAGAGCGAGCGCGAGCTCGGACAGCGGCCTGTGCGGCGACGCGCGCAGGGCGGGCAGCACACGTGAGAAGCGGACGAGCTCGCGCCACGCGCGCGGCGCGCAGCCGACCGCCGCGCGGAAACGCTGCAGCCAGGCGCGATGGCTGAGGCCCGAGGTCGCCGCGAGGTCCAGCACGGACGCGCCGTCGGTCAGCGCCACGAGCGTTTCGTCCCAGCGCCCAGGCGGAGCGGCCTCGCGTCCTCGCAGGCAGGCAAGCAGCAGCTCCTCGACCCGGTCCAGCAGCCCGCCGTCGGCGGGCAGGTGCCGCAGGGCGGCAAAGTCGTGACGCAGGCGAGCGGGAAGCAGCTCAGCGAGATCGATATGGCGACCGGCAAGGCGATCCGCCGGCAGCCCGAACAGGGCCAGACTCGCACCGGGCTTCAGCTCCACGCCCAGGCTCAGGCCGCTGTCAGCCGCGCTGCGCAGCAGGCTGCGCGTCCGCAGCCCGCAGTACTGCAGGCGCGCATGCGGCTCACCGTGGTGATCCTCCAAGCCGCGGAAGCTGCGCATCGCCGGCCCCTCAAGCCGCAGCACCAGCCGCGTGCCTGCGGCAGGCAGGCAGAGCTCGCGGGCCGACAGCGGCGCGAGGCTGCTGGCGTGCAGCCAGAGCCGCTGCACCCAGGGCAGGAGGGTGGACCGTTCGGGAGGGCGCGCGAGCTGGGTCACCGGGGCAACCTGCGCTGTGGGAATCGACGCAAGGACTGTGCGTCGCTGATCGCAGCCGGCGCAAGCGGCGGAACCACCGCTGCCTCGATCAGGTGCCCAGATAGCTGTCGGACACCGCGATGCCCTGCTGCCGGAAGAAGGACAGCTGATCGAAGTAGCCGCGCTGGAACACGATCACGCCCTCGCGCACCTGGAAGAAGCCGCAGCCGCGCATGCCCTTCGGGTCACGCCATTCGAGGATGGCCCACTCGCCGTCGGCGAACAGGTTTTCGACCAGACAGACCATCTCCGCGCGCGCGAACTCGGTGGCGAACATGCGTCGAATCGCTTCGCGACCGCGCAGCGGCTCCATCACGACCTGATGGTTGATCGCGTCCTCCGCGTACAGGCTGGCGAGACCGTCGAGATCGGCGGCGTTGAAGCGGCGAACCCATTCCTCGACGACAGCTTTGGGTGACATGAGCGGCTCCTGCATCGACGACACGACTGCGCGCCAGGCGCGAGGCCAGTCTAACCTTCGCCGCAGACGGCGCCCGCTGCTCTTGGGGAGCGGCGACCATTTGTCCTCTTCGGCGACCACGCGCTTGAGGCTGGATCGCTAGCGCACCCACACCTCGACCCGCCGGTTGCGCGCGCGGCCGCGGGGGCTGTCGTCGGCCGAGAGCAGCAGCTGGCCGCCCAGCCCACGCACCGTGCGCGGGCGCAGGCCCAGGGCCTCCATGCGATCGGCGACCTGGTCGGCGCGATCGTTGCTGAGCGCCTCGGCCTGCAGCGGCGTCACTTCGCCGGCGTCGGCGAAGCCGATCAGGAGCAGTTGGCGGCCCTGCTGCGAGGGCTGCCGCATGTACTCGGCCAGCCGCTCCAAGTCAGCCAGCGCCTTGCTGTCCGGGCCAATGCTGCCCTCGTCGAAGCGCAGGTTCAGCGAGAGCCGGCGCGCGCCCTCCACCAGCTGCCGATAGGCGAGCGGTGCGTCGGACGCCAGCTCCGGCGCGAAAGCCTGCACCCGCTGCGAGACGAAGCCGGTGCGCTCGACGATGCGCTGGCCCGCGTCCGACAGCACGAAGTCCAGCAGCGACTGCAGGCGGGCATCGGCCGTCGCCGGCGCATACAGGAACAGCCGCCGCGCCAGCGCGTAGTCCTCCACCGCCACTTCGCGCGCGGAGGGCTCGCGCGCCTGCGCGCCGTCGGCCACCGCCAGCGCCCGGACGCCCTGCACGCCGGCGAGGCCGACGAAGCCGATCGCATTCGGATCGCCCGCCACCGCCGCCGCCAGCGCCTCGGTGCTTTCGTAGCGCAGTGCCCGCGGCGACAGCGCTGCACTGCCCAGCACGAGGCTGCGGAAAGTGTCGTAGGTGCCGGAGCGGTCATCACGCGCATGCAGGGCGATGCGACCACCGCTGCGGCCGAGCTGCGACCAGTCGCTGAGCTCGCCGGCGAACACCCGGCGCAGGTCGCGCAGCTCGATCTGCCGCAGCGGATTGGACGGATGCACGATGACGGCCAGGCCATCGAGCGCGATCACCACCTCGCGCACCGCGCCCAGGCGCGCACGCTCGGCCTCGGTGATCGGCCGCGAGGACATCGCCAGGTCGGCACGGCGACCTTCGAGGTCCATGAAGCCGGTCGAGCTGCCGTGCGAATGCAGCTGCACGCGGATGCCGTCGCCGGCGTGGATCACCAGCTCGTCCAGCGCCTGCGGCTCACGCCGCAGACCGCTGTGGCCCTGCTCGCCCAGCCAGGCTTCAACCAGGGCGGGCATGAGCCGCTCGCCGACCGTGTTGGAGCCGTGGATGCGCAGTGGCTGCGCCAGCGCCGGGCCACAGCCCAGCGCCAGCCCTACGATCCACACGAGATGTGCGCAGAAGCCGCCCCTGTTCAGCCTTCGCACAAAGCACCTCACCAGTCGAGACGGACGCGCAGCCCGTAGGTGCGCGGCGTGCCCGGGACGAAGCTCGGAATGCCGAACAGGGCGCCGGTGTTGCCGGCGTCGATCAGGTACTCCTCGTCGGCCAGGTTCTGGCCGTAGACCTGCAGCTCCAGGTGCGGATTGAAGCGCCAGCCGGCGCTGAGGTTGAACAGCCCGTACGCGCCCTGCTCGATGCCCGGCTGGTTGGCGTCCTCGAAGAACACCTGCGAGCGCCAGCTGTAGCTCGGCCGCACATAGACCGAAGCGCCGTCGGCGAGGTCCACGCGCCAGTCGAGACCCAGCGCCGCGGTGTACTCCGGCGTCAGACGGAAGCGGTTGCCGGCCAGGGCCTGCGGACGGCCGCCGTCATCGGTGTTGTCGAAGCTGGCGTCGATCCAGCCGATGTTGAGGAAGCCGCCGAAGCTGTCGCTGATGCGCTGGCTGATGCTCAGCTCCACGCCCTGCGCGGACGCATTGCCGGCATTGGTGGTGATGAAGAAGGGCGGTGCGTTCGGGTTCTGCACCTGCGCCTGGAAGTCGCTGTAGTCGTAGTGGAAGACCGCGAGGTCATACAGGAATCGACCGTCCGCCAGCTCGCCCTTTGCGCCGACTTCGTAGCTCAGCACGATCTCGGCAGGGATCTCCTCGACGCCGCCGCCGTCGACCTGCAGCACGTCGGGGCGTCGGCCACGGGCGACACTGGCATAGGTGTTGAGGGTGTCGCTGACCCGCCAGGCCAGCACCGCGCGCCCGACCATCGAGTCGTAGTCCTCGCTGCCGCGGATCACCCCATCGGTGGGGCGGAACAGCACATTCGGAAAGGCCGGCGCGGCCGGGCTCGGCAGCAGCTGGCCGAGCGCGCTGGGCTGGCCGAAGTACAGCGCCTCGTAGCCGTTCTCGACCTTCTCTCGGGTGCCGCGCAGGCCCAGGGTGAGCTCAAGCGTCTCGCTGAACTGCCAGGTGCCGTCGGCGAAGAACTCCAGGGCCTCGACCGCGCCGAAGTTGGCGTATTCCTCGCGATGCAGCGGCTTCAGCGCGATGAAGGCGGGCAGGCCCGGTGCCAGACCCGGCAGGCCGGGCGGCACGCTGCGGGTGTTCGGCGTGCCGTCCGGATTCAGCAGCGGCACCACCGGCAGCTGGCCGCCCGTGGCGCCGCTCAGCACCGGCGACAGCAGGGCGTAGAAGCTGCGCTCGTCGGTGGCGAAGGGCACGCGCTGGCTGCCGCGCTCGTCGAACCAGGACAGGCCGCCGAAACCGCGGAAGCGGCCGCCGTCGTCATAGTTCAGGCGCAGCTCCTGGCTGAACTGACGGCCTTCAGCCTCTTCAGCGAACTCCAGCACGTTGACCTGCGAGCCGTCGGCATCGAACTCCTCGCGCGAGTCGAAGTCGCGCCAGCCGCTGATGCTGCTCAGACTGAGGCTGTCGCTGAGCGCGAAGTCACCCAGCAGGGTGACGCCGTTGACGTGACGGTCCAGACCGAGCTCCTTGCCACGGTTGAGGTCGGCGGCGCTGCGGAACAGCTCGGTGCTGCCCTCGCGGGTCGGGATCACATTGCTGCGGAAGGCGGTGCCGGGCGGGCTGTCGGTCTGGTGATTGAAGATCAGGTCCATGCGCGAGCGCTCGCCCAGATCCAGGCCGAAGCTGAGGCGCAGCGCGCTGGTGTCGCGGCCGTTCAGATCGCCGCCGGAGAGGTTTTCGATGAAGCCGTCGCGCTGCTCGTGGAAGACCGCGAGCCGCGCGGACAGCGTGTCGCTGATCGGCGTGTTGGCGTGGCCTTCGAGCGACATCGCATCCAGATTGCCGAGGCCGAAGCGCACATGCGCCGAGCTCTCCTTGCGGGCCTTGTTCTGGATCAGGTGCACCGCGCCGATCTGCGCGCCGCGGCCGAACAGCGTGCCCTGCGGGCCGCGCAGCACCTCGATGCGCTCCAGATCGAAGAACTCGACCACGGCACCGCGCGAGCGGCTGATCGACACGCCGTCCTGGAACACCGACACCCGCGGTTCGACCTGCGAATCGCCGCTGTCCGAGGTGATGCCGCGGATCACGAAGCCGGGGTTGTTCGGGCTCTGCACCTGGGTCTGCAGACCGGGCACATAGCCGTTGATGTCGGCGAAGCTGCTGATGTTGAGCTGGTCCAGAAAGTCGCCGGACAGCGCGGTGATCGCGATCGGCACTTCCTGCACCTGCTGCTCGCGCTTCTGCGCGGTGACCACGATGCGATCGAGCTCGGTGGCGGCAGCGCTGGCGTCGGCACGCAGGGCCTGTGTGGGCAGCGCAAGCAGGGCGAGGGCGATGGACAGCGCGAGCGGAGAGCGGGCGTGCGACATGCGGAGAGCATCCGGGGTGGGAAAGCCCGCAAGCCTGCGCAGCCGAAGTTGCATTCGCATGACCGCCGTGCGTCACCGTAGGGTCATCGAACTCGCGTCTACTGCGCGGCCTTCGCCACACCGATGACGCCGCATGCCGCGCATGAATCGCCGCGACTTCCTGATCAGCGCCAGCCTGTCGAGCCTGGCGCTGGCCCTGCCCGGCTGCAGCACCCGGCCCACCCCGCCGCCGGGCGAGCTCAGCGTGGATCGCAATCGCTTTCCGCAGTCGGTGGCGTCGGGCGATCCACGTCCGCAGGCCGTGCTGCTGTGGACGCGCCTGCAGCTTGCGCCCGGCCAGAGCGAAGCGCCTCTGTGGCTGCAGCTCTCGGAAACGGACGACTTCACGCAGGCGCGCACGCTGCCGCTGCGCGCGCTCGCCGAACACGATGGCTGCGTGCGCCTGCGGCTCACCGACCTCCAGCCCGGCACGCGCTACCACTACCGCTTCGTGGTCGACACGCCCGAGGGCTGGCGCAGCTCGCCGAGCGGCCGCACCCGCACCGCGCCGGCCGCCGACAGCGAAGCGCCGCTGCGCTTCGCCCTGCTGAGCTGCCAGGACTACGGCGGCCGCTGGTACAACAGCCTGCTGCCGCTGCTGGAGGAAGAGCTCGACTTCGTGCTGCACGTCGGCGACTTCATCTACGAGACCGCCGGCGACCCGCAGTTCCAGAGCGAGAACAGCGAACGCCGCATCGTGTTCGATGACCTCGACGGCGCGCTCAAGCTCGGCAGCACCGAGCGGCGGTACTACGCCGCCAACTCGCTCGACAACTACCGCCAGCTGCATCGCACGGTGCGGACCGATCCCATGCTGCAGCAGCTGCTGGAGCGTGCCGCGCTGATCGCGATCTGGGACGACCACGAGTTCGCCGACGACAGCTGGCAGGACGTCGCCACCCACCACGACGGACGTTTCGACGAGCGCGACCGCGAGCGCCGCCGCAACGCCGAGCAAGCCTGGTTCGAATACCTGCCGGCCGACCCCGAGGGCATGCTCGACGCTCAGGGCGCAACGCCCGCTCGCGAGGCCCTGTTTCCCGCCACCCGGATCTGGCGCGGGCTGCGCTTCGGCCGCGTGCTCGACTTGAGCCTGATCGACACCCGCAGCGAGCGGCCGGATCACCTGGTGCCGGAAGACGCGTTTCCCGGCGAACTGCTGTACACCGAGGCCGAGCTGGACAAGGCCCTGCCTGCGGTCGGCATCGACCCAGCGACGCTGGACGACTACCTGCTGCCCTTCATCGACCTGGACAGTGCAGGACACGCCGCGCTGAAGCCCACCCTGGTCGGCCTGCTCAGCGCCGCCGCGCTTCGCGAAGGCCTGTCGAACGAGGCGGCGATGGCCTATGCGCAGCGCTGCGCGCGCGGCCGCATCGCTCTGCCGGTGCTGGCCGCCCTGCTGCAGCGCTGGAACGCGAGTGCGCCGGAGGCGATGCGCGCTGAAATCCCGACGACCGAGGCAGCGGCAGGCCGCGGCCTGTGCTGGGCCAGCCTCGGCAAGACCGGATTGTTCAGCAGCGTGGGCTCGCGCTACTTCGTGCTGCAGGCGCCTTGGCAGGCGCTGGCCGCGCTGCGCGGCGCCGAGGATTCACCGCTGTCGCCGATTCAGCGCGACTGGCTGCTGCAGCGCCTGCAGACCAGCGATGCCGTGTGGAAGACGGTCGCCAGCTCGATCTCGTTCACGCCTATCGAACTGGATCTTTCGCTGCCGGAACTCGGCGCGCCGCCGCTGCTGGCGCGCCGCTTCCTGCTCAATGTCGACCACTGGGATGGCTTCCCGCAGGCGCGCCGCGCCCTGCTGGACGCTTTCGATGCCGCCGGCGGCGCCGTCCTGCTGTCGGGCGACATCCACGCGGCGTTCGCGACCCAGCACAGCGATTGCTGTGTCGAGATCACCACGCCGGCGGTGTCCTCGACCACGCTGGCCGACATCCTCACCAGCGAGGTCGAGCGCGATCCGAACACGGCCGAGGTCGGACGGCGCATGGTCGATGCGCTCGACCGGCTGATCGTGTACGGCGACCCGCGCGTGCGCCACGCGCGGACGCGGGTGCACGGCGTCACCCTCATCGAGGCGCGAATGGATGCGCTCGATGTGCAGCAGCTCTGCCTGCCGCCAGAGGCCTGCCGAGGGCAGGGCTATGCCGATCCAGCCAGCCTCGCTGCACGGCGAACCCGACAGGCATTTGTCGTCGACGCCACCACGCGAACGCTGCGGTCGCTGACCGTTTGAGCCGCTGGCGACCGCTCAGCGCTGTTCGCTCAGGCCCCCAGCACCCAGCGGTAGCCGATGCGGTAGATGCCGCCGTGGCCGGTGATGTTGCCGGTGTGCTGCTTCGGTCCGACCGCACCACCGAACTGGTTCTGACTGTTCAGCGTCAGGCGGATGCCATAGGGACGCAGCGCATCTTCGTCGATGAGCGCGCCGATGAGGTTGCCGATCAGCGTGACCGCAGCCGCTGCGGCGGCTCCGGCGGCTGCCGTTGCGAAGAAGCTCACCACCAGACCCACCAGGCTGCTGAGCGCATCCGTCAGGGCTCTGGCCACGGCGGCATCGTTGCTGTCGGATTCGACCAGCTGGAAGATCGCGTACAGCGATTTCGGATAGCCCGGCGTGGTGCGCAGACTGTACTGACCCAGAAACAGTTCGCCATAGCTGGCGTAGTGGCCAGTGCGGAAGTCGCCGGCGTCGAAGCCGCGCATTACCGCCACGTTGCCGCTGGCGCCGATGCGCAGACCACCGAAGATGATCTCGTCCCAGCCCGCCGGCTGGGTTTCGCGCACGCAGTGAATCGCACGCAGCAGCAGATGGCAGCGGGTGAACTGGGTGGCCGAACGCGGCGTGGCGCGGGGCAGTCGCGACGGTACGGGTAGCGGGCGCAGCGCCGGCAGGCTGGGGCGCAGCTCCAGCCTCGCATCGAGGCCGGCAGGGCGCAAATCGGCCAGGCTCGGGCCCTGCTCGCCCAGCAGGCGGCGCAGCTGGGTGGGCCGGCGCGACAGCGCCTTCAGGCCGGGCGCCAGACGCGCGACTGCGAGTGCAGGCAAGGTCGCAGCACAGGCCGCGGCGCGCGCTTCCAGATTGGTCGGATCGGCGCTGACCGGATGTCGCTGCGGATCGACACGGTGCAGCAGGGCCTTGAGGCAGAGCGCGGCGGCCTCGCGGGCGATCCGGTCGGATTGCGCGCGCTCACGGGCGTCGAGCTGTTCAGGGCCGAACGCTTCGACCACGGGCGCCTGCAGTTCGGCCTGCAGTTCGGCGTTGATTTCGGTGTTCTGGCCAAAGCTGGAATGGGTGTTCATGGTGGGCTCCTCGGGTTCGGTCAGGGGAATGCGGCGCGGGCGGTTTCCCGGCTCGCCTTGGCCTAGTCGCAGAGCGCAGATAGAACCCGCCACCCTCGGCGCGAATCTCGCGGCTGGCGGATTTGGGTGGAAGAATCCGACTACTTCCACGGGCCTCGCTCAGCCGGCACGGGCCTCGCTCAGCCGGCACGGCCCCTCCCACCCACCGCAAGGACACCGCCATGCGCATGACCGCCCGCCTCCTGTTCCTGCCGTTCGGCTGCGCCTTGATCGCGGCGGGCGGGGACGTCTCCGCTCAGCCCACGTCTGGCGCAGCGCCGGTGGGTTCCCATCCGTCGACCGCCAGCACGCCCGGAGCGGCGGTGACCGAGGCCGTCGTGGCCGGCAACTGCCCGCGACCTCCGGGGGGCACCGTGCACTACTCCAACTGCACGGACCCCGATGGGCCCGGACAGGGCGAGCTGCATCTGCATGCGCCGATACAGCTGCCGCGGCCCGACCTCATGCTGCTGCCGCAGTTGAGGCTCGGTACGCAGTCAGGCCAATGGGGCGACCGCCTGCAGGTTCCCGCGGTCGCCAATGCCGCCGGCCGCTGTCAGCTCAGGCTGCAGATCAGCGTGATGAACGGCGGACAGCGCGGCAGCGACCCGGCGCGGCACCTGCTGCGCCAGCGCCCGTTTGTCCCGAGCGACGACAGTCCCGGCCGTGCGATCGGCGAGCTGCAGCAGCCGTCGCTGGCGCCTGGCGAGGCCCGGACCTTCGAGCTGACGGTGCCGCTGACGGGCGGAGCCAGCTGGATCGAAGCCGTGCTCGACGTCGACGACGCGGTCAAGGAATCGAACGAGGGCAACAACCGCCGACGCGTGCAGATCCAGCTCGATCCGGCCTGCCGCTGAACGCGGCTCAGGGCCGCAGTCGCGCGCGCAGCGCCTGTGTGCGGCCATCGTCCGGCCCCAGCTGCTGCTGGCGGTGGGCCAGTGCGCGCTCAAGCAGGGCACGCGCCTCGGCCCGGCGCCCGGCAGCCTCGGCAAGGTCCGCCTGGGCGATCCACAGCTGCGCGAAGCGGTCGTGGGTCGCAGGCAGGGCAGCGGCGAACACGCGGGCGGCGTGATCAAGCTCCAGCGCGGCGTCCTGCAGCCTGCCCTGCTTGCGCAGCACGATGCCGAGATGCAGATGATCGATGCCGACCCGTTCGTGCTCGGCGCCGTACTGGCGCTGCTGGTCCTGCAGGGCTTCGCGGTAGTGCTGCTCGGCGTGCTCCAGCTGCCCACGCGCCTCGAACACACGTCCGAGGTTGAACACGGTGGCGGCGCGCCAGGCGTGGCCGGCGGGATACAGATCGAGTGCAAGCCGGTAGTGCTGTTCTGCGGCTGCGAGCTCGCTGCGGTCGTGCTGCACCCAGCCGATGTCGCTGTGGGTCATCGCCACCAGGGGATGACGCTCGCCCAGGCGCTCGCTGCGGATCTTCAGGGCTTCGTGCAACAGCGCCAGCGCTTCCTCCAGGCGGCCCTGCGACTTCAGCAGCCGCGCCAGATTGTTCATGATCGTCGCTGTTCCAGGGTGCAGGGTTCCGCGCGTCTCACGGCTGTCGTCCAGCACCTGCCGGTACAGGGCTTCAGCCGCAGCCTCATCGCCGCGGCTGCGATACAGCACGGCAAGATTGTTGATGACGTGGATACGCTCCGGATGGCCGGCCGGCAGCAGGCGCGCATACAGCGCGTTGGAGCGCTGCAGCAGCCCGGTGGCCGAGTCGAGCTGGCCGGCAGCGCGACGCGCCGAGCCCAGACTGTTGAGGATCCCGGCCAGGGCCAGCTCGCTGTCCGGCTGTGAGCTTGACGGGGTGGCGGGCGGAAGGCCCGGCTGTGGCCGGCTCGTGGGCACGGTCTGCGCTTCGATCTCTGCCAACAGTGCGCTGAACAGGGCATCGGCCCGCTCGATCCGCCCATCTGCGAGCTCGACCCAGCCGAGGGCTTTGCGTGCCTCCCACTGCAGCGTGCGCGATGCGTCCGAGTCATGAGCTTCAGACCCGGCGACGGCCTGCTCCAGCAGAGTGCGCGCCTGGGCATAGTCGCCCAGCTCATAGCGCGCGCGCCCGGCAAGGAGCCACCAGAGTTGGCGCTGCTCAAGGCTGCGCGCGCCCTCTGCCAGAACCGCGCCCGCGCGTTCGATCTCGGCCCAGGCCTCGTCCGGCAACCCCAGGCTGAGCTGCGCGTCGGCGACGGTCAGGCGCAGGTCGAAGCCCAGCGGCGGGTCCGCCGCCAGCTCGGCTTCGAGCGGCTCCAGCCCGCGTGCAAGCACTTCGCGCACGCTGAGGTCGGCGACTCCGCTGCGCTCGGGGTCGGCCTGGGCGAGCAGCTGCAGCAGCATCGCCTTGACCCGCTCGGCGCGCAGCGCCTGCGCCGCCGCGTGGTCGCGCTCGGCCGCCAGCGCCAGCGCCTGCTCGCGCTGCTGCAGAGCGAACAGCAGCAGCACCGCGGCCAGCAGCCCGAGCACGGCGGACTCCAGCGGATGCCGCGCCACCAGCCGCCGCAGGCGGTAGGCGAGGCTCGGGCTGCGCGCGCGCACCGGCAGCCCGCGCTGCCAGCGCCGCAGATCCTCGGCCAGGCTGTCAGCATCGGCATAGCGCGCCGGCGGCTCCTTGCGCAGGCACATCAGCACGATGCGGTCGAGGTCACCGCGCAGCCTTCGCCGCAGCGCCTTCGGCGAGGCGCTGCGGGCCTCGGCGCGGCGCTGCAGGTCGTCGCCCTCGGCGAAGTGCTGGCTCGGCGGCAGCGGCAGCTGCTCGCACACCGCGCGCTGCAGCGCCGCCGGGCTGGGGTCGGTGGGCTGCTGCGCCTGGCAGCCGCTCAGCAGCAGGTAGAGCAGCAGGCCCATCTGGTACAGGTCGGCGGCCACGCCCATTGGCTGGCCCAGCAGTTGTTCGGGGCTGGCGTACTGCGGCGTCAGCAGGCGCAGCGCTGTGGCGGTGGCCTGCTCGTCGCCCGCGCCCTGCAGCGATTTGGCGATGCCGAAGTCCAGCAGGTGCGGACGCCCTGCGGCATCCACCAGCAGGTTCGAGGGCTTGATGTCCCGATGCAGCACGCCGCTGCGGTGCGCATGAGCGAGCGCATCCAGCACCTGCAGGCAGAGCGCGACGCGGGCGCCAAGATCGAGCCGAGCGCTGTCGCAGTAGCGGTCGATCGGCTCGCCTTCGACCCGCTCCATCACCAGATAGGGGCGGCCTTCGGCGTCTTCGCCGCCGTCGATCAGTCGCGCGATGCCCGGGTGTGAGAGCTCGGCAAGAATGCGGCGCTCGCGCTCGAAGCGACGCAGGAATTCCTGCGAGTCGATTCCGGCGTGCAGACGCTTGACCGCCGCCTGCTGCACGAAACCATGGCTGCGCCGCTCGCCCAGATGCACGCTGCCCATGCCGCCGCGGCCCAGCTCCGACAGCAGCCGCCATTCGCCCACCTGCTGGACGGCAGCCGATGCCGTCTCGTGCCCATCCTGATCCGGCGCTTCAGCGGCCTGCGCCAGCGCCTGCAGCAGCTGTAGCGGCGCGGCCGTGCGCTCAGGTGACAGCCGCTCGGCGGCCGCCAGCAGCTGCCGCAGCGCAGGCTGCAGCGCCGCCGGCTGGGCGGCCAAGGCGTCGGCGCGTGCCGCGGCGTCGAGCTCAAGCAGCCGCTCCAGCGCGGCGTCGAGCTGCCGCAGAGCCACGGCATCCAGGGCGGTGAGGCCCGCACCGGCAGGAGACGAAGCGCCAAAGCTCTCGCCCGCGGCTTCGAGCCCAGCGGTCGACCGCGCCGCGCTTCCGGAGGTGCTGGTGCTGCCTTCGGGGGTCGTCGGGCCCGGCGCCTGAATCACGTCAGGGCCGCCTGCAGCCAGACCCGCGCACGCAGCCAGTCGCGCTGCACGGTGCGCAGCGAAAGCCCCAGCGCCTCGGCGGCCTCGGCTTCACCGAGACCGGCGAAGCAGCGGCATTCGATCAGCGCCACCAGCCGCGGGTTGGCCTCGTGCAGCCGCTGCAGAGCCTGGTCGAGGGCCAGCACCTGCTCGCTCAAGGCTTCGATGGACGCACTGTTCTCCTCCAGTTCGACGTGGACGCCGTCGCCGCCGCGCTTCTGCGCGCCGCGACGACGCGCGAGATCCACCAGGATGCGGCGCATGGCGCGCGCGCAGATGGCGAAGAAATGTCCGCGGTCCTGCCAGTCCACGCCGCACTCCTCGACCAGCTGCAGGTAGGTCTCCTGCACCAGTTCGGTGGCCTGCAGCAGGGCGGTATCGGCAAAGCGCCGCAGCTGCTGGCGGGCGATCTTCTGCAGCTGCGGGTAGACATGCGGCAGCAGGCGGTCGAAGGCAGTGCGATCGCCGGCCCGGTGCTGGCGCAACAGCTCAGTGATGTCGACGTCCACGCCGGGCTCCTGCTGCCGCGGGCGATGTGCCCGCCGCAGATTCGATCAGTGCGGGCACGCGATCGCAAGGGCGGCTGCCGGCGCCGACGTGCCGGCGCCCAGGCTCCGGCGGCGAGATCCGGTCTACCGCCGCCAGGCGAAAAAGCGCTCGGCCCAGCGCAGCGCGGTCTGCGGGGCATTGGCACGCTTCCACACGCCGGCGGCGTACTTGTTGGCCTCGCTCATGGTCGGGTAGACGTGGATGGTGCCGAGCAGTTTGTTCAGGCCGATACCGTGTTTCATCGCCAGCACGAACTCGGGCAGCAGCTCGCCGGCGTGCGCGCCGACGATCAGCGCGCCGAGGATGCGGTCCTTGCCGGGTGCGGTCAGCACCTTGACGAAGCCGTGGGCGTTGCCGTCGGCGATCGCGCGGTCAAGATCATCGATGCCGTAGCGGGTGACTTCGACTTCGATGCCGCGCTCGCGGGCTTCGTCTTCGCTGATGCCCACTCGCGCGACTTCCGGGTCGGTGAAGGTAACCCACGGAATCACCCGGTAGTCGACCTTGTACGACCACAGCGGCGCAAGCAGGCCGTTGACCGCCGCGTACCAGGCCTGGTGTGCGGCCACATGGGTGAACTGGTAGGGCCCGGCGACATCACCGGCGACCAGGATGTTCGGAAAGTTGGTGCGCATCAGCGCATCCACTTCGACATGGCCGCGCGGGCCGAGCTCGACGCCAAGCTCCTGCAGGCCGAAGCCTTGCGTGTTCGGCGTGCGTCCCAGCGCCAGCAGCAGACGGTCGAAGTCGAAAATCACAGCGCCCTGCGGGCCTTCCGCATGCAGACGGCCGCTGCCATCGGGCAGGCGCTCGAAGCGCAGCGCGCGCGTGGCGAGCGCGAGTTCAACGCCCTCGCGCTCAAGCCGCGCGGCCAGCTCGGCGCCGGCCTCGGCGTCCTCGCGCGGCAGCAGACGTTCGGCCATCTCGACGATGCGCACCTGCGCACCGAAGCGGGCGAAGCTCTGCGCCAGCTCGCAGCCGATCGGCCCACCACCCAGCACCAGCAGCCGTTTCGGCAGTTCGCGCAGGCCCCAGAGCGTGTCGCTGGTCAGATAGTCGAGATCGTTCAGGCCCGGAATCGGCGGCACGGTCGGCCGCGCGCCGGTGGCGATCACGATCGAGCGCGCGCTCAATCGCCGGCCGCCGACTTCGACTTCCCAGGGGCTGACCAGCTTCGCTTCGCCCTCGATCACCTCGACGCCGAGGCCGGTGTAACGCTCCACCGAATCGTGCGGCTCGATCTGGGTGATCACCCGCTGCACGCGCTCCATCACCTCGGCGAAATCGAACTCGGCCTGCAGGCGGCGGATGCCGAGCTGCTCGCTGTCGCGCGCCTCGGCCAGCAGACGCGCGCTGCGGATCAGGGCCTTGCTGGGCACGCAGCCGGTGTTCAAGCAGTCGCCGCCCATGCGGTGCTTCTCGATCAGCGCGACCTTGGCCTTCACCGCCGCGCCGATGTACGTCGTCACCAGCCCCGCCGAGCCCGCGCCGATCGCGATCAGGTTGTAATCGAAACGCTTCGGGCGCTGGAAGCCGGCGTAGACGCGGCGCGCCCTCAGCCAGCCCAGCACCCCCTTCAGCAGCAGCGGCAGCAGGCCGATCGCGACGAACGCCAGCAGCAGGCCGGGCGAGGCGATGTCGGATGGAGAGTCGATGCTGGCCAGCTGGGTCCCGGCGTACACATAGACCACGGTGGCGGGCAGCATGCCGAGCTGGCTGACCCAGTAGTAGGTCCAGAGCTTTAGCGAGGTCAGCCCGCTGACGAGATTGACCACGAAGAAGGGAAACAGCGGCACCACGCGCAGGGTGAACAGGTAGAACGCGCCCTCGCGGCGCACACCCTCGTCGATGCCGCGCAGGCGCTCGCCGAAGCGCTTTTCGATTGCCTCACGAAACAGGAAGCGCGCCGACAGGAAGGCAAGCGAAGCGCCAAACGTACTGGCAAACGACACGAGCAGCACGCCCCAGCCCAGCCCGAACAGCGCGCCGGCGGCGAGCGTCAGCACCGCGGCGCCGGGGATTGAGGCCGCCGTCACCAGCACGTAGACGCCGAAGAACGTTGCGAAGGCCAGCGGCCAGTTGGCTTCGACCCAGGCCAACAGCCCCGCCTGCCGGGCCTTGAGCGTCGCGAAGTCGAGCTCGGCGATCAGCCCGCTGCGCCAGGCCCAGAGAAACAGGGCGGCGAGTGCGATGAGGAGGAGGACGCGGGCAAGGGTTTTCATTGCTTGGGCCGGGATTCGGGAATGGGGATTCGGGATTCGTTGGAGCGCGGTGTTGGTGGAGGGTTGCGCCATGCATCCACTGCGAGTGCCTTGAGCCCGAGTTTGCGCTGGGCGAGCGGGATCACCGAACGGCTGATGATCATGGCCGACATGCACGGTCAGCCCGAACCAGACGAAGTGGAGCCGAGCGGGGATGAGGCGCCTTGCAACCCGCGCCGCCAACGCGCCGGGTGAAGCATGGACGACGTCGCTCCGAACGGCCCCTCATCCGGCGCTGCGCGCCACCTTCTCCCGTGGGGAGAAGGGCTGCCAGCGCGATGCCCCCGCCCGACGGCGCGCCTGCCCGCCTGTCCGGGGCGGCTCGCGGAAGAAGGAAAAATCTGCATGTTCCGGCGGCGCAGTGCCCAGCGCTGCCGCACGTGTCTGCCGCCTGTGTCTGCTGCATGTGTCTCCCGCCTGCCTCTGCTGCCCGCGCATCCTGCCGCCCAATCCGCCGTCGCGATGTCTTCATCGTCTGCAAGGCCTTCATCGCGCGCCCCAGCGTTCGTCACTGTCAACGCTGCGCGGCCGCGCGCAGCATGCGCGAGGTCTGAATTCAGGAGTTGCCGCATGCGCCCGTTGATTGCACTGCTTCCCCTGCTGCTGGGCCTCACCTCGCCCGGCCTACACGCGTTCGAGGTCGAAGAAGCCAGCATCGAACGGCTCGCCGCCGCGCAGGAAGCCGGCACGGTCAGCTCCCAGGACCTGGTGCGTGCCTATCTCGCGCGCATCGAGCGCATCGACCGCGCGGGGCCGGGGATCAACTCGGTGATCGAGCTGAACCCAGAGGCGCTGAAGATCGCGGAAGGCCTCGACGCCGAACGTGCTGCCGGCAAGGTGCGCGGCCCGCTGCACGGCGTGCCCATCCTGCTGAAAGACAACATCGACACGGGGGATGCGATGCAGACCTCGGCCGGCTCGCTCGCCCTGGTGGGTGAGCCCGCGGCGCAGGACGCCACCGTCGCTGCACGTCTGCGCGAGGCCGGCGCGGTGATCCTCGGCAAGACCAATCTGAGCGAGTGGGCCAATTTCCGCGGCCGCCGCAGCAGCAGCGGCTGGAGCAGCCGCGGCGGGCAGACCAGGAACCCCTATGCGCTGGAGCGCTCGCCCTGCGGCTCGTCCTCGGGCAGCGGCGCTGCAGCGGCCGCCAGTCTGGCTGCGGCGACGATCGGCACCGAAACCGACGGCAGCATCCTCTGCCCGAGCTCGGTCAACGGCCTGGTCGGCATCAAGCCCAGCATCGGTCTGGTCAGCCGCGCCGGCATCGTGCCGATCAGCAGCAGCCAGGACACCGCCGGGCCGATGGCGCGCAGCGTGCGCGATGCCGCCCTGCTGCTGCAGGCCATGGTCGGCAGCGATCCACGCGACCCCTCAACCGTCGACAGCGGCGCGCCCGAAGTGGATTTCCTCGCCGCGCTGGACGCCAATGCGCTGAAAGGCGCGCGCATCGGCGTGGTGCGCGAGCTGGCCGGGTTTCATCGCGGCGTCGACGAGCGCTTCGAGGCCGCCATCGAGGCGCTGCGCGAGGCCGGGGCCGAGATCGTCGACAACGTCGGCCTGCCGACCCGCGCCGAGGCCTCGCGCAACGAGCTGACTGTGCTGGTGCACGAGTTCCGCGACGATCTGAACGCCTATCTCGCCACCCGCAGCGGCGTGCCGGTGAAGAACATCGACGAGGTCATCGCCTACAACCGCCTGCACAGTGGCAGCGTTCTGCGCTGGTTCGGCCAGCAGTGGATGGAGCAGGCCGCAGCGAGCGGCGGCACGGAAGCGCCGGCCTACCTGCGCGCCCGCGACGACGCGCGTCGACTCGCGGGGCCGGAGGGCATCGATGCGGCCATGGCCGAGCACGATCTCGATGCGCTGATCGGCCCCAGCACCGGCCCGGCCTGGCGGGTGGACTGGGTCAACGGCGACAGCCCCAGCGGCGGCAGCTCGGGCATGGCGGCGATCTCGGGCTATCCCAGCATCAGCGTGCCGATGGGCCAGGTGCACGGCCTGCCGGTCGGCCTGACCCTGTTCGGCGCGAAGTTCAGTGAGGCCAAGCTGATCGGCTATGCGTATGCATTCGAACAGGCGACGCAGTGGCGCAAGCCGCCGACCTATGCCGAGCGCGGGCCGGCGGGGGCGGAGGAGTAGCGCGCCTCGCGACACGCGAAGCGCCAGCGGTTTGCAGGAGCGAGCTTGCTCGCGACTCGGAGCGGGTGTGCAGTGCACTGGCTGCGGTCATCTGCGAGCAGGCTCTACAAAAGTATCAGTGAGGATCCTGAGTTCCAGTGCGCCGGAACGTCCGGGGCTTCTACGAATCCCCAATCCCGAATCCCGAATCCCTGCTCTTCAGCCCACCCCATCCACGAAATCGAGGATGGCCCGCAGGCAGTCCTCGGTGTGGCTGATGAAGGGCGCATGCCCCGCGCCCTCGATGCACAGGTAGCGCGCGCCGGGCTGCAGCTCGGCGGCGGCACGCATGGCGGCAGGCGGCACCAGCCGATCGCGGCGGCCGGCAATCCACAGGCTGGGTACGTCGAGGCTGCGCAGCTCATCGCGCAGGTCGACTTGACCGAGCATGGCGAGGCCCTGCAGCAGGGCCGACTGCGCGGGCTCGCCGCGGGCGAACACGCAGGCGCGCAGGGTCTTCAGCACCTCGCGGCCGTGCTCGCTGCCGATCGATTCGAGGCTCAGGAAACGCTCCAGCGTGCCGGTGTAGTCGCGGCCCAGTTCATCGGCGAACTGCTCGAAGATTTCCGGCGAGACCGCCTGCGGCCAGTCCGGCCCGCGCACGAAGCGCGGCGAGCTGGCGATGGCGACCAGCCCCTGCACGCGGCCCGGCTGCTCGATCGCCGCCTGCAGCGCGATCTGTCCGCCCAGCGACCAGCCCAGCCAGGGCGCGGGCGGCACCAGTTGGGCGATACGCGCAGCGGCACTGCCAAGGTCGATGTCGTCGCGCTCGTCGCTGTAGCCATGACCGGGCAGGTCGACCAGGTGCAACTCATGATGTTCGGAGAGGCGTTCGATCAGCGGCGCGAACACGCCGCTGTGCATGGCCCAGCCGTGGATTAGGACAAGCGGTGGGCCGTGGCCCTGTAGTTCGATGTGCATGGAGAGCCGGGATTCGGGATTCGGGATTCGGGATTCGGGATAGAGCGTCTACGGCGCGCGCCATCGCGCATGGGTCGACGCCCGCTGCCCTTCTCCCCGCGGGAGAAGGTGGCGCGCAGCGCCGGATGAGGGGCCGTTCAGGGCGCGGACCTGCAGCTTTCAGATCGCTCGCAAAGCCACACGGGCCGAACCTCAGGCTTCCGGCGCAGCCTCGGCCAAACGCTCACCGCGCGCATCAGCCATTCCCGAATCCCCACTCCCCAATCCCCGCTTTTCCAGCCCCAGCTCGGCCAGCGCCGCCAGCAGGCGATCCACGTCGGCCTCGCTGTGCGCCGCCGACAGGGTGATGCGCAGGCGCGCGCTGCCCTCTGGCACGGTCGGCGGGCGGATCGCGCTGACCAGCAGGCCACGCGCTTCGAGCTCACGTGCCGCGTGCAGGGCGCGCGCTTCGTCACCGAGCAGCAGGGGCTGGATGGGCGTGCTCGATTCGATCATCGGCAGGCGCAGGCGGCGCGCGCCGCGCGCGAAACGGGCGATCAGGCCGGCCAGATGGAAGCGCCGCCAGGGTTCGTTCTGCAGCGCGCGCAGGTTGGCGCGGGTGGCGGCGGCAACCGCCGGCGGCAGGGCGGTGGTGTAGAGGTAGGGCCGCGCGCTTTCGGCGAGCGCATCGATCACTTCGGCCGGTCCACAGACCGCGGCTCCGTAGCTGCCGAGCGCCTTGCCCAGGGTCAGCATCAGCAGGGGCACCTGCTTCACGCCGAGCCCGGCAGCGGCCACCGAGCCACGCCCGCCCGGGCCGACCACGCCGAGGCCGTGGGCATCGTCGACGAACAGCAGGGCGTTCTCTGCCCGCGCGACCAGGGCAAGGTCCTTCAGCGGCGCGAGATCGCCGTCCATGCTGAAGACGCCGTCGGTCGCCAGCAGGGCGGCAGCCTCAGGGCGCGTGCGCAGCTGGCGCAGCGCGGCCTCGGCATCGGCGTGCGGGTAGCGCTTCAACTCACAGCCTGCCAACTTCGCGCCGTCCAGCAGGCAGGCGTGATTGAGCCGGTCCTGCACGCAGATGTCGTTACGGCCCAGAAGCGTCTGCAGCACCGCTAGGTTGGCGAGGTAGCCGGAGCCGAACAGCAGGGCCTTCGGGTAGCCGACAAAGGCCGCCAGCTCGGCTTCGAGCGCCGCATGCTCGGCGTGGTGGCCGCAGACCAGGTGCGAGGCGGTGCTGCCGACGCCGTGCCAGGCCGCGGCCTCCTGCAGAGCGGCGGTGGCGTCGAGGCTGCGCGCCAGGCCCAGATAGTCATTGCTGCAGAAGTTGAGCAGCTCGCGGCCGTCGATCCAGACCCGCGTGCCGTCCGTACGCTCGACAGTGCGTCGCGTCCGCGAGCGCTTCTGCGCGGCGCGCACGCCGCGGGCCTCGGCCAGCGCAGTGAGTAGCGAGGGCCGGGCCATGGCGATCAGGCCGCCGAATCGACGGCGTTCAGATCGACATGCACGTGCTCGCCCTGGGCGGGCGCGGGCATCGGCTTCAGCCCCAGACGCGCGAACAGGGCCTGGTCCTTCTGGGTGTCCGGGTTGCCGGTGGTGAGCAGCTTCTCGCCGTAGAAGATCGAGTTGGCGCCGGCCATGAAGCACAGCGCCTGCAGCTCGTCGCTCATGTCCTCGCGACCCGCCGAAAGGCGCACCATCGAAGCCGGCATCAGGATGCGGGCCACCGCAATCGTGCGCACGAACTCCAGCGGGTCGATCTCCTCGGTGCCGTGCAGCGGCGTGCCGGGCACCTGCACCAGCCGGTTGATCGGCACCGAGTCCGGGTGCTCGCCCATGTTGGCCAGGGTCTGCAGCAGGCCGGCGCGGTGCTCGCGGGTCTCGCCCATGCCGACGATGCCGCCGCAGCAGGTCTTCATGCCCACCCTGCGCACCTGCTCCAGCGTGTCCAGGCGATCCTGGTATTCGCGGGTGCGGATCACGCTGTCGTAGAACTCGGGCGCGGTGTCGAGGTTGTGGTTGTAGTAGGCGAGCCCCGCGGTCTTCAGGCGCTCGGCCTGCTCGGGCGTCAGCATGCCCAGCGTGGCGCAGGTCTCAAGGCCCAGCGCATTGACGCCCTCGATCATCGCCGCGACCTTCTCGACGTCGCGGTCCTTCGGCGAGCGCCAGGCCGCACCCATGCAGAACCGGGTGGCGCCGGCGGCCTTCGCGGCTTTCGCCTTCTCCAGCACGGCATCCAGATCCATCAGCTTGTGCGCATTGAGGCCGGTGGCGTAGCGCGCGGCCTGCGGGCAGTAGCTGCAGTCCTCGGGACAGCCGCCGGTCTTGACGCTCAAGAGGGTGGAGATCTGCACCTCGTCCGGGTTGAAATGCGCGCGATGGACGCTTGCGGCGCGGAACAGAAGCTCATGGAAGGGCAGCGCGAACAGCGCGACCACTTCCTCGCGGGTCCAGTCGTGACGGAGGGCGGAAGCCATGGATGAATCTCCCCGCGGACAGCGCGGACAAAGAGGCGGAAGTCTGGAAACCCCTGCTGTGCCTGTCAACTCGGCGCTTCCGGGGGTTCTGCAGTGAACGCCCGCGTATGGAGCTGGCGTCGCCCGCTGGAGGCGGTGACCCGCCTGCTGCTGCCGCCGCGCTGCCTGCACTGCGGCGGGCCCGGCGCAGCCGGCCGCGACCTCTGTGCCGATTGCCGCGATTCGCTGCCGCACAACGCCTGCGCCTGCCCGCGCTGCGCCCTGCCGATCCCGCAGCCGGCGCCGGCCTGCGGGCGCTGCATCAAGCGCCCGCCGCCGGCAAGCACAGCGCTGGCGCCCTTCGTCTATGCCGATCCGGTCGATCGCTGGCTGCCGCGCTTCAAGTTCGCGCGTGACCTGGCGGCGGGCCGGGTGCTGGCCGATCTGGTGCTGGAAGACTCACGGCTGCCGGCCCTGATCGACGGCATCGACGCGGTGCTGCCCCTGCCCCTGCATCGGTCGCGGCTGGCCGAACGCGGCTACAACCAGGCGCTGGAGCTGGCGCGGCCCTTGGCGCGCGCCTTCGATCTGCCGCTGCGCCAGGACTGGCTGCGGCGCGTGCGCGCCACCGCGCCGCAGACCGGCCTCGACGCCCGCGCGCGTCGGCGCAACCTCCGCGGCGCCTTCGTCGCGGATGCGGCGATGCGCGGACAGCGCGTGCTGCTGGTCGACGACGTGATCACCACCGGCAGCTCGATGCTCGAAGCCACACGCGCGTGTCGCCGTGCGGGGGCGATCGAGGTGCGCGTGCTGGCGGTGGCGAGGGCGCCCTTGGCCGGCAGGCGCTGAGGCCTTGGCGACGGCGCTCGACGCCCCCGTGCAATCGCGAGGGTTGCGACTTCAGCGCGTGCCGTGCGCGAGGCGGGTTCGAGCCCACGGTGGGCCAGGGCCCACCCTATGCAGAGCCGCAGTCCGCCGCCTTCGGCGCGACTCGACGCAGCGCCTGGGGCCAAAGTCCGCGCGAGGTATGGAATCGCGTGTGGCCAAGCCCCATGCAAAGGATCGAAACGCACGGCGAAGCCGTTCGCGAGTATCGAAACGCGCGTGGCCAAGCCCTCCGCCGTGCCGCGCACCAACGGCCAGCCGCGCGTGAGCGCATAGGGTGGGCCCTGGCCCACCATGAGTTCGAACCTGGCCTCAGGCCTGGGCCTTTCGTTTCGGGAGGCAGCGCCCCGGCGCCTGGGACCGGGGCAAGCATCAAGGCCATGGTGGGCCAGGGCCCACCCTATGCGGGCTTAAGGCCCAGGTCGATGACCGCGCCGGCGAACACCACCAGGCCGACCCAGTTGTTGTGCAGGAAGGCCTTGAAGCAGGCTTCGCGGGCGCGGCTGCGGGCCTGCCAGAACTGCCAGGCGATCAGCGCTGCGGCGACAGCCAGACCGAGGTTCCAGTACAGGCCCAGCTCGGCGCGCTGGCCGACCAGCAGCAGGGTGAGCAGGAAGCTCGCCTGCAGCACGCCGATGCCGATCAGGTCGGCGTCGCCGAGCAGGATGGCCGTGGACTTCGCCCCGACCCGGCGGTCGTCCTCGCGATCGACCATGGCATACCAGGTGTCGTAAGCCGTGCTCCAGAGCACGTTGGCGAGGAACAGCAGCCACGCCAGCGCCGGCACCTCGCCCGTGACCGCAGCAAAGCCCATCGGGATCGACCAGCCGAAGGCCATGCCCAGATAGACCTGCGGGAAGAATGTGTAGCGCTTGAGCAAGGGATAGGTCGCGGCCAGCAGGGCTGCGATGCAGGCCAGGCCAATGGTCAGCGCATTGGTGAACAGCACCAGCACGAAGGCCACGGCCATCAGCACCGCGAACACCGCCAGCGCCTCGCGCGGCGGCACCGCGCCGGCGACGATCGGCCGCTGGCGGGTGCGCGCCACCGCCCCGTCCAGCCAGCGGTCGTGGTAGTCGTTGATCACGCAGCCGGCCGAGCGCGTCAGCCAGACGCCGGCGACGAAGATCAGCAGGGTGCCCACCGGGGGAAAGCCCTCTGCCGCCAGCCACAGGCCCCAGAGCGTCGGCCACAGCAGCAGCAGCCAGCCGATCGGACGATCGGCGCGCACCAGCTTCCACCAGTGCGGCAGGCGCTCGCGCCACCAGGCCCTGCTGTAGCGCTCGATGGGCGCAGCAGGGGCAGGCGTTCGGCGCGGCGGGCCCGGCGGCTTGGGTCGCGGGCGCTCGCCCGGACGCGGCGGCAGCGGGCGCGGGGCAGGTTTGGGGGGGCGCGGAGTCATGGCCGGTCGCAGCAGGCGGGTGCACTACGTTAGCAGCCGCACCGCTTCCGGCACTGGAAGCGCTGTCCTGCCTTGCTACAGTGCGGGCCCCAACGCCGAAGGGAGTCGCGCCATGCAAGGGTCCATGCTGAAACCGCCGTCGTATTCCACGCTGGGTCGCCGTGCGCTGGCACTGGCGGCCGCGCTCGCGCTCGCTGCCTGCGGCAGCAATGAGGCGCCGCCCAGCGCCAGCGCGCCGGCCGAAAGCCCGGCGCCGGCCGCCGCAGCGCCCGCGGTTGCCCGGCCCAGCCAGCAGTACAGCATCGAGGACTTCGTCGACACCGTGTCGGTGGCCGGCGCTTCGTTCTCGGCCGACGAATCTCGCATTCTGTTCTCGTCCAACCGCAGCGGCGTCTGGAACGTCTACGAGATGCCGGTGGGCGGCGGCGAGTGGAAGGCCGTCACGACGAGCACCACCGACAACAGCTATGGCGTCGCCTTCTTCCCCAAGGATGACCGCCGCCTGATCACCCGCGACCAGGGCGGCAACGAACTCAACCATCTCTACGTGATCGAGGCCGACGGCAGCGAGCGCGACCTCACCCCGGGCGACAACCTGCGCGCCGAGTTCGGCGGCTTCAGCCACGACGGCGAGAGCTTCTTCGTCATCCACAACGGGCGTGACCCGCGCTTCTTCGATGTGTACCGCTACTCGGCCAAGGACTATACGGCCGAGCTGCTGTTCCAGAACGACGAGGGCTATGAGCCCGTCGCGATCTCGCCCGACCAGAGCTGGATGGCGCTGTCCAAGTCGCTCACCACCAGCGAGAACCGGCTGTGGGTGCGCAATGTCGCCAGCGGCGAGATGCGCGAGGTCTCCAACCCCGACCAGCGCGCCCAGGTCGCGGCCCAGGATTTCAGCCGCGACTCGGGCTGGCTGTACTACACGACCAATGAGGGCACCGAATTCATGCGCCTGCGCCGCATGAGCCTCACCGACGGCACGCACGAGGAAGTGCAGGCCGCCGACTGGGACATCGTCGCCAGCTACTTCAGCCACGACGGCAAGTACCGCGTGACGGCGGTCAACGTCGACGGCAGCACCCAGGTCGAGCTGTACGACGCCGCCACCGGGGCCGCCAAGGCCCTGCCCGAGCTGCCCTCGGGCGAGATCCGCGGCATCTCGATCGCCCGCAGCGAAGACCGCATGGCCTTCTACGTCAACGGCGACCGCCAGCCCAGCGACCTCTACGTGCTCGACTTCGCGGCCAGCGAGCCGGTGCGGCTGACCACCTCGCTGAACCCGAAGATCCAGCCCGAGGACCTGGTGCAGACCGAGGTGGTGCGCTTCAAGAGCTTCGACGGGATGGAGATCCCGAACATCCTGTGGAAGCCACACCAGGCCACGGCCGAGAACCGCGCGCCGGCGATCGTCTGGGTGCACGGCGGCCCCGGCGGCCAGACCACCCGCGCCTACAGCGCGGTGCTGCAGTACCTCGCCAACCACGGCTATGTGGTGCTGGGCATCAACAACCGCGGCAGCTCGGGCTACGGCAAGACCTTCTTCACCGCCGACGACGGCAAGCACGGCCGCGAGCCGCTGTGGGACTGCATCGAAGCGAAGAAGTACCTGCAGAGCCTGCCCTACGTCGATCCCGACCGCATCGGCATCGCCGGCGGCAGCTATGGCGGCTACATGACGCTGGCGGCACTCGCCTTCCACCCCGAAGAGTTCGATGTCGGCGTCAACATCTTCGGCGTGTCGAACTGGCTGCGCACGCTGGAGAGCATCCCGCCCTACTGGGAGAGCGCACGCGAGGCGCTGTACCAGGAAATCGGCAACCCGACCACGCAGCGCGACTTCCTGACCGAGACCTCGCCGCTGTTCCATGCCGACAAGATCCAGAAGCCGCTGATCGTGCTGCAGGGTGCCAACGACCCGCGGGTGATCCAGGCCGAGAGCGACGATATCGTGGAAGCCGTGCGCAAGAACGGCGTGCCGGTCGAGTACGTACTGTTCGAAGACGAGGGCCATGGCTTCTCGAAGAAGGCCAACCAGATCCGCGGCTACGGCGCGATGCTGGCCTTCCTCGACCAGCACCTGAAGAACAAGCCGGTCGGCGACTGAAGCCTGCTACGCGCTGAATGCGGCCGGTCACGCAGTCAGGACCGGCCGCGTCAGGGCGGGCCCGGCTTCAGGCCGGACCCATCGAAACCAAGGAGAGCGATCGATGAGTGGACGCGGATCCGGCGGCAATGTCATCGCCGCGCTGTGCAGCCTGTTCATCCCCGGCCTGGGCCAGCTGGTGCAGGGCCGGGTGCTGTGGGCCCTGTTCTGGTTCGTGCTGGCCGGCATCCTGTGGGTGGTGACCTTCACCCTCGGCGGCTGGATCGCCAACCTGCTGGCCTGCATCCACGCCGCGGTCTACGAACCGCGACGCGGCTGACGCAAACCACGCGCAGCAAACCCGACGGCTGGAGCGCCAACGCGCTCCGGCCGTTTTCGCGCCTATACTCCGGCCGAACTTTGCAGCCGCGGCGCCAATGATCCTGGACCTGGGCGAGGCCTACCCCGTCGACGAGACCGAGCGGCAGCTGCCGGACGCGGCCGCGGCGCTCGCCCTGATCGAACGCGAACTGCCCGAACTGCTGCCGCGGCTGCGCCAACGGCACGCCGATTGGGCGCGACGCTTCGGCCCGGCGGGCGACGGCCGCATCGCCGGGATCGAAGCCGCCATCGCGATGGGCGTGGCCCGCCTCGGCCTGCGCCACGGCCGCTACGGCGACGACTTCCACGCTTACCACAACGAGGGCCATGCGCTGGACCTGCTGCTGGCGCGCATCGACGCGCTGTCGATGCATGCCGCCGGCGTCGGTCTCTCCCACGAGGATTGGCTGTGCCTTGAGCTGTTCGCCGCCCTGCACGACCTGCGTCAGCGCGAGCATGGTCACGCGGAAGCGCCGATCGGCGCGAACGAGGCCGCGAGCATCGCCGAGGCCGTCCGCATCCTCGAAGCCTGCGGATTCCGCGCCGAGCGCGAGCCCCAGCTGCATCTGGCGCTGGAGCTGATGATCGCGGGCAGCACCTTCGATGCGCGACCGGCGCCCAGCGCAGCCACCGCGCAGGACATCGAGGATGCCGAGAACAGCGCCGAGCTGGCGTCGGGCGGCGGCGCGCTGGCGCCGCGACTCGGCACCTGGCTGGCGTCGCGTGCGCCCGGTCTCGCCGCTCGCACCGGCACGCAGCGGGCGCTGCGGCTGGCCTGCATCGCCGCCGACCTGGACACGGCCAACGTCGGCGAAGCCTTCCCCTCGCTGCTGCGCAGCGCGCGTGAGCTGGCCGAGGAGCGCGAGATGCGCGCGGGCCGTCGCTTGGGCGCGGCCAACTCGGCGGCGCCCTGCCGCGACTTCCTGCTGAACGCGCAGACCCGCTACCTCGAGGACCTGCACCGCTTTGCTTCCGCCGAGGGCGAGGCCTGGCTCGGTGCGCGCAAGCTCGACAACATCCGGCGCATGCGCATGCTGATCGAGCGCCTCGCCGCCCCGGGCTGCGCGTTCCAGCGCGCGGCCACCGGCGCCGAAGCGCTGCAGGCCTTCATGGAGGCCGGCAGCGAGGCCGTGCACAGCGCCTAGGCCCGCCGGGCGCAGACGAAAACCTGCGCCGCGACAGGCACTTGGCGTGAAGGCGATGATCGGCGAGGGGCGCGTGCGCAAAGCCCGGCCTGCTATAGTGCGCGGTCCGCTCCCCGCCCTGCGTGCCCCACGTGAAAGACCATCTGCGCGAACTCGTCCTGCAGGCCCTGCTCGATATGAAGCGGGCCGGCACGCTGTCCTTCGAGAACGAGCCCGACTTCGTCATCGAGCGCAGCAAGAACCGTGAGCACGGCGACTACGCCAGCAACGTCGCGATGCTGCTGGCCAAGGCGGCCGGCCGCAAGCCGCGCGAGCTGGCCGAGGCGATCGCGAAGACGGTGCCGAAGTCGCAGCACATCCAGGCGGTCGAGGTGGCCGGCCCCGGCTTCATCAACTTCCGCCTGAACCAGGCCTGCCGCATCGGCACCCTGCGGCGCGTGCTGGAGCAGGGCGAGCGCTACGGCTGCCAGCCCGAGGACTCGCGCGAGTCGATCACCGTCGAGTTCGTCTCGGCCAACCCGAACGGCCCGCTGCACGTCGGCCACGGCCGCGGTGCGGCCTACGGCGCCTCGGTGGCCAGCCTGCTGGAGGCCTATGGCCATACCGTGCAGCGCGAGTACTACGTCAACGACGCCGGCCGGCAGATGGACATCCTCGCGGTCAGCGTCTGGCTGCGCTACCTGGAGCTGTGCGGCGAGCAGCCGCGCTTCCCGGACAACGGCTACAAGGGCGACTACGTGGTCGACATCGCGCGCGAGCTGCGCAGCGAGATCGGCGACGACTTCCGCCACCGCGCCTCCGAGGTCGAAGCCTCGCTGCCGGCGGACGAAAGCCAGGGCGGCGACAAGGAGACCCATATCGACGCCCTGATCGAGCGCTGCAAGCAGCTGCTCGGCAGCGCCGCCTGCTACCGCAAGCTGTTCGACAAGGGCCTGAACTGGTGCCTGAAGCTGATCCGCGAGGATCTGGTCGAGTTCGGCGTGGTCCACGACAACTGGTTCAGCGAGCGCTCGCTGATGACCGACGGCTACGTGCAGCGCGCCATCGACACCCTGCAGAAGGCCGGCCATCTGTACGAGCAGGACGGTGCCCTGTGGTTCCGCGCCACCGACTTCGGTGACGACAAGGACCGCGTGGTGCGCCGCGAGAACGGCGTCACCACCTACTTCGCCTCGGACCTCGGCTACCTGCTCAGCAAGTTCGAGCGCGGCTTCGAGCGCGCCCTGTACATCTTCGGCGCCGACCACCACGGCTACATCGCACGGCTCAAGGCCGCGGCCCAGGGCCTGGGCCTCGATCCCGCGAAGATCGAGATCCAGCTGGTGCAGTTCGCCGTGCTGTTCCGCGGCGGCGAGAAGGTGCAGATGAGCACGCGCTCCGGCCAGTTCGTGACCCTGTCCGAACTGCGCGAGGATGTCGGCTCGGATGCCGCCCGCTTCTTCTACGTGATGCGCGGCAACGACCAGCACCTAGACTTCGATCTGGATCTCGCCAAGAGCCAGTCCAACGAGAATCCGGTCTACTACATCCAGTACGCCCACGCCCGCGTGCATGCCCTGCTGCGCCAGGCCGCCGAGAAGCACTGGAGCTTCAACCGCACCGCCTGCGATGCCGCCCGCGCCAAGCTGACCGACCCGCGCGAGGACGAGCTGCTGGGCGAGCTGATGCGCTACCCCGAGGCGGTCGAAGCCGCCGCACTCGGCCGCGCGCCGCAGGTGATCGCCAACTACCTGCGCGAGCTGGCCGCCAGCTTCCACAGCTACTACAACGCCGTCGCCATCCTCGTGCCCGAGGAAGAACTGCGGCAGGCGCGACTCGGCCTGTGCATCGCCGTGCGCCAGGTGCTGGCCAACGGCCTGCGCCTGCTCGGCGTGTCCGCCCCGGAGCGCATGTAATGGCGGCCCGGCGCGGCAAGCCGAAATCGCAGGCGCGGCGCGGCGGCGACAGCCGCGTGCCGGGCTGGGCCTGGCTGCTGGCCGGTGTGGTGCTCGGGCTGGCGATCTCGGTGTTCGTGCTGTACCGCGAGGGCTTCAGCGGCAAGCCCGCCGGCCCGGTGCCGAACCCGCAGGCGCAGCCGCCGGCCGCGAGCGGTGAACCGGTGGTCCCGGCAGCGCCGGCCGAGACGCCGAAGCGGCCGCGCTACGACTTCTACACGATCCTGCGCGAGCAGGAGACCGCAGTCTCCGACCGCGAGCTGGCCGAGCGCGCGCGCGCCGAGGCCGAAGCCGCGGCACGGGCCGCGCAGCAGCAGACCCAGCAGCAGGCCGCTGCGAGCAGCAGCGCACCCAGCGAGCGCTACCAGCTGCAGGCTGGTGCTTTCCGTGATGCCGGCGACGCCGAGGCCCTGAAGGCACGCCTGGCCCTGATCGGCCAGTTCGCCCGCGTGCAGACCGACACCATCAACGGCGGCGTCTGGCACCGCGTGCGCCTCGGGCCCTACAGCAGCCCGCGCGAGGTCGAGGCCGCCAAGCAGGCGCTGGCCGGCAACGGTATCGAAGCGATCACGGTGCGCGAAAGCGGGCAGTAGGCCGAAGCGCCGGCGCAGAGCCGGCGCGAGCTGCAGCACGCAAGCGCCGCGATGGCGAGATAGGGCAACGTGGGCGGGTTGAGTGGCCCCGAATGCCGCGGCCCGAAAGCCACGAACGCCCCCGGCCAGCCCGTGCTTCGCGCCACGGCAGCGGCTGTGCGGTGAGCCCCGACTGACTTCGCGAGCGCGATCCGGCATGCTCGCGCGACTTTTCCGGAAGTGACGCCCCACGTGTCGAGCATCGCGCTCTCCACCCGCCCCGACTACGGCAGCCGCGCCAGCCAGCAACAGGCCATCCTGCGCAGCTATGCCGGCAACCGCGCCGAGGCCGTGGCCGAACCCGTGCGCACCACCGACACCGCGCGACCCGGCGGCGGTGGCCATGCGCCCGAGGCCGAGGACGGCAGCGTGCTCAGCTACCTCAAGGCCGGCCGCAGCCTGCGTCTGAGTCTGGCCGGTGAGCCGCTCGGCCGGGGCCTCGACATTCGCGTCTGAGGCCGCCCGCTACCGGAAGCCGGCCGCGAAGACCTCGAACCACCAGCGCAGCGCGCGCAAACCGCGTGGTATCCTGCGCCCCCCGCGACGGCAGGCTCGCCACGCCGCGGACACCAGCAACACACAACGCGCCTGTAGCTCAGCCGGATAGAGTAGTGGCTTCCGAAGACACTACTCAGGCAACCGAGGCGCGAGGTGGAGAGGCACAGCGGCTTTACTCGAAAGGGTGAGGACGGGAAGGAAAAAAGCTTTACAAAACGCGCCTGTAGCTCAGCCGGATAGAGTAGTGGCTTCCGAAGCCATTGGTCGGGGGTTCGAATCCCTCCAGGCGCGCCAATTCCCTGTGACAGATCTGTGCCTTGGGTGTGCCGAACACCTGCAACCACCCTCCCCCGCTTTGAGTAAAGGCCGATCTGCCTGCCTTTCGCCGGCATCCGACGTGTCGCATTTCGCGGACGCTGATCTCACCCTCAAGCGCGTGATCTCTCCTACAGCGCGGCGAGCCCTTTGTCTGCGGCTAGCCCCCATCGACGCGTCCTCTCGGCGCGCGCTCTACGCGGCCGGCAAACTGGCGCGGCAGCCCTCGGCCGACGAATGACCCAAGGCACTCGTTGTGCAGGACAATCGCAGCCGGCGCTTGCTGGCGGCGCCACCGTGCATGGCTGCCGTCGAACGCAGTCGATCTCGCACGATGAGACCTGGCGCAACCAACGTTCCCGATCACCGTTCCCGCCCGCATGGGCTGCCCAAGGATGTGCTTGATGCCCCTGACCCTTCCCCAGCTTGAGCGTCATCTGTTCAAGGCCGCCGACATCCTGCGCGGCAAGATGGACGCCTCCGAGTTCAAGGAATACATCTTTGGAATGCTGTTCCTGAAGCGCTGCTCCGACGTCTTCGATCAGCGCCAGGAGGAAGTCATCAAGCTGCAGATCGAGGCCGGCCACAGCAAGCTGCAGGCCGAGATCACCGCCGAGAACCCGCGTTGGTACAAGAAGGAAGGCAGCTTCTGGGTACCCAGCCAGTCGCGCTACCTGACACTGGTCAACGAGGCTCACCAGAATGTCGGTGATCACCTAAACAAAGCGCTGTCCGGCATCGAGAGCGACAACGTCAGTCTGGATGGCGTGCTGGAGCACATCGACTTCACCCGCAAGGTCGGCCAGAGCAAGATCCCCGACATCAAGCTGCGTCAGCTGATCACCCACTTCGGCCTCTACCGCCTGCGCAACGAGGACTTCGAGTTCCCCGACCTGCTGGGCGCCGCCTACGAATACCTGATCGGCGAGTTCGCCGACTCCGCCGGCAAGAAGGGCGGCGAGTTCTACACGCCGCGCTCAGTGGTGCGGATGATGGTGCGACTGATCAAGCCCGAGCAGCGACACGCGATCTACGACCCCTGCTGCGGCTCCGGCGGCATGCTGATCGCGGCCAAGGAGTACATCGACGAGCACGGCGAAGACGGCCACAAGGCAAACCTGTTCGGGCAGGAGTTCAACGGCACGGTGTGGTCCATCGCCAAGATGAACATGCTGCTGCATGGCATCAGCACCGCCAACCTGCAGAACGAGGACACCCTGGCCGAGCCGCAGCATGTCGAAGGCGGTGAGCTGCGGCGCTTCGACCGCGTGATCACCAATCCGCCGTTTTCGATCAACTGGGGCAACGCGGAGAAGAACGCCGACGGCACGCCGGCCTGGGCGCCCAGATTCCCCGAGCGCTTCCGCTTCGGCCAGGTGCCACTGGGCGCCAAGAAGGCCGACCTGATGTTCCTGCAGCACATGATCGCGGTGACGCACGACGGCGGCCTGATCGCCACCGTCATGCCCCACGGCGTGCTGTTCCGCGGCGGCGAAGAGCGAGTCATCCGCGCCGGCATGATCGAGAGTGACCTGCTTGAAGCGGTGATCGGGGTCGCCCCCAACCTGTTCTACGGCACCGGCATTCCGGCCTGCATCCTGGTGCTCCGCCAGCAGGTGCAGAACGGCGCGCAGCGGGTCAGCGGCAAACCGCCGCAGCGCCAGGGCAAGGTGCTCTTCATCAATGCCGACCGCGAGTTCTTCGAGGGCCGCGCCCAGAACCACCTGCTGCCCGAACACATCGAAAAGATCATCACCGCCTTCGACGAGTTCCGCGCCATCGAAGGCTTCTCGGCCATCGTCGATACGGCCACGCTGAAGGCCAACGACTACAACCTCAACATCCGCCGCTACGCCGACAACGCCCTGCCGCCGGAGCCGCACGACGTACGCGCCCATCTGGTCGGCGGCGTGCCCCAAGCCGAAGTGGCAGCCAAGGCCGCGCTGTTCCGGGCCCACGGCCTGGACCCGCTTGATCTGTTCCAAGCCCGTGGTTCCGGCGAAGGCGGGAATCCAGACCCGCGCGACGCCAACTACTTCGACTTCAGGCCCGAGCTGACGCAGCGCCAGCACCTCAAGCCGGCCATCGAAAGCAACCCCGGCCTCCTTGCCAAAGAGGCAGCCCTCCGCGCCGCCTTTGAGCAGTGGTGGGTGGCGCACAGCTCGCGCATCGTCGCGCTGGCCGGTGAGGCGGACAGCCCTGCCCGCCTTGTCGCCCTGCGCGCCGACCTGTTGACCAGCTTCAGCGGAGCCCTGGAAGGCGTCGGCCTGCTGGACCCTTTCCAGGTGCGCGGCATCGTCGCCGGCTTCTGGTACCAGACCAAGTACGACGTGCTCACCCTGATGGCGCGCGGCGCCCAGGGCGTCATGGACGCCTGGCGCACCAGCATCGTCACCGCGCTCGACGACAAGGCCAGCAAGGACAGCCCGCTGGACCACCGGCTGGTCCGATTCCTGATGAGCGACTTCGTCGAGGCCATCACCGAGTTGGAGGCGAAGAAGGCCGAGCTGGACGGCCGGATCAAGGCCGCCAGCCCCAAGGATTCGGACGGCGAGGAAGGCGAAGCCGCCGAAGCCTTGGACGAGGACGCCGAGGACGAGAACGCGGTCGACGAAGCCCAGCTCAAGGCCTGGAAGAAGGAGCTCAGCGCTCTAAAAAAGGAGCTCAAGGCGAAGCAGGAGAGCTTCACCGCGCACCTGAACGCTGCGGTGGATGAGCTCTCAGCCGAACAGGCCGCCGAGCTGCTGCTGACCATCCTGCACCACGACATGCGCGCGATCGTCGAGCGCTATGTCGCCGCGCAGCGCAAGGCGATCGTTGCCGCGTTCGAAAACTGGTGGGACAAATACCGGGTGACGCTGACCGAGATCGAGGGTAAGCGCGATACGGCGGCGCAGGCGCTGCAGGGGTTCCTGGTGGGCTTGCGGTATGTCTAAGGCAATTCCCGTCGACTGGCAGCAGCGCAGTCTGAGCTCTCTTGGTGAATACCAAAACGGCTTTGCCTTTAACGAGCTGCACTGGTCAGAGCATGGGCTTCCGATCGTACGCATCGCGCAGATCACGGGAAGTCAGGCAATTGTTGATCGATTCCCTGGTCGCCTGCCGGAGACTTTCCGCATCGATAGCGGTGATCTGATCTTCTCTTGGAGCGGGACACTGGCTGTTATTCAGTGGGCTGGCGGCCCCGCTTGGTTGAATCAACACCTGTTCAAGGTTGTGCCAGCTCCTGGCATCGCCAAGTCTTTCTTGTTCCATCTGCTGCAAGCTTCAGTTGTCGAGATGAACAAGCGGGCGCACGGAAGCACGATGAAGCACATCAAGCGAGGAGAACTAAGCGAGTTCTTGGTGTCGATGCCAGTCGCTGTAGATGAGCAGTTGAAGCTCTCCTCAGTCCTCGACACCCTCGACAGCGCCATCCACGAAACCGAGGCACTCATCGCCAAGCTCAAGGCCGTCAAGCAGGGCCTGCTGCATGACCTGCTGACGCGCGGCATCGACGCCAACGGCGAACTGCGTCCGCCCCAGCCCGAGGCGCCGCATCTCTACAAGCAGTCGACGCTGGGGTGGCTCCCGACGGACTGGAACATCGCCACATTGGAGGCCGTGTCCTCCACTGTCACCAGCGGCTCTCGTGACTGGGCCCGCTTCTATGCCGACAGCGGCGCGCTGTTTGTGCGCATCGGCAATCTCACGCGCGAGCACGTAAATCTTCGGTTTGACTCCACCATCTACGTGCGCCCGCCGCGCAACGGCGATGGTCAACGGACGCGGTTGGAGCCAGGTGACATCCTAGTATCGATCACCGCCGACCTAGGTATTGTGGGGGTCGTTCCCGATGGGATGGGGGAGGCCTACATCAATCAGCATATCGCCCTCGTTCGCCCGAGCCACGGTTTCGTCAACGCCCGCTTCGTGGGTCACTACCTGGCCAGCCCGGCCGGGCAAAAGTACATCAGCAAGCTGAACGATGCCGGTGCGAAGGCTGGCCTGAACCTGCCTACCGTTCGCGGCCTGCTGACAGCGCGGCCTGCGCTTACGGAGCAGAACCTCATCGCGGAACGGTTAGACGAGATCGACCACCGCATCCAGAACGCTGCAACTGAGTCGGCAAAGCTGCGCGAACTCAAGTCTGGCCTCATGGACGACCTCCTCACCGGCCGCGTCCGCGTCACGCCCCTGCTGGCCATCGAATCCGAAGGGAGCCCCTGAGCATGCGCCTGCTGCATTACATCGAGATCGAGAACTTCAAGCGCTTCGGCGACAGTCAACGGATCGAGCTGGACCATCCGGCGGTGCTGATCGGCCCCAACAACTGCGGCAAGACGAGTGCCATCCAGGCGCTCGCGCTGTGGTCGCAGGCGGTGCGCACCTGGTACGACGTGCGCAAGGCCTCCTCTGCCAAGGAGCGCACGGCCACTTCTCTCAACCGACTGAACATCGTGGCGGTGCCGGTCACACGCACGCGCTTCTTCTGGCACAACACCCAGGTGCGCAAAGCCAACACCGACATCCCCATGGTGCTGAGCGTAGGGGTGACGTATCAGGGGCAGGTGCACACCTTGCCGATGCGCTTTCGCAGCCAGGGCGATGAGCTGGTGTACTGCACGCCAGACGAGTCGGTCATCGGTGATCTTGAGCTGATTCGCCACGCCGCCAGCCTGCGGGTGGAACTGCTCTACCCCATGTCCGGATTGGACATGGAGGAGCCCATTCTCCAGCCGGGCCGGGTAGACGTTCTGCTGGGACAGGGCCGCACGGCCGACGTGCTGCGCAATCTGTGCCTCGCGGTGGCAAAGTCATCCGCGGAGGACTGGGCGCGCGTAAGCCAGCTGATCCGGCGTCTGTTCAATGTGACCTTGGGCGAGCCCGAAGAGACCGCCCGCGGCACCATCGCGCTGAGCTACCGCCAGCCAGGGGTCAAGGAGGCGCTTGATATCTCGTCTGCCGGGCGGGGCATGCTGCAGATGCTGCTGGTCTTCGCCTACCTGTACTCGCACAAGGGCAGCGTGCTGCTGGTGGACGAGCCGGATGCACACCTGGAGATTCTTCGGCAGAAGCAGGTGTACGTACTGCTGCGCGACATCGCCAGCGAAAACGGCTCGCAGGTGGTGATGGTCACGCACTCCGAAGTGATCCTCGACGAAGCGCTGGATACCAACCTGACTCTGCTGCTGGAAGGCCGCGCCGACGATCTCGCCAAGAAGCAGGACATCCGCAACAGCCTGAAGCACTTCGGTGCAGACCATTACGTCAAGGCACGCGAGCGCGGCTACGTGTTCTATGTGGAGGGCGGCACCGACGTAGACATGCTGCGCGGGCTGGCTGAGCGCCTGCAGCACCCGGTGGCCACGCTCTGGGACGAGCGCATCAACAGCTTCTATGTGCAGAACAACTACCCGCTGCAGGATCTGGGCGCCGAACTCGAGCGCGTGGAGGGCGGCTTTGGCCTGACCCCCCGTGAGCACTTCAAGGGGCTGCGCACTCTGCTGCCCGAGCTCAAGGGCTTGGCCATCCTGGATAACGATGGCCTCAGCCGTCAGGACAGCGACGAAGGCGCGCTACGGATTCGCTACTGGCGCCGCTACGAGGCGGAGAACTACTTCATTACGCCCGAGCTGTTGCGCGATTACGCCTACCGGCAGTACCCGGCCGACGACCTGTTCACTCAACACGCCCGCGACGAGGTGGATCAGGCACTGGCTGAAACGCTGCGTGACGAGGTGTTTGGTGGCAGCCAGGCGGACTACGACACCTGGGCCACCTCCCCCACCGATGCGGCCCGCCTGATCTGGGAGGCGCGAACCGAGCGGCGCAAGCTCAGCAGCTTGGCTGAATCATTCTTCCGCCGTCTGGCGCAGCGGCTGGGCGGTGCCATGCTGCTGAGAAAGGGCGAACTGCACCGCCTGATCCCGCATGCACAGCTTTCCGCCGCTGCGGAGTCGGAGGTCCGCGCCAAGCTGGACTTGCTCCAACGTCTGTTCGAGCAGGCACGGAGCCACGATGAGATTGAGCGGACTTGAGCCTCGTCTTCAGCCGACGCTGAAGGCACGGCGTGACTGGGACTTCTGAGCGGGATGAGGGTCGCGATGATCCAGATCACGGAAGCCAATCTGCTGCAGGCCCAGGCCGAAGCCCTGGTCAACGCGGTCAACTGCGTGGGCTACATGGGCAAGGGCATCGCGCTGCAGTTCAAGCAGGCATTCCCGGCCAACTTTCGTCAGTACGAATCCGCCTGCAAGGCCGGCGAGGTGCAGCCCGGCCGCATGTTGATCCACGACAACGGCCGCCTGGCGCTGCCGCACTACATCATCAACTTCCCGACCAAGCGGCACTGGCGGATGCGTTCGCAGCTGGCGGATATCCGCGACGGCTTGGAAGCGCTGGTAGACGATGTGCGTCGCCTGGACATCCGCTCGATCGCCGTGCCAGCGCTGGGCTGCGGGCTGGGTGGCCTCGACTGGGAGGGGGTGCGCCCCTTGATCGAGCACGCATTTGCGGCGCTTCCTGATGTGCAGGTTCAGCTCTTCGCCCCGCAGGCCGCGCCCACGGCCAAGAGCTTGCCCGTGCGCACCGTGCGCGGTTCGCCGGCCAAAACCACACCGGAGCAGACGGATATGAGCCGATATGAGCTTTTATGAGCCGGATATGAGCTCGATACGCGTCGCCCCATCGGGCAAGGCATCGCAGCCGAAGGGAGCACGCTGACCATGGGCTGGGAGCTTCAGGACGTCGAAAAGCCTTTCATGGCGCAGCTGCAGGCGCTGGGTTGGACCGCAGTGTCCGGCAGCCTGGACCAGCCCGCCGCCACCGGCCGCTGCAGTTTTGCGGAAGTCATCCAGGAAGACGAGCTGCGCGAGCAACTGCGCACACTGAACCTCGGCCCGGACGGCCGGCCCTGGCTGGACGACGCGCGTCTGTCGGAAGCAGTCGCTGCCATCACCCGGCTCGGTACGCCCAAGCTGATGGAGGCCAACCAGAAGGCCACCGAGCTGCTGATCAAAGGCCTGACTGTCGAGGGCCTGCCCGGCTGGGACGGCGGGCGCGGCCAGACGCTGCGCTATATCGACTGGGACACACCGACCAACAACCGCTTCACCGTCGTGAGCCAGTACCGCGTCGACTGCCCGCCCGGTTTCAACAGTGGCAAGGCCTTCATCGTGCCCGACCTCGTGCTGCTGGTGAACGGCATCCCGCTGGTGGTGGTGGAGTGCAAGAGTCCCTCCATCCCCGAGCCGCTGGCCGAGGCCGTCGACCAGCTGCGGCGCTACAGCAATCAGCGCAAGGCGGCCTTCGAGATCGACGACAACGAGGGCAACGAAGCGCTGTTCGCCACCAACCAGCTGCTGGTGGCCAGCTGCGGCGACTTCGCCCGTCTGGGCTGCATCGGCGCGGACTTCGAGCACTACGCGCAGTGGAAAACGGTGGTGGGCCCGGACGGCACCGGCAGCGAGCTCGAAACCGCCGAGGCGCTGGGCAAGCCTAGCCTGACGGAGCAGGAGCGGCTGATCGCGGGCGTGCTGGCTCCCGCGCACCTGCTGGACGTGGTGCGGCATTTCCTGCTGTTCATGCAGGTGGGTGGCCAGACCCTGAAGTCGGTGTGCCGCTACCAGCAGTACCGGGCGGTCAATCGTGCGATTGCCCGGCTCAAGACCGGCAAGACGCGGCTGCAACATGGTGAACACGACCAGCGTGGCGGCATCGTCTGGCACACCCAGGGCTCGGGCAAGAGCCTGACGATGGTGTTCCTGGTGCGCAAGATGCGGGCGGACGCGCAGCTGCGGCGTTTCAAGGTCATTGTCGTCACCGACCGCAAGGACCTGCAGAGCCAGCTGTCGGTGACCGCCACGCTCACCGGAGAGGTGGTCGAGGTGGCGGACAGCACGGCCGGGGTGAAAGCGCTGGCGCGTCGCAAGGGGCCGGGCCTGATCTTCGCCACCATCCAGAAGTACCGCGATGGCGACACCGCAAATGATGCGCCGCTCTCGGCCAAGGATCTGCCCAAGGTGCAAGAACCGAAATCCGGCTACAGGGCCGGCGACGGTGCCAGCGCCAGCCGCCTCGCCACGAGCAGCGCTTTCGAGGTCTTGAACGAGGACGACAGCATTCTCGTGCTGGTCGATGAGGCCCATCGCACCCAGGCCGGTGACCTGCACGCCAGTCTGCTCGCTGGGCTGCCCAACTGCGCGCGCATCGGCTTCACCGGCACGCCGATCATCATGGGTGAGAAGAAGCGCACCCACGAGATCTTCGGCGAGTTCATCGATCGCTACACGATCAAGGAAGCCGAGGCCGATGGCGCGACGGTGCCGGTGCTCTATGAAGGGCGCACCGCCAACGGCGCGATCAAGGACGGCGCCAGCCTGGACGAGCTGTTCGAGGATCTGTTCCGCCAGCACACGCCCGAAGAGCTGGAGGCGATCAAGCAGAAGTACGCCACCAAGGGCCACATCTTCGATGCCCCCGCGCTGATCGCCGAAAAGGCACGGGACATGCTGCGCCACTACGTCACTCACCTGCTGCCCAATGGCTACAAGGCGCAGGTGGTGGCCTACAGCCGGCTTGCGGCTATCCGCTATTTCGAGGCGCTGAAGAAGGCACGCGATGAGCTGCTGGCTGACGCCCAAGCATTGAGCCCCCAGGACAAGACCCTGGACGACGAGGCCCTGTGTCAACGACCGCCGAAGGTGCAGGCCGTGGTGCAGGCTTGGCGCTACCGCGAAACGCTCGCACAGATCGAGTTCGCGCCGATCATCTCGGGCAGCAACAACGATGACCCCGCGTGGAAGACGTGGACCGATGGCGCGCTACAGGAAGCACTGATCAAGCGCTTCAAGAAGCCCTTGTTCCATGCCGACGTCGCCAAGACCGACCCACTGGCCTTCCTGGTGGTCAAGTCGATGCTGCTGACTGGATTCGATGCGCCCATCGAGGGCGTCATGTACCTGGACCGGCCGATCCGCGAAGCCGAGCTGCTGCAGGCCATCGCCCGCGTCAACCGCACGGGCTTCGGCAAGCGCTGCGGCATCGTGGTGGACTACTACGGCGTGGCCCAGCACCTGAAACAGGCGCTGGCGGCCTACGCCGACGAGGATGTGGAAGGCGCACTCGCCAGCCTGAAGGATGAAGTGCCCGTGCTGCGCGATCGCCACCTGCGCGTGGTGGATCTGTTCCGCCAGCGCGGCATCGATTCGCTGGACGACACCGAAGCCTGCGTCGAGGCCTTGGCCAGCGAAAAGCTGCGGGCTGAGTTCGCGGTCAAGTTGAAGGGGTTTCTCGCCTCCTTGGATACGGTGCTGCCGCGCCCGGAAGGGCTGCCCTACTCGGGCGACGCCAAACGGCTTGCCTACATCTACGCGCGGGCACGCAACCGCTACAAGGACACGCCAGTGCTTGGCAAGGATGTCGGCGCCAAGGTCCGCAAGCTGATCGACGACCACGTGATCTCGCTGGGCATCGACCCCAAGATTCCGCCGATCCAGCTGACCGACGCCGAGTTCGACAGGCAGCTGGGGCGGGCCGCCAATGACCGGGCCAAGGCCTCCGAGATGGAGCATGCGATCCGCTCCCACATCCGCAAGCACGTGGATGAAGACCCGGTGCTCTATCGCAAGCTCTCCGAACGCTTGAACGAGATCCTGAGGACGCTGGGCCAGCAGTGGAACGAAGTCACCGCGCAGCTGCAGAAGATCATCGATGATTTGCGTACGGGCATGGCGAGCAACGCCGACACTCCCTCCGACCTGCCGCCCCACTGCGCGCCCTTCCTGCGCACGCTGCTGGATGTCGTAAGCACGGGCCACTCGCCGAACCCTGCGGAGCTTGTGCGGCTCAAGGATGTGACCGTCGAGCTCGTGGACATCCTGGTCGATGAGCTGAAGGGCAACGCCGACCTCTGGAAGCCACATCGACGGGCTGATCAGGAGAATCTCAACGGTCTGCTGTTCGATCACCTGATGCGGCTGCGGCCACCACTGGTCGACACCGACACGGCTGGCGTGCTGGCCGATAGGCTGTTGGAACAGGCGCGAGCGAGCCACGCCACGCTGGTGCGGGTGTGAGTCGATGAGCGTGTCGACGATTCCGCCCGTGCTTCAGGTGGACGATCTCCAGTTCGTCGTACGCCACAGTGTGCGTCGCAGAACGCTGCAGATCACGGTCGATCGAGACGGCGCCCTGCTGCTGTCGGCACCGCCCGATGTCGGCGAGGCAGTGCTGCGCGCTTTCGTGATGGATAAGCGCTTCTGGATCTACACCAAGCTTGCCGAGAAAGATCGGCTGCAGCGGCTGGTGCCGCGAAAGCAGTACGTCGGCGGCGAAGGCTTTCTTTACCTAGGGCGCAGCTTTCGGTTGAAGCTGGTCGATACCCAGGATGTGCCGCTGAAGCTGGCAGCGGGGCGCTTCTGCCTGCGCCGGGATGCCCTTCCTGCCGCGCGCGAACACTTCGTGCGCTGGTACAGCGAGCGCGCCAGGGCTTGGCTGTCGAGCCGTGTGGCCGACTATCAATCGCGCATGGAGGTGGCACCAGCGGGCGTCAGGGTGCAGGACCTCGGGTACCGCTGGGGATCCTGTGGCAAGGGCGACTGGCTGTACTTCCATTGGAAGGCAATCCTGCTGCCCGCGCGCATCGCGGAGTACGTGGTGGTGCACGAAATCGCCCATCTGCACGAGCCGCACCACACGCCAGCGTTTTGGCTGCGGATTGAGCGCGCCATGCCGGACTACGAAAAGCGCAAGGCGTGGCTGGCCGAACATGGAATCGATGTGGAAGGGATCTGAGAACAATTGCGGACTGATTCACCAGGAACCACTTCGAGTTGCTGAGCCAATGGAAGGGACAGCGCGGCATTACTACAAGCCCAAGTGAAATCGCGCCCATGAAGAACTGAAGCACGTGTAAGTGCTCATGCATGCCTGGCCACAGGGTGTTCGGTACCCGACATGGGCTTGAGTCTCAGCGAGTTCGACTGGTTCTGGGTGGCCCAGATTTTTGGTCGTGCTTGCCGACACGCCCGGTAACCGGGGCGATGGAAGCGCTGGCCCAGAAGCGTGGACCGGAAGATGGAGGAAGGGCAGCGTCGAGCAAGCCCGCTTCACCGAGCCCATCTCGCGCACCGGGGCCCATGTGCCGTGAAGCGGCTGAAACGAAGGCATCGACAGATTCGTCTGACGTCGGTCATGGCACTGCCAGCTTGGGGACTCCACCCTGCGGCCTTCCCAACTCAGGAGTGGCCATGCGCGACCAGGATCTGCGCAGCTTCCTCAGCCTTCTGGAGCGCCGTGGGCAGCTGCAGCGCGTGGCCGCGCCCTTGTCGTCGGAGCTGGAGACCACGGCGCTGTCGCTGGAGGCGCTGCGTCGACAGGGACCTGCGCTGCTGATGCAGTGCGTGGACTGCGGGCCTCACCCGGTGCTCGGCAACCTGTTCGGTCACCGCAGCCGCATCGAGCTGGCGATGGCGGGTCGGCCGCTGGCCAGCCTGCGCGAGCTGGGCGCGCTGCTGGCGAGCCTCAAGGAGCCGCGCTGGCCGGGCTCGCTGTCGCAGGCGCTGAAGAGCTGGCCCGAGCTGGCGCAGCTGGCGCACGTCGCACCGCGTTCGGTCAGCAGTGCCGCCTTCGAGGAGATCACGCAGGAGGGCGAGGAGATCGATCTCGCGCGCCTGCCGATCCAGCGCTGCTGGCCGGGCGATGCCGGGCGCCTGATCACCTTCGGCCTGGTGATCACCCGCGGCCCGAGCCAGCCGCGCCAGAACATCGCGATCTACCGCCAGCAGCTGATCGCACCGAATCGCGTGATCATGCGCTGGCTGCCGCATCGCGGTGGCGCCCTCGATTTCGCCGAGCATCGCCGACTGCATCCGCGGCGGCCGTTTCCGGTGGTGGTGGCAATCGGCGCGGACCCGGCCACCCTGCTGGCGGCGGTGGCGCCGGTGCCGGACACGCTGTCGGAGTTCGAGTTCGCCGGCCTGCTGCGCGGCGAGCGCTCGCGGGTCTGGCGCAGCCGGCACACCGGGCTCGACGTGCCGGCCGGCGCCGAGATCGTTCTGGAAGGTCATATCCATCCGGACGATGAGGCGATCGAGGGTCCCTTTGGCGACCACACCGGCTACTACAACGCACAGGGGCTGTTTCCGGTGCTCACCATCGCGCGCGTTCGCCTGCGCCGGGACGCGATCTACCACGCGAGCTATATGGGGCGTGCGCCCTTCGACGAGCCCTCGGTGCTGGCGATGGCGCTCAACGAGGTCTTCGTGCCGATCCTGCAGAAGGTGTTTCCAGAGATCGTCGACTTCCACCTGCCGCCGGAAGCCTGCTCCTATCGGATCGCGGTGGTCAGCATCCGCAAGCAGTATCCGGGGCATGCCCGGCGGATGATGATGGGGATCTGGTCGTATCTCCGGCAGTTCACCTACACCAAGTTCGTCATCATCACTGATGACGACATCGATGTGCGCAGCTGGTCCGAGGTGATCTGGGCGATCAGCACCCGCGTCGATCCGGCCCGCGACAGTCTGATCGTCGAGAACACGCCAATCGACTACCTCGACTTCAGCAGCCCGGTACCGAATCTCGGCTCGAAGATGGGTCTGGATGCCACCCGCAAGCTCCGCGGTGAGACGGACCGCGCATGGAGCGCCCCGATCGTTCCCGATGCGGACGTGGCTGCGCGCATGGCCGAGCTTTGGAAGAGCCTGTCGCGCACGGCGCACGCCGAGTCCTGAGTCGTCGCGCGTGTCGCTGCGGGCGTAAGGCAGACATCGCGACGGTCACCGCAGCGGCCAGTCCGGGTGCTGGAACAGCTGGCCGTAGCGCTGCAGGCTCGCGTGCAGGGCGTCGTGCTCCTCGGCCGGGCTGGCGCCGGCCTCCAGCCGCTGTGCCAACTGCAGCAGCTCGGCCAGGATGCCGTGCAAGGCAGCATCCGCTTGCGGCTCAAGCTTGCAGTTCGCAAACAGGTAGCGGACCTGGGCTCGCAGCTCGGTCGCCAAGACCTTGGCCTCTCCACCATCACGAACGGCCGCTATGACGGCATCGAGGATCGCCCGCATGCCCTGGCGCAAGGGAGCATCGGAGGCCCAGCCACCCTCGGGTGCAGTGATGGGCGCGGTCAGTGAGGCATGGTTGTGGGGATCTTCATGCGCATGCCCCTGCAAATCAGGTCCGGATTGGGATTCGGATTTGGATTTGGATTTGGATTCGGATGAGCTTGATGCTTCTTGGAGACTTGCGGGCTGCGGCCTGCCGGGATCGCCCGGACCAGGCCCCGCATGAAGCGCAAGCGAAGTTTGGAGCGCCAGCAGCATGGCAACCAGATGGACGGACGAGATGCGAAGCGACAGAGCTTTCATTCAGGCGACCTCCAATTTGTTGGTCAAGGTTGAAGGGGCCTGTTCGACCAGATGGGTTCGCCCATCGCGGATCTGGTACAGGCGCGGAAAGCTGGGGATGATCTTTTCGTCGTGCGTAACCACGATAACCGCCGTGCCGTATCGACGCGCCATGGCCGAGAGCAGGGACACCACCGCGAGCGCCCGGGCGCCATCAAGCGGCGCCGTCGGTTCATCGGCAAGAATCACGGGGGGATGGTTCACCAGCGCACGAGCGATGGCCACCCGCTGCTGCTCGCCGCCCGACAGCTGGCTCGGCATCGCGCGCGCGCGATGCTCGATCTCCAAGGCGGCGAGCAGCGCCTGCGCGCGACGCCGGGCTTCGGCATTGCGCACGCCCGCCAGCATCGGCAAGAGCGCCACATTGTCGGTCACGTCGAGAAAGGGCAGCAGGTAGGGCTGCTGGAAGATGAAGCCAATCCGATCCCGTCGCAGCGCTGTCAGGTCGGCTACCTTCCAGCCATCACGGTAGAGCACCTGCCCGCCCAACAACATCTCGCCGCCGCTGGGCTCGATGACGGCCCCCAGGCACTTGAGCAGGGTGGACTTGCCCGAGCCGGAGGGCCCGACCAGTCCGACCAGTTCGCCGGGAGCGACGACCATGTCGCAACCGCGCAGGGCATCCACTGCCGTGTCGCCACTGCCGTAACGTTTGCGCAATCCACGCAGCTCGATGCCGGGTGCCTGCTCTGCGTTCATGCTCATCCTCCGATCGCTTCGGCCGGGTCGACCGTCAGTGCCGCGCGGATGGCGAGTGCCGATGCCAGGGCACACACCACCAGCGTCAGCGTCAGTGCGCGCAGCGAGTCTTCCGGAATCAGCAGCACGAATTTCGGGAAGTACGGGGCCCACAGGTGTGCGCTGATGCGCCCAGAAGCGAAGCCGATCAGTCCGAGCGCCAGCGCTTGCTGCAGGATCATCAGGGCGATCGTGCGGTTACGCGTGCCGATCAGCTTGAGCACCGCGATCTCGCGCAGCTTGCCGAGAGTCAGGGTGTAGATGATGAAGGCCACGATGGCCGCACTGACGATCGCGAGGATCACGAGGAACATCGCGATCTGCCGCGCCGAGGTCGCGATCAGTTTCGCGATCAGGATGTCCTGCATCGCCACGCGGTCGTGCACGCCAAGTGCCAGCCCCTCGCGAATGGCGCGTGTCACGGCTTGGGCGTCCGCGCCCGGAGAAAGCCGGACCAGCACCGTGTTGACCGAGCCCGTGCTCTGCTGCAAGGCGTCGATGGCCGAGCGGACGTCCTCATTGACGCCGGCCAGCGCGGGCAGAAGGTCAGTTCTTGCGCGCTGCGCGCGCACGGCTTCGGGGTCTCGCCGATACTGCGCTTCCTGTGCATCCGGAAGGTTCACGAACAGCATCGGATCGCCCCCCGAGGACACCATGCGTCGAGTCAGCCCGACAATCGTCAGCGGCTGCCGGCGCAGCCAGACGGTGTCGCCAAGGTTGAGACCGCTGGCGATGTCGACGACCGCCTCGAAGCGCCGGGCGGTGGGCAGGCGCCCGGCGATGAGCTGTGGCGGTTGGCCGGGCAGCAGCGCCTGCTGCAGCTCGATGCCCACCAGCATCACCCGCAGATCGCGCTGCCCATGGCGCACCTGCAGCGTGAGGTAGATGGCGTTGGCCGCAGCCTCCACGCCGGGCAGCGACGACAGGCTGGCACGCAGATCGTCCGGAAGGGCAGAAGGCTCGGCCCAGGGACCCAACGTGTCCTTCTGGACCACCCAGAGATCGGCACCGCTGCCATCCAGCAGGGCCTGAGCATCATCCACCATCCCGCGATACACGCCGGCCATCGTCAGCGTGACCCCCAGTAGCAGGCCGAGACCCAGTCCGGTGAACAGGAAGCGCCCCCAGGCGTGGGCGATGTCGCGGCCGGCGAGGCTGATCACAGCCGCGGCTCTTCGCAGACGTCCAGCGTCTGCCCCTCGCGCAGAGGGCGCGGGCGATAGCTCACCACCGACGCGCCGGGCTCGAGGCCCGAGCGGATTTCGATCCAGCCATCGGCGCTGCGGAGACCGCTCTCTACAACCGCAAACCGTGCGCGGCCGTCCTCCACAACCCAGACTCCGGTTCGCCCCGCGTCGACGACCAGCCCGCTCGCGGGAACCGCAACCTCAACGGGCGTGGCTTGGGTCGCCACCTGCAGTTCGACGCGCTCTCCGAGAGGAAGATCAACGTCTGGCGGTAGGCTGATGCGCGCCTGCCGTTCTTCGGTGATCGCATCGGCGACCAGCTCGATGCGCTCGACGCGCCCCTGCAGGATCGAACCCAGCGAACGCGCCCGTACCTCCACAGTATCGCCTACGGCCAACGCGGCCGCCGCACGCTGATCGAAGCGCGCCAGCACAATGCGATCCGCGGGGTCGGCGAGCTCCAGCAGGGTCTGTCCTGATTGGACGGTGCTCCCGGGGTCCACCCGTCGCGCCAGTACCTGTCCGGCGCGGGCGGCCCGGATCCGCAAATCTTCGCGCTGTGCTTCCAGCGCCGCGAGCTCGGCCCGCACGCGCTGCAGTTCGGCTTCGGCCTGGCCCAGCTGGGCCCTGGCCACATCGAGGTCTGCGGCAGCCACCTGCGCGGCCTGCTCGACCTCTTCCAGCGCTTCGGTGCTCACAAGCGCCCGCTCTGACAGAAGGCGATGGCGCGTCCGCTTCGCCTGCGCGAATGCCTGTCGCGCTTCGGCCTGCCGCTGCTGAGCCTGCGCAAGTGCGATCTGGTCCTGCGCCCGCTGCACCGCACCCTGCTGTGCCTGCACCTTGGCGTCGAGGTGGACGGGGTCCAGCTCAAGCAGCAACTGACCTTCGACCACCACATCGCCGACGTCGACATGAACGCCCAGCACCCGGCCGGGTACGCGACTGCCGATGCGCTCCCGCTGCCGCACATCAAGCTCACCGGAGCCACTCAAGGCGGGTGCCAGTAGCCGCGCCTGTGCAGTGGCAGTCTGCACGCTGACCGGCGCCATCGGCCCCGCGCGCAGGGCGACCCAGACAAGTCCAGTGGCCAAGGCGAGCAACGGCAGCGCAATCCTCAGGCGCGCGGCAGTCAGTACTTTCATGTCTGCGTTCCCAGCCCACACCACAGGGTGTCGAACACGCCCGCAGCCTGCGCGGAAATCTGCTCGGGCACGTTGGATATCAAGGCCTGCACCACGAGTCCCTGCAACGCGCCGAGCAGGAGGTTGACGACGATCGCGGGCACCAGCGTGGCGCGCAGTTGGCCTAGTGCCTGTGCCTTGACGACGTAGCCGGCCAGGCGTTCCGAGTAGCGCGCCACGAGGCCACGCGTCCGCAGCTTGGCAGGCGATTCGCCGGAGGCCTGCAGCTCCGACAGCATCAGCCGGGGCGCACCCGGAAAGTCTGCGAGGAATCGGGCATGGGCCTCGAACATTGCAGCGAGTGACGCACGTGGCGTCGAGGCGCTGGCGGCTGCCGCCTCAACTCGCCGCGTCAGTTCGTGTTCGATCCACTCCACTGCATCAGCCCAGAGCGCAGCCTTGTCCGGGTAGTGACGGAACAGCGCGGCATGGCTCACGCCCATCTGTATGGCAACGGCCGCAGTGGTGATCTGACGCGGATCGGCGTTCCGCGCGAGTTGGATCAGCGCTTGAACACTGGCAGCGCGGCGTTCGTCGGCAGAGAGGGGGAGGGCGCGGCTCATGTGCATCTCCAGAAGTAAGTGAATACTCACTCTGTATCGCTGGCACGTCAAGATGGAATGCAAGTCCTTGGCAGCCGTGCCGGCTCCCTCAATTGCCGCTGCGGAGCAAGCGCTGGCGTCCAACCAGGAAAGACGCTTCCCGGCGCTGTGGGACGTCTGAGCCTGAGACTTGCGAATCTCCAGACTGTCCACCTTGGTCGAAGCCCATGCATGCGCTTGACCCGCATCAGATCGCGCATGAGGCCTCAGCCTCAGGATGGGCCGCACACCCCGGTTGGCGCGTCCGGTTGGCACGCGATGTGCAGCGCAGTTCAGATCGGCGTAGAACAGGATCCGCGGACCCCGCCATGAACTACGAGAGCGCGAAGCCGTCCGAGATCGAGGCCGAAAGCCCGGTCACAAGGCTTGCCCCCAGCACGGTGGTGCGTGCACTCGACGAGCATGCGATCGTCGCGGTCACGGATCGCAAAGGGCGCATCCTCGAAGTCAACGATCGGTTTTGCGCGATCTCCGGCTACACCCGGGAACAACTGCTGGGCCAGGACCACCGCATACTCAACTCCGGCCGCCACTCGCGCCGCTACATGCGGGACATGTGGCGGACGATCCTGCGGGGCAAGGTCTGGCACGGCGAGTTCTGCAACCGCGCCCGCGACGGCCGGCTGTACTGGGTGCAAACCAGCATCGTGCCCGTGCCGGATGCGGATGGGCGGCTCGAACGCTTCGTCTCGATCCGCACCGAAATCACCGCGCAGAAACAGGCTGAGGCCTCTCTGGCCGAGAGCGAATCACGCTTTCGGCGTCTGTTCGAACAGTCAGCCGATGCCCTCCTGCTGCTGGATGCGGAGCACCATCAATTCGTGGAGATGAACGACGCTGCGGCCCGCATGCTCGGCTATGCCTCCGCAAAAGACGTGCAGCGCCTCTCGCCAGCCCAGCTTTCACCGCCCACGCAGGAGGACGGTGAGCCCTCGTTCGACAAGGCCGCCCGCATGATCCAGCAGGCCCTTGAACGCGGCACCCACCGCTTCGAGTGGCTGCACTGCAGCGAGCATCGCCCGATCTTCCCCGTGGAAGTCCTGCTGACCGCGATCACACTGGGCAAGCGCCAGCTGCTGTTCGTGACCTGGCGCGACATCACGGCCAAGCGCGACGAAGAGCGGTTTGTCGAAGCCAGCACCCGAAGCCTCGACCGCCTGGCTCGCGGAGAGCCATTGCAGGAGTGCGTGGCGCCGCTGTTCGAATTCGCTACGGCCCAACAGCCCGGGCTGGGCGCGGCACTACTGCAGCGCTCACGGTGGGGGTCTGGCCTACGTCTCATCCACGCCATTGGCCTGAGTCAGGACACGGCCGGCCACCTGCAGGTCATGCTGGCCCAGCCCGCTGCAGGCTGCTCGATGATCGAGCACGGCGAGTGCGCGCCCGACTGCCCCCAGCGTCGCTGTCGCCAGTATTTTGAACGGTTGCGCGCGGCAGGGCGCCTGCGCATCGAGCCTATCGATACTGGCACGGGCCAAGCACCCGGGCTCTTGTTGAGCGAAATCGTTGAAGGCGCGATCGATACCGCGCTCGACGCTTGCGCTTTCCGTGCGCGCTGGGTGGATCTCCTGAAACTGGTGCTAGAGCAGTCCGCGCTGCGCGAGGAGCAGGGCCTCTCGATGGCGGTCTTCCGGCATGGCGCGGAAGGCGTCCTGGTCTGCGATGCCGAAGGTCGCCTGCTGCTGGCCAACCCCGCCCTGGCCCGATTGGTTGGCGCCTCGACGCAAGCACTGACGCAGATGCAGCTCGCGGATCTCGTGGATGCCACGGGGGGCGCCTCCACAGTAAGCGGGGCGGTCGACTGCCGTGGCAAGCGCGCGGACGGTCGCGAGGCAATCTGGCGAACACTGCGAACCCCTCTTCCGCGCACCGCCGACGGGGCCGAGCTGCAACTCTGGATGCTCAGCGATGTGACCGCCGAACGTCAGCAGCGCGAACGCATCGAGCATCTCGCCTACTACGATGCGCTGACCGGGCTGCCCAACCGCAGCTTGCTGCAGGAGCGTCTGCATGAAGCCGTGCATCGTGCGGACGCGGAGGCCGGAGCGCTGGCTCTGCTGTATCTGGACCTTGACCGCTTCAAGGAGATCAATGACGGCTGTGGTCACGGCGTTGGCGATCAGGTCCTCCAGGCCCTGGGTGCGCGCCTGGGCCGGGCGCTGCAGCCGGGTGAATTGCTGGCAAGGATGGGGGGCGACGAGTTCATGCTGCTCGTGCCACGTGCAGGATCAGAGACGGCGATGGCGCGCGGCAGGGCATTGGTGGAGGCGATCAGCGAGCCACTGGGAGTCAGCGGCCGCAGCTTCAGCCTCGGCGCCAGCTGTGGGATCAGCCTGTACCCGAGCGATGCCCTCGACGGCGCCGAGCTGATGAAGCATGCCGATATCGCCATGTATGAAGCAAAGGCCGTGCGCGGCGCGGTGCGTCTCTACAGTCGTGAAGTCGGCACCAGCCTGAACCGACGGCTGCTGCTGGCGGATCGGCTCAAGCTTGCCTTGGCTGAGCGTCGCCTGCGCCTGCATTACCAGCCGCAGATCGGACTGGCGGATGCCGCTCTGCTGGGCGCGGAGGCTCTACTGCGCTGGCAGGAGCCGGATTTGGGTTGGGTCTCACCCACCGAGTTCGTTGACGTGGCCGAACGTGCCGGCCTGATGTCGGAGCTCGGTGTCTGGGTGCTGGATGCAGCGTTCAGCCAGTGGGCCCAGTGGCGGAGCCAGCGTCTCGGCCTGCCGGAGCGACTGTCCCTCAATCTCTCGGCCCTGCAGCTTCTCGATCCGGACTTCGAAACGCGCCTCGAAGCGCTGCGCGGTCGCCATGCCGTGGAGGCGGACCACATCGAGCTTGAGCTGACGGAGTCCAGCCTGATTGCGGATCCAGAGGCCGCCATCGCTCTGTTCGGTCGATTGGTGGGTGCAGGCTACAGCCTCGCCATCGACGACTTCGGCACCGGCTACTCCTCGCTGACCTACCTCAAGCGCTTGCCGGTGTCGCGACTCAAGATTGATCGCAGCTTCGTGCGCGACATGCTCGAAAACCCCAATGACCGCGCCATCGTCGAGACCGTGCTGGCGATGGCGCGCGCGCTGGGCCTTGGCACCGTTGCGGAAGGCACGGAGTCGGAAGCGACCACGCGCGCCCTCGCCGACCTGGGCTGCGATGCCGCACAGGGCTATTACTACTCTGCCGCGCTCAGCGCGGATGCGTTCGCCGAGCGCTGGCTTAAGCAGGTCGACCCCGAACCGGCGCGATAGACGGGATCAAGGCGAAAGCACTGCGCGCGAGCAGGGACTCGTCGATTCGCCAGCCTGCAGTGGTCCGGCAGACTAGGAATCGGCGGAAGACAGCGAGCTGTGCAGGCGTTTTCTCAGCGTGGTTGCCTTCTGCCGCACTCGACTCCCAGCTCGCATCCGCTGCTTCGACAGGACTCAGCCGCCGCAGCACCCACCGCAGCAGTCGCTACGCTCTGCCGGCTCGGCAGCGGCCGCCACCGGCAATGCCGCAGCGTGCAGCACCTTCAGAACCGTGGCTTGATCGAGCTGAGAGTGGACGCGCAGCGCTCCGCCGGCGGCATCAAATTCCACCTGAGCGGTCTCATCGTGAGCGCTAAGGGCGCGGCGCGCCTGTTCAATCATCGCGGCGTTGGGTGTGGTCTGGCTCATGCTTGTTCTCGTTCTGATGTGGACAATCGCGCGGTGTCGGGGCGTATCGACTGGATTCGTCGCGCGGCGCTACAAGCGTGGGACACGGCGGATCCAGCTGCGCTGATCCAGATCAGTCTTCTCTTCCATAGCGCGCGGCTCAGCCATCTGAAAGCCCGCAGGGGCGCATTCGACCGCCGGCGCAGCCAAGGCTTGACCGGGGTCAATGGCTGGCGACGTACGATCAGCACCATAGGCACCACAACCCGCTCCATCAAGAAATCAAGGAAACCGGATGTCCCTGGAAAACTTCGACGACCTGCTCGCCGAGTCGCGGCGCCAAGCCGAGCCGCAGCGCCTCCTGCTGGTGTTCGCGCAGGCCGAGCTCCCACCGGACGCTACGGTCGACGAGCGCGAGGCCTTCAAGCGCGGCGAAGGCGGGGCTCTGGCCCCTTCCGTGTGCGTGGACAAACTGCCCGAGGAAATCGGCACCTTCGCCGCGCTCATCGACGAGGCCCGATCGATTGGTGTCCACTGGGACGTGATCTTTGTAGCCGCCATGGGCGGACGCGGTGGGCACGCGCCCAACAGCGATGAAGCCGTGCAGCCGCTGCGCATGATGGTCGAACAGATCAAGGGTGGCCGCATCGGCCGATTCCTCTGCGTCGACAGGCAGGGTCAACTGGTGCAGTTGCAGCGGGCCGGCTAGTTCAAGCCCGCGGTGGTGGGCGGCCTCTTGCCGAGGTCACTGGCCCCCGTACACCGGACGCCACGGCTGCTTGCGCCACGCTGCCTACGCCGCGCTGCAGCTTGCGCATGACTGGCCCGAAGCGCATGGTGGCTGGCATGTCTTTTCGATGCCCGTCGGAGACCTGCCATGCACAGCGACACTGCGAATACCCCGCACTCCAGCCTGCCTTCCTGGCTGTCCCCCGAGACCCGCGGCAATCAACCGCTGTGGCGCATCTTCTGGATCTACGGCGTCGCCTGCAGCCACCTGCTGTTCGTAGCGCTTCTGTGGCTCTTCAACCGCGTCGACAGCCCACTGTATGCTCTGCTGCTGGTTGGCTTCGTCGGGTACTCACTGCTGATCACCCGGCTGGTCTGGACCAACGCCCACAACGTTCGCGACGAGCAGCGCGGTGTCATCGCGCGCTTCCTGACCGTCGCCTGGGCGCTGAATGCGATCCTAGTGTCCGCCTTCCTTCTGCTGTCGCATCTTGGCGGACACGCACTGCCGCTGCTCGGCGGCTGACGTCAGGTGGTTGCCCCGCCTGGAATACGCAATGGCTGATCTGCATCAGCGCGTTGAACTATGCGCGCCCTCAGACTCGGTTCTTTCCGAAAGAGGAGAGCTCCGATGCAGATCCAGTGCGTGGCCGTGCAGGACAGTCCTTATCCCTTCGACGCGCGCGGCATCGCCAAGCGCTTTCGCCACGCTGCGATCTTCGGTGCCCTGGATGCCCTGCATCCAGGCGAAACCATGCGCTTCGTCAATGACCATGATCCCCTGCCCCTGCTGCGTCAGCTTCAGGAGCGCTACGGCGAGCGGCTCAACGTCAGTTACGTGCAGCGCGAAACCGGCGCCATTGTGATCGACTTCAGAGTCCAGGCCTGAGGCCATTCGCGCTCCGGCATGGGAGGAGCGGCAGTTATAGAAGTGAGAATCGAAAGACCGGGTGTGCGCGTCGATAGCCGAGATCTTGAGGCGCACCTGAAGGATATCGACCCGTCGTCGATGCTGGACCTCGAACCTGCGAGCGGCGCGCTGCGCATTTCCACGGTGATGCCCACGCAGGAGCTCCTGCACGCCTTGCGTGCGGGCGGCATCTCTATCGGGCCCGAGGCGCTGATCCATCTACCCTCGGTCTGCTGCGGCGGCTGCAGCGGCTGAGCCCAACGAAGACGCGCCTCGAACATATCGGCGCTCTGAGCGCAGGCACTGTGTGCGGCGACGCGGCGAGCGTCGCGATACGCCTACACAACGCTCTAGTGGAAGACACCCGAACATACCCTAGGCCTCGCCCGAAGGCGTCACCTCCGCCGCGGAGCATTGACCAGCGAACCAAGCGCCTCAGCGCTTGGTTCGCGGCCACCCCGAACATGAGCAAGCGAGTAGCGACACCGTTCCGCTCAGCCTTGCCTTGTCTGCATGATCTCCGGCAGATCGGTCTCGCGGCTGAGTTGCGGGTTGCGGGCCAGTTCCATGCGGCGGATCGCAAAGTGCATCCAAACCAGGGCCGCTGCGACCAGCACGAAGAGCAGCATGAAGCAGCTGGTCCACACGCCCAGAAGATCGTTCAGGGCGCCGAAGGTGATCGGCAGGATGAAGCCACCCAAGCCACCGATCATGCCAACCACCCCGGCCACGGAGCCAACGTTCTCGGGGTAATAGACGGGAATGTGCTTGTACACCGCCGCCTTGCCCAGCGACATGAAGAAGCCCAGCACGAACACCAGGACGGTGAATGGCAGCATGCCCATGGCGAGTGTGAACTCGATCGGTCCCTTGATGCCCTGGACCACATAGGAGGTGGTCGGATAAGACAGCAGAAAGGTACAGATCACCGAGCCAATGAAGGTCCAGTACATCACCTTGCGCGCGCCGTACTTGTCCGACGCCCAGCCGCCAACGATGCGGAACAGGCTCGCGGGAATCGAATACGCCGCAGCGATCATGCCCGCCGTCGCAAGGTCGAGACCGTAGGCACCGACCAGATAGCGCGGCAGCCACAGGGCGAGTGCGACGAAGGCGCCGAACACGAAGAAGTAGTACAGCGAGAAGCGCCAGACCTGCAGGTTTTTCAGCGGTCGCATCTGCACCATGAAGGGCACCGGCTGGACACCGCGTGCGCGTCGCTCGACCAGGTCGGGCTCATCCTTGGTGGTCAGGTAGAACAGCACCGCAGCGACTGCGAGCGCCACCGCCCAGATCTGGGCCACGCCCTGCCAGCCCATCGCCACCATCACCAGCGGCGCCAGCAGCTTGGTCACAGCCGAACCGATGTTGCCGGCACCCACGATGCCCAGCGCTGTTCCCTGACGTTCCTTGGGAAACCACTTCGACACGTAAGTGATGACCACAGTAAAGCTGCCGCCGGCGATACCGATTCCGAGTGCCGCCACCAGATACATGGTGTAGGTATGCGCGTAGGTCAGCAGCCAGGTGGAAATGGCGCCGGCCAGCATGACCCCGGTGAACACGATGCGACCGCCAAACTGCTCGGTCCACACACCGAGGACGATGCGCGAGAGCGAACCCGTCAGGATCGGCGTGGCCACCAGAAGGCCGAACTCGGTGTCATTGAGTCCGAGTTCCGCCTTGATCTGGACGCCGATGATGGAAAAGATCGTCCACACCGCGAAGCTGATGGTGAAGGCTGAAGTACCCGCCCAAAGAGCGGTCTGCTGTGCGCCACGGGGAACCGTCTGCGTATTCATGTCGGATTTCGGGGCAGGTGGAATTCGAGAACCTGCGCGTTGGCGCGATCGCCTCGGCGCTTCGCTCAGGCCGCTTCGAGGGTTTCGAGCCCGCGCACTTCGTAGCGCTCGGCCAGGATGTTCAGATACTGGTGCAGGGCGTTCTGCCGCACCTGGGTCTCCAGATAGGCGGCGATGCGAGCGCGACAGTCCTCGAAGCTGAGAGCCTCGCCGGGCTTCAGTTCATCGAGCAGCACGACATGGTGGCCATAGCGGCTCTCCACGGTCAGGCCGGCGAGGCCCGGCTTCAACCGGAACACCTGGCGCTCGAATTCGGGCACGGTCTCGCCGGAAGCGATCCAGCCCAGATCGCCGCCCTGCTCTCGCGAAGGGCATGCAGAGTGCTTTTCGGCCAGCTCGGAGAAGCGGTCGGCCTCCAGCTTCAGCACCTCGATCAACTGTTCACCGAGCTCGCGGGCTTTGTTGCGCGCATAGCCGTCCGCTGGAGCAGCGGCCAACAGGATGTGTCGCACCCGCGCCCGGTCCGGTGCGTGCATGCGCTCGCGATTGGCTTCGTAGTAGCGGCGGCAATCGTCCTCGCTGGGTTCGGGAGTATCGATCTCACGCTCGATCAGCACGCGGATCGCGGCTTCCTCGTGGGTCTCGGCACCTTCGGGCTGGGCGTCCTGCGCCAGGCCCAAACGCTCGATCTCGAGCCGCAGCAGCTCGCGTACAACCAGCGCACGCGCCGCATCCGCGCGGGACTGCTCGGGGCGCGGGGCGCGATGGTGCTGCATCTCGCGCGCGATCTCGGCCTCGCTGATGGGCGTGGCGCCAACATGGATGAACACCGGCGCCGGCCCTGGCAGGGGCTGGCTGGGGCCGTCCGCATGATCGTGCTCATGGTTCTGCGCAGCCGCCAGACCCGGGGTGGCGGTGCCCGCCTCCCCGGCCGTCTTGCGCGGGCTGTCGTCCAGCAGGACAGGAATGTTCAGTCGCATGGCATCAGCGCCCGTTGTAGTCCAGCGGCGCCTGGCGACGACGCACGATCTGGTAGGGCCGGGTAAGGTAGCCGAGCGGAATACTCCACACATGCACCAGGCGGGTGAACGGCGTGATCAGGATCAGGAACAGACCGAGGCTGATGTGCGCCTTGTAGATCCAGTGCGCGTCGGCCACGTAGTCCGCAGCACCGCCGCGGAAGGTGACAATGTGCTGCGCCCACTCGCCCAGCTTGACCATCTGCGAACCGTCCATATGGTCGGCCGAGACTATGATCGAACACATGCCGAGAATCAGCTGGGCGTAGAGCAACACCAGCACCAGCAGGTCCCGACCGCTGCCGGCCGCACGCACTCGGGCATTACTGATGCGGCGGACCAGCAGAATGCTCATCCCGATGAAGCACATCAGGCCGAAGATGCCACCCACGACCATCGCCACCAGCTGCTTCTGGGCGCTGCTGATGAAGGGCTCGTACACCGCATGCGGCGTCAGCAGGCCGACAAAGTGACCGCCCAGGATGGCGAGGATGCCGATGTGGAACCAGTTGCTGCCCAGCCGCATCCACTTGCTCGAAAGCAGCTGGCTGGAACCGGTGCGCCAGGTATAGGCACCGTGGTCGAAGCGGGCCCAGCAGCCGATGGCGAAGACCGCCATCGCGATGTAGGGGAAGATCTGGAAGAGGAAGTAGTTGAGTGCGTTCATGGGCTCACCTGCGATGCGGTCGGGCGGGCGCCGGCGGGCAGTCGGCGCGGCGGCGAACAGTCGTCCTGAGGGGCTTCAACGCCAAAGCGCACGGCCTCTTCTTCCCAGACCTTGTCCATGGCCTCGGGCGTGTCGTCACGCGGCTCTTCGCTGGCCTTGCGGCGCATGAGGGCCAGGTCGACCTTGCCCTGGCCCACTTCGACCAGGGTTTCAAGAAGTGCCGCATAGGGACTGTTGCGCTCGGCTGCGCGACCGGCCAGCAGGCCGATGATGTGGGCCACATGGCCCAGCCAGTCGACCACTTCGGCCTCGGGCCGATGCGCGAGGTACTCAAGCACCAGCGGCAGGTAGTCAGGAAGCTCGCGCGAATCCAGCTCGAATCCATTGCGGCGATAGGTCTCGATCATGTCGACCATGGCCTGGCCGCGGTCGCGCGATTCGCCGTAGATGTGCTCGAACAGCAGCAGGCTCATCGCCCGCCCGCGATCGAACAGACCCAGCCAACGTTCCTGTGCCGCCATCGGCTCCAGTCCGAACAGCTCGTCGGCAAACTGCTTCAGCTGCTGGGCGCGCGCCGCCGGCAGGCCGCTGTCGGCGCAGGCCGACAGCAGTTCCTCGCGATGCGCCCAAAGCTCGTCCCGGGGGTAGTCGAGCAGCACCCCGATCAACTTCAGGGCTTTCATGCGCGCTCCCGTTCCGGCGTTTGACGCGCCGGCGGCACGTGATAAGTGGTTGTGGCCTTGCCGCCGAACAGGGCGGCACCGTCGGAGCCCGGCGAGCAGCCGTCGCCGAAGGTGAAGCCGCAGCCGCCGCGTTCGCCGAAGGCGTCGTTCGCATACTCGCGATGCGCGGTCGGGATGACGAAGCGATCCTCGTAGTTGGCGATCGCGAGGTAGCGGTACATCTCCTCCGCCTGCTGCTTGGTCAGTCCGACCTGTTTCAGCACGTCGAGATCCTCGACGCCGTCGACGTTCATGGCACGGCGCCAGGCGCGCATGGCCAGCATGCGCTCAAGCGCCACCACGACCGGTCGCTCGTCGCCTGCAGTCAGCATATTGGCGAGGTAACGCACTGGAATGCGCAGCGAACCCACATCCGGAATCTCGCCATTCTTGCCGACCCGGCCGGCGTCGGCCGCCGACTGGATCGGCGACAGCGGCGGCACGTACCACACCATCGGCAGGGTGCGGTATTCCGGATGCAGGGGCAGGGCCAGCTTCCAGTCGATCGCCATCTTGTAGACCGGCGAGGCCTTGGCGGCCTCCAGCCAACTGTCAGGAATTCCTTCGGCACGAGCCGCAGCGATGACCTTGGGATCGAAGGGGTCGAGGAAGATCTCCAGATGCGCCGGGTAGAGGTCCTTCTCGTTGGCAACCGAGGCCGCCGCCTGAATGCGATCGGCGTCGTACAGCATCACACCCAGGTAGCGGATGCGGCCCACGCACGTCTCCGAGCACACGGTGGGCTCGCCCATCTCGATGCGCGGGTAGCAGAAAATGCATTTCTCCGACTTGCCCGACTTCCAGTTGTAATAGATCTTCTTGTAGGGACAGGCCGAGACGCACATGCGCCAGCCGCGGCACTTGTCCTGGTCGATGAGGACGATGCCATCCTCCTCGCGCTTATAGATCGCACCGCTCGGACACGCGGCCACGCAGGCCGGATTGAGGCAGTGCTCGCACAGACGCGGCAGGTACATCATGAAGGTCTTTTCGAAGGCGCCGTAGATCTCGCGCTGCACGCCGTCGAAGTTCTTGTCCTTGCTGCGCTTGGCGAACTCGGTACCGAGGATTTCCTCCCAGTTCGGACCCCAGTGGATCTTCTGCATGCGCTCGCCGGAGATCAGCGATCGCGGACGCGCGGTCGGCTGGTGCTGGCCTTCGGGCGCCTGATGCAGGTGCTGGTAGTCGAAGTCGAAGGGCTCGTAGTAGTCGTCGATCTGCGGCAGGTCGGGGTTGGCGAAGATCTTGGCCAGCAGACGGAAGCGCCCGCCCGCCTTCAACTGCAGCTTGCCGCCGCCGTTCTTGACCCAGCCGCCATTCCACTTCTGCTGGTTTTCCCATTCCTTGGGATAGCCCACGCCGGGCTTGGTTTCGACGTTGTTGAACCAGGCGTACTCAACGCCTTCGCGGGAAGTCCAGACGTTCTTGCAGGTGATCGAGCAGGTGTGGCAACCGATGCACTTGTCGAGGTTCAGGACCATCGCGATCTGGGCACGGACTTTCATCGGGCTGCCTCCTCGGTGGCCGGGACCGGCTCACCATCGAGCCAGTCCACCTTGTTCATTTTTCTGACAACCACCAGCTCGTCGCGGTTGGTCCCAACCGTGCCGTAGTAGTTGAACCCGTAAGCGAGCTGCGCGTAGCCGCCGATCATGTGGGTCGGCTTGACCACCACGCGAGTCACCGAGTTATGGATACCGCCGCGGGTACCAGTGATCTCGGAGCCTGGCGTGTTGAGGATGCGTTCCTGCGCGTGATACATCATCGCGATGCCGTTCATCATGCGCTGGCTCACCACCGCGCGCGCGGCGATGGCGCCGTTGACGTTGAACAGTTCGATCCAGTCGTTGTCCTCGATGCCCGCGGACTTCGCGTCATCCTCGGACAACCATACGATCGGGCCGCCGCGCGACAGCGTCTGCATGATCAGGTTGTCGCTGTAGGTGCTGTGGATGCCCCACTTCTGGTGCGGGGTGATCCAGTTCAGCACGATCTCGCGGTTGCCGTTCGGCTTCTTGCCGATGATCGGCTTGATCGTCTTGGTGTCGACCGGCGGGCGGTACTGCATGAAACCCTCGCCGAAATCGCGCATCCACTCGTGGTCCTGGTAGAACTGCTGGCGACCGGTCAGGGTGCGCCACGGAATCAGTTCATGGACGTTGGTGTAGCCGGCGTTGTAGCTGACGTTCTCGTCCTCCAGACCCGACCAGATCGGCGAGCTGATGATCTTGCGCGGCTGCGCCTGGATGTCGCGGAAGCGGATCGCCTCGTGCTCCTTGCCGACGGCGAGATGGGTGTGCTCACGGCCAGTGAAGGTGCCGAGCGATTCCCAAGCCTTCACCGCGACATGGCCATTGGTCTCGGGCGCCAGGTGCATGATGGCTTCGGCAGCGTCGATCGCGGTTTCCAGCTGCGGCCGCCCCTGGCTGACGCCTTCAGCCTTGACCGCGCTGTTGAGCTTGGCCAAGAACTCGACCTCATGTTTGGTATCCCAGCTCATGCCCTTGCCGCCATTACCCTGCTTGTCGAGCAGCGGGCCCAGCGAGCTGAACTTCTTGTACAGGTTCGGGTAGTCGCGCTCGACCACCACCATGCTGGGGGCAGTCTTGCCCGGGATCAGGTCGCACTCCCCCTTCTTCCAGTCGGTCACACCGTAGGGCATGGCGATTTCATTGGGGGTGTCGTGCAGGGTCGGCACCAGCACCAGGTCCTTCTCGATGCCCAGCACGCCCGGCGCCAGCTGGCTGACCGTGCGCGCAATGCCTTTGAAGATCTCCCAGTCCGAGCGCGCCTCCCAAGCCGGGTCCACCGCCTTTGACAGCGGGTGGATGAAGGGATGCATGTCTGATGTGTTGAGGTCGTCCTTCTCGTACCAGGTCGCGGTCGGCAACACGATGTCGCTGTACAGCGCCGTGGTGCACATGCGGAAGTCCAGCGTCACCAGCAGATCGAGCTTGCCTTCCGGTGCTTCGTCCCGCCATTTGATCTCTTCCGGCTTGGCCGCGCCGCGCTCGCCGAGGTCCTTGCCCTGCAGGCCATGGCGTGTGCCCAGCAGGTGCTTCAGCATGTACTCGTGGCCCTTGCCCGAGCTGCCCAACAGATTGCTGCGCCAGATGAACAGGTTGCGCGGGTAGTTCTCCGGCGCATCCGGATCGGCGAAGGCGAAGTCGAGGCTTCCGTCCTTGAGCTTCCCGACCGCGTAGTCAACGGGAGCCACGCCCGCGGCTTCCGCCTCGCGCACCAGCTTCATCGGATTGGTGTTCAGCTGGGGCAGCGACGGCAGCCAGCCCATGCGCACGGCGCGCAGGTTGTAGTCGGCCAGCGAGCCGCTGTACTTCGACTTGTCAGCCAGCGGCGAGAGGATTTCCTCAACGCCGAGCTTCTCGTAGCGGTACTGGCTGGAGTTGAAGTAGAAGAAGCTGGTGCCGTTCATCTGCCGCGGCGGCTTGCTCCAGTCGGTTCCGAAAGCGATCGGCGCCCAGCCCGACTGCGGACGCAGCTTCTCCTGCCCCACGTAGTGCGCCCAGCCACCACCGGTTTGGCCCACGCAGCCACACATCACGAGCATGTTGATCAGCCCGCGATAGTTCATGTCGTTGTGGAACCAGTGGTTCATCGCCGCGCCGACGATGACCATGCTGCGGCCATGCGTCTTGTCGGCGGTGCGCGCGAACTCACGCGCGATCTGGATCACCTCGGCACGCGGCACGCCTGTGATCTTTTCCTGCCAGGCCGGCGTACCCGGCACGTTGTCGTCGTAGCTCCTGGCGACGTTGCCGCCACCCAGCCCGCGGTCCACGCCGTACTGCGCCAGCAGCAAGTCATAGACCGACGCCACCAGCCACTCCTTGCCATCGGCCAGGACCAAGCGCTTGACCGGGACGTTGCGCTCCAGAACATCGCTGAACTTGGACTCGGTCCAGTACTCGTTCTCGATGCCGCCGAAGTAGGGGAAGCTGACCGACTCGACGCCGTCGGCGTGGTCCTTCAGGGAAAGGCGCAGGCGGGTTTCGCGACCGGCGCTGTCCTTCTCTTCGATGTTCCACTTGCCCTTCTCGCCCCAGCGGAAGCCCACCGAGCCGTTGGGCACGGTGATGTCACCGCTGTTGTCGTCGATCGCCAGCGTCTTCCACTCGGGATTGTTGGTCTCGCCCAAACCACCGAGATCGGCCGCACGCAGGTAGCGCTCCGGCACCAGACGTCCATCGGCGCGGCGCTCCAGCCGGACCAGCATCGGCATGTCGCTGTACTGCCGGCAGTAGTCGGTGAAGTACTGCGAGGGCTGGTCGACGTGGAATTCGCGCAGGATCACATGACCGAAGGCGAAGGCCAGCGCCGCGTCGGTGCCCTGCTTGGGATGCAGCCAGTGGTCGGTGAGCTTGGCGACTTCGGAATAGTCCGGCGTGATCGCCACCGTCTTGGTGCCGTTGTAGCGCGCCTCGGTGAAGAAGTGCGCATCCGGCGTGCGGGTCTGCGGAACGTTGGAGCCCCAGGCGATGATGTAGCGGCTGTTGTACCAGTCGGCCGACTCAGGCACGTCGGTCTGCTCGCCCCAGATCTGCGGGCTTGACGGCGGCAGGTCGCAATACCAGTCGTAGAAGCTCAGGCAGCCGCCGCCCAGCAGCGACAGGTAGCGCGCACCGGCCGCATAGCTGACCATCGACATGGCCGGAATCGGCGAGAAGCCGACGACGCGGTCCGGGCCGAACTCCTTGACCGTGTACAGATTGGAGGCGGCAATGATCTCGTTGACCTCGTCCCAGGTCGAGCGCACGAAGCCGCCCATGCCGCGCTTCTGCTTGTAAGTCTTGGCCTTGACCGGATCACTGACGATGCTGGCCCAGGCCTCGACCGGCGATTTCGACTTGCGCGCTTCCCGCCACAGCTTGAGCAATGCCGCGCGGATCAGCGGGTACTTCACCCGGTTAGCGCTGTACAGGTACCAGGAATAGCTGGCGCCACGCGGGCAGCCACGCGGCTCGTGGTTGGGCAGATCCGGTCGAGTGCGCGGGTAGTCGGTCTGCTGGGTCTCCCAAGTGACCAGACCGTTCTTGACGTAGACCTTCCAGCTGCAGGAGCCGGTGCAGTTCACGCCGTGGGTGGAGCGCACGATCTTGTCGTACTGCCAGCGACGCCGATAGCTGTCTTCCCAGCTGCGGTCCTCGCGACGGGTCGCACCGTGGCCGTCCGCGAACGGTTCCGGCGCAGGCTTGAAGAAGTTGAGACGGTCGAGGAAGTAGCTCATGGCTGGGAACTCCGGTGGAAGCCTCGCGTATGCATCGATGCGTTCGTGTCTGGCGTGGTGAGGGGAATCAGCAGGGGCATTCGGCGCCGCGCCTGAAGTACCACCACCAGGTGATGGCGATGCAGCTCAGGTAGAAGGCGACGAAGCCGTAAAGCGCGGCCTCGGCGCTGCCGGTCAGGGCCAGCGAGGAACCGAAGCTCTTGGGGATGAAGAAACCGCCGTAGGCGCCGATGGCGCTGGAAAAGCCAATCACCGCCGCAGACTCGATGCCGGCGCGGCGGGTGGCGGCGGCGCGCGCTCGGGCGTCTGCATTGGCGCCGAGAGCGCGCTCGTGCTGGGTGCGGAAGATCACCGGGATCATCCGGAAGGTGCTGGCATTGCCGATGCCAGAGAGCACAAACAGCAGCATGAACATGGCGAGGAAGCCGGTGAAGCTGCCGCCGCCGTTGGCTCCGGGGAGGAAGGCGATGACGCCCACCACGCCCGCGACCATGCCCACGAAAACGAGAAAGGTGAGCAGCGCTCCTCCGAGCTTGTCAGCCAGCACGCCGCCCGCGGAGCGCATCAGCGCGCCCACCAGCGGACCGAGGAAGGCGTACTTGAGCGCGTCGACTTCGGGGAACAGGGTCTTGCTCAGCATCGGGAAGCCAGCCGAGAAACCGATGAAGCTGCCGAAGGTGCCGATGTACAGCCAGCACATCAGCCAGTTGTGCTTCCGGGTGAAGATCGCCGACTGCTCGGCAAAGCTGGAGCGCGCGGCCTGCAGGTCGTTCATGCCGAACCAGGCGGCCAGTGCGGCAGCGAGAATGAAGGGCACCCAGACGAAGCCCGCGTTCTGCAGATACAGCGCCTTGCCCTCGGCGGTCATCTGCGGGCCGCCAGCTAGGCCTCCAAAAACCGCAAACCCAAGCACCACCGGCACCACGAACTGTACGGCCGAGACGCCCAGATTGCCGAGCCCGGCGTTCATGCCCAAGGCATAACCCTGGCGCGCCTTCGGAAAGAAGAACGAGATGTTCGACATCGAGGACGCGAAGTTGCCGCCACCGAAACCGCACAGGACGGCGATGGCCACGAAGTGCCAGTACGGCGTGCCCGGATCCTGCACGGCGAAGCCCAGCCACAATGCCGGCACCAGCAGGCTGGCGGTGGAGATCGCCGTCCAGCGCCGGCCACCGAAGATCGGCACCATAAAGCTGTAGAAGATGCGCAGGGTGGCGCCGGACAGGGCCGGCAACGCCGCCAGCCAGAACAGCTGATCCGTGCTGAAGCTGAAGCCGACACGGTTCAGATTGACCGCGACCGCCGAGAACACCATCCATACAGCAAAAGCGAGCAGCAGGGCGGGGATCGAGATCCACAGATTGCGGTTGGCGATGCGGCTGCCGGTGTCGGCCCAGAAGGTCGGGTCTTCGACGGTCCAGACATCGATAGCGCCCTTGGGCTTCGGGGATGCGGCGGCTGTGGGTTTGGCGACGGGCGCCTTGGCGGAGGGCATCGGAGAGCCGGAACGTCGAAAGTGGGTGATGGCGCGCAGTGTGGTGCGCCCGATTCCCGTCGCCATTGATGTGGGTCAAGACGGGTTGCACACCTGCGTGAAGATCGAAGGGGGTGGCTTCGCCGGACATCAGTCCAGCAGCGCGGCCGACTTGAGCAGCAGATGCACGCCTTGGCCTTCCCCGAGATCGAGCTGACGGCAGGCGCGCCGGGTCAGCTCCGCGCACAGCGGCAGACCCGCCGCACTGCGGCAGTGGACAAGGCTGCGGCCAGGTCCGCTGTCGACAATGCGCTCGACGCGAACAGGCAATCTGTTCTGGAAGCTGAGCTCGTGGGGCGCGTCGCGGCTGAGTCCGACGTCACGCGCGGCGATCCGCAAACGTGCCCGCCGCGGCAGCGCAGCAGCGGCGGGCAACCACAGCCGCAGATCGGCGCAGGCCAGCTCTACCAAGGCATCCGCGGTGTCGTAGCTGATCGGCTCGACCTCGATGAGGTTGATTGGACCCGCCTCCGGATCGAGCCCCGCGTCCATTGCCATCGCCTGCAGGGGCTGGGCAGGCCGCAGCACGCCGGCCTGCATCAACAGCACCTGGTCGGCGAGCCGCTCCACCTCCTCGGCAGCGTGGCTGACGTAGAGCATGGGTACGTCCAGATCGATCTGCAGGCGCCGCAGGTCGCGCAGGATGCCGAGCTTGGCGGGGCGATCCAGCGCCGACAGCGGCTCGTCGAGCAGCAGCAGACGCGGGCTGCACAGCAGGGCGCGGCCGATCGCGAGGCGCTGGCGCTGGCCGCCAGAGAGGCTGTGTACGGTTTGTCCGAACAGAGCAGCAAGTCCGAGTGCAGCAATCACCGCATCAGGATCGATGCGTGGCGCGCGGCTGCGGCGGTAGCCGTACTCCAGGTTCTCGCGCACCGAAAGGTGTGGAAACAGTGCGGGCTGCTGGGCCACGTAGCCCAGGCTGCGACGGTGCGGCGGCAGGCCGCGGCGACCGTCCTGCCAGACTTCGTCGCCCAGGCGGAGACGCGCGGCGCGCGGCTGGATCAGTCCGGCCAACCAGCGCAACAGCAGGCTCTTGCCGCAGCCGGAAGGCCCGAATACCGCGTGCACGCCACCGCCAACGAGTTCAATCCGGCTGTGCAGACGGAACTGACCAAAGTGCGCATCGATCTCTCCCGAGAGCATCAGCCCGCCCCTGCGGCACCGCGCCTGCGCAGAGCGAACAGCAGGGCCAGCAGAACGAAGGCGCTGCCGAGCATCAGCAGCGAAAGGCGATGTGCGCGCGCGTAATCGAGAGCCTCGGCGGCGTCATAAATGGCGATCGACAGCACCTGGGTCTGGCCGGGAACGTTGCCGCCGAGCATCAGGATCACCCCGAATTCGCCCAGGGTGTGGGCGAACACGAGGGTCGCCGCAGTCAGCAGGCTGCCGCGCAGCAGGGGCAGCAGCACGCTGAAGAAGCGATCAACGGGTCCGGCGCCCAGCGTGGCTGCCATGTCCAGAGGCGCCCTTCCGATCGCTCGCAGGCCCTCATGCAGGGGCTGCACCGCGAAAGGCAGCGAATACAGCACAGAACCGATCACCAGACCTGGAAAGCTGAAAGCGAGATGCGGCAGGCCGAAGCGCTCCAGGCTGGCGCCGACCGCGCCCTGCGGGCCCAGCAGGATGAGCAGATAGAAGCCGAGGACGGTCGGCGGCAGCACCAGCGGCAGCGCGATCAGCGCTTCCACCAGCGGCTTCACTTTCGACTCCGACCAGGCCAGCCAAGCCGCCAGCGGCAGACCCAGCAACAACAGGATCACGGTCGTCCACAGGCACAGCGAGAGCGTGAGCCGGATCACCGGCCAGTCCAGCGCGAGGGCCTGCCAGAGACTCACGGCAGGGCGAAGCCGGAGGCGGCCAGATGCGCGCGGCCACGTTCGCCCAGCACGAAGTCGAGCAGACGCTCGGCGTCAGGGTTGGATGCGCCGCGACGGGTCAGCATGACCGCCTGCCAGAGCGGGCTGTGCAGGGCCTCGTCGATCAGCGCATGGCGCCCGCCCGGCAGCCGGCCGTCGAGCACCAGACTCTTGGCAATGACGCCGGCCTCCACCGCGCCGCTGGCAATGAAGTGGGCGCTCTGTCCGGCGTTCTCCGCCAGCACCAGCTTTGGTCGCAGCGCTTCAATCACGCCGCTCGCGCTAAGGGCTTCGATGGCGCGCTGCCCATACGGCGCATGCTCGGGGTTGGCGATAGCGATGCGCCGGATGCCCGGAGCGAGCAGGTCCTGTGGGCGCGGCGCGGCGCCCTCGCCGCGGATCCAGATCACGAGACGACCGCGTCCGTAGCGCTGCGGCTCGCCGCCCAGACCGTCAGCGGCAAGCTGCTGCGGGTAGCGCTCATCCGCGGACAAATAGACATCGAAGGGCGCACCGTGCCGGATCTGGGTCGCGAACTTGCCGGAAGACCCATAGCTGATTCGCAGCAGTACGTCCGGGTGGCGCTCGCGGTATTCCGCCGCCATCGCCTCCATCGCCGGACGCAGGTCCGAAGCCGCCGCCACACGCACTTCGCCCGCCCGGGCCGACCCGATGAGCAGCAGGCCAAGGACCAGCGCCAGCCAGGCTCTCATGCTGGACGCGCCTTGCGCGGCAGCCGCGCACGCACGCTGTCGCGGACGTCGACCTCGAACTCGACGGTCAGCGCCGCCTCGCCCTGGCCGATCTGGAAGGTCAGGCCCTCGCGGCACGGCAGGCGCTGCACGTAGTCCAGCACCGGCGCGCGCGGCAGCCGCAGCTCCAGCTCGGCACCACGCCAGTCGAGCTCGGCCGTCTGGCCCTCGTACAGACGCAGGCGCCGCTGCTGGCGATGGATCTCGTCCAGACGCGTCTCATCGCAGAGCGCCAGACCGTCGAGCAGGTACGCAAGTTCGGCTTCGGAGATGCGGAAACGCAGATGCTGGGATTCGAGCTGAAGTTTCATTGGAGATCGCTGTCGAAGCGTGGTGGAGTGGCGTACTCAGCGGGTCGTCGGGGCTCTGTTGGTCAGCCGCTTGCGAGCCTCTGCCAGTCCGCGGGCGTGTTGGCATTGGCAAGCTGCGCGCGCTCCCCCGGGCCAAGCGCCAGCGACTGCACGTTGAGTGCGGCCTGCAGCCGGTGCAGCGCGCGCGGGGCATCCGGATCGCGCAGCCAGGCCGCCAGCCACAGGCGCAGATCCCCATCGAGCTGCAAACGCATCGGCAGCGGGGACTCGGCGAAGCGCGTACAAGCGCGGGGTGGTGCATCCAGCAATCGCTGCAGCAGCGGCAGAGCAAGGCGGGGCATGTCCACCGGCACCACGAGGAGTACGCAATCGGGCAGCACTTGGGCGGCGCTGGCGATACCGCCCAGCGGCCCGCGGCCGGGTGCCTGATCGATCACGCCCGCGTACTCGGGTCGGGCGCCGCTGACCACGACCTGCGACAGCGGCAGCGCCGACAGCAGGGCGTGCATGTGCGCGATCAGCGGCTGTCCCTGCCAGTCGAGCCCCGCTTTGTCCCGGCCCATGCGGGTGGATGCGCCGCCCGCCAGCAGCAGGCCGATCCTCGGCACGGTGGCATCAGTGCTCGTGGCCACAGTCCGGCCCGTGCACATGCGGCTTCAGCGCGGCGGCCATCGGCTCGGCCTCGCGAACGCAGAGCGAACAGCCCTCGCTCCATTCACTGTCGCCATCGCTGTAGTGCTCCTTCTTCCAGATCGGCGACTCGTGCTTGACGATCTCGATGACCTTGCGACAGGCACGGAAAGCCTCGTCACGGTGCGGCGTGCCAGCGGCCACCACCACCGCCAGATCGCCGATGCCAAGTCGCCCATGCGCGTGCGAGACATGCAGTCGCAGGCGAGGGCCGAACTCCTCGGCGGCCGCCCGGCAGGCCCGCTCGAACACCTTCAGCACCAGCGGCGCGAACAGGCTGTAGCTGACCCCGGTAACGTCGCGGCCGTGATTGGCGTTGCGCACCCGACCGACGAACATCGTGATGCCGCCAAAGCCGGGATCGGAGACAAACTCGAGCGCGGCGGCGGGGTCCAGCGCGCGCTGATCGACGGCGTGTAGCTCCAGCTGGAAGGGTGATTCGGTCGTCATGGCTCAGCCTCCGCTGACCGGCGGCAGCAGGCACAGGCGGCCGTCTGCAGGAATCGAAGCGCCGTCGCGCAGCAGGCTGTCTTCGCTGGCGAAGGCCGAGACGCGCAGCAGGTCCGGCTTGAAGCGCGGCCAGTGTTGTTCGCCGTAGGTCTGCACGGCGGCGCGCGCGTCCGCCACCTTCAAGCCGGCCTCGGGCAGGTCCAAGCGCAGCAGGCTGTCGGGCTCGAACTCACTGAAGCAGCCGAACAGGCGGATCTCGATCTTCATGCAAGGGTCTCCGTGGCAAGCTGCAGGCCCCAATGCTCCAGGCCATGCACATCGATGGGTGTGCCGGCGGGCAGGACTTCAGCCTCGGCCGGTAGTGCAGCCCAGGCATTGGCCTCGGCTAGCGGGCGCACCTTGAAGGACTCCTGTCCGCGCAGGAGCTCCACGCCAATGCGCCCGTCCTCCGCGATCCGTACGCAGGCCTTCTGGTACAGGGTGAAGCCAGACTTCTTGCGTGCGTCAGCAAGCAGCGGCAGCCGCCAGGGCCGCTCGGGCTTGAGACCCAGCAGGGCTCGCAAGGCCGCGCAGACGAAGAAACGGAAGCCCACGGCGCTGGAGGCTGGATTGCCAGGCAGGCCGAAGTAGAGCTGGCCACCCGGCAGGCGCGCGAACAGCAGAGGTTTGCCCGGGCGCATGCGCAGCTTGTGGAAGACGAGTTGCGCACCGAGTTCGCGAAGAACCTCGGGCACGAAGTCATAGCGCCCCATCGACACCGCGCCCGTGCTCAGGATCACCTGCGCTCCCGCATCGACGGCTTCGCCGATCGACTGTCGCAGCGGTGCCGCTTCATCAGGCAGCACGGCGTAGCGCAACAGCTCGGCACCGGCCGCAGCGATCGCCGCCGAGAGATACGGCCCATTGCTGTTGCGGATCTCGCCTGAGCCCAAGGGCGCGCCGGCCTCGACCAGCTCGCGGCCGGTGCAGAACAGGGCCAGCCGCGGCCGACGCACGATGTCGACGCGCGCACAGCCGATGCCAGCGAGCAGCAAGCGCTGCTGGGGGCCGATGCGGGTGCCGGCAGGCAGCGCACGCTCGCCGCAGCGGATGTCCTCACCGGCGCAGCGGATATGCTGCCCCGGCGGGACCTCGGCGGTGATCCCGATGCGCAGCGCGCGCCCCGCGGCGTCCTGTTCCAGCACACGGATCTGCTCCACCGGAACCACGGCGTCGAGGCCATCGGGGATGCGCGCGCCGGTCATGATTTCGCAGGCAGCATCGCTGGCGCGTGCTGCATCACCGGCGGCCTGTTCGCCGCGCACCTCGAACACTTCACCAGCCTGCGCGGTCCGAAGCCCAAGCGGCAGCGCATAGCCGTCCATCGCGGTGTTGTCGAAGGGTGGCAGGTCCTCGGCGCAGATCACGTCGGCCGCCAGCACCTGGTCCGATGCGACGTCGACAGCGACGGACTCGGCGGGATTGCGCTGCAAACCCTGCAGGATCAGCGCGCGCGCAGCCTCGACCTCAAGCATGACTATGCCCTGCCCCACTCACCGGGTGCGGTTCACCGCGCAGCATCGCCCGCGCATGCGCCAGCAGCGGCCCGAGAATGGCCATGCCCTGGCTCACGGCCTTGGGGCTGCCCGGCAGCAGGATCACCAGACAGCCGCCAATCAGCCCCGCCTCGGCCCGCGACAGCCAGGCCAGTTCTGTGTGGTGGCGGCTTTCGCTGCGGAGCAGCTCGCCGATGCCCGGCACGCTGCGATCGGCGACAGCACGCAAGGCTTCAGGGCTCAGGTCGCGCGGACCGAAGCCAGTACCGCCGGTGCACAGCACCAGCTCAAGTCCGGCGTCGGCCAGCGCGCGCAGGCGCGTCGACAGGGCTTCGATGCCATCAGGCAAGATCTCGACCACCTCGGGCGCGGCGCCCAGCGCCAGCAGGGCCTGCGTCAGCAGGGGGCCGGATCTGTCCTCGTACACGCCAGCAGCAGCCCGATCGCTGAGCGTCACCACTGCACAGCGTGCCCCGTCCATCCGCGCCGGCGACTGCGGCCGGTAGTGCGCGCGCTCCTCTTCGCTCAAACCTTCAGGACAGATCCACAGCCCCTTCTTGCCGCCCTCCTTGAAGAGCAGGTGGATGGACTGCAGCGACAGCGCCGGCTGCACCGGCTTGGTCAGGTCGTACAGGGTCAACAGCGCCGCATTGACGCCGGCCAGCGCCTCCATCTCGACGCCGGTGCGGGCTTCGCAGGCGACCTCGCAGTACACGCGGATGGCGCGGCGCACGGGCACCGCGATGCAGCGCACGTCGACGTACTCCAACAGCAGTGGATGGCAGAGCGGCATCAGCTGGGCGGCCATCTTGGCGCCCTGCAGGCCGGCGACCTCGGCCATCAGCAGGGCATCGCCCTTGGGCAGACGACGCTCGACGATGGCCTCGAAAGCGTCGCCCGGATGCAGCTCACCAACCGCCACAGCGCGCCGACGGGTCGGGCGCTTGCGGCGGACGTCGGCCATATGAAAGCCGGCCCCACCGGGACCAGTCTCGGGTGCATGCGACATGATTCAGCCTCCGATGGATGCGAGATGCGGGGTCAGGCCGGTCTGACCTTCGTGCAGGCCATGGCCCAAGGCCTTGAGCCCCAGCTGGCTGATGAGCGCAGCCTGCAGCTCGTCGGCCTGGTCATCGTCCTGCAGCAGCGGCCGCAGTGGGATACCGACGTTGCCGAACAGGCACAGCCGGAGATCGCCCGACGAGGTCACCCGCAGCCGGTTGCAGCCGGCGCAGAAGTCCCGCGAGTAGGGCGCGATGATGCCGATCCGGCCGCGGTAGTCGGGATGCGCGTATTCGCGCGCCGGGCCGGCGTCGGCGGCGCGCGGCAGCAGACTCCAGCCTTCGGTCTGCAGCGCGTCCTCCAGCGCCTCGGCACGGTAGTGATGGCGACGGAAGTACTCGAGGTTGTCGCCGGTCTGCATCAGCTCGATGAAGCGCAGGCTGATCGGTCGGTCGCGAAGGTAGTCGAGGAAGGCGGGCAGCTGATCGTCGTTCAGGCCGCGCAGCAGCACCGCATTGAGCTTGACTGCGGAGAGCCCCAGGGCCAATGCCCGATCGATCCCGTCGAGGATGTGCGGCAGGCGGTCATGTCCAGTGATCTCGGCGAACCGCGCGCGGTCCAGCGCATCCACGCTCACGTTGAGGTGACTGAGGCCCGCAGCGCGCCAGTCATCGATCCGCTGTGGCAGCAGCACTCCATTGGTGGTCAGCGCGATCTTCTCGACACCGGGGACGGCCGCTGCGACACCGATGATGTCCGTGAGGTCGCGGCGCAGGCTGGGCTCACCGCCGGTCAACCGCACCTTGCGCATACCCAGACGGGCGAAGCCGGTGAGCAGGCGATGGATCTCGTCCACGCCGAGATGGCGAGGCAGGTCCGGGCGCGCCTGGTAACCCTTGGGCAGGCAGTAGCTGCAGCGGAAGTTGCAGGCCTCGATGACCGAGAGCCGCAGATAGGGGAAACGCCGACCGTAGCGGTCGATCAGGGACGCCATGTGCCACTCCTTTCCAGATCGGGAAAGGCCAGCCGTTTCCAGCCGACCCCGGTGGTCGCATAGACCACGGCCGGCCTCCATTGCCGGCACGCCGGCGGCAGGAGGTTCGGCTTTGGAGCGCCGCCCGAACCGCGGCGACCCAATCACCTTACGGAGACGACAGTCGCCCTGAATTGACCCGGGTCAAGCGCGGGGCAGACTGACCGACCAAGCCCTTTCTCACTCACGCGCGTGAAGCGCGCCGGGCCCTGACAGGCAGACGGTCTCAACTCGGGGATAGCGACGGTGCCGGAACGCATCCAGGCAGAAGGCGTCGCGCGACAAAACCACTGCAAAGGCCAAGACTGGAGACGAAACGACTTCACGCAGCCTGTCGAAAACGCTGCGTCTACTGCCGCAGGACCGGTTGCGCCAGCTGTTCGAGACGGACGAGATCGGTAATGACGAACTCGCGCCGATCGACCTCGACCAGGCCCTCGATCTCCAGCCTGCGAATCACCCGCGAGACCGTTTCAGCTGCCAGCCTCAGGTAGTTGGCCATGTCGGTGCGCGACATCGCAAGGTTGAAGCGAGTGGCTGAGAATCCGCGATCCCGATAGCGCCGCGACAGCGAAACGAGGAAGGCCGCCATGCGCTCGTCGGCGCTGAAATCACCGGCGAGCAGGGCAGCCTTGTTGATGTCCTGGCTCAGGAGCCTGAACAGCTGGGCCTGCAGCCCCGGCATCCGCGTGGCCAACGTTGCCATCAGCGGAAAGGAAAAGCGGCAGAGGGTGACGGTATCGAGCGCCAGCGCGTTGCAGGGAAAGCGCGCGCTGTGGATGGCATTCAAGCCGATCACTTCGCCAGGCAGGAAGAAGCCGAGCACCTGCTCGCGGCCCGAGGCATCGACCGTGAAGGTCTTGACCGTGCCAGCTCTGACGGCGGCGATGGCATTGAACGGATCACCCTCGCGAAACAGATAGCTGCCCGCTTGGTAGGGGCCGATGTGCTCCACCAGACAGTGCAGCTCCAGCAGCGCCGACTTGTCATAGCCTTCGGCGCGACAGGCGCCTGCGAAAGCACAGGTGCTGCAGAAGCTGATCGCGTCACCATCATCGGCGATCGGGTTTGCGCGCGGACGGAAGGGGCTCAGGCTGCGATGAGGCATGGCGGGTGTCGCGAGGACTTGAGAAGCCGGTTCGGCGCCGAGCCGAATGCGGCGCCTAGGATGACACCGCACTCTACAGGGACGCTGAGCGCTCCGGCCATCGCTGGCGTTTCCCCATGCGCGCAAACGGCTCGGCAATCGCGCGAAGCGACAGGCGTCCGGCCTCGGACACCCGCAGCCTGCGGCCATCGAAACTCACCAGATCGCCGTCACAGAGAGGCGCCAAGGCTTCCAGTTCCGTCTGGAAGTAGACAGCGAAGTCAACCTCGTGCCGCGCTTCCAGCACGGCGGAATCGACCTCGCCCTTGCACAGCAGGTCATGAAGCAGATCGCTGCGCAGGCGGGCATCCGCGTCCATCCACAGCCCACGCCAGATCGGCAGCTCGCCCATATCCACGGCACTTTCCCATGCCGGCAGGTCCACCTGGTTCTGGAAGCAGGCATCGCCGATGCGACTTTGCGCACTGACTCCCAGCCCGATGAGGTCGGTTTCGGCATGCGGCGTGTAGCCCAGCGCATTGCGATGCAGCTGGCCGCTGCGACGGACCCGGGAAAGGTCGTCCTGGGGCAGGGCGAAGACATCCAGCCCGATCGGGTCGTAGCCTGCGGCCAACAGCGCCCGCACGGCCACCGCACGCTGCACGATGCGCTCGCCGAGCGCCCGCACGGGCGGCCCTGAGGCCGCCGAGGCGAGGCGCATGCGCCCTCCGAATGGATGGAGGCTGATGCGATCGGGGCGTTGCTCCAACAGGAGTTCCAGCCACTTCAGCAGATCGGTATCGCTGCGTCCCGGCAGGCCGTACAGCGCATCGAAGCAGATCGAGCGGAAACCTGCCGTGCGCGCATCCTCGACCGCGGCGGCGAGCTCGGCCTGAACCAGCCGACGCTGCAGAAGCGCCTCGGTCGAGCCTTCGAAATCGAACACCGTGAACCGCGCGCGGTTGAAGCCGAGATCGGCGAAACCGGAGATTTCCTCGGCACAGTGCTCGCCCACCGGCAGCTCGATCATGAACTCGCGCTCCCGTCCGCGGCTCAGGAAGAAATGCCGTGAGGCCGCGTAGAGAAGCTCCCCCAGCGCCGCTGGATCGATTTTGCTGGGGCCACCCCCTCCGACCTTCAGCTGGATCACATCGCGATCGCGATCGAACAGTGGCGCCGCCAGTTCGCACTCGCGGGCCAGTCTATCGAAATACGCCCTGACCTTGCCGGAGTCGGCCCCCACCGTGAAGGTACCCGGGCAATGGAAGCAGGGCTGCTCAGCGAAGGGCACGTGCAGGTACAGCGAAAGCCTGCGCGGCACCGGGTCATCATTGGTTTCGCGAGCCGCGGCCCGGAGCTGGCGCTCGCCGACCTCCGGCGAAAAGCTCGCCGGGTCCGGAAAACCCTGGAAGCTGATATCGAGGCCGGAGAACCTGAGCAAAGGATCCATGGCAAGGGCGCGGGTCGTGGGCATGGGGGAAGTCTCGGCTCAAGTGGAAGGCTAACGCGTTGATCCAAATCAGCCGAGGGCACGATGGGGCCGGCCATGCGGCTGCAGTAGGCGGATGGTTCTTTCACCGCCTTCAGATATTCGCTCGCGCACGGAGCGCGCGAATGCCCTCGGAGAAGCGCTTGAGCGTGGGCGTGCAGTCGCCGGGCGGCAGCAGCAGCTCGATCAGCTCGAAGCGGCCGCGGCGGCTGAAGGCGGTGTCCAACGCCGCCGCCAGCTCGGCGCGCGTGCGCACTCGATGGCCGTGGCCGCCCAGGGTTTCGGCCAACTCGGCATAGCGCCAGTCTCCGAGGTCGGCGCAGCGCGACTCCGGCTGGAATGCGCGGATCATCTCCCAGCTCTGGTTGTTCAGCACGATGACAATCGGGTCGAGGCCGTAGCGGCGGCAGTTGCCGAGCTCCCAGCCGCTCATCTGGAAGGCGCCGTCGCCGACCAGGATCAGCGGGCGCTCGCCGCTGGTGGCCTGCACGCCGATGCCGGCCGGCACGCCGAAGCCCATCGAGGCGTAGTAGCCGGGCGCGACCAGCGGCGCAGGTTTGAGCTCCATCGCCGCGAACAGGCAGTCGCCGATGTCCGAGGCGATCGGCGGGGTGCCGTGGCGCTCGAAACAGGCGTTCAGCGCCGGCGCCAGATCGGCGGCGCGCAGGGCTCTGTCGTCGACCGCGAACGGAGCTTCAGCCCGCACCTGCGGCACGACGCGGTGCCAGAGGCGCTGCTGCGGGACACGCGCGAGCAGCGCATCGACCAGTGCCGCCAGCGGAATATCGTGATAGACGTGGTAGCCGACGCGCGCCTCGCGGTGGGCGGCGATCAGGGCGCGCCGGAAGTCGATGCGCTCGGCGCTGACGCCGAAATTGCTGTCGGAAAGGATCGCGCCGAGCATCACCGGCAGGTCGGAGTCGTCCAGCAGGCGGCTCACAGCGGGATCGCCGGCGATGCCGAGATAGGTGCCGTCGACGTCCAGCCCCGCCCGGCTCAGCAGGCCGCGGCCCATGAAGGTGGTCAGCACCGGCAGCTGCAGACGCCTTGCCAGCTCGGCGACCTTGGCCTCCAGATGGAAGCGCCGCACCTCGACATCGACCACCAGCACCGGCGCACGCGCGGATTCGATCTTCGCCAGCCATTCCTGCGCGCATTCGTCGACCGCGGCCTGCTCGAACGCGCTGGGCGGCAGCATCGGCACCGCCGCCATCGGCCGATCGGCCATGTCGCGCGGGACCTCGATCAGCACCGGCTGCGAAAACTCGCGGCAGCTGCGCAGCACGCGCGCGATCTGCTCCGGCGCGCTGGCCGCATCGCTGAGGCGAACGCGATCACAGGTGATTTCCTCATAGATCCGCCACTGCGAATCCAGATGCCGCACCTGGTGGTGCAGCACCAGCCCCGCACGGCCTTCCAGCTCGCCCGGACAGCCGGCCAGCACCACCAGCGGCGAGCGCTCGGCGTAGGCGCCGGCAACCGCATTGACCACGTTCAAGGCACCGGCACCGTAGGTCACCGCGATGACGCCGAGGCCGAGGTTCATGCGCGCCGCGGCATCGGCTGCAAAGCCCAGCGAGGGCTCGTGGCTCAGCGCGTACAGGGGCAGGATGCCGCTGGCCTCGATGTGCCGGAACAGCGGCAGGATGAAGTCACCGGGGATCCCGAAGATCTCGCGGGCGCCATGGCGCTTCAGGGCGTGCAGCAGTTCGAGGGAAAGAGACATGTCGGGGTGATGCCGGGCTGCGATAGAGCCCGGATCGTCGGCCCATGCGCGGCAAACCGCCCTGACTCAGATCAGTTCATGCGGGAGCGAAGCGCATTGCCCTGGACTGCCCAGACGCCCCGCTCTCCACGCTCAAGGCCGCGAGCATCTGCATCAACTGCTCGGCCTCCTGCTGCATTTCTCCTGCGGCTGCAGCGGACTCTTCCGCGAGGCCGGCGTTCTGCTGCGTCAGCCCATCAAGATCCAAAATCGCATGATTGACCTGCTCGATACCGCTGGCCTGTTCGCGCGCCGCGCCGGCGATTTCAACCACGGCCTGCTGCAATGCTGAAAGTGCCGCCTGCACACGCCCCAGATCGGCGGCTGTTGCTTCGACCCGCCGCGCGCCGCTGCGGGTGTCCGCCCGCGCGGCATCCACCAACCCGCGAATCTGGGCCGCGCCCTCGCGCGCTCTGCCCGCCAGACCCCGAACCTCCGTGGCCACCACCGCGAAGCCCCGCCCCTGTTCACCGGCACGCGCGGCCTCGACAGCAGCATTCAGCGCCAGCAGGTTGGTCTGGAAGGCGATACCTTCGATCAACTCGACGGCAGCCGCGATCGCGTCCGAGGAACTCAGGCTGCGCTGCATGGCGTCGCGAACCTGGCCCATGGACTGGGCACAGTCGGCCGTCAGCGCCTGCACCGCGTCTGCCTGATGCCGTACTTGCTCCGCCTGTTCATCGGCCTGGCGAACGCTGGAGGTCAACTCCTCCATCGCGGCCGCGGTTTCCTCCAGCGACGCCGCTTGCTGCTGCGAGCGTCCATTGAGCTGATCGCTGCCCTCGCTCATCCGTCCGCTGCCTTGCGCTACAGTCAAAGCAGTTTCCTGGGCTCGACGAACCAGGTTGGACAGGCTCTCAACAGCCTGATTGAAGTCAACCCTGAGCGCTTCGAACTGCCCCTGCAGGGGCTCGCGTATCGGCGAATCCAGTCGACCATCCGCCAGAGCTTCCGCCGCGGCCGAAATTCGGCGTACGGCCTCTGCCAGCGCAAGACTGGCACGGTCGACATCGGACTCGATAGCGCCGAAAGCGCCCTCACTGCGTCGCTCAACGCGGCCACCAAAGCGCCCTTGAGCCAGATCTGAAAGCAGCGCTCCCACTGTGTGTAGGCTGTCATCAAGCGTAGAAAGCGTCGCGTTGACTTGGGATCGCAGCTCTCCACTCACACGCTCCGAGAGCCGCACCTTGAGGTCGCCTGCGGCCAAGCCCTGCATGACCCCGGCGAGTTCTCGCATGTTGAAGTCGAGCGCTTGAACGGCTTCATTGGTTCGGCGCTTCAGGAGATCGAGATCACCACTCAGGCTGTCGGTGATCCGTCGCCCCATGTCCCCCTCGGCGACGCCATTCATTACATCGTTGACTGCCGCCAGCGACCGCTCGACCTGATTCAAACTGAGGTCCACCAGCCGGCACAGGTCGGAGATCTCGTCGCCGCGATCGGGAAGATCGACACGCGTATGGAAGTCCCCACGGACAGCAACGCCTTGCAGCACCTGCCCGACAGCGGAGATCCCCTTCAAGAGACGAGCCTGCAGGCGCCAGACAAGCGCGGTGGCGAGTGCAAGAGCCGCTGCGATGGCAGACCCCGAAAACAAAGCAAGCAGAAAGCTCTGGCGCTCCCGCTGGCGAGCTTCCTTCTGCCACGCGTCCGCGTCCTCGCTCAGCAACGAGCCCAAGCGGTCCATCCATGCGGTGTAGCCGCTGAACGCTGGTGCACGCAGTTCGGGCGCCGCAGCATGTCCCGCCGCCTGTCGAAACTCCTGCGTCGACTGCAGACCAGTGTCCATCAACGCATCGAAGCCGCTGCGCGCCAGCCGATCGAGAGCAGCGCGCGCGGTAATTCGGGCCGCATCGCGCACAGCCGACCTGGCGTCTAGCCGCGCAGCCGCACTCGGCCCTTCCGCGAGAACTTGCTGGAGCGTGCCGCGCTCGAGGGCGATGGCCTCCAGAAGACGCGCCTTGTCGAGCAGACGCAGGGCCGAGCGCTGATCCGACGCCTCCTGAAAAGCAAGCGCTTCAGTGGTGATTTGCTCAAGTACGGCGTCCACCAGTCGAGTGTAGGCGGCAAGGAGCTCGCTCCCCTGAAGCACGCCGGCATCGACTTGAGCTCTCAGGCCCATCACATCCTGGGTCGTGCGACACGACGATCGCCGGCATGACTCGTCCAAAGCCTCCCGGGCGGCACGCATTGCATCCAGGCCCGGCTCGTCTTTGGCGGTCGCGTACCCTGCACTCCGTCCGCGCTCTCTCTGCAGGGCCTGAAGAGTATCGAGGCTCGATGCCCACTGATTGACGGTCTCAGCGGCCCGTACAGCGTCGACGTAAGACGACCACAAGCGACGCGCGCTGTCGCCGCTCAGCACCACCAGCAGCAGCATGATTGGCATACCGGCCACGAGCAACTGGGTCAACAGCTTGGGCCTCCACCGCGTTTGCCGCCGCCAGAGTGAACCAAGAACAGAACGACGGGGCAGGAGATGGCCGCCTTCCACCCTCGCATCGCCGCGAGCTACCTGGCCGTACTGCGCCTCGATCTGTCGCAGGTTGATGCCGGCAGGGACGGCCCGTCGCACCGACACGTAGCCCACGAGTCGATCGCCTTCAAACTTGGGCGACACATTGGCTTCGACCCAGTAGGCATCCCCATTCTTGCAGCGGTTCTTGACCAGGCCACGCCAGCAGCGGCCGGCCTTGAGCTGCTTCCACATGTCGTCGAACACCGCTTCCGGCATGTCGGGATGGCGGACGATGTTGTGGGCCTGACCGATCAACTCGGCCCTTTCGAAGCCCGAGTAGTGGACGAAGTCGTCGTTGACTTCGAGGATCCGACCTTTGGATCCGTGGTGGAAGAGAGAATGGCATCCCGCGCGATCTCGACCACGCGATCCGTAATGGGCAGGTTGCGACGCATGGCTGGCGATCCGCTGGAAAGTCGCTGCAGAGACTCCGCGCGGCCCGGAAGGCCCACGCTGATGCGGATCAAGTCGGCGACATCGGCCACGTAGGGGCATTCCCTACAGCCGTCGAGACCTGCCGAGCAAACGGGGCCGCTGCTAGTCTTCGCGTCCGCTTCCTGATTCGGCACGCATGGACACTGCGTTCGTCGCACCTCTGCCGCGGCCGGGTCTGGCCGGACTGCACCCCGGCAACTTCGCCCTGGTGATGGCTACAGGTATCCTCAGCCTGGGCTTTGGGCTGTTGGGGCATGCGTCCCTCGCAAACGCACTGTTCGCGATCGGACTGGCCGCCTGGATGATCCTGGTCTGCCTGAGCGCGGCACGCGCGATCCGCCACTTCGGAGCCGTTCGCGACGATCTGCTGAACCCGAAAATGGTCTTCGGCTTCTTCACCCTCGTGGCGGCCACCAGTCTCGTCGGGCAGATGCTGCTGGCGCGTGGCGAGGTTGAACTGGCGATGGCCTGCTGGGGCCTCGCCTTTGGCGCCTGGTGCCTGCTGCTGTATCTGGCCTTCAGCGTGCTCACCTTCCTGAGCCACGAGAACAACGTCAACATCATGCACGGCGGTTGGCTGATCGCCATCGTCGGTACCCAGTCGCTGGTACTGCTGGGCACCGCGCTGGTGCCGCACCTGGGTGCCTACGCCACTTACATGCAGGTCGAGGTGCACATGCTGTGGGGCCTGGGCCTGATGTTCTACGGCATCTTCGTCACCCTGTTCTGCTACCGCATCTTCTTCCTTGCGCTCAAGCCGGACGATGTCGGCCCGCTGCTGTGGGTGGTGATGGGCGCTGCCGCCATCAGCGCCAATGCCGGCACCCAGCTGATCGCCATTGATCCCGTCCTGCCTTTCCTCAAGGCGCAGCGGCCCTTCATCGACGGCGTCACCCTGATGCTGTGGGCCTGGGCCACCTGGTGGATTCCGCTGCTGTTCCTGTTCGGGCTGTGGAAGCACGGCGTCAACCGTCGACCGCTGCGCTACGAGCCGGTGCTGTGGAGCTTCGTGTTTCCCTTGGGCATGTATGCGGTAGCCAGCGCGCGTCTCGGTCTGGCCGCGGAGTTCCCGCCGCTGGAATGGATATCGAGATTGATGATCTGGGTAGCGCTCGCGGCCTGGTTGCTCGCGCTGCTGGGGCTGGGGCAGCGCCTGCTGAGGCTCGGCAGCGGACACAGGACGGCATAGGCGCGGCGCACGCGATTCGCGGGCAGCCAGGCACAGCGATCTCCTCCGGTCACCAGAGCCGCGGCGCAGTCCGTGCGCAGGTCACGCCGTGCAGCTCACTGCGGCCCGGCGCACCCCCAACCGCGATCACTGCGACGTCGTGCGAGATCGAAGCCAATCCGGACCAGCCACAAAAAATAAGCAAAGGACCACAGCAGGCCAGCGCTCCACCACAGCGGCAACAGGGGCCACCCGAAACTGCCGGCCAAAGCCCGCAACCCGGCCGCCAGCAGCAACAGCAAGGCCGCCCACGGCAGCCAGCGGCGTTCATCAAGGACGAACCCCGCGTGGGTGCGACCGGCAATGCACAGCACGGCGAACACGGCGAGCCCCAGCGCGCCCAGCGCATGCAGATGCAGGCCGGCGCTAGGCGCGATCGGCGCTCCAAGACGCGCAGCGCCCTCCATAAGGTAGCCAAGGCCCAGCAGCCAGGGCAGGCCGTACAGCATCGCCACCCAGCGCCGCAGCAGCACCCGTGTATGCGGCCAGTCGCTGAGCAGACCCAGGCAGGCCGCGCCCGCGCCGAGCGCCAGCCAGCCTGCAGCCATCGGCAGCTCTGCCAGTACCGCCGCTGCGTGCAACGCGATCAATAGCGCCGCAATCTGTCGCCGCGGGGGGCGGGCGAGGTAGTCGGGCTCGGCGCCGGCCTCCTCCAGATGGCGGTTGACCACGCGCATGGAGATCCGCGCCAGCGTCAGCACGATCAACAGCAGCATGAGATGCAGCAACAGCCGCAGGCCCTGCAGCGGATCGGCGAACAGCAGACCGCCCAGGGCCAGGTCGAGGCTGAACGCAGCGCCAGCGATCAACAGCGCCGCAAGAGCGGCCCACAGATCGCGCTGGCGTCGCGTGGGATCGCGCCAGATGGGGGGCGTGATGAGCGCCAGCAGCCACAGGCACAGCGTGCCCTGCAGCAATGCCAGCGGCCATGCGCCCAGCCCCGGCAGCAGCAGCACCGCCAGTCGCGCCAGCAGCCACAGCGCGAACAGGAATACGGTCTGCCGACGACCGAAATCGGCACTCGCAGTGAATTCCGGCACCGCGGTCAGGACGAAGCCCAGCACCGAGGCGAGCCCGAAGCCGAGCAGCAGCTCATGGGCATGCCAAGCCACCGCGCCACCGGGAAAGACAGGCATCGGCAGCGCACCCGCCAGCATCGCCAGCCACGCCGGCAGCAGAAGCACCGCCGAAATCGCGGTGGCGAGGAAGAATGGACGGAAGCCGCACTGCCAGAGCGGCCAGCGGAGCAGCTGCAGGAGGGCGGCGCGAACGGGGCGAGGCAAAGCGCGGGAGCTCAACATTCGCTGCGCTCCGGACCGGGAGCAGCGAAGCGCTGCAGGCGGAAGGACCCGGCCCATTCGCCACCCTTGCGAGCGTCGCCACCGATCTGTGCGTGTGCACAGGAAGACGCGGCGGCCGCGTGCGCGGGCAGTCCGAAGGCCGCACGAAACGCAGGCTCGGCCAGCAGGGCCGCCTCCAGCGCCAGTACCTCGGCCTCGCTGCGCGCGGCGGCCGGAGCCTGCGGCTGGAGTTGCAGCTGCAGGTAGCCGGGCTGCCCGCCGAGCACCAGCAGACGATCCGCAAGACGCAAAGCCTCGCGCGGGCTGTGAGTGATCATCAGCAAGCCACAACCCAGGTTCGCGCACTCCGCCAGCAGCAGGTGCTCCAGTTCGTGGCGCAGGCCGATATCGAGGGCGGCAAAGGGTTCGTCCAACAGCAGCAGCTCGGGCTGCACCACCAGCGCACGCGCCAGGGCCACGCGACTCTGCATGCCGCCCGAGAGGGCGGCGGGGTACAGCTTCAGGTCGGCCTGCGACAAGCCCAGCCGGAGGCCCATGTCGAGTGCCGCTGCCGCCCGCGCGGCGCGGCTCAGACCCTGGGCCTGCAGTCCGAGCGCGATGTTGTCCAGAGCATTGCGCCAGGGCAGCAGACGCGGCTGCTGGAACATGGCGCCAAGGCGCTGCCAGCACCGCTCGATGCGGCCCTCGTTGGTTTCGAGCAGGCCCGCCACTGCCTGCAGCAGGGTCGATTTGCCGCAGCCCGACGGCCCCAGCACGGCGATCGACTCGCCCGCCGACAGCGTGAAATCAAGCGGCCACAGCGCCCGGCGCGCGCCGTAGCGATGACCGAATCCGCGGACATCGAGAAGACTCATCGCGCCGCCTCGCGCCAGCGTTCGAACTCACGCTTGATTGGCTCCAGCACGGCGTACTCCAGCAGCAGCAGGGCAAGCAGCACGCACAGCACCCAGGCCAGCGCTGCTTCGGTGTCGAGTTGGGAGCGAGCGTTCGCCAGTGCTGCGCCGATGCCGTCGCTGCTGGCCAGGAGCTCGGCCATCACCGCCACCTTCCAGCTGGTACCCAGCGCGGTGATCGCCGCCGGAAACAGCCAGGACAGCAGATGCGGCAGACCGACTTCGCGCACCCGCAGGTGCCAGGGCAGTCCGAAAGCACGGGCCATGTCGGACAGGGGCGCGTCGAGCGTGCGCACACCCTGCAGGGCGGCGCCGAACACCACCGGCAGGGCCGCTGCAGCCACGGTGAAGACCGGTGTGCCATCGCCGCTGCCCAGCCACAGCAGGGCCAGCACCAGCCAGGCGATCGGTGGCATGCCCAGCAGCACGGTCACCAGCGGCCGCGCCAGCAGGGCGCCCGCTGGGCTGAGGCCCGCGATCACGCCCAGCGCACTGCCGACACCCAGGGCACAGGCGAAACCCAGCAGCGCCCGTCGTGCGGTGGCAAAGAATTCCGGCCACAGCGCTCCGCTGGCCGCCAGCTCGAACAGGCGCGCGAAGGCCTGCAGTGGCGCGGGCAGCAGCAAGGGGCCAAGTGCTTCGGCTGCCAACTGCCAGGCGGCCAGCAGCAGCACCAGACCCGCGGCGGCGCTCCAGCCGCTCCACAGCCAGTCGATCCAGGCTCTCAGCAGTCGCAGGGTCATGCTCAGGCCGCGTAGAAGCGGGCGTCGGGCAGGCGCCCACCCAGCAGGCCGGGCTGCTGCGCCAGCAAACGGTGGAAGAAGGCCTCCAGCTCAGGGCGCGCCTCGGCAGCGGGCATCGCCTGCAGCCGGCTGTGGGGCAACGACTCGGCGACCGCTGCGGCGTCCAGGCGCTTGCTGAGTTCGGCGATCAGGGCACCACAGTCCTCGGGGGCCGCCAGGCACTCGTCTAGCGCGCGCGCGTGCGCCTCCGCAAAGGCGGCGCACAGCGCGCTGTCCCCGGCGGCAGCGCCAAGCGCGGCGATGCCGGCCTGGGGCAGGCGCGCGGGACCGAGCCCAGCATCCGCCCAGGCCTGCTGCAGGTCCAATGCACGGTGCAGCTCGGGAGCGATCAGCGAGAGCGCGCCGCTTCGGCTGCGCGCCAGCGCCACCGAGGCCACCGGCTCGGACAGCAGCGCGTGATCCAGGCGCCGTGTCAGCAGCATCTGCACCGCGTCGAGCGGTGAGGCCAGATAGCTCAGGCGCAGGTCGCGACGCGGATCCAGCCCTTGCGCCTGCGCCAGCTGGCTCAGCACGATCTCGGGCATGTCGCCGCGGAAGGGCAGGCCAAGCTCCGCCTCACCGAGCTCAGAGAGGCGCGTGATCCGCGGCTGTCGCGAGACCAGGTACAGCAGGCCCCAGGCACTGATGCACTGCAGGCGCAGGGTCACCCCGCGGTTGTACAGGTTGGCGGCGACGTTGCTCGGCAGGGCGACGAAGTCCGCACGGCCTTCGAGCGCAATCAGCCGCAGCTCGTCTGGGCTGCGCCAGGCGACGAACTCGATGCGCTCGGCCAAGGCCGCGAAGCCGGGCCGCGCCGACATCCAGGCCAAGGGATAGGACACCGATGCCCAGGGCCCGGCCAGACGCAGCAGGGGGCGTCGGCCGGCGGCGCGCAGGTGCGGCGTCAACATCAGCCCGCCCAGCGCGGTCGAGCTGGCCATCAGGAAGCGGCGGCGATCCATGGCATGCACTCCGGTGAGGGGATCAGAAGCGGGCCAGCCAGCTGAGCTGCAGGCTGCGCCCCGGCGCAGGCGGTTCGGCACCGCTCAGGCCTTCGGTGAGGTGTTCGTGGTACTCGCGATCGGCGAGGTTGCGCAGCAGCAGGCGCAGTCGATGCGGTCCGCGCTGCCAGGACAGGCCGGCATCGGCCGTGGCAAAACCGGCCGTCGGGTTCTCGGTGCCTCGCGAGAACTGCCGCGCTACGCGCTCCTGCGCACGGACCGCACGCAGCAGCAGCTCGCCGTCGAGACGACCGCCGAACAGCATCCCCAGACGCCCGTCCCAGCCGACACTCAGCTCGTCGGCCGGCATCTGGAACAGCGGCTCGTCGAGGTCGCGGTTCTCGCCCCGCAGCATGCTGGCTTCCAGACTCAACCAATGACCGGGCTGCAGCTGACGGCGCAGGCTGAGCTCGACGCCTTCGATGCGCACCTGCCCCAGGTTCACCGTCTGCTTGCAGGCATTGGCCTGGGCCGGCGGACAGCCGTTGCTGCCGGGTGCGCCCGAGACATCGACCCCGGTGATGTAGTCGCTGATGCGATTGCGATACAGCGCCAGCCGGTACTCGGTGCCGGCGTGTTCGCCCTTGGCACCGAGCTCGATCTGGGTCGAGAACTCGGGCCGGATCTGCGGGTTGCCAAGATAGTAGTAGCCGTCGGTGCGCGGCGAGGCCTCGAAGCGCTCGCGCATCTCGCCGGCGCGGAAGCCGCGCGACAGGCTCGCATAGGGGTGCAGTGCCGGATGCAGCGGCAGCACCGCGCCCACGCTGCCCGAGAATGCGCTGTCGGCGCGCGCCAGCGACTGCCCCGGAGCGGCGCCGGCGACGGCCGCGGCGCGGCCTTCGACCCGGTCCCAGCGCAGACCCGTCAACAAATGCAGGCGCTCGCCCTGCCAGTCGTCCTGCACGAACAGGCCGCTGGACTCGATGCGGCCGTCAACGAAGGGCGGATTCGGCTGCAGGGCGAAGCTGGGCGGCGCGGCGATCAGCCGCTGCGGGCTTGCTTCCATCTGCCAGTGCTGCAGGCCGAGCAGCAGGCGATGTTCAGGGTTGAGCCAACGGTCGAAACGCAGGTCGCCGCCCCAGGTGTCGAAGCTGACCCGGGTCTGGCTGAGGTCGCGCGGCGCCGCGGCGGCCAAGGGGCCATTGATGCGGCCGAAGATCTGCCGCTGCATGTCCTGCTGGTAAAGGCGCAGGTCCCAGGTCCAGCCATCGTCCGTGGCCGCGCTGCCACTCAAACCGAGTTCGGCCAGTCGGCGCTCCTGCTCGGGCGAGTAGACCGTGGTGCTGGCGACCTGCGGGTGCGGATGCGGTTTGGTCGAGCCGGGATAGGCCACGTTGACATCGCGCTGCGCCTGCAGCGAGAAGCGCGTCTCCAGCGCCTCGGCAAAGCGCTGGCGAAATTGGCCGATCAAGGCCTGGCTGCGGTAGCCGGTATCGGCGACGCGGCCGCGCGGCGCGCGGTAGTCATCCTGATCGAGCGCGGCGCCACCAAGCAGCAATGCCGTGTCGTCGTCGTTCCAGCGGACGAGGCCGGAGCCGCCCCAACCGCGTGCCGCGCTGTCGGCCTGGACGCCGAACTCAGTTTCGGGCGCTTCAACAAAGCCTGCCTGCGGACTCAGCACATTGACCACGCCGCCCAGCGCACCGCTGCCGTACAGCACCGAAGCCGGGCCCTTGATGACCTCCACCCGCTCGGCCAGGCCCAGACCGAGGAACGAGGCGATCGCTCCAGCCGGCTGCGCGGAGTTCAAACGCATGCCGTCGGAGAGCAGCACGATGCTCTCCTTCTTGAGGCCTCGCAGCACCGGGTTCTGCCCCTGCGCGCTGTCGGCATTGACGGCGAGTCCAGCGCGCCCGCGCAGAAGTTCGCCCAGATTCCGGTGGCCGTTGCCGGCGATCGCCTCGCGCCCCGCCACCACCACCGCCACCGGCGTGCCGAGGTCAGCATCGGCGTAACCCTTGGCGCTGACCACGATGGTGTCGAGGCAGCGGGCCTCGCCGGCATCGCAGCGGCCGATGTCGGCCCCCGCCCAGGTCATGGGCGAAACACTGAGACCGAGCGGCAGCAGCACAGAAAGGGCACGCGCCAGCGGGTGCAGGAGGTGTTTCGGGGCACAAGGATGCGTTGACATGGCAGGCTCGGAGCAGGCCTCAAGGGGCGATGTCCCACCTTCCTCTAATGCGACGCATTCGCAAATGACACAGATCAAGCAGACTGCTGGTGCTCGCGATGACAGCCAGTCGCGAGGGACCTGCAGCCATCAGTCCTCGCCGCCCAACTCCTTGAGAGCGCGCAAGGTCTCGGCGCCATAGATCATCGAAGGGCCGGCACCCATGTAGATCGCAAGACCGATCGTTTCGACGATCTCCTCCTTGCTGGCGCCGGCGGCCAGCGCGGCCTTGACGTGGAAGCCGATACAGCCATCGCAGCGCACTGCGATGGCAATGGCGATCGCCAGCAGCTCTTTGGTGCGGGTGTCGAGCGCGCCGGGCTCGAGTGCGGCACGGGCAAGACCGGAGAAGGCCTGCATGGCCTTGGGCGCTTCTGCGCGCAGCGCGCTGATCTGGCGGTTGAGATCGGCCAACAGTTCAGGGAAGGACTCGCTCATGTTTTCTTCTGCCTCGGCTCAAGGGAACCGGCGACAGCCTGGCACTCGCTGGCGAGCGAGGCGCTGACATTGGTCAAGGCAGCGCTCCGGCATCGAGTGCCCCGCAGCTGATCCAGATCAGGGCGCGACTTCAGGCCAGCGCAGCAGCATGCGGCCTCCCTCGCCGGAAGCCCGCCCATGCTGCTCGTCTGCCCTGCCGGCAACCTGTCCGGTCTCACCGCCGCGGTCGACGCCGGCGCCGATGCCGTCTATCTGGGCTTTCGCGACCAGACCAATGCGCGCGCGTTCCCGGGCCTGAACTTCAGCGAGGAAGACCTGCGCGCTGGCGTCGCCTATGCGCACGGGCGTGGCCGCAAGGTCTACATCGCGCTCAACACCTACCCCAGCGCCGCAGGCATGGGCCACTGGCAGGCGGCAGTCGATCGCGCGGCCGAGCTGGGCGCTGACGCCATCATCGCCGCCGATGCCGGCCTGCTCGACTACGCCACGCGCGCCCATCCGAAGCTGGATCGACACCTGTCGGTGCAGGGCTCGGCGACCACCCAGGCGGCACTGCGCTGGTACCACGAACACTTCGGCATCCGCCGCGCGGTACTGCCGCGGGTGCTGTCGGTGCAGCAGGTGGAGCGCGTCTGCGAGCGCTCGCCGGTGCCGCTGGAGGTGTTCGCCTTCGGCAGCCTCTGCATCATGGTCGAGGGCCGCTGCCAGCTCTCCAGCTATGTCACGGGACAGTCGCCCAATCGCCACGGCGTGTGCTCGCCGGCCAGCTTCGTGCGCTGGCAGGACCACGCCGACGGCCGCCGCAGCGTGCGCCTCAACCAGGTGCTGCTCGACGAGTACGCAGAGGGCGAGGCCGCGGGCTATCCGACGGTCTGCAAGGGCCGCTTCGAAGTCGGCGGCGAGGTCTTCCATGCGCTGGAGGAGCCGACCAGCCTCAATACACTGTCGCTGTTGCCGCGGCTGGCGCAGGCCGGCGTGGTGGCGCTGAAGATCGAGGGCCGCCAGCGCGGTCGCGCCTATGTCTCGGCAGTGACCCGGGTCTGGCGCGAGGCCATCGATCGGCTGCGCGTCGATCCTGCAGGCTGGCAGCAGAAGTCCGAATGGGACACCGCCCTGGCGGCCCATGCCGAAGGCCAGCAGACCACGCTCGGCCCCTACCACCGCAGCTGGCACTGACCGACATGCGACTGAGCCTTGGCCCTCCGCAGTACTTCTGGCCGCGCAGCAAGGTGCTGGCCTTCTACGAAGCCAGCCTGGACTGGCCACTGGACGTGGTCTATCTGGGTGAAACCGTGTGCAGCAAGCGCCGCGAACTGCGTCCACGCGACTGGCTCGCGCTCGCGGAAGTGCAGCAGGCGGCCGGCCGCGAGGTCGTCCTTTCATCCCTCGCGCTGATCGAGGCCGAGTCCGAACTGGGCGCGCTGGAATACCTGGCCGCGCAGGGGCACTTCCGGATCGAGGCCAACGACATGTCGGCGGTGCAGATCTGCCGCAAGCGCGATCTGCCCTTCGTCGGTGGGCCCAGCCTCAATGTCTACAACCTCGACAGCCTGCGGCTGCTGCAGAACGACGGATTGTTCAGACTCGTGCTCAATGTCGAGTTCAATCGCGCGCTGCTGGCCGAGCTGCGCGCTGCCGCCGCAGAGCAGGCGCATGCCCTGCCCGAGCTGGAGATGCTCGCCTGGGGCCGGCTGCCGCTGTCGTGGTCGGCGCGCTGCTTCACTGCGCGCGCGCTCGATCTTGCCAAGGACCAGTGCGGCTTCCGCTGCATCGACTATCCCGATGGGCTGCCGCTGGACACCCGCGAAGGCCAGCCCTTCCTGACCCTCAATGGCGTGCAGGTGCAGGGCGCGGAGATCTGCGATCTGCTGCCGGAGCGGGCCGAACTCGAAGCCAGCGGGATCGGGCTGTTGCGCTTGTCGCCGCAGGCCCAGGACATGGGCGCGGTCGTGCACCGCTTCCGGCTGCATCTTTCCGACCGCGGCAGCGTTGCGAGCCGATCGGCCGGCTGCACCGCCGGCTACTGGCACGGCGAGCCCGGCATGCGGGCACTGGGCTGAACGCCATGGGGCCAGCCAGTGTTGGACCGCGACTGGCGTCCACGCGCATGACGGCCAGTCGAGGGTCCTGCCCTCGTGCCCTTCCCTGCGCGAGCTGTCGACTGGATTGCTTGAGGTCCCTGCGATCGAGGGGGTTTCATGGACGGCATCCTCAGCCGTCCCTTCGCCCGGTTCCTTGTGGGGCCGGGCCGATTTTTTTGCCGAGCTGGAGCCGAGGGAGAGCAGCCGTGGACATCAACAAGCGGAGCCACGAACACATGAACGACGCGCTGGAGCTTATTGACACCGCACACAGCGCACTCTTGCGGCTGCAGATGCTTGAGCCCTCGTCAGCCTGCGCGAGCGCACTGTGTGTCCTGTCCGACGAGCGTGATCGCCTGCAGCGCGCCGTGGCGGCCGCTCCGCCCGTCATGTCCGCCTGCGTCGTGCGAGGTGCGCCGCTGTTCGACGTGTAATACCCGGCGGCGTACGGATCGCCCCCTGAAGATCGCGCGTCAGGCGCCAGCCTCGACGCATTGTTCAGGTACGAACTGCAGGCACGGGTGACACCTGTGCCTGCCGCCACGCGCGCCTCGCACTTTCCGCGAGCTTCGCCGCGCGGTTCATCGCAATCCGCAGCGGCAGGGGGATCTGGCTCCAGTCGAGCTGATCGAGCAGATTGCGCGCCAGCAGGCCCAACTCGGTGTCGCCGCTCACGCTCAGTCGGCGCTGGAAGAACAGGGTGTCGGCGTCCTCCAGTCGACTCGTCAGCAGCAGCAGGTCGGTCAGGCTGCCGCGCACCCGCGCTTCGATCGCGTCGTTCGCGCAAAGGGGGTCTATGCGGAGACTGGCGGCCCGGACGCGCACCACGAAACCCAGTTCGAGATCGCTGAGTTCGATCGCCAATACCCGTCCGTCCAATGCGGCGAGATCACCGCGCGCCAGAACAGGAGCCAGGACCTGCGTTGCAGCGCGCTGAAAGGCCTGCGCCAGCGTCGAGGGGGGCAGCCAGCGCAGCAGGGGCGCCCAGGTCCGTGGGGGAGGAAGAAGGCGCAGCAGGGACTGCGGGGCGGGCGCGGACATGCGTGGCGTGCTCGACGGCTGGCGCAGGGTCGCCAGAGTGCGCCCGGGGTCAAGTCCGATGCCCTGATCCAGATCAGCCGCGGGGATATTTTGGCGACGACAGGCGTCTTCGATCAGCAGCTGGATCATCCGCTCGACCGTCGTCGGTGCCAGGCCGAGATGACGCCCGAGCCGATGCGCGCGCTGCTGTACCGCGCGCTCACGCGCGGGATCTCGCAAAGGCAGCTCGCGCAGTTGCTTGACCCGCCCGATCTGCGTCGCGAGGCTGCCGCGAACCGCGGTGAGCACCACCAAAGCATCGTCGACTGCATCCAGGCCAAGACGCAGCGCGGACAACGACAGCACCCTCGGCTCAGTCATCTTCTGATGCTCGTGCCTCGTCTAGGGGGCTTACGACGCACTGCTGCAGTCGGGCCACGGCAGGCTGAACCGCTTCGTCGAAAACGCGCTCGGCTTCCGCTGGATCAAAGTCGGCATGCTTGCGCTTCTTCACGCCATAGTCGGACAGCGTAAGGTGCAAGTCGGGCCGGACCCCGGCCTGCGCCAGGCACGCCGACACGCAGTGCAGCAGGCAGCCGTCGAGAGCGAGGATCCGGCGACCGCTGCGCGCGGTCTTGACCAGCCCCTCTACCCCACCACCCACCCCGGCGATGCAGGACATCTCCGCCGCACCGCAGCGATCGAGACGCAGCGCCAGATGATTTGCCATCTGCGCCGCGCTGGAACAGCCGGAGCAGCTGTATACGAGTGGAGGTTTGGGCGTGTGCATGGGTCAGCTCCGGTGGTCGACTCTTTCAGGCGCATCAGCGCACCGCCAGTTCAGCCGGAGCGCGCAAAGGCCCTGGCTCGCAGGAAGCCTGCCATCGCCATGGCGATGCCAAGCAGGTGCACCGCTCCGAACAGGGCGGCTCCAAACGTGCGCAGCGACTCCACGGGCCCAAAGCCCAGCCCGAGCAGCAGAAGGGCCAAGCTCGCGAGCCCGAATGCCAGCCATTTGCAGCGATCGCTCTGCAGCTGGTGCACGCCCGGCAGACGGCGTCCGCGGCCGATGTGTCGCTGCAGAGCAGACCAGGCCAGGAAAGCGAGAATCTCGATGGCCATCGCGAAGACCAGTAGCGCTAGCCCGGCAAGCCCCCAGATGAGAAGTCCCAGCGGCGGCTCCGTTTGGATCAGGCTGACCGCTGCCGGAATCAGCACGATGGTTGCCAGACAGAAGAAGGCCCGCAGCGGCAGATTGCGACGCCAAGGCGAATGAAGGAGATGCCAGAGATACAGCGCAGCCGTCAGCACCACCGGCAGTGCCAGCGCAGCCGAAGCCAGCGGCAGGTTCGAAGTGCGCAGCGCAATTGCCAGCAGCAAGCAGCAGAGGTTCACCGCCAGCAGGCGCGGCAGGGCGTGCGGTGACCAGCGCGCCAAGCCCTGCAGCATCGGCACGGCAAGGCTGCAGACGCATAGCAGCACGCCAAACACCCAAACCCACAGACCGAGCATTGCGTGTAGATCGACCAGCAGCAGGCGCGCCCCCCCGATGAAGCCGGCGCGTGCAGCGAGCAGCCAGAGGCCCAGGCCGAGGGTCAGCACAAGCCCAAGCAGGCTCACTCGCAGCCCGGAGCGCAGGGCGGGCGGCTGCACGGTGGCGACCGCGCCCCACAGGCCCAGGACGGCTGTCGACAGGCCGGGACCCAACAAGGCCGCGGCGGGCCAGACCGGCGACACGCCGTGAAAATGCAGCAGCAACAGGCCGGTCCCGAGGTTGAGCGCGGCTCCGACGGCTAGGCCCCAGGTCCTGCCCACGCGTCCGCCTCCCGCTGCCGCAGGCAGGAACTGCAGCAGACCACCGACCAGGGCATTGCCGAGCAGGCCCAGCGTGAAGGCGTGGGTCAGCGCCAGCAGGGCCGGCGACCAGCGCGTGGAGAGTGCGCCGGGGTCGGTCACTGCCAGGGCGAAGCCGGCCCCTGCGCCCCAGCCCAGGGCCGCGAAAAGGAAGGCTGCAGGCAGGGCTGGCGGCGGCGCCTGCGCCGGCGCGAGTCGACTCACGCGGCCGCAGGCACATGGATCGCGATCCAGGCCGAACCGTCCGGCTCGACGCGCCCCTCGACCGCGTAGCCCTCCGACCGCAAGCGGTCGATCAGGGGAGCCGGCCAGCACGGGGTGTGCGCTGTCAACCGCCCTCGCGGAAGCGGCCCTGCCAGCGCCTCCAGAACCCGCTGCATTGGCAGTGGCGGCGGCAGATCTCGCAGGTCGAGGTGGAGGGTATGCATGCTGGCATTGGGCCGGCACGCTTCATCAGGCGTCGCTGATCTGGATCAAGCTGGGCGAAACCGAGCCGCCTGTGTAGTCTTCTGGCTTCTGCCCCCAAGGCCTTGCAAACCATGGCTCAGAACGTCCACACAGACTGCAACTCGCTGCTGCTGCGCCAGCTTTCTCCCCTCGCAGGCGGCGCTCAACTCTGGAACACGCCCGCCAGCGAAGCCCTGAGGGAAGCCCACGGCCGACATCGCTTTCTTGAGGCAGGACAGGCTTTGTTCCACGTCGCCACACCGCTGGTGAATCTGTTCCTCGTGGCCAGCGGCTCGCTGAAGTCAGTGGCCTCGGACGAGGACGGTAACGACCAGGTCATGGGCTTCCACTTCCCCGGCGAGATCCTGGGCATGGACGCGCTCGGTCACGACATCCACCGCGTGACCGCCATCGCTCTGGAGGACACCGAGATCTGCGAGATCAACTCGCAGCGTTTGCGAACCGGAGCCCGCAGCACGCTTCCGGCAAGCCAAGGGTTCTTTCGTGTGCTGGGCAGAAGCATGGGACGCGACCAAGATCACCTGGAGCTGCTGGGCCGCAGACAGGCCCTCGAGCGCCTGAGCGTGTTCCTGCACCTGCTCGCCGAACGGCGGCAGCGGCTCGGCCTGCCGCACGAGCACTTCCGACTGTCGATGAGCCGCCAGGACATCGCCAGCTATCTGGGCCTGGTCATCGAAACCGTCAGCCGCTGCTTCACCGTGCTTCAGGAGGAAGGGGTCATCCACGTGAATGGCCGCGATCTTCATATCCTGCAGCCTGCGCGGCTTGGCCTCGCGCCGGCGAAGTGCGGCTTGCCGGATTTGGACCGAAGACGTCGCTGAGCACAGGTTGACCGGCGGCACCCGCGCACGATCTCGAGCGGCTGCTGCTCACCATTCGGTGACTGGAGGATCAACCCGGCCGGGACCACCGTGTAAACCGCAAGAACACGAAGAAGATGGGCTGGCTGCTCAGGGGCGGTTCGCGGGGGTTTGATCGCACGATTCTCATAGTCATGCCGAACCTTCCTCGACTCGAGTCCATGGCCGGCGACCCTCTTCAGAAGGATCCACTGAAGGCGGGGCATCGAGTCACCGCATAAGCGGTTGAGCACGAGCTGCAGCGGCAGTTTGGGCTCACCCTGAGCGAAGTCCACCGATGCCCTGCGAGCGGCGGCGTGAACGATCGCCGCTTCTGGACGTGGACGTTGTGGGAGACCCTTGCGCTACGCTCGGCGGTGCACGGTGAGTCGTTCACACAGGCGACTACTCCTTCTGTGTGTGGCTCAGCACAGTACGAAACGCCCAATGTCAGCAGAGGGCCCAACTCTCCGACTGACAAGCCTATGCCGGATCGGCATGCCACGGCGCCTCTGCCAATCCTTTGGGTGGCGAAGACCTACGCTGCCGCAAACCCGATCGAGCTCGTCTCTCCTATGTGGACGCGAGGAGACGTCGCAGTTTCAGTCCGACTTCCCCACATACTGCATAAGATCACCCGGCTGACACCCGAAGTACGCGCAGAGCTTGTCGATGACGTCCGAGCCGACGTTGGTACCAGGCTGGTTGACCATCTTGGACAGCGTGGCTCGATGCACGCCGCTGCCTTGGGACACCTCGATCATGCTGATCGAGCGCCGCTCCTTGAACGACTTGTCGGCAATCAGCTCGGCGAGCCGGAAGCGGATCATCCTGAACGGACCCCAAATTACGTCGACGATGCGCGACATTTGACATTGACGAGCGACGGTTGGCGCGCATAATGCGCAACAGGTGTCGAGTATCCGCGACACCTGTCGTCTACCAACGAAAGGAGTCGCCGCGTGCAAACCTACCTGACCACAGAGCAGCTGGCTAGCCTGATCCACTACGACGTCCGCACGATCCGCGATCGGCTCAAGGACAGCGTGCTGCTTGAGGGCGTGCACTACATCCGCCCCTTCGGCGGCCGCAAGCTGCTTTTTATCCGCGAGACCATCGAGCGCGACATCGCCCACTTCTCGATGGGGCGCGGCCCGATCATCCCGATGGCCAACGGCGGCGTCGCCCATGGCTAAGGTCCGGGTACGGCCGGAGACTGGCACCCTGTACCTGGACTTCCAGTTCCAGGGGGTACGCTGCCGCGAGCAGACCGCGCTTTCGGATACGCCCAGCAACCGGCGTGTGGTCGAGGCGCTGGCCAAGCGTGTGGAGCGGGAGATCACCAAGGGCAGCTTCGACTACGCGCGCTTCTTTCCGAACAGCCCGCGCGCGAAGCGCCTGTCCGCGGGGGACGACTTCGACGACGCGGTCGGAGCCAAGCCAGCTGCCCCCACCTTCAGCGAGTTCTCGGAAGTGTGGGTGACGGAAAGCTCGCCGCGGTGGCGCAGTCGGTATGCGGCCTACGTGCGCACCACGCTGGACCGCATCCTGTTGCCGGCGCTTGGGGATCTGCCGCTGGACAAGATCGGTCGCGGCGAACTGCTGGGGTTCCAGGCCCAGATCTCGAAGCGCAGTGGGCGTGGCGGCCAGACGATCTCAGCCAAGCGCATCAACAAGCTGATGATGCTCGCCAAGTCGATCCTCAACGAGGGCTGCGATCGCCACGGCCTCACCTCCGCCGCTCGCACGCTCAAGCCGCTGAAGCAGAAGCGGACCGAGGTGATGCCCTTCACGCTGGAGGAGGTGCAGCTGCTGATCGCCCGGGTACGGGAAGACTATCGACCCTACCTGACGGTGCGGCTTCTCACCGGGCTGCGCACTGGCGAGGCCGATGGCCTGCAGTGGCAGGACGTGGACTTCGAGCAAGACTGCTTCCAGGTGGTGCGCACGCATTCCCGCGAGGGCGACGGCGAGCCTAAAACGCAGTCGTCGATCCGGACGGTGCCGATGGTGGCCCAGGTGCGCGAGGCCTTTCTCAAGCAGAAGGCCCATGCGGTGCCGGGCTGCGAATGGGTCTTCCACAGCCGGCAGGGCAACCCGATCGACGCGGTGAACTTCACCAACCGCATCTGGTACCCGCTGCTCCGCAACCTCGGCCTGAAGGTCAGACCGCCGTACCACATGCGCCACACCGCAGCGACCTTGATGCTGGCCGCCGGCGAAAACCCGGAGTGGGTCGCGAGCATCCTAGGCCACTCGACGACGGAGATGCTGTTCCGGGTGTACTCGCGCTTTGTGCCGAACCTCACGCGGAACGACGGGATGGCCTTCGCGGGACTGATGCACGCACGGCTCGACCCGAAGCCGCCCCTAAAAAGCGCCACGGCGGAGCCGACGGTTGTAGCGATCGCGAGCGCGGCGACGGCTGATCTCACATCCGCCCTGCGCGCCCTGCAGTCGCTCACGCCCGAGCAACTTGCCGCCGTAATGGCGCTGATCCCTCATCAGGACTGATGGATTCATGGAGGAACCCATGTTCGACACCACGCTTGATCCGCCGACCACCCATCGTTTCGACTGCAGCATCGAGCCTGAATCCCGCGAGCTCCATGCCTCGGGCCGCCGCTGGCGCATCCATGGCGCGAACGGCACCCTCACCGCGTGGACCTGGCTGCCCCTGAATGCCCCCAAGGGGCCTGAGGTGATCAAGGGGACCGCAGTCACCTTGCCCATCCAGCGCGACGAAGTGGAGCACCTGCTCGTGGCTTTCCAGCGGGATAACCTGATGCCCCTGAGCAAGGTCGTGGGGGAACAGATGTGCCCCCTGCGCGGCGTGGTGGAGCAGACCACCGCACTGGTGGACGGCCTGCAGATCATGGAGTTGCGCAGGTTCGTGAGTGACGCCCTGCTGCAACCTCTGGCGCGCGAATTCTTCTGGCGCGTGCCAGCCTCCCGGGGCCATCACCACAGCTATCCCGGGGGCCTGGCCAAGCACTCTCTGGAGGTTGCGACGATGCTGGCGAGCTCCCACGGACTGCCTCCTGATGATCGTGAGCTGGGCATCGCGTTTGCCTTGCTTCACGACTACGGAAAGATCCAGGGGGCCAACGGCTCGCAGCGCATGCATGTACACCACGAACAGGCCGGATTGAGACTGCTGGCGCCGCTGCTGGCTGAGCTGATTGCCTTCTCGCCAGACCTCGGACTGAAAATGCAGGAGCTCCTGGGCGGGCCGCGTGCGCCACGCGACACGCCCTACCCACTGGCAATCGGCAAGGTGGTCAGGGCACTCGACCAGCTCAGCTGCGAGGCGGAGCGCCGGACTATGGATGTCTTCTGATGCGTCTCATCCGGTGAGCACGACGCGGATCAGGCTTCGCCCTCCTCAACCAGCGCCAGAAGGACATAGACCATGAGCACGCCGAACGAGCGTAGTCGCGCACTTGTTTGGGCAGGCGGATTCCTGATCGAGATTGCCCGTGATCAACGTCTTCCTCTTGAAGTGAGGCAGCGCGCGGTCTCCATCGCTCGGCACTTTCCTACGGTCGAGCTGGTTGCAGGCACCAGCCGCCGTCTGTCGTCACCGCAGCAGACGGACAGCTCAGTCGATGCCCGCTTCGATCCGGCATGGCTGCAGGATCTCGAACATGGCCCCCTTACGGAGGCTACGCGCCTTGCATGGCCAACAGAGCCCGAGGACGAAGCTCCCATCCTTGATGATCCTGCCTGAGCCTCAAGCCAGCCCCGCCCAATTCTCCAGGAGTCTGCGCCACGATCCCTGATCAACCGGCTCGCACTGGGAGCGGGTCTGACGTCCGATAGTCATGGGAGAGGAAGGCCGGACGATACGTCCGTCCGGCGCTCAGCTACACGCGTTGCGCGCGACCTCCCAGCCGGCGTCACATGGGCGCAGACTCCAAGGGCAATTGAGCCTGCCACGTGAGCTTGGTCAGAACCATCTCTGCACCCATCGGCGTGAGCAATCCCTGCACTTCCGCGTTGGCGCGGTAGAGCTCGATGGCAGTGTCGCGATTGAGATCCGGGGCGGGCATAGGTTTGCCCCCGTTGACGGTGATGGCAACCCTTGCATCCGGCAGGTCCTCAATACCGATCACGTGTCCGACCACCCGCGCTGCGGGTCGCTCCTCCCTTGCTATTGCCAAGAACGCTTCGCCCGTTGGCGCCTTGATAGGCATCTGAACAGACGAGATCTCAAGCGGGGACGTTGAGCCTTCGACGAGTTGCGACGGAAGGGGTGCCGTTGCGTCGGCTGCCGCAAGCTCCTGCAGGGGCTTGATCACAACGGAAAGCTCGACTTTGCCTCCGTTCGCCTCGATATCGCGGAGACACTTCAGCACTTCGAACTCTGCGTTGGAGATATCGAGCTTGCGAAGCGACGCCACCGTGCCCCGCTTCGCGAGCTCTTCCAGCTTCTGGATGGACCTGTCCAGCAGCCTACGGGCATCAGAGACGATCTGATTCAGATCGACTTCGATTCCATCCGAGCAATCGGGCGTCATCTCGAAGGCATAGCAGTGCTGCAGACCCAGGATCTTGCCGCACACCCAGCGCCCGGCGAAGATCCGGGGAAACTTGGCTGCGAAGTCCTGCGTATTGCCTAGCAAGACCGGAGATTCTTCGAGGGCCACGTTGCCCACCATCCGAATGCTCTCGGATCGAATGACGACTTCGATCCACCCGGCGCCTCGTTCTTCCGAGTGGGGCACAAGGGGGGCGGTCTTTTCTGCGGGAAGTTGAGTACTGCGGAGGTTGCGCTTCTTGCTGCTCATTGGGTCGGCTCCTTCACGAACGCTCCTCGCACAAGCGCGGGAGGCGACACCTATTCAACAGCACGGATTTGCGCCCCACTTACGGATACCCCCCCGAAATCGGGGAGATATCTGGAAGAAAGCCCTCGGCGCCAGGACGAGAAGCGCCCAAGCCGCGCCCGACGGCATCGTGGCGCGGGCTATCGATCGACCCGCCCGCTGAAGCGGACCTCCACGGCCTTTCAGCGAATTAAGGAAGCTCGCCCACGCGCACATCGCACGACACCGCGTGCGACACCCACGCGACCGCAAGCGCCCAGCGCACCGCATTGGCTAGACCGTAGGCTGTCTGACCATCGCGACCGCGCAGGGAGAGGTGGCAGGGAGGGCCTTCCTCTTCCACCTCGACACGCAGGTCCAGCTCTTGGGCCAGACGCGTCAATGCCTCAATAGCCTCCTCGTCGACCAGCAGGATCGCCGTACCGCTGCGACGGTAGAGCGCTCGACGGGCCCATTCCCTGGCGATACGCAGCAGACCATCGTCGCGTGCTTCGATCCGTTGCTCCAGACGCCGCCAAACTGAAGAAGCGCGGGGCGGACACAGCGTGTCCTGCCCGACCCGGAAGCGACGCCCGACCCGAAGCTCAAGTTCCTTCGCGGCTGACAGAATCTGGCGCCACTGCCCCGGGCTCATCCAGCGCGTTGGCGAGGCGAAGTCATCCACCTCACCAGCCGCGAACGACTCAAGGGCCCAACCAACACTGCGCCAGTCCAGCTCTCCGTCTAGGCTGGTGAGGCGGGGCGGAGGTGGAAGATCCACCGCGGGCCATGATGTGGGTTCGATTTGGCTGAGCGACATCAACCCGCGCCTCCCTTCCGCCCCCGCCCAACTGTCAGCACCCTCGAGCTTCCGCACCCATCGGGCATGCACGCCGGCGACTGAGCGACCGGCGACGGCGGCAGCCTCCCGGAGGCTGAGCTCAGTCCCCAGTTCACGTGGCTCAGCCAGGTAGACAAGCGGGTCGCCGAGGTATGAAGCGATCGACGTACTGATCGACGCGTGTCCACTGATGCGAAGTACGCGGGCCACATCGAGCGTGCGAGGTGTGCCCAGCGCTCGTAGGTGCAGATGTCTGAGCTGCAGGCGGCGCTTGCGCAGGTGGTAGACCCGCGCCCTCCCGTCTTGGGTGGCCCAACGAATGAGATCACCGATACGCTGGGTCAGCGCATCCAGCTGAAACCGCGTCCCGAGGGGTTCTCGCGGAATCTGGAGGAGAGGAACGCTTGCAGGCTCGGAGACCCCGACCATGCGCTGCAGGTCAAGGAACCACCGTTGTAAAACGTCGCGATGGCGATGCCAGATCTCACCCTCGAGCGGCACGAACCCCTCCGAGGTTCGAGTCTTCACTCTCGCATATCGACCACGCGTCCTCAGGCGGACATAGTCGCCCGATGGGTGCAGATACACGTCCGCCAAGGTCAGCCCCTCGGCGGAACCTGGCCGCACCCCGGAGGCCTCGAGCACGAGCGCAAAGGCGAGCCTGGTGCGCCTGAGCGCATGCTCCATAAAGGACGGCTCGGGATCGTCGGACTCCACGTCTTTGAACAGCGCGGTAAAAACGCGCTCTGCTTCGGCGTCCGTGATCAGCGCAGGATCCGAGGGTGGCAGCGTTTCTCCCGCTGCCGCAAAGAGCATCCCCCAATCGGGTGGGCAGACATGGATGTGCTCCTGCAGGTACGCAAGAAAGCGCCGAACCTCCTTGAGGACGTCGACGCGGTCGCCCGCACCCGGATCGCGCAAATAGGGCAGCAAAGCCGCCATCCAGTCATTCGCCTCCAATCGATCAAGACGCTGCTCCTCGCCCAACTGCTTGAGTGCACGACTGACGCGATTGACGATCTTGTAAGCGGTGCTGATCGCAAGTCCTCCCCCCACATTCCGCCGTTCCGGCTCGAGAAGCGCCTGCGCATAGGCAAGCAGCGATCGCCGCAGGGTCGGCGAGGAGTCCAGCGTGGATACGACACTCTGCAGCGCACGCAAGAGCGCCGGTCGTCGACCTCGGAGAGGTGGCGCGGGCAGACCACCGATGTCTCCCACGTATCTTGGGTTGAGCAGCTGAAGGGTTGCGTGGGTGTTGGGGTGCCACGACTTCCGGGGCGTTGCGTCGAGCGCCTCCTCCGACGGGTCTTCAGAGGACTCGGGCACCTCCTCTCGAACAGCCGCGCTCTTTTCAACCGTGATTCCGTCCGAAGCACTGGCCGCTCGCACCGCCGTGACCGTGGCGGCCATGACTTCCCGCCGCATGAGCGCTCTTGCTGGGCCTTCCAGTTCAACCTCGCCCGCAAGCAGCAACCCGGTCTGGACTCTGTCGAGCAAGGCCTTGCGATCCATCGCCGATTCGCGGGGAAGGATTTCGCCTAACAGCCGGCCCAGCGACACCTGGCGCTGCTCGGTTGACTGCTTCAGAGCTTCGGCAAGATCCGGCCGTGCCCGAAGCCGGGCGACCAGCAGCGCTGGCAGGCCCGAGAGCACAACATGCCCCTCGCCCCATGGCACGCGCAGAATCTCGCCGAGGTTCCGTGATCTCTGGGCAGCCGCGGCCTGCGTCGCGATTGCATGCGCATCTTCCAACCGACGATATGGGGTGCAGGAGGCGATCGCCAGAGCAGTTGTCGACAGGAGCCGACGTGTTCCCTCAAGCCCTTCAAGCGCTGCGCTCGTCGCAAGCGTCTTCGGCAAACCCTCACGCAGGCGCTGAACAGCCAGCGTTGCGACGCCCAGGATTGGCACGAAGGGGCTGGGCGAGAATTGAGGGACTGGGGCAGGCAGCTTTGGCAGCGTGGCTTGGATCAGACCCTGTTTGCGCGCCCGTGCAAGGATCTTGCCGAGAACACGCCTTGCGAGCGCTCGCTCATCGCGGCTGCTTATCGCTTCAACAGCGGCCTCGACGAACCTCGCACCCAGTCGGACGGGACGTGCTGCAGGAGTATCGACTTTTGAGATCAGCGTGGCATCGCCATCATGGATCGAGAGGTCCAAGCCCAGTTTGGCCCCACTAACCGCTCGTTGTAGCTGCGCGAGGATGCTGGGAAGTCGGGCGTCATCGCGGTCCGAGAGCCTCGCCTCGAGCTTTGCCTGCGCCTCGCGGCAGTCCTTGAGGTGCTGCTGCACATGGGCGCTGAAATCGAGCAGCAGAGGCCCATCCCAGTGCCTGAAGTTTCGATCCGATGCGCCGCCACCGTCCCAGCCTGAAGCCACGAGCCATTCGTCGATCAAGTCGGCAAGCTCCCTCGTCAGCGCTGTAGCTGGCCGGGGAGAGGCCGTCGAGGTCGCGTGCATCGGGTGCGCCAGCCAGCCGAACTGGAAGTGGCGAAGCTCAGGATGCACACCGCGGGTACCCAGCCACTGGCACAGCATGTGCCGGTGGACATTCCTGCAGCTTTGCCAAAAATCGGGAAGCTGCCTCAAGAGGTTGGACACCTCCAGGCTGTGCCAACCGCCAACGTCAGCGGGGGCATCAAAGAGCGGTCTTTCCCCCGCCAGAACCTCCAGCGCGCCCCGCCTGAAACGACGGAGATCAGGCGAGGACGCGATCCGCTGGAGCTCTCGAACGTAGCTTTCGAGCGCTCCTTGGAAGCGCCAACCTGTGCTGGCGATTCGGGTGTGATGAGCGGGGTCGGACTGCTTGTCCGAGAGCACGACCAGCGCATGACTCGGCGCGAATTGCGACAGCTTCAGTGCTGCCAGGGCGGCGACCGGCCGATGACCCGTCGCCAGCATCAAATGCATCGCAAGAGCGTCCCGACGCGCCCTCATTTCAGTGACGAATGTGCGCGTGCCTGGGCGGCCACGGCCACGATCTCCCTTCGCACCAACCAGCCTCCAAGCGCCCTCCAACGGGCGCCCCGTAGGACGCGCGCGGGAGCCTGCGAAAAGATCCTGACCCAGCCCCCTCCAGCGTAGGCCCGGCCGCGCACCAGTCACGCTCTCGGTGTAGAGACACAGCCGCTCCGCGAAGCTGCGTACATCGAACGCCATGTAGTACGTGGGAGCATGGCCCACGCCGAACGAGTCGCCCAGCGCGATCTGCGCAACATCCGTCCCTTGGTCGCTGGCGATATGCGCAGCGAGCCGCCGCCTCAATGTTGCAGCGGTGATGTTTAGAGGGTTGCCGACTTTGCTGAGTGCCGCACTGACTGGCCGAGGCTGGTCCTGTGTTTGAAGCCAACCCTCTGGACGCGGTCCGTTGTTGCGATCCGTGTGCGCTTGCCTCGATCGCTGCCATCGCAGGCCGACCCCAATCTCCAAGACAGCGCGGCTCAATGGAAAGGCAACGAAGCCACATGCCGTCTGCCAGCGTGAGTCACCAGCTTTCGGCTCGAAAGCCTCTGGCGGTCGCAGGTCTGGCCGGATCAAGGCCCGCAGGCGAGCATCGATGCGTGGCGTCGCACACCCACCCAAGTCAGCACGTGCCCAGATCAGGCTGCGCGCCTCGGCGTCCGACAACCCTGCTTCAATGGCGAGCAGCACCAGCAGATGGGCCTCGACGAGCTCCGCGTCACCTGCAGCCAACACGTGCCGCGCAGCCTCCACAAGCCTTCGCCATTCCCCCTGCACCAGGTGGGCGGGGCAGATATTGTCCGTAGGCCGCAGCAGAGAGGAGCTGCTGCGACGGTACAATTCCCTGCCCCACGCTGCTAGCTGGAGTTCGGCCTGCTTGTCAGGCGAATGGAGGTAGACCTCGGCGTCCACGTCGAAGATGGCCCGATCCTCTGATTCGTCCTCGTCCTCCTCCGGTGCCAGGTGCAGCAGACCCTCAGACAGCGCGCGAGTCTCTTCCGCGTCCTCCTCATCCCCTTCTTCTGCGGTGTCGTCCCCAGCAGCAAGGATGAGTTCGCACTTCCTGCCAAGCGCCTCCACCCAGAGATCATCAAAACTCTTGACCCCCACCATTCGTGGATGCGCGTCAGCGTCAGCGCCTGCATTCTCGACCGCTGCGAGTCGAAATCGCATGCGAACGATCAGTTCTTCAAGCCCGGCACAGTCGCCGATGGCCGCGGCAAGCGGACCACGGTCGGACGCGCGGAAGGAGCCACGCAGGTTGCTCGCAAGCCGGGCGATGTGCTCCGCCATATCGCCGCGCAGGATGAGCTCAAGAAGCAGCCACAAGAGCGTGTGCACCCCCCTGGATCGCCGCCCGGGGCCGCTGGCCGCGCCGATCAGGGTTTCCGCAAGCTTGTAGCGGTCAAAGGTGTGCTCGAGCGTGAGTTTGTCCCCGGAGAAGTCTTGTCTAACGAGTGCTGCGAGATGCTCAGCCCTGTATCGACTGACGGCGGTGAAACAGTGTGCGTCGGCAGGAGGATGGGCGAGGATGGTTCGGAGGGCAGCTGCGAGATTCGGCGTCCAGGAGAGGGTCGGCACCAGCAAGCCGGCCAGCTTTCGTGGCAGCCGCACCTCGTGCTGGCTGCGGCGCCCGCGGTCTGCAGGATCAGCTGTGGCAGTCATGCCGCACTCTGCACCTGCGGCAAGCCTCTCCACGGCTTGTGCGATCGCCCGCCCCTGCCCCCTTGTTCTTCGTCGCTCCACTTCTGCGACCTGTCGATGGGATGTCGTAGGCCGCGGGGTTCTTGAACCCCGCTCTGCCATGGGCTCCCGGAAAACACGCCCCGCCGTCCGCGAAGCCTTCGCCGCTCTGGACTTCGACGTGGACGGACAGACGCATCAGGGTTGCCGCTGGTGGGGCGTGTCTTCGATCGCCCCAGCAGCACGACAGGGGCGTACAGGGTCCCGTTCTCCGGCAAAGCATCGGAGCGGTTTCGCTTGCAGGACTCTGCGTGGATCCACCGGGTGGAGTCAGTTGGGTATTCGTGATGCATGGCTTTCCGGGCAGTCAGGCGCAGCGGGGCAGTCGCCCGGCACCTACACACCCATGGGCAACGGTCTCCACTCTAGGAGGTCGACAGTCGCTCCACTTTCCGAATACCCCCCAATTTCGGGCGGATTTCTGGAGGTCGAGACATGCTCGGATCTGATTCACCCCACCCTGACCTTGCTCTCTGGTTGGGGCTGCGGGCCGCTGACTCCAGCACGGGCAGCGGCTTGGGTCAGTGTCGACTCGGGCGGTGAAGTCGCTGCACCGACGCGACGATGGCCCGCGGTCGCGTCTCCACGCCATCAGGCCTTACCGAGCGCACGCGCTCGGCAAGTTCGACTACGGACGCACCGTCTCCTGCCACGGTCGCCAGAAGGCATGCCTTCGTGTGACCCGCCTCCACCCGGCCCTACAGCCAGCTACTGGGAAAGTCCGGTGGCGGGCGCGCCACACATAACGGCTGAACATCGCCGCGAATCCAACCGGGCTGATGCGTGGTCTAGGTTGGACGCGTCTAGTCCAGCCGGGCGTCGAAGCAAGGGCGAGTGGGCCGGGCAGGCCAGAAGCGCGTCTCAGTGGGAATCCGCCTTTACTCTCTCCCGTGCCGCAGGCTGTGACGCGGAAATCCCAGCAACTGATCGTCCTAAAGCGGTTTAGCTCGGCGTTCGTCCTCCTGATACTGAACGAGCACGCCGAATTTAACCGCTTGTTCTGTTGGCCTTTTTGTACCTCGGAACACAAATCTAGATCCGGTGAAGCCAGACTGCATGATCTTCAACCTGTGGCTTCCGAAGCCATTGGTCGGGGGTTCGAATCCCTCCAGGCGCGCCATCGCTTCGCGATGACTTCCCTGTCGTGATTCCCGGCCCGCCCGCCTCATGGCGCTCGGGCGTTCGCTCGCTGCGCGCGCCAGTGGCGCGCGAGCGCAGCAGCTCACCCCTCCAGCCGCGCCCTGTCCACTGCGCCAAAACTCCCCTGTCGTGAAGCGAGTGTGTTGCGCTCTTCAGTGAACGAGCTATGTATGGCTTCGCGAGGTGCTCGCAAGCAATCGACTCGCTACCGCTCGCAGCGACCTCTGCCGACGGCCCCGTGTGTGCATGCGGGAGGCCTTAGGCCTCTTGTCCTCGTTGCTGCCGCTGCACCCACTCGAACACGGCCCGCTCCTGCGCACGCGTCTCCACAGCGCCCGGCCTTACCGAGCGCACACGCTCGATAAGGACTTCTGCGGACGCACTGTCTCCTGCAGCGATCGCCAGACGGCATGCAATCGATCCGGCACGCCCCAAGCCGCCCTTGCAGTGCAGGACCACACCGTGACCCTGATCGAGCGATGCCAGCAGCGCCGGCTCGATGGCGGACCACTGTGCTTCCCATTGCTCATCCGGAACCGAGCCGTCCTGTATGGGTGCGTGATGCCAGGCCAGACCCAAGGCCGCGCATGCGCTCGGCAGCTCCTGCACTTCGAGCGCCTCGATCTCCCAGGGCTCGATCAGGGTGACGACGTGCTTCGCACCCCATTCGCGGATGCGTTCCAGATCGGTGCGCAGGTCGCGATCCCAGGCACCCGTGATTGCATCCGACTGCTTCTTGCCGGGGCAGAAGGTGATGCCGATGCGGCCGGGCATCGTTCCAGGTTCGAGGCTTGCGATGGTCAGAGGATGGGTTTCGCTGGTGCGAGCCGGGCCCGAGTGCTTTGACGCGGGTGGTGCAGCATGGTCGAGCAATCGATCCACCACGCCGTCCAGCAAGGTCGGGCCACGCAGGCCCTGCACCCAGCGCTGCGGGAGCCCGAAGCGACCGAAGCGCAGCCCGGCGAGACCACCGACCACGGCCGCTGTGGTGTCGGTGTCGTTGCCCAGGCGGATGGCAGCGCGCACGGCGGCTTCGAAGTTCTCTGCAGCGTCCAGGCAGCGCTTGGCCGACCAAAGCGTATCCAGCACATAGCCCGTGCCGCGGGCAGCCGCTGCGTTGGCAGGATCGAGGATGCGTGCAAGCTCATCCTCCCACTCGGGAGACACCAGTTCGCGCAGACGCTGGACGCCCCAGTCCCACGCGTCGCTGCGAGCCTCAAGTTCGGCGCGTCCCCACAGGCAGAGCAGCGCGCAGCACAGCTGCGAGCGCAGATGGCCGTGCGTGGGCAAGGACTGCCGCATGGCCAACGCGACCAGCTCCTCGTCGCTGCCGCGATGCCAAAGCGTCACTGGCAGCACCCGCATCAGCGCACCATTGCCGTTCTCGCGCTCGCCACTAGGGCCAGAGCGCTCGGCAGGCGTGCCGCGCCGCAGTGCACTCAGGGCGTTCGAGGTCTGGATGCCGATGTCGAAGACGCGCCCATCGACCGCGCAATAGCCCTCGTCGACCCAGCGCAGCAGGCCTTGGGCGAAGTGATCCAGATCCAGCCCATCGCGCTCCAGCAGCGAATGCAGAAGTACGAGCGCCTGCGCGCCGTCATCCGACCAGGTTCCGGGCGGCGTGCCGATATGCGCACGATGGAAGTCCGGCGGCGGCATGAACTCGATCTCATGCGCCTCGGGGATCGCCTGCGGCAGATGGAACTCGTAGGGGACGCCCAGGGCATCGCCGATCAGCAGGCCGTACAGGCCACCGGCGAGGCGGTCGCGGCGGATGAAGTTTGTTGAGGTCTTCATGTGTTAACCCTCACAGCCCTCGCGCCGTCCGCGCCCGCACCTCGTCCAGGGTCCACTCGCGGGTGAGCGTGCCGTTCTCCCATACCGTCTCCATCGCATGCGCCCAGCCAGCGGGCAGGGCCATGTCCTCGATGCGCTCGATCTCGTTCGGCACCGGCACGGTCTTCCAGCTGCCGAACTCCGCGTGGCGGATCAGGGTGAGGCGGCCGCGCTTCGACTGCTTGCCGGGGTCGGTGATCGGGTCCTTGTAGACATCGATCCACTCGCCGTTGACGCGTGCGGCCGAGCACTTGAGCGCGAACTTCTGGGTGTCGCGGTTAAGCTTCTGCAGCAGGCCACCGCCCATGCCGAAGGCGACGTTGTCGGCGCTGTAGCCGGCTAGCGTGAAGCGCTCCAGGATCTGCTTCAGGCTGACCGGGTCAATGCCGTCGCCCTGGATCACCCGCACCGTGTTCAGCACTTTGTAGCCTTTACTGTTGACCGTGTGGCCGAAGGCTTCGTCGAGCGCCTGCAGGCAGCTCAGCACCATCTCGACCGGGTCGCCCGAGTCAGGGCGGATCACCACTGTGGCGCCGCTGTCGATGACCTCCTGGCGCAGGGTCTGGCCCCAGTGCTCGCGGATCGCGCGGTGGATGTCGTAGCTGTCCGAGACCACGGCGACGATGCCGCCGGGCTTGGCGAACTGCTTCAGCATGTTGCGGTAGGCATCGACCTCGCGCTCGCGACCCCAGCTGGTGATCGTGCTGTGCTCGGCGGCGGGGATGCTGAAGCCGGCCATGTCGGCGCCGTACCAGGCGCGCGCGGCCATCAGCGCCGACACCGTGTCGGTGCCGAGGAAGTTCACCAGATGGGCAAGGCCGCCGAGCCCCGCGCTCTCGGTGCTCGATACGCCGCGCGCGCCGAAGTCGTGCAGCTTGAAGGGCAGCTGGCCCTCGGGATCGTCGCTGGTCCGCTGCAGGTAGTCGCGGATCGTCTGCTTGGCCTGCCAGCTGATGGTGGCCACCGTGACCGGGTACCACAGGCGCAGCAGCAGGGTCTCCATGTAGCTCGGCAGCCAGAAGGCGTCCGGGTCGGTCGACTCGATCGTCACCAGCGCCTGGTGGATCGGCACCACATGACCCTCGGGCACGGCGCGGATGCGCAGCGGCAGGCGGCCGCCGTGGACATCGACGATCCGCCGCCAGCCGGCCTCGTTGAAGGGCTCGCCGTGGGCGGCGAAGACATCGCGCGCCTCATCGACATCGGCATGGGTGATCGGCGCACTGAAGTACGCCTTGAGGATCGCCTGCAGGCCGAAGAACAGCACGTGTTCATGCGTGCCGCCGCGGCTCTCGACGTAGAAGAAGCTGGCGTCGGTGCCCGGCGGGTACTGCAGCCAGTGGCTGGCCTTGTAGCTGTCGGTGTTGAGGATCAGGTTGTCGAACGGATGACGGATGTTCATGACGTGAAACTCCTTCGCGTCGGATGCCGGTGGTCTGTCCGCCGGCGGTGGGGATGGGGGTGTCGGCTTGTGTGTTTCGGTGCGGATGCGCGCGTTGGCTCGTGCGCGTGGGTGGTCCCGAAGTCGCGAATGGTCTGGCGAGCTTCGGAGAAGCGGATCGTCATAGGGTGGGCCCTGGCCCACCATGAGCTCGATGCTTGCGTGTTCTCATCGGAATCGGAGGCTTTGGCTCACAGGTGACCGGGGCGGTGTTGGGGCCACGGTGGGCCAGGGCCCACCCTATGGGTTCGCGCGCATCCAATGTTCCGGCGCCCGGATCGGTGTGGTGGGCGTCGTCGGACGGCGCCAAGCCCATGGCACTCACCCGCGGCCGATGAAGTATTCGAGGATGTGCAGATGGTCCTCGAACAGGCGCGGGCCCATCTCCAGCGCCTCGGCCACCGGGAACCAGCGCGCCTTGTCGGCGTCGTCGCTGCCGCGCACGGCGGGCAGCTCGCCTTGCGGGAACTCGAAGTGGAAGGCATGGGTGATGGTGCGGCCGCGCAGCGAGCGATCCGGGTGGTCGAAGACATGGCTGCCCTTGAGCGAGCCGCGCAGCACCGGCGCCGGCAGCTTGAGTCGGGTCTCTTCGCGCAGCTCGCGAATGCAGCCATCGAGCAAGGCCTCGTCCTGGCGGATGAAACCGCCCGGCAGCGCCCACAGACCCTTGCCCGGCGCGCTGCGGCGGCGGATCAGCAGCACATGGCCCGAATGCACCACCACCGCATCCGTGGTGACGAAGGTCGGCGCGTAGGGTGCAGCAATCCAGGCCGCGCGGTAGTCGCGCAGGAAGCGGTACTCCTCGACCAGCTCGGCATGTGCCGGGTCGTGTTTTCGGAAGGCATCGAGCATGGCGAACACCGGCTCGGGTACGTTCGCGCGCACCAGCATCAGGCTGCCGTAGTCGCCGGGTCCGGTCTCGAACAGGTGGCGGCGCAGGTCGGTGGCCGAGAGTGTCTCGGTGTGGCCGACATCGACCAGCCGCCACTGCGGGAACTCGTCGAGGTAGTAGCTGCTGGCGTCCTTGCGCTGGCCGATCAGGCCGATGCGCGCATCCGCCGGGCCGCCGTCGGCGCGAATCGCCTCGGCGACGGTGCGCTGCACGGCGGCGATCCACTGCGCCTCGTTGTAGAGGTGGTCACGCAGGGGGCGCACGAGGATCCGGTCGGCGGCATCTTCCAGCGCGGCCTGCACCATCACCCGGCGCTCGGCGGCGGTCCAGGGGTTGCGCGGCGTGCGCGGGGCATCGGCCGAGCCGATCAGCAGGATGAGCTTGCCGGGCCGGGCGGCCGCCCGTGTCGTTTGGGGGCTTCCGTCGGCAGTGCCCCGGAGCAGACGCAGGGCGTGGCGGGCGACGGCGAGATGGCCGTTGTGGAACGGCTCGAAGCGGCCAATGAAGACCACGTAGTCGAAGTCCATGAGGATCCCTCTGGCGTTGGTACCGCTGGTCAGTCCGGCGGCGTGGGTCCAAGACTACGCCTTTGGCGGGAATGTTCAAGCGCAGCGCATTGGTCCGCGCCACGGTGGCAGCGGCGGGTGACAGGAGCGCGGCAATCGCAACGCGCCTGCCATGCTCTGCCATCAGGCCCCCGCACATTTGCCCAGGCGCGGAGGCGCCGCGTTCACGCCGCGAGTGGCATCACGCTCGCTCGACACATGGAAACGCCATGGAAAGCCCCGGCAACCCCGACTCTCCGCCGCCCGAGCCCACAAGCCCCTCCTCCGCTTTGAGCCCCGGCGCCCGCACCCTGCGCAGCGCGCTGATCCTGGCCCTGGTCGGTGCGGTCGGCCTGGGCGTGGCCGGCCTGCACGGCGCGCTGGGCAGCGCCGAGGATTCCCGGCCCAGCCAGATCGTCGACACCCAGCAGGGCGGCGCCGAGCCGCGGCATGCGGGCTTCCGCCGCGCCCATGCCCGCGGGCTCTGCGTCAGCGGACGCTTCATCGGCTCGGGCGAAGCGGCGACGCTGTCGGCGGCGCCGCTGTTCGGGTCCACCGAATCGACACTGCTCGGGCGACTCTCGATCGGCGGCGGCAACCCGACCGCCCCCGAAGCCAGCGCCGGCGTGCGCAGCCTGGCCCTGGTACTCACCCAGGCCGATGGCCAGCAGTGGCGGATGGCGATGAACACGCCGCCGGTGCTGCCGGTCGGCACCCCGCAAGCCTTCCACGCGCAGCTGCGCGCGCTCGCACCCGACCCCGCCACCGGCCGGCCCGATCCCGCGCGGCTCGCCGCCTTCTTCGAGGCGCATCCGGAGAGTGCGGCCTTCCGCGCCTGGCAGGCGCAGTACCGGCCGAGCGACAGCTGGGCCAACACGCGCTACCACAGCATCAATGCCTTCGTGCTGGTCGCAGCAAGCGGCCGCCGCCAGCCGGTGCGCTGGGCGCTGGTCCCGGAACAGGCCTTCGCCCCGCTGGGCGAGGGCCCGCACGCGGAGGACGCGCTCAGCCGGGAGTTCGTGCAGCGTCTGCAGCGCGGGCCGGTGCGCTGGGCCCTGCGCCTGCAGCTGGCCGAGCCCGGCGATGCCATCACCGACCCGAGCCAGCCCTGGCCGGCGCAGCGGCGCGAGATCGACGCCGGCGTGGTCGAGCTGGTCGCCGCCGAAGCCCAGCAGGGCGGTGCCTGCAACGGGCTCAACTTCGACCCGCTGGTGCTGCCGCAGGGCATCGAGCCCTCGGCCGATCCGATCCTGCACGCGCGCCGCGCGGCCTATGCGGAGAGCCTGCGCCGCCGCGCCCGCGAGACCCTGACCGGAGCCGGCCCATGAGTGCGCGCTATCCGCTGTCGGCGCGCCTGCTGCACTGGGCGATGGCTGCCCTGCTGCTGTCGATGCTGTGCCTGGGCGCGGCCATGGTCGACCGCTGGCAGCCCTGGGCGACGAGCGCCCACCAGCTGCACAAGGCATTGGGCCTGCTCGCCCTGCTCCTGCTGCTGGTTCGGCTGCTGAACCGTCTGCGCTTCCGCGCCCCTGCCCTGCCGGACGACATGCCCGCGGCGCAGCGCGCGATCGCGCATCTCAGTCATCTGGGCTTGTACATTCTGATGCTCGCGCTTCCACTGACCGGCTGGGCCATGCAGGGCGCCGCCGGCCTGCCGCTGCAGCTGTTCGGCCTCGTGCTGCCGGCGCTCGTGGATGCGGATCTCGCGCGCTATGGACTGCTGCGCGAGCTGCATGCCTGGCTGGCCTATGGCCTGCTGACGCTGGTGCTGCTGCACGCCGGCGCCGCCCTGCACCACGCCTGGGTGCGGCGCGACGGGCTGCTGGCGCGGATGGGCATTGGCGCCGGCCCCGCGGGCGAGAACGCAGCAAACGCGCCGGCAGCGGTCGACGGTGCAACGCCCATCGCGGGACACGCGGCAGCGGACAGCAGCGAAGTCAGCCGGCTCTGAAGTGCAGCGGCGGGTGCGGATCCCACCTGTTTCCCGCGCCCGCCGCCGTGAGGACAGGGCCCGGGTCGCGGCCGTCAGCGCAGCGGCCAGTCCGGATGCTGGAACTGCTGGCCGTAGCGCTGCAGGCTGGCGTGCAGCGCGTCGTGCTCCTGGACCGCGCTGGCACCGGCCTCCAGACGCTGTGCCGACAGCAGCAGCTCGGCGAGGATGCCGTGCAGGGCCGCATCGGCCTCGGGCTCCAGCCGGCAGTTGGCGAACAGGAAGTCGATCTGCGCGCGCAGTTCGGCGGCCAGTGCCGGGCCCTCGCCCTGCGCACGCACCGCAGCGACCACGGCATCGAGGATGGCCTGCATGCCTTGGCGCAGCGGCGCGTCCGAGGCCCAGCCTCCCTCGGGCGCGACCCGGGTGCCGGGCTCGATGGAGTGCGCGTGCTCTCCCGCGTGCCCGGCATCGTGGGCGTCTGCCTGCGTCTGGGCTTCGCTCGTGGCCGCTGCCGATGCCGGCGGTTCGGCGGGCGGGCTCACGGTGGCCTGCGTCTGTGTGGCGGCGGGCGGAGACGCGACCTCCGACGCCGGCTGGCGGCTGCAGCCGCCGGCCGCGAGCAGCAGCAGGCCAAGGCTCATCGGCAACACGCGGAAAGGGTGGGGGCTGTGCATGCGGAATCTCCTTCAGTGGCGCAGCGCATCCGCGGCTCGGATCGCTGGGATCGACCTGAGCTCAGGAACCGCAGCAGCCACCGCAGCAGTCGCTGCGCTCGGCCGGTTCGGCCGCCACGGTCACCGGCAGGGCGGCGGACTGCAGCACCTTCAGCACCGTGGCCTGGTCGAGCTGCGAGTGCACGCGCAGCGCACCGCTGGCGGCATCGAACTCCACGTGGGCGGATTCATCCTGCGCGGTGAGGGCGCGGCGCGCCTGCTCGAGCAGGACGGGATCGGGGGCGGACAGGCTCATGCGGGTTTCTCGTGGCGGTTGGAGGTCAGTGGGCGGTGATCGGCTCATGGGTCCCACAGCCTGCCGCGCTGCGATGGGCGCCGCGCTGATCCAGGTCAGGCTCGCGCGCGGCTGATCTGGGTCAGCGCGCGCGGCCCCGGCGGCTCCTAGCCTGCCGGCTCACCCTCGCGGAGATCGCCCATGCAGCTGCACTGCGGACCGGCCCAGATCGGCCCCTACCCCTTCGATGCGCGCGGCATCGCCAAGCGCTTCCGCCACGCCGCCATCTTCGGCGCGCTGGACGCGCTGCGCCCTGGCGAGACCATGCGCTTCGTCAACGACCACGACCCCCTGCCCCTGCTGCAGCAGCTGCAGCAGCGCTATGGCGAGGCCCTGCGGGTGGCCTACGTGCAGCGCGAGCCGGGCACGGTGGTGATCGACTTCAGCCCGCAGGCGGGCTAGCGCCGCCATGGAAGTGCGCATCGAACGACCGGGCGCGGACCTGGACATGGCGCGACTGCAGGCCCTGCTGCAGGACATCGATCCTGCGGTGGTGCTCGATCGCGAAGCGCTCAGTGGTGCCCTGCGGGTGTCGACGGTGATGGGCACGCAGTCCCTGCTGGGGGCACTGCGCGCCTGCGGGCTGGCGATCGAAGCCGAGTCGCTGGTCCATCTGCCATCGGTCTGCTGCGGCGGCTGCAGCGGCTGAGGCCCCGCGGGGCCCGCAGTCGGCGGCGGCGCTCAAGCGGCGAAAGGCGTGCAGATCGAGCGCAGCGCCAGCCGGCCGGCGTCGCTCAGCCAGAGCCGGCGCTCGTCCATCGCGAACAAGCCCGCCTCCTGCTGCGGTGCCAGCGCCGCCAGCTCGCGCCGGAAGTAGGTGCAGAAGTCCAGTTCGTAGCGCTCCTGCAGCTGCAGCAGATCCAGCGCGCCGCGGCACAGCAGGTCGTGCAGCACATCGCTGCGCAGGCGCGCGTCGACGTCCAGCCACAGGCCGCGCCACAGGGGGAACTCGCCCATGTCGACCGCGCCCTCCCAGGCCGGCAGGTCGACATGGTTCTGGCAGCAGGCATCACCGATCCGGCTCTGTGCGCTGACGCCGAGGCCGATCAGATCGGTCTCGGCATGCGGCGTGTAGCCCAGCGCGTTGCGATGCAGCTGGCCGCTGCGGCGCGCGCGGGACAGGTCGTCCTGCGGCAGGGCGAACACATCGAGGCCGATCGCGTCGTAGCCGGCCTGCAGCAGGCAGCGGATCGCTGCGGCGCGCTGCGCGATGCGTTCCTCCAGCGGGCGCATCAGCTCGCTGGCAGGCGCTACCCGCTGGCCGATGCGGCCGCCGAGCGGATGCAGGCTGATCCTGTCCGGCTGCAGCTGCAGCACGCGCTCCAGCCACTGCAGCAGATCCTGCTCGCTGCGCCCGGGCAGGGCATACATCACATCGAAACAGACCGAGCGGAAGCCGGCGCTGCGCGCCGCGGCGACGCTGGCCTGCAGCGCCGCTTCGTCGAGTTCGCGACCCAGTCGCTGCTGGGTGGCGCGGTCGAAGTCGAACACGCTGAAGCGCGCGCGATTGAAGCCCAGGTCGGCAAAGCCCTGGATCTCGTCGCCGCTGTGCGCGCCGGCAGGCAGCTCGATCATGAATTCGCGCTCGCGGCCGCGGCTCAGGAAGAAATGCCGGGAGGCGGCGTACAGCAGCTCGCCCAGCGCCACCGCATCGACCTTGCTCGGGCCGCCGCCACCGACCTTGAGCTGGATGACATCGCGATCGCGGTCGAACAGCGGTGCGGCCTGTTCACACTGGCGCGCCAGCCGCTCGAAGTAGGCGCGCACGCGCTGTCGATCCGCGCCGACAGTGACGGTGCCGGGACAGTGGTGGCAGGGCTGCTCGGCGAAGGGCACGTGCAGTGCCAGCGACAGCCGCCGCGGCACCGGATCTTCGTTGCTTTCGCGTGCGGCCGCGCGCAGCTGGCGCTCGCCGAACTCGGGTGAGAAGCGGGCGGGCTCCGGGTAGCCCTGGAAGCCGCTATCGAGTCCGGAGAACTTGAGCAGAGCATCCATGGCGGGGGCGAGCGATGTAGGCATGGTCCCAGTCTCCGTGCAGCGGCGCGCCAGCCGCGCTGATCCAGGTCAGTCCGGCGCGATTCGATGTCGCGATCAAGCCGCCTGGGCGCTGCGCGCCTGGCCCGCGCGCAGCGCGCGGATGCCGTCGGAGAAGCGCTTCAAGGTCGGGGTGCAGTCGCCGGGCGGCAGCAGCAGCTCGATCAGCTCGAAGCGGCCGCGGCGCGTGAACGCGGTGTCCAGCGCCGCCGCGAACTCGGCGCGGGTGCGCACGCGCTGGCCATGGCCGCCGAGGGTTTCGGCGAGTTCGGCATAGCGCCAGTCGCCGAGATCGGCGCAGCGCGACTCCGGCTGGAAGGCGCGGATCATCTCCCAGCTCTGGTTGTTCAACACGATCACGATCGGGTCGAGGCCGTAGCGGCGGCAGTTGCCGAGCTCCCAGCCGCTCATCTGGAAGGCGCCGTCGCCGACCAGGATCAGCGGGCGCTCGCCGCTGGTGGCCTGCACGCCGATGCCGGCCGGCACGCCGAAGCCCATCGAGGCGTAGTAGCCGGGGGCGACCAGCGGCGCGGGCTTCAGCTCCATCGCCGCGAACAGGCAGTCGCCGATGTCCGAGGCGATGGGCGGCGTGCCGTGGCGTTCGAAGCAGGCGTTCAGCGCCGGCGCCAGGTCGGCCGCGCACAGCGCGCGCTCGTCGGCTTCGAACACGGCCTGCGCGCGCGGCGGCGCCGGCGCGCGCTGCTGTGCAGGCGAGGCCGGCACGCGCGCCAGCAGGGCATCGACCAGGGCCGCGAGCGGGATGTCGTGGTAGACGTGGTAGCCAACCCGCGCCTCGCGGTGCGCGGCGATCAGCGCGCGGCGGAAATCGATGCGTTCGGCGCTGACGCCGAAATTGCTGTCGGACAGGATCGCGCCCAGCATCACCGGCAGGTCGGAGTCGTCGAGCAGGCGGCTGGTGGCCGGATCGCCGGCGATGCCGAGGTAGGTGCCGTCGACCTCCAGCCCGGCCTGGCTGAGCAGGCCGCGGCCCATGAAGGTGGTCAGCACCGGCAGCTGCAGGCGCCGCGCCAGCTCGGCGACCTTGGCTTCCAGATGGAAGCGCCGCACCTCGACATCGACCACCAGCACCGGTGCCCGCGCCGCACGGATCTTCTGCAGCCACTCCTGCGCGCACTCCTCGACCGCGGCCTGCTCGAACGCGCTGGGCGGCAGCATCGGCACCGCCGCCATCGGCCGATCGGCCATGTCGCGCGGGACCTCGATCAGCACCGGCTGCGAAAACTCGCGGCAGCTGCGCAGCACGCGCGCGATCTGCTCCGGCGCGCTGGCCGCATCGGTGAGGCGCACGCGGTCGCAGGTGATCTCCTCGTAGATCCGCCACTGCGAATCCAGATGCCGCACCTGGTGGTGCAGCACCAGGCCGGCGTGGCCCTCCAGCTCGCCCGGGCAGCCCGCCAGCACCACCAGCGGCGAGCGCTCGGCGTAGGCGCCGGCAACGGCATTGACCACGTTCAGCGCACCGGCACCGTAGGTCACGGCGATCACCCCGAGGCCGAGGTTCATGCGCGCCGCGGCATCGGCGGCGAAGCCCAGCGAGGGCTCGTGGCTCAGCGCGTACAGGGGCAGGATGCCACTGGCCTCGATGTGCCGGAACAGCGGCAGGATGAAGTCACCGGGAATTCCGAAGATCTCGCGCGCACCGTGGCGCTTCAAGGCGTGCAGCAGTTCGAGGGCGAGGCACATGGGAGGGCGCGCGGCAACCGGGGTGCGGCGATGGTCGATCGGCACCGGGGGACTGCGCCTTGATCATGGTCAGGCGCAGCGCTGACCGCGACTGATCACTACGGCGCCAGCTTCTTCTTCAGCCTCCGCGCCAGCGCCGCAGGCAGCTTTGGCAGGGCCTTCAGCACCCAGGGCAGGGCCTTGCGCTTCACGCCACTCAGGCTTTCCGGCACCACCGCTTCGATCAGGTGCGGGCCGGGATGGCCGAGGGCGTACTCCAGCGCGCGGCAGAACTCCTCGGCGGTACTGGCGCGCACGCCATGCACGCCCATGCCCTGGGCCAGCCGACAGAAGTCGAGGCGCGGGCCCTTCAGATCCAGCTGGGCGCGGGCCTTGTCGCCGATGCGTTCGGCGCCGACGCGCTCCAGCTCGACATTGAGCACCGAGTAGCTGGCGTTGTTGAAGATGATCACGGTGACGTCGAGCTGCTCGCGCGCCAGCGTCCACAGCGCCTGGATCGTGTACATGGCGGTGCCGTCGCCGATCAGCGCGAGCACCGGCCGATCCGGGCAGGCGATCGCCGCGCCAATGGCGTTGGGCAGGCCCTGGCCGATGGCGCCACCGGTCAGCGTGATCAGGTCGTGGCGCGGAGCGCCCGCCGTCATCAGCGGCAGCATCAGGCCGGAGGTGATGGCCTCATCGACCACAATCGCGCCCTCGGGCAGCAGATGGCCGACCGCCTTGCAGACCTTCTCGGCGGAGAGCCGCCCGCGCGGGCGGCCGGGGCGCGCGGCGGGCTGCAGCGCCGGCGCTGCATGGTCTGCACCCAGCGCCTCCGCCAGCGCCAGCAGACTCGCCGCGGCGTCCTCGGCCGGGGTGCTCAGGGTGTGCAGCTGACAGCTGGCAGGCACCAGCTCGCTGGGCTTGCCGGGATAGGCGAAGAAACTGACCGGGGCTTTCGCGTCGACCAGCACCAGATGCTGGAACTCGGCCAGCTGCACGCCGGCCAGCTCGGCGAGATAAGCGATGCGCTCGACCGGCGGCAGGCTGGCGCCGCGCTCAAGCCGGGTCGGGAACACTTCGGCCAGCAGCTTGACCCCGCTGTGCGCGGCGATGCGCGCGGCGGCCAGCAGCGCGGGCTCGCGCAGGGCGTGCCGGCCCAGCAGCAGGGCGACCTTGCCGCCGCTGCGGATCGCATCGGCAATCGTCGCGACCACAGCCGCATCGGCCGCGGGCGGCGAGGAACGCTCTGGCGGCGAACAAGGAATCCCGCCCTCGCCCCAGCTGACGTCGGCCGGCAGGATCAGGGTGGCGACCTGCTCGGGCCGGCTGCACGCGGCGGCGATCGCGTCGACCGCGTCGCGGCTGAGGTCTTGCGTGCGCATCGAGGTCCGCACGAAGCCGGGCGAGACATTGCGCGCCACGGTTTCGATATCGCTCTGCAGCTGGGCGTCGAGCGGCATGTGGTAGGTGGCGTGGTCGCCGACGATGTTCACCACCGGCACCCTGCCCTTGCGGGCGTTGTGCAGGTTGGCGAGCCCGTTGCCGAGCCCGCAGCCGAGATGCAGCAGGGTGGCGGCGGGGCGGTCAGCCATCCGCGCGTAGCCGTCGGCGGCACCGGTGGCCACGCCCTCGAACAGGCAGAGCACGGCGCGCATGCGCGGCTCGTCGTCGAGGGCGGCGACGAAGTGCATCTCGCTGGTGCCGGGGTTGGTGAAGCAGACCGTAACCCCGGCATCGGCCAGGGTCTTCATCAGGGCTTGGGCGCCGTTGGGCATGGGTAGGCTCCGTGCGGGATCTCGAGTCGGGATGTGGCTCAGCCGTCGCCAAGATGACGTGCCGCGGCGCGGGCCGTCAGGATGCAGCCGGGCAGGAAAGTACCCTCCAGCGAGCGCTTGCCGTTGGCCCCGCCACCGCCGAAGCCGGCGGCCTCGCCGACGCAGTAGAGGCCGGGGATGGGCGCGTCGTCCGCCCCCAGCACCCGCGACTGCAGGTCGGTGCGCAGGCCGCCCAGGCTCTTGCGGGTGATCAGCTGCAGGCGGATCGCGATCCATGGGCCTGCGCCCGCCTTCGACAGCGGCGCGGGCGCGCAGGTGCGCAGGCGGTCAGGTCGCCATTGCCGTGCCTGAAGAATGCGCCGCACCTGTTCGTCTTCGGTCGGAGTGCGGCCCGCGGCGAAGTGGGCGTCGAAAGCCGCCACCGTGGCCTGCAGTTGCGCGGGATCGATGTCATGCGAGCAGGTCAGCGCGTTCATCTTCGCGGCGAGGCCCGGCAGCGAGTCATCGACCAGGAAGTCGGCGCTCTCGCGCTGCATCTGATCGACCAGACGCGCATTGCCGAACAGCGTCTCGATCAGGAAGCGCAGGAACTGGCGGTCGCGGATGCGCGGGTTGTGCTCGGCGCCGGAGATGGCGAACTCGCGGAGCGCGATCCGGCGATTGAGCAGCTGCCAGGTCCAGGGCCGGACCTGCTCGGCCACGCGCTGGCACAGCCAGTGGGTATCGAAGCCAGTGACCAGCGGCTCGGGGCCGATGCGCTCGCCGCGGTGGTCCAGCCACAGCGCCGACTTGCTGGGAATGATCGACAGCCCGTGGCCCTCGAAATGCGGGAAGGGATGGGCGATGCCGCCAGCGTAGTTCCACATCTCGCCGGCGTTGACGATGCGGCCGCCGAAGCGCTCGGCGACTTCGCCATGCAGGCGGCCATCGGCGAAGGGATGCGCGCCGTTGAGCATCGTCGCCGGCAGCGGCCGGTCCCTGGGCCAGTGCGAGCGGCAGGCTTCGTGACTGCCATTGATGCCGCCCATCGCCAGCACCACGCTGTCGGCCTCCAGACGAAGCTCGGCGCCGCTGGCCTCGTCCGCGGCGACCGCGCCGCAGACGCGGCCATTCTGCGATTCGAGCGCGCTGACGCGATGCTGGTGCAGCACGCGCAGGCGGCCACCGTGGTCCGCACGCCGCAGCGCATCGTTCAGGCACAGCACCAGCTGCCGCGCCGTGCCCCAGACGATGTGGTAGCGCGGCACCGAGTTGCCCTCGCCGTGGCGACCGCGCTCGACCCAGTTCACCGCCGGCATGAAGCGGATGCCTTCGCCCAGCAGCCAGTCGTGGACCTCGGGCCGCGAGCGCTCGACATAGCGCCGCGCCCATTCGATCGACCAGGTATCGGCGGGATCGAGCTGGCCGAAGCTTAGCCAGTCGCGAAAGGCGATCTCGGGCGTGTCGCGGATCTTCATGCGCGCCTGCAGCGGCGTGCCGACCAGGGCCATGCCGCCGAAGGCCCAGCGCGCGAGGCCGCCGAAGCGCTCAGGCGTGTCGCGATCGATGATCGTCACCGAGCGGCCGGCGCGCAGGCATTCAACCGCCGTGACCATGCCGGCCAGGCCACCGCCGATCACCAGTACGTCCGAGTGCAGGCTCGCCGCCATCTGCCTTCCCCTCTCCAGCGGGGGAACATACGCGATGGTGCGGATCACGGCTGCTGCGCTGCGTCAGGATTCGCGCGGCGCGGCGTCGGCGGCTGTGGACCGTGTCCTCAGCCGCCGAGCTGGCGATTCAGAAAGGCGCGGGCGAAGCGCAGGTCACGGTCGATGGTGGCCGGGCTGACCGCCAGCACCTCGGCGATCTCCTCGCGCTGCATGCCGGCGAAGTAGCTCATCTCGACCACGCGGGCGGCGCGGTCGTCGGTGCCGGCGAGCTGCTGCAGGGCTTGGTCCAGGGCCAGCAGATCGACCTCGACGCCGTCGCCAGCGGCTTCGAACTCGGCGGCGCGCAGGGTTACCAGCGCCGCGCCGCCGCCGCGCTTGGCAGCGACGCGGGCGCGGGCGTGATCCACCAGCACCGCGCGCATCTGCAGCGCGGCCACGGCGAGGAAATGACTGCGGTTCTGCCAGTCCGGACTGTTGCCGAGCAGACGCAGCACCGCCTCGTGCACCAGCGCGGTGGGCTCCAGCGTCGGCGTGCGATCAGCGCTGCCGACGCGGCCAGCGGCCATGCGCTTCAGCAGCCCATAGACCTCGGGCAGCAGGCGATCCAGCGCGGCGCGGTCGCCGCCGCGCCAGGCCTGCAGCAGGCCGGTGAGGTCGCTGTCCGACACGGGCTCAGACCTCGCTGCGCCCTTCGCCGTGCGCGGCAGGGGCTGCATGGCCGTGCTCGGGATGCGGCGGCAGCAGGCCGCCGCGCGCCACCACCACCGAGCCGACCAGATCGCCGCCGACGTTGACCGTGGTGCGGCACATGTCGAGGAAGCGGTCGACGCCGAGGATCAGGCCGATGCCTTCGGGGGGGATGCCGAACATGGCGAGGATCATCGCGATCACCGGCAGCGAGCCGCCCGGCACGCCGGCTGCACCGATCGCGCCGAAGATGCAGAGCACGAGGATGCTCATCTGCTGCACGAAACTCAGTTCGACGCCGAAGAACTGGGCGAGGAAGAGCACGGTGATGCCCTCGAACAGCGCGGTGCCGTTCATGTTGGCGGTGGCGCCGAGGGTGCAGACGAAGCGGGCCACCGGACGCGGCACGCCGAGCCGGTGCTCGGCGCACTCCAGCGTGGTCGGCAGGGTCGCGCTGGAGGAACTCGTCGAGAACGCAGTCAGGATGGCCGGCTGCGCACCCTTGAAGAACTTCAGCGGCGACATGCCGCCGAACACGCGAACGAGGATCGGGAACACCACGAAGGCATGGATGGCGAGCGCCAGCACCACGGTGCCGACATAGCGCGCCAGCTGGACGAGCACGTCGAAGCCGAGCTTGGCGGTGATGCCGAACAGCAGGCAGGCCACCGCGTAGGGCGCGAGCTGGATGATCCAGCCGATCAGCTTGAGGCAGATGTCGTACACACCCTGCACCGCGCCGACGAAGCTGCGGGTGCCGGCGCTCGCGACCACGGTCGCGCCGATACCGAACATGAGCGCGAAGAACATCACCCCGATCAGGTCGCCGTTGACCGCAGCCGCCAGGGGGTTGCGCGGCACGATGTTGATCAGCAGGTCGATGCCCGACACCGCCCCGCCCTTGCTGGCGATATCGGCGACGCGCTCGCTGGAGCCGGCGATCAGCTCATCCGCCAGCTCGGGCGGCAGCCCCTGGCCCGGCTGCACCAGGTTGACGATGACGAGGCCGATGCTGACCGCGATCGCCGTGACGCTGAGGATGAAGAACAGAGTGCGACCGCCGATCCGGCCCAGCGAGCGCGGGTCGCCGATCTCGACCACGCCGAGCACCAGGGCCGAGAACACCAGCGGCACCACCAGCATGAACAGCAGGTTGAGGAAGATCCGCCCCACCGGTTCAGTGACATAGCGGATCAGCCCTGTCAGCCATTCGGCCTCAGCGAAGTACAGATTGGCGATGACGCCGGCGAGGATGCCGACCGCGAAGCCGATCGCCATCTTGGCGTGCAGTGAAAGCCCACGGCTGGCGTCCATGGCTCAGGCCTCCGGCTGTTCGCGATAGCTGCGCAACTGGCCGGACTTCAAGCGCGCCCAGTAGGCGTTGAGCTCGCGCTTGACCACCGGCATCAGCAGGTAGACGCCGATCAGGTTGGGGATGGCCATGATGAACAGCAGGGCGTCGGCGATGTCGACCAGGCTGGACAGCTGGAGGGTGCAGCCGACCACCGCGGCGACCAGGTAGAAGAACTTGAAGCCGTAGAGCACGCCCTTGCTCTCGCGCGCCAGGAAGGCCGCGGCCTTGGCGCCGTAGTAGCCCCAGGTGATGGTGGTGGAGAAGGCGAACAGAAACACCGCGAAGGTCAGCACGTAGGGGAACCAGCTGACCACGCTGCCAAAGGCGTTGGAGGTGAGCTGCACGCCATCGCCGCCGCCCTCGACCAGGTACTGACCGGTGATGACGATCACCAGCGCGGTCATGGTGCAGATCACCACGGTGTCGATGAAGGGCTCCCACAGCGCGACGAAGCCCTCGGTGACCGGATCGCGGGTCTTGACCGCCGAATGCGCGATCGCCGCCGAGCCCAGGCCCGCCTCGTTGGAGAAGGCCGCGCGGCGGAATCCGACGATCAGCGCGCCGAGGATGCCGCCGACCGCGCCTTCACCGGTGAACGCGCCCTCGAAGATGGCCGTGATCGCCGCCGGCAGCTGGCCGATATTGGTGAGGATGACGAACAGGCAGCCAACGATGTACAGCGCCGCCATGCCGGGTACCAGCTTTGAGGTCACGCTGCCGATGCGGGTGATGCCGCCGATCACGACCGCGCCCGCCAGCACGGCGTAGACGATGCCGAACCACAGGCCGTTGCCCGCCAGCGGCCCCTCGGCGCCACCGGTGACGTTGAGCAGCTGCGCATAAGCCTGGTTGGCCTGGAACATCGCGCCGGCACCGATCGCGCCCAGCATCGAGCAGACCGCGAAGATGATCGCCAGCTTCCAGCCGAACCACTTCATGGCGGTGCCGGGATAGTTCTCGGCGATGCCGCGCGACAGGTAGTACATCGGGCCGCCCGAGACGGTGCCGTCGGGCTTTTCCAGCCGGTACTTCACGCCCAGGGTGCACTCGACGAACTTGGTCGACATCGCCAGCAGGCCGGCCAGCACCATCCAGAACGTAGCGCCTGGGCCACCGATGGTGATCGCCACCGCCACGCCGGCGATATTGCCGAGGCCGACCGTGCCAGAGACTGCCGAGGTCAGGGCCTGGAAGTGGCTGACCTCGCCGGGGCCGGCATCGCGCTTGCTGCTGTAGTCGCCGCGCAGCAGGCGGAAGCCATGCGCAAAGCCGCGCAGGTTGATGAAGCCGAAGTAGAGCGTGAACACCAGGCCGGCGAGGATCAGCCAGCCGACGATCAGCGGGAACAGCACCGGCGCCTCGTCGGTGCCGCCGACGCGGACGGCGTAGAAGATGAAGCCGGAGACTTCATCGGCAATGGGTCGGATGAAGGCCTCGATGCGCTGATCAAGGCTCGGCTCAACGGCCGCGCCGGGCGCATCGGGCACGGCCGACATCGCGGGCGCGGCTTGCGGTGGTGCTGGCTCAGCCTGGGGGGCATCGGCAGCTTCGGCGGCCTGCACCGTTTCGAAGCCTTGATTGCCCTCGGGCGCGGAGTCCTGCGCAATCGCAGGTAGACCAAATGCCAGCATCAAGGCCAGCGCGACACGTTGGATCATCAGGCGTCCCCCCAGAGGACTGTGCGTGGATTGAGCGTGCCTTCGGCGCAGCCGCACCGGGCACCGCCAGGATGCGGCTTCCCCGCCGGATCGACGCCGCGCAAGACCGACCTTGGTCTGCACGCAACGAGACCGGATGGTACATCACGGTCCCGCTGGGGTCGGGTGCCCATCGACACGGACCCTCGACGCGCAGTACCCGGCCGCGCGCTGCGCTCAGCGACGCTCGCGATCCGGATACAGCGGCGGCAGGCCAGCAGACTCGGCAACTGCCGTCGTTGCGCCGCGGAACGCCGGCGCGCACGCGAACGCCGCGCGCAGCGCCTGCAGGGCCGGTGCGCCCTCAGCGCCGGCATACAGACTTCGCTGCAGTGCCTCCACCGCAGCGCGCTGCCCGGGATCGCTCAGCGCCCGAATGAGCGCGCCCAGGTCGGGGCCGAGGCCGCGCGCGCGCGCAACGCCGCGCAGGGCTTCGGCGATGTCGGCCAGCTCGCCCTGCCGCAGCGCCGCGGCCAGCGAGGGGCCGGCCTGGGGTGGCGGAGCGGGACCAGCGTTGGCGGTGCCCGCCGGCGCGTGGCGTCGCCTGCGCGCACGCCACCACAGCGCGGCGAACAGCAGCACCAGCGGCAGCTGCAGCAGGGCTGCGATGCGCCAGAGCGGATGCACGCCCTGCTGCACGATGTTCGCGATGCGCGGCTCGCTCTGCGGGGCGGCCGTGATCGGCGCTCCTGCGCTGGTGGCGGCAGCACTGCCGGCGCCAGCCTCGACCTCGAAGCGCTGCGCTTCGATCACCGCTTCGCGCATCGCGTCCGCTTCGACATCCCACCAGCGGATCACGAGTCGCGGCAGTTCGAGCGTGCCGGCGCGATTGGGCACCACCGCGAAGCTGCGGCTGCGCTCGCCTTCGATGCCGCGCGGCCCCTCGCGAGTCTGGCTGGACTCCTGGTCGGGATAGACCTCGGCGCCGTCGATCGCAGGCAGCACCAGCTCGGGCAACTGCTCCGCGGACAGCCCGCGCGCCGACAGCCGCAAGGACAGCGTCACCGGCTCGCCCACGCGCAAGGTGCCGGCGGCGCTGGACTGCAGGCGGTAGTCCAGGGACTGTGCGGGCAGCCAGGGCTCGCCCGCCGTCGCCGGTCGCGGCCGCACCTCCAGCTGCAGCGCATCGCCGGCGGCCGAGACCGGCGTGCCGGGATCGAACATGCGGTTGCTGCGCCCGCCCGCCAGCGCGCGCCCGCGGAAGCGCGGGGCTTCGATCGCCAGTGGGCCCGATGCCTGCGGCGTCAGTGCGTAGCGGCGTTCGACCACGCTGTAGCGGCGGCCGCCCATCTCGCGACTGTAGGTGGCATCACCGCCCAGCCGGCGGATGTCGGCACCGGCGGCGCCGGGCTCGTCGAGCTGGCCGTCGAGCAGGGTCACCGCGTACAGCAGGCGCACGGTGTAGATCACCTGCTGCTGGACGTAGGGCTGCTCGCGATCGACTTCGACTTCGAGCAGCAGGTCGGCGGTGCCGTCGCGGGGCTGTGCGGCGGCCGGCAGGACGGTCAGGCGGAGCGGCTCGGTGCGCTGGCCGCGTACCTCCAGCGCCGGAATGCCGAGCACGCCCGCGGACAGGGGTTCCAGCACCACGCCCCACAGGGTGCGCATGCTCTGGCGACCGTTGACGAGACTGATCTGGGTGCTGCTGGAGCTGCCGAGCACGCGCACATCGCTGCCCAGTGCCGACAGGTCCGGCTCGCCGCTGCCGGGCTGGTCGGTCTCGATGTTCAGAGTGACCGACTCGCCCAGCACGACCTGCTCGCGGTCGAGAAAGGCGCGCGTGCCCTGCGCCGCTGCGACCAGCGGCAGCAGCAGGGCGGCGAGGAGGACCACAAGGTTCTTCAGGTGCACATTCATCGCGGATCGCCCTCGCGCTGGCGGCGCTGGTACTCAAGCAGGAATTTGCGGCGCAGCAGGCCGCCGGGATCGTCGGGCACGCGACGCATCAGCTGCTCCAGGGCCTGGCGCTTCTCCGCCTCGGCCATGGCTTCCGCGCTTGGTGGCTCGCCCTGGGGATCAAGCTCGGTCTGCGCTTCCGACTCCTGCAGGGCCTGCTGCATCGCCTCGTTGAAATCCTGCTGTGCCTGCTCGGACTCGGCCGCGTCAGCTTCGGCTTCAGCCTCCTGCGGATCGGACTCGCCGCCCTGCTCGCCCTGTGTTGAATCGTTCTGCGGGCCCTCGGACGACGGCGGCGACGTGCCTTCGGAGGACTCCGACTCGCTGCCCTCGTCCGGCGTCTGCTCGCCGTCGGGCGCTGGTTCCCCGGAGTCGCCGGATTGCGACTTCTCGCCGTCCTTGCCCTGCTCGCCGTCCTGAGCCTGCTGCTGTTGCTGCTGCTTGAGCCAGTCCTCGACGGCCTGGCGGTTGGCAGCGGCATCGGCGTGCCCGGGCTCGCGGGCCAGGGCGGCGTCATAGGCCGCGAGGGCCTCGTCGTAGCGCTGCAGCCCGGCGAGTGCATTGCCGCGGTTGTAGTGGCTGCGCGCATCGTCGCCCTGGGCGAAATCGGCCAGCGCAGATTCGAGATCCCCGGCGCGATAGGCGGCGCTGCCGCGCAGGGCCGGATCCTCGGCCAGGGCCGCGGCACGCTCGGGCGCATCGCTCTGCAGGGCGTCCCAGGCCTGGCGGTCTCGACGCACCCAGAGATCGTTCCAGAACTGCGCGAGTGCGCCCGGCGATGTGTCGACGTCGCCGGTCGCTGCATTGGCCGCGACATCGGCTGGAGCAGTAGTCAGCGCTGGCGCGGGCTGCGCCTGCGCCGTGCGTGGCGGCGCCAGCGGCAGCAGGAGCAAAGGCAGCACCAGCAGCCAGCCGCGGCGCGCGGCGAGCGCCGCCAGCGGCAGCAGCAGCAGGGCCAGCAGCGGTCCTTCGTCCTGGTAGCGCAGCGGGCTGCTGGCATCGCTGCGAACGGTCTCCACGCGGCCCGCATCGGCGCTGGACTGGGCGCTGTCGAAGCCCAGCGCGCGCAGATCGCTGCCGTCGGCAGCGAAGCGCGCATAGCCGCCCTGCCCGGCCAGCGCCAGCGCGCGCAGACTGTCCTCGTCGAGCCGCGGCAGGCGGATGTTGCCGGCCTCGTCGCGCATGAAGCCGCCGCCGCCCACCGCCACCGGCGCGCCTTCCGGGGTTCCAAGGCCGAGCACCGAGACGCGCAGCCCCTGCGCGGCGGACTCGCGCGCGGCCTCCACCGCCGCCGTGCCGACGCGGTCGGTCAGCAGCAGCAGATCGCCGCGCTGGGCCCCGCTGTCGGCCAGCAGGCGCAGGCCCATGCGGATCGCGCGCTCGGGGCGTTGCCCGGGCACCGGCAGGATCGAGGGGTCGAGGGCCCCCAGCAGTCCGTCCAGGGTGGTGGCGTCATCGGTCAGCGGGGCCACGGTGAAGGCTTCGCCGGCAAACGCGATGAGCGCGGTCTGGCCGTCGGCGCGGCGGCGCACCAGCTCGGCGAGCTTCAGGCGGGCACGGCTCAGGCGATCGGGCTTCAGGTCAGCGGCGCGCACGTTGGCGGAAAGATCAAGGGCAACGATCAACGGCGCCTGGCGCTTGACCAGGGGCTGCGGCAGCTCGCGCCAGGCCGGCCCGGCCAGCGCCAGTACGCAGATCGCAAGGCCACCGGCGAGCAGCAGCTCCGGCAGTCGCGGGCCCTGCACGCGACTGGCCGACTGCGCCGCCAGCAGGGGTGCATCGACCACCCTCCGCCAGGGATCGCTGACGCGATGCGCGCGACGGCGCAGCCAGACCAGCATTGGCAGGACCAGGAGAGCCAGCAGCCACAGCGGCCGCAGGAAGTGGAAATCGTCGAGACCCAGAGCGCTCATGCACGCTCCCGGTCGGCGGCGATGCTGCCCGCGAGCAGCAGGCCCAGTGCGAGCAGCAGGGCGAGCGCCAGCGGCCACTGGAACAGCTCATGACGCGGACGCAGCGGCTCGGCGTCCTGCTCGACCGGCTCCAGCCGATCGAGCTCGGCGTAGATGCCGGCCAGCTCGCGCGTGTCGCGGGCGCGGAAGTAGCGTCCGCCGGTGCTCTCGGCGATCCGCCGCAGGCTGGCCTCGTCGATCTCGGCGCCGGGCGTGGCGACCTGCAGCCCGAACACGCTGGCGCTGCCGCCGTCACCGCCCATGCCGATGGTGTGCACCCGCACTCTCTCGGCGACGGCGAGCTGGGTCGCACGTTCGGGGTCGAGCGCGCCGGCGTTGTGCACGCCGTCGGTCAGCAGGATCAGCAGGCGCTCGCCCTCCCCGCGCTCGCGCAGGCGCTTGACGCCGAGGCCCACGGCATCGCCGATCGCGGTTTCGCGGCCGGCCATGCCGATCACGCTGGTTTCGAGCTGGTAGCGCACATGGGCGCGATCGAAGGTCAGCGGCGTCAGCAGGTAGGCACTCTGGCCGAACAGGATCAGGCCCACGCGATCGCCGGCGCGGCGGTCGAGAAAATCACCCAGCACACGCTTGACCGCGGTCAGGCGATCGACCCGGCGTCCGCCGATCTGCATGTCCTCGGCGGCCATGGATCCCGAGACATCCACGGCGAGCATGAGGTCACGGCCGCTGCTGGGCGGTGCCTCGATCTCGCCCAGGCGCTGCGGCTGGGCGGCAGCCAGACAGACCAGCAGCCAGATCGGCACGGCGATGAACAGACGCGCGCTCGCAAGCCGCGAGCGCGCACTGCCGGCCTCCATCTGTGGCAGCTCGAAGGGCAGCCTGAGGGCAGTGCCCTGCCGCTGCCGGGCCGGCGGCAGCAGCAGGACCAGCAGCGGCAGCGGCAGCAGCCACAGCGCCCAGGGTCGGGCCAGCTCGATCGCTTCGACAACAGCGAGCCAGGCGCTCATGGCCACCGCTCCAGCAGACGCCGCAGACAGCGTTCGGCGTAGGCGGTCGCGAGCCTGGCCTCGTGTTCGGCGAGCTGTGCGCGCCAGGGCCCCTGCACGAGGGTGTCCAGTCCAGGATCGGCGTCGGACGCAGGCCCGAGGCTCTGCAGATAGGCGCGCCATGCCGCACCTTCGAATGCCGCCTCTGTCGGCGCCTGCTGGCGTACGGCGCGCCGCAGCAGTTCGGACGCAGCCGCGACGCGCTCGATCGCGGGAATGGCGTTGTCGCTTGCGATGGCGCCGAATGCCGCAAGCCATCGGCGATTGCGTTGGCGTCGGACCAGGGCACGACGTGCGCGCAGACCGAGCCACAGCAGAACTGCAAGCGCCACCAGCAGCAGCACCCACATCCCCGGCGGCCAGGGCCAGAGTCCGGGTTCGGGCGGCAGCTGGATATCGCGGAGTTCGGGGCCGGGCTTCATTCACCCTCCCGCGGTGGGGCGCCACGCAGCAGATCGCGCAGCGCAGGGACCGGGTCCTCGCGCGTGCTGATGAGGCGGGCACCGACGCCCGCGCGCTGCAGGCGCTCGAGGACGGCGTCCTGGCGCGTGCGCAGCGTCTGCTGCCACGGTGGCCGACCGCTGCCCGGCACTTCCAACAGGGATTCTCCGCGCGCGGTCTGCACGCGATAGCGGCCAGCCGGCAGGACATCGCGCTCGAGCGGATCAACCAGCAGCGCGGCGATCACATCATGCTGCCGGCGCAGCCGCAGCAGGCCACGCAGGGCTTCGTTGTCGAGGCTGGCAGCATCCAGCAGCAGCAGCACATGCGCGCCTGCCCGCAAGGTGCGGTCCAGTGCGTCGATGGCTCGCGCCATAGGCTGCGGCGCGCCGCCGGGCTGTTCAGGCAGGGACCATTCGCAGAGCGCCTTCAACACCCGCAGGACGCCCCGCTGGGTGCCGGCGGCCGGCAGCTGCCCGGCGCGGCGGCCGAAGGCGGCCGCACAGACGCGATCGCCTTCAGCCTGCGCGAACCAGGCGAACAGCGCGCCCAGCCGGGCCGCCTGCACCGACTTGAAGCACGCTCGGGTGCCGAACTGCAGCGCGGCGGCGGTGTCGAGCAGGATGGCCGAGGTGCGCTCGCGTTCCGCCGCGAACAGCTTGGTGTGCAGATCGCCGGTGCGGGCGGTCAGACGCCAGTCGATGTGGCGCACGTCGTCGCCGGGCGCATAGGCGCGCGACTCGGCGTAGTCCATGCCGCGTCCACGGAAAGGGCTGTGGCGGCTTCCCGCAGCACGATCCGCCGAGCGTCGGCGCGCGCCGGCAGCCAGCTGTGCCGCCCGCGAGCGCAGGGCGACCAGTTCGGCCAGCTCGGGAATGATGGCTGCGTGGCTCACCGCCAGCACCGTATCGTGCGCCGCGCTCAAGGCAGCGGCACGCGGTCCAGCAGGGCGCGCAGGATCGAGTCGCTGTCGAGGCCCTCCGCTTCAGCCTCGAAGCTGAGCAGTACGCGGTGCCGGAGGACATCGAGCGCGATCGCGCGGATGTCCTCCGGCGCGACGAAATCCCGTCCTGCCAGCCAGGCGTGGGCGCGCGCGCAGCGCTCCAGCGCGATCGATCCGCGCGGGCTGGCGCCGAATGCGATCTGCCTCTTCAGCTCAGCGCCGTAGGGCGTGGCATCCCGCGTCGCCAGCACGAGCTCGATCAGATAGCGCTCGAGCCGGGGCGCGAAGTGCAGATCGAGGATGCGTCGACGTGCGGCGCGGATGTCATCGGCGCTGATGCGCGCCACGCTGTTGCTGGCAGGCGCCGCCCCCCCGGGCTTCAGCTCCTGCTGTGCGCGGGTCCGCGCCAGGCGCAGGATCTCGGCTTCCGTGTCGGCCTGCGGATAGCCGATGCGCACATGCATCAGGAAGCGGTCGAGCTGGGCTTCGGGCAAGGGGTACGTGCCCTCCTGTTCGATCGGATTCTGGGTGGCCATGACCAGGAACAGGTCGGGCAGCGCGTAGGTGACCCGGCCGACGGTGATCTGTCGTTCGCCCATGGCTTCCAGCAGGGCCGATTGGACCTTCGCGGGCGCGCGGTTGATCTCATCGGCAAGCAGCAGGTTGTGGAACAGCGGCCCGGGCTGGAATTCGAAGCGCGCCTCCTGCGGCCGGTAGACCTCGGTGCCGGTCAGGTCGGCCGGCAGCAGGTCGGGCGTGAACTGCACGCGGTGGAAGTTGGCCTCGATGCGCGCCGCCAGCGCCTTGATCGCCGTCGTCTTCGCCAGACCCGGGGCGCCTTCCACCAGCAGATGGCCGTCGGCGAGCAGGGCGATCAGCAGCCGCTCGACCAGTTCGGGCTGGCCCACGACCTCGGCCGAGAGTGCGTCGCGCAAGGCGGCGAAGCGCGCAGCCAGAGGATCCATCCGGGCGTCGTGCGTGGCGTTTTCGGTGGCTTGCATCGGGGGTGTTCACCGTGTGTGGGTGGGTATGGACAACGTCCGCGTGGGCTTGGTTTCCGTATGGCCGCGTGGCCAAGCTGGGCGATCGCCTTGATTGGCGAGATAGCCCCGCTTGCAGATGAGGCCTGCGCATTTCCATCGCCAGTATGCCGGCGGGTACGCAACCCAGCCTGTGCGATTGGTCGGGCCGGCAGATGGAGTCGTCCGCCTGCGGATGAGCGCGCCGCAGGCCGGGTACAGGGTCCATCAGCGTTCGCGCCTCGCCTTGCCGGGCGCGATCCATCGGCCCGCACCGGGGCAGGCAGCGCGCACCGGCCATGACTAGCCCCGCAGCGTGGGCAGCCTCAAGCGTCGGCGCGCGCCTGACGTGCGAGGAGTTCGTCCAGCGCCATGGGGCGCCCCACCAGCCATCCCTGCGCATAGCGGCAGCCGAGTTCGCGCAGCAGGCTGAGCTGACCTTCGTGCTCGATACCTTCCACGACGACGTCGGCGCCCAGGCCATGCGCCATGGCGACGATCGCTTCGACGATCCGGCGGGCGCGCGGATCCTCCAGCATGGCGCGGGCGAAGGCCTGGTCAACCTTGAGCGTGTCAAAGCTCAGCAAATGCATGTGCTGCAGGTTGGAGTAGCCCGTGCCGAAGTCGTCGAGGGCGACGCGCACGCCCGCCTCGCGCGCGCTGCGCATCATCGCGGCAACCCGCTGGTAGTCGAGCTGACGGCTCTCGGTGATCTCGATCTTGATCTGCGCCGGGTGGATGCCCCTCGCGCGCAGACGCTCCAGCAGCCGCGGCAGCAGGGCGTCCTCGACCAGCTGGCGTGCCGACACGTTGATCGCGATGAAGGGCAGGCGGCCGCGGGGTGAACCGATGCGGGCGAGGGCATCCAGGCTGGCCTCAAGCACGAATTCGCCGACCGGCACGATCAGCGAGGTCTCTTCGGCCAAAGCAATGAACTCGCCAGGGGAGATCTGGCCGCGCTGGTCATGGTGCCAGCGCACGAGGGCTTCGTAACCAGCGATCTCACCGCGATCGATCTCAAGCAGGGGCTGGAAGCGAACCTCCAGTCCGCCCGTGCTGAGCGCTTCGCGCAATTCGGATTCCAGACGGATCTTGCCAATCCCGTCGATGCCCGCATGGATCACCTCGGCCGCCGCAGGTGCCTGTCCCTGGAGGCTGGCCAGCGTTGCGCGGTAGCGGCGCAGCTGCCCTTCAAGCAGGGCGCGCACCACCGGATCGGTATTGAGCAGGCGTTCGGCGATCTGCTCCGGCGTGATCGGCACCAGCACGCAGCTGTCGATCGCTGTCGCCGTGGCCGTGCGCGGCGAGCGGTCGATCACAGCCATCTCCCCCAGCAATTCCCCCGCGCGCACTTCCGCCAGGGTGCGCTGGTCCGGACCCGTCGTGATCTGCAGTGTTCCCGCCTGCACGAGGAAGGCGCAGTCGGGGGGATCGCCCTCGCGGAAAAGCACTTCACCGGGCTTCAGTTCGATTCTGTGCTGGGACACGGTGGGCTCTCTGCAGTCGTCAATCCCGGGGCCAGGCAAGCGAACGCGCCAGGCGCTACGCCAGCCCGCAAACACCCGGCCCGTGGCCGAGCGTTCGCCGAGTCTAGCGCCGCTCGCGACCGTGGGCGCACGCGGGTGCACCGAAGCTTCCCAACTGGTCCCAGTGTGCTGCGCACCCTGATCGAGCGGCCGCTGCTGCGCGCACGCCAAAAGTACGGAATGCGTACGGCGCAGCGCCCTCCTCGGCAAGCCAAAAGACAAAGGGCCGCATCAGCGGCCCTTTGTCGGTTCAGCTGTCGAACATCACTGGAAGGTGATGTTGCAGGTCGTTGCTGCAGTCAAGGCAGTGGTGTTGACGTTGAAGGTCGCCCCGGGGCCCTGGTTCAAGGGCGCCAGCTGGCAGCCACCGCTGACCTGGGGAACCGGACGCGGCGCCGTGCCATTCGGAGTCACCGTCATGTTGACGATGGTGTTGGCAGGGAAGGGCTGGGCGCAGCTCACCTGAGTCGAGGTCGGAGCGCTACAGGTGAATCCGCTGGTGCCCGTCACCGTTCCGCCAGTAGCCCCCGAAAGGACCAGCGTCAGGGTCTGGTTCTGCGTGTTGCCACCCGTATTGCACGCATTGGCCGGCGGCGGCGGGCTGAAGCCACCACCGCCTGCGCAGCTGTCGCGGCCCTTGAAGATCACGGTCGCCGACGGCTCACCGCCTGCCAGGCTGAACTCGCACTCCCACTCGGCACCGCCGCCCGGCTGATCCATCAGCGAAGCGACTACGACGGCGGTGCTGTTGCCGCCGGCATCGGTGATCGTGGGCGCCTGCGACACGCTGACCACCGCGGTGTCGCCGTCGCCGGAGCACTGCGCGGCAATCGCGCGGCCGGAGATGCCGTTGCCGGCGCCGTCGATCAGGCGCAGGTTGACGGTGAACGACCCGTCGCCGATGAACGCGGTCGGGAAGGCCTGCAGGATCAGATCATCCGCAACGTTGATCTCGACTTCCGCAGGTTCCGCATCGCCAAGGGTGAAGGTCAACAGGTTGTCGCCATCCTCGGTCATGCCGCTGGTGACAACGGGCACCAGGACGCAGCCGTTGCTGCCCGTCGGGCTCGGCAGCGGACCGCTGTTGCGACCGCCAATGGTGCCAGTGCCCGAGGCGAGGCTGAAACCGAAGTTGACGAAGGCACCCTGGATCGGCGAGTCGAAGGCATCGCGCAAGCAGACCGTCACATTGGCGGTGGTGTTGCCGGGAATGGCGCCCGGGTTGGCGATGATGTTGAGCTCGGCGATACCCGGATACACCAGAGTCGCGATATCGGACACCAGCTTGGAACCGGTCGTCGTGGTCGCGCTGCCGCGGCTCCAGATCGCCACGCTCTGGCCAAGACGCGACACCGGGTAGTTCACCCGCACTGTCGCTACACCGTTCTCATCGGTGAAGCCGGTTGCAATGATGTTGCCGTGCTGGGCGCGCCCGATGATGTAGGGCAGGACATTGCCGCTGTCCACGCTGGTGCCGGTGTCGTCGTTGCGATTGAAGCGCTGGACCGTCGAAAGGGCCGTCTGGCTGTTGACCTGGGCGATGGTGCGGGCGCTTTCGAGGTCGCGGTTGCCCTGGACGGCCTGACCAAACACGAGCAGGGTGTCACCCGGGCCGGCACCGCCGCCGGCGGTCTGGAATGCACCACCCGGAGCGCTGAACAGGGAGCCATTTTCCTGCGGGTTACCGTCGTTGCCCGCAATCGAGAACACACCGGAGCCCTGGGTCGGGAAACCAATCAGCGGAGCGTCGATCAGGCCGAACTCGACGGGTGTGCCCGCAATCACCGGGTTGCCCTGGCGATCGGTGGCAAGCGCACTGACGGTAAGGCTGTAGGTACCGTCGAGGCCTCCGATCAGTCCTTGTTCGTTCGATGCGACGCGGTTCGCCTCGATGGCTTCCACATTGGGGCTGGTCAGCTGCAGCGCGAACAGCTTGCCGTCCGAGATCACGACCGTGCGCTCGGCGACCACGGGATCGCTGATGCCGTTGTCGACGTTGTTGTCGGCGCGATCAGCGGTGACGCGGATGGTGGACTGACCGACGCGCGAGCCGGAGATGAAGTTGAACGTGGCACCACCCGCAGTGGTCCTCAGCGCGATGCTTGCCCCGCTGACGTTCTGTCCGGCTGCGTTGACGCCATTGACGCGCTCGCCAGCGGCGGTCGAGGCATCACCGATCACTTCCACGCGAATGTTGTTGAAGGAGGTGTTGCCGGCGACCGGGTTCGGCACCGGCTGGCCGATGCCATCATTCACTTCAGCCTCGAAGACGCCCGAGGTGCGCCCACCAGAACCTTGCGCGTACAGACCGGCAAACGTCGGGAGCAGCTGAACCGTTGCCGGCAGCGGCGGGGCGTTGGAAACGATCTGGATGCTTTGGGTGGTGCTCAGGACACGGCCAGTTTCGGGGTCCTGGATGCTCGCGGTGACGACTGCGGTACCGGTGGTGTTGAACGAATGAACGAACGCCGTGGCACGGCCAGAGTTGATCCCTACGGGAGTGCTGCCCACAAGAGTCAGAAACTCGTTGTTCTCAATCACCGGTGTAGTCGGATCGTCCTCCGTTTCAGGATCATCAAGGGTCGACAGAGCAGCCACGGTCACAGGATTGATCGTGAGCCCAAGTCCGCCCGATCCACCGCGAGGAATGGAGATCGGCTGGCCGCTTGCGGAGCGTGCGGTGATGGTGAGCTCACTCATGTAGGGCGAGCCCAGGAAGGGACCAACGCCAAACAGATTCACGGGGAGCTGCGTTCGCGTTGCTTCGATGGTGATGTTTCCGGTCTGCGCCGGAGCGGTGATGGTCACCGGGATCGAGGCGGCAGACGCTGACTGCTGAGTAGGAGGCTGGACTGAGAAAGTCAGCGTGACCGCGCCTTGGCTGTTACCCGCGAGGTAGATGAACTCCGCGCGGCCGCCCACAGTCGGGGCGCTGTTGGTCGAGGACTGCTGGCCACCGACAACGCCGAAGATGCCGCCAAGATTGCTCGGGCTCGCCGAAGCGGTGACCACGGTGCCATCGGGGAGCGGCGTGTTGTTCGATGTCGTGGCGTTGACACTGACAGCCAGGCTGCTACCCGCTGGCACGGTTGCACTCTGCGCGCTGGCGCTGATGCGGGCACTCGAGATCGGTCCGAAGGTACCGTCGTTTCCGCTGCCCCCGCCCCCTCCGCAGGCTGTCAGCAGCGCCACCGAGCCCAGCAGCAGGCACTTGAGCAAAAGTGTTGGTTTCATCTTCTCTCTCCAGAAAAGCCGGCAGCGTTCCATCGCCGACCCGATTGTTGATGTCCTGTCAGCTGGGCAACTGGCGTCAGCGCGTGCTGCGTCCCGAAACCGCCAGCACCTTGGGCGTCACAAAGATCAGCAGCTCCGCTTTCTCGGTGCCGTTGCGTTTGGTCCGGAACAGGTTGCCCAACACCGGCACGTCGCCCAGGAACGGCACCTTGCGGAGATCCTCGCGACTGTTGAATTCGTACACACCGCCAATCACCACGGTCTGGCCGTTGTCCACCAGCACTGCGGTGTTGATCTCGCGCTTGGAGATGAGCGGAATGTCTCCGACCGGACTGTTGGTGAAGCCAGCCAACTCGTCCTTCTTCACGCGCAAGGTCAGGTAGACGCGATCGTCCTGTGTGATGGTGGGCGTGACCAGCAGCTCCAGCACGATCTCCTTGAACTCCGTGGTGATCTGGGCCGATGCCCCCGTGCCCGTCGTGGTGATGTAGCCGATCTCATCACCCTGCTTGATGCTGGCTTCGCGCTGGTTGGCTGTGATCACGCGCGGACTTGACACCAGTTCGCCGCGGCCTTCGGACTGGAGCGCGGAGAGCTCGAGATCGACCAGATAATCTGCGCTGAGAATCGCAAAGCCGATCGAGCCGGCAGCATTCTGGACCGGCAGATTGACACCCAGTCGGCTCGCCGCAGGCAGGATGTCACCACGCTGGGGAATAATGCCTCGGCCTTCAATCAGCGGACCGATGGTCAGCGCGTCGCCGATGTTGCTGACAGTGTTCCGGGCCCCATAGCGATTGCTCAAGGCGCTGGTGATCAGAGCATTGTTCGCTGCCTGCGAGCCAGAGGTCGTGATCACCCGCCCGCTGCTGCTCTGGTCGGCACCGCTGACACCGAACTTGGCGCCCAGCTCGCGCGCGAAGTTTTCGCTCGCGATGACGATGCGCGCTTCGATCAGCACCTGGTCCACCGGTCGATCCAGAAGAACGATCAGATTCTTGATCTCCTCGACCTTCGGCGGAATGTCGTTCACCAGCAGGGTGTTGGTGCGCTTGTCGAAAGTCACGGAGCCTCGCGCCGAAAGGAAGCCGCGAGACTCGCCCCCCTGCTGAGTCTGCTGCTGCTGACCCCCTTGCTGGTTACCCTTGCTCTCCTCGGTCAGCAGCTTGGCGATCTCTTCGGCACTGCCGTAGTTGATCGCGATGTATTCGCTGACCAGCTCGGCGCGCTGCTCCTGCTCGATGCGCGCGTCGGCGATCGCCTTCTCGTAGGTTGCGATCTCGGCCTGCGGAGCGACCCAGATGACGTTGCGATCCTGGCGCTTGTCCAGCGACTTGGCGCGGAGGATCAGATCGAGCGCCTGATCCCAGGGCACATTGATAAGGCGCAGCGTCATGTTGCCGGTGACGCTGTCGGCAGCCACGATGTTAAGGCCCGACTCCTCGGCGATCAGCTGCAGCAAGGTGCGGACCGGGATGTCCTGGAAGGTGAAGGTGACCGGGCGACCGGTATAGCCGGGCTCCGCACCTTCGGCGACGACACCATCCGCTGTGACGACCTGCTGGACGGGATCAATCTCAACGACGAACTCGTTGCCGGTCTGGTAGGCCAAAGGTTCAAAGCGACCGTTCACCGCGATGTCCAACCGCGTGCCTGCGGGGCTGCGGCTCAGCTGCACTGACTGCACGGGCGTGGCGAAATCGGACACGTCCAGCCGTTCGGCCATCTGCTCCGGGAGGAACACGCCGGCCAGATCGACCTGCACGCGCTGTCCATCGACGCGCATGTCGGACGCCGCGCCTTCGCCTGCCAGGGTCAGGATGATCCTGCCGGTGCCCTGTGGCGTGCGACGGAAATCGATGTTGGCGACTTCAGTCACGTTCGCCGTGCGCTTGGCGGGATCGGCCGAATAGGCGGAGACCTGGGTCGCCGTCGTGCTGGCGGCCCCGACGCTGACAATGACGTTGTTGCCCTCGCTGCGCGTCTGGTACGCGCTGGACCGGAACAGGTCGATCGACACTCGCGTGCGGCCCGCAGCCTCCGCGGTCGAGATCGCGCTGGTCGCGCCAATGCCCACCGGGATACGTCGCTGGGCGACCGCATTACGGGTATCAGGCAGGTCCACGATGATCCGCGGGGGATCATCGGTGGTGAACACCGGCAGTTCGGCCGCGGGTTCACTCAGGCTGAGGGTGATGTCGACCTGCCCCCCCGGGCCGGCGGAGAAGCTGATGTTCTCGAGGCTGCCCGCCGCAAGCGCGAGGTTGCCCGCTCCGAGCAGGGCGGCGAGCGCCGTGAGCCGCAGGCTGCGGATCCGCAGGACGCTGGTGTAGGACTTGGATGTGCGCTTCATGCGATTCCCCACTGCTTATTCGTTGTCGAGCGCGAGACGCGCCGGGCGTTCAAGCCAGCCACCCGAACCATCGGGAATGAGTTCGACGAGCTCTAGGCCGTCTTCGCGGATTGCGACGATGCGGCCGTCGCTCTGCCCGAGGTACTGGCCCACCCGGACCCTGTGGACCACGCGCTGCGGATCCATCACCAGGGCCACCTGGTTCTCGCCCGCGCCGATCAGGCCGACCATGTCGAGGCCGTCGAGCGGGAAGGCTTCCAGGATCTCCTTGCGGCGATTCGGGTCGGGGCGCGGACCGTCGCTGCGGCTCTGCTCGTCGCGCCGCTGCGGCATCGAGAACGGATCGCGAAGGTCCTGCGCCGCGTACACGAAGGTTTCGAACTGCTTCATCACCGGCAGCGGCTCCAGCGGCGGTGCTGGGCGCTGCTTGACATCAGCGACGTAGTTCTCGAGGTCGCGCATGCCGGGATCGCAGCCGGCGAGGAGAAAAGTCGCGGCGAAGAGGGCAACGAAGCGCGGGATGGTCGGCATCTTGCTCATCGCGCGGCCCCCTGCTGTGCCTGAGCCTCAGCCACTTCGGCCTGCTCCTCTTCGTCGAGATAGCGGTAGGTCTTGACGGTGCCTTCGAGCACCAGCCCGCTGCTCGCGCCGACCTTCTCGTCGCGGGGTTTCAACGAGATGTCGTGCATCGTCATAATGACCACGCGTGGCAGCGACGCAACGCCACTCACGAAGTCGCCAAACTGGTGGTAGCTGCCGACCATGCGCAGCGAGATCGGCTTCTCCGCGTAGAACTCCTTGCGGATCTCCGGCTGCGGCTGGAAGAGCTCGTTTGTGATACCCGAAGCGAGCGCAGTTTGCGAGATGTCGACGATCAGGTCGGGCATTTCAGTGCGGGACGGCAGCTGCCGCAGCATCTGCTGGAGCATGGCTTCCATCTCCGCAAGCTGCTCCTTGAGCGGCTCCAGATTCACCGCCTTGGCCTGCTCCTTCTCGAAGTCATCGCGAAGTCCGACTTCGGCGCGACGAAGCGTCTCAAGCTGATCTTGCTGGGTGCTGACAAACAGGTACCAGCCAAAGAACAGGATCAGCACCACCACCATGGCGCAGAAGAACGCCTTGACCGGCGGCGGCCAAGCACCTGCGTTGTTGAAGTCCAGATTGCTGAGGTCAAAGTTCTTCATGGCTGGACCTCCGGCGCACCCTCGGCTGTTTCTCCCTCGCCCTCGCCCTCGCCCTCGCCCTCGCCCTCGCCCTCGCCCTCGCCTACCGGCTTGGTCGCTGTGGCGTTCATGCGGAAGAAGTAGGGCATCGCCTTGTCGTCGCCCTTGATCTCGATCACGCCGAGGTCAGCGCTGGTCAGCCATTCCGCCGCCTCGATGTTGCGCATGTAGGACGATACCCGAGCGTTCGACTGGGTCATGCCCTCCAGAGTCAACTGGTTGCCTGCCTGCTTCACCGAAGACAGGCGCACGCCATCAGGGATCGTCCGGACCAGATCATCGAACAGGTGCACCATCTGCGAGCGGTTGGCCTGCAGCTGCTCGATGACCGCCTTGCGCGCCAGCAGATCGGACTTCTTCTTCTCCAGAATCTCGATCTCGGCGGTTTTCGTCTTCAGCGCCGTGATCTCGCGCGTCAGATAGGCGTTCCTCTGCTGCTGGTTGCTGATCAGGCCGTCGAAGTACTGGATCGCACCGAAACTGACGGCGATGGCAAGGCCGGCGCACAAACCCAGCAGGGCGAAGAACTCGTTCTGGCGCTGCTTGCGGCGCTCGGCGCGCCACGGCAATAGATTGATCTTGGCCATTTAGTCGAAGCTCCTGAGTGCGAGCCCGGCGGCGATCATCAGCGAAGGCGCGTCCTGCGCCAGGGCCTGCGCTTGGACCCGCGAGGCCAGGGACATGTTCGCCAGCGGGTTGGCCACTACGGTGCTCACGCCAAGCTGGTCCTCGACCATCTCGGCCACGCCGGCAATCGATGCGCAGCCGCCAGCCAGGACGATCTGGTCGACGCGGTTGAACTCGCTGCCGGCATAGAAGAACTGCAGCAGTCGGCTGACCTGCTGGACCATGGCTTCCTTGAACGGCTCCAGCACTTCGATCTCGTAGCTCTCGGGCAGGCCGCCCTGACGCTTGGCCAAGCCGGCCTCCTCGTAGGACAGGCCGTAGCGGCGCATGACCTCGTCAGTCAGCTGCTTGCCGCCGAACACCTGCTCGCGGGTGTAGATGCTGCGCTGGTTGCGGAGCACGTTGAGCGTGGTCATGGTCGCACCGACGTCGACCAGGGCGACCAGGCCATCGCGCGTGACCGAAAGCTGGTCGGCGATCAGGCGGAAGGCGTTCTCCATCACGAAGGCTTCGACGTCGACGACCTTGGTGTTGAGGCCACCGAGGTCGAGGGCCGCCGTGCGGACCTCGACGTTCTCGGTACGCGAGGCCGCCAGCAGGACCTGGACCATCTCCGGGTTGTCCTTGACCGGCCCCAGCACCTCGAAGTCGAGGCTCACTTCCTCGATCGGGTAGGGGATGTACTGCCCGGCTTCGACCTGGATCTGGTCTTCCAGCTCGTCTTCGGACAGGTCGGCCTGCATGGGGATGATCTTGGTGATCACCGCCGAACCGGCCACGGCCGCGGCCGCGAAGCGGGTCTTGGACCCGGAGCGGTTGAGCGCGCGCTTGATCGCTTCGCCCACCGCCTCGACCTCGACGATGTTCTTTTCGACCACGGCATTGGGAGGAAGCGGCTCCACCGCGTAGTGCTCGACGCGATAGCGACCGCCGCTTTGGCTCAGCTGGAGCAGCTTGACGGCCGTGGAGCTGATGTCCACGCCGATCAAGGGCACCTTCTTGTTTGCGAACAGCCCCACGGTTTCTCCCCTTCCCACAAGCCCTTACAGGCAATAACTCCACGACTACATTAAATAACGATTATTTGCAGTCTGGCAACAGATAGCCGCGGTTCAGGCTGCGACAAGCGCGATGTCCGTCAAGGTTTCGTGGTTCCGTGGCGACGGCACGGGCCGTGCTCCGGTGCTTTCAGCAGCCTCCGCGGGCGCTGCCGCTCAGGCCGGGGCGCCTATACTCGGCGCCCTCTCCCTTGCTGCCGGACGCCGCGGATGCGCCTGTTTCGACGCCTTTTGCGCTGGGCCCTCGTGCTCGGGCTCCTGTTTGGCGCGCTCGGCCTGGGCGCGCTCGGCGTGGCCTGGTGGCTGATCGCACCGACCCTGCCTGACGTGCAGGTCCTGCGCGACGTCCGCCTGCAGGTGCCCCTGTCGGTGTACTCGGCCGACGGCAAGCTGATGGCCGTGTTCGGCGAGGCCCGACGCAAGCCTGCCGCCATCGACCAGATCCCCGAGCAGGTCAAGCAGGCGGTGATCGCCATCGAAGACGCGCGCTTTTACGAGCATCCCGGCATCGACTGGCGCGGCATCACCCGTGCGGTCTGGCTGCTGGCCACCAGCGATCGCGAACGCGTCCCGGGCGGCAGCACCATCACCCAGCAGGTGGCGCGCAACTTCTTCCTGAGCGCCGAGTACAGCTACAGCCGCAAGCTCACCGAGATCTTCCTGGCGCTCAAGATGGAGCGCGAGCTCAGCAAGGACGAGATCCTTGAGCTCTATCTGAACAAGAGTTTCTTCGGCAACCGCGCTTATGGGATCGCTGCCGCCGCCGAGTTCTACTACGGCAAGGAACTGCAGGACCTCGAACTGCATGAGGCGGCGATGTTGGCCGGTATCCCCAAGTTCCCGTCCAGCGGCAATCCGCTGACCAACCCGGAGCGGGCGCGGATCCGGCGTGACTACATCCTGCAGCGGATGCACGAGGTCGGCTTCATCGATGAGGCCAGCCTGCGCGCAGCGCAGGCGACGCCGGACACCGCGCGGGCGAACGAACCCGCCGTCGAACTGGAAGCGCCCTATGTTGCGGAGATCGCGCGGGCCGACGCGGTCGAGCGTTTTGGCGCCGACGCCATGTCCGACGGCCACCGCGTCTTCACGACCCTGCACAGTGCAGGCCAGGCTGCAGCCAATCGCGGCCTGCGTCAGGCCCTGCTCGACTACGACCGCCGCCACGGCTGGCGCGGCGCCGAGTCGAGCGTCGACGTGCCCGACGCGGCCACTCCTGCACAACTTCAGCGCCTGCTGCGTGACTACCCGACGGTAGCGGGCCTGCACGCAGGCCTCGTGCTGGAAAGCTCGACCGAACGCGCGCAGCTGATCCTGCGCGACGGGCAACTGGTGGAGCTCGGCTTGGAACAGGTGGCATGGGCGCGACCCTTCCTCGACGAGGATCGCCGTGGACCCGCTCCGCGCGCGGTCGACGCGGTGCTGTCGGTGGGCGACGTGGTGCGGGTGGAGCTGGACGCCGAAGGCGCCTACCAGCTCTCGCAAGTGCCCAAGGCCCAGGGGGCCCTGGCCGCGGTCGATGCCGAATCCGGCGCGGTCCGTGCGCTGGCTGGCGGGTTCAGCTTCGCCCTGAACAAGTTCAATCGCGCGACCCAGGCGCAGCGGCAGCCCGGTTCAAGCTTCAAGCCCTTCGTCTACGCAGCGGCCTTCGAGCGCGGCTATGGCCCCGGCTCGATCGTGCTCGATGCGCCGGTGGTGTTCCGCCAGCACGACGGCACGACCTGGCGTCCGCAGAACGACAACGCGACCTTCGCCGGGCCGATGCGCCTGCGCGAGGCCATGGTGACCTCGCGCAACCTGGTATCGGTGCGCCTGCTGGACGCCATCGGCGCCAGCTTCGCCCGGCGCTACATCCAGGGCTTCGGCTTCTCGCCAGAGAGCCTGCCCGAGAACCTGTCGCTGGCGCTGGGCACCAGCTCGACGCCGCCTCTGGCCATGGCCCGCGGCTACACCCTGTTCGAGAACGGCGGCTATCTCGTCGATCCCTATTTCATCGACCGCATCGAGGATCGCGACGGCAACGTGGTCTACCAGGCCAATCCAGCCAGGGCCTGCCGCGATTGCCCGCAGCGCCTGCGCGAGGAGCTCGATCGCAGCAGCGACACGGGCTTCGACCTCGGCCCTGCGCAGGCCTCGGCCACGCCCGCCGACAGCGCGACCATCGAAGGTGCCTCGGCAGCCGGCGAAGAAGGGCCCGTGCTGGCGCCGCGCCGCATCGATGCGCGCACCGCCTACCTGGTCAACTCGCTGCTGCGCGACGTCGTCCGACGCGGCACCGGGCGCAATGCGCTGGTCCTCAACCGCGGTGATATCGGCGGCAAGACCGGCAGCACCAATGACCACCGCGATGCGTGGTTCGTGGGCGTGGGCGGCGGCCAGGCCGTCGCCGCCTGGGTGGGTATGGACGATTTCGCCTCGCTTGGCCGCGGCGAGTTCGGCGCGCGCGCGGCGCTGCCGATCTGGATCGAGTACATGCGTGGCGCCCTGGCTGAGGTGCCGGAAACGCGGCTCACCCAGCCGTCCGGCATTGCCACCGTGAGCATCGACCCGGCCACGGGCGTCCTGCTGCCGCCTGGCACGCCGGGCGCACTGCCCGAGCTGATCCGGGTCGAGGACATCGCCCGTCTGCAGCGGACCGCACCTGCCGACGAGCGCGCGCTGAATGCGCAGGAGAGTTTCGACATCTTCTGAGCCCGCGCAGCGCCGGTGGCGCCTGAGTCCCACCCCAGCCAGCGTGCGGCGGAAGGGTGCCACGTCCGCGCCCACTCCCTCGCGGTCACGGCGCGCATGCGCACGCGGTCAAGTCTCTCGGCTATGCTCGGAAAACCGCGACCGCACCGGGGAACCTCATGCGACATGCCGCCGAGCACGCCCGCACCCGCACGCGAGAAGCCCGTCAACGGCTCGCCTTCGAAGCCGCGCGCCTGATGGCCGAAGGCGGCATCCGCGACTACAACGTCGCCAAGCGCCGCGCCGCGGCCAGGCTTGGCGTCACCGACGAGGGCGCGCTGCCGCGCAATGCCGAGATCGAAGTCGCGCTGCGCGAGTACCAGCGCCTGTTCCAGGCCAGCGAACAGCCGCAGGCGCTGCGCGAACGTCGCGAGGCTGCGCTGGAGGCGATGCGCTTCTTCGAACGCTTCGATCCCCGATTGGTCGGGGCCGTGCTCGACGGTTCCGCCGACCAGCGCTCGGCGGTCTGCCTGCACCTGTTCTGCGACGAGGCGGATACCGTTGGCCACTTCCTGCAGGAGCACGGCATTCCGGTCGAACAGCAGAGCCGCCGGCTGCGCCTGGACCGCGAGCGCAGCGCGGTGTATCCGGTTTACGTCTTCAACGCCGACGGCCTACCGTTCGACCTCACCGTGCTGCCCCGCGATGCCTTGAGGCAAGCGCCCCTTGACCGCATCGACGATCGGCCGATGAAGCGCGCTTCGCTGTCCGCGCTGCGCGACCTGATCGACGCGGGCGGCTGAGCCACCGACCGAGCCCGTGCGCCATTGGCTGCTGCTGCAACGCAAACGCCCACCTCGCGGTGGGCATTTGCGCGACGCGGATAGCGCGATGCTCAGCGGGCGCTGATCGGCGCGTAATCGCGCACGTTGGCGCCGGTGTAGATCTGGCGCGGGCGGCCGATCTTGGCTTCCGGATCGTTCTGCTGCTCGAGCCAGTGGCTGACCCAGCCGGCGGTGCGGGCGATCGCGAACATCACCGTGAACATCTCGGTCGGAATGTTCAGCGCCTTGTAGATCAGGCCCGAGTAGAAGTCGACGTTCGGGTAGAGCTTGCGGGCGACGAAGTAGTCGTCCTTCAGGGCAGCCTCTTCCAGCTTCATCGCCACCTCGAGCAGCGGATCGTTGACGCCGAGGTCGGCCAGCACCTTGTGGGTCATCTCGCGGATGATCGAGGCGCGCGGGTCGTAGTTCTTGTAGACGCGGTGGCCGAAGCCCATCAGGCGGAAGCCGGAGTTCTTGTCCTTCGCCTTCTCGACAGCCTTGGCGACATCCTCGGGGCGACCGATCTCCTCCAGCATCTTCAGCACCGCCTCGTTGGCGCCGCCGTGCGCAGGCCCCCACAGGGCAGCGATGCCGGCGGCCACGCAGGCGTAGGGATTGGCGCCGGTGGAACCGACCAGGCGAACCGTCGAGGTCGACGCGTTCTGCTCGTGGTCGGCGTGCAGGATGAACAGCAGATCCAGCGCCTTGGCGGCCACGGGCGGCAGCTCCAGCGGGCCCGAGGGGACCTCGAACATCATGTGCAGGAAGCGGTTGACGTACTCGAGGTTGTTGCGCGGATAGCGGTTGGGCCAGCCGATCGAATAGCGGTAGCAGGCCGCGGCGATGGTCGGCACCTTGGCGATCAGGCGGATCGCCGCCAGGCGACGCTGGGCCGGGTCTTCCATGTCCAGGCTGTCGTGGTAGAAGGCCGCGAGCGAGCCGATCATGCCGCACAGCATGGCCATCGGGTGCGCATCGTGGCGGAAGCCGCCGAGGAAGTTCTTCAGGGCCTCGTGCATCATCGTGTGATGCGTGACCTCGTGCTCGAAGCTCTTGAACTCGGCCGCGGTCGGCAGCTCGCCCTGCATCAGCAGGTAGGCGACCTCCAGGAAGCTCGAATGCTTGGCCAGCTGCTCGATGGGGTAGCCGCGGTACAGCAGCACGCCCTGATCACCGTCGATGTAGGTGATCGCGCTGCGGCAGCTGGCAGTGGCGACGAAGCCCGGATCATAGGTGAAGTAGCCTGTTTCCTTCGGCAGCTTGCCGATGTCGACGCAGGGCGCGCCGAGCGTGCCGCGCAGCAGGGGAAACTCGGCGCTCTTGCCGGCAGCGGAATCGGTGAGCGTGAGGCTCTGGCTCTCGGACACGGCTAACTCCTTGGTGCGTGTTATCTGGGGAGGAAATGCGGCGGCAACCGTCTCTGCGGAGCGCTCACACTGCAGCGGGCCTGCCCTGGGGGAGTCCCCGCGCATTCCCGACGCGCATGCAAGCAAGAGCTGGGCCCGAGTGCGGTGCGTGGCACGCATCCGGACGACGCCCGCGCATCAGGGCAGCGCTGTCGAAGGACCGTCGAAGTATGCCACGCAGGCCTGCGAGGGTCAGTCCAACTTTGGTGAAGCGCAGGGTCGCCTCAGGGCTGCGCAGGGCGCATTGGCCGGCTCCGGAAACGGCAACAGGCCCGGCAGCCGGAAGGCTGCCAGGCCTGGAGACGAAACCCTGTGGGGGGATTACTTCTGGGCGTAGCGGCGACGGAACTTGTCGATGCGGCCGCCGGTATCGACGATCTTCTGCTTGCCCGTGTAGAACGGGTGGGACTCAGCGGAGATTTCCACCTTGATCAGCGGATACTCCTGGCCGTCTTCCCACTTGATCGTCTCCTTGCTGGTCAGCGTGGAGCGGGTCAGGAAGGAGAAGTCGCAGGACACGTCCTGGAACACGACCGGATTGTACTTGGGGTGGATGTCGGCTTTCATGGCGCGGCCCGGAATTCGGCGAGACAAGAGCGGCATGGTAACGTTCGCCGCCGCCCCCTGCAAGTCACTCCTCGCATGCTGCCTCCAGGACCGAGCTACGCATCCTTCCTCAAGGGCGCAAGTCTGCTGTTTCTACTCGGCTTGGCCGCCAGCGGCGCTCGCGCCGAGGATCCCGCCGCCCTGAAGACCCAGGTCCAGGAAACAGTGGGCCTGGAGGAATCCCAGCGCAGCGGCCTGCTGGCGAGCCTGGACGCGACCCAGCAGAACCTGGGCGCGGCGACGCGAAAGCGCGCGGAAACCGAAGCACTGCGCGCCGCTGCGGCCGATGCGGCGACCGAGGTCCGGCGACTTGAGCGCGAACTTGCCCGTGACGAATCGGCGGACATCGAGCGCAGTCGACGCCGGATCGACGCGCTCGACGACACCGAGTCGCTGGAACAGGAGTTGCGCGCGCTGCAGGCGCGCATCGAACCGCTGCGGCGCGAGCTGCAGGCCGTGAGCGCGTCGCTGGACGCCAATGACACCGGCACGGGCGTCTCGCAGGTGCGCCTGCAGGAAAGCATCGATGCCTTGAGCCAACGGCTGGCGGAAACGACCGGCGATGGCGGCCTTGCAGACCGCGTCGGGCACGAGCAGATCGAGGCGGAGCTGGAGCTGCGCCTGGCCGAGCTGGAGCACGCGCAGGTGCGCGCCGAAACGATCGACACCCGACGCGCGCCGCTGCTGCTGCAGCAACGCCTGCTGCGCCGACAGCTGGAGACGCTGGAGCCGCTTGAGGCGCTGCTGCAGTCGAAGCTGGGCGAGCGGGGTGAAGCCGAGCTGGGCGCTCTGGAGGCGACGCTGGCCGTGCAGCAGCTCGCGCTGGCGGAAGCACCGCGGCCTCTGGCCGATGCGGCGGCCGCCAACGTCGAACTGGGTCGCACCTATGCCGAGGCCAACCGTCGATTGAGCGCCATGCGCGTGGACACGGCGACGCTGGCGCGCGAGCGCGAGCGCCTGCAGCGCGCGCTGCGCGACGCAGAGTCGCGGGTTGCGCTGGGCGCGAGCGGCGAAGCGGTCGGCGCGGTGCTGCTGCGCGAGCGTCAGCGGCTTCCCCAGCCCGAGGTTCTGCGCCGGCAGATCGCCGAACTGCGCGAGGAAGCGGTGCAGCTGCGCCTGCGCCTGCTCGATGTCGCGGACGCGGAGCCCAGGCTGGAAAGCCTGGCAAACGAGTTGAACGCGGCAGCCGCCGACGAAGAGTCGCCGCAGACCGCCGGACTGCAGGGCGCGGCGGCGCCGACGCAGGATGTCCAAGCGCTGGTCCGCACCCGTGGCGATCTGCTGCGACGGCTCGACACCACCCTGCGCCGCCTGATCGAGAGGATCGAGCAGGCCGAAGTCACGCTGGAAGGCCAGCTCGAAGCCAGCCTGCAGCTCAAGGCCCTGCTGGATCGGCAGCTGTTCTGGATTCCCAGCCACCGCAGCGTCGATCTCGACTGGCTGCGCCAGCAGGGCGCTGGCTGGTCCGATCTGCTCAATCCACCGCGCCTCGGCAGCAGCCTCGAACGCGTGCTGCACACCGTCTCCGAGCGCTTCTGGTCGAGCGTCCTCGGCCTGCTGCTGGTGATCGGGCTGTTCGTTCTGCAGCGGCGCGCGCGCGCGCGCCTGCCCGAGCTGGCACCGCCGCTGCGGCGCATTCGCGAGGACCGCTACGCGCTGACGTGGCAGGCACTGGGATGGACCGTCCTGGCTGCCCTGCCCTGGGCCGCGATGACCTGGCTCGGCGGCCGGCTGATGCAGATCTCGGGCGAACCCGGTCGCTACACCCATTCGATCGGCATCGCGCTCGCGACCCTGACCGGCAGCATCGCCCTGTTCACCTTCCTGCGCTGGAGCCTGATCGAGCGCGGCCTGGTGCATGCGCACTTCCGCTGGACCCGGGCCCGCCGCGAAGCGCTGGCCACCGCGGTGCCGCGCGCAGCCTGGGTATTGCTGCCGGCGCAGCTGCTCAGCGTGCTGGCCCTGGTACGCGGACAGGACCTCGCCATCGACACCGCCGGACGCAGCTTGCTGATGCTGTTCGCGATCACCGGTGGTGGCTTGTTCTGGTGGCTGCTCGCGCCGGGCCGGCTATGGAGTCCGCGCGGCGGCGTGGTCGAGCCGGTGCGCCTGCGCCAGGCCCTGCGTATCGCCCTGGTCGCCCTGCTGCTTCTCATCCTCGCGCTGACGCTCAAGGGCTACGTGTTCACCGCTGGCGTGCTGGTGCGCTGCCTGTGGGAAACCGGCGGAGTGATGCTGGCGGTGTCCCTGCTGCACGGCCTGCTGAGCCGCTGGTTCCTGCTCGGCGAGCGTCGCCTCGCCCTGCAGCGCGCCGAGGCCCGTCGCGAGGCCGAGCGTGCCGATGGCGCGGACAGCAGCGACAGTGAGCTGCCGGTCGAGAGCGAGGCCGAGCAGATGGATATCCAGAGCATCAGCGCACAGACCCAGCGCCTGGTGCGAGCGGTCAGCGCCAGCGCCCTGGTGGTGCTGCTGTTCTGGGTGTGGGCGGACATCCTGCCGGCCCTGCAGCGGCTCGACGAGATCGCGCTCTGGAGCTTCTCCGACAAGGCCGCCGATGGCAGCGCCATCATCGGCCAGGTATCGCTGCGCGCGGCCCTGATCGGTGCGGCCGCCCTGCTGCTGACCGTGGTGGCCGCACGCAACCTGCCCGGCCTGCTGGAGATCGGCCTGCTGAACCGCGTGCACATCGACGCGCCGACCCGCTATGCGATCACCACCCTGGCGCGCTACGCGATCGTGATCGTCGGCGTGCTGCTGGGCCTGTCCTTCCTCGGCATGCGCTGGTCGCAGCTGCAGTGGATGGCGGCGGCGCTGACGGTCGGCCTGGGCTTCGGCCTGCAGGAGATCTTCGCCAACTTCGTGTCGGGGCTGATCCTGCTGTTCGAGCGGCCCTTCCGGGTCGGCGACATCATCACCATCGGCGAGTTCACCGGCCGGGTCACCCGCATCCGCACGCGAGCCACCACCATCCTCGACTTCGACAACAAGGAAGTGGTGATCCCGAACAAGGCCTTCATCACCGACCGCCTGACCAACTGGACGCTGAGCGACTCGATGACGCGGCTGATCGTCAAGGTCGGCGTAGCCTACGGCAGCGATGTCGCGCAGGTGCACCGCCTGCTGCTGAAGGCCGCTGCCGAGTGCCCGCACATCACCTCCGAGCCTCCGCCGCGCACCTGGCTGATGGCCTTTGGCCCCAGCTCGCTCGACTTCGAGCTGCGCGTGTTCGTGCCTTCGATCGATCTGCGCCTGCTGGCGCAGAGCGACCTGCATGGTCGCGTCGCCACCCTGCTGGCCGAGCAGGACATCGAGATCGCGTTCCCGCAGATGGACCTGCACGTGCGCGATCTGCCGGCCGCGCTGGCCGAGAGTCGCCGCTCATCACACGATGAGCGGCCGGAGGCTCCGGCGGTCTGAGCCGCAAAGCCCGCGCCGGCCCTCAGGCGTCGAGCCCGATCGCCCTCCGCAGCAGGACCTGCAGGCGCTGCGGATCGATACGGCCGACGATGGCGGCGTTCGGGCCGCGCGGGTCGCGGCTGTCCCAGTCGACGCGGGTGGCGCCGCGGTAAAGGCCCTGCGCCACTTCGACCTCGACGCGGCGCAGGCGCACCTCGCTGCCGATCTCGGGCTCCAGCACCACCGCCATCGCCAGCGCGTCGGCGCTGTGGAAGGTGTCGGCGTGGTGGGCGCGAATGAAGGCGCGGGTCTGCGCCGAGATCATGTCGTAGAAGCGGGCGAGCTCGCCGCCCTCGGCCAGCCAGCGGCCGAACTGCTCGTCCGGCATGGCGTGCGCCAGGGTTGCCTCCCAGTCGACCAGCTCGAAGGCCGGCCAGGCGTCGAACACCACCTTGGCCGCTTCAGGATCGAAGTAGATGTTGAACTCGGCGCTGGGCGTGATGTTGCCCAGACCCGTGACCGCCGCGCCCATCACCACCAGGCGTGGAATCCGCTCCGGCAGCGAGGGATCGAGGCGCAAGGCCAGCGCGAGGTTGGTCAGCGGGCCCAGAGTGACCAGAGTCAGCTCACCCGCGTGTTCCCGCGAGAGTCGCAGGATCGCCTGCACGGCGTGCTCGCTCTCGGCCGCTCGCGTGGGTGCGGGCAGACCCGCATCGCCGAAGCCGTCACTGCCGTGCACATAAGCGGCATCGACGGCCGGCCAGACCAGTGGCCGATCGGCGCCGACGAACACCGGCACCTCCAGCCCGCAGCGCTCGACGAGAGTCAACGCATTCCGGGTGGTGTGCTGAATGCCGACATTGCCGGCGGTGACGGTGATGCCCACCACCTCGGCGCGCGGATGGCGCAGGGCCATCAGCAGGGCGAGGGCGTCATCCACGCCGGGGTCGGTGTCGATCAGAAGCTTCTGCTTGGTGGTCACTGGGTTCTCGATGTGAGCGGTTCGAAATCGTTGGCGTCGGCGATGGGCCGACCGGCGGATGGGAGTGGCTTGGCCAAGGCTGCAGAGTTGACCGGGGCGAGTGTCATGGCCCTGGTGGGCCAGGGCCCACCGCCAGACATTACGTCAGGGTGGGCCAGGGCCCACCCTAAGCACCTGCATAGCGGACGGCGGCGCCGATCCAGCGCGCGATCACGCGGTCAGCGCGCTCGGGGCTGTCGACCAGCAGCGCGTCGGCAAGCCGCTGTGCCGCCGGCAGCAGGTCGGCGTCGCGGCCGAGATCGGCGATGCGGAAGCCGACCAGGCCGGTCTGGCGGGTGCCCAGCAGTTCGCCCGGGCCGCGCAGTTCGAGATCCTTCTCGGCGATGACGAAGCCGTCGTTGGTCTGGCGCAGGGTGTCGAGACGCTCGCGCGCCAGCCTCGACAGCGGCGACTGGTACAGCAGCACGCAGCTCGACTTGGCCGCGCCGCGGCCGACCCGGCCACGCAGCTGGTGCAGCTGCGCCAGGCCAAGCCGTTCGGCGTTCTCGATCACCATCAGGCTGGCATTGGGCACGTCGACGCCGACCTCGATGACCGTGGTTGCGACCAGCAGCTGCAGCTCGCCGGCCTTGAAGGCCTGCATCACCGCCTGCTTTTCGGCCGGCTTCATGCGCCCATGCACCAGGGCGACACGCACCTCCGGCAGCTGCGCCAGCAGCTGCTCGTAGGTGGTCTGCGCGGCCTGCGCCTGCACCTCGTCGCTGTCCTCGATCAGGGTGCAGACCCAGTAGACCTGACGCCCTTCCGCGCAGGCGGCGCGGATGCGCTCGACCAGCTCGGGCCGGCGCTCCACGCCCAGGGCCACCGTCTGCACCGGCGTGCGTCCGGGCGGCAGTGCGTCGATGACCGAGACATCGAGATCGGCGTAGGCGGTCATCGCCAGCGTGCGCGGAATGGGCGTTGCGGTCATCACCAGCTGGTGCGGAATCCGGCTGCCGACCAGGCCCTTGTCGCGCAGGGCCAGGCGCTGGTGCACGCCGAAGCGGTGCTGCTCGTCGATGATGGCGAGCCCGAGGCCGGCGAAGGCCACGCCCTCCTGCATCAGCGCATGCGTGCCGACGACCACGCCGGCGCCCTCCGCGATGCGTGCCAGCGCGGCCGCGCGCGCGCGGCCCTTGACCTTGCCGGCCAGCCAGACGACTTCGACACCCAGCGGTTCCAACCAGCTGCGGAAGTTGTTGAAGTGCTGCTCGGCCAGCAGTTCGGTGGGCGCCATCAAGGCGACCTGGGCGCCGGCCTCCACCGCATGCAGACCCGCCATCGCCGCGACCACGGTCTTGCCCGAGCCGACGTCGCCCTGCACCAGCCGCAGCATCGGCTCGCTGGCGCCGAGGTCCTGCAGCACCTCGCCCAGCACGCGCTCCTGCGCATCGGTGAGTGCGAAGGGCAGATTCGCGCGCAGGCTTTGGGCCAAGCGACCGCTCGCGCGCAGCGGCGGTGCGCCCTGCTGCCGCAGATCGACGCGCTGGCGGCGCAGGCTCAAGTGATGGGCGAGCAACTCCTCCAGCGCCAGACGGCGCCGCGCCGGATGCCGGCCATCGCTGAGCGCGGCGAGATCGGTGCCGACCGTGGGTGCATGCACGAAGCGCAGGGCGCGCCCGAGGTCGGGCAGCTTGAGCTCGGCGCGCAGATCGGCCGGCAGCAGCTCGAACTCCTCGGACGGCGGCAGCGTGTCGATGGCTGCGTGCACCAGCTGGGCCAGCCGCGCCGGTCCGATGCCCTCCACCGCCGGATAGACCGGGTCGAGCCGCTCCGACACCTCGCCGCGCTCGGATTCGCCGATGCGGCGGTAGCTGGGATGCACCATCTCCATCGACAGACCGGCCTGGCGCGCCTCGCCGTAGCAGCGCACCCAGGCGCCGTGGGTGAACTGGGCGACCTGTCCGGCGTGGAAGTGGAAAAAGCGCAGCACCAGGGTGTCGCCACTGTCGTCGCTGATCGCAACCTTCAGCTGCGGTCGGAAACGGAATCCTTTCTCGACGGCCTCGACGCGGCCCTCGACCATGGCCTTCTCTCCGTGGGCCAGGCTGGCGATCGGCGCCACGCGGGTGCGGTCCTCGTAGCTGCGCGGCAGCCAGAACCACAGGTCCTGCAGGCGTTCGATGCCGGCGGCCGCGAGCTTCTGCGCGACCTGCGGGCCGACGCCCGGCAGGCCGCGCACGCTGGCCTCGCCGGCGTGCGCGATGCCCGGCCGCACGGCGAGGCTGTTCATGGATGGAACAGGGTGCCCGGGCTCAGCCGAGCACCATCACCGCATCGACCTCGACCGCGGCACCGCGCGGCAGCGCCGAAACGCCGATCGTCGAGCGCGCCGGGTAAGGCGCCTCGAAGTACTCGGCCATCACCGCATTGACGGTGGCGAAGTGGCCGAGGTCGGTGAGGTAGATGCCGATGCGGGCGACGTCGGCCAGCGAGCCGCCGGCGGCCTCGCAGACGGCCTTCAGGTTCTCGAACACGCGACGGGTCTGGAAGGCGATGTCGCCCAGCACCAGCTCGCCGGTGTTGGCAGACAGCGGGATCTGGCCCGAGAGGAAGACCAGGTTGCCGCAGCGCACGGCCTGCGAGTAGGGGCCGATGGCGGCGGGCGCCTTGTCGGAGTGGATGGCATTGCGGGGCATGGGCGCTCCTTGCGTCGCGGGATTCGGGATTGAAGAGGAGAGACGGCGGCGCTACAGGCGCTGGATGCCCAGCACCACGTCGAGCTTGCGCACGCGCCGCATCACGTCGGCCAGATGCTTGCGGTGCTTCACCTCGATGCCGAAGTGCATCACCGCCATGCGCAGGTCGCGCTCCTGGTATTCGACGTTGTCGATATTCGATTCGGCTTCGGCGATCGCCGCTGCGACCTGGGCAAGCACGCCGGGCTTGTTCAGCACCTCGACGCGCAGGCCGGCGCGGAAGTCGCCTTCGACCTCGCGGTCCCAGTCGACCGGCACCCAGCGCTCCGGGCTCTTCTGCAGCTCGGGCAGGTTGGGGCACTCCATGCGGTGCACGACCACCCCTTTGCCCGATGACAGATAGCCCATGATCTCGTCGCCCGGCAGCGGCCGGCAGCAGGCGGCAAAGCTGAGCAGACCGTGGCCGGCGCCGCTGATGTGGATCTTCTCCAGCCGCGGGGTCGAGCGACGCTCCCCGGGGCGGCGACCCTCGGTCAGCGCCAGCGCCACCTGCTGGGGCATGCGGTTGCCGAGCGCGATGTCGGCGAGCAGGTCTTCCAGCCGGCGCAGGCGGTTGTCCTGCAGGTAGTGGTCGAGTACCGCCGGCGGCACCCGCTCCAGCGAGGCCTCGATGGCGTCGAGCGCGGCTTCGAGCATGCGGTGACCGAGCTCGACGGCATCCTCGTGCTGCAGGCGCTTCAGGTGGTGGCGGATCGCCGTGCGGGCGCGCGAGGACACCACGAACTCCAGCCACTGCGGGTTTGGCACAGCGGAAGGCGCGGTGATGACCTCGACCGTCTGGCCGCTGGTCAGGCGCGTGCGCAGCGGGGCGAGCTTCTTGTCGATGCGCGAGGCCACCGCGCGGTTGCCGACGTCGGTGTGCACCGCGTAGGCGAAGTCGAGCACGGTCGCACCGCGCGGCAGGGCAAAGATGCGACCCTTGGGCGAGAAGATGTAGACCTCGTCCGGGAACAGGTCGACCTTGACGTTCTCCAGGAACTCCAGCGAGCTGCCAGCGTCCTGCTGCGATTCCAGCAGCTCGGAGAGCCAGGCGCGCGCGCGGTTCTGGGCGTTGTTGTTGCTGTTCTGCGAGGCGTCGGTCTTGTACAGCCAGTGCGCGGCGATGCCGCGCTCGGCCAGCAGGTCCATGTCCTCGGTGCGGATCTGCACCTCGACGTGCGAGCCGTAGGGGCTGAACAGCACCGTGTGCAGGCTCTGGTAGCCGTTCGCCTTGGGAATCGCGATGAAGTCGCGGAAGCGCGCCTCGACCGGCTTGTACAGGGCGTGCACCGCGCCCAGGGCGTGGTAGCACTGCATGGTCTGCTCGACCACCACGCGGAAGCCGAATACGTCCATCACCCGCTCGAAGCGCTTGCCGCGCGCTTCGCCGGAGCGCGGTTTGTACTCGTGGCGCATCTTGTTGTAGACGCTGTGCGGCGTTTTCACCCGGCTGACCAGGCGGTGCTTCAGGCCTTCCTGCTTGAGCTTCTGCGAGAGCGCGGCCTCGATCGTGGCCATCGCCTCGCGACGCATCACCGGCTGCTGCGCGATGCGTCGCGCGATCACCGCGTGTCGCCAGGGATGCATGGCGCGGAAGCCCAGGTCCTGCAGCTCGGACTTGATCCGGTTCATGCCCAGGCGCTGGGCGATGGGCGCGTAGATGTCCAGAGTTTCGCGGGCGATACGGCGGCGCGACTCCGCCGACATCGAGCCGATCGTGCGCATGTTGTGCAGGCGATCGGCGAGCTTGATCAGGATCACCCGCAGGTCGCGGGCCATGGCCAGCAGCATCTTGCGGAAGCTCTCCGCCATCGCCTCGTTGCGATCGCGGAAGCTCAGCTTGTCGAGCTTGGTGACGCCGTCGACCAGTTCGGCCACGGCTTCGCCGAACTCGCCCGAGATCGCCTCGCGGCCGAGCTGGGTGTCTTCCAGCGCATCGTGCAGGATCGCCGCGCACAGGGTTTCGACGTCCATGCCGAGCTCGGCGAGGATGCCGGCCACCGCCAGCGGATGGGTGATGTAGGGCTCACCACTCTTGCGGGTCTGGCCGTCATGCGCCACGGCACCAACGTGGTAGGCGCGCTTGACCGTGGGGATCTGCTCGGCCGGCAGGTAGGGGCGCAGCTTGACCAGGAGGGCCTCGATGGCCTCCGGACACGGGTCGAAGGGCGCGTCAGCGCTGGCTAGGGCAGAAGGGGGCATGACGCGAGCCTAAACAGCGCCCGACCCGGCGGCAAGCGCGCTGGCGCAAGCGTTTGGGGCCGGTTCGGGCAGGAATTCCCTGGCGCGGGCCAAGCTGCAGCCTCGGGCGAGCGCACCCGGACACCCAAGACCGACCGAGGACGACGGATTCCGAAAACGCCAACGGCCCCACGCGGGGGCCGTTGCAGTGCCTCGGTGCCGGACCGGCTTAGAGGTCGTCGCCGCCCTTGGACAGGTCGTCATCGACTTCGGCCGCGGCCCAGGCCAGGGCTTCACGCTCGGCGCGCTCGCGCTCGGCCTTCTCCACCGCCTCGATGGTGGCGATGTCGATGCGGCGGGCGGCGATTTCGCGCAGGGCCAGCACGGTCGGCTTGTCTTCCGGGTCCTGCAGGCCCAGCTGGTTGTCGGCACCGTTGGCCAGCTGACGGGCGCGGCGCGAGGCCATCACCACCAGCTCGAAGCGGTTGTTCACGACGGCGAGGCAATCTTCAACGGTGATACGGGCCATGGCAGACCGGCTCCGGGAACTCAAACAAGAGCGGGAGGATAGCCCTCGCCGGTGGGCTCTGGCAAGCTCCTGGTCCGTTCAACATGGGAGCAGCCGCTGATGCCAATCACGGTCTACGGCCAGACTCTGGACTTCGGGCGAGTCCGCGTCCACGACTGCACGAAGTGCGGGCCCAGCAACCATCGCCTGCGCATGCGCTACCGGTCCTTGGTGCTCTTCTACGTGAGCGGCCTGCCGCTGCGCCGACGTTGGCTGCTGCGTTGCGAGGTCTGCCATGGCGAGCAGCGCACCTCGAAGGCCCTGGCATCGCGCTATGTGCCCGGCAACCCGATCCCTTGGCTGCATCGCAATCTGCTGTTTCCCCTGAAACTGCTGGGAGCGCTGGCTCTGCTGCTGGCGGTGGGACTGGGACTGCTGATTGCCTTGAGCCCAAGCTTCGAACAGCGCGTGGAGACACTGCAGCCCGGCCAGCAGGTGCTGGTGGAGCTGTCAGCTCTCAACGGCACGGGCGAGCCGCGCTACGCCTGGCTTGAGGTCAGTGCCGTGGAGGGCGACCAGATCACGCTCGCGCCTGCTGCGCGCAGCTACGAAACCCAGCGCCTGGCCCGCCGCTCGCGCTGGGATGACGCAGTGCCGAGCCAGCCCGAACCGCGTACTGCTCCGCAGTCGCTGTCGCGCGATGCTCTGGTGCAGGGCTGGAAGCAGCGCTGGGTGCACGGCCTCGCCGACTGAAAGCTCCGCCTCGCGAGGGTTCGCGCGGACGACCCTCGGGATGCGGTTTCGATGAACGTCCCCGCGGTCGGGTGGGGACCTCCACGAAGCCGCGGCAGTCAGCGTGCGCGCGGCTGTTCGATCCAGGCCTGCGCCCCACGACCACGCCAGCGCTTCCAGCGCAGCCATCCGCGCTTCAGCAGCCCCGCCTGCTGAAGGCTGCGCTCCTCCAAGAGCCAGGGACTGGCCTGACGCGCGTTCACGGCGAGGTCCATCCAGCGCTTCGCGGTCGTCGGATCCGCCTTCGTGCCGCGCTCGGCAAGATGCGCCCACACCAGACCCTCGTAGGCCTCGGCATCCGCGTCCTGCAGCGCGCACTGCTCCAGCAGGCTGCGACCGCGCTCCGCATCGGCCGTGTCGCGCGGGTGCCGCAGCAGCAGCAGACCGAGCTCGCGGCGCGCACCCGCCACCTCCGCCGCCAGAGCGCCTTCGAGCAGCTCACGCGCATGCTCCAGATCCGGCTTGCAGAGCAGGTCGTCCTGCAGCAGCAGGCCCAGCCGGAAGCGCGACCACGCATCGCCGGCGTTCGCTGCCTCGAAGTACCAGTGCAAGGCCCCCTGCGGGTCGCGCTCCACCCCCTCCGCGCCGCGCTCCAGCAGATGGGCCAGCAGGCTCTTGTGGTATTCGCTGCCCTGCTCCGCCGCATCGCTTCGCAGCTTCAGCACCACCTGCATCTGCGCCGCATCCGGCTTTGACAGCGCGGGCTGCAGCCGGCCCGTGGCGTCCATGCTCAGCACGCCGCGCTCGATGGCATCCGCGGCCGCGCTGAGCGCGCCGGGAAACTCGACACTGATCCCGCGCTGCAGCACGTCGGCCAGCTCGTTGAGCGGAAGCTCGGGAAGCCCCCCGTCCTGGTGGATATCCCACACCAGCACAAAGGAATGCTTGCTGCCTGCGCGCGCGCTTTCCAGCGCCAGCCTGGCGCCGAGCGTGCGATCGCGGTCCAGCACCAGGCCGTAGTACAGCGCATGCGCCAGCTGGTTACCCGAGCCCGCGTCGCCCGCCTCCCAGGCGTGCCGCAACAGGACCTCAGCCGCCCGCGCCTGGGCCCTGTCCGCGCGCCGCTTCGCATCCCAGATGAGGTCGTTGCCGAGCCGCGCCATCGCCCGCACAGAGCCCTGCTCAGCGCGGGCGCGGAGCAGGGTTCGACGCTCGGCGGCGTGCTCTTCGCCAAACAGGTAGTCGACCAGCAGCCAGAACGGATCGACGCTGCCGTCCTCGTTCGCCAGTGCCTGCCTCAGCAGCGCGCGCCCCCGATCGAGATGCTCATGGCGGATATGGCTCAGCGCCAGCCAGTAGGCGTTCGCAGAGCTGCCCGGAGCAAGCGATTCAGCCAGCGAGTAATGCCTGTGTGCGGCTTCAAGGTCTCCGCGAAAAGCGCCCGCATAGTGCAAGAGGCACCGCTGCTCCATCACCTGCACGGCACGGTGGTGCGGACCACCGGCGTGGGCGGCGACGAACGCACTCATGGCCTGTGCGCTGCCGCCCCACTCCTGGCGCAGGCAGGACATGAGCTGCTCGCGCAACCTCAGGCTGTCGGGCGCGAGCTCGATGCCACGCCGGTACCACTCCGGATAGCGGCCGCGGGCTGGATCGATCGTGCCGCCCTGCCCACCAGCCACCTGCCCGATGCGACCCAGCAGGACGTAGGCCTGCACGGGCACACGCACGCTGCCCAGATGCGACTCCAGCAGCGTCTTCGCCTGCGCCGCGCAACTCTCCAGGGTGCGCCAGGCTTGAGCGCTGACCGTATCGGCAGTACCGGCGCCGCGCGCATCAAGGCCGAAGCGCAGCAGCCACTGGGCATGCGCAAGCGCAGCCGCATACGACCGTGGACAGGCTTCGCGCCAGGCGCGCAGGCCGACGTCGACCGGCAGCCATTCGGTGCCGAAGCATTCGAAGGCAGCTGCCAGCTCGGATTCGTTGATTGCGCCGGACTCATAGCGTCGCTGCAGATCGGCGCAGCGCTGTTCGAGTTCGGCGAAGCGGCGGGCATTCAACAGATCGAGCAAGTTCATGGGGTACACGCCATACAAAGGAATGCGCAAGCAGGAAACGGGAAACATGGCATGGCAACGGCGCCTGCCCGGGCGCGCGGCGTGCTCACGCCGCCGCCCTCACCGGAATCGCTTCACCGACCCGCCCGGGACGGCTGCAGCCGTATAGCTGCACCCACTCGACGGGCGCCTAGCCCAGCAGCGCGCGGATCAGGCCTGCCTGCCGGCGCGCCTGTTCGGTACGGCGCAGACGGTGCGATCTGACGATGGCGCAGAGGTCTTCCAGCGCGCGCTCGAAGCTGTCGTTGACGATCAGGTAGTCGAAGTCGTCGAGGTGGGCGATCTCCTCGCGCGAGTTCTCCAGCCGCTTGAGAATCGTCTCCTCGCTGTCCTGGGCGCGGCCGCGCAGGCGGCGTTCGAGTTCCTCGCGCGAGGGCGGCAGGATGAACACGCTGACGCAGTCGGGCACCAGCGCCCGCACCTGGCGCGCGCCCTGGTAATCGATCTCCAGCAGCACGTCGCGGCCCTGCTTCAGCGGCTCCTCGACGGTGTGGCGGGCGGTGCCCTTCAAGTCGCCGTGCACGACCGCGTGCTCGAAGAACTCGCCGCGCGCGACCATGCCTTCGAAAGCCTCGCGACTGACGAAGTGGTAGTGCGCGCCTTCGGTCTCGCCGGGGCGCGGGCCACGCGAGGTGTAGGAGATCGACAGCTGGATATCCGGCTCGCGTGCGAGCAGGGCGTTGACCAGGCTGGACTTGCCGGCGCCCGACGGCGCCGCGACGATGTAGAGCGAGCCGCTCATTCGATGTTCTGCACCTGTTCGCGCAACTGTTCGATCAGCACCTTCAGCTCGACCGAAGCCGCGCTGGAGCGCGCGTCGATCGACTTCGAGCCCAGCGTATTGGCCTCGCGGTTGAACTCCTGCAGCAGGAAGTCGAGCCGGCGCCCCACCGCCTCGCGGCTGGCCAGCGTGCGGCGCATCTCGGCGATGTGCGCGCCCAGCCGGTCGAGCTCCTCGTCGACATCAATCTTCTGCAGCTGCAGCACCAGCTCCTGCTCCAGCCGGCCCGGATCCAGCGGCTGCTTCAGGTCGGCGATGCGCGCGTCCAGACGCGCGCGGAGCGCGGTGCGAATTTCGGGCAGCGCGATCTTGACCTCGGCGACGATGCGCTCGATGCCGTCGAGGCGCTCGCGCATGGCGGCGGCGAGTGCTGCGCCCTCGCGCTCGCGGGCGGCGACGAAGTCATCGAGCACCGCATCCATCAGCGCCAGGCATTCGGCCTGCAAGCCCTCGGCATCCACTTCGGCCTGCTCGATCAGGCCGGGCTGGCGCAGCAGCTCGGTGAACTCGACCTTGAAGCCGGGAAAGCGGCCCGACATCTCCAGCGCCAGTGCGCTCAGCTGGTCCAGCACCTGCGGATTGAGCTTGAGACCCTCGCTGCTGGCGGCTGCGCGCAGGCGGAAGCCGACATCGACCTTGCCGCGGGCGATGCGCTGGGCCAGCTTCTCGCGCAGCGCCGGCTCCAGCCCGCGCAGCTCTTCGGAGAGGCGGAAACCGGGCTCCAGGAAACGGTGATTGACCGCGCGGACCTCGCAGGCCAGCGTGCCGAAGGCCGTGGCGCGCTCGCCCGAGGCGTAGGCCGTCATGCTGCGGATCGATGCGGCGGTGCGTGCGCTCATGCGGCAACTCTCGGGATTGGAACAGGCGATGCGCCGGTGGCGCGCGCGGCTCGCAGCGGGATCGAGGCCACGGCGGCAGCCGGGGCGCGGGGAGGGCGATGGTAAACTGCGCGGCCGCCGTTAAGAAGCAGCCCCCATGACTGATGTTGTCCGGCCCTCCGGCCGCCGTTTCGACGCCCTCCGCGAGATCCGCATCGAAACCGGCTTCACCCGGCATGCCGAAGGCTCGGTGTTGATCAGCGTCGGCGACACCCGCGTGCTCTGCAACGCCACGGTCGAGAACCGCGTGCCGGGCTTCCTGCGCGGCAAAGGCGAGGGCTGGGTCACCGCCGAGTACTCGATGCTGCCGCGCGCCACCAAGGAGCGCACCCAGCGCGAGGCCAGCGCCGGGCGGATCGGCGGGCGCACCCATGAGATCCAGCGCCTGATCGGCCGCAGCCTGCGCGCCTGCGTCGATCGCGCGGCACTGGGCGAACGCACCATCACGCTGGACTGCGACGTGCTGCAGGCTGACGGCGGCACCCGCTGCGCCGCGATCACCGGGGCCTACGTGGCCCTGGCGCTGGCCTGCCGGAAGCTGGAGAAGCGCGGCGACATCACGCGCAGCCCGATCCACGGCGCCATCGCCGCGGTCTCGGTGGGCGTCTATCGCGGCGCGCCGGTGCTGGATCTCGACTACGCCGAGGACAGCGACTGCGACACCGACATGAACGTGGTGATGAACGACGGCGGCGGCTTCATCGAGGTCCAGGGCACGGCCGAGGGCCACGCCTTCCGTCGCTCGGAACTCGACGGCCTGCTCGATCTCGCCGCCTCCGGCGTGCAGGGCCTGATCGGCTTCCAGCGCGCCGCACTCGACGCGGCCTGAGGCCATGCAGAAGCTCGTCCTGGCCAGCGGCAACGCCGGCAAACTGCGCGAGTTCCGCGAGATTCTCGCGCCTCAGGGCTTCGAGCTGATCGCCCAGGGCGAGCTTGGCATCCCCGACCCTGACGAGACCGGACTCAGCTTCGTCGAGAACGCCCTGCTGAAGGCGCGACATGCGAGCAAAGCTTCCGGCCTGCCGGCGCTGGCCGACGACTCGGGCCTCTGCGTCGATGCACTTGGCGGCGCGCCTGGGCTGTATTCGGCGCGCTACGCCGGCGCGCATGGCGACCATGCGGCCAACATCGGGAAACTGCTGGGCGAACTCGCCAGCCGCGACGACAGCGAACGCAGCGCTTTCTTCATCAGCGTGATCGCCCTGATCCGCCATCCGCTGGACCCCGCCCCGCTGATTGCCGAGGGTCGCTGGCAGGGCCACATCCTGCACGCCCCGCGCGGCGGCGGCGGCTTCGGCTATGACCCGGTCTTCCTCGACCCGGACTCCGGCCTTTCGGCGGCCGAACTGGAGCCCGCGCAGAAGCACCGCATCAGCCATCGCGGCAGGGCCGTGGCGGAGTTGCTGAAGGCCCTGCAGCACCGCGACTGAGGCGGCTCCACGAACCGCAGCTGCCGTCGTGCGGAAACGCCCGCACATGGCCGGCCGGAATATGCCCCTTGGTAGTTTGACGCGTCGCACAAGGGTGTGATTGTGTGGGGGTCCGGCCGCCCACGGTGGGCGCCGTGGACCGCGCCAGCACCATCCCCCGGGGGCAGCAAGCGTATGAGCGGAATCGAGCATCAGGCGCCGCAGGGTCTGTTCGACCCAAGGCTGGAACACGACGGTTGCGGCTTCGGCCTGATCGCGCATCTCGACGATGCGCCCAGCCGCGAGATCGTCGATCTTGGCCTGAGCGCGCTTTCGCGCATGACCCATCGCGGTGCCGTCGCCGCCGACGGTGAATCCGGCGACGGCTGTGGCCTGCTGATCCGTCGGCCCGAGGCCTTCATCCGCGCGCTGGCCGAGGACCACGGCTTCTCGCTGGCGCCGCTGGCGACTGCGGGCCTGGTCTTCCTGCCGATCGACGAGTCGCTGGCCGCGCGTTGCCGCAGCGAGCTGCAGGCGCAGCTGGAGAAAGTGGGCTCGCGCATCGCTGGCTGGCGACAGGTGCCGATCAATCCACAGGCCGCGGGCCCGCTGGCGCGGGAACGCCTGCCGCGGATCGAGCAGGTGTTCGTCAACGCCGATCGCGGCGAGGATGCCGCCGGCTTCCAGCGCGGCCTGTATACGGCGCGGCGTCGCGCCGAGATGGCGCTGGTGGAGGTCAGCGACTTCCACGTGGTGACGCTCGCCGAGCACAGCCTCGGCTACAAGGGCATGGTGATGCCCGAGCGCCTGCGCGAGTTCTATCCGGATCTCTCGCATCCGCGGCTGGCGAGCTCCGCAGTGGTGTTCCACCAGCGCTTCTCCACCAACACCATGCCGCGCTGGGCGCTGGCCCAGCCCTTCCGCTTCCTCGCCCACAACGGCGAGATCAACACCATCCGCGGCAACCGTTTCTGGGCTCGCGCCCGCGGCGCGCGCATGCGCTCGCCCTTCGTCGACTTCCGCGAGTTCAAGCCGCTGGTCAGCCAGGACAGTTCGGACTCGGCCAGCCTCGACAACATGCTGGAGGTGCTGCTGACCGGCGGCATGGACCTGCTGCAGGCCATGCGCATCCTGATCCCGCCGGCCTGGCAGAACGTCGACGGCATGGACCCCGACCTGCGCGCCTTCTACGAATACTTCGCCCTGCACATGGAGCCCTGGGACGGCCCGGCCGGCATCGTCGTCGCCGACAGCCGCTACGCCGCCTGCGCGCTCGATCGCAACGGCCTGCGCCCGGCGCGCTGGGCGCTGTCCAAGGACCGCATGCTGGTGGTGGCCTCCGAGGCGGGCGTGGTCGACTGGCCGGCCCGCGACATCGTCGCCAAGGGTCGTCTCGGCCCCGGCGAAATGCTGGCGGTGGACCTGCACCGCGGCGAGTTCCTCGACACCGCGCGCATCGACCAGATCAACCGCGAGCGCGCGCCCTTCAAGCGCTGGCTGAAGCAGGGCGTGCGCTATCTCGAAACCGACCTGATCGACCCCAGCCTCGCCGCCGAGCCGATGCCGCGAGAGGAGCTGCTGCGCCACCAGAAGATGTTCAACCTCTCGGCCGAAGAGCGCGACACCGTGCTCAAGGTGCTGGCCGAAACCGAAGGCGAGGCCATCGGCTCGATGGGCGACGACACGCCCCTGCCGCTGCTGTCGACCCGCGTGCGCTCGCTCTACGACGCCTTCCGCCAGGCCTTCGCCCAGGTCACCAACCCGCCCATCGACAGCTATCGCGAGAAGCTGGTGATGAGCCTGCACACCCAGATCGCGCGCGAGAGCAACCTGTTCGAACTGAACCCCGCCTACGCGCGCCAGGTGATGATCAATTCGCCGGTGCTGTCGCAGCGCAAGTTCCTGCAGATCCTGGCCCTGCGCGAGGAAGGCGTGGGCTCGGTGGTGATCGATCTCAACTACGCCCAAGCCGAGGGCCTCGATGCGGCGCTGGCGCGCTGCTGCAGGCTGGCCGAAGACGCCGTGCGCGAAGGCAAGCTGCTGGTGGTGCTGTCGGACCGCGCAATCCGCGAAGGTCATCTGCCCATCCACGCCCTGCTGGCGGTGGGCGCGGTGCACCAGCACCTGGTCGCCTGCGGCCTGCGCTCGGACTGCAACCTGCTGGTCGAAACCGCGACCGCCCGCGACCCGCACCACTTTGCCTGCCTGATCGGCTACGGCGCGACGGCGGTGTATCCCTACCTCGCCTTCCAGACCATCTTCGATCTCGCCCGCAGCGGCGACTCGGACTCGCGGCTGGCACAGCACCGCGAGCTCGGCCGCAGCTACCGCCGCGGCATTCGCAACGGCCTGCTCAAGATCCTGTCGAAGATGGGCATCAGCACGGTGGCGAGCTACCGCGGCGCGGCCCTGTTCGAGATCGTCGGCCTGTCCAACGACGTGGTCGCGCGCTGCTTCGCCGGCACGCCCAGTCGCGTCGGCGGCCCGGGTTTCGCCGACATCGAGGCCGACCAGCAGCAGCTCGCCGAGCGCGCCTGGAACACCGGCTTCGGGCTGGAGGCCGGCGGCCTGTTCAAGTACATGCACGGCGGCGAGTACCACGCCTTCAACCCGGACGTGGTCGGCGCCCTGCAGGTCGCCACGCTGACCGGCGAACACGAGGACTGGCTGAAGTACGCGAAGCTGGTGAACGAACGCGAGCCGTCCATGCTGCGCGACCTGCTGGAGCCCGATTTCGAGGGCGCCACGCCGATTGCGCTGGACGAGGTCGAACCGGCGTCCGCGATGTTCAAGGCCTTCGATTCGGCAGGCATGAGCTTGGGCGCGCTCTCGCCCGAGGCGCATGAAGCGCTGGCGATCGCGATGAACCGGCTCGGCGGGCGCAGCAACTCCGGCGAGGGCGGCGAGGACCCGGCGCGCTACGGCACCGAGAAAACCTCGCGCATCAAGCAGGTCGCCTCCGGCCGCTTCGGCGTCACGCCGGAGTACCTGGTCAATGCCGACGTGCTGCAGATCAAGGTGGCGCAGGGGGCCAAGCCCGGCGAGGGTGGCCAGCTGCCCGGCCACAAGGTCAACGAGCTGATCGCGCGGCTGCGCTACGCAAAGCCCGGCATCGGCCTGATCAGCCCGCCGCCGCACCACGACATCTACTCGATCGAAGACCTGGCCCAGCTGATCTACGACCTGAAGCAGATCAACCCGACCGCCCTGGTCTCGGTGAAGCTGGTCAGCCACGCCGGCGTCGGCACGATTGCCGCCGGCGTGGCCAAGGCCGGCGCCGATCTGATCACCGTCAGCGGCTACGACGGCGGCACCGGCGCCAGCCCGCTGACCTCGATCAAGTACGCCGGCGGCCCCTGGGAATTGGGCCTCACTGAAGCGCATCACGCGCTGCGTGCGAACGGCCTGCGCGACCGCATCATCCTGCAGACAGACGGCGGCCTGAAGACCGGCCTGGACGTGCTGAAGGCAGCGCTGCTGGGCGCCGACAGCTTCGGCTTCGGCACCGCGCCGATGATCGCGCTGGGCTGCAAGTACCTGCGCATCTGCCATCTCAACAATTGCGCCACCGGCGTGGCCACCCAGCACCACGTGCTGCGCGCCAAGCACTTCAAGGGCATGCCCGAGCAGGTGATGGCCTACTTCATCGGCGTGGTCGAGGAGCTTCGCGGCTACATGGCGCGGCTCGGCATCCGCACGCTGGCCGAGCTGACCGGCCGCAGCGACCTGCTGCGTCCGCGACCGAACACCGACGCGCGTCGCCAGCGCATCGACCTGCGGCCGATCCTGGCGCCGCCACCGAACCCGCCGGCAGCGGCCTGCGCACCGGGGCGCCCCACGAAGGATCCCGATGACTTCCACCAGCGCCTGCTGGCCGAGGTCGGCCCGGCGATCGAAGCGGGCACGGGCGGTCGCTTCAGCTACCCGGTGCGCAATGTGCACCGCTCGGTCGGCACCGCGCTGTCGGGCCTGATCGCGCGTCGCCACGGCAATACCGCGATGGCGGCCAACCCGGTGCGGCTGGACCTGTCCGGCAGCGTCGGCCAGAGCTTCGGCGCCTTCAACGCCGGTGGCCTGGAGCTGCACCTGACCGGCGAGGCCAACGACTACGTCGGCAAGGGCATGGCTGGCGGCCTGATCACGGTGCGGCCGCCCGATGACGCGCGCTATCTGGCGCGCAAGTCGGCCATCCTCGGCAACACCTGCCTGTACGGCGCCACCGGCGGCGATCTGTTCGCGGCTGGAACGGCGGGCCAGCGCTTCGCGGTGCGCAACTCCGGCGCCACCGCCGTGGTGGAAGGTGCGGGCGACCACTGCTGCGAGTACATGACCGGCGGCGTGGTCGCAGTGCTGGGCAGCACGGGGCTGAACTTCGGCGCCGGCATGACCGGCGGCTTCGCCTACGTGCTCGATCTCGATCGCAGCTTCGTCGACCGCTACAACCACGAGCTGATCGACTTGAACCGCATCACCCTGGAAGGCCTGGAGGCACATCTGCAGCACCTGCGAGGCCTGATCGAGCGCCACCGCGTGCTCACCGGCAGCACTCTGGCGGCAGAGGTGCTCGACGACTTCCGCGGCTTCCTGCCGCGCTTCTGGCTGGTCAAGCCCAAGGCCGCGGGCCTCGATTCGCTCATCAACGCGCTGCGGAGGGCTGCCTGATGAAGCGCGATCCCATGCATTTCCTGAGCTCCGGCCGCCGCATGCCGGCCGAGGTGCCGGTCAAGCTGCGCATCCTCGACGGCCGCGAGATCTACGGCCAGTACGAGGCCGCCGACGCCGCCGACCAGGCCGCGCGCTGCCTCGACTGCGGCAACCCCTACTGCGAGTGGAAGTGCCCGGTCCACAACTACATCCCGAACTGGCTGGAGCTGATCCGCGAAGGTCGCCTGTTCGAGGCCGCCGAGCTCTCGCATTCGACCAATCCGCTGCCCGAGATCTGCGGCCGCGTCTGCCCGCAGGACCGTTTGTGCGAAGGCGCCTGCACGCTCAATGAGGACTTCGGCGCGGTCACCATCGGCAGCATCGAGAAGTACATCACCGACACCGCACTCGCCCAAGGCTGGCGGCCGGATCTGTCGGGCGTGGTGGCATCCGGCAAGCGCGTCGCGGTGATCGGCGCGGGGCCTGCGGGCCTTGCCTGCGCCGACGTGCTGGCGCGTCAGGGCATCGCTGCGGTGGTATTCGATCGCCACCCCGAGATCGGCGGCCTGCTGAGCTTCGGCATTCCGCCCTTCAAGCTGGACAAGGAGGTCGTGCGCACGCGCCGCCAGGTGCTGGAGGGCATGGGCATCGAGTTCCGGCTGGGCGTGGACGTCGGCCGCGATGTCAGCTTCGATCAGCTGGTGGATGAGTTCGACGCGGTCTTCCTTGGCCTTGGCACCTACACAGCGGTCGACGGTGGCCTACCGGGGCTGGACCTGGACGGCGTCGTGCCCGCCCTGCCCTACCTGATCAGCAACGGACGCCATGCGCTGGGCATCGATCCCGAGCCGCCGCGCCTGTGGGGCAAGCACGTGATCGTGCTCGGCGGTGGCGACACCGCCATGGACTGCAACCGCACCGCGATCCGCCAGGGCGCGGCGACGGTGTCCTGCGTCTACCGCCGCGACGAGGACGACATGCCCGGCAGCCGCCGCGAGGTCGCCAAGGCCAAGGAAGAAGGCGTCAACTTCCTGTTCCGGCTGCAGCCCAAGGCCATCCTCGGCGACGACGAGAACCGCGTGCGCGCCGTGCAGGTGGTCGAAACCCGTCTCGGCCCGCCCGATGCCAAGGGCCGCCGACAGTTCGAGGAAATCCCCGGCAGCGAGCGCGAGATCGCCGCCGACCAGGTGATGGTGGCCTTCGGCTTCACGCCCAGCCCGCCCGAGTGGCTGGGCAAGCACGGGGTGACGCTGCAGACCAACGGCCGCGTGCGCGTGGCAGAGGCCGGCGCCCTGCCCTTCCAGACCGCGAATGCCAAGATCTTCGCCGGCGGCGACATGGTGCGTGGTGCGGACCTCGTCGTTACGGCCGTGTACGAAGGCCGCGAGTCCGCGAAGTCGATCGCGCGCAGCCTGGGGGTGGCGGCTCTGGCGAGTGCCTGAGACGTAGGACGCGCATGCCGCCACCGGTTTGTGGCGAGCGGCGTTTTGGAGGCTATGGTGGGCCAGGGCCCGCCCTATGCAACCATGGATTTCCCGGTCACGAGTGCGGCTGCGTCCCCGAGCCCACGCGCCAGCTCCGGAGGTCCATAGGGTGGGCCCTGGCCCACCTTGCGCCTGATTCTTGCCCCGGTCTGCTTGCGTACGTTCGGCGCTTTCGCCAAGCGAGAACGAAGCGAGGTGGTCGACATTGGGTGTGTGGACCTCAACTTCGCAAGCGCCAGCACCGCGCACGCTTGCCATCACGCGCGAACATTCCGCCGATTCGGTACGCAAAGGTGGGAACTGCATATGGGATAGCGTGATCCTGCTTCGCACTGGCATGTGGTCAGCGCTGCTCTTTGTCGCCTGCTCTAGCCTGGGCTGCGCGCGACAGTCCACTTCCGCGCAGGAGGTCGATGCGCGTCGTCTGTTCGCGCCCGATGCGCGTTGGCAGTCGATCGACACACTGCCTGCCGTGTCTGCAGCGGAGCTTGAAGTGCTTGCGGTGGATCTGCGTGCTGCCTTTCTGGCAAGCCCGGTCGCCAGCGCCTTGCGCGACAGTGGAAGCGAAGCCGAGCAGGGCTGCAGCTTCATCGAGCGGTCGCTGGCCATTGCGGTCAACGGGGAGCACTTCCGCTGGATGCCGCAGGCCGACGCTGGGCGCGTCCTCTATACCGGGTCATCACATTGCTCGGAGGCGTCAGTCACGCTGATCTGGACGCGGCAGACAGAGCGCTGGCAGATCGCCGGACACGCATTCGGCGAGGCGCTCCATGTTCAGCTGGATCCCGATCCAGCTGGCGCTCTGCTGTTACGGCTGCCTGCCTGCTGCGCCGATCGCGTGGATGTCTACCGGATCCAATCGTCGACACACGCCGAACCGCTCGCTCAGGTGGGCCTTGACGTCCAGACTCACACGGCGACTTCAGCCGCCACACCCGAGCACGTGACAACACGGCGCACGGGCCTACTACGCCGTTCGCCGGAGCGCGACGATGCGCCCAACGAACCCCTGACGTTCTGGGCCGAGGAACCCGTGTTCGGCAATCAGCTGGATCGCTTCACGGCTGGCGCGAGCGGGTGGGTATCCGCGCGGGTGGAAGATCCGAGCAGCGGCAAGGACTGGTGCTTCGTGAGCCTGCCGCGCGCCGCCGACACCTCACCCACCACAGGTGTGTTCGGCGTGCAGGCTGGCTGGACCGAGTGCGGGCATCTGCGAGCTGACTAGGGCTGGTATCGGGTGCCTCACGGTGTGTCGTGGCAGATGGCTCCGCTTCGGCACGACCGCCTGTGCGCTTTCCGCAGGCCTTGGTGCGCCGCAGGCGCACCCTACCTGAAGGCATCTGCTGCGCCGCAGGCGCACACCACTCGGAGACGCTTGGTGCGCCGAAGGCGCACCCTACCTGGAGGCGTTTGCTGCGCCGTAGGCGCGCAGCGCGCGAGGCACCTGCTTCGCCGCAGGCGCGCAACGCGCCCGTTGTCACCCGCCCTGCAGCAGCCCCAGCAGCTCATCCACGCCGATCGCCGAGGCCTGCACCTGGTCGCCGATGACCTGGTCGATCAGCTCGCGTTTGGCGCCGTGCATGCCGAGGATCTGTTCTTCGATGCTGCCGGCGAGTACCAACTTGTAAACCGTGACTGGACGGGTCTGGCCGATACGGTGGGCGCGGTCGGTGGCCTGCTGCTCGACCGCCGGGTTCCACCACGGATCAAGGTGGATGACATAGTCGGCGGCGGTCAGGTTCAGGCCGACGCCGCCGGCCTTCAGGCTGAGCAGAAACACGTCGCCCTCGCCGTCCTGGAAGGCCGTCACCTGGGCCTCGCGCTTCTTCGGTGAAGTCTTGCCGTCGAGGTAGCAGTAGCTGATGCCCTCGGCCTCGAATCGCTGCCGGACCAGGGCCAGGTAATCGGTGAACTGGCTGAACACCAGCGCCCGGTGACGGTTGTCGACGAGTTCCTTGACCAGCTCGACCAGTTGGTCGAGCTTGGCGCTGCCGAGCTTGAGTTCGGGCGCGACCAGATCCGGATGGCAGGCGGCGCGGCGCAGGCGGGTCAGCTCGGCGAGGATGGCGAAGCGCTTCTGTTCACCGCTGGCACTGTCGTCCGAAAGCCGTTGCAGCGCCTGCCGACGCAAGGCCGCCAGTAGTCGCGCTTCGGCATCCGAGGGCTCGATCGTCTGCACGATCTCGGTGCGCTCGGGCAGCTCGCTCAGGACCTGGGCCTTGGTTCGACGCAGCAGGAAGGGTGAGATCAGACGCCGCAGCACCTCGCGCTGGCCGCCATGGGGCTCGCGTTCGATCGGAAGCAGGAAGCGGTGGCGGAAGCTTTCCTCGCTGCCCAGCAGGCCGGGGTTCAACACCCGCATGAGGCTCCACAGCTCGCCCAGATGGTTCTCCAGCGGCGTACCGGTGCAGGCCATGCGGAAGTCGGCGCGCAGACGCCGCACCGCCTGCGCACGCTGGGTGGCGGCGTTCTTGAACGCCTGCGCTTCGTCGAGGACGAGGCTGGCGAATTCGATCGGCTCGAAGGCGTCGACGTTGGCGACCAGCAGGCCATAGCTGACCAGCAGCAGATCGCCTTTGCCCAGACCGCTCAAGGCGGCTTCGCGGTCGCCCTCACCGAACACACGCAGGCTGAGCGAGGGTGCGAAGCGGGTCGCTTCCTTGCGCCAGTTGGCGATCAGGCTGGTTGGCGCCACCACCAGCGCCGGGCCCTGCCTGGCGCGGGCCAGCAGCAGGGCCAGCGACTGCACGGTCTTGCCCAGACCCATGTCGTCGGCCAGACAGGCGCCCGCGCCCCAGGCGGCGAGACGGGCGAGGAAGCGGAAGCCCTCGATCTGGTAGTCGCGCAGCTCGGCCTGCAGGGTGCGCGGCAGCTTCGGATTCAGCGCACGCGCCTCGGCCATGCGCCGCAGCTGCGTGCGGAAGGCGGCATCCAGCTGGCTGTTCTCATCCAGAACCGATTCCAGTGCCTGCGCCGCCGCTGCCGGAACCTGCACCTGGCCGCGCTCGTCGGCGAACGCGCGTAGGGTCTGCAGGCGGCGACGCAGCTCGGCATCCAGCGCGAGGATGCGCTCACCTTCCAGGCGCAGGAAGCGCCCCTGCGCGGACGGCAAGGCGCGCAGCAGCTCGCCCAGCGCGACCACGCTGCCGTCTTCGAGGCTCAGGCCACCTTCGGCGGCGAACCAGTCGCGCTTGGCGGCGATGTCCAGCTTCATCGGGTCGCGCAGCTGCGGTCGCAGCAGGCTCAGCGGCTTGCCGGCCTTCCACTCCAGCCGCAGCTCGGGCCGGGTCTGCAGGTCGGCGAGCAGCTCCAGCGCCGCTTCCGGCTCCTCAAGCTGCAGGCCGATCTCGGGCGTCCACGCCTGCAGCGCGGGCAGCTGCGCCTGTAGAGCGCGCAGGGCCGCCGTTTCCAGATTCAGCGCTCGACGGCAGCGGGCCGGGCGGCCCTGAACCACGCCGAGCAGTGATTCAACGCCCTGCCCCGGCAGCACGAAGGGCCCGTCCTCGCCCAGCGGGCGCAGGCCCAGCTGCAGGCCGAGGCCGTCGCCTGCGGGCTCGAGCTGCGCCACCAGCCGCAGGTCGGGTTCGCACTCCTGCACGTCCAGGGTTTCGAGCGCGTTCTCGACCTTGAGCGCGGCCTGCATGTCGGGCAGCAGCTGCATGAAGGGCGCCAAACCCTCCGGCGGCAGGACCAGCGGCTCGGCGAGGATGGCTGCCAGCCGCCGCTGCAGGGGATTGAGGCGCAGCAGGGTCAGGACACCGCGCTTGCGCTGCAGGCTGGCAGTTGCACCCGGTGGGGGCAGCGGATCCAGGCTCAACTCGACGCGCCCGTCGGCGAGGGTCTTGGCGCACAGCGCCGGTTCGCGCGCCTGCAGCCGCAGCGGCTCCCGGACTTCGGCGTCACTGAGTCGCGGATGCCCGACCAGCGCGGCGACCACGTTGGAGTCGGCGCTGAAGCTGCCGTAGTAGCCGCGCTCGCGGTCGGCGATCAGGGCCGAATGCAGGCGCCGGTCCGGCGTGTCGCCCGGTGCAAGTCGCTCAGCGAGCGCGGACAGCTGGTGGGTGTCGAGCGACAGCTCGCGCCCGGCGGTGTGGCCGCCGCGCGCAGCCGGGCGCTGCTCGAACAGCTTGAGTCGCAGGCTGCGCAGATTGCCTTCCTGTGCCATCAGCTCGACGCGCAGCTGGCTGTACTCGGCGGGTGGTTCAGCGTTCTCGGCCGCACTCTGGGCGGGCCGCAGGGCCTGGCTCAGCGCCTGCAGCGCGGCCTCCCAGGCGGGACGAGGCCTGATCCACTGGCGCAGGTCGGGCTGTGCGCGGGCGGGCGATTCGAAGTCCAGCAGATCGTCGATCTGCGCGGCGATCCAGCGGAACCCGGCCTGCTCGGCGGCCGTGCGGCCTTCCCGCAGACGCGACTGCAGCGCCTTGGAAGGCGCGAGGCCGAGCCAGCGATTCAGCAGGCCGATCCACCACAGGTCGTCAATGCGGCTGCCGGTCGGCGCCTCCAGCACGGTCCGCGGCAGTTCGCCCTGCTGCATCTGCTGAAAGCGCAGCCAGGCCTCGAAGCCGTACAGACCCTCGGCGGGCTGCAGCTTGTACTTGCCGCGGCGCAGCTGATCGCGACGCTTCAGATGGGTCGGATGGGTACTGAGGCTGAGCTGGGCGAGATGGAACTTGCCGAGCAGGCCCATCGGGGCGTACTGCGGGCCGTTAAGCTTGCGCATCTCGACGCAGGCGCGTTCGTGGGCATCGAGCTGGGCGAGGGCCTCCGCGGAGTCGAGCGCGAAAGTCGCCGAGGACTGCGCCTGCAGGCTGGCCCGCCAGGCGGGTCCGAGAACGCTGGCGTCCAGGCCGAGCGTATCCGTCTCGCCCGCTTCGCCGCGCAGCAGCGCGTGCTCCATCAACGGCACGGTGAGCGAGCTGCGGCACAGCTCGTCGGCGCGCAAACGTGTGCAGGCGAGCGCAAGCACGGGCACGGCGTGGGCGTCCGGTTCGAACAGCTGGCGCCGCAGCCAATAGGCAAGCAGCGGGCCGGCGAAGAAGGGCGCCAGCCGCATGACCAGGGTCGGATCCTGCGGCCACAGCAGGGGGTGCAGGTCTCCGCGTGTAGCTTCCGCCGCACTGGTGTCGGTGTGGCCGTAGTGACCGAGCGCCATGCCTGGAACACCCGCGCCGCCCAGCGCTGCCGCGGCGCGCAAGCGACGCCGCAGGCTCTGGTAGTAGTTCGGCTCGGCAACCGACAGCGCCTTGCCCGATTCCGCCTCCAGCGCATGCGCCACCTTGGCTGCGCGGCCGCTCCCCACCAGCGAGTGCACTGCGGCGCGGCGCAGATCGGGATCTGCCAGCGGCGCGAAGTGACCGTCCCGCAGGGGACGCATCAGCGGTTTCAACAGGTCGATGCGGCGCTTCGCCTCGGCCTGGTTGGGTCTGTCCCAGAACGGGTCGAGGCGGCAGATTCCGAGGGCTTGCTTCAGCGCGTGCGGGGCTACCGGTTCATCGACCAGGTACAGCAGCTCGATCAGCGCGCGCTCGGCAGGGGCCAGGGCTTCCAGCAGCGGATGCTTGAAGGGCTCGGCGGAGGCTTCCGCGGAGACGCTTGGCTCGCTGGCACCGCCACTGGGCGGGATCCCGGAATGCGGTTTCGAGGCGGGCTGCTTCTTGCCCTTCTGCTTGGACACGGGAACTCACACGAGGCTGGCGCGCGCAGGGCACGCGGAGGCCCCGGATTCTATCTGCCCGGGCGGGCGGCCCGAACCGTGGGCGCCGCAAACGAACGGGGCCTGCGCAAGCAGGCCCCGCCGACGTGCCCCTGGGGAGAGGCAGATATGCACTGGTGCGGCTTACAGGCTGTAGTACAGCTGGTACTCCAGCGGGTGCGTGGCGGCGCGGAACTTGGTGACTTCCTGCATCTTCAGCGCGATGTAGCCGTCGATGAAGTCGTCGCTCATCACGCCGCCGGCCTTCAGGAACTCGCGATCCTTGTCGAGGGCGTCGAGCGCCTGGTCGAGGCTGTGGCAGACGGTCGGAAAGTTCTTCTCTTCTTCAGGCGGCAGGTCGTAGAGGTCCTTGTCGCTGGGCGCGCCCGGGTCGATCTTGTTCAGGATGCCGTCGATGCCGGCCATCATCAGCGCGGTGAAGGTCAGGTAGCCCGAGTTCATCGGATCGGGGAAGCGCATCTCGATGCGGCGCGCCTTCGGGTTGCTGACGAAGGGGATGCGGCAGCTGGCCGAACGGTTGCTGGCGGAGTAGGCCAGCATCACCGGCGCCTCGAAGCCGGGCACCAGGCGCTTGTAGCTGTTGGTGGTGGAGTTCGAGAAGGCGTTGATGGCGCGCGCGTGCTTGAACACGCCGCCGATGTACCACAGCGCCAGCTGCGACAAGCCGGCATAGCCTTCGCCGCTGAACAGGTTGCTGCCACCCTTGGCCAGCGACTGGTGGACGTGCATGCCGCTGCCGTTGTCGCCGACGATCGGCTTGGGCATGAAGGTGGCGGTCTTGCCGTTGCGATGGGCGACGTTCTTGACGATGTACTTCAGCATCGTCAGCTCGTCGGCCTTCTTCACCAGGGTGTTGAACTTCGCGCCGATCTCGCACTGGCCGGGGCCGGCGACTTCATGGTGGTGCACTTCGACCTCGATGCCGACCTGCTCCAGCAGGCGGCACATCTCGCCGCGGATGTCGTGCAGCGAGTCGACCGGCGCCACCGGGAAGTAGCCGCCCTTGACGGTCGGACGGTGGCCACTGTTGCCGCCGTCGTACTTGCGGTTGGTGTTCCACGGCGCTTCTTCGGAGTCGACCTCGAAGGACGCGCCGCTCATCTCGTTCTTGTAGCGAACGGAGTCGAAGATGAAGAACTCGGGCTCGGGGCCGAAGAAGGCGGTGTCGGCGATGCCGGTCGACTTCAGGTAGGCCTCGGCGCGCTTGGCCACGCCACGCGGGTCGCGGGTGTAGCCCTGCATGGTCTTGGGGTCGAGGATGTCGCAGATCAGGACGAGCGTCGGATCGGCGGTGAACGGATCGATGAAGGCCGTGCTCGGATCCGGCAGCAGCACCATGTCGGACTCGTTGATGCCGCGCCAGCCCGGGATCGAGCTGCCGTCGAACATCTTGCCGTCCTCGAACAGGCCGGGCTCGAGCACGCGGGCCGGGAAGGTGACGTGGTGCTGTACGCCGCGGACATCGGTGAATCGCAGATCGATCCACTCGATCTCATTGTCCTGGGCCAGCTTCTGAACCTGTTCGAACGACATGAAACGCTCCGCGGGTGGTGGGGACTGCTGCAGTTGCAGCAATCATCATGCCAGCGGCGACGGTTTGACATGTCTTTGTTTTATATGATTATTCCGGAAGATCAGAAGGCCCATCGCACCATACACGTGCGGACCGACAGGCAATTGCACCCTTTTGGCGCAGCCTGCTGCGAAACGGGCAAACGGGCGTCAGAGCGCCTGCACGGGCGCGCGCCGGCGGATCCACGCCACCAGCGACAGCATCACCGGCACCTCGACCAGCACGCCGACGACCGTCGCCAGCGCCGCCCCCGAACCCAGCCCGAACAGGCTGATCGCCACTGCGACCGCGAGCTCGAAGAAGTTACTGGTGCCGATCAGGGCAGAGGGTCCGGCGACGCAGTGGGGCACCTTGAGCCAGCGGTTCAGGCCCATCGCAATCGCCGCGATCAGATAGGCCTGGATGACGATCGGCACCGCCAGCAGCAGGATGATCAAGGGCTGGGCAAGTATCTGCCGGCCCTGGAAACCGAACAGCAGCACCAGGGTGAGCAGCAGGGCAAGCATGGAGACAGGCCCGAGAGTCGCCTGCACGCTCTCGAAGGTCTGGGCGCCGCGCGCAAGCAGCCACGTCCGCAGCGCCTGTGCGATCAGCAGGGGCACCACGATGTACAGGCCGACCGACAGCAGCAGGGTGGCCCAGGGCACGCTGATCGCCGACACGCCCAGCAGCAGGGCGACGATGGGTGCGAAGGCGAACACCATCACCGCGTCGTTCAGCGCGACCTGGCTCAGGGTGAAATTGGGCTCGCCGTCGACGAGGTTCGACCACACGAACACCATCGCGGTGCAGGGGGCGGCGCCCAGCAGGATCAGCCCGGCCACATAGCTGTCGAGCTGATCGGTGGGCAGCCAGTCAGCGAACAGCCCGTAGATGAAGAGCGCGCCCAGTGCGGCCATGGTGAATGGCTTGATCAGCCAGTTCACCGCCAAGGTGACCCCGATCGCCCGCGCCTGCTGGCCGACTTCGCGCATGTGCGCGAAGTCGATCTTCATCAGCATGGGGATGATCATCAGCCAGATCAGCAGGGCCACCGGCAGGTTGACGTGCTCGACCTCCATGGCGGACAGCGCCACGAAGGCTGAGGGAAACAGCTCGCCGAGCCCGATGCCGACGAGGATGCACAGCGCCACCCACAGCGTCAGGTAGCGGCCGAACGGATCCAGGCCGGGGCGCTGCGCCGGGATGCTGTCCTGCATCACCGCGGTCACGCCGGCACGCCCAGCTCGGCCAGCAGGCGGCGCACGCGTGCAGCAATGTCGTCGCGCACCGCCCGGTAGGCCTCATCGTCCATGTGCTTGGGATCGGGCAGCGCCCAATCCTCGCGGCGCTTCGCAGGCACCCAGGGGCAGGAATCGCCGCAGCCCATGGTGATCACCGCGTCGAAGTCGATGCCTGCGATTTCGTCCAGCGACTTCGAGCCGTGCGCCGCCAGGTCGTAGCCCAGCTCAGCCATGAAGCGCACGGCCTTCGGATTGATCACGCCCGAGGGTCGGGAGCCGGCGCTGTGCGCCTCGACGTGCACGCCTCCATGCATGCGCGCAAGCGCTTCCGCCATCTGGCTGCGGTTGGCATTTTCGACGCAGACGAACAGGACGCGGACAGGTTCGGAACTCACGGGGCGGTCTCCTGAAGCGGCGGTGGACAGAGGCTGGCCGGCGCGCAGCTGGCACCGGCGCAGCAGTTTTCGGTGAGGTAGGCGAGCAGGTCGTTCATGCGTCGGAAATCAGCGGCCAGCTGGATCTGTCGCCCCTCGCGTCGGTCCTGGACGAGGCCGGCGGCACGCAGCTGGTTCAGGTGAGAGCTCAGCGTGGGGCCGGGAATGCCGAGCCGGTCCTTGAGTTCTCCCACGCAGAGGCCGGCCGGTCCGGCCTGGACCAGCGCGCGGAAGGCGGCGAGTCGATGCTCCTGGCCCAGCGCCCGCAGGCAGTCGAGTGCGATCAAGGTGTCCATGATTCTATGCTTCCAGAAACGTCGAAATGATGACACAAGGAAAGGCCCGCGTGTGCGGGCCCCGGTCCCTGCTTCCCTCATGTCGGGCGATGCGTCCGACGGGCCTCCTGCCCGACCGGCGTCACCGCGTGCGCGTCCCTGCGCAGGTGGGCCCTCCCTGGCCCCCGGCACCGGCACCGTCCTGGCACCGGTCTCCGGACTCCCGGCGGCAGTGCCGCCGGGCGGGCGGGGCATCCGGCCCCGCCATCACCGGGGAAATCTGCGTCCAATCAGCGCACGCTGAAGGGACTGCTGCGCATGCCGGGCACGTAACGGCGGGTCTGGGCATAGCCGCTGCTGCGGCCGTAACCGATGCCGAAGTCGCGTTCGCGGTAGCGCTCGTGGCCGTCGTCCTGCTGGGGCAGCGGACGCGTCGGCAGGGGGGCCGTGACAGCCGGCGTGCGCGGGGTCGTGCGGGGGTCCGGGCTGTTCATGGTGGTGTCTCCGTGATGTGGTGTGCTGGTAGACTACAACACCAAATCGAACGCGCGATAGGCCATAAGTCATGATCGACCTTGGGCGTAGGCCTGCAGTGGGGATCGGTTCAGGAATGGCGGCGAACCAGGCGCCCCCCAGCGGGGCGTGTACACCCTCGCCATCGATGAGCGTGCGGGCTCGAATGCGGCCGGGCGCGGCCTGATTTGCCTCAGTTCTCGCCGAGGCGGCGCGCCAGCGCGCGCGCGCGGCGGGCCCGGCTGATCACGCCGGTGACCAGATGCCGCGGCTGGATCGGCTTGGTGAAGAAATCATCGCCACCGGCGGCCAGCACGTCGAAACGCACGTCCTGCTCGTGATCGCCCGACAGGAACACGATCGACAGCAGCTCGCTGCCGGGCAGGGCGCGGATGCGCGAGGCGATCTCGATGCCGTCGATGCCCGGCATGTACAGATCCAACAGGACCACCTCGGGCTGGAACTCGCGCACCGCCTCGACCGCCTGCTCGGGGTCCATGCAGGCGCGGGTCTGCACGTTCTGGCTGCGCAGCACCGCCTCGCAGAACAGGATCTGGCTGCGATCGTCATCGACGATCAGCACGCGGAAGGGTCTGGCCTGGCCCGGCTGCACGGCTTCGAGCACGCGCGTCGCCAGCGCCTCGACGCCATCGGCATGGCGGATCACCTCATCGGCACCGGCGCGCAGGGCGAACATGCGCTCGGCGGGATCAGCGCTGCGGGTCAGCACCAGCAGGGCAAGGCGGCGGTCCTCGCTGCGATAGGCATGGCCGAATGCGCGCGCGCGGCGGGCGTACTCCGGCAGTTCGGTGGCATCGATCAGCACGGCGTCGAGCCCGGCCTGGATCGGCTGGCTGATCGCTGCTTCGACATCGCTGCGCGCCTGCACCTCGATACCTGTATCGCGCAGGCGCTCCGCCAGCGCGCCTGCCAGCCCGCTGTCCTGACTCACCAGCAGCAGGGTACGTGCGGGTTGCGCTGAGCTGGCCGCCGCCGCGGCAGGCAGCAGGTCCAGGTGTACTTCCGGAGACAGGTCCTCGCACAGCCGGCGCAGGCGCAGGCGCTGGTTCGGATCGGGCTGGCGGCCTTCCTCGACGAAAGAACACAGATAGGCGGACAGCGCGATCGCGTGCTCGACCACATCGGCGGCACCTGCCACATCAGCCTCATGCACCAGTTCATCGAGGCGTTCGTGCAGGGCCAGCACTTCGGTCGGCTGCCACTGGCCCATCAACAGGCGGCCAAAGCTCTCCACCCACTCGCGGGCCCGCCCCTGGGCGGCGAGCGTCTTGGCGCTGGCGAGTTCAGCGGGCTGGGCCGAGGACATGGGCGGAGTCCGGAAATGGGGGCTGCGGTACGGGCCGTTGGCGACGTGTCGCTGGCCGATTCTAGCAACGCTGCGCAGCGATGCTGCCGCAGTGCGACACACGGGCCGCCGACAGCGGCTTGCAAGCTTCTTGCCGCAGGACGCTGACGCGGGCTCCACCTCGTTCAGCTGCGAGGGAACAAAGCCCTGTCGGCTGCAGTCATGCTTGCCCGCGCCCTGAAGCCTTGATGTTCCGGGCCCCTCCCCTTCCCCCTTGGAGCGCCCCATGAGTCAACCGATCCGCGTGCTTGCCTGGATCCTCGGCGTCCTGATCGTGCTGGCCGGCGTCGCGCTCGCCCTGGCCACGCCGCTGGCCGCGGCCTTCGGCGCCACGCCGGTGTTCAACAGCGTCATCCTCGCGGTGTTCGCGGTGGGCCTCGCGGTCAACCTGCTGCAGGTGCTGCGCCTGCAGCGCGAAGTGCGCTGGATCGAGGACTACCGCCGCGCCAGCCCGGACCGTCCGCCCGGCGGCCAGCCCCTGCTGCTGGCGCCGATGGCCAAGATGCTCGGCAAGGGCGTCAAGCCGCAGAGCCTGTCGACCGCGTCGACCCGCACCATCCTCGACAGCGTCTACCTGCGGCTTGAGGAGCAGCGCGACCTCTCGCGCTACCTGATCGGGCTGCTGATTTTCCTCGGCCTGCTCGGCACCTTCTGGGGCCTGCTGATCACCATTGGCTCGGTCAGCGAGATCATCGCCGGGCTGTCGGCCGGCACCGATGCCGCGCAGATGTTCGAACAGCTGAAGTCGCGCCTGCAGGAACCTCTGGGCGGCATGGCGACCAGCTTCTCGACTTCGCTGTTCGGCCTTGCCGGCTCGCTGGTGCTGGGCCTGACCGACCTGCTCACCGCGCGCGCCGCCAACCGCTTCTACAACGAAGTCGAGGAATGGCTCTCGGGCATGACCCGGCTCTCGGCCGGTGGCATCGGCAGCGGCGAGGGCGAGGCCAGCGTGCCGGCCTATGTGCAGGCGCTGCTGGAGCAGACCGCCGACGGTCTGGAGCGCATGCAGCGCGCCATTGTCGAAAGCGAGCGCGAGCGCCGCGGCGCCGCCGAGCAGATGGCCGAACTCTCGACCCACCTGGCGCGACTCGCCGACACCCAGGTCGAGCTGCGCGGCGCGCTGAGGGCCCTGGGGCAGGGCAACACGCTCAGCGAGGACCTGCGCTCGGAGTTCCGCCTGCTCGGCCGCACCATCGCGGCCGCCGGCGAGGCGCGCCGGGGCGCGCCGTGAGCACGCTTGCCGCGCGCCGCCGCCGCGGCGTCGACTTCTGGCCGGGCTTCGTCGACGCGCTGTCGGCTCTGCTGATGGTGCTGGTGTTCCTGCTGCTGGTGTTCGCGGTCGGTCAGTTCGCACTGTCCGATGCGCTGTCAGGCCGCGACCGCGCGCTGGATGCGCTGAACCGCGAACTTGCGGCGCTGGCCGAAGCCCTGTCGATGGAACGCGGCGCCAAGGAGCAGGCCCTAGTCCAGGTCGGCGACCTTACCGCCAGCCTCTCCACCAGCGAGCAGGCGAGGACCCAGCTGCAGCTCGACCTCGACAGCACCCGCGACACCCTCAGCGACAGCGAGGAGGAGCGCGCACGCCTGACCGCCGACGTCAACGCGCTGGCGGAGCTGAAGCGCCAGCTCGAAGCCGAACTCGCCTCGCGCCTGGCCGAGCTGGAGGAAAACAAGGACAAGCTGGTCGTGCAGACCGACCTGTCGGCCAAGGCAGCCGCCCAGGCCGAGCTGCTCAACCGCCAGCTGCTGGCACTGCGCGAGCAGCTGGCGCGGGTCGAAGCCGCGCTGGCCACCGCCGAAAGCACTGCGCGGCAGAAGGATCTGCAGCTCGAAGAGCTGGGTGCACGCCTGAATCTGGCGCTGGCCGATCGGGTCAACGAACTCACCCGCTACCGCTCCGAGTTCTTCGGCAAGCTGCGCGCAGCGCTCGGCAACCGCGCCGACATCCAGGTGGTGGGCGACCGCTTCGTGGTGCCCTCGGAGCTGCTCTTTCCCAGCGCCTCCGACGAGCTGAACCCGGCCGGCATCCAGCAGCTGCAGCAGCTGGCCAGCACCCTGAAAGAGGTCAGCGCGCAGATCCCCGGCGATGTCGACTGGGTGCTGCGCATCGACGGCCACACCGATCGCCGCCCGATCAGCACCGGCCGCTTTCCCTCCAACTGGGAGCTGTCTGCCGCGCGCGCCATCGCCATCGTCAAATTCCTGACCCAGGCCGGCATTCCGCCGCAGCGTCTGGCCGCCAATGGTTTCGGTGAGCACCATCCGCTCGACCCCGGCAGCAGCGAGGACGCCTTGGCACGCAATCGCCGAATCGAGATCCAGCTGACCAACCGTTAGCCAAGCTCAGAGGACCACGCCGGCTCACGCCGGCGTGGTGCACATCGCAGAGGTCGAAGAAGCGTTCCGCCTCGTCCCGAAGCATGCGCCTGCACAGAGTGGGCCCTGGCCCACCATGGACGCCCCATCCGCGCAGGGTGCGGACACACCCTCACGCCGAGCGCACCGACAACGATGCGCTCAGAGGGTGTGAAAAAATCCAGACGCCGTAGCGAGGGCGTCTCTGGGCGTTCGTGGCAAAGCGCGGTACGTGAATTCGAGGGAGTTTGGTGGACCAAATGACCGCGGAATTCGCGTAGCGCGCTGCCGCCACGGGCGTCCAGAGGCGACCGCAGTAGGCGGATGGTTTTTTCACATGCTCTCAGTCTGCCGCCAGACCCTCGACCAGCCGCGGCAACGCCTCGCCCGCGCCGGCCCGCCACACGCCATCCATGCGCGTGATGAGCGCCGAGGGCTCCGGGTTGATCTCGTAGCGCGGGCAGGTCTCGGGGGCGATGTCGGGCAGGCCGGCGGCGGGATGCACCAGGCCCGAGGTGCCGATCACCAGCACCAGATCGGCCGCCCGCGCGGCACATCCAGCCGCAGTGAATTCCTCGACCGGAAGCGATTCGCCGAACCAGACGACACCGGGTCGCAAGGGCCCGCCGCAGGCGCTGCAGGCCGGTGGGGCGACGCGCAGTTCGGGCGCATCGGCCCAGCACGGATCGATCTCGATGGGCTGATCGGCATCGCAGTCGCGGCAGCGGGTGGCGGCGATGCGCCCATGAAGGTGCAGCACCTCTGCACTGCCGGCACGCTCGTGCAGGTCATCGACGTTCTGCGTCGCCAGCACCAAGCCGGGCTTGAGCCGCGCCAGCGCCGCCAGCGCGCGATGCCCGGCATGCGGCTGCGCCCGTGCGATCTTCGCCATCCGCCAGCGGTACCAGGCCCAGACCAGGGGCGCATCGGCATCGAAGGCTTCGGGTGTCGCCAGCTGCAGCGGATCGAAACGCGACCACAGGCTGTCCTCGCCGCCGCGGAAGGTGGCGATGCCGCTTTCCGCCGACATGCCTGCGCCGCTCAGCAGCAGCGGGCGCTGGGCGCGACGCAGAGCGTCCAGCAGGCCTGCGGGGGGTGGTCGTAGTGCAGGGCCGATGTCACGCATGCGGTCTCCGCGGGTCGGGTGCGCGTTCGTCGGCAAGCCTCACAGTCCGCTGGTGCGAATTGCAAGGCTTGTTACCATCCACGCCCTCTTCACCGTCTGGACTTTTCACCATGAAGCCGCGTCTCGCCGTGCTGCCCGCTGCACTTGCCCTCCTGATGCTGACCGCCTGCGGCAAGGACGAGGGCCCGCTGCCGCCGCTCGCCTATGTGCCTGCGGATACGCCCTATGTGATGGGCGCGATCGAGCCGATTCCGCAGGCCGTCGCCGACGAATGGCTGGCGCTGAGCAATACTCTGCTGCCGATGTACCGCGATCTGCTCGACCAGAGCATTGCCGAACTCGAAGGCAAGCCGGCCGAAGAAGCGCCTGGACTGCCCCTGCTGCGCGGCCTGCGCGCCGAGCTGGAGGGCAAGACCGACCTGGCCCAGCTGACTGAGGCCTGGGGCCTGACGCTGACCCCGCTGAGCGCGGTCTACGGCATCGATCTGGTGCCGGTGCTGCGCCTGGAGCTGGCCGACCCGGCGCGCTTCGCGGAGGGCGTGGCGCGCATGGAAACCTCGGCAGTCGTCAGCCTGAGCCGCGGCACCGTCGACGAGCTGGCGTACTGGAGCTTCCAGCCCGAGGGCGCACCGCTGCGCCTGGTGTTCGCCACCCAGGGCCAGCAGCTGGTGGCGACGCTGGCGCCGACCGCGCCCGATGACGCCCTGCTGCGTCGCCTGCTCGGTCTGGAATTGCCCGAATCCAGTCTGCTCGAGGCCGGCACCCTGGCCGCGCTGAACAAGCGCCTCGGCTTCGTCGCCTACGGTTCGGGCTACCTCGATCATGCCCGCCTGTTCGAGCTCTTCATGAAGCCGATGACCGGCAGCCAGGGTGCCTTCATGAAGGCGCTCAAGATCACCCCGCCGGACACCAGCTCCGAGGCCTGCCTGAGCGAAGGCCGCGCGCTGACCACGCAGTGGCCGCGCACTGCCCTCGGCTATACCCGCTTCGATGCCAGCGGCTACCGCATGCGCGCGCTGATCGAAGCGCCGAAGCCGGTGATGGACGACCTGCGCACGGTGCTGGCGCCCACGCCCGGCCTGGCCGAAGCCGCCAGCGCGCTGATGAGCTTTTCATTCGCGCTGAAGGCCGACGCCCTGCCGCCGCTGGCCAGCAAATGGGCCAACGCCGTACGCAGTGCGCCGTGGACCTGCGAAGCCCTGCAGCCGCTCAATGAAAGCTTCAGCGAGCTGGGCGATGCGCTGCAGAACCCGGCCGTGTACGCGATCGGCCCCAGCGCCAACGCCCTGCACGTGCTGCTCAGCACGTTCGAGCTGCCGGCCGGCGGATTCGCTTCGGGCGAACCCCCGAGCTTCGAGGGCAAGCTGCTGATCGGCTCGCCGAACCCGCAGGGTCTGGTGGCGATGGCGCGCAACTTCGTGCCGCAGCTGGCCGAGTTCCGCCTCGAAACCGACGCCGAGCCGGTCGCCCTGCCGACGCTGCCGGATGCACCCGTCGACCTGCAGCTGTTCGGTGCGGCCAGCGGCCAGGCGCTCGGCATCGCCATCGGCGAGGCCCAGCGCGACAGCCTGCGCACCTCGCTCGCGGTCGACGCCAGCGGCCCGCAACCGTTGCTGCAGTTCAGCTACCAGGGCAAGTTCTACGGTGGGGTGATGCGCAGCGTGATGGAGGAAGCCGCCAAGGCCGATCCGAACGCGCCGGACATGAGCGCGATGTTCAAGCTCTACGAGGACATGATCGAGCGCGCCGACGGCCAGATCCTGTTCAGCGCCGAGGGCATCGAGTTCACCAGCGAGTACGTGGTGCCGAAGCGCTGAGGTCACGTGCACGCGGCGCGCAGCGGTCGTTCGATCGCTGCGCGCTGCACGCGCGGGTCAGAAGCCGTACTCGCTGAAGCCGCCGTCCACGGCGAGACACTGCCCGGTGATGTAGCTCGCCGCCGGCAGGCACAGGAAGGCCACCGCAGCCGCGACCTCCTCGGGCTCGCCCACCCGCCGCATCGGCGTGCGCTCGATGACTTCATCGAGGTAGTCCGGATCCGCCAGCTTCGGCGAGGTGCGTCGCGTGCGGATGTACCAGGGGGCAACCGTGTTGACGCGGATGCCGTCCTCCGCCCATTCGCAGGCGAGATTGCGCGAGAGCTGGTGCAGGCCGGCCTTGCTCATGCCGTAGGGCGCGCCGGTGCGCACGTGGTTCAGGCCCGACACCGAGCCGATGTTGACGATGCTCGACTGCGCATGCTGGCGCAGCAGCGGATAGGCCAGCCGGCACAGCTCGAAGGGCGCGGCCAGGTTCAGCTCGACGATCGCCCGCCACTGCGCGTCCTCGTAGTCCACCGCCGCGCGGCTGTCATTGGTGCCGGCGTTGTTGACCAGGATCGACAGCGCCTCGCCGCGGTCCTCGATCCAGTCGAACAGGGCGATGCGCTCCTCCGGCTGCCCGAGATCGGCGGCGAAGGTCGAGCACGACAGTCCGCCGATGTCCTCTTCCAGCTCGGCCTGCACCTGGGCGAGCCGCTCGCCCTCGCGCGCCACCAGCAGCAGGCGCGCGCCGAGCGCGCCCAGCTCGCGCGCGCAGGCCAGGCCGATGCCCCAGCTGGCGCCGGTGATCAGGGCCACCTGGCCGTCCAGACGCCAGCGCGATGCACTCATGCCACGACCTCGATGCAGGGAATCCGGCGGGCATAATCGCAGGCCACTACCGCCGCGAGAACCCGCATGCGCGCCGACCTCCGCCTGATCGCCCCCAGCCTGCTCGTGCTCCTGCTCGGTGCTTGTACCGAAACCCCTGCGCCAGTGAGCGACTGCAGCCCGCAGGCGCAGTGGCGCGCCGGCCTCGAACGCCGCCTGCCCGACCCGACCTGCAGCGACGACGCCGCCAAGGAAGCCCATCTGCTCGGCACCGAACTGGCCGGCCTGCGCGCGGAGTTCGCCGAGATCGGCGAGCGGCTGCGCGGCGCCAGCGAAGACCAGGCCGGCGCCCTGCAGCGGCGCCAGCGCCAGCTGCAGATCGATATCGAAGCCATCGAATCGGAAGCGCGCATCCAGGGCTGGATGCAGGACTGAGGCGGGCGGACTTCGCCCGCGATCCCAGCGCTCCCTCAAGCGTTGATGGCGGATGCGCTGCGCTTATCCGCCCTACGACTAGAGAGACGCCTTGCCCCCATCGAAGCGGCAGACCGCCGGACGCGTAGGGTACATAAGCGCAGCGCGGTACCGGAGACTCGCTGCGCTTTTCCGCCCTACGACTCGCGAGACGCCTTGCCCCCATCGAAGCGGCAGGCTGATGAACGCGTAGGGTACATAAGCGCAGCGCATGTACCGGAAACTCATCCCGGTTCCACACCGGACGCCAGACCCGAGCTCCGTAACGCCCTGCGCACCTGAAGCCTTATCGCCGCGCGTCAAGAATTACGGCAAAAGCCAAGCGCCAACGAAAACGGGCGCCCGAAGGCGCCCGTCGTTTCCATCGAGACCGGCCAAGGAATCAATCCTCCAGCGGAATCACCTCGACCTCTTCGAAGTTCGAAGGCCGCGTCTCGGCGGCGCGCTGGGTCGCCTGCGCGCGCGGCGGGGTGCCGCCGCCGCAGCGCCAGGTGCCAAAGCGCTGCTCGCCGTTCATCGGCTCGGCCAGCGGCTTCAGCGTATCGCCCTGGCCGCCCGCGGCCTGGTTGCGCGCCAGCGTCTCCAGCTCGTCGCGCACCTTGATCTCGTTGCGGTCAACGAAGCCCACGCGATCGCGCACGCTGACGCTGATCTCGCTCAACATCGGCCCGCAGCGGCTCATGTCCGCACTGGCATCCACCACCCGGATCTGTTTGGCCTCGGGCTCGATCTTGACCCAGGTGCAGGCCGGCAGCAGGGCGACGAGAGCGGCGGCAAGGGCAACGTGGACGCGAGGCGACATGGCTGGGGCTCCGGGGTTCTTGATCGCGCGGAGTCTAGCAAGCGCTGGCGCACACGCAGCGGCAAGCGTGGATGCTCCGTTCAGCAAGCGCGTACCCAGCCTCCAGCCAGAGATAGCGACCCGCAGTCTCGGCTCGTCTGGCCTGCCCGCTACCCGTCAGAACTGGCAGCGTGTGGTCCCGGGTCAGCGGGAGTTCTTCCGCAGTTGCCGCTGACGGGATTGCTTCCTAGAGTACCGGCCGACTTCCGCCCCAATAAGAGCTTCGATGAATATTCTGCGTTCCTCACTACTGCGGCCAGCGCTTGGGCCGGTCTGTCTCTGGTTTGCCTGCGGGCTTGCGACGGCTGAGCCCGTTTCCGGTCTCGACCGTGCCGGCTCAGCGTCTTCACTGGCGCTGGGTGCCGGCTGCAATGGGCCGGTCAACGCGCTGGTGGAAGCACCAGACGGTGACATTTATGTCGGCGGCCACTTCAGCTTATGCGGTGATGTCAGTGTCAACAACATCGCGCGCTTTGATCCCGAAACACAAACCTGGTCGGCGCTGGGCAGCCGTTCGTCCAACGGCGTCAACGCCCCTGTGAACGCCTTGGTGATCCACGAGGGCACGCTCGTGGCCGCAGGCAACTTCGGCAAGGCCATGTCGGGTGACGACAGCTCGCTGATCGTGCAGCAGATAGCCATCTGGGATGGCGCCACCTGGCATCGATTGGAAGGGGAAAGCGAAATAGAGGCTGTGACGGTCAACGCTCTGCTATCGACGCAAGCGGGCCTGTATCTCGCAGGAGAATTCGACGCGAAGGCTAACGGCGAGCCGTTCAGCAACATCGCGCTGTGGAACGGAGCGTCGTTCGCGCCTATCGCGCCTGGGGCAGGCAGCTGGTATGGCCGGGTTGACGCGATAGCGGTTTTCCAAGGGGAAGTTCATATCGCTGGGATACTGAACATGCTTCCCATCAACGGCCACCGCCCCACCGGAACCCGTCGCGTTGCACGCTGGAGCAACAGCGCATGGCGCGTTGTCGGCACCGAGGGCGGTGGCGCTCTAGGGGGCGAATCAAGCGTGCTGGCGCTCAGCCTCGCCGTCCACGCCGGAGCCCTGTACCTGGGTGGGGAGTTTTCCACGGTGGATGCCGGGGCCGCCAACCCGGTCGAGGTCCGCAACATTGCCAGATGGGATGGTAGCCAATGGAGCGCTGTAGGCGCAGGTCTTGACGGTCGGGTCCTGGCCCTGCATTCGAGCGCCGCGAGCTTGCTCGCTGGCGGACGTTTCAGCATCGCGGGCACTGCAGCGAGTCCAAAGCTCGCCCGCTGGATCGGCAGTACGTGGGAGCCCGCATCACCGCAACCGATCGGTGGAGGTGCCTCCGAGGTCCGCACACTCGCCACATCCAGCGCGGGCTACCTCATCGGCGGGGAGTTTGGATGGACGGGTGGTGCGCCTCCAAGAATCGTCAACCACGTGGCGCTATTGAACCGCGATGGCTGGGCCGCCCTTGGCACCTCGGCGGGTGGTGGCGCGAACGGCGCCATACTCGAGCTCTACGAGCACCTCGGTGAACTGTTTGCTGGCGGTGTCTTCAGCACGATTGGCGGCGTAGCTGCCGGAGGCGTCGCGCGCCACGATGGGAGCCGCTGGCGTGCACTTGGACCGGACGGCACCGGCCTTGACGGCCCGGTACTCGCCTTTGCATCGCATGGCCAAACGCTTGTCATGGGCGGCGCCTTCACCATGATCGAGCACGGAGACCAGCGAACGCCATCCGCGCGGCTCGCGGTCTGGAATGGCTCCAGTCTTGCGCCACTCGGACCAGGCGTGGGGACGGATGGGATCGTTCGAGCGCTGCTGCAAGACGGTGACGGCCTGGTGGTAGGAGGAACATTCGGCCGGGTGAGCGTCGCCGGTTCCGTTGTCGAGGCGCGGTCTTTGGCGCGCTTTGAAGCTGATGGCTGGACGATCTTTGGATCAGGCGTGATGAACGGCGTTCAAGGCACCGTCGAGGCGCTAGAGCATTTTGATGAAAGGTTGTACGTGAGCGGCAACTTCCATTTCGCGTCAGATCCGTCCGGAGCGATAGAGGCGCGAGGTATTGCTAGTTGGAACGGTGTCCGATGGGAACGCCTGGGCTCCGGCACGGGCTCAGGGGTCGCGCTCATACGCAATACGCCTAGCGGCCCGGCATACGCGTTGGCGCTGCAGGCGAGCCCCGAGGGTCTGTACGTGGGCGGCAACTTCTACGAGGCAAACACCGGAGACCCGTCCGCCATAGCGGTACGCAACGTCGCGCTTTGGACAGGTTCTGAGTGGCGCCCGGTGGGCGGTCCAGACCAAGGCGTGGATGGCTTCGTAACAGCACTGCAGATCAGGGGAACGCAACTTCTGATCGGCGGAGGGTTCTCCAATATCCAGGGGCCTAATGGTCTGGAACTATCGAGCCCGCGAACCGCCATCTTCGATCAAGGCCGCTGGGCGCCTTCGCGAGTTCCGGTTGGTCAGGGCAAGATCTTTGAAGCGGTCTACGACATTCAAAGCACTCCAAGCGGGGCCATCGTCGCCGGGTTCTTCGGCAATGGCGCAGGCGAACCCGCTTCACATTTGGCACTGATCGATTTGCCGTTGTTCCGCTCAGGCTTTGAGGGTGACGAGATCGGCCAGCGTTGATGTGCCAACGCCCCTCTCAGGGCGCGACGCATTGCGGCTCAACGCTGACTGGATCACATCTTTGTGCTCGGCTGTCGACAACATCGTCAGTCAACACGAACGCCGCCGGATCTCTCCGGCGGCGTTCGTGTTTTTCGCAGGCTGCGAAACAGATCAGGCGCGGGACATCACTCCACCAGCTCCCCATCCGCATCCAGCACCTGCACCGGCACCGAGGCGCCGAACAGTTCGCGGACGGGCTGCTCGATCTTGGCGAGGTCGCCGACGATCACCCAGGTCAGGGCCTCGGGCTGGATCACGCCGGCAGCAGCGCGGACCTGGTCGAGGCTCATCGATTCCTGGAGGGCCTGGTACTGCAGCGGCCAGTCGTCCGGGCGGTCGTAGCGCAGGATGCCGCTGATCTGGCCGAGCACCGCGCCCGCGCTTTCGAACGAGCCCGGCAGGGCGCGCACGTTGCGGGCCTTGATCTTCTCGACCTCGTCGGCGCTGGCCGGTCGCGCGCCGGTGAACTCGCGCAGCTCCCGCTTGATCTCGGCGATGGACTCGACCGTGCGGTCGATCTGCACCGGCGCCGAGACGATCCACGGACGCTGGCCCAGCGCTGCCGGCACGAAGCTGTAGCTGCCGTAGGACCAGCTCTTGTCCTCGCGCAGGTTCATGTTGAGGCGCGAGGAGAAGGTGCCGCCGAGCACGCCGTTGGCGACGTCGAACTCGATCGAGCGCGGGTCCTTGGTCGGCGCCACCAGCTGGCCGGCGAGGATGTTGGCCTGGATCGCGCCGGGCTGGTCGACCAGGAACACGCGCTGGCCCTGCGGCAGCGCCACTTCGGCGAGTGCGGGCACCGCCGGTGCGGGGCCGTCGGCCTTCCAATCGGCGAGGTGCTTCTCGAGCAGCGGCATCAGCTCGTCGAGCGTGATCGCACCGACCGCGACGATCGTGGCCAGGCCCGGATGGGTCTGCTCGCGATGGAAGGCCAGCAGTTCCTCACGGGTCAGCGCGGCGATCGACTCCTCGGTGCCGCTGCCGCTGAAGGGAATCGCATACGGGTGGCCCGCGCCGAACAGCACCGGCGGCAGGATCCGCAGCGGAATCGCGTTCGGCCGCGCCTTCTCCTGGCGGATGCCGGCGATCCAGCTCTGCCGCACGCGCTCGATGTCGGCGGCGTCGAAGCGCGGCCGCAGCAGGGTGTCGGCCAGCAGGGCCAGCGAGGGATCCAGGTTCTCGCGCAGGGCCGACAGCGAGATGCTGGCGCCATCGAGACCCGCGCCCGAGCCGATGTTGGCGCCCAAGGATTCCGCGCGGGCGCCGAAGGCCAGAGCATCCAGCTCGCCCGCGCCCTCATCGAGCATGCCCATGGTGAAACCGGCGGTACCCAAGGTGCGGCCCTGGTCCAAGGTGTAGCCGCCGCGGAACTCGATGCCGAGCTGCACCACCGGCACGTCATGGCGCTGCGCCAGCACCACCTGCACGCCGTTCGACAGGGTCGCGCGCTCCAGCGCGGGGAAGCTCAGCTTGGGGAACTCGGTGGTCTGCGGCACGCCGGTCGAACGGTCCACGCCCGCGTCGAGCGCGCGCAGGCCGGGTGCCGGTGTCGGCTCGACCAGGGCGAGGGCTTCCTCACCGGCATCGATGCTGCGCACATCCGGTGGCGAAGGCGGACGCTCGCCCGGCACCACCACCAGGGTGTGGTCACCGCTGGACAGCCAGCGCTGCGCGGTGGCCTGCAGCTCGACCGGCATGGCGGCCAGGATCGTGCGCATGCTGTCGCGGAAGCAGCCCGGGTTGCCGGTGTAGACCGTGCACTGCGCCAGCACATCGGACTTGCCGCCAAAGCCGCCCACACGCTCGATGCCGCGAATGAAGCGCGCCTCGAACACGGTGCGCGCCTGCGCCAGCTCCTCGGCGCTGATGCCTTCGTCCAGCAGGCGCGTGATCTCCTCATCGAGCACGCGCTCGACGGTTTCGACCTCGACACCCTGCTTGACGTCGACGAAGACCAGCAGGCGGCTGCCGAGCTGACCCTGCAGCAGGAAGCTCGACACGCTGTCGGCGAGCTGGTCGCCATGGACGAGTCGCCGATCCAGCCGCGAGCTGCGGCTGCCGCCCAGCATCTGGGTGATCAGCTGCAGGCGGTCGGAATCGGCATCAGTGGCCTCGGCCACATTCCAGGCGCGATAGACGCGGGTCTGCGGCACGCGGTCGGGCAGCACTTCGCGGGTCGAAGCCTCGCGCATGGCGACATCGACCTTGGGCTGGGTGGTGACCGGGCCGGGCGGGATGTCGCCGAAGTAGCGCGTGACCTTCTCGCGCGCGGTTTCGACGTCGATGTCGCCGGCCAGCACCAGCACCGCATTGTTCGGGCCGTACCAGGTGCGGAACCAGTTGCGAACGTCATCGAGCGTGGCGGCGTTGAGATCGGCCATCGAGCCGATCACGCTCCAGCTGTAGGGGTGGCCTTCCGGATACATGGCCTTGGACAGGCGCTCCCAGGCCTGACCATAGGGCTGGTTTTCGCCCTGGCGCTTCTCGTTCTGCACCACGCCGCGCTGCTCGTCGAGCAGGGCCTGGTCGATGGCACCGAGGAAGTGGCCCATGCGGTCGGATTCCATCCACAGCGCCATGTCGAGTGCGGTGGTCGGCACGTTCTGGAAATAATTGGTGCGGTCGGTGTTGGTGGTGCCGTTCTGGCCGGTGGCGCCGACCTGCTCGAAAGGTTCGAAGAACTCGCCGCGGTAGTTCTCCGAGCCCTGGAACATCAGGTGCTCGAACAGGTGCGCGAAGCCGGTCTTGCCGGCCGGCTCGTCCTTGCTGCCGACGTGGTACCAGACATTGACCGCGACGATCGGCGCCTTGCGATCGGTGTGGACCACCACACGCAGACCGTTGGGCAGGGTGAAGCTCTCGTAGGCGATATCGACCGGCAGTGCGATCTCCGCCGCTGCGGGCGCGCTGGCGACATCGCTGCGCACGCGCTCGGCGGGCGTGCAGGCGACAAGCGAGACGCCCAGCAGGGCGCCAAGAAGCGCAACCGCCAGCGGCTTGGTGGAAGGCAGGCGCATGGGCTGCTCCGGATCCATGGATAAGGGATCGCGATCATAGCGGCGCAGAACCAGCCTGCCGACCTGCCGGTTGGCACGGTGTGGCGCGTGGGGGCGACCAGCGCCGCACCGGCATCAATGAGAGCCTGTGAAAACCCGCCGCCTGCTGCGGCCGCCTCTGAACGCCCGTGGCGGCAGCGCGCCTGCGTCCGTGCCGCACTGGAACAGCGCCCGTGCACGGCATGCGCGGGCGCTCTTGCGAACGCCCGCGACGAGGCATTACATCCGCGGGAACTGCGTCGGCGCCGGTGGCGCCTCGACGCGCTTGGGCGGATTGGCTTCCAGCGCGCGCAGCAGCTCGGCCACGCCGCGCTCCAGGCTGGGGTCGCGGCCGGCGGCGATCTGCTCGGGACGATCAATGACCTCGATATCCGGCGCCACGCCTTCGTCCTCCACCGCCCAGCGGCCGTCGGTGTCCATGAAGCGGAAGGTCGCAGCCAGAATCGCGCCGCCGTCGGCCAGGCGCGGATTGCCGCTGATGCCGATCAGCCCACCCCAGGTACGGGTGCCGATGATCGGGCCCAGACCCATCTTGCGGAAGTAGTAGGGCAAGGCGTCGCCGCCCGAGCTGGACAGTCCGTTCGCCAGCATCACCTTCGGCCCGGCGTGGTGCAGCAGCGGAGTCGGGTTGGGCTCCAGGCCGCGGCGCTTCCAGAAGTTCAGCGGCTGCCGCGACAGCAGCTCGATCATGCGGTCGGGGATGAAGCCACCGCCGTTGTAGCGGTCGTCGATGATCAGCGCGTCCATGTGCGCGTAGGCCAGCATGCCGCGGTGCAGCTCGCGGTTGCCGTCGACCGCCGTGTTCGGCAGGTGGATGTAGCCGACGCGGCCGCCGGACAGCTCGGCGGCAAGCCGACGCCGCGCATCGACCCAGTCCTTGTAGCGCAGGCCCTGTTCGCTGGTCAGGGTCTGCACGCGCACGGTGCGCGCGCCGGCCTCTTCCGGTAGAGTGTTCACGCGCAGACTGACCGTGCGGTCGCCTTTGCCTTCCAGCAGCTGGTAGACGTTCGCCACCTCGCGGGTGCTGACGTTGTCGATGGCGAGGATGAACTCGCCTTCGCGCACATTCGCGTGCGCCTCGGTCAGCGGGCTGCGCAGGGCCGGGTTCCAGTTCTCGCCGGCAAAGATCCGGCCGACCTGGAAGTAGCCGCTCTCGTGCGAACGCAGGTCCGCGCCCAGCAGGCCGCCCGCGCGACGCGGCACCTGCGGCTCGTCACCGCGCTCGACGTAGACGTGGCCGGCATTGGTCTCGCCGGCGAGCTCGGTCAGCAGGTAGTCGAGGTCGGCGCGGCTGGCGACATGCGGCAGCAGGGTTGCATAGCGGTCGCGGATCGCCGCCCAGTCCTGGCCGTGCATGCCCGGGTCGTAGAACCAGTCGCGCAGGATGCGCCAGGCATCGGCGTACTGCTGCGCCCACTCGCGCTTGGGATCGACGCGCAGCTGCAGGCCATCCAGCTTGAGCGCACCGGCCTCGAAGTCGACCTCGGGCTTGGCCTCGACGATGGCGAAGCGCTCGCCGCGCCGCAGCAGCAGGTGGCCGCCGCCGGCCGCCAGCGTGTAGCCGCTGATCTGCCCCGCCACGCTCTTCGGCTGCTCGTCCTCAAGGCCAAGGTAGCGCAGCTCACCCGGGCCCTGGCCATTGCCGGCAACGAAGAACACGCCCTTGGCATTCGCCGACAGGCCCTGGTAGTTGCCGGCCGGGGCCTTCAGCGCGAGCACGCGCTGGTTGAAGCCGGGCACGTCGATGCGCAGACGCTTCGCCTCGGCCTTGCCGCTGCCATTGCTGTTGCCGGACCTGGCCTCGGCCGCGCTGCGCGGTGCGACTTCATCGCTCTTCGGCGCGTACAGCACCGGGCCGTCGGCGGCCAGCGTTGCGGCATAGATGCGGGTGGCGTTCTGGTAGAGGTAGTTGAACTCGTAGGCCGAGAAGCCGAGGTTGAAGTCGCGGTTCGAGAGGAAATACAGGTAGCGGCCTTCCGGGTCGAAGGTCGGCGCGAACTCGCTGGTCTCGTCCGGCGTCAGCTGTTGCGTGGAAGAACTGTCCAGGCTGTACAGCCAGATCGAGCCGTTGCGGCTGCCGCCGGTCTTGACGTAGGCCACGAAGCGGCTGTCGGGCGCCCAGCTGTACTGGGTGATGTCCTCCTGCACCGAGCTGTCGATCTCGGCGGTGGCACCGGTCTCGGCGTTGACCAGGCGCAGGCGCTGGCGCTTGTCGCCGTAGACGAAATGACGACCATCCGGCGACCAGCTCGGTGCGAAGCGCCAGATGTCGCCGTCCGTGGTGACGCGACGCGCCGGGCTGCTGCCGTCCTGCGCCTGCACGTACAGCTCGTATTCGCCCGAGGCATCCGACAGGTAGGCGACGAAGCGGCCGTCCGGCGACCAGCTCACGCTGTGCTCGCGCGCATCCGGCGTGCGCGTCAGGTTGCGCGCCTCGCCGTGCTTGGCCGGCACGCTGAAGACCTCGCCACGCGTGCCGAACAGGGCGCGCTTGCCGTCGTGGCTCAAGTCGAAGCTCTCGATGTTCTTCGACGCATCGACGAAGCGCGGCTGGGTTTCGGGGAAGTCCGCACGCACCGTGATCGGGATCTGCCGGGTCTCGCCGGAGGCCGGCAGGAACTGCCAGAGCGCGCCGCCGTTCTCGAACACCAGGCTGTCCGGCCCGGCGCTGGGCCAGAGGATGTCGAAGTCCGTGAACCGGGTGAGCTGCTGCGGCTCACCGCCGCTGGCGGGCATCGCGTACAGGTTCAGCGTGTAGTTTCGGTCCGAAACAAAGTAGATGGTGTCGCCGATCCACATCGGCTGGTGGTCGGTGGCCGGGTGGTTGGTCAGCTGCCGCGAGGTGTTGTTCACGAGGTCGTAGGTCCAGACCTCCTGTGCACGGCCGCCGCGGTAGCGCTTCCATGCACGGAAGTCGCGGTCGATCGGCGTGTAGACGAACTGGGTGCCGTCGGGGCTCAGCATGCCGCCGCCGCTTTCAGGGATCGCCAGCGGCTGCTCCATGCCGCCGGCCACTGGCACGAGGTACGGGCGCCCGCTGCGCTCGTCATAGGGCACGCGGTTCATGCGCACCACCACGTGCTGGCCGTCCGGCGTCCAGTCGAGCACGCGGTTGTCGGTGCCGCCCCGCGGCGGCATCGGGCCGACGTCGTTGTACCAGGTCAGCTGCCGCGGCTCGCCGCCGGCGGCCGGCATCACGAACACCTGGCGGGTGCCGTTGTATTCGGCCGAAAACGCGATCTGGCTGCCGTCCGGGCTGAACTTCGGATACAGCTCGCGGCCCGGATGCGAGGTCAGGCGCTGGGCCACGCCGCCCTGGGTCGAGGCGATGTAGAGGTCGCCGGCATAGACGAAGGCCACGCGCTCGCCGTGCACGTCGGGGAAGCGCAGCAGCTTCGTCTCAGCGCTGGCCTGCCCGGCCGCAGCGAATCCAGCGAGAACCAGCGAAGCGCGCAGCGCGCGGCTCAAGATCGAGGGGGCCATGGAGCGTCCTTTGCCGATGGGGTGGCGCGGAGTATGGATGCGGGGTGGCGCGGGGGTGAGGGCCGTTGGTTGGGGGATGGCGCACGGCCTCGGGGATCGACGCAGACCGGGATAGCTCGCGCGAGGTCACACGGCGATGTATTCGGGCGGATGCGGAGCGCGCCATTTGTCGATCGCCGGACCGGGGCGAGTGCGGGCCTCATGGTGGGCCAGGGCCCACCCTATGAACGCTTCGGCTTCGGCTTCGGCTTCGGCCGCTGTTGCTGTTGCTCTGGCTCTTGCGGGCAGGAGCCCGCGCTTTGCCCGGGGCCCCTGGGGAGCGGCGGGAGGCGGTCGAATCGCCCGCAGGGTTGGCCGCAGGGATGCGGCCAAGGTTTTCGACAGGCCAGGGATGGCCTGTCCGAAAACCCCGACCGACTCACGCGAACCCTTCGCGCACGGATGCGCGAAGGGCGCGGACGAGGGGTGGCCTTTCTTTGGCCTACCTTTCTTTGGCCACGCAAAGAAAGGTAGGTCGGGCAGCCCGAAGGGCTGACCGAAAGCTCTTGCTCTTCGCTTCGAACAACGAAGCCACGAAGCGACGAAAGAGGACCGTGGCGAGTGTGGAGCTCATGGTGGGCCAGGGCCCACCCTATTCAACCTCCGGGCAGCGGCGGGCAGCCCAGCGCGCCAGGGCCCACCCCAAGCCCCTCACGCCATCCGCACCCACCTCACCAGCGTCCCGAAGCTCGGCGGCTTGCCATGCATCAGCAAGCCCACCCGGAACACCTTGCCAGCAACCCACATCGCCGCCATCGCCGCCAGCACGCCGATCAAGAGGGACAGGCCGATCTGCCAGACCGGCGGTGGCGTGTTCGAGCTGATCCGCATCACCATCACGAAGGGGCTGATCGGCGGGGTGAAGCTGAGCACCGTGGCCAGGGTGGAGTTCGGGTCGCTGCGGATCGGCATCCACAGCATCATCGGCGCCACCGCCAGCAGCACGATCGGGGTCAGCAGGCTCTGCGCCTCGCGCAGTTCGTTCACCGCCGCGCCGGCAGCGGCCATGAGCGCGCCGAAAAGGGCGAAGGCGATCAGGAAGAACAGAGCGAAGACTGCGAGCTGCCAGAACTCGACCAGTCCGGTCAGGGCGAAGCTGATGAGCGCCAGCACGCCGAGCCCGGCATAGACCGACATCATCAGCAGGCCGACGCCGAGCTGGCCGAGGATCTTGCCGGCCATCAGCTGGGTCGGCGACACCGCCGCCAGCAGCACCTCGACGACGCGGCTCGATTTCTCCTCGACCGTGGTGGTCACCAGCATCTGGCCGGCGGTCATGATGGCGATGAACATCAGCATCATGAAGGCCACCGGCAGGATTTCGCCCACCGCCAGCGCCGCGCTGCTGTCGCCATCCTCGCCAACGGTGACAGCACGCACCCGCGGCAGCTCGTTCAAGGCGCGGATCTGCGCGGCATCGAGGCCATTAGCCTGCATGCGCGCATCGATCAGGGCCGGGCGCAGGACATCGCGGATCTCGCCGACCACGCGCTCGTCGAGCTTCTTGCGGATGTAGAACGCGTAGCTGCCCAGCGCACCCGACTCACCCGCGCGCACGGCGTCCGGCGCGATCACCAGCAGGGCGAGACGGCGCGCCTGGCCTTCTTCCGTCGTGAGCAGGCGCGCCTTCTCGGCTTCGACGTCGACACCCGGCACGAGCGCGGTGACGCTCAGGTTCGGCACTTCGCCGAGTGCGGCGTCGATGCCCTGCTGGGCCTGTGCGCTGCCCTGCAGCCCGCGCAGCGCGTCGGGCATCACCGCATCGATGCGCGTCTGGGTCTTGCGCCGACGTTCGATGAAGGCCTCGGGCGACAGCGCCTCGGCGAGGCGTGCGTCGATGCCCGCGCCGGAGAGGTCGAGCACGGCGATCTCGCCGCGCACCGCCGGCGTCTTGAAATTGGTCAGCAGCGGAATGGCCAGCATGGCGATCAGCATCATCACCGGCACCGCGACCAGGCCGATGATGAAGCCCTTGGTCAGCGCGGTGGCGACGAATTCGCGCCAGGCGATCTGCAGGATCTTGCTCATGCGGCGTGCTCCTGCGCGAGGTCGCTGCCGACGATGTCGATGAAGATGTCCTCCAGGCTGGGCCGCACGATCTCGAGCTTCGCCGGCGGCCATTCGCGGGCCAGTGCGGCCAGGGTCGCCGGAAGCTCCGTGCCGTCGGCCAGCGCGATCCGGTAGCCGCCGTCCTGCGCGCTGACGCCGGTGATGCCGGGCAGCGCACGCACGCTCGCCGGCACCTCGCCGCCGGGCTGCAGCGGCTCCAGCTGGATGGCGTTGGGCTGGTGGCCGGCGCGGATGCCGGCGAGGGTATCGTCCAGCACCTTGCGGCCCTGGTGGATCATCACGATGTGCTCGCACATCGTCTCGGCCTGCGGCATCACATGGGTCGAGAACAGCACGGTGCAGCCGCGCGCGTGCTCGGCTTCGATCAGGCTCTTGAGCAGGCGCATGTTGACCGGGTCGAGCCCGCTGAAGGGCTCGTCGAGGATCAGCAGCTCGGGCGCGTGTATCACCGCGGCGATGAACTGCACTTTCTGCTGCATGCCCTTGGACAGCTCCTCGCAGCGCTTCTTCGCGACCTCGGCCAAGCCAACGCGCTCTAGCCATTGCAGGGCGCGGCGCTTGGCCTCCGCGCGCGACAGCCCCTTCAGCACACCCATGTGCAACAGGAAATCGGCGACCTTCATCTTGCGGTAGACGCCGCGCTCTTCCGGCAGGTAGCCGATGCGGTCCTTGGCCTTGAGCGCCGAGTCGAAGCCCAGCACCCGCACCTCGCCGCGGTCGGGAAACAGGATCGACAGCAGCATGCGCAGCGAGGTGCTCTTGCCGGCGCCGTTGGGGCCGATGATTCCGTACAGCGCGCCGCGCGGCACGCTCAGATGCAGGTCGCGCACCGCGCGTTTGGGGCCGAAGGATTTCTCAAGGCCGATCAGTTCGATGGCAGGCGTCACGGGCGGCTCCGGTCGCTCAAGGACAGCGCGTCGGAGTATGCGCGAGCGCGCAGTGTGACGGCGCTTCGCACCAGCGCCACGCGGACCCGTTCCCTCCTGGCCTTGATGCGTGGACGCGCGTCCGGCACCGGTTCGAACTCGTGCGGGCGCTGGGCGGCGATGCCCGCGCTGCACCCAACATCAGGTGCTCGATGCGCGGGCGCGCCCTGCATGGCGCGCGGCAACGCTGCATGCTTCAGCCTTGCCCTGGTTCAGACCCGGGGCGCAGCGCGCATCTGCAGGATGCAGTGCGAGTACGGAATGCGCAGCAGGTCGTGGCGAACCTCGCAGTCGACCCGATCAAAGACCTGTGCGGCCAGCGCGCGGTAGGCCTCCGGCGACCGCACGTTCTGCCCGCGGTCACGGCGGGCAACGAAGGCGGCCACCGGGTGCTGGCCGGGACTCAGGGTGGGGTCGATGGTGAGGATGCGTCCGTTGGGGCCCAGCAGTCGGGCGAGGGCGTGCAGCAGACCCAGGACTTCGTGATCGTCGAGATGGTGGAGCAGGCCGAAGGCCAGGGCGATGTCGACATCATGGATGTCGAGCCTGCCGGCCTCGGCGACATCCAGGCATTCGAAGCGGGCGCGTTCGCCGTATCGGCGACGCGCCGCGTCGATGTAGCGCTGCGAAAGATCGAAGCCCACATAGCGGACACCCGCCGGCAGGAAGTCGAGCATCTCGCCGGTGCCGCAGCCCACATCAACCAGGAGCTGCCCCGACTCGGCGCGCAGATAGTGGGCACTCAGCTCGCGCCGCGCACGCGCCGCACCGACGAGGTTCTGCACGAAGTCATAGACGGAGGGCAGCGAAAGGGCGGCAAGCAGGCCGCTGGTGGTCTGGCTCATGGAAGAGAAATCCGGAAGTCGGCGCGAAGGGGCACCGATACACACCGTAGCGTCGGCACGCACGACAGGTCAAAAGTGTTGCTCCGGGACGCCTCGTTGCGTTCCTTCCCTCAGCGTCGATGCCCTCCAAGAGATCGGAACGAGAGCTCTGAGGTCGATAGGCAGCGCTATCCATGGGCGAGTGCCCCGGGTCGCCTCGGTTGCCGTGGGGGTGCGTAGCGCGCGCGCTAGCTGAGGCGGTCGCCACGGACCTCCGCCACCCGTGCATGTGCGCGCCACGCCTTGCTCGAATTCGCGCCGAGATCGCCTACCGCTGAAGGTGCCGGTAGCGCACTTCGGCAAAACGCGCATCGTTCGCCCAAGGATCCGAAACTGTCTTGTCTCCGCGGCTCAATGCCCCGGGCCAGCTTCCCAGCGAGGTTGACATGGCAGGCGGATAGCTGCCGCGCTGTCGCAGAGTCTGACTTTCACCACCGCGGGTATAGCTACAGCCGCCCGCCGCCTGATCAGGACCCGGATACACCACGATGACGTCCCCGTTGGTCGCCTCCTTCTTGCCGCCGACAACGAGTTCGCCCTTGCGTGCGCGTTCGCCCACGCGGGACAGCTCCACTTCCATCCATCCGCGGTCCTGCTGCATGTGATCGATGGGAGCGTTGGCGTTCATCCAGGGCTGCTGGGGAAGATAGAACTTAATCACGTGCCAGACCGAGTGACTGCAGGAGCCGGGGTGGAGCGCGTAAGCCTCGTCCGCACGACTCTTCAGCTGCGCGGCACTCGCCCTTGGGGCCACCTGCTCCTGTCGAGGCGCCGGATCGAGCAACGGTCCCGGCGCGAATGCCGTGGTCAGCGCCAGGGTTCCACTGTCCATGCGAAAGGGCGTCGCCTGTGATCCGACAGGTCCGGGAAGCGCAAATCTGGGCACGCTAGAATCTCTCGCTGAACAGTTCTCGCAGAGTTCAGGGCAAACCATGAATCGCGAATCCAGTAGCAGGGCGAGAATGCCGGCGCGCTCCACGAGGGTGACGCGATCAGTCGCCTTCGCGTGGATGGCGGTCACCTTGAGCTTTCTCCTGACTGCCGCCGCTTCTGCAGACCAAACAGAGTCCGGGCCGGACTGGGCACTCCTGTGTGAGCTGCAGGACTTCCGTTTCGAGCTCCGCTTCCACTCCCCGAGCGGAGATGCACTGAGCGACGACATGCGGGTCAGCCTGGGGCTGGTGCAGGGCCAGCCGATCGCCTTGGACCTCGACCCGGCTTGGTTCAAGCCGGCGCGGCTGAGGCATCGGCTGCGGTCTGTCTGCGAAGGCAGCGATGGCTTCGAGCTCTCGCCCGGGCGGATACTGGTCCTGTTCAGCGCCGACCGTCGGCCGGGACTGGATGCCGTGTTTGCCGTGCTAGTCGATGCGGCCCACGGGCGCATCATCGGTCCGCCTCTGCTCGTGGGAGAAATGACAGAGGACGCGCGCGTGCGCCGTCGCAGGAACGGCGTCGAGATCGAAGTAGTCCAAACCTACCTTGGCAGTGCTGAGCTTGAGGAGACCCCGGAGCTCGGTTGGCGGCGGATCCGCGCGATGGCTGCCGGCCTGCAAGTCGACTGAGGCGTGGCGGGCCGAGGCGGTCTCCAGACTGCGCGCTCGACGCTCGCACTCAGGGCAACACCGATCAAGCCCCTCCTGGCCCTGGTCAGTGATCGCGACGCCGGCACATCTCGGGACTCGTTTGCGCTGGATCAAGCATCGCGCGCTCGATCCACCAGCCCGCCCTCCGGAACGCGTCAACCCGTCTGAGACAGTCATGTCACGAGATGGCTGTCATTTGGTCTCCTGGCCCCTGGAATCGTCTTTGCTGGCGATCTCATTGTTTCCGAGCACAGACGGCAGGCTGACGACGGATGCCGGCAGAGGGTTGATCGAGACCTTTTGCGGAGGGGCCTTGGCGCGGGGATGACGAAGCCGAGTTTCCTCAAGAAGACCTGTGCGGCGGCGCCGCGCTGAGAGGCTCTTCAGCGTTGCCTCAGGGCTGCACCCACCGCCCCTGCCAGCTGTCCGCTGCTTCGAACTGCGCGCGGCGGTGGCCGCTGTGGGCGAGGTGCAGCCAGTCGATGCGCTCGAGCTGGAACTCGACCAGGCAGAAGTGCTCGCGTCCGATTTCGTTGAGCGCGGGTTCCAGACCCGGTCGCAGCGCACCCTCTGGCAGCCCGCTGCCGGCTTCGCTGAGTTCGACGCCGGGTGCGCTGCCAACGGTGTAGCAGCGGCGGCCGAAGGCGCTGGTGCGCTGCCAGGCGACATCGACGGACTCGCCCTCGAACAGCGGGGTGGCGCGGCCGGCCAGGCGCAGCTGTACGCCTTCGCCGAAGAAGCACCAGCTGGCGCGCGGATCGTTCAGCAGCTGGCGGATCTTGGGTGAGCGGCGGTCGCTGTGGAAGGCGAGGCGCGCAGACGGACGCTCGGCCCGCCGCAGCACCACATAGCGCGCGTCCGGACCTTCGGCGCCGAGGTTGGCGAGCACGCCCTGGTGGAAGGACGAATGCCGGCGCGCCGCCCCTTCGATCAGCAGCTGCCAGGTCTGGTCGAGCACCGCATCGAGACGGTCGGGCTGGGGCAGTGAGGACATCGAAGCGCCTGTATCAGCAGAGGACCGCCGCGCGGCCCGATGCGCGAGAGGCTAGTGCGGGCGGCCATGGCGCGCCGTGAATGTGCCTCGTGCAGCCGCAGGCCTGGGGTTGCGGAGCTTCAGATCCATGCCGCGCCACGGTCGCTCACGACAGCCGTGCCGGGACCGACCCCGCTCAGCGGCGGAACTCGCCGAAATCGACGTCGGGAATCTCGTAGTCGTAGTCGGGCAACAGGTAGTCCGGCAGGTCGCCGCTGCAGTCTTCGATCTGGCAGCGGCGACGCTGCAGGTAGGCGTCGCGGATCAGCAGGTAGTCGTCCTCGGCCTCGCGCAGCAGGTCGTCGAACTGCAGGGCGTAGGCGCGGGCGTCGACGCCGTACATCACGCTGATGCCCCAGCCGTACTCGCGGGCGGCCCAGCTGACCGGGCTGACCCGGGTGGTGCCGAGGCGGCCAGCAACATCGCGCACCGTGCCCGGCCCGAAGATCGGCATCACCAGATAGCGCGAGTCGCGCCAGCCCCAGCGGCCCAGGGTCTGGCCGAAGTCGGCGTCGCGATAGGGGATGTCCATGCGGCTGGCCGGATCGAAGAAGCCGGCGAGCCCGATCGTGGTGTTGACGGTGAAGCGGCCCAGCGCGGTGCCGGCAGGGCCCGGCTCACCCTGCAGCAGGAGGTTCAGCGCGGTCAGCGGCTGGACCAGGTTGGTGAAGAACTTGCGCACGCCGTTGCGCACCGGCTGCGGGGTCACACGCTGGTAGGCCTTGGCCACCGGCCGCAGGGCGATGCGGTCAATGCCCATGTTGAAGCGGTGCATCGGCCGGTTGAAGCGCTCCCAGGGGTCGAGGGACTGCGCCTCGCGCGAATCATCCGCCGCCGAACGCGGGCCGGAATTCTCAAGGTCGAGACCGGGGCCCCAGCTGAGCGGGGCGGCAGCGTCCTGGGCGCGGCCGTCCAGGCTGCTGCCGAGCAGGATCAGGGCCAGCGCGGGCGCGGCCAGGGTGCGTGCGATGGCTTGGCTCATGGGCGCTCTCCTGCGCTCTGTGAGGTGCGTCGTGTGAATGCGCCGTGCCGGGCATGGGCCGGCCAGTGCACGAGTGTACGCTTCAGTCGATGGACAGTCGGTGGGCGACGCAGATCGCCCGGTAGCGCGTCGACACCGGCTGCAGAACCAACGTGCGTCCAGCCGCGCGGGCCTGCCGCTGCAGCAGGTGCAGGCTGGCCACGCCGGCGCTGTCGATCTCGTCGAGTGCGCCGAGGTCGATGCGCGTCAGTGCGGCGTCGTGCTGCGCGGTCGCGGCCAGCAGAGCGGCGGCCTCGTCGGCGCCGAGCCGGCCGCCGAGCTGCAGCACGCCGGCCTCGAAGCGGGCCTGCAGGCGCGGCTCAGCCTTCGACATCGATCTCGCCGCGGTTCAGGCCCTCGATCACCTGGTCGAGGTTCTGCCGGCGCAGGCGTTCGTCGAACTGGGTGCGGAAGGTCTGCACATAGGACACGCCCTCGACGATCACGTCGAACACCAGCCACTGTTCGCCGACCGGACGAAACAGGTAGTCGACCTTGACCGGGGCGCCGCCGCGGCGGTGGATCTCGCTGGCCACGCGCACGATCTGGCCGCCGCGCAGCTCGGTCTCGCCGGCCACGCGCACGTCCAGGCTGGGGTCGGCATCGAGCATGGCGGCGCCGTACTTGTTAAGCAGGCTCTTCACCAGGGCATCGGCGAAGGCGCTGATCTTGGCCGGATCGGCGCCGCGGCTGTGCCGGCCCAGCACCAGGCGGGCCGAGTACTCGCGGTCGAACAGCGCGTCGAGCTCGCTCTCAACGAAGGCATTGAGCTTGCCGCGGTCGGCGCTGAAGGCAGCACGCTGGTCGACCAGGGTCTTGAGCACGGTCTCGGTGCGTTCCTCGACGATGGCCGCGGGGCGCACATTGGCGGCTGCAGCCGCGCTGGCGAAGATGAGCAGGGTCAGCACGCTCGACTGCAGGATCTGGGTGATGCGCATGGGGTTCTCCTTTACTCCGTCGCGCTGGGGGTCGTGCCGGCGTTTTCGCCCGACTCGCCGTTACCGAACATGAACTGGCCGATCAGCTGCTCCAGCACCACCGCCGACTGGGTCAGCAGGATCTCGTCGCCGTCCTTGAGCGGCTCGGGGTCACCGCCCGGCGCCAGGCCGACGTAGCGATCACCGAGCAGGCCGCTGGTATAGATCGCCGCGGCGGTATCGGCCGGCAGCTCGCCCGCGTCCGCACTGAGGCGCAGGGTGGCGATGGCATCGAAGCTGACCGGGTCGAGCACCACGCTGGCGACCTCGCCGACCTTGACGCCGGCGATGCGCACCGGCGCGCGCACCTTGAGCTCACCGGCATTGGAAAAGCGCGCGATCACGCTGTAGCTCTCGCCGCGCAGGCCGTCCTTCGAATTGGTGGAGGCGAACGCCAGCACCAGCGCGCAGGCGAAGCCCATCAGGATGAAGAAGCCGACGCTCCATTCGGTCTTTGCAGAAGTTGCCATGGCGTCCTCAGTACAGCGTAGCGCTCAGGATGAAATCGAGGCACAGCACCATCAGCGAGCCCATCACCACCGAGCGGGTGGTGGCCACCGAGGTGCCCTCGATGGTGGGCGGCGCGTGGTAGCCGGCGTAGGTGGCGATCAGGGTGGTGGCGATGCCGAAGAAGATCGACTTGACGATGGACTGGCCGAAGTCGTCGACCAGATCGATGCTCTGCTGCAGCGAGCTCCAGTAGAAGCCGCTGTCCAGGCCCAGCACCAGCACGCCCTGCACGTAGCCGCCGAGGATGGCGAAGGCGCAGAACACCATGGTCAGCACCGGCAGGCTGATCACGCCCGCCAGAAACCGCGGTGCGACCACCTTGCGCACTGGGTCGATGGCCATCATCGACAGCGCGGTGATCTGGTCGGTGGCGCGCATCAAGCCCAGCTCGGCGGCCATCGCCGAACCGGCGCGGCCGCAGAACAGGATCGCCGCCAGCACGGGACCCAGCTCGCGGTACAGCGTCAGGCCCAGCAGCGTGCCGAGCGAGCTGCCGGCGCCGAAGGTGCTGAGCGTGCGATAGCCCTGCAGGGCCAGCACCAGGCCAACGAAGGCACCGCCGACGGCGACGATCGAGACCGAACGCGAGCCGATCGAATAGATCTGCGCGGCGGTGTCGCGGACGAAGCCATGGCCGGGCCGGATCGCGCCCAGCACGCGCAGCAGGAACAGGCCCATGCGGCCCAGCGAGGCGAGCATCTCAGCCATGCGAGGCCCCCGTGCCGCTGCGGCGGTAGTCAAAGCCGATCGGCCCATCGGGAGCGCCGTCGAGGAACTGGCGCAACAGCGGGTCGCGGGTCGCGTTCAGTTCGGCCGGTGAACCGGCGAAGGCGATGCCCTGCTCGGCGACCACGATCACCTGATCGGCCATCGCCAGCGTCTCCGCCACGTGGTGGGTGATCACGAAGCTGGACAGGCCGAGGCTGTCGTTCAAGTTGCGGATCAAGGACAGGATCACGCCGCAAGCGATCGGGTCGAGGCCGGTCAGCGGCTCGTCGTAGAGCATCAGCGGCGGGTCCAGCACCAGGGCGCGCGCCAGCGCCACGCGCCGCGCCATGCCGCCCGAGAGCTCCTGCGGCATCAGCGCGCCGGCTTCGGCGAGGCCGACCGCGTTCAACTTCATCTGCACCAGCTCGCGCAGCACCGGCTCCGGCAGGCGGGTGTGCTCGCGCAGCGGCAGGGCGACGTTCTCGAAGGTCGACAGATCCGACAGCAGGCCATTGCCCTGCAGCAGCACGCCCATGCGCCGGCGCAGGCGGAACAGCTCGGCGGTGCTGCGCGTGGGGTGCGCGTGATCGAGCACGCGCACGCGGCCGGATCTCGGCTCCAGCTCTCCCGTCACCGCGTGCAGCAGGGTCGACTTGCCGGCGCCGGACGGGCCGATCACCGCCGTGACCTTGCCAGCCGGCACGCGCAGGCTGGCATCGCGCAGGATCACGCGCGGGCCACGCGCCAGGGTGACGCGGTCGAACTCGATGGCGGCAGCTTCGGTCATTCGGGGCTTCGTGGCAGCGCGCGTGAGCTGCGCGTAAAGCGCGGCGGGCGCAGGACATTCGTGAAGGCGCGCATCTTACGGCCTGCGGCAGCGCAGCAAGGGCAAGACGAGGTGAGCGGCACGGGCGTGCTTTCGGCGCGCCGCCGGTGGAGCCTCCGGCGAGCGCTGCGGCCACACCCAAATTCGCCAATGGATTCAAACACCTGTGGCGGCTTCCCGGGTCCGAAGCCACGACTGCGCGGCATGAAGCGCGGCTGAAAGCGGGGCTGCGCAGGACCTCCTGGCCAAGCCGATCCCGCCGTCGTCCGCTGCGGTGGACCGATCCGGCGGCCCTTGCGCCGGCGCGCGGCCGCCCCAACCCCTCGACCGCATGGACCTTCCCCTCTACGAACCTCATCCGGATCCGGCCGCCCAGGCCGCGTATGACCGTCAGCGTTTCCGCCGCGGGCTGATCACGGCCGGCGGCTTCATCGTGCTGCTGTGGTGGATCAAGGCCTTCGAACTGGCCTTCGACCTCGACTTCGGCGTGCTCGGCAATCGGCCGCGCGAGTGGGCCGGCCTGCTCGGCGTGCTGACCGCGCCGCTGCTGCACGGCTCGGTGGCGCATCTGATGTCGAACACCCTGGCCCTGCTGGTGCTGGGCACCCTGGCCTTCGCCTCGTTTCCGAAAGCGAGCTGGCGCAGCCTGCCGCTGATCTGGGGACTGGCCGGCCTTGCCGTCTGGGGCTTCGCCCGCGAGAGCTTCCACATCGGCGCCAGCGGGCTGACCCACGGCCTGATGTTCCTGCTGCTGACGCTGGGCCTCAAGCGCCGCGACCGCGTCGCCATCGCCACCGGCTTCATCGCCTTCTTCCTCTACGGCGGCATGCTGCTGACCGTGCTGCCGCGCGAACCGGGCGTGAGCTGGGAGTACCACCTCGCCGGCGCGGTGTTCGGCGTGATCAGCGGCCTGCTGTGGGCGCGGCTCGACCCGCTGCCGCCGCGCAAGCGCTACAGCTGGGAGATCGAGGAAGAGATCGAAGCCGAACAGCGCGCGTTGGAGCAGTCGACCTGGGAGCCCGCACCGCCCACGGACGTGCAGCCGCTGTGGGACGGCCCGCGCCGCGGCGCGCCGCCTGCTGCGCCGCCGCTGCGCGGCGTGGTGGTGCAGTTTCCGTTGCGGATCGAGGGCGGCGAGATGCGTCTCACGCGCTCACCCAATCGCGATTCCACGCCGGGCCCCGCTGGCACTGACGAGACCCCGCCCCGCGGCTAGTCCAAGGCTCACGTATCGGCCCGGCGCAACAGTGCCAGCAGGCCGGCGTCATCGCGCCAGTCGCGGCCGGCGACGAAGCGCGGCAGGGCCCAGCGGTCGTCGTCCACGCACACCGCGCGCGGCTCCGTGCTGAAGGCGGCTTCCAGCCCGATCTGCGGGCCGCGGCGCGGCAGCCAGTCGGCGCGCAGGAACTCACCGACGTGGCCGAAGGGGTAGGCGAAGTAGCGCGGCCGCCGGCCGGTGGCGCGCTGCAGGTAGTCGCTGGTGGCGCTGATCTCGGCCTCGGCTTCGGCCTCGGTTTCGATGTCGAGGAAGCTGCCGCGGCGGTTGTCGCGCTGCGCCGTCTGCGCCACCAGCGGGTGATTGTGGTCCCAGCTGTGGTTCTCGATGTCCATCAGGCCCGAGGCCTGCGCCTGCGGCCACCAGCGCTCGTGCATCAGGTCCTCGCCGTAGTCGGCGCGCAGGGCCAACGCCATGTCGGCACGCGCGGCCGGGGAGGCGATCACGAAGCTCGACGCGCGCAGCTGCGGCAGGCGCCGCTTCGCCTGCGCCAGCACCTGCAGCATCGAGGGCAGCAGGCCCAGACCCGGATGCAGGTGCGGCTCGCCGTCGATGCGGGTGCCGTCGTCGAGGGTGATCGCCACGCCCTCGCGGCAGTCCGGCGCCAGCAGCGCTTCCAGCGGCAGCACCGGCAGGCCGGCATCGGCCAGCAGATCGAGATCGGCCAGCAGCCGCAGCAGATCGCAGCCGCGACGGTCGAAGCGCTCCAGGCGGGTGGCGTGATAGGTCAGGATCAGACGCATGGCGGCACGCTCAGTCAGCGGCGTCCGGCGAGCGCAGCCGGTCCGGAAAGAAGGAATGCGCGATCGAGAAGAAGCGCCAGCCGGTCGGGTCGCGCAGGATCGAGGCGCTGAGCAGGTCGGCGAACTGCCGCACCTGCTCCTCGGGCGTGCCGTCCACCGCGCGCTGGATGTGGATGTGCCGGTAGCCGGTGGTGAGGTCGGTGTCCGAGGTGAACAGGAAGATCGGCACGCCCTGCGCCTGCGCGATCTCGAACATGTTCTGCGCCAGTCGCGTCGGCCAGCCGGCCAGCCGCACTTCGACCGCATCGGGCCGATTGGTCGGCATGTCGCAGGCGCCCCAGCCGACTTCGCCCTGCGCCAGCAGCTCGGCCACCTGGTTCCGCGCGGTGCCATCGCGCACGATCATCGGCCGCCCGGATGCGCGCGCCAGCAGGTAGTAGCGCAGACGCAGGTAGAGCCAGCCCAGCAGGCTGGCGCGGGCCAGATGCGGGCCGAGCTTGGGAATCACGATGCTCGGGCTGCGCCCGATCGAATCCGCCCAGGGCACGAACCAGTAGCCGCAGCCGTGGTGGCTGCCGATCAGCTGGATGCCGCCCGTCGTCGGCAGGGCGTCGCCATGCACGCGCACCCAGCGGCGGATGTAGCGGCGCGAGCGCAGCGGCACCAGGAAGCAGTCCATGTGCTCGATCAGCAGGCGGAAGCGCAGGCGTCGCCAGAAGGCTTCTGCGTCGGCAGTCACGCCGAGCGCCACCGCGTGGCGCACCGACACAATGGCCTCCTCGTAGTACCAGCCGCGGAAGCGCGAGAGCTGCCACAGCAGACGCCGGCTGAGCGGCCAGGGCAGCAGGGCGCTGCCGATCGGCACCAGCCACAGCTCGACGATCTCGCGCAGGCGCTTCTTCCACTGCTGCAGGCGGGTGCGCGGCATGCGGCTCAGCGCTTCACGCAGTCGAGGTAGAGGCTGATCGCGTTGTCCGGGCTGCGCAGATCGAGCCCGCGCAGCTCAGGCCAGGCGCTCTGGTTGTAGGCCACGCGCTGCACCTCGAAGCCGATCGGCTCCAGCAGGGCGCGCAGGGTGGCCTCGTCGTAGAAGCTCTTCTGTCCGGCGAAGGTCAGCGCGGCGTGCAGCAGCTCGCCCAGGGTGCCGGTAACCAGCGGGATGCCGACCTCGCGTTTCCAGAGTTCCAGCACGCGGGTGTCGCCACGCTGGTAGTGGTCGACCAGCACGCCGAGATCCGGCGTCAGCAGGCGCAGCACGCCGCCGCGCTTGAGCACGCGATGGCAGTCACGCAGGTGCTCGCGGGCGTGGGCGAAGCTGAGCTGGCCGATGAAGTCCTCGGACTGCAGGAAGTCGGCGTGGTCGTCGGGGAAGGGCAGCGGCTGCGAAAGGTCGGCGACCACATCCGGCTGCCACTGCGGATCGGCGTCGACGTGCAGCCAGCCGGGAAAGCGCACGCCGCCTGAGCCAAGCGAAATCTTCATGGAGGGTCTCGAAGCGCGCGGGCCCTGCCGCGCCAAACGCCGCGGAGTCTAGCCGATCGTGCTCAGGCCGCCGGCAGCTGGCGCGCATGCCAGCGGCCCAGCAGCAGCTGCGCCGCAATGGCGCCGCAGAGCGCGAGGAACATGTCCCACTGGGTGTCCCAGACATCGCCCTGGGTGGCGAGGAAGGCGTCGGCCTCGCCGCCCCAGACCAGCGCCGCCCACCACTCCAGCATCTCGAAGAAGGCCGAGAAGGCCAGACAGGCCGAGGTCACCAGATAGAACAGCCAGGCGCCCTCGCGCAGCGCGGTCTGCCGCAGCAGCAGTTCGCGGCCGAGGATGGCCGGAACGAAGCCTTGCGCGAAGTGGCCGAGGCGGTCGTAGTGGTTGCGCGAAAGCTCCAGTGCCTCCTGCACCCACAGGCCCAGCGGCGTCTGCGCATAGGTCCAGGCGCCGCCGTAGATCAGGATCAGGCAGTGGATGGCGATCAGCCAGTACAGCAGCCGGGTCAGCGGAAAGCGCCGGCGCGTGGCGATCAGCAGCGGCAGGGCGGCGATCACCCAGACCACTTCGAGCAGCCAGGTCAGGCGGTCGGTGGGGTCGATGGCGGACCAAACGAGGGCAGCCAGGACTACCGCGATCAGGATGGCGAATTCGGTGGCGCTGGGGGTGCTACGGGGGGCCCGGATTCGCATGTCAGCGTGCTCCAGAGAGAGCCAGCCACAGGATGACAGCGAGCGCCGCGATCAGCAGCACCGCGATCACTCCGCGCTCAAGCTGGCTTCTCCGATAGCGCAGATGCGGTGTGGCGGCGCGCACGCGGGCATAGTCCGGCGCCAGCACGGTGCGGCCCTTGGCGCAGAACATCAGGTAAAGCACATAGGCGTTGATCAGGGTGCCCAGCGGGAACAGGAGCAGGCCCCCAATCGAAAGCGCGGCCCCCGGAATTCGTACCCATGACTGGAGCCCTCGAAAGCCGACCCCCACGACCACAAGTACGAAAACTGTAAGTAGTAGAAGGGCGACCGTGATTACCTTCAACCATGCCGGCTCGAATGGGTGGAGATCGAAGTACACAGGGGTACCGATTGCCGAAGCGACGCCCCACACAAGTGCGGCGAGCAGGTAGAGACTCCCCACCGATTTCAGCTGCACCTCGTGCTGCAGATGCGCCTGCCGGAGCGCGACGTCGGCCCACTCGGGGCCTTTGACGTCCTTGGTCAGGTCGGCCGACGGGGCCGCGTAGGGGTTGTGGTTCATTGAAGGTTCCAAAGGCCGAACAGGCTCGCGCACTCTAGCGCCCGCGAGCGGCGCCCGGCAGTCGGAGTTCGGCTTGGTTTCACTCCGCACCAAGGCGCGCCCCGCGAAACTGCGCGCCCATGACAGCCCCCACCACCCTGGTCTGGTTCAAGCGCGACCTGCGCGTGCAGGACCACGCGCCGCTGGCCGTTGCCGCCGAACGCGGCGCGGTGCTGCCGCTGTATGTGGTCGAGCCCGGCTACTGGCAGCTCGATGATGTGGCCGCGCGGCACTGGCGGGTGCTGCGCCCGGCGCTCGGCGAGCTGCGCGAGGCGCTGGCAGCGCTCGGCCAGCCCCTGCTGGTGCGCGAAGGCGAGGTCTGCGCGGTGCTGGACGCCCTGCACCGCGCCCTGCCCTTCGACGCGCTGTACGCGCACGAGGAAACCGGCAATGCCTGGACCTTCGCCCGCGATCGCGCAGTGGCCGCCTGGTGCCGGCGGCGCGACGTGGTGTTCCGCGAGTGGCGGCAGTTCGGCGTGGTGCGCGGCTTGAAGCGGCGCGCGCGCTGGGCCAGCCAGTGGGAGGCGCTGATGGATGTGCCGCTGATCGATGCGCCGCGCGCGCTGAGGCCGCTGCCTGCGCATCCGGCGCTGGCGCCGGGCGCGATTCCCGACTGGCCGCGTGGGCTGGCAGCCTCCGCACAGGATGAAACCGTGCAGCCCGGCGGCCGCGCCGCCGCGCTGCGCTGCCTGCAGGGCTTCCTGCATGAGCGCGGCGAGCACTACACCCGGCAGATGTCGAGCCCGCTCACCGCCGGCCGCGCCTGCTCGCGGCTGTCGCCGCATCTCGCCTTGGGAGCGCTGTCGATGCGCGAGGCGGTGCACGCGGCACGCCTGCGGCGCGCCGAGCTGCAGCAGCAGCCCAAGGAGCTGCGCGGTCAGTGGCCGCGGGCGCTGGCCAGCTTCGAGTCGCGCCTGCACTGGCACTGCCACTTCATCCAGAAGCTCGAATCCGAGCCGGCGATCGAGTTCCGCAACGTCAACCGTGGCTACGACGGCCTGCGCGAGGACGCCTTCGATACCGCGCGATTCGAGGCGTGGGCCCGCGGCGAGACCGGCTGGCCCTTTGTCGATGCCTGCATGCGCGCCCTGGTGCAGACCGGCTGGCTCAACTTCCGCATGCGCGCGATGCTGGTGGCGATCGCCTCCTGGCAGCTGTGGCTGCACTGGCGGCAGCCGGCCCTGCATCTGGCACGCTGCTTCACCGACTACGAGCCCGGCATCCACTACAGCCAGGTGCAGATGCAGGCCGGCGTCACCGGCATCAACATCCCGCGCATGTACAGCCCGGTGAAGCAGTCGCAGGACCAGGACCCGGACGGCGACTTCATCCGCCGCTGGGTGCCTGAGCTGGCGCACGTGCCGGCCGCCTGGATCCACGAGCCGTGGAAGATGGGTGCTGTGCAGCAGGCGAAGTACGGGGCAGTGATCGGCCGCGACTATCCGGCGCCGATCGTCGAACACGTGCAGGCCGCACGCGAGGCGCGGGCAAGACTCAGCGCCTGGCGCCAGCAGCAGCCGGAGCTGTCGCGCTTGAACCGCGAAGTGCTGGAGCGCCACGGCAGCCAGCGACGTCGCGTGGCGGTGCGGCTGCTGCCGGCGTCGCCGCAGGGAGAGTTGTTCTGAGCGCCGGGAGTCGGGATGCGTGGAAACCGGTGGGGCTCAGCGCGTCGGGGTACCCGACGCGCACGGCGCGCGCCGGACTCAGCGCAGGGTGATCGGCCGTCGCGCCAGCACCTTGCCGTCGCCGCTGACCAGCTTGATCTCGTAGCTGCCGGCCGCTTCGGGGGCCTTCAGCTGGACGCTCATGGGGCTGGTCTCGAAGCCGGAGTACTCGCCCTCCCAGGCGCCGTCGTCTGCACCCACCGGCGCGAAGCCGACCCAGGCGCCGCCGCCGGCGGGGCCCTCGACCGTGACCGGCACCAGCATGCCCACCGCCGATTCCGCAGGCGCCTCCAGACGCACCTGCGCGGCCAGCACGCGGATCGGCTGGCTGGCCGCGATCGCGGCCGATTCGTTCAGCACATAGCGCAGTTCGTAGTCGCCCGGCTCGCCGGGCGCACGCAGGCTGTAGCGGGTCTGGCCGTCGACCGGGCGGGTGTAGTCGCGATAGCTGCCGGCATCGCTGCCGACAGGCGCGAAGCCGATCCAGTGGCCGTCGTCGATCGGGCCCGCGGCCTCGACCTCGATCACCGCGCCGGCCGTGACTTCCGCCGGGCCGCGCACGTAGACGCTGGCGGCCACCACCTTGATCGGACGGCTCACCAGCACGCGCTCGGATTCGTTCAGCACGTAGCGCAGCTCGTAGTCGCCGGGCTCGGCCGGCACCTTCAGCTCGACCTCGCTCTGCGGTCCGGTCGGGCGCTGGTAGTCGAGGAAGGCCCCGGCGTCGCTGCCGGCCGGCGCGAAGCCGATCCAGTGACGGGCCGCCGCCGGGCCGCGGGCGCGCACGGTGATGCGCGTGCCCGCGCTGGCCTCGGCCGGGCCTTCGAGGCTGCCTTCCACTTCGGTGACGGTCAGCGGTCGCTGCGCCAGCACCGCCGCATTGCGCAGCGCGCTGACGTAGCGCAGCTCGTAGGCGCCAGCAGCGGCCGGTGTGGGCACGGTGACCTCGCCGTTCTCGGCGCTGGCGACCCAGGCGTAGGTCACCTCGAGTTCCCCGGCGGTGGCGGCGGCACGGTACAGACCGATGAAGTCACCGCGGTCGGCCGGGCCGGTGAAGCGCACTGCCACGCTGGACACCGCAGAGGCACTGTCGGGCGCCTCCAGCGTGGCCGTCGCGGGCGGCAGCGCAGGCTCGGTGCTGACCGCCACCACCGCCCCCAGCGCGCCGGACAGTTCGTCGGCATTGCGGGCATTGAAGTAGCGGCCGCCGGTGTTCTCGGCGAGGCAGCGCAGCTGGGCCTGGTGCTGCGGGTTGGCGACGTCGAAGCCGATCACATGCGCGGTGAAGTCGACGCCCGCGGCTTCCAGCTCGCGGCCGACCTGGCAGGGATCGAGGTTGCAGGTCTCCTCGCCGTCGGAGACCAGGATCACGGTGGCCTTCTGCTCGACATGGCGCAGCGACTCGGCGGCCTGCATGACCGCGGCCGACAGCGGGGTCATGCCCTTGGGGTTCAGCGCGTTGACCTGGCGCAGGAAGGCGGCCGAGTCGAGCGGGCCCGATTCGATCAGGGTCTCGATGTCGGCGCAGTCGCCCTTGCGGCGGTGGCCGTAGGCGACCAGGCCGAGGCGGTTTTCAGGCTTCCATTCGCCGACCAGGCCGGCGACGGTTTCACGGGCGATCTCGATCTTGCTGCGGCCTTCGATCTGGCCCCACATCGAGCCCGAGGCATCCAGCACCAGCACCACCCGCTCTTCGGCGGCAGCGGAGAAGGACAGGCTGAGAGCGGCAGCAAGCAGGGCGGTGCGCAGCATGGCGAAGCCTCGGCGGTGCGGTGGGATGGCCGAGGATACGGAACCCGCGCGCACTTTCGGACAGGGCGGGCGCGATTCAGCCGCAGCGTCGCCAGCCGCGCAGCTGCAGGTAGTGGCCGAGCGCGATCAACAGCGCACCGCCGCTGACCGCCGGCACGCTCCACAGGCTGTGCGCCAGCGGCGGCCACCACAAACCCACGCTCACGCCACCTGCACCGAGCAGCAGCAGACTGCGTGCCGCCGGCACGCGCAGCTTGCGCAATGCCAGCAGCAGGGCCAGTGCCGCCACGGCGAGGCTGGCGCCAGCGATCCAGCGTTCGGCCTCGAACAGCCACAGGTACTGCGGCGCCTGGTAGCGCAGCTTCAGCCACAGCGCAGGGAAGCTGATCAGCACGATCGCGGTGGCGAGGCAGTGCAGGGCGCACAGCACCGCGAGGCCCAGCCCGAGGCGGTCGGCCCAGCGTCGCGGGGAACTGCGTTCGGCTGGGGAGGTCATGGGCGGTCTATTGCTGTCGCAGGCGCTATAACATAACTCACGAAGCGCACCGACCGCCGCGTCCGCAGGGCGCAGCCAGCGCAGCGAGCCCCCTTGCCGCCATCGCCCGTTCTTCGATTGGAGATCCGCATGCACCTGCCGAGCCGAACCACTGTCCTCGCCCTCGCGTTCGCCCTGCCACTGCCTGCGCTGGCGCACGCGCAAGGCGGCCACGACCACGAGCCCTCGCGCGAGCAGGGCGCCCACGAGCACGGCGCGGCGCGCCTCGACATCGCCCTGTCCGGCAAGACGCTGGAGCTGCAGATCGAGGGCGCGGCCTACGGCTTCCTCGGCTTCGAGCGCGCGCCCGAGGGTGCCGAGGAAGTGGCCCAGGTCGAACAGGCGCGGCTGCTGCTCAACAACGCCAGCGCGCTGTACGCCTGGGAGGCGGCCGCCGGCTGCAGCGCCCAGTCCTCGCGCATTGACGCCGCACTGCCCGAGGCCGCGGCGGTCAGCGCCGATGACGATCACGACCATGCGGACGAGCACGAGCACGAGCATGAGCGCGCGCACGAAGGCCATGACGATGGGCACGGCGGCCACAGCAGCTGGCGCGTCTACCATCGCTTCGACTGCAGCCGACCCGAAGCGCTGGGCGCGATCGAGGTTCGGCTGTTCCAGCACTTCCCCAAGCTCGAGCGCATCGACTACCAGCTGGTGACCGACGCGGCCCAGGACGGCGGTCGACTGGCGCCGGGCCAGAGCGTGATCCGACTGCAGCCATGACCTCCACGCACGCGCCGACAGCGGCGCTGGAACTCGACGGCCTGCGCTTCGCCTGGCCGGGCAGCGCGTCGCCAACCGTGGCGATCCGCCACTTCCGTCTCGCCGCCGGCGAATGCCTGTTCCTGGCCGGGCCCAGCGGCAGCGGCAAGAGCACCCTGCTCGGCCTGATCGCCGGCACGCTGGCGCCGCAGGCGGGATCACTGAAGATCGCCGGCCACGCCGCCGAGCGCCTGTCGCAGCGCCGTCGCGACCGCCTGCGCGCCGACCACATCGGCGTGATCTTCCAGCAGTTCAACCTGCTGCCGTTTCTGTCCGCGCTCGACAACGTGCTGCTGGCGGCGCGTTTCTCGAAGCGCCGCGGCGAGCGTGCGGCGGCGCGTGACGGCAGCGCCCGCGCGCAGGCCCTGCGGCTTCTTTCCGAGCTCGGCCTGCGCGATGCGCTGGTGCAGCGCCCGGCGGCCCAGCTCAGCGTCGGCCAGCAGCAGCGCGTGGCCGCGGCGCGTGCCCTGCTCGGTGCGCCGGAGCTGATCCTCGCCGACGAGCCGACCTCGGCGCTCGATTCCGACCTGCGCGAGGAGTTCATCGCCCTGCTGCTGCGCGAATGCGCGCAGGCCGGCAGCGCCCTGCTGTTCGTCAGCCACGACCGCGGGCTGATGCCGCTGTTCGACCGCAGCCTGTCCCTGCCCGAGCTGCAGGCCGAGGGCGCGCGCACGGAGGCCGCCGCATGAGCGCGCTGCTGCGACTGGCCTGGGCCAGCCTCGCCAACCGCCGCTTCACCGCGCTGGTGACGGTGGCGACAATCGCGCTCAGCGTGCTGCTGCTGCTCGGCGTGGAGCGCCTGCGCAGCGAGGCGCGCAACAGCTTCCTGCGCACCGTCGCCGGCACCGATCTCATCGTCGGCGCGCGCGCGCACCCGGTGCAGCTGTTGCTGTACTCGGTGTTCCACCTGGGCGACGCCACCAACAACGTCAGCTGGGCCAGCTACCGCGAGATCGCCGAGCGCGAGGACGTGGCCTGGACGGTGCCGATCAGCCTCGGCGATTCGCACAAGGGCTACCGGGTGGTCGGCACCACCGCGGGCTTCTTCGAGCACGTCCGCACCGGCGGCAACCGCGAGCTGCGCTTCGAGCAGGGCGAGGCTTTCGACGGCCTGTTCGAGGCCGTGCTCGGCGCCGAGGTGGCCGAGCGTCTGGGCTATGCGCTGGGCGATTCGATCGTGCTGGCCCACGGCACCGGCACGCTCAACCCCAACCAGCACGACGACCGGCCCTTCACCGTGGTCGGCGTGCTCGCCCGCACCGGCACGCCGATCGACCACAGCGTGCACGTCAGCCTGGAAGCGATCGAGGCCATCCACATCAACTGGCGCGCCGGCACGCGGATCGGCCGCGCGCCCGACGAGATCCCGCCCGAGCGCCTGCAGCCGCGGGCGATCACCGCCTTTTTCGTCGGCCTCGAATCGCGCATGGCCACGTTTGCGGTGCAGCGCGCGGTCAACGAGTTCCGCGCCGAGCCGCTGACCGCCGTGCTGCCGGGCGTCGCCCTGCAGCAGCTCTGGGGCATGCTCGGCGTGGTCGAGAAGGCGCTGATGCTGACCGCCGCCTGCGTGGTCGCCGCCGGTCTGCTCGGCATGCTGGCCGCCCTGCTCGGCACCCTCAGCGAGCGCCGCCGCGAGATGGCGATCCTGCGCGCGCTGGGCGCCGGCCCCGGCACCGTCTCGGCCCTGCTGCTGTTGGAAGCCCTGCTGCTGACCGCCGTCGGCCTGCTGCTGGGCCTGGCCCTGCTGCATGGCGGCCTGGCGCTGATGGCGCCGACCATCGAGCGCGCCTCGGGCATCGCCGTCGAACTGGGCTGGCCGAGCCTGGCCGAGTTCAAGCTGCTCGGCCTGGTGCTGGGCGCCGGTGTGGCGGTCGGCCTGATCCCTGCCTTCCTGGCCTATCGGCGCTCGCTGGCCGACGGCATGATGGTCCGACAGTAGGCCGCTGCGGCCCTCTCCCACTCCCCGGAACCCCACGATGAAACGTCTGCTGCTGAGCCTTGCGCTCGCCCTGTTTGCCCTGCCCGCCCTCGCCGAGGTGCGCACCTTCGACTGGCTTGAGCTGATCCCCGAGGACGAGCTCAAGCTGCTGCAGGACCAGGCCGTGGTCGACCACGACGGCGAACCGGTCGCGCCCGACTACAGCGATTCGACACCGGTGCTGGCGCTGAACGGCGCCGAGGGCCGCATGCCGGGCTACATCGTTCCGGTGACGATCACCGAGGACAACAGGATCAGCGAGTTCTTCGTGGTGCCCTACTTCGGCGCCTGCATCCACGTGCCGCCGCCGCCGCCGAACCAGATCGTGTTCGCCGCGCCCAAGGAGCCGATCGAGATGACCGAGATCTGGGCCGCCTACTGGGTCTACGGCAAGCTCGAGGTCAAGCCCACGCGCAACAGCGTCGCGCAGTCGCACTACGTCATCGACGTGCAGAAGGTCGAGCCCTGGGAGTAAGCGCCCGGAGGCCCGCCCTGCGGAACCGCGGAGCGCCCTGCGCGCAGTGACCTTCGGCCCTTACGGCGCCGGCGCTGGCCGCCAAAGTGGCGGCTGTTGCCACCGACCTCGTCCGGAGTCCACGCATGCCGCGTCCCCTCGCCCGTTCCGCCCTTGGCGCCGCCCTCATGCTGGCGCTTGCGGCCTGTCAGCCCGACCGTGCCGCACCTGAACATCAGGTCCAGGTCGCGACCGCCGTGGACGAGGCCGGCGCCGCGCGTCGGATCGAGGCCGACCTGCGCTTCCTCGCCGACGACCTGCTGGAGGGCCGCTCCGCCGGCACCCGCGGCTACGACATCGCTGCCCACTACGTGGCCGCCGAGTACCGTCGTCTCGGCCTCGAACCCGGCGGCGACGAGGGCAGCTATTTCCAGCGCGTGCCGCTGATCGAGGCCCAGCGCGTGCCGGGCGCGGCCGAACTGGTGCTGGAGGGCGTCGGCGACAACGCCGGCCGCAGCGAGCGCTTCGAGTTCCAGGCCGACTTCCTGCCCGGCGTCAACTTCAACGCCAACACCCACTCGCTGGAGGCGCCGCTGGTCTTCGTCGGCCAGGGCGTGGCGGCTCCCGAGTTCGAGCACGACGACTTCCGCGGCCTCGACCTGCGCGGCAAGGTGGTGGTGGTGCTGGGCGGCGCGCCGGCACGTTTCCCCAATGACGAGCGCGCCTACTACAGCTCGGGCATCGTCAAGAACGCCGGCTTCGTCGAGCGCGGTGCGATCGGCGTGATCAGCCTCGGCGACCCCGAGCGCGAATCGAAGTCGCCCTGGGCGCGCGGCGCCCGCAACTGGCTGGTGCCGGCCATGCGCCTGCGTGGCCCGGACGGCAAGGCGGTCGACAGCTTCCCCGAGCTGACCGCCACCGCGGCGATGGGCGCGCATGTCGCCGAGCGCCTGTTCGCCGGCGCGCAGATGGCGGCGGACGAGGTCTTCGCGCGGCTGGAGCGCGGCGAGCTGGTCGGCTTCGAGCTGCCCTGGCGCGTGCGCATGGCCGGCCAGACGCGCCAGCAGAACGTCGACAGCGTCAACGTGGTCGGCCGCCTGCCGGGCAGCGACCCGCAGCTCGCCGACGAGCACGTGGTGCTGACCGCGCATCTCGACCACGTCGGCATCGGCGCGCCGGTCGAAGGCGACAACATCTACAACGGCGCCTTCGACAACGCGCTGGGCAGCGCCATCCTGATGGAGGCCGCGCGCCAGGCCATGGCCGCGCCGCGGCCGAAGCGCTCGCAGCTGTTCATCGCGCTGACCGCCGAGGAGAAGGGCCTGCTGGGCGCCGAATACTTCGCGCGCTGGCCGACGGTGCCCAAGGACGGCCTGATCGCCAACGTCAACATGGACATGCCGGTGATGCTCACCGACCTGCGCGACGTGATTCCGATCGGCGTCGAGAACAGCTCGCTGGCGCCGATCGTCAAGCAGGCCGCTGGCGAACTCGGCATCGAACTGTCGCCCGACCCACGCCCCGAGGAGGTCGTGTTCGTGCGCAGCGACCAGTACGCCTTCATCCGCCAGGGCATCCCGGCGGTCTACATGGACGGTGGCGTGGTCGCCCGCGACCCGGCAGTGGATGCGCTCGGCCAGCTCGACACGTTCCTGCGCGACGGCTACCACCAGCCCAGCGATGACGCCAACCAGTCCATCCACTACCCCAGCGCCGCGCGTCTGGCGCGCTTGAACCAGGTCGTCGCCCAGCGTGTGGCCGACGCTGACCAGCGGCCGCGCTGGAACGAGGGCAATTTCTTCGGGCAGCGGTTTGCCAAGAGCGGGGATTAGGGATTGGGGATTGGGGATTGGTCGAGCGCGCGTCCCGCGGCTTCCGGGCGTAGTCGCGACCCGATGCTGTCTCCCCGCTCCCCTTGTGGGAGAGGGGTAGGGGGAGAGGGGTGAAGGCTGCGGCCGGTTCGCCCCCTCTCCCCAACCCCTCTCCCGCCAGGGGAGAGGGGCTGAGAGCAGGACGTCCGCTCACAGCCCGTGCGCGAGACGCGGCGTACACAGCGGAGAGCCCAGCGCCGACGTCCTTTGCTTCAGGCCAGAGCGCAGCCCGGAAGACCACCGCGAGCGCGCTCTACGAATCCCCAATCCCTAATCCCTAATCCCGGCTCTTGGAAGGCCGCTTCCAGTCCGGGAACGACTGCTGCCGCGCCCGCGCCACGGTGAGCTGGCCGGCGGGGGCGTCGCGAGTGAGCGTGCTGCCCGCACCCAGCGTAGCGCCGGCGCCGACGGTGACGGGCGCGACCAGTGCGGAATTGCTGCCGATGAAGGCGCCGTCCTCGATGGTGGTGCGGTGCTTGTTGGCGCCGTCGTAGTTGCAGGTGATGGTGCCGGCGCCGATGTTCACCTTCGCACCGATCACGGCGTCGCCGAGGTAGCTGAGGTGGTTGGCCTTGCTGCCTTCGCCGAGCGTGGCGTTCTTGGTTTCGACGAAATTGCCGATGTGCACGCCGGCAGCGAGCCGCGTGCCCGGACGCAGGCGGGCGAAGGGGCCGATCGTGCAGGGGCCTTCGGTGACGACACCATCGAGCTCGCAGTGGCCGTGGATGACAGTGCCGGCCGCGAGCTTCGAGTTGCGGATGCGGCAGAACGGACCGATCTGCACCTCGTCGCCGAGCGTGATCTCTCCTTCCAGCACTACGTCGACGTCGATCTCGACGTCCATGCCGGCGGCGACGCGACCGCGCACGTCGATGCGCGCGGGGTCGGCGAGGCGCACGCCAGCCTGCATCAGCGCGCGCGCTTCGCGACGGCGGTACAGGGCTTCGAGCGCGCTGAGCTGCAGCGGATCGTTGGCGCCGAAGCTCTCGCTGGCGTCGGCCACCTCGACGCAGGCGGCGCGTTCGCCGTCGCGGGCGGCAAGCGCGAAGATGTCGGTGAGGTAGTACTCGCCCTGGGCGTTGTCGGCGCGGATCTCCGCAAGCCAGGCGCGCAGGCGCGCGGCGTCGCAGGCGATCAGGCCGGTGTTGATCCAGCGCACCGCGCGCTGGGCTTCGCTGGCGTCCTTGTGCTCGACGATGGCCTCGACGCGACCTTCGGCGTCGAGGATCAGGCGGCCATAGCCGCTCGGGTCGTCGAGCCGGGCACCGAGCACGGCCAGCGTGCCGGGCGCGGCCAGCAGGGCGCGCAGGGTCTCGCTGCGGATCAGCGGCACGTCGCCGTACAGCACCAGCACGCGGCCCTGTTCCGGCAGCACCGGCAGGGCCTGCTGCACGGCGTGGCCGGTGCCGCGGCGTTCACTCTGCTCGACCCAGGACAGGTCGGCCTGGTCGGCGAAGGCCGCCCGCACCTGCTCGCCAGCATGGCCATAGACGATATGGATGCCGGCGGGGTCAAGACTGCGCGCGGCCTCGATCACATGCGCCAGCATCGGTCGCCCGGCCACCGGCATCAGCACCTTGGGCCGGCGCGAACGCATGCGCTTGCCTTCGCCAGCGGCGAGGATGAGGACGTGCAGGGCAGGGGGCGTGGCGGTCATGGGCATCCGGCAGCGTGATCGGGTTCACGCATGATCGCGGTTGCGCACCGCAGGTGCCAAGCCCGTGCGGCGGCCGACCGGCGGGGCCCTCGCCCTAGGGCGAGGCCGAGGAATTCAGCGTTGTCGCACGCCATGGAGGGCGCGCCCGTGGATCGAGCACGCGATGCGTGATGCAGCGCAAGCGCGTCCCGACATGTGCCGGGCTCGCGACCACTGATCAAGGCCAGGAGGGACTTGATCCGTGTTGCCCTAGACGAGTCCGATGCTGCGCTGCTTGCCGGTGATGGTCGCGGTGCCGGGCAGCAGGGGCAGGTCGACTTCGATCGCGCTGCCCTCGGGCTCGCTGCGGCGGCGCAGGCCATAGCCCTCGCCATACAGGCGGCGGATGCGCTCGGCGGCATTGGCCAGGCCGACGTCGGATTCGGGCTCGGCGCTGCAGGCGGCCTGGTCGACCACCTTCAGGCGCAGCTTGCCGTCCACCTCGCGGGCGATGAGCTTGACCGCCACCAAGGTCTGTTCCGGCTCGTCGCTGCGGCGCAGGGCGCAGTCGAGCAGAGGCTGCAGCAGCAGGCGCGGGATGCGCAGGGCGCGCAGCGGCTCGGGCACGTCGATCTGCACGAACAGGCGCTCGGCAAAGCGCAGCCGCATGATGTCGAGGTAGAGGTCGAGCACGCGCAGCTCTTCGGCGAGCGGGGCCTCATGCTCGCGGGCCGGGGCGAAGGCGTGCTTCATCAGCGCCGACAGCCGGCGGATCATTTCCTCGGCGGCCGAGGGACGCGTGTAGATCAGCTCGCTGACCGCGTTGAGCGTGGTGAACAGGAAGTGCGGCTCCAGCTGCCGGCGCAGCGCTTCGAGCTGGGCCTCGGTCAGGCTGGCGCGCAGGCGTTCGGCCTCGAGCTCGCGGTTGCGGGCGGCACGGTAGCGATCGATCTGGTGGGTGATGGCGATCACCAGCGCGTACACGATCAGCTGGTTCGGCAGCGCCAGCAGCACCCGCTGCAGGTCGGGCAGGTAGCTCTGCTCGGAGAAGCCCGGCAGGGCGACCAGCAGGGTGCGCAGCAGGGCCGCCAGCGCGGTGTGCGCGGCGCCCACCGCGAAGGCGAAGCCGACATGCAGGCCGATGTGCCGGAGCCAGTCGCGACCGCGGACCGGGAAGCGCCGCGCCAGCATCACCATCAGCGGCACCAGCAGGGCCGCGGCCCAGGCGCCGGACATCTCCTCGAACAGCACCCGCAGCAGATCGGCCGAGCGGCCGCCGGCGACCCGGCTCAGATAGCGGTCGGTGAAGGTCAGCAGGCCCAGTGCGGTGCTCAGCAGCAGCAGGCCCCAGGCCAGGCGCTGCCGGCGAACGCGACTGCGCTCGGGCTCGCTGCTGGGCTGGCGTGGGGTGCTGGAAGCGTGCATGGCCGGACGGTGAAGGCGGGCCCCGCAGCCTACCGGCTGGCCGGGATCACGTCATCCACGATCCGTGAGCGAGCCGCCTGTGCGCTTTCCCGCCTGCGGGCCCGCCGCTATACTCCCGCGGTTTCCGCGCCGCCTGGAGCTTCGGGCAGCGACGCCGTCTACCGACCTCTCCCGCAGGTGATCCCGTGGTCAATCACGATCAAGTCTTCCTGAAGCGCTTCTCGGCCATCATTGCAGCGCTCGCGCTGCTGACGATCGTGCTGATCCTCGGCGCCCGCGCGCTCTACAACAGCGCCCCCAAGGAACCCAACACCCTGGCCGAGCAGCGCACCAACGAGCGCCTGCGCCCGATCGGTGCGGTCTATGCCGGTGAGACCGGCGCCGCCGCGATGGCCGCGGCGGCCGATGCCGCCGCCAAGGCCGCGGCCTCGATGGTCGCCTACGGCGGCAGCCTGGACGGCGAGTACATCTACAACCAGCTGTGCGGCGCCTGCCACACCTCGGGTGCTGCCGGCGCGCCAAAGCTGGAACAAGCCGCCTGGGCGGAGCGCCTGCCGCAGGGCGTCGAAACCCTCGTGAAGCACGCGATCGAAGGCTACCAGGGCAGCGCCGGCATCATGCCTGCCCGCGGCGGCAACCCCTCGCTGACCGACGAGCAGGTCGAAGCCTCGGTCGTCTGGATGCTGGACAACCTCAAGTAATCCGCTGCCGCCGCGCGCGGACGCCCAGCCTGCGACGCCGCCCCCGAGGCGGCGTCGTCGTCTCTGCAGGAGCCTGAATCCGATGTCCTTGCCCGCCCTTGCCCGCTACGCCCTGCTGCTGGCCCTGCCGCTTTCGCTGCTGCTGCCGGCCTGCTCCCGCCAGGACACCACCCAGGTGCCGTCCGCCCCGCGCCGCATCGGCGAGCTGCAGGGCAGCGGCGAGCGCAGCCCCTTCGAGGGCCAGCGCCTGCGCATCCAGGGCGTGGTGACCGGCAGCTTCAGCGGCGGCCTCGGCGGTTTCTTCATGCAGGACGCGGTCGGCGAGGACGATGGCGATCCGGCCAGCTCGGACGGCATCTTCGTGCAGTGGCCGCGCGAGTCCGAGCCGCGCGTGCGGCGCGGTGACCGCGTGCGGGTCAATGCTGTGGTCAGCGAGCTCGGCCCCGAGGGCGCCACCATGACCACGCTCACCGACGCGCGCATCGAAGTGCTCGGCCGCGCCGCCGCCGCCGCGGTGGTGCTGCGCGAGGCGCCGGCGCGCGCGCAGGACTACGAGCGCTATGAGGGCATGTGGCTGCGCATCGAAACGGCGCTGACGGTCAGCGGCAACGACGGCCTGCTGCGCTTCGGCGAGCTCACGGTCAGCTTCGGCGAGCGCCTGCGCCAGCCCAGCGACCTGTTCCCGCCGGGCGCCGAGGGCCGCGCCTTCGCCCAGGAGCAGGACCGTCGCAGCCTGATCCTCGACGACGGTCGCCGCAGCGAGTATCCGGAGCGCCTGTGGTTCCTGCCCGAGCCGCTGTCGAACGCGGCGCCGCTGCGCGCCGGCAGCACCCTGGCCGGCGCCGAGGGCCTGCTGGAACAGCGCGGCAACCGCTGGGCCCTGCAGCTGCGCCGTGACCTGGAGGTCGCCAGCCAGGCCGAGCGTCCGCAGCCGCCCGAGCTGCGTGCCGGCCTGCGCGTGGCCAGCTACAACGTCGAGAACTTCTTCAATGGCAACGGCCGCGGCGGTGGCTTCCCGACCCAGCGCGGTGCGGCCAGCGCCGCCGACCTCGAGCGCCAGCGCGCCAAGCTGGTGCAGGTGCTGCTGGGCATCCGCGCCGACGTGATCGGGCTGGTCGAAGTCGAGAACGACGGCTACGACGAGCGCAGCGCGCTGGTCGAGCTGGTGGCGGCGCTGAACGCCGCGCTGATCGAGGCCGAAGGCGCGGCGGACGCCGGCGACTACCGCTTCGTGCGCACGTCCGAGCCGCTGGGCGGCGACCAGATCCGGGTCGCCCTGATCTACCGCGAACGCGCAGTCGAGCCGGTGGGCGAGCCCGCCAGCCTGGCCATCGGCGCCTTCGAACGCGGCAGCCGCGTGCCCCTGCTGCAGACCTTCAAGCCACGCGCCGGCGGCGCTGCGTTCTCGGTGGTGGTGAACCATTGGAAGTCCAAGGGCGGCTGCGACGGCGCCGAAGCCGGCGACCGCGACCAGGGCGATGGCCAGGGCTGCTGGAACGCCGCGCGCGTCGACGCCGCGCGCGAGCTGCTGCAGTGGCTGGACAGCGACCCCAGCGGCGGTGCGGACGGCGGGCGCCGGCTGATCCTCGGCGACCTCAATGCCTACAGCCAGGAGGACCCGGTCCGCCTGCTGCGCAATGCCGGCTATCGCGATGCGCTGGAACTGGGCGGGCGAGCCGGCCAGTCCAGCTACAACTTCCGCGGCTATGCCGGCAGCCTCGACCACGCCCTGGCCAGCGCGGCGCTCGCCAGCGATGTGCGCGATGCGGCGATCTGGTCGATCAACGCCGACGAGTCCGAGGCCTTCAAGTACCGCAGTTTCGCGCGCAATCCCGACTGGTACAGCGCCGAGCCCTGGGCCAGTTCGGACCACGACCCGCTGATCCTGGTGCTGCGCCAGCCGCGGCCCGCAGGCCCCTGAGCGTAGAATCCGGACGCCGAGCCCCGCCCCCGCCGTGCCCACACTCCGAGCCGTGACCCGACGATGAGCGCAGCTTCCGCCCCCGCCCAGTTCCCGGACGGCACCGCCGAGATCCTGCTGCCCGGCCCCGCCGGCGCGCTGGAGGTCGTCACCGACGTGCCCGAGCCCGAACTCGCGCGCGCTGGCACGGCCATCCTCTGCCATCCGCATCCGCTGCACAGCGGCACCATGCACAACAAGGTGGTGACCATGGCCGAGCGCAGCCTGCGCGAGCTCGGCCTGCGCACGCTGCGCTTCAATTTCCGCGGCGTCGGTGCCTCCGAGGGCGAATACGACGACGGCCGCGGCGAAACGCTCGACCTGCTGGCCGTCGCCGAGTGGGTGCAGAAGGTCCGTCCCAAGGACGCCCTCTGGCTATGCGGCTTCTCCTTCGGCAGCTATGTCGCCCTGCTGGGCGCACGCCACCTGCCGGTGAAGCAGATGATCTCGATCGCGCCGCCGGCCGGCCGCTGGGATTTCTCCGCCGTGCTGCCGCCGACCTGCCCCTGGCTGGTGGTGCAGGGCGAGGAGGACGACGTGGTCGAGCCTCAGGCGGTCTACGACTGGGTCGACGGCCTGCCCGAGAAGCCCACCCTGGTGCGCATGCCCGAGACCGGGCACTTCTTCCACCGTCGCCTGATGGACCTCAGAGGCGCGATCAAGAACGGCGTGCGCGCCAACCTGCCGCCGCTGCTGAATCCGTGAGCGCGGCGGCGCGCTCCGCAGGCGCCTCCCGCGGGCCGATCGGCGCCTATCTTGAGGGTGCCGCCGCCGGTCGATGGCTCAAGGACGCCGCCCAGCTGGCCGCCCTGCGCGAGCTGGAGCGCATCCACACCGCCCTGCTCGATCCGCCGAAGACCGGGCTGCTCGACCGCCTGCGCGGGCGCCGGCCGCCGCCGCCGCGCGGGCTGTATCTCTGGGGTGGGGTCGGGCGCGGCAAGACCTTCGTGGTCGATCTGTTCTACGAGCAGCTGCCGATCGCGGCCAAGCGCCGCGTGCATTTCCACCGCTTCATGACCGAGGTGCACGAGCGCCTGCGCGCCCTGCCGGGCCGCGAGGATCCGCTGGCCGAAGTCGCCGAGGACCTGGCCGACGAGATCCGCCTGCTCTGCCTCGACGAGTTCTTCGTGGTCGACATCGGCGACGCGATGATCCTTGGCCGCCTGCTGCAGCATCTGGTCGCGCGCGGCGTGTGCCTGGTCACCACCTCGAACACGGTGCCGGACAATCTCTACCGCGACGGCCTGCAGCGCGAGCGCTTCCTGCCGGCGATCGCCCTGCTGAACGCGCACTGCGTGGTCCACGAGATCGCCAGCGCCACCGACTACCGCCTGCGCAAGCTGCGCCAGGGCCGTACCTGGCTGGTGCCCGACGACGACAGCGCCGAGGCCGAACTGCACGCATTGTTCGAGCGCCTGACGGTCGAGGCCGAGCCCGGCGGCGCACACTGCGAGATCAACGGGCGGACGATTCCCTGCCGCCGCCAGGCCGAGGGCGTGATCTGGTTCGACTTCGAAGCGCTCTGCGAGGGCCCGCGGGCGGTCGCCGACTACATCGAGCTGGCGCGCGACTTCCACACCGTGCTGCTGTCCGGCCTGCCGCAGATGGACGTGAACCGCGACAACGCGGCGCGCCGCTTCGTGCATCTGGTCGACGAGTTCTACGACCGCGCGGTCAACCTGGTGGTGGCTGCCGCCGTGCCGATCCCCGAGATCTACATCGGCGAGCGCCTGCGCCACGAGTACGAACGCACCGGCAGCCGCCTCATCGAGATGCAGAGCGAGGACTACCTCGGCCGCGAGCACCGGCCGTGAGCCGCGCCGTGCGCGAAGACTGGCTGCCCTGGCTGCTGGCGCTGGCCGGCTGCGCCTTCGCCTTCTGGACCTTCGCGCCGGGCTGGCTGAGCTGGGATTCGGCCTACCAGTGGCAGCAGGCGCGCACGGGCGCGTTCGACGCCCTGCATCCGCCGCTGCAGACCCTGCTCTGGGCCTGGATCGAACCCTGGTGGAGCGGGCCGGCCTCGCAGCTGCTGCTGCAGCAGGTCATGTTGTGGACCGCGCTCGGCGGTATCGCCGCCGGCCTCAACGCACACTACGGCCTGCGTGCGGCCGTGGTCGCGGTGCTCGGCCTGTGGCCGCCGCTGCTGCTGGTTTCGGCGCACATCTGGAAAGACGTGCCCATGCTCGGCGCCTTCGCATTGGCGGTGTGGATCCTGCGCTTGGAGCTGCGCCATCCGGGCTGGCGCTATCGCCTGCTGGCGCTGCTGATGCTGTGGATCGCCTGCGCCTGCCGGCACAACGCCATCACCGGTGCCGCACCGCTGCTGCTGTGGATCGTCTGGCGCAGTTTCGGCGAGCTGCCGCGACTGCAGGCGCTGCGCGATCGCCCCGTACTGCGCGCTGTCGCCGCGCTGCCGCCCGCGCTGGTGCTGGCGCTGGGCCTGCAGGCCCTGGCCCAGCTGCCCAACCATGCCGAGGGCGTGAAGCGCACCCAGGCGGTGTGGTCGGTGGTGGCGCTGTGGGACATGGCGGCGGTGTCGCTGGCCGAGGGGCGCATGGTCTTCCCCGCGGACTTCGTCGTTCCCGGCGCCACCGTCGAGGATCTGCGTCCGCACTTCACCGACTGGTCGAACACCACGGTGCTGATGAGCGGCAAGCTGGTGCCGACGCTGGCCCGCGAGTACAGCGCCGAGCAGATCGCCGAGCTGCGGCGCGCCTGGCTGCGCCTGCCGCTCGACCACCCCGGCCCCTACTTCGCGCACCGGCTGCGCCTCGCCGAACTGCTGTTCGGCCTGGACCCCGCCGCCCTGCCCGACCACCAGGTGCTGATGCCGGGCTTCGTGCCGCTGGGCGACAACCCGCCGATCGAGCAGACGCCGAAAGTGGTGCGCGAGGTCCTGCTGGGCTTCGGCCGCGCGCAGACCGACGGCCCGCTGTTCCAGGGCTGGCTGTACCTGTTGCTCGCGCTGGGTGCGGGGCTGGCGGCCGTGCCCGGCTTCCTGCGCGATCGCCCGCACGCGGCGCTGGCCGGGGCGGTCGCCGCATCCGCCCTGGCCTATGCGCTGCCCCTGGCCTTCGTTTCAGGCAGCGCCGAGTTCCGCTACCTCAACTGGCCCATGCTCGCCGCGCTGCTGGCGCCGCTGCTGCTGGCCTATGGCGCGCCGCGCGCTGCGGACACCGCTTCGCGCTGAGCCTCAGCCCGAAGCCGCCTCGACCGCGCCCAGGCTTGCCGGCTCCAGCAGGTGCGCATTGAGTGCGCGCAGCAGGGCCTTGGCCGAGGAATGCAGCTCGCGGTTGACGTTCAACAGGGTCGAGAACTCAAGCTCGTCGAGCTGGTGCTGGCCGGCGCTGCGGTACAGCTCGGCCAGCACCTGATCGCGGGTTTCCCGGATCTCGTTGCGCAGGCGCGAGATCAGCTCGATCGTGCTGCTGGCCGAATGCGAGGGCTGCAGGCCATCGAGCCGCTGGTAGAACTGTTCGGCCTGCTGCTCGAAGCGCTGCAGCCAGCGGTCGGTGGGCTCACGCAGGGCCATGCGCAGGTCGACCAGGTTGGCGCGAATGTCCTTGATCGATTTCGCCGAGATCACCGCGTCGCGCAGGGCCTGCAGCTGCGCATTCAGCCGCCGCAGCAGATCGCCGTCGAGTTCGTGGGTTTCGAGCTCGAACACGTACTCGGCCAGCTCACCCTCCAACCGCTTCAGGCGCTCATAGCGATCGCCGTAGCTGCGCCTGCCGTCGGCGGGGTCGCGCGCCTCCACATCCAGCCAGGGACTGCGCTCCGGCGGATGCAGGCGCAGGGCATAGCGGTTGAGGCCGATCGCCATGCACAGGCCGCGGCGCGCCTCCTTTTCCACCGCTTCGACCGCGGCCTCGGGCACTTCGGCACCGGTGCCGTGCAGGTAGCGGTTGACCAGCTGGTGGGCGCCGCGGAAGCGCCGCTGCAGGAAGGCCGCCGAGCGGCCGATCATCGGCCACGCGAGGACGATGCCGATCACGTTGATGCTGGTGTGGAAGGCGGCCAGGCGCAGCAGCGGATCGTTCAGGGCCGGAACCAGGGCGAGCGCGGCAAGCAGCGGCTTCAGGATCAGCAGGGCCACCGAGGCCTTGAACAGGTTGAAGCCGACGTGGGCGGCGGCCACCCGCTTCTTGTCGGGCGCCCCGCCGATCGCGCCGATCACCGCGGTGAGGGTGGTGCCGACGCCGGTGCCGGCGGCGAAGGCGGCCGCGGGTTCGAGTGCCAGCACGCCGCCGTGCAGGGCGGAGAGCGCGATCATCATGGCCGCCGTGCTGGACTGGATCACCGAGGTCACCGCGACTCCGAGCAGGGCCATGGCCCAGATCGGCAGCTCACTGAACGGGCTGACATCGAACTGCGCGGCGAAGCGCTCCACGCCCTGCTTCATCAGGTCGAGCCCGAACAGCAGCAGGCCCAGACCCGCCACCAGGGCAGCGAATTCGCGCAGTCGGCCGCCGCGCGGCAACAGCACGCTGCCCAGGCCGCTCGCGCCGACCAGGGCCAGCGCCAGGGTCGAGAGGTTCAGCTTGAAGCCGAGGGTGGCGACCAGCCAGCCGGTCAGGGTGGTGCCGAGGTTGGCGCCCAGGATCACCCCGATCGCACCCGCCAGCGGCAGGATGCCGGCGCCGACGAAGGCCAGCACCAGCAGCGAGACCAGCGAGCTGCTCTGCAGCACGGCGGTGGCGGCGGTACCCACTGCGACGCCGCGCATCGGCGTGCTGGCGTGGTCACGCACGAAGCGGCGGAAGGTGACGCCGGCCAGGGCGGCGATGGCCTCCTCCAGCTGCTTCATGCCGAGCATGAACAGACCGAGGCCGGCGAGCAGGGGCAGCAGATCCATGGGCGTTCTTCAAGCGTGGGGCGTGGCGAGTATGCCCGGCTCGGCGAGCGGCTCACCCTCGCGCAGGCGCTTCTGCAGCCAGGCCACGTCCCACCAGCGGCCCTGCTTGTAGCCGGCACGCTCGAACACGCCGACTGGCCGGAAGCCCTCGCGCGCGTGGAAGGCGAGGCTGCGCGGATTGGGCTGCACGATCACCGCCAGGGCGTTGAAGTAGCCGAGCGCGACGAGGCTGGGCAGCAGGCGGCCGTACAGCGCGCGGCCGATGCCGCGGCCTTGCGCGGCCGGCGCCAGATAGACCGACACCTCGCAGCTGTAGCGGTAGGCCGCCCGCTCGCGGTGCGGGCCGGCATACGCATAGCCCAGCACCTCGCCCGCGGCTTCGGCCAGCCACCAGTCCCAGCGCGTGCGTGCCTGGGCGATGCGCGTGGCAAAGTCCTCTTCGGTGGGTACGACCAGCTCGAAGCAGTGCGCCGGGGCCTGCACGTAGGGCCGGTAGATATCGAGCAGCGCAGCGGCATCGCCGACATCCGCCCGCCGCAGATGCGGCTCCGTCCTCGTCATTCGCTCCCCACCTTGGTCCAAGCCCGCATTTGATCCAACTCGCAGCGGCCCAGCGCGGCGCCGGCCAGACTCGCGCGCTGGCGTCGTGGAGAATTCGTGATGAACGCTGATGAAGGCAAGCCCCTGGCGGCCCAGCGGGTCCTGCTCGCAGTCGCGCAGCCACTGCTGCGGCGCGGGCTGCTGGACTGGCTGCACGAACGCTATCCCGATCTGACTCTGGAGGCAGTAGCCGACCCTGCCGCCTTGCGCGAGCGACTGCCGCAACAGCGTCCACAGCTGCTGCTGGCCGAACCGGAGCTGCTGGCGCGCGCTGGCCTGCCGCCCGAACAACTGCCACGGGTGCTGCTGGTGGGGCCGGCCCGCCACGACGTGGTCGGTCGACCGCCCGCGTCCGTGTCCGCCTGCGCCCAGCTGTGGGCAGGCGCGGACGAGGCCGGGCTCAGACGCGCCCTCGACTGCGTGCTCGACTGCCCGCTCACCACCGCGCAGCACTGCGCCAGCGACGCCTGCGCGCTGCGCCTCGGCGGTCGACCTGCCGCGCTCGGCTTGAGCGCGCGCGAGCAGGAGGTGTTCAGCCGCCTCGGCGCCGGCGATGCGCCGCGCGAGATCGCCGCGGCGCTCGGCCTGTCGGTCAAGACCGTCGAGCACTACCGCGCCCAGATCAAGGACAAGCTGGCCCTGCGCGACTCCCGCGAACTGCTGGAGTTCGCGGTGCTGTGGCGCCGCGGTCTGGCGACACGCCCCTCGCAGCTGCGCCTCGACTGAGAGCCTGTGAGAACCATCGCCCTGCTGCGGCATCCGCATCTTTAACACGCTCTGAAGCCGCGCTCGCAGCGGCGGCCTGCACGCCGCTGATGCCGGGCATGGCTATGCTGATGCGTCCCTCGATTGACGAGCCAGCGCATGTGCCCTGCCCTCCGCCTGCTGTGTCTCCTTCTGGCGGCAGCCCCGCTGGCCTCGGCCGCGACCGAGTACCGGATCGAAACACTGGCCGAGGGGCTGGAATTCCCCTCGTCGGTCGCCGCGCTGCCGGACGGCCGGCTGCTGATCAGCGAGCGCCCCGGGCGTCTGCGGCTGTGGACGTCGGAAGGACTTTCGGCGCCGCTGGCGGGCGTCCCCGAGGTCCGCTTTGCCGGCCAGGGTGGCCTGCTTGAGGTGCTGCCGGACCGCGAGTTCGCGAACAACCGAACGCTCTATCTGAGCTATGCCGCCGGCAGCCGCCGCGCCAACGGCACCCGCCTGGCGCGCGCCACGCTCGGCGAGGCAGGCCTGCAGGATCTGCGCGAGATCTTCGTCGCCCGCCCCGACAAGCCGACCGACGCCCACTTCGGTGGACGCATGGCCCAGCTCGCCGACCGCAGCCTCGTGCTGACGCTTGGCGATGGCTTCAGCCTGCGCGAGGCCGCGCAGGATCCCGCCAGCCACCTCGGCAAGATCGTGCGGGTGAACCCCGACGGCAGCGTGCCGGCCGACAACCCCTTCGTCGGCCGCGATGACACCCTCCCCGAGGTCTACAGCCTGGGCCACCGCAACGTGCAGGGCATCGCGGTCGATACCGCGCGTTCGATCCTGTGGTCGCACGAGCACGGCCCGCGCGGCGGCGACGAACTGAACCGCATCGAGCCCGGCCGCAACTACGGCTGGCCGGTGGCCACCGCCGGCCGCGACTACAGCGGCGCCCAGATCAGCCCCTATGCCAGCTATGCCGGGATGCAGGACCCCGTGTACGGCTGGACGCCCTCGATCGCCCCGTCCTCGCTCGCCGTCTACCGCGGCGCCGCCTTCGCGCAGTGGCAGAACGACCTGCTGGTCACCGCCCTCGCCGGTCGCGCGCTGCATCGGCTGCGACTGGACGCGGACGGCCGCGTACTGGAAGAACAGGTGCTGCTGCGCGAACCCGGCGAACGCCTGCGCGATGTGCGCGTGGACGACCAGGGCCGCGTGCTGCTGCTGACCGACGGCGCCAAGGCGCGCCTGCTGCGGCTGTCGCCCAAGGAACCAGCGCCCACGGCCGGCCTTCATTCGCCCACAAAAAAGCCCGCGAAATCGCGGGCTTGAGTGTGGTGGCTATGGGTGGACTCGAATCTCTGCCTTAGGCCATTGATTTAATTGGCTTGTGGCGGGTTGGATTTGCTTGCTACCCCCACGAAATCCCCAACTTTTCTCGGCCTAAATGGGACCTGAATTGGGTGGCTACGCGCCCCTCAGACGGTCGATTCAGAGCACATGTGGCATGCGTCCGGGGCGCCTGAAGCGCACCGCTTCCGCATGACGGCGCGCCGCATAACGCTGTCCCTGACCCAGAGTAGCGAACCGCTTCCTTGGGCGCCCGCGCACCTTCCCTGCCGAGCCGCTCGGCGGCCTCACTCCGACCAACCCCTGCTGGCGGATTCGCTGCGGCGGATAGGCACTCACGCACCCTCCGCCTCGACCACCTCCCAATGCCCACCCTTCCGGGGGCCGGAGTGACGGAGCCGTGCCTGGGCCTGCAGGTTCGCGGCCGCGCGCTCCACGGTGCGCACGGAGCAGCCAAGCACTGCCGCGACATCGGCCAGGCTAAGTTCGGGCTGGGCGCGCAGCAGGCGCAGCACCTGATCGGCGGTGGATGCCCGGCGTCTTGCCGGCGTGCTGCCGCCGGTTTTTACCGACATTTCCACCGGCGCTTCTACCGACATCTGCGCGGCAATTGCCTCGCGCAGGCTGTCGGCGATGGCCTGCAGCATGAACTCGATAAAGCCGCTGCAATCGCTACGGGCGTCTGCCTCCGCCAGCGCTGCGTAGTAGTCCTGCTGGCGCTGGCGCACCACGCTCTCCACCGGCAGCCAGGCCAGCATGGGCTGCCAGCGGCTCAGGATCAGGGTCTGCCACAGCCGCCCCATGCGGCCGTTGCCGTCCGGGAAGGGGTGGATGAACTCGAACTCGTAGTGGAAGGCCGTGGACGCCACCAGCGGGTGGGCGCCGCTGCGGCGCAGCCAGACCAGCAGTTGCTTGATGAGCGCGGGCACGCGACTGGCCGGTGGTGCCATGTGCAGCAGCCGCCCGCCGCGAAAAATGCCGACATCACCCGCACGCAGCTGGCCGGGGCCCTCCACCAGCCCGCGCATCAGCAGCGCATGCGCCTCAAGCAGGTCCGCCAGCCGGTGCGGCTGCCAGCGCTCCATCGCTTCATAGGCGGCAAACGCGTTGCGGACTTCCTGGATCTCCCGTGGCGAGCCCAGCACGGCCTTGCCGTCCAGCACCGCCGTCACCTGCTCCAGGCTCAAGGTGTTCTGCTCGATCGCCAGCGAGGCTTGCAGCGTGCGGATGCGGTTGCCGCGGCGCAGTTCCGGCACCAGCGCGCCGCGATGCGCGGCCTTCCAGGCGCCGAGCTGCTCGGCGATGTCGGCCACCAACGCGGTGATGCGGTGGCTGAGCTGGAAGGGCGGCTGATAAGTGGGCATGGTCAGTCACAGGCTTGGAAGGCAGATCCTGCAGGCTTTCGGTCTTGCTGCAGCGCCTTGCTCCTTCCGAAAGAGTCCGTCCTCGCTGCTAGAGTGCCGCAATGGCCAGCCTCGCCGAGTCCAACAGGTATCTCGCCACGGCCGAGCAGCGGAAGCGGGTGGTGCGCATCAGTATCGCCACCTTATCGGCTATCGACGGGATCTACGCGCCCTTCAGGGAGCCCAAAGCTGCGAAGAAGGCTGCTGCCGTAAAGGTCAAGGTGCTCGGAAAATGCACCAAGCGCGGCAAGGCGTAGTGCGCGTGATCTTGGCATTGCGCCGGGGTTCGGTAGAGCGAGTGATGTTTGGTGCCTGGCGAACGGTCCCTTCGGAACAGATCGGTCTGGAGCGTCCCATCAAGTCGCTTTCGCGCTTCGAAGTGCGTGCAAACAGCGTTCACAAGAGGTTGTCCATCGTCTCCAGCAGGCTCACCGTCTCTGGCAACCCGGCCTTGAGCAGATCGTCGAGCAGTTCGCGTACGGTCTTCGGTGGATTCGCCAGCGAAGCGCGCATCTCCCGCACCGCGTTGCACACAACGGCGGGCTTCAGGTCGAAGAGATGGGACAGGAACTCGTCGGGGTGCTGCACCGAGACTCCGTAACGCGCCATCACCTCATCGGGGAAGTCGCGAACGTTCAGGGTGACTATGACGCCCGCCTGGCAGCGGATCGCAGCAGCGAGCACATGGCGATCACCCGGGTCTGGCAGCGTCAACTGCTCAATGAAGGGCTCGTACTCGGTGACCAGGCAGTCCGGCACCGCGCGGTTCATGAGCTCGCGGGTGCGGGTGAGCCGTTCCGCTGGGATATCAGGCCTGTCGCGCAATAGGCTGCCGATCCACTCGTCGTGGATCTGGTCGGTCCAGCGTGCCTTGAACGCATCGGAAAGAGCGACGCGCAGCAGGAGGTCTCGCAGTTGAGCGGGATAGAAAACGCAGGCGTCGAACAGAGCGACAAAGTTCGCCACGCTCAGTAACCCATGCCGAGCTCTTGCGCGTCGCGGGCCAGCTCATCCAGCGCAGCCTTGCGGTTGACCTGTGAACGGGCGCGGTACTCGACCAGATCCTTGAACATCACGCGCCGGTGGGTTCCCACCTTGCGGAAGGGCAACTCACCCGCTTCCAGCAGCCCGACCAGGAACGGCCTTGAGACGTTGAGGAAGTCTGCCGCCTCCTGGGTGGTCAGCTCGGCATGGATGGGCACGATGCTGACCGCATTACCGCGGGCCATTTGCGCCAGGATGTCGACCAGCATCCGCAGTGCCGACACCGGCACCTCGATCTCTTGGTCACCATCGATGACCCGCAGCCGGGCCGCCGCCCCGTGGCCAATGCAGGCCGCCAGCAGACGGCTGCTCTCACCGGCAAGGCGGGCTTCCTGCTCGGTGGGCAGCTGGGAGGGAAGTGGCGTGGTGACTACGGCATTCATGGCCTTGTCCCTAGGGAGAGGTGGATGATGAGGCTAGCATCCAAACGAAATATACGAAACATCCAAAACCAAAGGATCGCTGACGGCCACACCTGGGGCCGGCGGGGCCAGACTCTGACTCATTGATGCGAAGGATCAGCTCCGCGACGCCTTGGATCTGCGACACCCTGCCAGCTAAAGTTCAGCTTAGATTCTCGGCAAACACTGCACCGAGCCCGCTCGATCTAAGCCTGAGTTTAGATTTACTGCGCCCCGCACATGGCTTAGTTTCTGCTGCACACCGCCCTCGGCGCGTCGAAAACGAAACCCACTCGGGGATCCCGCCATGGATCGCGCCATCCGCACCGCCGAAGACCTGGGCCGCCTGATCCGCGAGCAGCGGAAGCGGCAGGGTCTGCGTCAAACCGATCTGGCCGCCATCATCGGCGCCAGCCACGTGTTCGTGGGCGATGTCGAGAAGGGCAAGCCCAGTGTCCAGTTGGGCCGCGTGCTGCGCCTGTTGGACGAGCTGGGTCTTGAGCTGCGCCTGTCCGTGCCGGATGCCGAGGGTTCCGACTGATGGACGGGGCGCAGCGATCCCTGCAGGTCTGGTACCGGGAGCGGCGCGTGGCGGTGCTGGATGACGCGGGGTCGCACTGGTCGCTGAGCTACGACGAAGACTGGCGACGCGCCGCCGACGGCTTCGACCTGTCGCCAGTCCTGCCGCGCGCTCAAGGGCGCATCAAGGACGGCGGCTCGCAGCGCCCGGTGCAGTGGTTCTTCGACAACCTGCTGCCCGAAGAGGGCGCGCGTGAACTGCTGGCGCAGGAGGCCAAGCTGCCGCAGGCCGACGCCTTCGGGCTGCTGACCTACTACGGCGCGGAGTCCGCCGGCGCACTCACCTTGCTGCCACCCGACACCGCCCCCGCTGCTGGTGGACTGCAGCCGCTGCCCGACGCCGAGCTCTCGCGCCGCATCCGCGCCCTGCCGCGGGAGTCGCTCAGCGGCAAGGCGCCGAAGCGCATGTCGATGGCGGGCGCCCAGCACAAACTCCCGGCGATCCTGCTGTGCGATGCGCTCCATGAGCCGATCGGCGCAGCGCCGTCGACCGTCATCCTCAAGCCCGACCACGTGCAGGTGGAGCAATACCCGCACACGGCGGCGAACGAGTGGTTCTGCATGCGGCTCGCCAAGGCCGTCGGCCTGCCGGTGCCGGACGTCTTCCTGCGCTACGTGCCCGAGCCCGTGTACGCGGTCGCCCGCTTCGACCGCGAAGGGGAATGGCCGCACGTGCAGCGCCGCCACGTGCTGGATGCCTGCCAGCTGCTGTCGCTGGATCGGGTGTTCAAGTACCAGCAGTCCACGCCGGAAACCCTGGGGCGACTGATCTCACTGTGTCGCGAGAAGGCGCGCACCCGCCTCGCCCTGCTGCGCTGGAGCCTGTTCAACGCACTCATCGGCAACGGCGATGCGCATCTGAAGAACCTGTCCTTCCATGTCGATGCCAAGGGCATCGCGCTGGCGCCCCACTACGACCTGCTCTCGACCACGAGCTACGCCGAACCCGGCGCCTGGGGCGCGGCCGAGCTGTCGGTGAGGATGGGCGCCGCGCGTTGCTTCGGCGAACTGCGTCGAGCCGACGTGCTCGACTTCGGCGAAGCCCTGGGCTTGCCGCCCAAGCTCACCGGCGAACACCTCGACAACCTGCTGCTCGCGCTGCGCAACGCAGCGGCTCAGATGCTCGCTCGCCTCGAACTTGGCGAGGAACCGGTTCGCCATCCCGGAGAACATCTTCAGCTGCGGCTGATCGTGGGTGGGGTGTTCAAGGACATGGCGCGGCAGCTCGCGTAACCCGAGTTGCGCCCCGCGTACCGATACGATTGGAAGAACCAGCTCGTCTTCTACCTCACTGAGGATGAGCTCCCGCAGTTCCTTTGCGTGTTCCTGAACCTGCTGCCAGCGGTGGAGCTCGGCCACTATGGCCCCCAGCGCAACAAGTAGATGAGGCTGGAGCATCAAGGCAAGCACCTCTACCTCTGGATGAGCGAGGGCAGCGAGCGCAGGGCAGCGGTACGACGCGACGTCGGCCGAAGCACACCAGTCGCGGCCTTGGCAGCACGGGCTTTTCAGGCTGCAAACGACGGCATCGACTGGGCCACGGCACGCGACATCCTGATGCGGGTGACAGCGCCGATGGCGGGTGCGCACCGCTCCGCCAAAAATGCAGAGCCTTCGACTTGCGCTGCCCCCCCCTGCTCGACAGCTTGCCGCAGGAAAGGATTCGTTACGCTGATTTTCCGCCCGGGTGTGAGCAGGCTCGGCTAAGCTCCTCGATCCTTCTTGTCCGGCATCTAGAGTGATGGCGCTTCCGCTTGATCGCGCAAATCCCCCGCAGCCACCTCGCCAACCAGTTCTTCGGGCTCGACTGCTTGTCGCTTTTCTCGGTGAGCGCACGCAACACGCCTGGTGGCCTACCGCGTTCTACGAGGCCTCCAGCCGGCTGTTTCTAGAGCCCGTCTTCGCCAAGACATCTCGGCTTGCCCAGTACCACGGTGTGCTCGAAGCCGCGCGTCGGGTTCACGATGAGCACCTCAGCGTTGGTAGCTACCACCTGTTTCGCTTACCTGAGGAAGTCGAGCAGGACCTTCACAACCTGGTCCTGCACCCCGAGACAGAGGAATTCGCGCTGCGGGAGATGCGAAGCAGGGACATCGCCCTAAGCAGCCTGAATGAACTGGCCGGCACCGTTTCAGCAACGGCCATCGGCCCCACCGCGATAGGAAACATCGCCGACCTAGATTCGCCAAGTACCGTCAAGACTATCGCCGCGGCCTACCTTTCGGCGTTCAGTCAGGACGCCAAGGTGTACCCGTACCTGGTGGGTTGATCGTGACTGGCGGAAAGCACTACACCACACAATTGCAGGCAGGTCTTGGACTCGTCAACGAAACCAAGACGCTCCTAGATCTCTGGACGCCAGGTACTTCGGCAAACCAGCTGCACCAAGTCGCGTTGAAGTCGGGCCGCTTTCCGAACGTCACGGCGCGGCGGCTGCGCAATGTCGTCGTCGAGTGTTTCGCGCCGCGCTACCTGATGGCTGGTGGCACACCAGCCATGCACCTCAAGCGCCTGGCGTCAGCTTTTTCTACGGCCGATCTGAGCCAGCTGCTGCTGGTGTTCACGAGTCGGGCCAACCCAATCCTAGGCGACTTCATACGCCAGGTCTACTGGGGGCGGTACGCGGGCGGCTACACGCACATCACCAATGAAGAAGCTCGCGCTTTCGTCGAGCGAGGCATCGATGACGGCAGGACGATCAAGCGCTGGTCGGAGACCACGGTGCGGCGCGTCTCTGCTTACCTGACCGGCTGCTGCGCCGACTACGGACTGCTTGAACGCGGGTTGCGATCCAGCAGACGTATTCTCTCGTTCCGCATCTCCCCCTCGGTGGCGGCTTACGTCGCGTACGAACTGCACTTCGCAGGCGTCGGCGACAACGCCTTGCTCACCCACGAGGACTGGCAGCTTTTCGGCCTGGCGCGCGAGGACGTGCTTGACGAAATCAAGCGACTTTCGCTGAGGGGGCTGCTCATCGTCCAGGCTGCTGGTGATGTGATCCGCATCAGCTGGAAACAAACAGACATGGAGGCGCTCTGCGATGTCCTCGCTCAAGGCTGATTTCGACGAACTGCGTGAGCGCATTCGGCACGGGCGCGAGCTCGGTCACGCGAGTTTCGAGCCGATCTACTACCTAGTGTTCCCGCCCGAGCAAGTTCTCGAGGTCAAACGGCAAACGCCTGCCTGGGTGGCCAAGCTGCACCAAGAGGGCTGGGACGTCCACACCTTCTCCATCGCCGCGCACGTTTGGACATTGCTCAAGGAAGACCCGTTCTGGTCCCTCTGCGTGATAGAGGACAGGGCCGCGCCCCTAGATTGGTCACGCACCAACAAGGCACTGGCGGACATCCTGACCGCCGACAACGCGTTGCTGAAGCGGCTCGAAGCCGCGCTGCAACCGCTCGAAGACCAGCGAAACGCGCTACTGCTCGTCACCGACTTGGAGGCGCTACATCCCTTCTTGCGCATCGGTGCTATCGAAAGCCAGCTCCACGGCAAGTTTCATGTGCCGACAATCTTCCTGTACCCCGGCGTGCGAACCGGCAAGACGCGGCTGAAGTTCCTCGGGTTCTACCCGGAAGACGGCAACTACCGCTCCGTGCACGTCGGCGGCTGATCAGGCAACGAACTCAGGGGTAATGCATGGCTATCCGATCACTTTTTGACCCTAGCAAAGACATCCACCGCACCATCGAGAAGGTCATCACCTACGGCGCCTCGCAAGAAGGACGCCTCAAGGCTGAGATCTCCGAGTACATCGTTACCGAGAGCATCGAGGAACAGTTCCGCAAGCTCCTCGACCGCATGCAACTGGCGATGGAATCTGGCGGCGAGAACGAGATCGGCGTCTGGGTGTCGGGCTTCTATGGCTCCGGCAAAAGCTCGTTCACCAAGTACCTCGGCCTGGCCTTCGATGACCAGCGCACCATCGACGGCACGCCGTTCATCAAGTACCTCCAGGATCGCCTGCATAAGCCGCAGACCAAGGCACTTCTCAGCACCGTGTCGCAACGGTTCCCGGCAGCGGTGGTCATGCTCGATCTGGCGAGCGAGATGCTCGCTGGCGCCACGATGGAGGACGTCTCCACCGTCCTCTACTTCAAGGTGCTGCAATGGGCCGGCTACTCGCGCAACCTCAAAGTTGCCGCCTTCGAACGAATGATTGAGAAGGACGGCCGCACGCCCGAACTACATCAGCGGATCGCCAAGGCACTGCCCGGCGCGACCTGGACCCGCGTTCAAAACAACCCCCTGGCCATCGACGGGCTGATCCCGAAGATCGCCCACGAGATGTATCCGGCACTCTTCCCGGAGGCCAAGTCGTTCTCGTCCAGCACCGATGGGTTCTTCCAGTTTGAAGACCAGCGCGTGCAGGAGATGATCGATATTGTCCGCGAGAAGAGCGGCAAGCAGAACATCATCTTCATCGTCGACGAAGTCGGTCAGTACGTCGCCTCGCGTGACAACTTGATCCTAAACCTCGACGGCTTGGCCAAGAACCTCAAGCGCCTGGGCGACGGCAAGGCTTGGATCATCTCCACGGCGCAGCAAACGCTCACCGAAGACGATCCGCGTGCAGCACTGAACTCAGACAAGCTCTACAAGCTCAAGGACCGCTTTCCGATCCAGATCGACCTAGAGTCGAGCGACATCAAGGAGATCTGCTATCGGCGCCTGCTGGGCAAGTCCCCGGCGGGGGAAACAGAGCTCGGCAAGCTGTTCGACGCCCACGGCCAGGCGCTTCGCCATAACACCAAGTTGCAGGACGCCAAGTACTACGACTCCGATTTCAGTAAGGCAAGCTTCACCAATCTCTACCCGTTCCTGCCGGCGCACTTCGACATCCTGCTGCATCTGCTGGGTGCCCTCGCCAAATCGACCGGAGGCATCGGCCTGCGTTCTGCGATCAAGGTCATCCAGGACGTTCTGAAGGGCGAAGGTGGCGCCAAGGCCATGGCCGATCAGCCAGTGGGCTGGTTGGCCACCACCGTCACGCTGTACGACGAGCTTGAGAAGGACATTCGGCGCGCCTTCCCTTCGATTCACCGATCTGTGAGTCAGGGTGTGGGTGTGCGCTTCCACGACTCACCGCTACATCAAGACATTGCTAAGACAATCGCAGTGTTGCAAATTCTCGGCAACTTGCCGGTGTCGGTGCGGAACGTCGCCAGCCTGATGCATCCCTCTGTCACCTCGTCCTCGCAGCTCGATGCGGTGCGCAAGGCCGTGGAAGAAATGTTGGGTGACGTGCATGTACCGCTCGGTGAGAAGGACGGCAACCTCGTCTTCCTTAGCGAGAGGCTGCGTGACATCGAACAAGAGCGCGGTGCTATTGCGCTGCGTACCGTGGACGTAAAGCGCATCTTCAATGACGCCTTGCGCGAATCCTTCGACCCGCTGCCCCGCATCAGTCTGCACAGCACGATGGCTGTTGCAACGGGCTTGAAGGTCCAGGCCGGCAGCGCCACTACCAGCTTGGCCGGTGATCAGAGCGCCATTCAAACCGTCGTCGAGCTGGTGGCTGCCAGCGACTACGACACTGCCAAGAACCGGATGCTCGATGACTCCCGCAGCCGCGCGAGCCGCAACGTCATCGGGCTACTGGCCCGTGCCAACCCCGATCTCGACGATCTGGCCAACGAGATCTATCGCTGCCAGCGCATCTCCGAACTGCACCGCAACGAACCCGACCAAGAGGTCAAAGACTACTGCACCGGCCAGCTTGACCGCGCCGCGAAACTCGCGACCCAGCTCCAGAGCAAGATCAAGCAAACCCTGCTGGCAGGCTCGTTTGTGTTCCGGGGCCAGGCGACGGCGGTGTCGGCGCTGGATGCCGACCTGATGGAGGCAGCCAAGAAGCTGCTCACCGATGTTGCTGACCAGGTGTTCGATCGCTATGTCGAAGCACCTGTACGCGCGGGTACCGACACCGCTGAGAAATTCCTGAAAGTCGCAAACCCAGCAGCCATTGGCAGCAGCCTGGACCCGCTGGGCTTGGTGCAGACCGTGGCTGGGCGTGCGTCATTCAAGACCGACCACAAGGCGATGATCAGCATCCGCGACTACATTGACAAGCGCGGAACAGTCGATGGCAAGCGCCTGCTCGACGACTTCAGCAGCGACCCGTTTGGCTGGTCGCCGGACACCACGCGCTACATCGTGGCCGCCATGCTCATGGCGGGCGAAATCAAGCTCAAGGTCTCGGGGCGCGAAGTCACGGCAGCCGGCCAGCAGGCGATCGATGCCCTGAAGACCAACAATTCCTTCAAGCAGATCGGCGTCGCCCTGCGCGACGAGCGCCCGTCCATAGAAACGCTCGCTCGTGCCGCTGAAAGGCTTACCGAACTGGTGGGCGACATGGTGATCCCGCTGGAGCAGGAGATCAGCAAGGCGGCGACGAAGCACTTCCCGCGCTTCCAGCACGACTACGGCTCTTTGGCCGAAAAGCTCAGTGGGCTTGGGCTGGCGGGCAGTGATCGCATTCGTACCTTGAACCAGGACATTGCCGACCTGCTCTTTACTGACGCTTCGGATGCCCCTCAGCGCCTGGGTGCGGAAACGTCCGCCGTCTACGAGAACCTGAAGTGGGCGCTCGAAGTAAAGCGGGCGCTCGACAACGGCCTCGACGCCACCCTGCGCGATCTCCAGACTCACCGCCGCGACATTGAGGCACTGCCAGACACTGGCGTACCCGGCGAGCTGCACCGCGAACTGGTGGAAGACTTGAGCGCCCTTTCAGAACGCCTAGGCAAAGAAGACTTTTTCAAGCACACCGCCGACCTCAACTCGCAGCTAACCCATCTGCAAGGCCGTGTCCGCGATGCGGCCATCACTCTGTCCGACCAGCAGAAGTTCCGCCTTAGAGAAGGCGTCGAGGACTTGCAGCGCATACCCGAGTGGCACGAGCTCACCCAGGAAGAGCGCGGTAACGCGGTGAACCGGCTGGATGCACTGACTCTGGACGCGCCGCAGGATCTCTCCGGGCTAAAGAAGTTGCTGACACGCGACTACGACATCAACAGCACGCTCGAAGAGCTCAAGCGCTTCATTCAGCGGCAAGGCCAGGAGCGCCTGCGCCAACGCATCGAAGAAGAGCGCACCAAGATCGACGACAAAGGCCCCCCCAAGCTATCCAGAACGATCTCGGTGCCGGTGAAGATGACATCGACCGCAGACATCGATGCCTTGCTGCGGCAGCTCCACGAAATCAGGGCGCAGCTCGATCACTATCCCGACTTCGAAGTGCTGTTCAACCTAGGGGGAGACTAGAGCATGGATCTCACAGACGAGAACAAAGACTACGCGTCTGCAGTGGCTGTCGAGGCCATCGAGCGCCTGGGGATCATTGCCGAAGCCGCAGCTCGTGAGCTCGGTGCGCGCGTAAGCGTTTCCACCGATTCGCTCGTGTACCCCAACTCGGCCAATGCCAATGAAGCCGTAGCCGAGGTGGAGCAACGCCAACGCGCAGTTCGCGAATGCAACGAGCATCTCACACGTGAGCCCGCCATCGCGCGAGTTGAAGTGTTCGACGATGCGCAGCAGAGACAGCGCACGATCTACATCTGCAGAACCGCGCCGCCAAGCGGCGTGGCAAATCTTGCGAGCTACCGCTCGCCCATCGGCCGGCTCGCATCGCTGCCAATCGGAGAGAGAATCACCCTGCCCAAGGCGGGCTCGTGCGAAGTCCTGGCTAAGACCACACTGCGGCCGGCTAAAGAGCAGCGCGGGTGGGATTCAAAGGGCACCGTCATCGAGACCGAAAGCCTCGGGCCAGTGACCGTGAGTTCGTTGCGCGAGTTTCTGGCTTCGTTGAGCGAGGTGCAGAGCGCTGAAGACGTTCTAGAACAAATCCAGGCGCAAGAGCGACTCAGCGACTCGCTGATGGCTGGTTTGCGGCGCTCCGTCATCACCAAGATGGGTCTGCGCGACCAGCCCATCCTGAACGGCATCCAGGATGGGATCTTCCGCCTGCCCATCGATACGCGCCTGGTGCTTCTCGGCCCTCCTGGTACGGGTAAGACCACTACGCTGATCCGTCGGCTTGGCCAGAAGCTTGATGAGCCCTATCTGACAGAGGACGAGCGGTCGATCATCGGGGCAGCCAACCAAACCAGTGGGCTGGCGCACGACGAAAGCTGGCTTATGTTCACGCCGACCAAGCTGCTGCGGCTGTACCTGAAGGAGGCCTTTGCCAGGGAGCAAGTGCCGGCCCCGGATGCCCGCATCCAAACCTGGGATGACTTCCGCTGGCAGATCGCTAAGAACGTTTTCGGCATCCTGCGCAGTGCTTCCGGCTCGGGGCTCTTTGTACTCCGAGACGAGGTGGCGTATCTCGCCGAAGAGACGCAGTCCAATGCCATCGACTGGTTCGAAGACTACTTCGAGTGGCAGCGTGCCGAGTTCCGGCGAGAGCTGGGCGAAGCCGCTAATGGCCTGGCTTCCAGTCACATGGACGGCGCACGGACACTGGCAGCGAAGCTTTCTACGGCACTCGCGTCCAGTGGCTGGAATGCCTTGACCGGCGAAGCCAAGGCCGCCCAGAGCTTGGTGGGGGCGATCAAGGGGTCTTCCGACGCCAAGATCGAGGGTGCCTTGAGGGAGCAGCTCCAAAAGAACCCCCGCTTCATTGATGAGTTGGGGCAGTTTCTGGATGTGCTGGGCCAGGAGGCACAAGCCGACGCAGACGAGGACGAAGCGGGCGAGGCAGAAGACGAGGACGAGCGCGAGGTCGCGCACACGCCCAAAGCAAAGGCTATAAACCGGTACAAGACGGCCCTGCGCGCGCATGCCAAGGCTCTCGCGTCCAAGAGGGCGCTGGAGAAGTCGAGCCAAGTTGCCAAACTCATTGACTGGATCGGCGAGCGGAGTCTGCCGGCGACGGAGCTGACCGAGATCGGCAAGGGGCTGCACACCCAGGCCAGCGCCCGCCCGTTTACCAACCCGGTTCAGCGCTACATCAGTGGATTCCACCGCCGCTATCGCAAGTTCAGACGAGTGCGACAGGCCGAGGGTCGTTGGTACTCGGCGCAACCCAAGGAAGCACGAGACATCCACGCGCTTGAGCTGGATCTCATCCTTCTGGCCATACTGCGCACCGGATCTGAGCTGCTGTCTCGCCAGCAGGTTGTCCAGAGGCTGGATGAGCCATTGTGGAGCTCGCTGAAGCCCATTCACGATCTCTACCGCAGCCAGGTGCTGGTGGACGAAGCCACCGACTTTTCCCCTGTCCAGTTGGCCTGTATGTCTGCGCTGGCTAACCCCAGGGTGCGCTCGTTCTTTGCCTGTGGCGACTTCAACCAGCGCCTCACCATGTGGGGAACGCGCTCCATCGATCAACTGAACTGGGTCGCGCCAGGTCTGGACTTCCGCGACGTGAACATCGCCTATCGCCAGACCCGCCAGCTCAACACCTTGGCGCGCGACATTATCGCTGCGGTGGGCGGAAGCGATCCCATTGTCGAGCTCCCCAAAGATGTCGACAACGAGGGCGTTGCACCCGCTCTGTTGGAAGGCGCAGCCAGCTTTGAGCAGCTCACGCCCTGGCTCGCCGAACGGCTGCAGGAGATCGAGGGATTCGTGGGCGAGATGCCGTCCACGGCAATCTTCGTCAACAACGAAGATGACGTTGTGCCCATGGCCAGCCTGCTGGACAAAGCGCTATCGGAGGCCAATCTGCGCGTCGTGCCCTGCTCCAACGGCCAAGTGGTAGGCCAGGACAGCGATGTCCGTGTGTTCGATATCCAGCACATCAAGGGCCTGGAATTTGAAACGGTGTTCTTCATTGGCGTGGATGAGCTGGCCGAGAGTCAGCCAAGCCTGTTCGACAAGTACCTCTATGTCGGTGCCACTCGCGCAGCAACCTACCTTGGCCTCACGTGCACCAGGCAGTTGCCCGATGTGATTGAGTCGCTGCGCCCGCAGTTCGCCGCGAATTGGTCGGCGCCTGCGAGCGCCCCGGTGGGAGCAGCCTAATGGCCTTCGATCAAGCCACACGAGGTCGCCTGCAGCGCTTCGTGAACGACGCGCGGCGCGTGCTGGAGGAGGAGTTCACCCGCCAGCTTCAGAACGACTACGGCATGGACCCGAACGCCGGCACCGTGGCCGAACTCGCCAGCCTGCGGCATATCAATGACGCGCAGCGGGAGACCGCCCGCATCCTGCGCGACACCCTGGCGCACTACACCGCCAGTGGCGACATGAACGCCACTCAGGGACTGGACCGCATCGTGCGTGAGCAGGCTTTCACCGTGCTCAACCGCCTGGCGGCGCTGCGTATGGCCGAGGCGCGTGGTCTGCTGGTCGAGTCCGTGGGCAATGGCTTCCAGGCCAAGGGCTTTCAGCTCTACGCGCGGCTGGCCGGCACTGGCCTGGGTGAGACCGGCGATGCCTACCGTACCTACCTGTTCAGTGTCTTCGATGAGCTGAGCCAGGACTTGCCAGGGTTGTTCGACCGCTATTCGCCGCAGGGCCGCTTGTTCCCGCGCGAAGCCGCGCTGCTGCAAGTTCTCAATCTCATCAACGACGCCGACATCGCCCCGCTGTGGAACGAGGACGAAACCATCGGCTGGATCTACCAGTACTTCAACTCCAAGGAAGAACGTAAGGCCATGCGCGATGCCTCGCAGGCGCCGCGCAACAGCCGCGAGCTGGCCGTGCGCAACCAGTTCTTCACACCGCGCTATGTGGTGGAGTTCCTGGTGGACAACACCCTCGGGCGTCTCTGGTTCAACGCCACGGGCGGCGCAACGCGCCTGGGCGAGCGCTGCCAGTACCTGCTGGTGAAGCCGGATGAGACTCCGCAGCCGGCCACGAAACTGCGTGATCCACGAACCCTCAAGCTGCTAGACCCGGCCTGCGGCTCCATGCACTTCGGCCTGTATGCCTTCGATCTGTTCGCCGAGATATACCGTGAGGCATGGGCGTGGGAACAACAATGCGGCCCGGGATCGCTGGATGTGTCCACACAACCCAACGCTGCGCTAAAGCCACTGAGCCAGACCTACGAAGATGAGGCGGCATTTCTGCACGACGTGCCGCGTCTGGTCATCGAGCACAACATCTATGGCGTGGATATCGACCCGCGCGCCGCGCAGATCGCCTCCTTGGCGCTGTGGCTGCGTGCCCAGCGTGCCTGGCACGACGCGAGCATCAAGGCCAAAGATCGCCCACTGATTGGGCGCGGTCACGTGGTTGCCGCTATCGCGCCTCCGGCAGAGCGTGAGCTGCATCGCCAGTTCGCCGCCAACCTCGATCAGCGCGACGCCGAGCTGTTCGAGAAAACCCTGCAATTGCTCACGGGGCTGCCGGAGTTGGGGGTTCTGCTCCAGGTCGAACGCGAGTTGCCACATTTGATCCGCCAGGTCTATGTCGGCAAGGGTACGGGCTTGTTTGCCGAGCAGGAGCAGGAAAGCTGGCAGCAAGCGGAGGCACGTCTGCGCACGGCACTCGCTGAGTTCGCCCAGGCAGCCAAGTCAACTTATCAGGTGCGCCTGTTTGCGCAGGATGCTCTTGAGGGATTGCGGACAATTGATCTTTGTCGGGAAATATTCGATGTAGTCTTAATGAACCCACCGTTCGGCGATACCTCCCCGTCTACAGAGCAATACCTGAAGCAATGCTTCCCTTTGACGAAGAACAACCTGTATTCTGTATTTGTTCAGCGGGCTACCGAACTGTGTCGCTCTGGTTATATTGGGCTAATCTCCCCAAGAACCTTTGTCGTTTATCGCGATTTCGAGAAGTTTCGGCATGAATACGTGGTGTCCGAGGATTGTCATATCTCGTGCATGGCGGATTTGGGTTGGGGCGTTCTTGACGGAGCTCAGGTCGAAACTGCGGCTTACGTCCTGCGGCGTGATGAACGGGCGCGGAATAACCATAACGAAACTTTCGGCCCGTTCGTTCGACTGCTTGCGGTGGATGTTGAGTCGAAGGGAGCCGCCCTCTTGGAGCATTGCAGAAATGGCTCCAAACAAACTGCGGTTTACTACGCAACCAAAGACCAGTTGAGAAGCCTCCCTGGCGCTCCCTTAGCTTACTGGGCTTCAAAAAGCTTGGTAGATCTTTTTTCTACCTCACCAACGCTCGAGCCGACATTTGCATATTGTGGTCGCGGCGCTGCTACCCATGTCTTCTATTTTCGTCTCTCATGGGAAGTCCCGCTCAGCGCACATGCGGGAGAACGCTGGAAGCGCCTGGCCCATGGGGGCGAATATTCGCCATATTTTCGCGAGAACTCTCTAGTAATTGATTGGGAAGATAATGGCAGGAAAGTGAAGGAGTACATCCTTAAGCAGTACCCATACTTGAATGGGAATTATGGATGGGCCATTCAGGATGAAGATAAGTATGGCATCTTGGGCTTGACTTCCGGAAAGAGGAACGAGCGTTTTAACGTCCAGCTGATGCCTGCTGGCCATATTTTCACTAACGAAGGACAGGGCTTCATCCCGCACTCTGAAGATGACATTTGGTTCCTGTTGGGCTACTTGAATTCGTCGCTGGTTTCATACTTTCTCACCCTCACTAGCGGACTCCAGAAGACATGGGTCTATATCCGACCCGTCCCGGTTATCCCCCTTTCTAAAGATTCACGGCTTCAAATCGAAAGGCTTTCTAAGGAGAGCTTTCAAATAAAGCAATCTTGGACACTTGGGGCTGAAGAGTCAGCTCTGTTCGTTTCCCCATGGCTCATTCATGACAAGTCTATCGAATCGCTGCAAGATTTGGCTTCCAGGCTGATTGAACAACATCAGCACAACTCGAGGGTTCTTAATGAGAATAGATTTCAGGTCTGCCAAGTCATTCTTGACGCCGCAGATCTGTCATTGACGGATTTGGATGAAATCAAGTCCGACTTCGAGCGCCATCCTGAGGATGTTGCATTTTCCTTTTGGAGAGGAAACGATCTCAAAGAGATAGCAAGCGATATCTCCGTGAGATTAATTTCCTACTTGCTTGGTGTCGCGTTTGGAAGATGGGACGTGCGCTATGGCATTGGCTCCTTGCCTCGACCTGAAATCAATGACCCCACCTCAAGCCTATCGCTGTGGCAACCTGCTCGGCTGCAGGCGTCGCGCTCGGCCTATCCGATCGCTATTCCGCAGCTCGGAATTTTGGTTGACGACACCGGACACTCTTCGGATATAGAAGCACGTATGCGAGAAGTGGCCCGTTTACTCTGGCCAGAAAACAGCGAACGCATCGAAGAAGAGTTATGTGTCGCTGTTAGATCTAGGAGCCTGCGCGAGTGGGTTCAAAAGCCTAGCGGTTTTTTTGCCGACCACTTGAGTAGATACTCGAAGAATAGACGTCAGGCGCCAGTCTACTGGCCGTTGGCCACTTCCTCTGGCAGCTATACGCTGTGGGTCTACTACCCCAGCCTCACCAGCCAGACGCTGTACACGGCGATCAACGACTTCGTCGAACCCAAGCTCAAGCACGTCGGCGCTGACGCAACGGCGCTACGCAGCAAAGGGTCGGCCCGCACCCGTGACGAGGAGAAGCAGTTCGAGGTCCTGCAAGCCTTCGAGCTGGAGCTGACCGAATTGCGCGACGCCCTGCTCAAGCTTGCGCCAACCTATAAACCCAACCACGACGACGGTGTGCAGATCAGCGCCGCGCCGCTATGGTCGCTGTTCCGCCACAAGCCCTGGCAGAAGCTGCTCAAGGACACCTGGGCGAAGCTCGAGCAAGGCGACTACGACTGGGCAAACCTGGCCATAAACTACTGGCCACAGCGTGTGCGCGAGAAATGCAAGACCGACAAGTCCCTAGCCATCGCACACGGACTTGAGTCTCTTTACGAGGAACCGGTGTCCGCGCCCAAGAAAGCTCGTGGCCGCAAGCGACAGGGGGAGGCATCATGAGTGGGAACAACTTTGGTGCTGAGTTGCTCTGCCTGCCGCAGATCTTCGATCAGCGCTATTTCACCGTTCCCGACTACCAGCGAGCCTACGCGTGGGACGAGCGGCAGGTGGACGAGATGCTCAAGGATCTCGACCACCTGTTGGATGACCGCGCTTCGCACCGACATTACACCGGCACCCTGGTGTTGAGCCTGTTTGGGCCAGCGGACACATCACCGTTTGAGTACCACGTGGTTGACGGGCAGCAGCGATTGACCACGTTGGTGATTGTTCTTCGCACCTTGGCAACGCACCTACCGGAGGAGGACCGCAGTGCGTTCGATGCGCTCTATCTGCGACGTGGCGCCTTGGGCTCTGAGCGCTTCGTTCTGCGCCTAAATGCCGACACCCGCCAGTTCTTTGAGCGCGCGGTCATGGGCGCCGCTGATTCCAGCCACGAGCCGATGCCGCTGGAGGCGCACAGACGCCTGCTGTCCGCAAAGCAGAAGGTCTCAGCATGGATGAAGGGGCGATTGGACAACACAGGAACCACAGTGGAGCAGCTGCGAGCCACCATCGAGAGCCGGTTGGGGTTCCTGGTGTACGCACCCAAGGAAGATGCCGAGACGGGCATCATGTTCGAGGTCATCAACAACCGCGGAAAGCAGCTTAGCGAACTGGAGAAAGTTAAGAACTATCTGATTTACTGCTGCGTAAAGCTCAACGCACGCACCCTGCGGCAGGAAATCGACGACAGCTGGTCGGAAATCCTCCGCAATCTTAATGCGGCAGGGAAGACCAGTGCCTCGGAAGAAGGTGCCTTTCTGCGCTACTGCATGGTAGTGCAGTTCAAGGCCAACAAGACTGACAGCCAATACGGGTACGACCAACTCAAGAAGCGTCTGGTGCCCGACCACTCCATGAATCCAGCGGCCAAAAACCAAGCAATCGAATTGATGCGGGCGTTCGTTGGTTTCTTGAAGGTGGCATCTCTGTGGTATGCGCGCTTGTTTGGCCAGCAGCATGAGGGTATTGAGGCCGACGTCCGGCCGCTACTTGAGCAACTTCGGGCTCAGGATCGACATGCGTCGATCATGCCCTTGTTCCTGGCGCTGGTGATCCGCAACCAGGGCCGCGGAGCCACGCTTCGCCGTTTGCTCAGCGTCTTAGAGCGAGTAAACTTCCGTGTCTACATGGCACGCAAGATCACCGAGCGTAATGACAGCGGCCAGGGTGATCTCTACACCTACGCAGGTGCCTACTATCACAACGAACTGCTTTCGGCAATTCCTATAGATGAACACCAACTCGGTAAGGAGACACTCGCGGACGATCATCAGGCGCTCGAATATCGATTAGTTGAGTTCGCCCTTTGGTACGCCACCGATGAGCGCTTTCTGGCGTCCTTCCGGATGGAGCAAAACTCTCCCGACGACTTCTTCAAGTGGACGGGCTTACGTTACTTCTTGATGAGCTATGAGCAGCATCTCCAGCCCAACAAGACCATCCCAATAGACAAAATCGTTCTCAGCCGCGCTGAGGGCAAGTCTGGGGACTACCTCTCCGTGGAGCATCGCTGGGCGGTTGAGAACCGCAGTGGCAAGGGAGAAAACGACCGCACAGTTGACTCGTTCGAGAAACGACGGCTCGGCAACTTCACTTTGCTCGAACTCCGCCTCAACATTCAGGCTGGCAATGCAAGCCTTGAGGAAAAGATTGAACACTATATTGGCAAGGGCAAGGAACCTGGCACTGATTTACAGCAGGTCAAGATAATGGCCCGTGAGGCTAAGAGAGTCTTGAAGGAACTTGAGGGACGCCCTCGCAAGAAGAATTACTACCTTGAACTCCAGAAGACGATTAATGACCGGCAGGAAGAGGCCATGTGCAGCTTCGCTCGAAAGCGTTGGAGCCTTCAGGATTATATCGGCTATCGCATGCTCAAGAAGCAGATGGAAGAAGAGTAGATGCGGGAGCACCGGCGAGAGCTGAAAGCACGATTTTCCATCCTGAGTTTAGGCAGTGAGTCCGATGAGCATTTCTGAGTTTATTCGCGAAAGCGTCTTGCGTCCCCGCCTAGAACAGGCGGGCGCACTGGTCGTATACGACGCCGACAGGCGCTACCGCGAACAGTGCTTCGACCTGGCCGCCGATAAGGTACGAGTCATCGACACTTCCGAAAGCAGCATCGAAAGCCGGGAGGCAGCGCTGCTTGCGCTGCGCGACGTTGGCCACCCCTCGGCACCGTTGGAAGGGGTGCTGATCTATGTACCGACCAAGCGCCCCGAAACCGACGAGCAAAAGCAGGCTGACCCATTCGCCCTGTATGCACAATGCGGCGCCGTGTTCCCTCAAGACGATGGCGACGAATACTTTAGCCTGTGCTTGCGTGCTAGGCCGGATCACGCGACCGAGATCCGCCAAGTGTTTGCTGGGTCGCCCGCAGGGCCGACCTTTGCGGTGATCGATGCCATTGGTGGCGGCGTGAGCTGGCCGCAACTGCGAGCCACTTTGCGGGTCGAGTCTGGCCGGGAGATTCTGGCAGCACTGTTGGCGCCGAGCGCGAGCCAAACGGAAGCACTGAAGGGGCAGGAAGGTTGGGTGCAAGAGGCGCGCGACTTCTTCCGCGCCACCTTGGGCCTGAGCGTGAAGACGCGTGGCAAGACGTGGTCCGCGCTGGCGGATGAGCTGTGGCGCTATGTGCTGTTCAGCGAGTTCGTGTTCGATTTGCCAGTGGCGCTACCGGAAACCCTGAAGGGGGTGCCACACGCACCGATGGAAGCCAAGCCTATCGTCGGGGATGTGTGCGACCGGCTGCGCAGTGACCCGAAATCACGCGGGGTGTACATCGAGCGGGCGGAAGCCATAGAGGCGGAGCTCAACCTGACCGATCTGTGCGGGGCGATTGAAGACCTGGGCGAGCGCGATACCTTCCCCTTTGAGGAGCGGACCTTCCTGCGCACGGCGATCAAGGGCATCGTCAGCGGCGACACGGATGTCACACGCCGGGTGTTGACCCGCCACAAGAGCTCGGTGTGGCTGGGCAAGGGAGAAAGCCAAGCCCAATGGGAGTTGGTGCGCTCCGGGCTGAGTCTGGTGGAGGCCTGCGAAGACTTTGAACGCCAGTTGCCAGATCACGCCCGCTCTCAGGCGGAGCTGATCGACTTCTACCTGGGCAGCCTGCGTGAAGCAGATCGCTTGCAGCGCGAGTTTGAGCAAGCCGCAGGTGACTTTCTCGACCAGCATGGGTTGATGCACGAAGTGATCAGCCAGGCGCGGGCGCGCTATCGGCGCCTGGCCGAGAAGGTTCAGGGCGTGTTTGTGAAGCACGTCGAAACCACGGGATGGCCGCCGACGGGGCGACTGGCCAACGCTGATGCCTTTGATCGCCTGGTGGCAGATCGCCTCAAGGAAAGTGGCCGTAAGGTGGCCTACCTGATGGTGGATGCCCTGCGTTATGAATTGGGCGTGGCCCTCGAAAAATTGCTGGCGGAGGATGGGCCGGTCGAGCTGCAGGCGGCCTATGCGCAGCTGCCGACCATCACCCTGGTGGGCATGGCGAGCCTGTTGCCCGGCGCACGCACGGGCTTGACCCTTTCGCTTGAGAACGACTCGCTGCTACCCAAGCTGGCCGGGGCGCCGGTGGGCAACGTCCCGCAGCGCATGAATGTGCTGGCCAAGCGGTACGGAGACCGCTTCGCAGAAATGCAGCTCAACGACTTTGTGCGCGGCAAACCAAAGATTGCCGAGACTGTCGATCTGCTGGTACTGCGCTCAACGGAGATCGACAGTCAGCTTGAGAACAATCCGGAGACGACTCTGAGCCTGATCCCCGGCACGCTGAAGCTGATCCGCGTCGCCCTGCACAAATTGCGTGGAATGGGCTTCAAGCAAGCGGTGATCGTCACCGACCACGGCTTCTTTTTAAACGCTCAGGCTGAAGCTGGCGACGTATGTGTCAAGCCGCAGGGCACGTGGCCGGTGAACGCGCATGACCGCATGATGCTCGGCACTGGTGCAGCTGACGGGCACAGCCTGGTGGTGAGCGCTGAGAAGGTCGGCATCCGGGGAGACTTCGCTCAGGTTGCCATGCCCCGCAGCATGGCGCCGTACCGCTCAGGTCATCTGTATTTCCACGGCGGGGCTTCGCTGGCGGAGGCTGTCGTGCCAGTGCTTGTGGCGGGCCTGGACAGTGCCCCACACGCTGAGCCGCGCAAAGTAATGGTCGAATTGACCTACAAGAACGGAGCTAAGCGCATCACAACGCGGCTACCGGTCATCGACGTGCTATTGCTATCTGACGACATGTTCTCGCAGAACGTGAGCTTGGAAATCTTGCTGGAGGCGCAGGACAGTAAGGGCAATGTGGTCGGAGAACCGCGCGCTGGCGGCGACGTGAACCCCGCTACACGGACTCTGACCTTGATGCCGGGTCAGCGTAAGCAGATCGCGCTCCGCATGGATGACGATTTCCGCGGCAAGTTCTCGATCAAGGCGCTCAACCCGACAACGCTGGCACTGTCGTCAAAGGGCAGCGAACTGGCCCTCGAAACCGACTACACGGAGTGAGCCGGATGGACGAACTCGACAAAAAGCTGAACGAGACCTTCGACGGCAAGGTGCTGCGCAAGGACCTGCTGCACCGTATCAAGAAGGGCACCAACGTACCGACCTTCGTGCTGGAGTTCCTGCTGGCCAAGTATTGCGCCAGCAACGACCAGGCCGAGATGGATGCTGGCATGGAGGCCGTTCTTTCTTCGCTTCAAGAGAACTACGTCCGACCAGATGAGGCAAACGCTGCGCAGTCCAAGGTTGCCACCAAGGGCAAGCACCGCTTCATCGACAAGGTCCACGTCCGATACGTCGAGAAGGAGAAGCGACACTGGGCATCGTTGGAGAACTTCAACTCCCAGCGCATCGCCATTGGCGAGAAGTTCTACCGTGACAACGACCGACTGCTTGAGGGTGGCATCTGGGCTGAAGTGACGCTGGTTCATAACGACATAGACGAAGATGACTATGCGTTCTCGGTCGAGGACCTGCGCCCGATCCAGCTGACGCGCTTTGACTTCACGCGATACATCGTAGGCCGCGCAGCGTTCACCCGCGACGAATGGTTGGCGGCGGTGCTGCGATCTGTGGGTTTGGAGCCGACGAAACTCTCGCAACGTGTGAGGATGCATTTCATCGCTCGGCTTGCCGCCCTAGTCGAGCCGAATTACAACTACATCGAGCTGGGGCCGCGCGGCACCGGCAAGTCCTATTTCTTCAGCGAGTTCTCGCCCTACGCGACCCTGATCTCGGGCGGACAGGCCACCAAGGCCACACTCTTCTACAACAACGCGCGCCGCAAGGTGGGCTTGGTGGGCTACTGGGACACAGTGGCCTTCGACGAGATCGGCGGGATCAAGGTCCGCGATCCGGACACCATCCAGATCATGAAGGACTTCATGGCCAACGGGCGCTTCTCGCGCGGGGCCGAGGTCATTGCAGATGCCAGCCTGAGCTTCGTCGGCAACATCGATGTCTCAGTACAGCAGGTGGTGAACTCCAACGAGCACGACCTGTTCCAGCCGCTGCCGCCAGAACTCGACCTCGCGGTCATGGACCGCTTTGCGGCATACATCCCAGGCTGGGAGATGCCCAAGAACAGCAGCGAATTCCTGACCAGCAACTACGGTTTCATCACCGACTACCTAGCGGAAGCCTTCCACTACCAGTTCAAACATACCAACAGGTACGAAGAGGTCAGCAAGCGCATTCGGCTTGGCAAAGCGATCGAAGGGCGTGATGAGAAGGGCATCAAGAAGACTGTCTGCGCGTTCTTGAAGATTCTGCACCCGAACGGCCCGCCCACCGACGCCGAGTTTGAAGAGTACGTGGCGTACGCGACCGAATGCCGTCGCCGCGTCAAGGAGCAGATGAACAAGCGCAAGCCGGACGACGAGTTCGCGCGAATTGGACTGTCGTACTTCAAGGCCAGCGGCGACGAAATCGTGGTGTTCTGCCCGGAGTCCAAAGGCGCCATCGCGACGCAAGAGCCGGCGCGCCGGAGACTACGACAGACAGAAGGACAGCCGACGGAGCCGGCTGAGGCGCCGCCTGCTGTTCTGCCGGCGCCGGCCGCACAAGCGGTGCAGGCCGAACCCAGCGTTCTCCATGCTGTTGAACCGGTCAGCCCCGTCGCAGCGCCAACCCCGTCGGCTGCCCCTAAAGAGCAGCACTTCACCATCCTCTACGGAGACACCGGGTACAGCTATGAGTCCATCATGGGGCCGTACCTGCAGGGCGCGAAGGCAGTTGTCATCGAGGATCCGTACATTCGGCTGCAGCACCAGATCCAGAACTTTGTGCGGTTCTGCGAGACGGTGCTGAAAGCAGGCACCGTAAAGAAGGTCACCTTGATCACGGGGCACGACGACAAGACTCCGCTGGTGGAAATGGCGGAGAAGCTCGACGAGCTCAAGCAAAGCCTGCTGGAAGTAGATGTCGAGCTTGAGGTGAGGCTCAACCCCAACATCCACGACCGCGAGATCCGTTTGGACAACGGCTGGATCATCAAGATCGGCCGAGGACTCGACTTCTACCAGAAACCAGCGAGCTGGTTCGAGGTTGGAGCGCATGACCTGAGCCTGCGCAAGTGTTTAGAGACGAAGGTGGATATCTTTCAGAACAAGGTCAGCAACTGAACTACAGTACCTTCGTGCCATCGTCTTCGCAGAAGCACATCAGGACACCATCTCAACCAGCCCAGCGGTGTCCATCAAGCAGTACGCCTCCAGCGAACTCCGTAGCGCGGCGCCTTCTGGCGACGAGAGCACCCCATCGAGCAGTTGCAGGTAGGCCACCTGTGCATCCAACCCATTCGCGACCTCCATCCCCTCGTACGCCAGTCCCGGAGCCACAGTGGGAAGCACAGCCTTCAAGGACCAAGACCCCCGCTGCTCCGGATGGTAGTAGTGCTCCCGATACAGCGGCAGCAAGTCCACGAGCCGATCCACCATCCCCAGTAGCCGCTTGCGCAGCTTCGGCTGCGCCGCCGCCATCTGCCGCAAGATCTGCGCTTCGAACCCACGGTTCCACACCAGGATGGGACCGGTATCGCCGATGCACTCCACGAGGCGCTTGGCGACGCGCGCTTCGGGGTGGCTTTTCTCGGTGTCGAGGTAGCCGTGGTGCCGGGGCTTGGCGCGAGCGCTGGTCTGCACGTGGCAGGAGAACTGGAAGGCGATCTGCTGGAAAGGCCGCGTGCCCAGCCAGCGCGGCACCGGGAAGCTGATGGCCTCGAAGTCGAGGAAGTAGCGCGGCCAGGGCAAGGCTTTGATCGCCTTGCGCAGCGCCGGGTCCACGAAGGATTTGCCCGTACGGGTCGCTTCAGCAATCCGCTGGTGGCGCGGGTTCTCGAAGCGATCCTCCGGCACCTCCCTGAGGTCGCGATAGCCTTCGGCCAGCAGCCCCTCGACGGACTTGCCGCCATGGGGCAGTAGGGTGACCGGGTACTCGGGCTGCGGCGGCTCCATTGACTGGCAGTGGCCGATAAAGGGGCAGTCGTAGGGGCTGCTGCAATGCGCGCCGGTCGTGATCTGAGGCATCGAGCCTTGCACGACCTTCTTGAGCTGGCGCACGAGTGCCGGGATTTCCGGCTGCAGGGCATCCACTTGGTCGGTGATGTCGGTCAGCGCCAGCAGGCCTTCGTAGTCGCCTTCGCGCTGGTAGACGAAGTCCTTGTTCAGGTGGCCGATCTGCACGCGCTTGACCGGCCTGCCGGCACCGCGCAGCACCCAAGTCTGGATGGCGGCATCCCAGACGTGTTCGGCCTTGGCGCCCGTGGTCGACTTCACTTCGATCAGGGTGTCGCTGCGAGGCTCGCGGCGCAGCGCATCGACCCGTACACGCACGCGTTCGTGCTCGAACGCGGCCTCGAAGATCTGCGGCACCCGCGCCCGCGGACGCGCCAGCAGCCGCTGGGTCTCGGCCTGCGCCTCGCGGGACTGTGTGTGGTCCGCCTCGACCAGATGCCCGCCGCCCAGCAGCGCCTGCGCCAACTCGCCGAAGGCCGTGCCCTGCGCCAGCCGAAGCTGGGACGCCTCGCCCCACTCCGCAAGCTCGCGCTGGTGCACGTCCAGCCAGAGCCGCTTATGGCACTGACGGCCGTTCTGGATGCGGGTCTTGGAGAGATGGGGCCGATAGCGAGTCATGCTTGGCCGCGACGCTTCTTGGGCTGCAGAGCGCTTGAGTCGAGCATTCGGTACACGAACGGGAGCTCCGTGGGTTTGGAGGTGACTGCGTGCAGGTCTTGCAAGACCTCTGCCCAGCCGAGTGTCTGCAGGTTGGCGCCCTCGCCTTCGGCTGCTGCCTGCGCCTCCGGCGCCACGCCAGCATCGACCGCACCAGAACTGCCTCCGGGCGTCAGAAAGACGAAATGGGTCCGGTAGCCGAGCAGCGCTTCCAGCACGTAGCGCTGCAGCTCCGTTTGGGTCATCGAGAAGGCTGCAGCAGCGTCGTCGTCCCCACACTTCGCGCTGTACTTGGACTCACCCGAAGCGACCTTGATCTCCACGCAGACCGCACGCTGCTCGGGCAGGTGGATCACGATGTCGGCCTTGGCGTTAAAGGCCCACTTAAGGCAACAGATGCGCTCGGCGAAGCGCAAGGCCTCGGCCCGCTGCGCGTACCAGCCCTGGTCGAGAGCGAGTCCGACCCAGGTTCCAAAGCGACGCTGGTCCCACTGGTTGGGCATCTGGATCTCGCGCTTGGACCCACGCCCCATGAAAAAGTGGTTGAACTCCGCGATGGTCGTGGTGATTTCCTGCAGACCCGGCGGCGCATCGATCAGGGCAAGGATCGCCCGCCGGTAACCCTCCTCGCGCTGGGCCTTGCCCGCCTGACCCTTGCCGTCGAACTGCCTGCCGAAGCGGTGCCAGAGATCGCGGGCATGGGCGTACTCGAAGAACACCTCCGCCTGCTCGGGATGCTCGATCGGGCCGATGCCTTTGATCCGAGCAAGAAAGGCCTGCAGCCCCTCAGGCTGCAGAAGCCGCGCGTATAGGATCGCCGCAAAGTTGCGCTCCTCTCGGCAATAGTCGGCGTAGGTAGGTACGGCATCCGAGCTGTCGCACGGTTCGAGCGGCAGCAGCGTGCGGAGGTTCGTGGCTGAGTCGTTCAAGCGGATGTCCTTGTGCGGGTGGGTCGTGTAGGGGGCGCAGCGTCCTGTGCCATCGGCGCCGGGATTGAGCGCTGCCGCCGCGAGATCAGGTGGCTGCCGAAGCTGTTGAGGTAGGCCTGCAGGCGGGGGGAGTCTTCCAAAGTGGCGGTGACGTGGTAACGACGCTCACCGCTCTTGAGCGTTCGCACCTCGATCTCCTGGTCGGGCGAGAGCTTGCTTTCGGTGAACAGGCGTCCAGCGTCTTTGTCGAAGACGAGGTTCAGCCGCACCCATTTGCCGTCGCCCATGCCCATCGCCGAGCTGCGCGCGTAGTCGCGCAGGCTGAAGGTGGACGGGATCTGAGCCTGTGCGCTCGACAGCTGCGCGGAGCACATGCGGTGCAGGACGAGTTGAGTCGGCTCGTTCTTGCCGGCCAGGAAGCAGATCAGGATGTACTGTCCTTCGCGCGCCACCAGACCCGCGGGATGCACCTCATGCTCACGCACCCGCCCGGAATAGCCTGCTCGGTAGCTCAGCGTCAGCACCCTCCGTTCCAGCACCGCCTGCAGCACCGTGCGCTGGATGCTCGGATCCACGACCGGCGGAATCAGCGGCTGGGACAGGGGGATGACGGCAATGCGCTCCCGCCAGCGCGCGTGGTCGGAGTTCGGGTGCTGGCAAAGGCGCGCTCGCGCCGCAGCCACCACGTCGCGCAGCTGCTCGGCCACCGAGGGCGGCAGGAGGTCGCCGGCAAACGTCGCCATCATGTCCAGCGCCAGCGCCTGGTTCAGGTCCTGCAGCTGCAGGCCCAGTGCCGCCTGGCCACGCGCCCAGCCTAGCGGCTTGCCCTCGCGCGCATGGGCCAGCCCCTCGGCTTCGAGCTTGCGCAAGTCGCGCTCGATCATGCGCTGAGCCACCGTGTAGCCCTGCCGCTCCAGCGTGTCCCTGAGCTGGGTGGCCGTCTCCATCCCCGCGCTGGGCAAGGCCTGCAGCAGATGGATCAGTCGCATCGCGGTTGAAGCGGTGTCTACGGCCATTTGGCTCTCCGGTGGCTGTGTCGAGTTTGAAGGCTCAATGCGACATTGAGTGTCGCACCTATCGTGCAAGTGGACGCGACACTCAACGTCGCAGCGCTCCCTGACGCTGTCCTCCCACACCGGAGGAATCCGCCATGCGCACTCGCGCCTTGAAACTCCCCGCTGCCCCGATCCTGGAAACCCTGCCCTGCCCCGCGCCAGTCCGTGCCCTCACCCGCGCCTGGACCATCGACCTGCTGCTGCAGCTGGGCTTTGCAGACGCGGTGCAGGAATTGACCTTCGAGGACCCCAGCGATGTGCTGTGGAAGATCATCGGCCACCTGCCGGACGCCCGCAGCAAGCGCAGCCCGCGACGGCAGCGGCTGTATGCGCGACTCAAGGCCATGGCGCGGGAAGTCGATCTTGCGGCCTTCCCCACGCTGGAAGCCGCGCTGCCCGGCGTGATCCGGCTGGGCGAGGACCTGGGTCTGTCGACTTCGGAGTCGCGCGTACTTTGTGCGCTGGCTGCACGCGACCTGGACCGGGAATTCTTTGATCTTCTGAACGGACTGGATCGTGAGAACGAGCTGTCCACGCCACGGCTGGTGGCGCGCTGGACGGGGCTACCTGAGCCCGAGGTGCGACGCATGCTCTCGATCCGCCGGGCGTTGGTGGGCCTGGGCTTGGTGTCGGAAAGTTTGCGCGAGCGATCCGCCACCGCGCACAACGTGGATGACCGCTTGTTGGCTGTTCTGGAGACCGGTGACGCCAATCCTTCGAGCTTCATTGCAGCCCTGGTCAAACCTGCACCGCCGTCCAAACTGAGCCCCGCGGACTACCCGCACCTCGACATGCTCCTTCCGAGTTGGTTGGGGGTGCTGGGCGAAGCACTGCGCACGCGAACGGCTGGATTCAACGTATTGATCCACGGCAAGCCGGGCACTGGAAAGACCGAGTTGTGTCGCGTCTTGGCCCACGCGCTGGGTGCCGAACTTCTGGAACTCAACCCTGAAGACGCCGATGGCGATCCGCTGGGCGAGCACCGTCTGCTGAGCGCCATTCGCCTCACCCAAAGGGCGCTCGGCCAGCGCACTGACACCTTTCTGCTGGTGGACGAAGCCGATGGCCTGTTGCCGGTGAGCCAGGGCGTGGATCCCTTCTTCGGAACCCGTCGACGTGACCCCAGTCGTTCGCACAAGAGTTGGCTGGTGGACCTTCTGGAAACCAACCCCATGCCGACGCTCTGGGTCGCGAATGATCTCGATGGCGTCCATCCGGCGCTGCTGCGACGCTTCCATCTGGTGCTGCAGTTGGACGAGCCACCGGCAGGCGTGAAGCGTCGTCTGATCGATGACGCGTTCGGCGAGCAGGCGGTCAGTGAAGAGCTGCGTCAACGCCTTGCCAAACTCAATGGGCTGCAACCTGGCCACATCGAGGCCCTGGCTCAGGTGGGGCGTTTGCTGCCAGCCTCGCTGCCGCTGCAGCCCCTGATCGAGCGCCAGACACGCGAGCTACGCAGCCTGCTGGACCTGCCGCCGATGCCGCGCGACACGCCGCAGCCGCTGGGGGCTTTCCGGCTCGAGTGGCTGAATCCCGATCGCCCGATCGAGCTGCTGCTGGAGCGGACGATGCGCGCTGGCGAAGGTCGCTTCTGCCTGTATGGTCAGCCTGGCACGGGCAAGTCGGCCTTCGCGGCCGAGCTGGCCCGGCGCCTGCAGCGGCCGCTGCACGTCTGTCAGGGCTCAGACCTGCTGTCCTGCTTCATCGGCGAGACGGAGAAAGCCATTGCTGGTGCCTTTGCGCGCGCCGAGTCGATGGGTGCAGTGCTGCTGATTGACGAGGTGGAGGGCCTGCTCTCCAACCGGCAGGGGCTGCGCCAGAGCTGGGAGCTGTCGATGGTGAACAGCCTGCTCACCTCGCTGGATGGCTACGGTGGGTACGTGGTGCTCACCACCAACCTGTTCCAGCGCCTCGACCCCGCGGTGCTTCGGCGGCTGGAGCACAAGCTGGAGCTTCGCCCACCCACGGCCGAACAACGTCGCAGCCTGTGGGGGCAGTTTCGCGAGCACTTTGGCTGGTCTCAAGGCGCGGATCTCGAGGCCCAGATTGATGCCCTGGATGGGCTCACCCCGGGGGACTTTCATCAGGTGGCGCGCCAGTACCTCGGCGATCCAGGTCAAGCCACACCGTTTGCCGTGCTGCAGGCCCTGCGGGCCGAGCTGGCATTGAAGTCGAAGGTGACCGCATGAACCTGCACCTCTTCCTTCGGGCCAGTGCCCCGTGCGCGTTCGTGCTCAGCCTGACCGGATGCATGCCGGCCGCCCTGCCCGACTGCGCGGATCCCGAGATTGTGCAAACCGCCCGGCAGATCAGTATCGACTCGCTGATTCGCGAAGCGGCCAGCATGCCGGAGCTTCCTCGACTCATCCGCGAGACATTGGACATTGATGTCGTCGACGCCCGCACGCTGAGTCGTGCTGCCTCCGGCGAGGAGGTTCGCTGCGCTGGGAGCCTATGGATGCGGCTTCGCGAGGAGGATCGTAGTGCAAACTGGCAGGGCGCCATTCCCGAACAGCGGATTCCGATGACCTACCGCCTGAGCTTCAACGATCGCGGAGAGATCTGGGTGGAGGTGCACCAATGAGTTCGCACCCTCTGCCGAGCCGACCGATCGCGGGCGCGCTGTTCGAGACCTGGCTCGGGCGTCGCCCAGCGCCGCTCCTGGTTGCGCCCTTTCCGGTCAAGGTCTCAGAGCTTCTCGACGCCTGGACCTGGGAGTTCGAAGACCTGAACCCGGGCCTGGAGCTGTGTCTACGCGAAACGCTGGAACCCGACTGGAACATCGAGCTGTTCGTGCGCGCTCGCCGGGCTGGACGGGTGTGGGGGCTTCCGTACTGGAGCAGCCTGCATCCTGGGCGGATCAACGACCGCTGGGTGGATCTCGCCCAGGGCCACCTAGATCCCGATGCGCATCCGCTGGAACCCTGCACATCGCCCCAGGCCCTGATCGAGCGGGAGCTGTTCGCGCCGTTCGCGCTGTGGGTGGATGAGGTGCTCTCGAACGCACGCTGGCTGCTGTTCTTCGGCGGCAACCACGGCTCCCACGTTGCCCTGCACCCCGGCCTGACCGAAGCGCATCGTGACGACCTGGTTGATGCGCAGCCCCTACGTGGCGCCGCGGAGTCACCTGCCCCCTTCGCGACGCGGCAGGAACGCCTGAAGCGCAACCGCCTGAAACTCCCCCGGAACTGAGCAAAGGAGAACGCCATGCAGCCCAGCACACTGCCCACCCGACGCATGATCTGCGAAACCTACTACTCTGGCCAGGATCCGATGACCGAGTTCGAGGTCGAGCTCCGACTCGACGAGAAGGAGCTGGTGATCAGCTATGAAGACGAGGACACCCAGGGCAAACCCTTGGTCGTGATCTATCGTGGCAAGAACACGGGAGACGGCCACTTCGAGCTTCGCGCCACCGGCGTGGAGGGGCGGGCCACCCTGCACAGGCACCCGAAGCACGACGTGTTCGAGGGCACCTGGATTGAGGAAGGTGCGAAGGGCATGTGGCGACTGCGCCCGAACCTGTAGCCAACGTCAGGTCGCTTTCCTGAGAGCTGTCGACGCGAACACGCGTCGACAGCCAACCGAGAAAGGCGCGGTGGGAATGCCCCCTCTGCGCTTGCTCAGGCCTTCACCACCGGGAACGCGATTGAGCCCAGTTCCAGCCCCGGGTGCTCGACCATCAGCTCCAGCATCGTCGGCAGCAGAGTGCGTAACAGCTCCACGCCATCGCTCACCTGAGCGCGGTTGAGTTGACTGTTCCAGGTGGAGCCGCCGTGCACCAGCGAGCAGCGCAGCACGTACAAGCGGTCGAAGACGATGCAGAGCAAGCGCACGGTGTCCTTGCCCAGAACACTCAGCATGGCCAGCTGCTTCGCCTTCGCAAAGCTCTCCTCCCACTGGCCCGAGCTGTCGTGCTCGCGCAGCGCGCGCCAGAAGGGCTGAAAGACGAACTTGTTGTCGATCAGGCTGCGGATCGGCCCGCTGAATCGCTCGAACAACAGCGCCTGCAAGCGCCCATCGGCATCCGCTTCGACGAGGCGGGTGAAAAACGCATCCAGCTGCTTACGCTCATTGTCCACCTCACCGAACTCATGCGCGTAGGCGGCGTTGAAGGCGATCCACAGAAAGATGAAGCGCGCATCGGCGTCCTCCTCGTCCTTTTCGGCGCGGGCCAGCCAACTCAGGGCGCGATGCAGACGCACGCGGTAGGGCTCGGGGAACGCCTCCGATGCCTCCCGGAAGCGCGCGCGAAGCGCCTCAACGCGGTCCGCTCGGCTGGATTCCTTGGCGCTTGGCATACGGATTGATCCTGCTTGTCGACGGTCGGGGCGGACGTGGCGACGCGCGAGCGCTGGCAGCCGTGGCTGCGAAGCGCATTCTTCCCTTCAGGCACTGCCTTGCAGAGCGTGCCACGCGTCCAGGCCTGGAACTTTACCCGCTGACCGAAGCGCAATGCGTAGGACGGTCACCTATAGCCGGAAGAACGCAAGCAAGCCATCGTGATCCCGGGCCAGGAAGAGCTCTGCCAGCCCCGCCTCATCGAAACAGGCCCCCTCCGTCAACTGCCGGATGCTCGCCGCGGCCATCCCGGCCTCATCGGCGCTTTCGGCCACAAGCAAGTAGCTGCGCTCCATCCAAGCCACCTGCCCCGGCTCTTCAAAGGCCTCTGCCAGCATCCGCGCACGCGTCTCCGCGCTGCGGATACCAAGCACACGGCGAAGCAGCTCCATGCGTGCGAGCAGCATGACCGGGTTCATTGCGCGCGCAGCGACGAGAGGGTATCCCGATGGCCTGCGCCGGACCGAGGGTGCGTTCGTCGGCAGCGCCTAATCGTCGTCATCGAAAATTCCTCGCAGCGCCTCGGGCACCGGCCGCGTTTGCAGGATGGCATACAGTTGCTCGCGCGCCTGCTCGAAGATCTGCGTCATGCGTGGGCCACGCAGCCAGTCCAGCAGCGCGGCCTGGTCTTCGGCTGGCCACGGGCAAGCAGGGGTGTCCAAGTCGGCGATGCGAACCGGGCTCAGGAAGGGCTTGCCGGCCCCCGGGTCCTGCGGGCTGGGCGAGTTATCAGGGTCGGCATATTCCAGCAGGTCGAGCAGGATCAGCAGGTCCTCGGCCGCATGGAGTGCAAGGACGGCCTGGCTAAGCATTCCGTGAGGGGCGGACTCCGCCCACTGCAAGAGTCGGTCGTAGCTGACGCCAACATGGCGGCCGCTGGGTAGCTGGGGCATGGCGAACCTCGCGCGTTCGGTGATGAAGACTGGACGAAGCTCATGGGAGCGCAGTGTCGTCTCAGCCGCCGAGACAGCTGCGCCTGACACTGCTTGTCGGCCACGTTCTCCAGGGACTTTCTGCCATGACTGCATCGCTCGCCCGCTACGAAGGCTGCCTCATCGGCGGAGCGATTGGTGATGCCCTCGGAGCACCAATCGAGTTTCTTTCGCTGGCCCAGATCCAGACGCAGTTCGGGCCGGCCGGCGTCCGCGACTTCGCACCGGCCTATGGGCGCAGCGGCGCGATCACGGACGACACCCAGATGTCCCTGTTTACGGCCGAGGGGCTGCTGCGCTCATGGGCACGCATGCACGACCGCGGGCTGTTCAGCCCAGTCGCCGTGGTGGGGCGCGCCTATCTGCGTTGGCTGTATACGCAGGGGCACGATGCCTTCGAGAACCCGCGCGACAGGGATGGCTGGCTGTTGGAGCTACCCGAGCTCCACCATCGACGCGCGCCCGGAAACACCTGTCTGTCGGCGCTGCTCTCCACGCCCTGGGGCAAGCCCGCCCGCAACGACAGCAAAGGCTGCGGTGGAGTCATGCGCGCAGCACCCGCTGGCCTTTTCATGGCGAGCACATCCAAATCCGAGCGTTGGATTGAGGAATCGTTCGAGCTCGGCTGCCAGATCGCAGCGCTCACCCATGGGCACCCCACTGGCCAGTTGACGGCCGGGGTGCTGGCCTCGCTGGTCCTGCAGCTGGTTGGCGGCAGCCGCCTGCGCGACGCGCTTGCCGTTTCGATGGACTTTCTGGCCGATCGCCAGGACTGCGACGAGACACTGAGTGCATTGAAGGCCGCCATCGAACTCGCAGAACGCGACGCCGACGCTGACATCTCGCTGCTCGGCGAGGGCTGGATCGCCGAGGAGGCTCTGGCCATGGGCGTGTTCGCGGCACTCACCGCATCCGACTTCGAGCAGGGCGTGCTGCGCGCGGTCAACCACGGCGGCGACTCGGACTCCACGGGATCCATCGCCGGCAACCTGCTCGGCGCCGCCCTTGGCATGGAGGCGATTCCAACCCGATGGCGCGAGGAGGTCGAGCTTGGTGCCGCAGTTTTGGAAATCGCCAATGACCTGCATGCGTGCGGGGGCTGGGGATGCGCTGATGGCCACGCATCGCTTCTGGGGATCATCGCCTCGCGTTATCCCCCGAGTTGAGAACTCTTCGACACAAAACGCCCAAACACGTCAACACCGGCGCACTCTGAGTCAGAGAGCACCGGGCATATGCCGAGGCGATCGGCACAGCCCGGTCTCTCAGGCGCGCAGTCGCCGCCAGAAAGCGCAGCATCCGGGAGCATGTCTACGTATTCGCCAGGCAGCGAGCGGATTCAGCAGGGGTCGGGCGAAGCTCACGACCGTCCCGCAGCCTCCGGAAGACTCCGGTGACCACCAAGGGAGGACGTGCTTCCCCTTCGGCAAGCGGTGCGATCAGAGCGCGGACGTCCCGCAGCCCTGCAGGTGGCGCGCGAACTGAAGGCAGCCAATCGCGTTGGCTGAGATCGGATCAGCCAAGCGAATGATGTTTGTCTCGGGAAACGCCGCTGCGACGGCTGGCTCATAGACACCGCGCCACCCGCCTGTCAGCAAGATAGCGAGCAAGCCTTCGCGCCGTGGCCTTTGCGATTTCTTGGCCTTGAGGATCACCTCAGAGACGACGAGATCCGCCACCGCAAGCACCTGTTCGTAGAGGTCGACCGTGACCTCCCCAAGGTCCATCCGCATTTCATTCTGCTGAAATCGCGCCTCGAGGCGGTCCATGCTGACCCGGTGCCGAAAGCGGCTGTCCATCGTTGCGCTGACCCTCCGGAGAAGGTCTAAGCCGCCCTGCAGGCTGTAGCCGCTGGACTGACGCCGGATGAATGGGCCTTGCATCTGCATCCAGGCGACCTCCGAGTGGCCTGCATCAATCACCAGAACGGATGCGTCGCGATCAAGCCGCTTACTGCAAGCAGCCTCGTACTGGCTCACCCATGCGGCGAAGGCTCCCAGAGGACGCGGAATAATGCTTACGCGCTGTACCTCTACGGACTGATCGACGCTCACCTGATGCTTCCCCTGTAGCGATGCTTTGAGCGCGTCGGCTCGGCCCTTCTTGTAGAACTCGGAGATCGGTACACCAGCCACCAAGTGCTGGACTCGCATCTGCCCGATGCTGGCCAGTGCTGCGTGCGCGAGCGCAGTCCAATCCTGAGTATCGGTATGGGCGCGCCTGCGCGAACGGGTGTGGCGACTGTGGAAAGGTGACTGGATGCCCGCCACCCAAACCTCATCACCGACCAACACTTCGCGTCCGCCCAATAAGTCGTGGCTTCCGTTTGCGCGGCTTGGCATCGTCTTCAGAGGGCGCGCCTTGGACACGAATCGCTCCAGCACAGGGCGACCCCGGCTCCCGGTTTGATGGGCGATCTTGGTAAGGCTCATGCCGAGGTCAAGCCCAACGAGGACGCCTAAGGCGTCGTGCTGAGTCGGCGACGTCTGTACAGAAACGAGCGCGTTAGGAACAGTCTCGGCCTCGGGGTTCATGCACGCACCTCGTCAGCGGGGGTTGAGCGCGGCGTGTCAGGCGTTTGCAGGTACACAGACCGCACCCAACGGCCACGCCCGTCGCCATGCCCGAGCGCATGGCTGATCGCGATCAACGCCTCGCGCTCCGAGTAGCCACGGCGCAGGTACTCCTGCATCTGATTCGCGGCGAAGGCGTAACGTGCCGCATGCGGCTCGATGCCTGCCCGATGCGCCCAAGCGTGGTAGATGCTGCGGGCCTGCTTGAGCCCGCCTGCTGGCGAGCCGTCCTTCCTCACTACCAGAAACCCGCCTTGCGATTGGCAGACCTCAAGCGCTGCGAAGATCGCCCATGCAGCAGCCAGTGGACGCAAGATCAGGACATCGCGAGGCCGCCCACCCTTAGTGCCGGCGAGCACTCGGATACTTGAGGATGCTGAGAGCTCCTGCCGCCAGCGCATCAGCGTGTCAGTGCAGGCATGGATAGCTTCTGCGCCGCGCAGGCCGAGGTGGTACTCCAACCCAAGCAGCGCGGCCATACCGGGCCTGTCCCGCTGCCTGGCGAGAATCTGAAGCTCAAGCAGTCGCTCCCCGGTCATGGGCTGCTTGGTCCCCTTCCGTGAGGCGCCTGACAGCCCAAGCGCTGCATTGCTGATGTCGCTGCTGTCAGCCAGCTGGGAGCGGTTGCTCAGGCGCAGGATCTTCCGCAAATGAGCGACCTCGTTCTGCAGGGTTCGGGTTGCGATGCCCTCTTCCTTGCGTGCTTCTACGTAGGCGACGATGTGCTTGACCATGATCTGCTCAGGCTCCAGCAAATGGGTGAAACCGAGCGTCCGCATCAGTCTGGTGAAGCACCGCGAGAATCGCCGACCCGACTCCTTGGTCAGGTGCGCACCGCCTGCTTTGTTCAGCTTTCGGTCAAGCTCGGCCTTCAGTCTGTTCTTCCGACTCACTTTCTACTCCTGGTCGCTGGTTAGTTCGGGTAAGAGTGGTCGCGCCGACGACTCAAGCCGCTCGTTCCCGTGGGCGGCGGCACATCCAGCCCCGGCGCGACCTCGCGTCAGGTTGAGTAACGGGCCCTGCCTGTCCCGCCCGTCGCAAACAGGCAGCGGCGCCGCAAGGCGGCCAAGAGGGCGCCCCAGAGAGGGGGAGCTGGACTTCAGATGGATTCGGCTCACGCCGCGTATAGAGGGTGTCCCGCTGGGAAACGCGGGCATCACTGTTGCGCCGGGACACGGAGGCCTTGGTATTTCTGGCTCTACGCTGGCTTGTCGGTGTGCGTCACTCTTGCGATACGCACTGCCCGCAAAGGGCATGGTCCAGTCGGCTGCCGTGCTAGGGCCGATGCAATGTGTTGGCCGCTGGAACGCCGAAGGATCCGCGTTCTCACTGCCAGACGTGGAGCCGTCCAAGTAGGCGTTGATCCGCGACCCCTCGGGGCGTCACAGAAACGTGGATCGCAAGCCTTCAGCTGCGGTCAGCAGGATCGGAATGCATCACTTGATGCAGTCCCAAAGGGGGCGGGTCAGTCGATAGTGCACTGCCCATCAAAGCTGTGTAGCCGAGACTCTGAATCTTGGGCCCGGCGTTCCGATGTTTGGCGACAGCGTCGCTGTCGTCTTCAACGTATGTGCCCCTTCAATGCCGGGGCGGGGCATGCTGCGTGGCTGAAGCTACAACCGTCAACGCCGCCCGCGCAAGTCTTCGCCGAGGCTGACGCGTCCTGACGCGTCTTGACGTGTCCTGATGCGTTGACGTTGAGTTGAGCACACGCGGTAGCTGCGCGAAGCGCTCGACGCGGCAAACCGCTGCGGGCCATCACAGGCGCTATCGTACCTTGGGCTCCGAGTGCCCGCCCGTGCGAGCGAACGTGTCAGCTATCTGACGTGCTCGGAGGCGGGACGACCCTGAGTGCCGCGCGCTGCTCAAGCCTCCGAAGCCCTGACTCGAACTCGGCGTCCTCCCCCCTCAGCAGAGCCCCGATGAGTCGCCTGATCGTCGCGCAGCGATCACCTTCGATGACTTCGAGCTCGGGTGTCCCACCGTCCATCAACCTACTCCTGCAAGCGTCAAGTTCTTGGGCCTGCTCTTCCGACAGGGAAGCAGGACAACGAGCCGGATCGCCCCCTTCCAGGATCGACTTCCCGATATCTCGGCGAAATCGGGGGCATTCCAGCAAATCCAGTGGCTGTCAACGCCTGAGTATTGTCGTTGCTTCACCCACCCACCCAAGCAAGGAGAGCAAACATGTCCAATGTTCCATACCGTTTCCTTCGCGCTGCCGAGGTCGTTGAACTCGTCGGCCTATCGAGAAGCACGCTCGATCGGCTCGAGCGTGCGTCCCGGTTTCCTCGTCGTCGGCCCGTTGCAAGCAGGGCTGTTGCCTGGATCTCCACGGAGATCGACGCGTGGATGGAGGAGAACCGCTAGCGGCAGGATCTAGCTAGGCAGCGCGTGTCAGAGGCCCGCCGCATCCTTGCGGCGGGCCTCTGCTTTCAATGTCGCACTGTGATCGTCCGCTGCTCGCAGCAGCCACTCGGTCGCATAGGTGACTGACATCTCGAAACTCATGTGAGGCGCCTCGGCGATGACTCGACCATCGGCGCCGCGATAGTGGCTCGATCTGTCGCCCACGAACGGCTCAAGACTGCGCTCAAGACGGTACCTCCCCGCCAACGCGTTGTTCACCGCAGGCCAGCGTTCCTTGGGCAAGGTCAGTACCACGCCCTCAAGGCGCTCCCTGGCCGAGAACAGGAACTGCGCTTGTTGCAGGCCCACCAGCTCGAACTCTCCGCTGCAACTCAACAAAGGCCCCCGTGCCACTGCGCTGGTGCTTTCTTCACAGGTAGCACCTACCTCATCGAGGCGCGATCGGACGTCCTGAATGGCTGAGCCGAGCTCGATGCCGAGCGGGCGAAGGCTTGCCTCAGACGCTTCAGCGGGCGCGTGGCTCGCGACTGAAAGGCAGAAGCCCAAGACCTGCAGCGGCAGGCGCAGGACAGGGAAGTGGGCGAGCAGGGGCTTGCGGAACCGGCGTTGGTGACTCATGGCGGCGCTCCTTGTTGGGGAGCTCCACGATCAAGCCCCTTCGCGACCGCGCAAGTTGCGTCAGAGATCTACGACCGGGCCTCCTCAGTCCTTGCTCGATCTGCGGCGGGACGGCTGGCGCTTCAGACGGTCTAGGTGATCCGCCCAGGCCTGCATCATCTGCTCGCGTTCCTTCAGGTACTTGGCGCCGTTGTAGATGCCTCGTACCGAATTCGGGTCCGCGTGCGACAGCTGCGCTTCGATTGCGTCGGCCGACCAGCGCCTGCTTTCGTTCAACATGGTTGAGGCCGTGTGCCTGAAGCCATGAGGCGTGATGATGGAAGAGTCGTAGCCGAGGCGGCGCAAGGCGGCGCTGAACGTTCCGTCAGACATCGGTCGATCGCGGCTGCGCTCGCTCGGGAAGACGAACTCGCTAAAGCCCTTGGTGTAGGGCGCGAGACCTTGCAGCACCGCCACCGCCTGCTTCGGAAGGGGCACGATAAAGTCAGCGACGCGGTTGGACTGCTTGGTGCGCGTGCGCAGCTTCTGTCGCTCCGGCGGAATACGCCAAAGGCGCGCATCCAGATCCAGTTCGGCCCAGCGCATGCCGCGCAGCTCGCCCGGTCGGCAAAACAGCATCGGCAGCAGCTGCAGCGCGGCACGGGTGATGTTCGAGCCTTCGTAGACCTCAAGGTCGGCTACCAGTCTGCCGAGCAGCTGCGGGTCACGGATCGATGCGTACTTGTGTGAGATCGGTACCGCGGTGGCGCCGACCAGGTCTGCCGCAGGGTTGCGCTCGGCGCGCCCGGTCTGGATGGCGTGTCGAAAGATCTGGGCCAGGTATTGGCGAATTCTTCGGGCCGTATCGAGCGCTCCACGACGCTCGACGGTTTGGAGCGTGGACAGGAGCGCTGGTGTAGTGATGCTCTGGATCGGAAGCGATCCCAAGACCGGGAAGACGTTTTTCTCGAGGCGTATCAGGACCTTGTCGGCGTGGCTGCTTGCCCACCCGCTCGACTGCTTCTGATGCCACTCGCGGCCAATGGCCTCCAATGTATTGGATGCCGAGGCCGTCGCCTCGATCTGGCGGATTCGCCGTGCAACCGCTGGATCAATGGAGGCGCGCAGCTGCTGTCGAGCCTGGTCCCTAAGTTCACGCGCCTCAGCCAAGGTGACCGAGGGATACGGCCCAAAGGTGAGCAGCTTTTCCTTGCCTGCGAACCTGTACTTGAAGCGCCAGTGCTTGGCGCCCGCGGGGCTGATCAACAGAAACAGGCCGCCGCCATCGAAGAGCTTGTGGGCCTTTCCCGTCGGATCCGCCTTCGCGGAACGGCAGCGCAGGTCGCTGAGTGGGGGTACCTTGGCGGGCATGTCGGGGTCTCTTGGGGGTACTGACCTCCTTGTACCCCTGCCGCACCCCCATCGCTACCCCCACGGGGGTGCTGCATCTTGACGCGTTATGACGCGTCTTGACCAACAAAAAACCGCGCAAGTGCGCGGTTTCGTTGAGCTTTTGGGTTTTCTTGAAGCTTCCCGCCGCATCGAAGTGGTGGCTATGGGTGGACTCGAACCACCGACCCCAGCATTATGAGTGCTGTGCTCTAACCGGCTGAGCTACATAGCCACAGGCCTCGGGGCGCTCACAGCGCTCCCGGGGGCCGCGCATTTTGCGCGCGCACTCGCACCCGGTCAAGCGCAAGCAATCGCACCGCAGTGGCGCTGGTCCGAGGCGGCGCCGGCCGTGTTCGTGGTCTGCGCTGTGAGTGCGCGTGTTGTGGCGCTTCCGGCCGCTGTGGCACAGTCCCTGCCATCTTGAGTTTGGAGTTCCGTCCCGTGATCGATCCGGACGGTTACCGCCCGAACGTCGGCATCATCCTGATGCACTCCACCGGCCAGGTGCTCTGGGCGCGGCGGGTGACGCGGGATGGCTGGCAGTTCCCGCAAGGCGGCATGAACAGTGACGAGACCCCAGAGGAGGCGATGTACCGCGAGCTGGACGAGGAAGTCGGTCTGAAGCCGCATCACGTCGAGCTGCTCGGTGCAACGCCCGGCTGGCTGCGCTATCGCCTGCCGCGGCGCTGCGTACGCCCGGGCAAGCGCCCCCTGTGCATCGGCCAGAAGCAGGTCTGGTTCCTGCTGCGCCTGACCGGTGCGGAGGAGGCCGTGCGTCTCGACGCGCACGAGCGCCCCGAGTTCGACAGCTGGCGCTGGGTCGACTTCTGGTATCCGCTGGAGCACGTCGTCAGTTTCAAGCGGCGCGTCTACGCTCAAGCGCTCAAGCACCTCGCGCCCTATGCGGAACGTGCCAGCGGCAGTCGCATACTTGAGCTCGCACCGCCGACGCTGGAAGCCGACGTGGCGGTCCCCAGGCGCGAGCGGCGGGCAGCGGCGCGCGAGGCGGCGGGCGGCGCTGGCTGAACCCGGGATCACCGCCATTGGGCGCGAGCGCGAGTCTAGTTGACACTCATTCGCATTCGCGCTTGAATGCAGGCATCGACTCCGATCGGCTGCCCGCCATGTACGTCTGCCTCTGCCACGGGATCACCGACAAGACCATTCGTGAAGCCGCCGAACGCGGCGTCGAAGGGCTGGACGGGCTGGCTGCGGCCACCGGCTGCGGCAGCAGCTGCGGGTGTTGTAGGGAACTGGCCGTGCAGATCCTCGAGGAAACCAGGGCGCTCGCCCTGCCCATGGTCGCCTGAGCCTCCGGCAACGAAACGGTGGGTCTACGGCGGGAACGTCCTCGGTCTCCAACGCAGCTGCGAGCCCTCGCAGGGCCTCGCTCGCTCACCGCCGGCACCCGGCCAATGGCCGGGTCTGAGAATGCTTCCGATTGGAGTTTCGTCACCGCCGCTCGCGCGCGGCTACAGTGGTGCGTCCATCGAACTGCAGCAGGAGACGCCCCATGAAAGGCGATGCCAAGGTCATCGAGCATCTCAATCGCGCCCTCTACAACGAGCTGACCGCGATCAACCAGTATTTCCTGCATGCCCGCATGTTCCAGAACTGGGGCCTGAAGGAGCTGGGCGAGCACGAGTACCGCGAGTCGATCGACGAGATGAAGCACGCCGACAAGCTGATCGAGCGCATCCTGTTCCTGGAGGGCCTGCCGAACCTGCAGCAGCTGGGCAAGCTGCTGATCGGGGAGACGCCGAAGGAAGCGCTGGAATGCGACCTCAAGCTGGAGCAGGCGGCGCTGCCGGTGCTGAAGGCCGGCATCAGCCACTGCGAGCAGGCCGGTGACTACGTTTCCCGCGACCTGCTCACCGACATCCTCGAATCGGAAGAGGAACACGTCGACTGGCTGGAAACCCAGCTCGCCCTGATCGAGCGGATCGGCGAGGCCAACTACCTGCAGACCAAGCTCGGCAGCAGCTGAGCTGAGCCGCACCGCGCTGGTCCTGGAAGGCCCGCCGCGTGCGGGCCTTCCGTTTTCCCTGGGCAGGCGCGGCCAGAGGCGGCCGCAGTAGGCGGATGGTTCTGCAGGCTCTCAAGACACAGAACGCTTGCGACCCCATGGATCGTCGCCCCCGCGTCGGCGGGGGCCCAGTGTCGCTTGCCGCAGTCGCACGGGTCCTCGATCAGCGCCCCCGCCATCGCGAGCGCAGGCTCTTCGCGGGGATGACGAAGCGAGGTTTCTTCGGGAACACCTGGCCCGCCGCGCGGGGCTGGGAGGCTCTCAGGACAGCAGGGCGCGCAGCGCACTCTCCACGCGCAGGAACTCGGCCACCAGACGCGCCACCAGCAGCTGCGGCTGGGCCAGCGTGCCGGCACGGCCACCGTGCTCGATCTGACGGGCAAGCTCGGACATGTCGAGGGCACCCAGGTTGGCGCTGGTCGACTTCAGGGAGTGCGCCGAAGCCACCAGGGTCGGGGTATCGCCGGTCTCGGCGGCCGCCTGCAGGCGCTCCAGCGTGCGCGGCGTGTCCTCCAGGAACACCCGGATCAGGGACAGGAACTCCCCGCCCATCACCTCGCGCAGATCCTCGACCACATCGCTGGCCAGCGCTGGACCGCTGGCGGTGCTGAAGCTCTGGGCCGCGGGGGCGACCGCCACCGGCGCCGCCGCTGGGCGCGCCGGGGCCGCCGTCGCTGCAGGCGTGGGCCGTGTCGCCGCCGACTGCCGGGTGAAGGGCTCGGCGCTGCGCGCCTGCGCGGCCCCAACCGGGGCGGCTGCAGCGACCGGCGCCACCGCATCGCGATAGGGCGAGCGCGCCAGCCAGTTCGCCAGGGTGGCGTTGAGCTTGCTGCGATCCAGCGGCTTGGTGAGGTAGTCATCCATGCCCGCTTCCAGGCACTTCTCGCGATCACCGATCATCGCGTTCGCGGTCATGGCGATGATCGGCAGCCGCGGCAGCCCGGCCTCGGCTTCGATCTGGCGGCGGCGCCGGGCGGCGGTGTAGCCGTCCATCACCGGCATCTGACAGTCCATCAGGACCAGCGCATAGCGCCCCTGCTTGAGGCGATCGAGCGCTTCCTGCCCGTTCTCGGCGGTGTCCACCTCGAGGCCGGCGAGGCTCAGGATGCGGCTCGCGACCTGGCGGTTGACCGGGTTGTCCTCGACCAGCAGGGCGCGACCACTGAGGGCGCCGCTCGCGGCCGGCGCGGCGCCAGTCGGGGCCGCCGCGGTGATTCGCGCCGGCGCCACCGGGGCTTCGAACGACTCCGGCGGAAATACGGCGGTGCCGCGCATGACCGGCACGGGGGCAGGTGCCGCCATGGCGACGCGCGGTGCCGGCGGCTGGGTGTCGATCTGCACGTCGGCGGCGGTGCTGACGGGCAGGCTGGCAACCACTTCGCCTTCCATGATCTTGGCCAGCTGACGGCGCATCTCGGGCTCGGGCAGGGCGCGCGCCAGGGGCAGCGAGCGACCGCCTTCGGCGAGATCGGCAGGGGCCGGCTCATCGCCCTTGAGATAGACGATCTGCAGCTTGGCCAGCGCGTCCTCGCGCAGGATGCTGCGATGCAGGCCGACCGCCGTGGTGCGCACGCTGCCCAGGTCCACCAGCAGCAGGTGGAAGGCCCAGTTGCCGGCCCGCTGGGCGGCGGCGCGCAGCTTGAACAGGGCGTCCTGGGCACCGCTGGCATGCACCAGGGTGACCCCCCAGTTCGAGGCGGCCAGGGCGAGCTTGCGCTGCAGGACGGCATCGGCGGTGACCAGCAGGACCCGCGAACCGCCGAGTTCTCGGCGCTCGATCTCCATGTCGCCAACCGCCTTCAGCATCGGCAGCTGGAACCAGAAGGTCGAGCCGCGGCCCGGCGTGCTGTCGACTCCGATCTGCCCCCCCATCAGGTCGACGATGCGCTTGCAGATCACGAGGCCCAGGCCGGTGCCGCCGAAGGTGCGGGTGGTGCTGGCGTCGGCCTGCGAGAACGGCTTGAACAGGCGCGCCGCCGCCTCCGGCGCGATGCCGACGCCGGTATCGGTGACTTCGAAGCGCAGCTCGTGGTGGGTGCGGGTTTCGCCGCGCCGGCTGACCATCACCGAAACGCTGCCGCGATCGGTGAACTTGATCGCGTTGCTGAGCAGGTTGGTGAGGATCTGCCGCATGCGCACCGGATCGCCGCGCATCGCCAGTCGCACCGCCGGGTCGATCTGCATGGACAGGCGCAGGCCCTTGGCCTCGGCCGGCGTGTCCATCAGCCGCATCACCCCGTCGAGCACCTCGCGCAGGTTGATGCCGACGGTTTCCAGCTCGAGCATGTTCGCTTCGAGCTTGGAGTAGTCGAGGATGTCGTCGACGATGCGCAGCAGCTGCTGCGCGGACTGCAGGGCGGTATTGAGGTACTCGCGCTGGTCATCGCCGAGCCGCGTCGACAGCAGGATGTCGAGCAGCGGGATGATGCCGTTCAGCGGGGTGCGGATCTCGTGGCTCATGGTGGCGAGGAACTCGCCCTTGGCCATGGTCGCCGCCTCGGCGGCATGCTTGGCCTCGGAGAGCTCGCGCTCCAGCTTGCGCGCCTGCGCGAGCTCGTCCTTGACCCGCGCCAGCTCACCGGGATCGACGTGCAGCGAGGGCTCGCGACGGACGCTGCCGGCTGTCGACGCTGACGGCACAGCTGCACCGAACAGACCGCCGGCCGCGGCGGCCAGGCCACCCGCCGCGGCGAGCACGGCTCCAATCAACGGTGACAGCCCCAGCGGCAGCAGCAGCAGTGCGCCGCCCGCGGCTGCCGCAAGGCCGCCGCCGACGGTCAGGCCACGCAGGAGGGAGGGCGACACGCTCAGAGCACCGCCGCCTGGAAGTCGAACTCCAACTCACGTGCAGCCTGCTGCACGAGGTTGCCCTGGATGTAGTCGATGCCGCTCATCCACAGGGTCGCGGCCGCCTGCGCGTCTTCCACGCGCTGGCCGATCACCTGCAGGCCATGCCGATGGCCGCGATCGACGAGGGCACGCAGCTCATCGCGCAGGGCCGGGGTCTGCGCCGCCGCCAGGTACTTCGGCGCGATCTTGACGAAGGACAGCGGAAGACGCTTCAGCAGGGCCTCGGCCGACTGTTCGCCGTCGAAACGGCTCAGGCAGAACTGCACGCCCAGCGGCATCAGCTCGCGGCAGAAGGCATCGACCGCGTCGACGCGGGCCTCGACGTCTTCCAGCGGCAGCTCGAGCACCAGCGACTCGCCCGGAACCTGGCGCGCGGCCAGCTGGGCGCGGATCCATTCCGACTGGCCCGGCGCCAGCAGGCTGCCGGTCGACTGGCTGACGAACAGGCGCACCGGTCGCGAGCTGCTGCGGCGCTGGTCGATCATGCGGATCGCCTGGGTCAGCACCCAGCGATCGACTTCGAGGATCAGGTCCGCACTTTCGGCGAGCGGCACGATCGCGGCCGCGGGATGCAGGCGCCCGTGATCGTCGCGCAGCCGCAGCAGGCTCTGGTACTGGGCGTCGTCACCGCCCTGCAGGGCCACGATCGGCTGGTACAGCAGCTCGAAGCCATCGGTGTCGATGGCGTTGCGGATCAGGCTGAGCAGGGCGCTGGTCTGGGCCTCGGCCGGGCGCTGCGCGGGCGCGAACCGATGCACGCCGCGATCGCCGCTGCGCGCTTCGCGCGAGGCGCGCTCGGCGGCGTTGAGCATGGCGCCGGCGTCGGCGAAGTTGTGCCGGAACGAGGCCACGCCAACCACCGCACGCAGACGCAGGGGCTTGCCCTCGGCCTTGAAGGGATGGGTGATCAGACCATTGCGCAGGTCCAGCGCGAGCCGCTCGAGCGCAGCCTCGTCGCGCTCGTGCGAGTACACGACATAGCAACCGTCGCTGTAGCGGCAGGCCAGCTCACCCTCGGCAATGCCCTGGCTGATCTGGCTGCCGACTTCGGTCAGCAGCTGTTCGAGGGTGGTCAGCCCATAGCGCTCGCGCAGCTGCGCCACACCCTCGATCTCCAGGAACAGCAGGCCGCCGGCCTGGCTGCGGACGTTGTCCGAAGCCAGCGTCTCCGCCAGCCGGTCGAGCATGTAGCCGCGCCGGTGCAGACCCGTCGCCGGATCGCGCGGATCGCGCAGCTGGGCGCGTTCCTGCACGGCGCGAGCGCGGCGCACGCGGTTGTTGACCGCGGCGATCAGATGCTTGGGACGGATCGGCTTGGAAAGGAAATCATCGCCACCGGCCGACAGCGCCTCGAAATGCTTGTCCTGGTCGCTCTCGCCCGACAGGAACACGATCGGGGTGTGCAGGAACTCCTCTCGCTCGCGGATCAGTGCGGTCAGCTCGGTGCCGTCGCAGTGCGGCATGTAGAGGTCCATCAGCACCAGGTCGGGGCGGAACTCCTCCATCGCCTGCAGCACGTCGAAGGCCTCGTGCACCGAGCGCACTTCCATGCCGGCATTGCGCAGGATCGACTCGGCGAACAGCGCCTGCGAGCGGTCGTCCTCGACCACCAGGATGCGGTAGGTGGCTTCGCCCGCGGAAACCAGCAGCTCGGCCAGCTTGGCCATCACCGTTTCGGCGCCATCGGGGCGCACCAGCAGGGCGTCGGCGCCGGCGCGACGCGCGACCAGGCGCGCCGGGATGCTGTCCTCGTTCGAGATCACCAGCATCGGCAAGCGGGTACCGGTGCGCTCGCGGGTCGCGCGCAGCACCGCACCCACGCCCTCGATGTCGTTCATGTACGCGGCATCGACGATGACCAGGTCCGGCGCCAGCGCGTTGAGGATTTCCTTGAGCTCCGACGGGGCTTCCAGCAGTTCGAGCTCGTAGCCCTGCGCTTCGAGGCGCTGGTCCAGCTCGCAGGCGAGTTCGCCGCCGTCGGTGAGGTGATAGATGCGACGCCCACCGCCCGGACGCGGCGTCGGAGTGGCGCTGCGTGCCGGCGCAGCCTCGGCAGCGCGCACCGCCGACAGCGGAGCCGAGGGCCGCGCAGCGGCCTCGGTGTCCGCGGTCTTGGGGGTGACCGTGGTGACGGCTGGAACCAGCGCTTCGGCCGCGGGCGGCGCATCGCCCGTCCAGCGCCGCCAATAGTTTGGCGGTGGCGTTTCCGCATGCAGATCGCGCGGCTGCACCGGGATCACCGGTTCCGCCTCCGGCTCGGGCACGCGCGCCGGCTCGTCGGCCTCGCTGGCCTCCGCCCCGCCGTGCAGCGCCAGACTCTCCAGCAGGGCAAGCAGGTGGCCGTTGCCGGCCTCATCCGGCAGGCCTCCGGTGTCGGCGAGCTCACCCAGCAGGGTCTCCAGCATCAGCAGCTGCTCGCTGGCCTCCAGGGCGCCGTAGCGACCGCTGGCGCCGGCCAGGCGCTGCACATCCTCGTGCAGCAGGGTGAGACCATTGATGTCCCAGCCCTCTTCGCAGAAGCGACGGGCGCGCCGGCACAGCGCTTCGATCCGCTTGGGCAGATGGCGCAGGAAGGCGAGTCTCAGTTCAGTCCGCTGCTGGCTTTCGTCCTGCGCGTACATGGCTTTCCAAGGCTGCGGTCGGGGTACGGGCGCGCCGGAGACGCCTTTGTCCCGGGATGCTCCCGAACTATACCCACACGGGCAGCGCGCGGGCAGTTGCGGCGGGATGCAGGTTCCATGCTACCGGCCTGCAGCCAGACGTCGTTCCGCCCTGCAGCCCTGCCAGGCCCGGCTCGGTGCCCGGCTCGGTGCCCGGCCGCGGGATTCGCAGCCCGCGGGCTCATCCACGTCCCAGCAGTGCGCCCACCCCGCGCCCCAGCCCCCGCAGCAGCCAGAGCAGCAGCAGGAAGCCGAGCAGGCTGAGCACGACCAGGGCCAGCAGGGTCAGCCACGGATAGTGGACCAGCCACAGCAAGGCGCCGACCGCGAGCGAGTCCTCGGCCAGCGAGGCGGTCCAGTTGCTCAGCGGCTCGGGCGAGGTGTTGATCAGGGCGCGACCGCCGCTCTTGAGCCCATGGCTGAGCAGGGCCGCGCCACCGCCGGCCAGAAGGCCGGCGAGGCTCAGGGACTCATCGGGCGCAGCCAGGGTCGCGCCGGCCAGCCAGGCGCCCACCGGCACGCGCAGCACGGTGCTCAGCAGGTCCCAGACCGAATCCACGCCGGGAATCTTGTCCGCGCTGAACTCGACCACGGTCAGCACGCCGCTGACACCGAGCACCCAGGGACTGCTGCAGACCTGCAGGCCCGGCGGCAGCTCGACGCTGCCGAGCAGACCGGCAAGACCGATCGCGAACACGGTCAGATGCACCCGCAGCCCGCTGAGCCAGGCCAGCGCCAGTGCCAGCGCGAACAGGTGTGCGGTCTCCATGGCGGTGCCCTCGTGGACGTGGAAAGCGGACGGCGGTGGACCGGATGGCCATCGGCACCTGCAGCCCTCCGCCAGGGCGCAGTGTGCAGCAGGCCCCCGCAGGGTCAATAATCGCGGGCTTTCCCCACGGGTCCGCCCATGAGCTCCGACAGTCCTTTCGTCATCGTTCCGCGCGCGGCCTCGACCCGGCGCCGGCGCTGGCCGCTGCTTGGCCTGCTCTGGCTGCTCTCGCTGGCCGCGGTCGGCTGGGGCGTGGATCACTGGCGACAGCGGGCCGCCAGCGGCGCCGAGGCGTCGCCTGAAGAGCTTCGGCAGATGGTCGGCGACCTGCAGGGCCGTCTCGACAACCTGCGCCAGCGCAACGTGATCCTGAAGCGCTCGGACGACATCAGCCGCGAAGCCAACCAGCAGCTGCAGCGCGACATCGCCGACCGCGACGAGCGCATCGCCTCGCTGGAGGCCGATGTCGCCTTCTACGAACGCCTGGTGGGCGGCAGTGCGCAGCGCCAGGGCCTGTCGATCCACAGTCTGGGGCTGCAGGCCGAGCCGAGTGGTGCCTGGCTGTTCCGCCTCACGCTGACCCAGAACGTCAAGAAAACCCAGCTCTCGCGGGGCCAGGCGCGCCTCGCCATCGAGGGCGTGCAGGACGGTCGGATGCGCGAACTGGGCTGGGCCGACCTGACCCAGAACGACGCGCCCGGCCTCGAATTCGCCTTCAAGTACTTCCAGCAGGTCGAGGGCAATGTAATGTTGCCTGCCGGTTTTACGCCGCACCGGATCAAGGTGTCGGTGGACGGCGAGGCAGGACGCGCCGAGCGCAGCTTCGCCTGGACCGACGTCATCGCCGGCGTGGCCCAGCCCGAAGCCAGCGAGTAGCGTCCGGGCGCGCGGCGCTCGGGCCGCACGTCAACCCGGAACGCTGCGCGGAAACGCATCGTGCCACCACTTTCAGGAGACCCCCACAGATGTTCGGCAGCGACAAACACAAGTCCGCACGCCCCAGCAGCACCGGCGTTGAAACCCTGATCGGCCCGCGCGTAGTCATTCGCGGTGACGTCCACTTCAGCGGCGGGCTGTACATCGAAGGCAGGATCGAAGGCGCGGTGATCGCCGACGAGTCCGACCCGAACGCGCTGGTCACCCTGTCCGAGCGCGGCAGTATCGAGGGCGAGGTGCGCGCGCCGCACGTCGTGGTCAACGGCCAGCTGCACGGCGACATCCACTCCAGCCAGCGGATCGAGCTGGCGGCAGCGGCGCGGGTCGAGGGCAATGTGCATTACCACACCGTCGAGATGCAGGCCGGCTCGATGCTGACCGGGCGGCTGATCCACCAGAACGCCGAGCCCAAGCGCCTCAGCGGTCCCGAAGGCAGCGACTGAAGCGCAGTGACACGTTCAGCCGGCGCCGACATCCCGCGGCCGCGACTCGCTTAGGCTTGTGCTGCCGCTACGCCGGCTCCATCTCTTTCATCCAAGCCATGCGACAGGCCGTCATGTCCAGCGCCCCCAGCTACCAGTCCATCGAAGCCCCGATCCTGTTCACCGACTCGGCCGCCACCAAGGTGCGCGCGCTGATCGAGGACGAAGGCAATCCTGCGCTCAAGCTGCGCGTCTACATCAGCGGCGGCGGCTGTTCGGGCTTCCAGTACGGCTTCGAGTTCGACGAGAACCAGGCCGAGGATGACCTCGCGGTGGAGCGCGGCGGCGTCACCCTGCTGGTCGACCCCTTGAGCCTGCAGTACCTGATGGGCGCCGAAGTGGACTACAGCGAGAGCCTGTCGGGCGCGCAGTTCGTCATCCGCAACCCCAACGCCAAGACCACCTGCGGCTGCGGCTCCTCGTTCTCGGCCTGAGCGTCGGTCACGCCGCCCCATGCACCTGCCGCCCGAGCGCAGCCAGCGCAATCTGTTCACCGCGCTGGCGCTGGATCGTCTCGGCGAACGCCGCGAGGATCCCGCGTGGCTGGCTGCCGCCTGGTCGCGCAGTCGCGTGTTCTGCGTCGACTTCGAGGGCCGCGCCCTGCTTGAGCAGGAGCGCCTGCTGCACTGGCCTTCGTCCCGCTTCGGCGAGGCGATGCCGGTCGATGCAAGCTTCCTCGGCCTCGAAGGGCAGACCCCCTGGTTCGCGCTGCCGGCCCAGGTCGGCGCCGACATCGACGTGCCGGATGCCAGCCAGTGGCAGGGCCTGCGCGAGGCCGCCGCCCAGCTCTCGGTCTTTGAAAGCGGCCTGTTCGCCTATGCCAAGGCGCTGCTGCTGTGGCAAACCCGGGCCCGCTTCTGCGGCGCCTGTGGCCAGCCGACCCTGCTGCGGCGCGCCGGCCACAGCGCGCGCTGCACGTCCGCGGACTGCGGCCTCGAAGTCTTCCCGCGCCTCGATGCCGCGATCATCGTGCTGGTCGAGCACGAGGGCCGCTGCCTGCTCGGGCGCCAGGCCGGCTGGCCGGCCAAGCGCTACTCGACCCTGGCCGGCTTCGTCGAGCCCGGCGAGTCGCTGGAGGACGCGCTGCGGCGCGAGGTGCTGGAGGAGGCCGGCGTGGTGGTGGCGCACTGCCGGTACCACAGCTCGCAGCCCTGGCCCTTCCCGGCCTCGTTGATGCTCGGCTTCATCGCCCAGGCATCCAGCGCGCAGATCGCCATCGGCGAGGAGCTGGAGGACGCGCGCTGGTTCGAGCCCGAAGCCCTGATCGCGGCGATCGAACAGCGCGAACTGCGGCTGCCGCCGCCGATCTCGGTGTCGCGCCGGTTGATCGAGGATTGGCTTGAATCTCGCGGCTGGCCGCTGCCGGCGCACCTGGCCCAGCGCTGAGAAGCCTCGGTCATCGCGAAGTCCGCTCGCGCCTCAGCGGCGGATCTTCTCCAGGATGCCTTCGAGCTCGTCGAGGCTGAAATACTGCACCACCAGCTTGCCGCGGCCGCCGCGGCCGTGCTGTACGGCGACCTTGGCGGACAGCAGCTCGCCGAGTTCGCGCTCCAGGTTCTGGATGTCCGGGTCGGGCTTCTTCGGCATCGGCGCCGGCTGGCTCTCGCCGCGCTGGATCGCCTGCACGCGGCGCTCGATCTCGCGCACCGACCACTGCTCCTCGGCGGCCTGGCGCGCCAGCGCCTCGGCCTTGTCGGCCGGCAGGGTCAGCAGCGCGCGCGCGTGGCCCATCTCGATGCGCCGCGCTTCGACCAGCTTGCGGATCGGCTCGGGCAACTCCAGCAGGCGCAGCAGATTGCTGACCGCCGCGCGCGAGCGACCCACGGCTTCCGCGGTCTGCTGGTGGGTCAGCTGGAACTCGTCGATCAGGCGCTGCAGGGCCAGCGCCTCCTCGAGTGGATTCAGGTCCTCGCGCTGGATGTTCTCGATCAGCGCCATCGCCAGGGCGGCGTGGTCGTCGCTCTCGCGCACCACGCAGGGCACCTCGCGCAGCTCGGCGAGCTGGGCGGCGCGCCAGCGGCGCTCGCCGGCAATGATCTCGTAGCGGTCGCGGGCGATCGGCCGCACGATGATCGGCTGGATCAGGCCCTGCGCGCGGATCGAGTCCGCGAGCTCCTGCAGGCGCTCGCGGTCCATGTGGCTGCGCGGCTGGTATTTGCCCGGCTGCAGGGATTCGATCGGCAGCTCGCGCAGGCGCTCCGGTTCGCTGCTTGCGCGGTCGTTGCCGCCGCCTAGCAGGGCGTCCAGGCCGCGGCCGAGGCCGCGCTTCTTGGCACTCATGTCAGGCCTTGCTCAATGGTGTTCGGTAAGTGCCGCGGGATGCTTCTCGCGGCGGATCATCTCGCCGGCAAGGCCGAGGTAGGCGATGCTGCCGCGGGAGCTGCGGTCGTAGCTGATGATGCTCTGGCCGTGGCTGGGCGCCTCGGCCACGCGCACGTTGCGCGGGATCATGGTGCGGAACACCTTGTCGCCGAAGTGCTGGGTCAGCTGGGCGGACACATCATTGGCGAGGTTGTTGCGGACGTCGTACATGGTCCGCAGGATGCCCTCGACCTCCAGCTGCGGGTTCAGTCGCGTCTTCACCGCGCGGATCGTGTCCATCAGCGCCGACAGACCTTCCAGCGCGAAGTACTCGCACTGCATCGGCACCAGCACGCCGTGCGCGGCGGTCAGCGCGTTCAAGGTGAGGAGGTTCAGCGAAGGCGGACAGTCGATCAGGATGTACTGGTAGCGATCGGCGACCTGGGCCAGGCACTCCTTCAGGCGCTGCTCGCGCGCCATGGCGTCCATCAGCTTCACTTCGGCCGCGGTCAGGTCGGTGTTGCCGGGCAGCACGTCGAAGCCGCCGGAGGAGCCGACGATGGCGTCGGCGATCGGCACTTCCTCAAGCAGCACGTCACAGCCAGTGTGCGCGACCTCGTTCTTCTCGACGCCGCTGGCCATGGTGGCATTGCCCTGCGGGTCCATGTCGACCAGCAGCACGCGCTTGCGCGCCTCGGCCAGCGCCGCCGCAAGGTTGACCGCGGTCGTGGTCTTGCCGACGCCACCCTTCTGGTTGGCGATTGCGATGATCCGGGCCATCTCGACTCCGTGCTGTGCTGCCGTGCCGTCCGCCTGCGCCATCGTCGCAGGATGCGTGCCGTCGCCGCTCATGCCGTCTCCCGCTTCAGCACCAGCAGGTGGCGTTCGCCCTCGACCTGGGGCACCTCCAGCCGACGCGAGCGCTCCAGCACCCAGCCCTTCGGCAGCACCGCCAGTTCGTCCGCAGGCCACTGGCCCTTCATGGCCAGAAGGCGGCCATCCGGCTTCAGAAGGTGCCCGCCGAAGGCGATGAGCTGGGCAAGACTACCCAAGGCGCGGGCCGAGAGACAGTCGTAGCGTCCGGGTTCATCGACCTGCTCGGCGCGACAGTCGAACACGCGGACGTTGGCAAGCTTCAGCTGGCGAACGACTTCGCGCAGGAAGCGCGCCTTCTTGCCGACCGGCTCGACCAGGCTCACCGCAAGCTGCGGGCGCACGATGGCCAGCGGAATCCCGGGCAGGCCGGCACCGCTGCCGATGTCGATCAAGTCGCCCTCGGGGACGTCGGCCAGGATGCTCAGCGAATCCAACAGGTGCAGCCCCAGCATCTGCTGCGGATCGCGCACTGCGGTGAGGTTGTAGGCGCCATTCCATTTCTGCAGAAGGGCGAGATAGGCGAGCAGGCTGGGCGCGAGCGCCTCGTCCAGCCCGAACGCCCGCAGGCCGTCGCGCAGTCGCGGAGCGAGCTCGGAGATCGGGCCGGGCAGGTCGGGGAGGGAGCTCAAGTGGGGATGCGCGCCGCCAAAGGGGGCGCAAGTATCGGCAGGGGCCTGCTGCGACGCAAATCAGTGGGCCGCCGCCGCGGCCGTGCAGCGCTCAGCCAGCCGCCGGCAGCACGCAGCGGACAACGCGCAGGCCGCGATCCGCCAGCGCCTGGTTGAGCCGCTGGCGGACGCGCTGGTCGAAGCCCGGCTCACACGCTTCCGGCGCCGACATGCCGCGCAGGGTTTCGCTGGCGGTGCGCTCGACCAGCTGGTCGATGCTTTCCAGCGCTTCGCCGGCCTGGCGGGGATCGATGATCTGGTAGTAGAGCGCGCCCTTCAGCGGGGCGTCGTGCAGGGTGACGGTGTGGCCGATCAAGCTGACGCGCTGGCCGATCCGCTCCACCAGCGGCAGCACGAAGCGCAGCCCGGGCGGCAGGGTGCGCGCATAGCGGCCAAAGCGTCGGACCGTGTAGGCACAGCCCTCGGGCACCCGCCGCAGCCCTGCCAGCACGAAGGCGAGCAGGCCGAGACTCAGCAGGACAGGGAGGGCCGGAAAGCTAATCACGTCAATGCCTTGCGCTGGATATCGCGAATCTGGATGAGAAACACGTTTCAACAGCTTACGCTGCCGTTGATTAACGGCAAATTTACTCCCGACAATTGCAACAAACAGTTAACTCGCTAGCAGAAGCCGGCGCCACCGGTCACTCGACGCTCGGCCGCGTTTGGTCGTGCGCTCAAACACTTGTGCAGGCTTTCGGGCCGGGTGAGCGCGTGCGCGCGCCGTTCAGCTTCCGGGTGCCAAGGTGCGCGCCTTGCACCCACCGAGACGGTCATCGGAATCCCATGAATCGCCCTGCGCTCACCGATGGCCCGGCCATCATCCCGCCCGCCGCGGAGACCGCGCCGCCGCTGTTCATCGGGCTGGGCGAGGCCTGCGCCAGAGCGGCGACGCGCCGCGGCGCCCTCGGCGAGATGCTCGGCGCCCACCGCGAGTCCTTGGCCCTGCTGGAGCAGCTGGCGAGTGCGGACGAATGCGCCCTTGAGCTGTGCGGGCGCCTGCTCGGTCTCGTGCTGGACGCGGCCAACGGCGGCGACCTGCATGCCTTGATCCGGCTCCGGCGAGGACTGCGCCTGCTGGACGCGTTTCTGCATCTGCGCGCGCAGGGGCCGGTGGTGCTGGTCTCAAGACTGCGGGCCGGCGACCCCGACCTGCGCGCGCAGCTCGGCGGCGTATGGGCGGACATCGATCTCAGACCCCGGCGGGCCAGCATCAGCGCGCTGCCGCGCTATCGCCTGCGGCCCGGCCCGCTGGCACCGCGGCTTGAGCGCGCCGCCTGAGGGCGGCGAGCTCCGCTGGATCCGCAGGTGGGCCTGGGCCTGGGTCTGCGAGTCGGTCGTACAGGGCAGCGCTGCCGCGTCCGGCCTGCCGCCGTCAGCCGCGTGGCGCGTAGGCCCGCAGGAACAGATCGAGGACGCTCTCGATGTGTTCCGGGCCTTCGCAGTCGCTGCCGCAAAGCGGGCAGCCGATCAGCTGCCGCATATGCGCCTCGCCCTTGATCAGGCAGAAGAAGTGTCCGGCTGCACGGCGCGGATCCGGCACGTCGAGGCTGCCCGCGCGGCTGGCGGCGGTCAGGAAGGCTTCGCAGGCATCAAGGATGCGGCGTGGCCCTGCGGCGTAGAACAGCTCGGCCAGCTTGCCGTTGGCTTCGCCCTGGGCCGCCATCATCCGGTAGAAGCTCACCGATTCCGGCGACAGGATCAGGCTGTGGAAGCCAGTGGCAATTGCCCGCAGCTGCTCGCGCATCGTGCCGCGCCCGGGCTCGGCGCGGAACACCGATTCCGGCAGCTGCTCCTCGCACTTGGCCTTGACCGTTTCGGCGAACAGCGTGTCCTTGTCGCTGAAGTGGCTGTAGACGGTGAGCTTGGACACACCGGCCTCGGTCGCGATTGCATCCATGCTGACGCCGTCGAAACCGCGCAGCGGAAACAGGCGCTTGGCGGCATCGAGGATGGCGGCGCGCTTCTCGGGATCCTTGGGGCGGCCGGGGCCTTTGGCGGAGCGTTGGACTTGCATTGGTCTAGTCTAGCCGCACTCACAAATAAAATACTGGACTGGTCAGTATTTTAATCCTAGGCTCTGCCCGACCATCCTTGCCTTCCGATCGAGTCCTCGCCATGGACACGCCTTCGCGTCCGCGCCGCCGCGCGCACTTGCCTGGTTCCACCGCACTTCTCCTGGGCATCGGCGCACTGCTCGCCGGCTGCGGCAGCGAGCCCACCGCGCCGGACCCGGTGCGCCCCGCGATCGTCGTGCAGCCGCAGGCGGACGAGGCCGGCTTCAGCGCCTATGCCGGCGAGATACGCGCGCGCCACGAGCCGGCACTGGCCTTCCGTGTCGGAGGCAAGATCAGTCGGCGCCTGGTTGAGGTCGGTGAGCGCGTGGCTCGCGACCAGCCGCTGGCCGAGCTCGAACCCGAGGACCTGGGCCTGCAGGTCGACGCCAATCGCGCCCGGCTGGCTGCGGCCGAGTCGGATCGGGTGCTGGCCCAGTCCGAGTTCGCGCGCCAGCAGTCCCTGCGCGAACGGGGACTGGCCAGCGCCTCGGCCTTCGACGGCGCACAGGCGCGGCTGCGCGCGGCCGAATCGCAGGTGGAAGCCGCCCGCGCCCAGCTGGAAGTCGCGCGCAACCAGGCCGGCTATGCGGTGCTGCGTGCGCCCGCCGCCGGGGTGATCGCGCAACGCCTGGCCGAGGCCGGGCAGGTCGTCGCCGCCGGTCAGGCGGTGTTCGTGCTGGCCGAGGACGGCGAGCGTGAGGTCGCGATCGCGATCCCAGAGCACGCGATCGCGCAGGTCGCGCTGGACCAGCCGGTGCAGATCCGCCTGTGGTCGCAGCGCGAGCGCGCACTCGGCGGCCGCATCCGCGAGCTGGCGCCGGCCGCCGACGCCGCCTCGCGCACCTACGCCGCCCGCGTCGCGATCGCCGACACCACCGAGGGCGTCGAGCTCGGCCAGAGCGCGCGGGTCTTCCTCAACGGCGTCGCGGCCGCCGAGCTGCGCCTGCCCCTCGGTGCGGTATCGGCCAGCGAAGGCAAGCCCTACGTGCTGCGCTTCGATCCCGCCAGCGGCACGGTGCAGAAACGGGCCGTGCAGGTGGGCGCCTACGGTGAGACCAGCGTCCCCGTGCTGGCTGGCGTCGGAGCGCAGGACTGGATCGTCGCCGGCGGCGTGCACCTGCTGCGCGACGGCCAGGCGATCCGCCCGGTCGATCGCGACAACCGCCCGCTCGATCTTGTCGCCGGGCAGTAAGCCGCCATGACCGGTTTCAACCTCTCCGAATGGGCCCTGCGCAACCGCAGCCTGGTCGTCTACGCCATGCTCGGGCTGGCGCTCATGGGCATCGTCTCCTACGGCCGGCTCGGCCAGAGCGAGGATCCGCCCTTCACCTTCAAGGTGATGGTGGTGCGCACCCTGTGGCCGGGCGCTTCCGCTGAAGAAGTGGCCCGCCAGATCACCGACCGGGTCGAGCGCAAGCTCATGGAGACCGGCAACTACGAGTTCATCCGCGCCTACTCGCGTCCCGGCGAATCGCTGGTGCAGTTCGTGGCCAAGGATTCGCTGCGCTCGAAGGACCTCCCCGAGCTCTGGTACCAGGTGCGCAAGAAGGTCGGCGACCTGCGCCCCAGCCTGCCGGCCGGCATCCAGGGGCCGTTCTTCAACGACGAGTTCGGCGACACCTTCGGCAACATCTACGCGCTGTCCGGCGAGGGCTTCGACTACGCCACGCTGAAGGACTACGCCGAACGGCTGGAGCTGGAGCTGGTGCGGGTGCCCGATGTCGGCAAGATCGAGCTGATCGGCCTGCAGCAGGAGCGCATCTGGATCGAGCTCAGCAACACCAAGCTGGCCGCGCTCGGCCTGCCGCTGTCGGACGTGCAGCGCGCGCTCGACGAGCAGAACGCCGTTGCCGACGCCAGCTTCTTCGAGACCCCCGGCGAGCGCATCCGCCTGCGCGTGTCCGGGCGCTTCGACGACGTCGAGGACATCCGCGGTTTCCCACTGCGCGTCGGCGATCGCGATTTCCGCATCGGCGACGTGGCCGAGGTGTTCCGCGGCTTCTCCGACCCGCCGGAACCGCGCATGCGCTTCATGGGCGAGCACGCGATCGGCATCGCCGTGTCGATGCGCCGCGGCGGCGACATCATCCGTCTCGGCGAGCGCCTGGAAGCCGAGTTCCAGCGCCTGCAGCAGACCCTGCCGGTGGGCATGAGCCTGCGCAAGGTCTCGGACCAGCCGGCGGCGGTGCGCGCCTCGGTGCGCGAGTTCGTGCAGGTGCTGGCCGAGGCGGTGATCATCGTCCTGCTGGTGAGCTTCTTCTCGCTGGGCTTCCGCACCGGCCTGGTGGTGGCGCTGTCGATCCCGCTGGTGCTGGCCATGACCTTCGCCGGCATGCACTACTTCGGCATCGGCCTGCACAAGATCTCGTTGGGCGCGCTGGTGCTGGCGCTGGGCCTGCTGGTCGACGACGCGATCATCGCGGTCGAGATGATGGCCATCAAGATGGAGCAGGGCCTGGACCGCCTGCGCGCAGCGGCCTTCGCCTGGACCTCGACCGCGTTTCCGATGCTGACCGGCACCCTGATCACTGCGGCCGGCTTCCTGCCGATCGCCACTGCGGCCTCCAGCACCGGCGAATACACGCGCTCGATCTTCGAGGTGGTGACCCTGGCGCTGGTGGTGTCGTGGATCGCCGCGGTGGTGTTCGTGCCCTATCTGGGGGACCGCCTGCTGCCCGATTTCCACAAGGACGGACAGACCCACGCACCCGATCCCTACCAGAAGCCCTTCTACCGACGCTTCCGTGGTGTCGTGGCCTGGTGCGTCGAGCGCCGCTGGACGGTGATCGCGGTCACCGTGCTGGTGTTCGCCGGTTCGCTGGTCCTGTTCCGCTACGTGCCGCAGCAGTTCTTCCCGGCCTCGGCGCGGCTGGAGCTGATGGTCGACTTCAAGCTGGCCGAAGGCAGTTCGCTGGCCGCGACCGAAGCTGAAGCGCGGCGCTTCGAGGCGCTCGTGGCCGAGCGCGAAGACGTCGAGAACTACGTGGCCTACATCGGCACCGGCTCGCCGCGCTTCTACCTGCCGCTGGACCAGCAGCTGCCGCAGACCGGCTTCGCCCAGTTCGTGCTGCTGACCCGTTCGACCAGCGAGCGCGAGGCCCTGCGCAGCTGGCTGCTGGAGAACCTGCCGCAGCAGTTCCCGCAGGTGCGCACCCGCATCTCGCGGCTGGAGAACGGCCCCCCGGTCGGCTATCCGGTGCAGTTCCGCGTGTCCGGGGAGCATATCGACCTGGTGCGCAGGCACGCCCACACCGTGGAAGAACGGATGCGCGCGCACCCGGCCCTGTTCAACGTGCACCTCGACTGGGAGGAGCCCAGCAAGATCGTGCGGCTGCAGATCGAGCAGGAGCGCGCGCGCGCGCTGGGCGTCAGCTCGGCCCAGCTCGCCCTGTTCCTGCAGGGCTCGCTGTCGGGCACGCCGGTCAGCACCCTGCGCGAGGACAACGAGCAGGTGCAGATCCTGCTGCGCGGCCCGGCCGAGGAGCGCGCCAGCCTGTCGATGCTGGGCAGCCTGGCGGTGCCGACCAGCCGCGGCGGCACCGTGCCGCTCAGCCAGATCGCTCGGCTGGAGTACGACTTCGAGGAAGGCATCGTCTGGCACCGCAACCGCCTGCCGACGGTCACCGTGCGCGCCGATATCATCGACGGCGTGCAGCCCGCCACCGCGGTGGCCGAGCTCGCGCCGCACATGGCCGAGCTTCGCGCCAAGCTGCCCTCGGGCTATCTGCTGGAGGCCGGCGGCTCGGTCGAGGATGCGGGCCGCGGCTCGCGCTCGATCGCCGCCGGCATGCCGCTGTTCTTCGGCGTGGTCTTCACCCTGCTGATGCTGCAGCTGCGCAGCGTCGGCAATTCGGTGATCGTGCTGCTGACCGCACCGCTGGGTCTGATCGGCGTCACCGCCTTCCTGCTGCTGCTGGACCGGCCGTTCGGCTTCGTTGCCATGCTCGGTACCATCGCCCTGGCCGGCATGATCATGCGCAACTCGGTGATCCTGGTGGACCAGATCGAGCACGACCTCGGCGAGGGCGCCTCGCCGGTCGAGGCCATCGTCGAGGCCACGGTGCGCCGCTTCCGGCCGATCGTGCTGACCGCGCTGACCGCCATCCTCGCCATGATCCCGCTGTCGCGCAGCGACTTCTTCGGGCCGATGGCGGTGGCGATCATGGGCGGCCTGCTGGTGGCCACGGCGCTGACCCTGCTGTTCCTGCCGGCCCTGTATGCGGCCTGGCACCGCACCCCGCGCGCCAGCGCGCTGGCCTGAGCCGAACCGTGCCGACGGTCACGGTGACTTTCCGCACTGCGTCGGCGACGACGGATCGGGCACGGTGCGTCATGCAAGGATGCGGGGTGCGGGCCGCCCCGCACCGCCTCTTCATTTGGCGGCGCACAAGGCCAGAGCCTACAATTCGCGGTTACGCGCCCGCGTCACGCGGGCGCCCGCATGCAGGACACCGACATGGCAGTTGATTTCGAACAGGCCCGCTTTGCGATGGTCGAGCAGCAGGTCCGCCCCTGGGAGGTGCTGGACTTCCGCGTGCTGGACGTGATCGGCGCGGTCAAGCGCGAGGACTTCGCCCCGCCGCGTCACCGCAAGCTGGCCTATGGCGACTTGGCGCTGCCGCTGGAGCACGGCGAGTTCATGCTGAAGCCGGTGATCGAGGGCCGCCTGCTGCAGGCGCTGGACCTCTCGCCCGAACACGAGGTGCTGGAGATCGGCACCGGCAGCGGCTACCTGACGGCCTGCCTGTCGCGACTTGCGCGCGCCGTCCACAGCATTGACCGGCACGGCGACTTCATCGAGCGCGCCCGCGCCCGCCTGCTGGCCGCCGGCTGCACCAATGCCAGCGTCGAGCAGGCCGATGCGCTGGCCTACCAACCGGGCCGCCAGTTCGACGCGGTGGCGGTGGGCGGCGCGGTCGCCGAGCTGCCCCAGCGCTTCCTCGACTGGGTGCGTCCGGGCGGCAAGCTGTTCGTGATCCGCGGCCAGAGCCCCGTGCAGGAAGCCGTGCTCTACACCCGCGCCGATCACGGCTGGGCGATTGAAAGCCTGTTCGAAACCGACGTCCCCTACCTCCACGGCGCCGAGCCGGTGCAGCGCTTCGCGCTGTAGCCCGCCCCTCGCGCCCCGCTCGCCAAAGGAACTGCCATGCGACTGCCCTGCCTGCGTCCCCTGAGTTTCGCCCTCGCCCTTGCTGCCGCCGGCAGCGCGGGTGCCGCCGACCTGATGCAGGCTTACGAGCTCGCACGCCAGAGCGATCCGCAGCTGGCAGCGGTCGAGGCCCAGCGCCTCGCTACCGGCGAGGGCGTGAACCAGTCCCGCTCGGCCCTGCTGCCGCAGGTCGGTGCCTCGGCGGGCTTCACCGACGGCCAAAGCAAGTCTTCACGCTTTGGTCTGACCGAAGACGCGAACGGCAACCCCTTTTTTGGCGGTGAGATCTCCCGCAGCGAATCGCGCAACCGCGACTGGTCGGTGCGCGTCGATCAGAGTTTGTACGACCACAGCAACTACACTCGGCTGCGTGCGAGTCGGGCCCGCGCGGATGCCGCCGATGCCGACTACGATGCGGCAGTTGATGGCCTGGCTCTGCGCGTGGCCCAGGCCTACTTCACCACCCTGACTGCGGTCGACAGCCTTGTCTTCGCCCGCGCCGACGAGCGCGCGGTCAAGCGCCAGCTGGACCAGGCCGAGCAGCGCTTCGAGGTCGGCCTGACCGCGATCACCGACGTGCATGAGGCCCGTGCCCGCTACGACGCCTCGCGCGCCGCCGCGATCAATGCCGCCAACGCACTCGACGACGCCCGCGAAGCCCTTGCCGAGCTGACCGGTCAGTACCTGCAGAACCTGCAGGGCCTGGACGAGAACTTCCGTCCCTCGATGCCCGAGCCGGCCGATCTGGACCAGTGGGTGCAGACCGCGCTCAACGAGAACCCGGTGCTGCGCTCGCGCGCGCTGGCCGTCGACGCAGCCCAGCAGGACATCGCCAGCGCTCGTGCGGCGCACCTGCCGAGCCTGGGTCTGAGCGCAAGCCGCAGCGGCCGGCCCAGCTGGGGACAAACCGAGCTGGCCAATGGGCTGGTTCGCCCGGGCACTGCGGATTCCCTCGGCAGCTCGATCAGCCTGAGCCTGAGCATCCCCCTGTACACCGGCGGCCGCGTGCAGTCGCAGGTCCGCCAGGCGGTGTACACGCGTGACGCCAACGAGGACCGCCTGGAGCAGGAGCGCCGCGCAGTCACCCGCCAGACCCGCAACGCCTACCGCGCGGTGCTGGCCGGCATCTCCGAGATCGAGGCCCGCGCGCAGGCGCTGGTGTCCGCGCGCAGCGCGCTGGAGGCCACCGAGGCCGGCTTCGAGGTCGGCACCCGCACTATCGTCGACGTGCTGCTCTCGCAGCAGGTGCTGACCAGCGCCCAGCGCGACTACTCGAACGCCCGCCACAACTTCCTGGTCAATGGCCTGGCGCTGAAGCAGGCCGCCGGCGTGATCGACGTGCAGGACATCGCCGCGGTCAACCGCCTGCTGGTGCGCGACGCCGAAGCCGCGCTGGCGGAGTTCCGCGAGGACTGATCCACCGAGGGCATTGCGGTGGCCGAATGGGGCGCCGCAGGGCGCCCCATTCGTTTGCTGGTTCCGGTGCGCGCAGCGCAGACGCGCCCTCAGCCGGCGATGTACTGCTGCAGCTGCTCGATCTCCTGCTCCTGCTCGCGGATCACCCATTTCAGCAGGTCGCCGATCGAGATCAGGCCGACCACGTCGCCACCCTCCACGACCGGCAGGTGACGAATCCGCTTCTCGGTGACGATCTGCATGCAGCGGCGGATGTCCTCGCCCGGGCTGACCGTGATCACCGGGCTCGACATGATGTCGGCGACCGGGGTGTCCTGTGAGCTGCGCCCCTTGAGGATCACCTTGCGGGCGTAGTCGCGCTCGGTGGCGATGCCGACCAGCGCATCACCGCGCATCACCAGCACCGAACCGATGGCGTGCTCGGCCATCACCCGGATCACTTCCAGCACCGGCGTCTGCTCGGTCACGCAGACGACCTGCGCGGTCTTGCCCTCTAGGATCTGTCGGATGCTGTGCATGCCGTGGCCTCCCCCGTGGTGGACATGTGCGGAGGACTATACGCCCGCAGAGGCGGGGATTCGGGATTGGGGATTGACCCGGCGGACAGCGCGCGGCAGCGGGCGCGCCGCTGCTGGCCGCGCTTCGTCGTCCTGCCGGGATTGCAGTCGACCGCAGGTACTCCGGATCGCCCTCAGCCCAGGCGATTCCCGATTCCCGAATCCCCCGTCCCAGCTCTCAACACGGCAAGCGCAGGACGAAACGCGCCCCGCCTCCCGCGCGGTTTTCCGCCAGCAGCTGGCCACCGTGCTCTTCCGCGATGCGCCGGCAGATCGCAAGCCCGAGGCCCGAGCCCTTGGGCTTGCTGCTGCGGTAGGGCTCGAACCAGTCGCCGGCAAAGCCGTCGGGCAGGCCGGGGCCGTCGTCCTCGACGCTGATGTCCAGCCAGTACCGATCGCCCAGACGCAGGCTCGCAATGCGCATGCCAATCGTCAGCGCGGGCCGTTCCGCGCTGGCCTCAAGCGCGTTCTTGAGCAGGTTGTGCAGCACCTGGCGCAAACGCCCGGCGTCGGCGCGCGGCCGCGGCAGTGGGCTCGCGAACTCACGGCGCAGCGCGAGCCGCGGGTCGTGCTCGTACAGGTCCAGCACTTCGTTCACTACCGCGACGACATCGGTTTCAACCAGGCTCAGCTGCGGCGGCCGCGCGTACTCGCCGAAGGCGTTGACCAGGGTCTTCAGTGCATCGACCTGGGCGACGATCGTGTGGGTGGCGCGATCGAGCACGTCGGCTTCGGCTGGCGCCAGCTGCGGCAGCACGCGGCGACGCAGGCGTTCGGCCGACAGCTGGATCGGCGTCAGCGGGTTCTTGACCTCATGGGCCAGGCGACGCGCGACCTCCGACCAGGCGGCATCGCGACGGGCTCGGTCGATATGGCTGGTGTCGTCGATCACCAGCACCTGGCCCGCATCCGGCAGGCGCGCGCCGCGCACCAGCAGCAGGCGGCGCTGATCGTCCGCCTCCAGCACCCGCTCCTCGCGCCACTCCGGCGCGCCTTCCTGCAGCCGCTGCCGCGCCAGCTCGAAGACCTCGGCCAGCGCCGGGCTGTACTGCTTGAGCCTGTCGATCGACTGGCCCTGCAGGTCGGCGGGTGGCGCCCCGGCGAGCTCGGCTGCCGCCGCGTTCACGCCGCGCAGGATGCCTTCGGCATCGAAGACCAGCACCGCCGAGGACAGTCGCGCCAACACGGTTTCGAGGAAGGCCCGCTGGCGTTCGGTTTCGGCGGCGCTGGCGACCGCGCGTTCGCGGCTTGCGGCGAGCTCGACGGTCATGCGGTTGAAGCTCTCGACCAGGAACCCCAGCTCGTCGCCGCGGGGCGGCACGTCGACCGGCTCCAATCGGCCTTCCGCGACCGCGCGCGTCGCCGCTGCCAGGCGGCCGATGGGCGAGACCAGGCGGCGCGCCAGGTCGAAGGCGATCAGCACGGCCAGGAACACCGACAGCAGGGCCACCAGGCTCAGGATCAGGACGAACACCTGGATCAGCGAATCGCGCAGGAACAGCGCCTGGCGGGTGGCGAAGGCGGCCGCCTCGACCCTGTCACCCAACTCCACCAGACGCGGCGGCAGCGCGAACAGGATCTGCAGCACCGGCCGCGCATCCAGCTCGGTGGCCTGCAGCACGCGCAGGTAGTCGAGTTCGGCCAGGCGCACCTGCTCGACCGTGCGCCCGCGCGCGGCCAGCGCCGCCAGGGCGTCCTCGTCCGGCGGTGCCGGCAGCAGCAGCGCGGGCGCGGCGGCAGCGATGTGGCGCACGCGGCCATCGTTCTCGAACAGCACGACCTGGGCGGCACCCACGGCATCCAGTGAGCCCTCGACGGCATCGGCGAGAGCGAAGCGATCGGCCTGCAGCTGCAACAGCACGCGCTCGGCGCGGCCCAGCGCATCTTGGCGCCGGTCCTGCAGCTGCAGGCGGGCAAGCTCCAGCGCACTGTCCATGGCCTCGACCGTGTTGGCGCGCAGCCAGCTGTCGACGCTGGCGCCCACGAAGCGCGCCGAGAAGGCGAACACCAGCAGGACCGGCGGCACCGACAGCGCCAGCATCAGGACCAGCAGACGACGACTCAGTCGCGCGCCGGGCTCACCGGCACGCAGCTGGCGGCGCAGCTTGAGCAGGCGGGCGGCGATCGCGAGCGCAAGCAGCAGCACGGCGCCACCGGCGCCGAGGAAGACCCAGGGATACAGGGCGGCGAAGCGGGTGCCGAGGCCTTCGGCGCTGGCCGCGAGGTACAGCGCCGAAAACACCAGGGCGAGCACGCCCAGCGCCAGCAGCATGGGGCCGGCACGGCGTGGCCACTTCGAGCGCCCGGTGCTCACCGGTCCTGGGCCGGAGCGAGACGGAAGGGCGCTGACTCCAGCCGCCAGTCCTGCAGCCCCACCAGCGCGGGGAAGCGCAGCGGCGCAGGCAGGGCCGAGCGCTCGAGCCTGAGCTGCAGCACGAGATCACAGTCGGCCGCATCAGCCGGCAGCTCGATGCGCACCCGGTCGAGGGCGGCGAGCAGGGCGCCGCGGCGAGCGAAGCGGCGGGCGCTGTCCGCACCCTGCCAGCGCAGCTCGAACTCGCTGGCCAGCGGGAAATAGCGCAGCCACAGGCTGCGCACCGCATGACCGCGGCCGGCACAGTAGTCGATCCGGTAGTCGAGGCGCAGGGCGATCCCGTTCGACAGCGCCTCCAGCATGCGCGGCTGGAAGTCGAGGCGCTGCTGCACATCCAGCTGCAGGGCCGCGCCGCGCTGGCGCAGGCGCGCGTCCTCGATCACCGCGCGTGGCGCCTGCACCGGCGAACAGGCCGCCATTACGAGCAGGAGCAGCGCAGCGCCGGCGGCGGTCGACTCAGCGCTTGCGCAGCGCGGCGACGAAGAAGCCATCGCCGTCGTCGTCGCCGGCAAGTCGCTGGGCGCCGGCGCCGCTGGCCCGGCCGAAGCGCGCATCCAGCGGCAGAGCTTCGGCATCGGCATGGGCCGCGAGGAAGGCATCGATCTGGCGCTCGTTCTCGTCTTTCAGCACGGAGCAGGTCGCATAGACTAAGCGCCCGCCACGGGCCAGCAAAGACCAGAGCGCGCGCAGCAGGCGCGCCTGCTGCGCGACCAGAGCAGGAATGTCCTCGGCGCGGCGATGCAGCAGGATGTCGGGCTGGCGGCGAACCACGCCGGTGCCGCTGCAGGGCGCGTCCAGCAGAATTGCATCGAATGCCACGCCGTCCCACCAGCGCGCTGGCTCGGCCGCGTCCTCGGCGCGCAGTTCACCTTCAAGGCCGAGCCGCTCGAAGGTCTGGCGCACCCGCTCCAGGCGCCTTGGGTCGCTGTCCAGCGCCAACAGGCGCGCGCCGGCCTCGGCGATCTGCGCGGCCTTGCCGCCGGGTGCCGCACAGGCGTCGAGCACACGCTGACCGGGTGCAAGCGCAAGTGCGGCGACCGCGTTCTGGGCGGCGATGTCCTGCACCACGAAACGGCCGCGGGTGAAGCCGGGCAGGCGCGTGGGATCGCCGGCATCGCGCAGGCACAGAGCGGAGCCTTCGATGCGCTCGACTGGGTGGCCGGCGGCAGCGAAGTCCTCGGCCAGCTGCATCGCTGCCGCCGCGCCACCGCGCGCGCGCAGCCACAGCGGCGCCTGCCGCAGGTTGGCCCGGGTCACCGCATCGAAGTCGCCCGGCCAGTCGCGCTGCAGGGCATCCAGCAGCCAGCCCGGATGCGCCTGCGCCGCCTGCTGGGCCTCGCTGCCAGCGGGCAGCTGGGCGCGCTCGCGCAGGAAGCGGCGCAGCACCGCATTGACCAGGCCCACATGGCGCGGGAAACCGAGCACGCGCGCGGCCTCGGCGGTCGAGGCGACGGCCGCATGCTCGGGCAGGCCAAGGGATTCGAGCTGGGCGAAGCCGACCGCCAGCAGCAGGCCGATGGCGCGGGCGGACGGCGGCAGCGGCTTGTCGAGCAGGGCTTCCAGCAGGACGGCGTCGCGCGCGCGGCGGCGCAGGGCGGCGTGGCACAGCGCCTCGCAAAGCGCGCGGTCGCGGCTGTCGCGCAGTGCAGGCAGGCGCTGCGCCAGCACCGCCTTGAGCGAGCGTCCCGCCGTCACCTCGGTCAACACCTTGGCGGCAGTGGCGCGTACCAATGCGCCGGGCACGGCGCTGTCGCGGCCCGCGGCGTTCGCCGGCTGCGGGCGCTGAGCGGGGCGCTCGGGCTTCACGGCAGCAGCGGCGTGCGCCGCGCGTTGAGATAGTCGGCCACCGCCTGCGCTCGTCCGCCCTCGCGCTGCACGCGGGTCAGGCGCAGCAGGCCGTCGGCGCAGGCGATGTCGATACCGGCCGCACCGGCTGCCACCACGCGGCCGGGCGCAGCGGTGCTCTGCTGCTCAAGGGCCTGCGCTGCATGCACGCGCAGGCGCTCGCCGCCCAGCTCGCAGTCGCAGATCGGCCAGGGGTTGAAGGCGCGCACGCGGCGTTCGAGCACGCGCGCAGGCTGGGTGAAGTCGAGCCGCGCCTCGGCCTTGTCGAGCTTGTGCGCGTAGGTGACGCCCTGCTCGGGCTGCGGCTGCTGCGGCAGCGCCTCACCTGTGCGGAGTCTTGCGAGTCCTTCGACCAGCAGTTCGGCGCCGATCACGGCCAGGCGATCGTGCAGGCTGCCGCCGGTGTCGTCTGCGTGAATCGGCGTGCGTCGCTCCAGCAGCACCGGCCCGGTGTCAAGGCCGCGCTCCATCTGCATGAGATCGACACCGGTCTCGGCATCACCGGCCTCGATGGCGCGCTGGATCGGCGCCGCACCGCGCCAGCGCGGCAGCAGCGAGGCGTGCAGGTTCCAGCAGCCGAAGCGGGGGATGTCCAGCACGTTCTGCGGCAGGATCAGACCGTAGGCCACCACGATCATCAGGTCGGGCCGGAGCGCGGCGAGCCGCGCGCGCTCTTCGGCGTCCTTGAAGTTGAGCGGCTGCCGCACCTCGATGCCGCCTTGCAGCGCGCGCTGCTTGACCGGGCTCGGCTGCAGCTGGCGACCGCGGCCGGCCGGACGATCCGGCTGGGTGTAGACCGCGAGCAGTGCATCCGGACCGGCCAGCAGGCGTTCCAGCGGGGGCACGGAAAACTCCGGCGTTCCCGCGAACACCAGGCGCAGGGGCTTCGTCATGGGGGGGCGTCTCCGCGGGTGCGAGGCACCCGCTGCAGGTTCGATCAGGCCGCGCCGCGACGCTGCTTGGCCAGCTTCTTGCGCACCATCTCGCGCTTCAGCGGCGACAGGTAGTCGACGAAGACCTTGCCGTCGAGGTGGTCCATCTCATGCTGGATGCAGACGGCCAACAGGCCGTCGGCCTTGAGGTCGAAGGTCTGCCCCCGGCGGTCGAGCGCACGCACGGTGATCTGGTTGGCCCGGGTCACGTCGGCGAAGATACCGGGGACCGACAGACAGCCCTCCTGGTAGACCTGGTGGCCGTCGCTTTCGACGATCTGCGGATTGATGAACACGCGCGGCTCGGATTTGTCCTCGCTGACGTCCATCACCATGAAGCGCAGATGGCGATCGACCTGGGTCGCGGCGAGGCCGATGCCGGGCGCCGCGTACATGGTCTCGAACATGTCGTCGATCAGCTGCTGCAGCTCGGGCGTGAAATCCGCGGGCAGTACTTCGCGGGCGCGGGTGCGCAGGCGGGGATCGGGGAATTCGAGGATGGGAAGCGTGGCCATGGCCGCTACCTTGGCGCGAGCGCGCCCGGAATCAAGGGAACTTGGAGCGCGGACTATAGCAGCGGCGCCCTGAACACCGCGTCGGCGCAGGCGCAGCAGACCTGCCATGCGGGGCCGACATCAAGCGCCATAGTGTGAACCTGAACCGTTTCTAATCCACAAATCTTTACGCTATAGTGCCGACAAACCTGCTTGGTAAATCAGGTAGATGGCCGCCATGTTTAAAAAACTGCTTTCAGTTTTCGCCGTCGCCGTGCTGACCTTTGCCACCTGCGTGGCGGCCCAGCAGCTGCGCGATGACCACCCCGACACCTACGTGGTGCAGAAGGGCGACACCCTGTGGGACATCGCCGGCCGCTTCCTCAAGCAGCCTTGGCTGTGGCCGGAGATCTGGCAGGCCAACCCGCAGATCGAGAATCCGCACCTCATCTATCCGGGCGATGTCATCAGCCTCGCCTACCTCGACGGCCGCCCTGTGCTCGGCGTCAATCGCCGCGATCCGCAGATCCGCCGCGAAGCCGATGACGCCATTCGCACAATCCCGCTGCAGGAAGTCGAGTCCTTCCTGAAGCGCATGCGTGTGCTCGATGAGGAGCCGAAGGGCCTGCCCTATGTGCTGGCGATCGAGGAGAACCGCCTGCGCGGTGCCTCCGGCCAGGTCGTGTACGCGCGTGGCGTCGACTTCAAGCCGGGCCAGCGCTGGGCGATCGTGCGTCCGACGGTGCGCTACGCGGTGCATCCCCGCGCGACCGACGGCAAACACCGCTTCAAGCAGGACGAATGGAATGCGCGTGACGGCCTGACCCCGCGCACGCTCGGGATCGAGTGGGCCTACTACGCGGCGTCCGACAACGGCTTCGAAGTGCTCGGCTGGGAAGTCGCCGACATCACCACTGCCGAAGTCACGGTTGCCGGTGACCCCGCCACGCTGCTGCTGGCCCCCGAGGGCAAGGAAGTGCGCGCCGGCGACCTGCTGATGCCGGTGCAGGAGCCTGCCTTCGACCTGTACTTCACCCCGCGCGCACCGGAGCGCGTGCCCGACAACATGCGTGTGCTGGCCGTCACCGACTACTACCGCGTCGCCGGTCCGCGCGACGTGGTGGCACTGTCGGCCGGCGCACGCGATGGCATCGAGAACGGTCAGGTGTTCGCTCTGTATGGTGAAGGCGACCGCGTCAGCGACCACATCGCCAACCGTACGGATTTCACCGCCAACCTGCCCTCGCGCCAGGTCAAACTGCCTGACGAATTCGTTGGCCACGTGATGATCTTCCGCACCTTCGACAAGGTCAGCTACGGCTTGGTGATGGACGCGATCCGACCGGCCGGCGTCGACAACATCGCCAAGGCGCCAGACCGTCTGCCCTGACGATACGCCTGCATTGAAGCTGCGACCCGAGGTCTGGTTCGCCGCTGTACGCGCCCCCTTGCCGGGGCGCGTGCTGCGTCTGGCGCTGGAAGATGCGCAGGTCGCAGAGCGGCTGGAATCAGGCTCCAGCGCTGCCCTGCGCGCGCTGGGTGTCTCCGAAGCTGCCGCCGCGGCCTTCCTCGCTCGGGAGCCCGAGCGCGCGGCAGCGGACGCCGAATGGCTGGCACAGCCCGGTAACCGCCTGATCGAACTCGGTGATGCCGACTACCCCGCGCTGCTGGCGGAGTCGCCCGGTCCTCCCCCCGTGCTGTTCATCAGCGGCAACAGCGACCTGCTGTGGTTTCCGCAGATCGCCATCGTCGGCAGCCGCAATCCGACCTCTGGCGGCATCGATACGGCGGCGGACTTCGCGGCGAGCTTCGCGCGCAGCGGTCTGGTCGTGACCAGCGGTCTGGCCGACGGCATCGACGCGGCTGCGCATGCGGCCGCGCTGGATGCTGGCCAGCCGACCATCGCGGTGGTCGGCACCGGCCCCGATCGAGTCTACCCCGCGCGCAATCGCGTGCTCGCCACCCGGATCCGCGAACACGGCTGCATCGTCAGCGAGTTCGCGCCCGGCACGGCGGCCCGCCCCGACCATTTTCCGCGCCGCAACCGGATCATCGCCGGCCTGGCTCTGGGCACCCTGGTGGTGGAAGCGGCGCAGCGCAGCGGCGCCCTGATCACCGCACGCAATGCCAGCGAAGCGGGACGCGAAGTCTTCGCCATCCCCGGCTCGATCCACAATCCGCTGGCGCGCGGTTGCCACCGCCTCATCCGTGACGGTGCCGCGCTGGTCGAGACCTCGGCCGACGTCGTCGACGCACTCGGGCCTGCGGCGCAGCGACTGGCGTCCAGCCTGCGCGGCCGTCTTCAAGCGGTGGCGGCGGCGAGCGCGACTGCGCCCGCCGCGAACCCGATCGAGCCTGACCCGCAGCGCTTCCGGCTGCTGGCGGCGCTCGGGCATGACCCGGTCGGCATCGACATTCTCGCCGAGCGCAGCGGGTTGACCGTCGGGGAGCTGTCCTCCATGCTGGTCCTGCTGGAACTGGAGGGAGTGGTCAGCGCACAGCATGGCCGCTACACACGGCGGTCTTCCTGAACCTAGATGCGCGCCGGCGCAGGCAGAGGCTGGATGAAAGAGACCCTGTTGGACGTACTGCTCTACCTGTTCGAGAACTACTTCTACGACGACCCCGATGCCGTCCGCGATCGCGATTCCCTGCAGGCCAGCCTGATCCAGGCCGGCTTCAGTCCGGCCGAGGTGAGCAAGGCCTTCGACTGGCTCGATGGCCTGGAGCAGCTTCGCGCCTCACCTGACACCACCCTGCCCATGGCCAGCCCTCTGCGGCTGTATGCCGCGCAGGAGCAGGAGCGTCTGGACCTCGACTGCCGCGGCTTCCTGCTGTTCCTTGAGCAGATCGGCATCCTCGACGGCGCGCTGCGCGAGCAGGTCATCGACCGCGCGATGGCGCTCGATCAAGCCGAACTCGACCTCGACGACCTCAAGTGGGTGGTGCTGATGGTGCTGTTCAACCAGCCCGGCCGGGAGGCCGCGTTCGCCTGGATGGAAAGCCACCTGTTCGCGCTGGATGGCGAAGCCCTGCACTGAGAGCCTGTCGGAATCCTCCGCCGACTGCGGGCCGCCCCCGGGCGCCCGTGGCGGCAGCCCGCCACGGCGTCTGGATTTCTCGTGCGCTCCGAGGGCCTGTCGAGCGCATCCGTTCGATCGAAGCACGCGCGCCGGCGCCGGTTCGCGGGCGTCCGCGCACGCATGCCCAACGCCCGCACGGGCCACGTCGCCCGGGGCGACGGACGGAAGCCAGGCGTCCAAAGACCGCGTCGCGCGCCCTGTGCGTGGCGAATGTTCTTGACCTTTGCATCACACCGGTAAAGCATCGCCCGGTTTGACGCCCCGGAAGCCGCCGCCATGAACACCCCCACCAGCCCACAGCCCTGGTACTACGTCGACGCGCAGGGCCAGCAACAGGGCCCGGTCAGCCCGGCGATCCTGGTTGGCCACGCCCGCCAGGGCCGGGTGCGGCCGGACAGCCTGGTCTGGCGCGAGGGCTGGCCGGAGTGGCGGCCGCTGTCCACTGCCGCTGCCGAACTCGGCCTGACGACAGTCCCCGCTTCTCAGCCGAAGGCTCAACCCGCGCCCGCCGCCGCCGCTGCGCCGGCGGCCGTGGCGAACCCTGCGAGCACCGCCGCGCCCGCGGGTGCCCCCGCATCGCCCTACGCCCCCAGCGCGGCCCGGCTGGACGTCGAGCCCCAGTGGTCGAACACGGGCGAGGTGGTATACGCCGGCTTTCTGAGGCGCTGGGCAGCCGTGTTTCTCGATGGCTTCCTGATCGGCATCGTCGCCCAGATCGTTGCCGGGGTGCTCGGCGCGGTGTTCGCCGTGGGCATGATGAGCGCGCTGCAGGATTCCAACGGCGCGCCGACGCCGGCCATGATCGGCCTGTACCTGATGGTCTATCTGATCTATTTCGTGATGGCCGGACTGTATTACGCGCTGATGGAGAGCTCCTCCAACCAGGCGACCGTCGGCAAGATGGCGCTCGGCATCAAGGTCACCGACCGTGAGGGACGGCGCCTGAGCTTCGGCCACGCGCTGGGGCGCTGGTTCGCCGCGGCGCTGTCGCACCTGACCCTGTGGATCGGCTTCCTGATGGCGGGTTTCACCGACCGCAAGCGGGCCCTGCACGACTTCGTCGCCAATACCCTGGTGGTCGACAAGTGGGCCTTCACGCCGCACCCCGAGCGCCAGCAGCGCGGACTCGGCGGCTGCGTGATCGTGTTCCTGGTGGTGGTGGTCGGACTCGGCGGCCTCGCCCTGTTGGGCATCCTCGCCGCGATCGCGATTCCGGCCTACCAGGACTACACCGAGCGCGCCCGCAGCCGCGGCGCGCAGCTTGCACCGCCGGCGCTGCATCTGCCGGCAGAGCCCGCCGCAACCCGGCCCCTGCCGGGAAATGGCCGCGTCTGGCTGGCCGAACCGGCTTGACTTGCCGTCATCCCCTGTGGTGACACTGGAAAGGAAGGCCCTCCCGGACAGGAATGGGCCCGTCGCCGCGCCGAAACGGCGTCCGGCTGCTCACGGCCTCTTCCAGCCGCTGGGATTAACTGCACACCTTCGAATGACCGGCGCATCGACAGGACGCGGCGCCCGCGTCCTCCTCACGCCCCTGATGGACTGAAATGGCCAAGAATCTCCTCATCGTCGAATCCCCCGCCAAGGCGAAGACGATCAACAAATACCTCGGCAAGGACTTCCAGGTCCTCGCCTCCTACGGCCATGTGCGCGATCTGGTGCCGAAGGAGGGCGCGGTCGATCCGGAGCGCGACTTCGCCATGCGCTACGAGCTGATCGACCGCAACGAGCGCCATGTCGACGCCATCGCCAAGGCCGCGAAATCCGCCGACGCCCTGTTCCTCGCGACCGACCCGGACCGCGAGGGCGAGGCGATCAGCTGGCACATCGCCGAGGTGCTGCGCGAGCGTGGCCTGCTGAAGGACAAGACCCTGCAGCGGGTGGTGTTCACCGAGATCACCCCGCGCGCCATCAAGGAAGCGATGTCGAAGCCGCGCGCCGTCTCCGACAACCTGGTCAACGCCCAGCAGGCGCGCCGCGCGCTCGACTATCTGGTCGGCTTCAACCTGTCGCCCGTGCTGTGGCGCAAGGTGCAGCGCGGCCTGTCCGCGGGCCGCGTGCAGAGCCCGGCGCTGCGCATGATCGTCGAGCGCGAGGAAGAGATCGAAGCCTTCGTGCCGCGCGAGTACTGGACCGCCGAGGCCCAGCTCGCGCATGCGGTCACCCCCTTCAACGCCAAGCTGGTCAAGCTCGATGGCAAGAAGGTCGAACAGTTCACCCTGACCAATGCCGCCGACGCCGAGGCCGCGCGCGCGCGCCTGGTCAAGGCCGCCGGCGATGCCCTGCACGTCAGCGTTGTGCAGAGCCGCGAGCGCAAGCGCCGGCCGGCGCCGCCCTTCATCACCTCGACCCTGCAGCAGGAGGCCGCGCGCAAGCTCGGCTTCTCGACCAGCCGCACCATGCGCGTCGCGCAGAAGCTTTACGAGGGCGTCAGCCTGGGCGAACAGGGCACGGTCGGCCTGATCAGCTACATGCGTACCGACTCGACCCATCTGTCGCAGGAAGCCGTGGCCGAGCTGCGCGAGGTGATCGCCCGCGAGTTTGGCGCCGATGCGCTGCCGGCGGCCGCCAACGAGTACCGCACCAAGTCGAAGAACGCGCAGGAAGCGCACGAGGCGATCCGCCCGACCTCGGCCAAGCTGACGCCGAAGTCGGTGGCCGCGTACCTGAATCCGGACGAACAGAAGCTCTATGAGCTGATCTGGAAACGCGCGGTGGCCTGCCAGATGGTGCCGGCCACGATGAACACGGTCAGCGTCGAACTCGCCGCCGGCCGCGACCACGGCTTCCGTGCCACCGGCACCACCATCATCGATCCCGGCTTCCTCGCCGTGTACGAGGAAGGCACCGACCAGAAATCCGCCGACGCCGAAGACGAGGGCCGCAAACTGCCGGCGATGAAGCCCGGCGACATCGTGCCGCTGTCGGCCATCGTCATCGACCAGCACTTCACCGAGCCGCCGCCGCGCTTTTCCGAAGCCAGCCTGGTCAAGGCCCTGGAAGAGTTCGGCATCGGCCGTCCGTCGACCTACGCCAGCATCATCCAGACCCTGCTGTCGCGCGAGTACGTGATGCTCGACAACCGCCGCTTCCGTCCGACCGATGTCGGCCGCGCGGTGGCCAAGTTCCTGGCCGGGCACTTCACCCAGTACGTCGACTACGACTTCACCGCCAAGCTCGAGGACGAGCTCGACGCGGTCTCGCGCGGCGAGGAAGACTGGCTGCCGCTGATGGAGCGCTTCTGGAAGCCCTTCAAGGCGCTGGTCGAGGACAAGATCGAGACCGTCGACCGCAGCGACGCCAGCGGCTCGCGCGTGCTCGGCAACGATCCCAAGACCGGCCTGCCGGTGAGCGTGCGCCTCGGCCGCTACGGGCCCTTCGCCCAGATCGGTACCAAGGAGGACGCCGACAAGCCCAAGTTCGCCTCGCTGCGCGCCGGCCAGAGCATGCACACGATCACGCTGGAGGACGCGCTGGAGCTGTTCAAGCTGCCGCGCAACCTCGGCACCCACCTGGGCGAGGAAGTCACGGTGGGCGTCGGCCGCTTCGGCCCCTTCGTCAAGCTGGGCAGCACCTACGCCTCGCTGAAGACCGAGGATGACCCCTACACCATCGAACTGCCGCGCGCGGTGCAGCTGGTGGCGGAGAAGCTCGAAGCCGCGGCCAACCGCCTGATCAAGAAGTTCGAGGGCAGCCCGATCGAGATCGTCAACGGCCGCTACGGCCCCTACATCACCGACGGCGAGAAGAACGGCAAGATCCCGAAGGACGTCGAGCCGGCCTCACTGAGCCTGGCGGATTGCGAAGCGATCATGGCCAACGCCCCCGCGCGCGGCGCCAAGCGCGGCCGCTTCGGCGCGAAGAAAACCACCGAGAAGGTCGCCGCCGCGAAGGCGCCCGCGGCGGTGAAGAAGGCTCCTGCAAAGAAGGCGCCCGCGAAGAAGGCGGCGGCGAAAAAGGCGCCGGCAAAGAAGGCCGCTGCGAAAAAGGCGCCTGCCAAGAAGGCGGTCGCGAAAAGAACCGCCGCCAGCGAAGCACCTCCGTTCTGAACAGCGCTGGCCCTTGGGCCAGCGCCGCGTCGGAACCCAGGGCTCAAGGACAACGCGCCTTCGACGCCATTGATTGATTGCAGCCTGAGCCGCAGCAGCGCTGCGGCTCGGGTGCAGGTGCGCTCGATCCAGTCTGGTTGCAGCCTGGCCTGGCTGCCCGCACCAACGCCGCCGGAGCTCCACTCGGCGGAGGGTGCCGAGGGCAGCCCGGCACACGCGACCAAGTCCGGCGCGATGTCCCGGAGGCCCGACGACGCCCGGGGCTCAGCGAGCGCCTTCGCTCAGATGGCGATCCAGGAATGCGAAGGCGAGTTCGGAATCCGACTGGCTCAACCAGAACAACGCCTGCTTCTTGGCCGCGCGGGGATAGCGTCCCTCCAGCACCCGGATCAACGCCTCGTCAGCGCCCTTCTCCAGCTGGCTGAGCGCGAACACCGCCTTCTCCTGCAGCGCGGGCGAGGCATCGTCTGCCAGGACCGCGAGGATGCGCGGCTCGGCATCCTGCCAGCCGGCCTGCGCGATCCAGAACAGGGCGCTGCCGCGCACCTCGTCGCTGCGCCCCGCGTCGGCCAGGGCGCTCAAGCCTGCGCGCGCCTGCGGCAGCCCGGACTGCGAGAGCACGAAGGCAAGGTGCTCCACGAAGGCGTCCGCTTCGGCGCCACGCAACAGCGCCAGCACCCGCTCGATGCCGGGTTCACCGCGCGCCTGCCCCAGCCAGAAGGTCGCGCTGCGGCGCAACGCCTCGGGCCTGTCGGCAGCGCTCAGATCAATCAGCGCCGCGGTGGCGGCAGGGGTGGCGTGCAGGGCCACGGCGGTGAGGGCGCTGTCGGCCAGGGCAGTCTTCGACCCACGTGAGCGCTGCTCCGCGACACTCTGCGCGACCAGCCAGCGAACGCTGCTCTCCGGGCTGACCGCGGCGAGCTCGATGGGCGGCGAGGCCGAGTGCACCGGGCAGGCGCCATCGTAGGCACGCAGGTCGACCGGCTCGCCCGCGGCGAAGCGAACGTAGACATCCAGCCGGTCGGACGCCGGCGCGTCTGGAGTCGAAGCATTGAGGCGATAGCCCTTGGCGCGCGCGTCCAGACTGCAGCCGCGCCCCGTCGGATCTGCGCCTTCGAAACAGCACACCCGACCGGTTCCGGCCTGCTTGGGCACCTGCCAGCGGGCCCAGCCCTCGCTCGGGGCGCCCTCCAGCGACTGTCCCTGCGAGGGCTGCGGACAGAGCAGGGCGATCAGCAGCCCGAGACAGCGCAGCGGACTCAGATTCCACAGCAGGCGCACGAAGCCCTGCAGGTCGTGCAGCTGCAGGCGCAGATGATCCCAGACAGCGCCGACGACGTTCATCGATCTTCTCCCTGCTCGATCGCCTGTTCGATCGCGTCCAGGGCCTCGTCGCCGCCGAGCAGGCTGATCAGCTTGAGCAGCTCGCGCTTTTCATTCGGATCCTGCGCGGCACTGTAGAGCTGCCGCAGACCGCTCTGGTGACCGCTGATGAGCAGACCCTCGCGTGCAGCCGCCTTCAGCTCCACCGACTGCAATCGCGGGTAGAGCTCGACCAGGCGCTCACCGGCACCGGCGATACCCAGGCCGCGCAGGGCCTGCAGGCGCAGCGGAAGCGCGCCCGAGCCTGCGGCCACCGCGGCCAGATCATCGCTGGCGCCGGCGATGCCCATGGCCTCGAGGGCCGAGGCCTGCACTTCGGCGTCCTTGCTGGCGGACAGCAGCTCACGCAGTTCATCGAGGGCACCCATCGCACCCAGCAAACGCACGGCCTCGGCGCGCAGGCTGCTGGACGCGTCCGTCCGCGCGGCCTGCAGCATCGCGGCTGCATCGGCGCTGATCATCCAGGCCTGCATCACCGACCGCCGCACCTTCTGCTCCGGACTGTCGCGATACAGGCTCTGCAGCGCCTGCCGGGCGGCATCGTTGCCGGACATGCCGAGCATGCGGATGGCGCGGTCGCGCAGCTCCGGCTCACCGCTGCGGGCGATCTGCAGAATCTGTGCGCTGGCCTGCGGATCATCGATCTGGCTCAGCACGAACAACGCCCGCTCCTTGCTGCGCGCGCTGTAGTTGCCCGTGATGACCCGCTGCAGCAGCGGCAGCGCGCGTTCGGGGGGCGCCGACAGCAGGCCCGCCAGCGCCGATTCGACCAGGTCTTCCCGCTCGGCGGCGTCGGCGCCTGCGTCCTTGGCCGCGGCGGAAGCAGCGTCCGCAGCGGGCGTGCCCAGCAGGCGCTGCGCGTCCGTCAGCCAGCGGCTCTGCGGAAACTCGCGCTGCAGGCGCTCGACGGTGGCGCGGGCCTCGCCAAGGCGGCGCCCCTGGTGCTGCGCATAGGCCTGCCAGTACAGCGCGCTGTCGGCGGCGGCAGGCTCGTCACGACGCAGCTGCTGCTCCAGCGCCACGAACTGCTGCAGGGCCTGCTCCCAGCGACCCTGCTTCAACTGTTCGTGCCCCTGCCAGTACAGAGCCTGGCTGGCGCTGCCGCTGGGCGCCATGGCGCGATCATCGGGGGCTGCGGCGGCTGAGCCCACTGCCAGCGCCAGGGCGAAGCCGAGCGCGCGCAGCGGCAGCCGGGGTGGACGGGCAATTCGAGTGTGCATGGCAGGACTCCTGTCCTTGAGGGTGGGGTGCCGCAGGCGGCGGATACGCGAGCTCCGCCTGGCGGTGTCAGGTACGGGTGATCGAGTGGCGGGCGCGCAGGCCGGCTTCCGCCGCGCGCACCTGGAAGATCAGATCGGAGCGCTCGACGAACTCGCCCAGGCCTGTACGCACTTGGATGTCCTCGGAGCCGGCGGGGTTAGCCAGCTCGATCAACACCGGCTCCAGCGCCTGCAGCAGCTCCACCAGGCGGGCATCGCCGCTGTGGCGCGCGGCGGCGAGATAGAGACGGTTGTTGTCGATGAGTGCACGTGCCAGCTCCGCATTGCCGAACCTCAGGCCGTCGCTGTCGGCGTTCACCGCGGTCATCAGCGCATGCCGCGTGCTGTCGAGATGCTGGGCCAGAACATTCGCGTAGACGCGATCGCTGGCGACGACGAGGGTCGGCGGCTGTTCCTGCAGGCCGTGCTCGCGACCGGCGAAGAAGCCCAGCGACAGCAGCACCGCTGCGGCCAAGCCCGCCGCCCAGCCCCGCTGCAGTCGGCGTCGCGCTGAACCCTGCCGACGGCGCGGTGCAAGGGATGGCGGCTGCGCGACATCGGCTGCCGCGCGCAGCGACAGGCCTTGCCAGATGCGTTCGGACAGGCCGCTGGCAGGCTCGGGCGGCAGATCCAGCGCGCTGGCATCGAGCGTGGCGCACAGTGCGGAGTAGCGCGCCGAGAGCGCGGCATCAGTCGCCAGGGCTGCAGCGATCTCGCGCAGTCGTGCCGCGGGCAGACCGTCGCGGTAGTGATAGAGGATCAGCTCGCTGTCGTTGATCGGCGGCATCGTGGTCATGCTCTAGCTCCAGTCCTGCAGCGCCGTGCGCAGCTTGCGCACGGCTCGGAAGATCGCCTGCTTGCTCTGGCCGATGTTGAGCGACAGCTGGGCGGCGATCTGCTCCAGCGATTCGCCTTCGACATGGCGCAGAACGAAAGCGGTGCGCTCCATGACGCTCATCCGCTCCAGCTCGGCGCGCACCCGCATCGCCAGTTCTGCCCCGCGCGCATGCGCCTGTGGGCACGGCATGGCGGGAAGGGTGTCGGTGTCCACATCGAGCTCGGCATCGACGAACAGGTTCAGCGATGGCGAGTCCTCGTCATCGCTGCCGTCCGCACTCGGAAGAGGCTGATGGCGCGCGCTGCGGCGCAGCTGCTCCAGCGCGGCATTGACCGCGATCCGATGCAGCCAGGTCGAGAAGGCGGCGCGGCCATCGAACTGGGCGAGCGCTCGCCAGGCCTTGTAGAAGGCCTCCTGCGCCGCGTCTTCGGCCAGCGCGACGTCGCGGGTGATCCGCCAGCACAGCTGGAACACCGGCCGGCTGTGCAGCTCGACCAGCTGGCGGAAGGCGCTGGCATCGCCGCTGCGGGCGGCATCGAGTATCGCGGTGGGGTCGGCGCTCATGCCGGCTTGGATGCGCGCCGCGGCGGTCTGGTTAGCAGGCTCGCCGCCTTGCGCCGGCAGCGGCGGCCTTGGCGGACTGGTCGTGCGGGGGTGCAGGCTGGATCGGCCGCCATGCGTCGTGCTCCCGACTCCGTGCGCTCGCAGCGACGCGCTGCGAGCTTACGGACTGGCCACACGGATGGCCACGCCAGCGGGGGCCGAGCCCCGCCGGCCCCAGTCGCGAAACCACTGGATCCCCGTCCCCGCCTCCGCGAGGACAGGCTCTTCGCGGGGATGACGAATCCTGACCCTGCTGCGAGAACACCTGGACCGCGACGCCGCGCTGACACGCTCTCAAGAAACAGAACGCTTGCGACCCCACGAATCGTCGCCCCCGCGAAAGCGGGGGCCCAGTTCCGGTCCGCCTCAGTCGCAGGACCACTGGATCCCCATCCCCGCATTCGCGAGGACAGGCTCTTCGCGGGGATGACGAATCCTGACCCTGCTGCGAGAACACCTGGACCGCGACGCCGCGCTGACACGCTCCAGAGAAACACAACGCTCGCTGCGACATCTGTTGCCGTCGCCCCCGCGAAGAGCCTGTCCTCGCGGAGGCGGGGAACGGGGCCCAGGCATGCCAGCCTCCGTCGCGAGAGGTCTGGAGCCCCGTCCCCGCCCTCTCAGGGACTGGCGCTCCGCGGGGATGACGATTCAAGGCTTCCGCAGAAGGGCTGCACGGCGACGTCGGGCCGGGAAATGCTCAGGCCTTGCGATACACCTCCGCCCCCTGCGCGCGGAATTCCTCGGCCTTCTGCTGCATGCCCTGCTCCAGCGCTTCCTGTTCGCTGATGCCCTGGGCGGCGGCGAAGTCGCGCACGTCCTGGGTGATCTTCATCGAGCAGAAGTTCGGCCCGCACATCGAGCAGAAGTGGGCCTGCTTGTGGGCGTCCTTGGGCAGGGTCTCGTCGTGGAATTCCTGGGCCTTTTCCGGATCGAGGCCGAGGTTGAACTGGTCTTCCCAGCGGAACTCGAAGCGCGCTTTCGACAGCGCGTTGTCGCGCATCTGCGCCGACGGGTGGCCCTTCGCCAAGTCGGCGGCATGCGCGGCGATCTTGTAGGTGATGATGCCGTCGCGCACGTCCTGCTTGTTGGGCAGGCCCAGGTGCTCCTTCGGCGTGACGTAGCAGAGCATGGCGGTGCCGTACCAGCCGATCATGGCCGCGCCGATCGCGCTGGTGATGTGGTCGTAGCCGGGCGCGATGTCGGTGGTCAGCGGGCCCAGGGTGTAGAAGGGCGCCTCGCCGCATTCGCGCAGCTGCTTGTCCATGTTTTCCTTGATCAGCTGCATCGGCACGTGGCCGGGGCCTTCGATCATGGTCTGGACTTCGTGCTTCCAGGCGATCTTCGTCAGTTCGCCGAGCGTCTCGAGCTCTCCGAACTGGGCGGCGTCGTTGGCATCCGCAATGCTGCCCGGGCGCAGGCCGTCGCCCAGCGAGAAGGCCACGTCATAGGCCTTCATGATTTCGCAGATCTCCTCGAAGTGGGTGTAGAGGAAATTCTCCTTGTGATGCGCCAGGCACCACTTGGCCATGATCGAGCCGCCGCGGCTGACGATGCCGGTGACGCGCTTGGCGGTCCACGGGATATAGGCCAGGCGCACGCCGGCATGGATGGTGAAGTAGTCCACGCCCTGCTCGGCCTGCTCGATCAGCGTGTCGCGGAACAGTTCCCAGCTCAGCTCTTCGGCGCGGCCACCGACCTTCTCCAGCGCCTGGTAGATCGGCACCGTACCGATCGGCACCGGCGAGTTGCGCAGGATCCACTCGCGGGTCTCGTGGATGTGCTTGCCGGTGGAGAGGTCCATCACGGTGTCGGCGCCCCAGCGGATGGCCCAGACCATCTTCTCGACTTCCTCGGCGATGGAGCTGGTCACCGCCGAGTTGCCGATGTTGGCGTTGATCTTCACCAGAAAGTTGCGGCCGATGATCATCGGCTCGCTTTCGGGGTGGTTGATGTTGTTGGGCAGGATGGCGCGGCCGCGGGCGATCTCGTCGCGCACGAACTCGGGCGTGATCAGAACGGGCAGCGATGCACCGAAATCCTGACCCGGGTGCATGCGCCCACGCGCCAGGCCCTGCGCACGCACCTGCTCGACCATGGCCTCGCGGCGCTGGTTCTCGCGGACGGCGACGAACTCCATCTCCGGGGTGACGATGCCGCGCTTCGCGTAGTGCATCTGGCTGACGTTGGCACCGGCTTTGGCGCGGCGCGGCGGGCGCAGGTTGGGGAAGCGCACGCTGTCGAGCTTCGCGTCGTGCAGGCGCTTCTGGCCGTACTGCGAGCTGATCCCGGCCAGCACGTCGGTGTCACCGCGCTCGGCGATCCAGGCCTCGCGCAGACGCGCAAGGCCCGCAGTCAGCTCGATGCGTGCCTGCGGGTCGGTGTAGGGGCCGGAGGTGTCGTAGACGCTGAGCGGCGCATTTGGCTCGGCGCCGAACAGGGCCGGGGTGTCGGACTGGCGGATCTCGCGCATCGGCACGCGCAGGTCGGGGCGCGAGCCGGTCACATGGATCTTGCGCGAGCCCGGAATCGGGCGGGTGACATCGGCCGACAGCGCTTCGGTGGCGCGCTGGAAGTCTTCGGGCAGGGCGTTCATGCGGCGGTCCTTGGTCTGGAAGAGTCCAAGCGGCGGCGCCGGCACGGCGCGCGATGGGCCGACCTCCGGCCGTCACCGCGCATCGAATCGAAGCTCCCTACGCCGGTACGAGCCGGATCAGGTTCAAAGGGACTCTCTCAGCCCGGCTGCCGCCGGACACCCCCGCTTGCGGCGGGCATTGAAGCACGAAGCGGGGGCGCCGTCGAAAACGATTGCCCCGCGGTGACGATCGTCAATTGACCGTCTCCGGGGCGCTGGCTAGGCTGCGCAAGCTCCGGGGCGCGCGCGTCCGTCCCCGCTGTCCCCGTCGACCTCCCCTGCCAAGGAACCGCCATGCCTCTCAGCATCAACATCGAACTCAGCGACAAGGACATCGAGCGCTTCCGCGCCGCCCAGGCAGCGTCCGAAGCCAGCGCCAAGTCGCCGGACGCGATCGTCAAGGCCGCGGTCGACCTGCTGAAGGCCGCTCAGGTCGAGAGCCTGCCGGACTTCATCCGCCAGCGCCTGGAAGGCCTGGACTCGCTGATCGCGATGTTGAACGACGAGGGTTTCGCCCTGCCAGAGGAAGACCGCAAGCACGTGGTCTCGGCCCTGGTCTACTTCGTCAACCCGCAGGACGCCATCCCCGACCACACGCCGGTGCTGGGCTACCTCGACGACGCGATCATGATCGAGCTCTGCCTGCGCCAGCTGCACAACGAGATCGAGGCCTACGAGGACTTCTGCGATTTCCGCCAGCACGAGGCCGAGCGCCGTGGCCTCGACCCGGCCACCGTCGGCCGCGCCGACTTCCTGGAGTCGCGTCGCGAGGAGCTGATCAGCCGCATCCACCGCCGCCGCGAGCGCGACTACGGCGTGGGCTATGGCGGCAGCAGCGGCTATGGTCGCGCCGGCTACACCCGCAGCTGGCGCCCCGGCCTGATGACGGTGCGCTGAGCTTGGCGCGGGTTTTCCTGCGCGAAGTCGACGCTGCCGCGATGAACGCCGGCAGCGCCGACACCCTCGTCCAGCATCTCGGCATCGAGGTGCTGGAGGTCGGCGAGGACTTCATCCGCGGCCGCATGCCGGTCGACCATCGCACCCACCAGCCCTTCGGCCTGCTGCATGGCGGCGCCTCGGTGGCGCTGGCCGAAACCCTGGGCAGCATGGCGGCCAGCCTCTGCGTCGACCCGGCCACGCAGATGGCGGTCGGGCTTGAGATCAATGCCAACCACCTGCGCGCCGTGACCACAGGCTGGGTGATCGGCACCGCCCGGCCGATCCATGTCGGCCGCAGCACCCAGGTCTGGGGCATCCGCATCGAGAACGAGGCCGGCCAGCCGGTCTGCATCTCGCGCCTGACCATGGCGGTCGTGCCGCGGGCGATGGGCGCGCGCTGAGCGCGCCCGGATCCGCCGCTGCACGCCAGCGCGTCTTCACCACAACGCAGCGTTGCAGCGGCGAGGCTTGAGCGGCGCGGCCGCGGCGACCATCTTGGCGGCTGTCCCCCAGCTCCGGAGAGCCCCATGACCCAGCCCCGTCGCGTCACCCGCCTCGTGCGCGGCATGCCCACCTCGGACGGCGCCGGCGTGCGCCTGACCCGGGTGATCGGCATCCCCGAGCTGCGCAACCTCGACCCCTTCCTGATGCTCGACCACTTCGGCTCGGAAGAGGCCGCGGACTACATCGCCGGTTTCCCAAATCATCCGCACCGCGGCTTCGAGACCGTCACCTACATGCTCGAAGGGCGCATGCGCCATCGCGACAACCAGGGCAATGAAGGCCTGCTGGTGTCGGGCTCGGTGCAGTGGATGACCGCCGGCCGCGGCCTGGTGCATTCGGAGATGCCCGAGCAGGAAGAGGGCCGGATGTCCGGCTTCCAGCTGTGGATCAACCTGCCGGCGGCGCAGAAGATGTGCGCGCCGCGCTACCAGGACATCGCGCCCGAGCGCATCCCCGACGTCGAGCCGCTGCCCGGGGCCAGGGTGCGCGTGCTGGCCGGCGAGTACGGCGGGGTGCGCGGTCCGGTCGATGCCGAGGCGACGTCGCCGCTGTACCTCGACATCGCCCTTCCGGCGGGCGCTTCACTCGAGGTGCCGATGCCGGCCGGCCACACCGCCTTCGCCTACGTGTTCGAGGGCCGCGCCGAGCTCGCCTGCCAGACGGTCGGCACCGACGTCATGGCCCTGCTGTCGGATGGCGACCAGCTGAGTGTCGCCGCTGGCGATGCGCCCGCGCGCCTGATCCTGGTCGCCGGCCGCCCGCTGCGCGAGCCGATCGTGCAGTACGGGCCCTTCGTGATGAACCACCCGCACGAGATCCAGCAGGCTATGCTCGACTACCAGGCCGGGCGCTTCGGGCCGGTGTGAGGCGGGCCGTGGATCGCGGCACACGAGGAGGGTGAGCCCTCGCCCGCCAAAGGTATCGCATAGGGTGGGCCCTGGCCCACCATGCGCCTGACGCTTGCCTCGGTGAGGACATCGGCGCCGGCCCTTGGTCATCGGCATCTGGCATGCAGGCGGATGGCCGTGTGCGTTTCGGCGAGCCGCCTGGGCACCATTGTGCGCGGCAGGCATGAAGCTCCGGTGGGCCAGGGCCCACCCTATGAACAGCAGCGAGCGGCCACATCGACAGGCCGAAATCCGAAGCGGAGCGAGGGTCGAGCTCCGGTGGGGCGGATCGAGAGTGGGCGTGGGTCGAGCTCCGGTGGGCCAGGGCCCAACCTATGAACTGCAGGACAGCATCGAGCAGCCGGCGCGGTTGCGTGCCCAGTCGGGGCGCTTGTGCGCGTAGGCCTCGGCGCCGGGTTGCTCTTCGTAGGGACGTTCCAGCACGGCCTGCAGCTGGTGCAGGGGCGCGAGGTCGCCGCCTTGGGCGGCGTCGATGGCCTGCTGGGCCAACCAGTTGCGCGGCACGTAGAGCGGGTTCACCGCGGCCATGCGCGCGCGTCGCGCCTCTGACGCACCTTCGCCGGCCAACCGCTGCGCATAGTCGACACACCAGGCGAGCAGCGCGGGCCGCTGGGCCTCGAACGCCGCCTCGTCGTAGCTGGCCGGGCGCAGCCGATCGACCGCGGCTGCGGGCGCCTCGAAATCCATCAGGGCGCGGAAGCCCAGCGTGAAGTCGAGCTGGGCCGCATGCATCAACGCGTACAGGCGCTGCGCCAGCACGGTGTCGTCGGTGCGCGGTTCGAGCAGGCCGAGCTTGCCGGCATTGAATTCGGCGTGGGCGCGGTTGAAGGTCTCGGCATAGGCGCGCAGGCCCTCGCGCAGCGGTTCCTGGTCCGCGAACAGCGAGGACAGCGCGCCGGCCAGGCAGGACAGGTTCCAGTGCGCGATCTGCGGCTGCCGGCCGAAGGCGTAGCGGCGACCTTCGGCGTCGGTGGTATTCGGCGTCCAGGCCGGATCGAAATCCTCCAGCCAGCCATAGGGGCCGTAGTCGATCGTGAGCCCCAGCACCGACAGGTTGTCGGTGTTCATGACCCCATGCACGAAGCCGACCCGCATCCAGTGCGCGATCAACAGCGCAGTGCGCTCGCAGATCGCGCGGAACACCTGGGCGTCGCGCTCGGCCGCAGCTTCGTACTCGGGAAAGTCGCGGGCGCACATGAAGTCCCACAGCTGGCGCAGCAGCGCATGCTCGCCGCGCGAGGCCGGCAGCTCGAAGTGGCCGAAGCGCAGGAAGCCCGGCGCGACCCGGCAGACGATGGCGCCCGGCTCGGGCTTCGGATCCCCCGCATAGAGGATGTCGCGCACCACCGCCTCGCCAGTGGCGACCAGCGACAGCGCTCGCGTGGTCGGCACGCCCAGCGCGTGCATGGCCTCGCTGCAGAGGAATTCGCGCAGCGAGCTGCGCAACACCGCGCGGCCGTCGGCGCGGCGCGAATAGGGCGTAGGGCCCGCGCCCTTCAGCTGCAGCTCGTGGCGGCGGCCGTCGGCACCGATCACCTCGCCCAGGCTGATCGCGCGGCCATCGCCCAGCTGGCCGGCCCAGTGGCCGAACTGGTGGCCGCCGTAGTTCGTGGCGATCGGCTGCATGCCGTCGATCAGCGCGTTGCCAGCGAACACCTGGGCAAAGCGCGAACTTGCCGTGTCCTCACGGCTGAAGCCTATCGCAGCGGCGACCTCGGGCGACAGCGCGAGCAGGCGTGGCGCAGGCACAGGCGTGGGCTGCACCGCCGACCACAGCGCGCCGCTGACTGTCCGCGTGTAATTGCCGGTCTCGGGATCACCGGCCACGTCGCGGCGGAAGGCGTTATCGAAGGAAAGGCGCATGCGCGGTCGCTCGGGCAGTGGAGGCGGTCGCGCTGGCGCGGCGCGGGTATCGGGCGCGGCGGAGCGTGCTCAGGACCGATGCATCCATGCCCACGCCCTGGCCAGGGCGCGCCTCAGCCGCCGGCCTTGAGCAGGCGGTAGCGCTGCAGGATGCGGTCGTACTCCGCCTGCAGGTTCTGCAGTTCCGTTTCGCGCCGGCGCAGGTATTCGCGCTGTTCCTCGACCTGCTTGCGCGAGGCCGCGATGCTGCTCTGCACGGTGGCCGGCACCGGCTTGCCGCCGCGCTCCAGCGAGGCCGCATGGGCGAGCTGGTCCTCCAGGCTCTTTTCCTGGCTGCGGATGCCGACGCGCGCCGCCTCCAGCGACTGGTCGAGCAGGTCGAAGCGCTCGCGGTAGGCGCGGGCCAGATCGGCTTCGGTGGCATAGGAGCCCATCAGGGCCGCGTCCATCTTGTCCTGCTCGGCCTTGAGGTTCGCCTGACGCTCGGCTTCGGCGTCGGCGATGCGCTTGGCGGCGCGCTCCTCTTCGGTCAGGGCGCGCTCGACCCGGTTGACGGTGACGCCGCTGCTGTTGATCTCGTCACGGGCCTGATCGACCGCTTCCGGCGGCAGGGTGTCGGTGTAGTGCACCTTGCCCTCGGCATCGACCCAGCGATACAGCTTCTGCGCCAGCACGGGCGCGGACGCGAGGGACAGGACGAGGGCGGAAGCAAACAGGGCGTGCACGCGCATGGATCGAAACCTCGGAGGCGGGGCAGAGCGCTCAGTGAGCGCTGCCATAGGTGTCGCGATAGGCCAGCAGGCGGCTGCGATGCTCGGCCAGATCCGGTCGACCGGCAGTATAGGCAAGCAGTTCCACCAGCCGCGCGATGGCGATCACGGGCAGTTGGGCCTGCCGTTCAAGTTCCTGCACGGCGGACAACTCACCGGCGCCGCGCTCCTGGCGGTCGAGCGCGATCAGCACGCCGCAGGGTTCGGCACCGGCCTCGCGGATGAAGCCCAGCGACTCGCGGATCGCGGTGCCGGCAGTGATGACGTCGTCGACGATCAGCACGCGTCCTGCCAGCGGCGCGCCGATCAGGCGCCCACCCTCACCATGGCTCTTGGCTTCCTTGCGATTGAAGGCGACCGGCACGTCGATGCCGCGCGCGTACAGCGCGGTCGCCACCGCGGTCGCCAGCGGAATGCCCTTGTAGGCCGGCCCGAACAGCATGTCGAACCTGAGCCCCGAAGCCAGCAGCGCCTCGACATAGCACTCGGCCAGCCGCGCCAGCGCGCCGCCGGTATTGAACAGCCCGGCGTTGAAGAAGTACGGGCTGATCCGCCCCGACTTCAGGGTGAACTCGCCGAAGCGCAGCACCGAGCGCTCGATCGAGAGCTCCAGAAACCGCTGCTGGTAGTCCTGCATCGCCTGCTGCATGGGGCTCACTCCGGGCATCCGACCAAAGCCCGCTATCATCCCAGCTTCGCCGCGGGCGGGCCATGCGAAGCCAGCTCGAACGAATCCCCTCCCGGCCCTCGCGCACAGCGCTCGGGCGTTCGGCGACGCGCGCGGCATGCCGCGCGAGCGCGCCGCCTCACCCCCAATCCCCAATCCCGGCTCTTAAATGCGCATCTGCAGCTTCAACGCCAACGGCCTCCGCTCCGCCGCCAGCAAAGGCTTCTTCGACTGGTTCGGCGCCCAGGACATCGACGTGCTCTGCGTGCAGGAGACCAAGGCCCAGGCCGAACAGCTGGCTGACCCGGCGCTGCGACCCGCCGGCTGGCACGCCCACTTCCGCGATGCGACGACGAAGAAGGGCTACAGCGGCGTCGGCCTCTACAGCCGGCAGGCACCCGATGCGGTGCTGACCGAGCTGGGCTGGGACGAATTCGACGAGGAGGGCCGCTATATCGAAGCGCGCTTCGGCGACTTGAGCGTGGTCTCGCTGTACTTCCCCTCCGGCTCCTCGGGCGAGGAGCGCCAGCAGTTCAAGTTCCGCTGCATGGACTGGTTCGCGCCGATCCTCGCCGAGTGGATGCGCTCATCCAGGCGCTACGTGATCTGCGGCGACTGGAACATCGTCCACACCCGCCGCGACATCAGAAACTGGACCTCGAACCAGAAGAACTCCGGCTGCCTGCCGGAAGAGCGCGCCTGGCTGGATCATCTGTTCGGCGAGCAGGGCTGGGTCGACAGCTACCGCCACCTGCGCCCCGAGGGCGAGGACTACACCTGGTGGAGTCAGCGCGGCGCCGCGCGCGCCAAGAACGTCGGCTGGCGAATCGACTATCAGGTGGTGTCGCCAGCGCTGCGCGAGTCGCTGCGCGACTGCGCGATCCATCCGGAGCCGAAGTTCTCAGACCACGCGCCCTACGTGGTCGACTACGCATGACCAGCGCCATCGACTGGCGCCGGCATGTGCCGGCCGCCCTGCGCCCCTATGTCGAGCGCGAACCGCTGGCAGCGCTGATGCTGGGTCTGTCCTCGGGCTTTCCCTACGCGATGATCGGCGCCACCCTGACCACGCGCCTGGCCCAGGACGGCATCGACAAGCGCAGCGTCACTGCGTTCTCGCTGGCCTTCCTGGTCTACAACCTGAAGTGGATCTGGTCGCCGCTGGTCGACTCGCTGCGCCTGCCCCTGCTGGGCCGGCTCGGCCAGCGCGTGTCCTGGCTGATCTTCGCCGGCGCGCTGGTGATGGCTGCGGTGGCCTGGCTGGCGCTGCTGGATCCGAAGGACGACCTGCTGCTGTTCGCCGCGGCGGCCATCGCGGTGGCGGTCGCCGGAGCGACCTACGACATCGTGATCGACGCCTACCGGATCGAGACGCTCAAACCCGAGCAGCTCGGCGTTGGCTCCGGCATGTCGCAGTACGGCTGGCGCATCGGCTCGGTGGCGGCCGGATCGCTGGCGCTGTGGGTGGCCGCACGCGCGGACTGGAGCCTCGCCTACCTGCTCTGCGCGGCCTTCGCCCTGCCGGCGATGCTGACCGGCCTGCTGCTCGGCGAGCCGGAACGCCACCGCGTGCTGGAGCGCGCCGGCGGCTTCGTCGCCAGCGTGGTGGCGCCGCTGGTCGAATTCATGGCCCGGCGCGGCGCCCTGCTGGTGCTGCTGTTCGTGCTGCTGCACAAGATCGGCGACACCCTCGCCAACCTCACCCTGCGCCTGCTGCTGAACGATCTCGGCTTCAGCAACGAGGAGATCGCCACCTGGGACGTCGGCGTCGGTTTTTTCGCCTACCTGATCGGCATCTTCCTCGGCGGCCTGCTGTATTCGGGCCTGGGCATGCAGCGCTCGGTGCTGATCGCGCTGGTGCTGATGGCGGTGTCGAACCTGAGCTTCGCCGTGTTGGCCTACATCGGCCACTCGAACGCCCTGCTGGCCTTCACCATCGCCTTCGAGAACACCGCCAGCGGCATCGGCGGCGTGGTGGTGGTGGCCTATCTGTCGGCGCTGTGCAACCTCGCCTTCACCGCCACCCAGTACGCGCTGCTGTCGGCGGCCGCCAGCGTGGTCGGACGCTTGATCACCGGCACGACCGCCGGCGGCCTGATCGAGATGCTGGGCTACGTGAACTTCTACGTGCTGACCACGGTGGTGGCCCTGCCCGGTGTCTTCCTGTACGTGGCGATGCTGCGCTCCGGCCTGATCGACCGCTCGCTGGGTGATGCCGGCCGCCGCTGAGGCCGCGGCGCGCCCGTAGGGTTTTCGTTGCGTCCGGCCGCTGTGCTACGGTGACCGGCCAGCGGCGGCATACAGGGGTGTCGTCGCTGCCGCCCGCGGCCATGCCGCGACCGTACCGCCACTTCGCGGCCCGCGCCGCGTTCCCGCTCGCGCCCCTGCATGCCCGACATTCTCGTCAAGGACATCGACCCCGACATCGCCGAGCGCATCAAGCGGATGGCTCGCGATCGCGGCTGGCCGATCAACGATGTGGTGCTCAGCCTGCTGCGCCAGGCGCTCGGCATGGAGAAGCCCGAGATGCCCCTGCCGGGGGATATCGCGCGGCTGACCGGCACCTGGGAGGACGAGGAAAGCCGCGCGCTGAAGGAAGCCATCGAGGCCCTGCACAAGCTTGGGTGACCTCGTCCCCATGGGAATGCCGGACCCGGGCGCGCGCCGCCGCGTCGATGCAGGCCGCCGCGCATGCACGCGGTGCCGACCGCTCCGATGCGTCCGCAGACGCCAGTGCCATGGCGCGCCTGGCGGCATGTGCGTTGCAGAGCTGGCGCGACAGCACGCCCAGGCGCGTCGGAACGGGAGCCACCGGTGAACGCAGCTTCCCCGCAGGAACTCGCTCGGCAGCAGTCGCTGGCGCGCTATCGCATCCTCGACACCCTGCCCGAGCGCGCCTACGACGAGCTCGCGATCGTGGCCAAGGCGGTGGCCGGCACGGCCTATGCGGCGGTGACCCTGATGGACCGCGAGCGCCAGTGGATCAAGGCCGGCATCGGCATCGATCTGCGCGAGACCGCGCGCTCCACCGCGATGTGCGACACCGCGATCCGCACGCCGGATCGGGTCTTGGAGGTCGAGGACGCGCGTCACGACCCGCGCTTCGCGCACTTCGCCACGGTGGTCGGCCCACCCTTCATCCGCCGCTATGCGGGGGCGCCGCTGGTCGACCCCGACGGCATCGCGCTCGGCACCCTGTGCGTGTTCGACGACCAGCCGGGGCGCTTCTCCGCCGATCAGATCGAGGCGCTGCAGGCCCTCTCGCGGCAGGTGATGCGCCTGCTGGAGCTGCATCGGCGCAACCGCGAGCTGCACGCCAGCCTCGGCGCCCACCGCCAGCGCCAGGACGAGCTGGCCGCGACCCAGCGCGAGCTGGTACACGCCAACATCAAGCTGCTGCGCGAGGCCCGCCAGGATGCGCTGTCGGGGCTGATGAACCGACGCGCGCTCGACGAGGTGGAGCAGCGCATCGTCGCCGGCGAGTTCGACCGCGCGGAGCGCTTCGCCGTGCTGGTGCTCGACGTCGACCACTTCAAGCGCATCAACGATGAGCACGGCCACGCCGTGGGCGACGAGGTGATCCGTGCGCTGGGCGGCATCCTTCTTGCCAGCGTGCGCGACGACGACCTCGCCTTCCGCATGGGCGGCGAGGAGTTCGGCGTGTTCCTGCCCGGCGCCGGTGCGGCGGCTGCGGAGCGGGTAGCCGACCAGGTCCGCGCGCGCTGCGCCGCCGGCGAGGGCCTGCCCTTCCCGATCCGGCTGTCCGGCGGCATCGCCCTAGGCCGTTTCGCCAGCGATGCGCTCTCGGACACCCTGGAGCGCGCCGATCGGGCGCTCTACCAGGCCAAGCGCGCCGGCCGCGATCGCGTACTGCTGGCGGCCGAGGGCGACTGAGACCGCCGCGCGCGGTCACCGCCATCACATCACGCGACTGTCACGCCCCGCAGGTCGGCGCGTCCTGCCCCGGGCCAAGCGCTCTGGAGCCCCCACATGCACTGCCCCGCCTGCCAGACCCCGACCCTCGTTGCCACCGAGCTGGACGCAGGCCTCGGCGGCCTCGGCTGCTCAGGCTGCGGCGGCGTGCTGCTCGCCGTACCGGTCGCGCGCCAGTGGGCCGAGTCCGGCGGTGAGACCGCCTGGGCCGGACACGTCGAAGCGATCGAGATCAGCGACAGCGGCGCGGCGCTGACCTGCCCCAAGTGCCACCATTTCATGGGCAAGTTCCGGATCGATGCCGGCGTCGACAACCGGCTCGACCTGTGCGGCCACTGCGGCGAGTTCTGGCTGGATGCCGGCGAGTGGAACCTCCTCGGCGCGCTGGAGCTGCGCCAGCACCTGCCCAGCATCTTCAGCCAGATGTGGCAGCTCGGCATCCGCCAGCGCGAGGCCGCGGCCCACCGCGAGGGGCGCCTGCGCGAACTGCTGGGCGACGCCGACCACGCGCGCGTGCAGGACTTCGCGCGCTGGCTGCGCGGCCATGCGCAGGCCGAGGCGATCCGCCGCTACCTCGGGCTCCATTGAGATCGGGCTCTGTTGAGATCGGGCTCTGTTGAGATCGGGCTCTGTTGAGATCGAGGTCTGTTGAGATCGGGCTCGATTGCAGACTGGCGAGACAGCCGCGTCGACTGCAGCGGCCGCTCGCTCTCGCTGCGGACTCAGGCCGGGAAAATCCCGCCCAGCACGCGCGGACCCGCCGCACCGGTGGTTTCGCTCAGATTGCCGGCGCGGCCGGCGAGGGTTGCTCGCGCCAGCCAGGCGAAGGTCATGGCCTCGACGAAGTCGGGGTCGACGCCGTGGGCGGCCGTCGATTCAACCGTGCGCCCGGGCAGGCGCGCGGCCAGCCGCGCCAGCAGCCGCGGGTTGTGCACGCCACCCCCGCAGACCAGTACGCGCCGGCCCTGCGGCTGCCAGCGCGCAAGCGCCTGCGCGATGCTGGCGGCGGTGAACTCCAGCAGGGTCGCCTGGACGACGGCTGGCGACGCCGACACACCGGCCATCTGCGACTCCAGCCAGGCCAGGTGATAGCGATCGCGGCCGCTGCTCTTCGGCGGCGGCGCCTCGAGGTAGGCATCGGCCAGCAGGCGCTGCAGCAGCTCGACGTGGACCTCGCCCTCGCCGGCGAAGGCGCCGCCGGCATCGAAGGCCTGGCCGCGATGGCGCAGGCACCAGGCGTCCATCAGGCCGTTGCCGGGGCCGCAGTCGAAGCCCAGCACCGGCGCCTCTACGTCTGCGCTCACACTGGTGCCGCTGCCGCCAAGCAGGCTCAGGTTCGCGATGCCACCGATATTGAGTATGGCGCGCGCTTCGCTGGCATCGGAGAACACCGCGCGATGGAAGGCCGGCACCAGCGGCGCACCCTGGCCGCCGGCGGCGACATCGCGGCGGCGGAAATCGGCGACCACGGTGCAGCCCGTGCGTTCGGCGATGCGCGAGGGGTCGCCGATCTGCAGGGTGAAGGGCCGCGGGCCGCTCGGCCGATGGCGCAGGGTCTGGCCGTGCGAGCCGATCGCGCGCACGGCGCTGCGATCGAGCGCGAAGTCGTCGATGAGGCGCAGCGCCGATTCGGCGAAGGCATCGGCGACTGCGGTTTCGAGCTCGCCGAATTCGTCGAGCGAGATCAGCGGCTCGTGCTGCGAGACGCGCAGGATCTGCGCGCGCAGGGTCGCGTCCCAGGGATAGGTGCGACCCGCCACCAGCGCAACCCGCGCGCCGCGCAGATCGACGGCGGCGACGTCGATGCCATCGGCGCTGGTGCCGGAGATCAGGCCGAGGTAGAGGCCATCCTCGCCCGCGGCCATGCGCGAGCGATCAGCGCGAGGCCAGCGCGCTGGCGGTGGCCTGCATCTGCTGCAGGCGCGCCAGCATGGGCTGGGTCTGCTCGCGGAAGCGCGCCAGCTGGGCGGCCGGCAGCGGCTCGGGCTTGGGCATGGTCACGGTCAACGGATCGCGGTGCACGCCGTGGACGCGGAATTCGTAGTGCAGATGCGGGCCCGAGGCGAGGCCCGAGGCGCCGACATAGCCGATCGTCGCGCCCTGGCTGACGCGCGCGCCGGTCTTGTAGCTGGAGAAGCGCGACATGTGGGCGTACAGCGTGGTGACGCCGTTGCCGTGGTCAAGAATGACCGTGCGGCCGTAGCCGCTGCGCCAGCCGGCGAAGGTGATGCGGCCATCGCCGGCGGCCTTGATGGGGGTGCCGGTGGCGGCGGCGTAGTCGACGCCGCGGTGCGCGCGCACCGTGCCCAGCACCGGGTGGCGGCGTGCGTTCGAGAAGCGCGAGCTCAGGCGGGCGAAGTCGATCGGCATGCGCAGGAAGGACTTCTTCATCGGCCGGCCGTCGCCGTCGTAGTACTCGGTCTTGCCGTCGGCGAAGGTGTAGCGGAAGACCTGGTAGGTCTTGCCCTGGTTGATGAAGGTCGCCGCCAGGATGTCACCGCCGCGCAGGCGCTCGCCGTCGCGGTAGATGTCCTCGTAGACCACATGGAAGCTGTCGCCGACGCGCAGGTCCTGGGCGAAGTCGATGTCGTAGCCGAACACCTTGGCCATCTCCAGCATGCTGGCGGTGGACATGCCGGCGCGGGCGGTGGCTTCCGACAGCGACTCGGTGATGGTGCCCGAAGCCATCTGCACGCGGCGCTGCACCTCGCGCTCGATCTTCTCCTCGCGGATGTCGCTGCCGTCGACATGCAGGACCACGCGGGTGGCCTCGTCGCGGTCGAAACGCAGGGCCCGCAGGCTGCCATCGGCGCCGATGTTGAAGGCGAACTCGGCGCCGGGACGGAAGCGGGTCAGCGGCTCGCGCGCGCCGGGATGCTCCAGCAGGCGGTGCATCAGGGTGGCCGACAGCCCCTGCTGGCTGAAGATCGCGCCCAGCGTCTGGCCGGGCTTGACGGTGACCACAGTCCAATCGCTGGCGGAGACGGGCGCCTCGACCGCGGCGGCCGCGTCGCTGCCGCTGATCTCGGCGAGCTGCGGCAGCTCGAGCTCCAGGTACTCGCGCGCCGGATTGCGCGGCTCCAGGCTCGCCCCCGCGAAGCCGGGGATGGTCAGCACCACGAACGTGGATACGGTGGCCAGCATGCTGGCCAGGAACCAGTGCTCGCGGCGGAAGCGGGCGAGCGCCGACAGGGCGATACGGGGGCGCTGCGTGGATTCGGGCACCTGCGCTTCGGCGCTGGGGCTGCGGCGGACGGCCTGGGGGGGTCGGGGCTGCGCGGCAGCGGGCGTCGAGTCGTTGGAATGCACTGGCGAAGGCTCGCGGCCGTTGGGACCGCGGAACCATAACCAGCTTGAATTCCCTGCGTCAAACCTTTGTTGCACAAAGGAAATTCGCAGGGCGCCGCTTTAACCCCCCTTTAACGGGGTTCAGTTGCAAACGTGCGCTGTATCACGCTCCGCCAGCGAAGCCCTGCTGCCGCCAGGCCTCGAAGACCAGCACCGCCACTGCGTTGGAGAGGTTCAGGCTGCGGTTGCCCGGATGCATGGGCAGGCGCAGCCGGGTGTCCTCGGGAATCGCCGCCAGCACCTCGGCGGGCAAGCCGCGGCTCTCCGGTCCGAACAGGAAGGCGTCCCCTGGGGCGAAGGCGATTTCGTCGTAGCGCCGCTGCGCGCGCGTCGACAGCGCGAACAGCCGCGGCGGCCGCAGGGCGTCCAGGGCCGCGGGCAGGGAGTCGTGGACCTGCAGCTCGGCGTACTCGTGGTAGTCGAGGCCGGCGCGCTTCAGCCGCGCGTCGTCGAGCTCGAACCCGAGCGGACGGATCAGGTGCAGGCGCGCGCCGGCGTTCGCGCACAGACGGATCACGTTGCCGGTGTTCGGCGGGATCTCGGGCTCGTACAGCAGGACGTCGAACATGGTGAAGGCTCCGGGCCGGGGGCGGGCGCGTGGCGCGCAAAGGGGCGCATTGTGGCGGCAGCCGCGGCCGGGCCGGCACGCCGATCCCGCGCAGGGCCGCCGCACGTCCCCCCGCAGCGCTATCCTTCGCGCATTCCCCGCACAGCCACTGATGCCCACGCCCATGCGTTGCTACGTCTACCGCAGCGAAAAGCGCGCCGACACCTACGTCTACCTGCGCGAAGAGGGCGCCTTCGAACTGCTGCCCGAGGCCCTGCGCGACGGATTGCTGCCGTTGGTCGCGGCGCTCAGCTTCGAGCTCACCGAAGATCGCCGGCTGGCCCGCGAGGACGCCGCGGTGGTGCGCGCCAACCTGCGCGAGCGCGGCTTCCACGTGCAGCTGCCGCCGCCAAGCCACAGCCTGCCGGACATGATGCCAGCGCATGGCGGCTGAGCTCCCGGTGCGGGCTTCACCGGCGGCGCTGCCGCTGGCCACCGCGCTGTCGGCGCCGCTGCTGATCGCCGCACACGCGCTCGCCGGCATCGCCCCCGACCGCCTGTGGGGCCTGCCGCTGCTGGCCGCCGCGTTCGGACTGCAGCTGGCCGGTGCGGTGCTGGCCAGCGCCCGGCTGCCGGTGCCGCGGGCGGCGTCGGCACTGTCGCGTGGCCTGCTGGGCGCCGGCCCGCTGCTGTTGATCGCCCTGCTGGTCGGTGTACCGCTCATTGCCTGGCCGTTCGCCGGGCTGCTCGAATCCGGCGCGCTGCGCGCGGTGCTGCTGCTGTGTGCGGGCGTGGCCGTCGCCGGCTTGCTGGCCAGCCGGGTGTTCACCGATCCGGTGCTGTTGTTCCTGCCCGAACCGATCACCCGCCGCAGCCTGGGCCAGCACCTGGCGCGTGCGCGCCTGCACAGCCGGCGTCTGTTCGAGCGCGGCCAGGTGGAATTCCTCGACGCCACGCTGGGCGCGCTGTGCGTGCTGCTGATGCTGGCCCCGGCGCTGGTCGCACTGACGGCGGACGGCGCCCGCGGGTCGCCGCCGCTGGTGCTGGCGATCGCCGTGCACGGCCTGCTGCTGGCGCCTCTGTGCGCACTCGTGCTGGCGCGCCGGGTGCAGTCCTGCGTGCTTGCCGAGGGCGAGGCGCCGGTGCAGGCGAGCGCTGCGCCAGCGCCGCCGGCGAGCGCCACGGTCGAGCCCGCCGCCGAACCGTCCGAGCCGGCAGCGGCGGAGGGTCCGCGCGCGCAGCTGTATGCAGCGGCGCGGCGCGGCGACGTCGAGCGCGCGCTCGCCCTGCTCGCCGACTGCGATCGCGCGAGCGCGGCACCCGAGCCCCCGGAGGGCCGCGACCAGCGCGACCTGGCGGTGCTCGCGACCCTGCTGTCGGACCTGCGCCTGCTGCGCGAGCTGATCCTGCGCGGGGTCGATCTGAATGCGGCCCGCGCCGGCCTGACGCCGCTGCTGGCAGCCACCCGCGACAGCTACCACGGCCGACCTGATGCGGTCGCCATGCTGCTGGCCAACGGCGCCGATCCGCGCCTCGTCGACGCCGACGGCCGCAGTCCGCTGCACTTCGCCGCCCGCAGCAGCGACCCCGAAGTGGCCGCGCAGCTGCTGGATGCCGGCGCCGACATCAACGCCCTCGACCGCGGTGGTCGCAGCCCCCTGTTCGAGGCCTGTGCCGCCGGCAGCTGGCGGCTCGCGCGCTTCCTGCTGGAGCGGCATGCGCGCTGCGAGCCGGACGGCGGTCAGCCGGCCCTGCTGGCCGCCGCTGCCGGCGATGACGATCCGGCCGGGGTCGAGCTGCTGCTGCGGCACAAGGCCAAGGTCGACGCGCGCGGCCGGCTGGGACGCAGTGCGCTGCTGGAGGCCTGCCTCGCCGGCAACGCGGCGATCGCCACTGTCCTGCTGCGTGCCGGCGCCGATGCCGCGCGCGCCGACGAGCACGGTGTCACGCCGCTGATGGAAGCGGCGCGCGCCGGTTCGGTCGCCGTCATCGAAGCCCTGCGCCGCAAGTCGCCGCCGGTCGACGCGCTCGACGCCGGCGGGCGCAGCGCCCTGCACATCGCCTGCGGCTCGGCGCGTGCCGACGCCGAGGTCGTCACCCGGCTGCTGCAGATGGGCGCGCGCTGCGAACAGGTCTGCGCCAACGGCCAGAGCGCCCTGGATCTGGCGCGCGGCGCGCAGCGCTGGGACCTGGTGGGCCGCATGGACCCCGACCACCCGCTGCCGGCGGCCGTCGACGACGCGCCGACGGTCCTCGATGGCGTCGACGAAGCCGAGCGCATCGAGATGGGCGAGCGCCTCGCGCGCGCCCTGCGCCGCGGTCGCGTCGATCTGGTCCCCGCCCTGCTGCGCGAGCTGCGCCCGCCCGCCGATCTGCTCTGCGAGCTGTTCGACAACCTCGCCGCACAGCAGTCGCGCGCCGCGCTGGCTGCACTGGCTGTGGCCCTGCCCGCCAGCGGTGCGCACAGCCGCGAGCGCCTGCTGCCGATCGCGCTGGATCGCGCCGCGATCGCCCCGCAGGCACTCGACGCCCTGCTCGAGCTCGGGGTCAGCCCGGCCGGCAGCGGCGGGCTTGCCCAGTATCTGCGCGCCTGTCTCGATGCGCGGCTGAAGCCCGGCGCGGACGAAGCCCGCGCGCTGCGGCTGCTGGAGGCGGGTGCCGATCCCTTCGGCGCCGACGAGGGCGATGCGCCCCTGCTGCTGGCCGTACAGCTGGGCTGGCCACGCCTTGTCGCCCGCCTGCTGGCGATCGGTGCAGACCCCGAAGCCAGCGGCCGCGCCGGCCAGTCGGCGCTGGCGACGGCGGCGCAACGCGCCGACCTCGATTGTCTCAAGGCGCTGCTGCGCGCCGGCGCCAGTCCGCACCGGCGCGGTCCCGACGGTCAGTGCCCGCTGGGCCAGGCCATGCATGCGGGCGATCCCGACCTGCTGCGCTGGCTGGACTGGCCGCGCTGGCCGCATCCGGGACGCGCCCTGCGCGATGCCGACCTGATCGCGGCGGCGGTCGCCGGCGATGCTGTTGCCTGCGGCTGCCTGCTCGAACTGGGCCTCGACGCCGGCGTTCGCGATGCCCGTGGCTGCAGCGCCCTGCTGCGCGCCGCCGGCAGCGGCCACGCCGAGGTCGTCGCGGTGCTGCTGAAGGCCGGCCTCGACCCGGCGATCGCGGCCGACAGCGGCATGACCGCCCTGACCGCCGCGATCAGCCAAGGGCATGCCGCAGCAGTCGAACTGCTGCTCGCCGGCGGCGCCCACGTCGAACAGACCCTGCCCGGCGCCCTGCGGCCGCTGATGCTGGCGGCCGCACTCGGGCAGAGCCGCTGCGTGCATCTGCTGCTGGCGCACGGCGCCGAACGCTCGGCGATCGACGCCGAGGGCAACACGGCCTTGCACCACGCCGCGCGCTTCGGCTGCCGCAGCACCGATGCCAGGCCCGCACTGGCGCTGTGGAGTGCGCTGTCGCCCAACAGCCCGCAGCTCGCTCAGGCCAATGTCATGGGCGAGACGCCGCTGCTGCTGCTGCTGGGCGCAGCCGAGCTACCAGGCACGCCGCTGCAGGCGGAGGCGCTGCTGCCCCAGCTCGAAGCCCTGCTGGAACTCGGCGCCGCCCCCGACGCCCAGGATCAGCGCGGCTTCTCGGCGCTGCACTGGGCCGCCCAGCACGGCCTGCTGCCGCTGGTGCAGCGCCTGCTGCGCGCCGGCGCCGAGCCCGCGCTGCGCGACAGTCTGGCGCGCAGCGCCGCGGAAGTCGCGCTGACCCGCGGCTACGTCGACATCGCGCGCGAGCTTGAAGGCCCCAAGCCGCCGCCCTCGATGGCGCGCTTCCTGCGCTCGCAGGTCGACTGAAGCCAGCGTCTCAGGACCGTATGCCGGAGCACCTGACCTGTCAGATCTGACAGGTCCGCCGCCCGATTTCCTGCAGCGCGCAGGCATTCACAGCCAAATGAAGGACTTCCGGGGCTTTTCTCGCTTGCTGGATAAGCGGACACTGTGACCGCTTCGACTGTTTGTCCGCATCGCGAGCGGGCAGGTCGCGCTACACCACGGGGAAACCACATGAAGATCCGATTCGCCGGCGCCGCGCGCCGCGTGCTGCTGTCCACGCTGATCGCGCTGGGCGCCGCACCTCTGGCCGCGCAGGCCTATACCTACTCCGTGCTGATCGACAGCGACAACGACGCCGCCACCGGCTGCAGCGTTGTCACGCCGAACGGCACCGCAGCGGGCATCGACGCGCGTCTCGACGCCGAAGTCAGCTTCGAGCCCCTGCTGGTGCAGACCCAGGCGCTGCGGCTGTGCTCAGGCGGCAGCTTCGGGGCGGCGCAAAGCCTCCCCGCCGGTCACCCGGTCGGCGCCGACCGCGGCCCCGGCCCCAGCGATGTGGTCGAGCTCGGCTTCGAGCGCGCCCTGCTCGGCGAGGACATCGCCAGCGACTGGAACCTGACCTTCCTCGCCAGCAGCCCACTGCTGGGCGCGGCGGATGCCGCCGGCCCGGTGCTCGCAGTGGGCGTGGGCGTGCCGCCGCTGCCGCCGGCACTGCCGCGACCGGCCGTGATCCCGGCCGCCGGCGCGTGGTCGCTGATCCTGCTCTGCCTGGCGCTGGGCGTCGCCGCCGCCTGGACGCTTCGACGCCACCCTGGCCTGATGCTCGCCGCGCTGATGGTCGGCACCCTGTCCAGCGCCGGTATCGCCTGGGCCGCCGGCTATCTGCTCGACGGCGAGATCGGCGACTGGGACGTGGCTGCCCTGCTGACCGATCCGGCCGGTGACACCACCCAGCCGGAACCGCAGGTCGACCTGCGCGGCGTGTTCGCCGCGCGTGAGGCCGGCCGCGTGTTCTTCCGCTTCGACGTCACCGAAATGCGCCTGCCGGTGCTGGTGCCGCCCTTCCTCAACACCAGCTTCAACGTCAACGAGAACGCCCCGAACAACACCTTGGCCGGCAGCATCAACGCTGCCCCGGGCGGGCTCTCCACCCTGCTGCGCTTCACCCTGAACGCGCAGACCCCGAGCGCCGGCTTCAGCGTCGACAACGCCACCGGCGAGATCCGCGTCGCCGACAGCAGCCAGCTGGATTTCGAAACGCGGCCGAGCTTCACCCTCGACGTCACGGTCAGCCTGCAGGGCGCGCCCGGCTTCAGCCTCAACCGCCAGGTCACGGTCACGGTGCAGGACCTCAATGAGGCCCCGCAGATCGCGGCACAGGCGTTCTCCGTGTTCGAAAGCGCCGCCAACGGCGACGTGGTCGGCAGCGTGGTCGCAACTGACGCCGATGCCGGCGCCAACGGCCAGCTGAGCTACAGCATCGTCGGCGGCAGCGGCCAGACCGTGTTCGCGATCAATGCCGGCAGCGGCCAGATCACCGTCGCCAACGCGGCGGCCCTGAGCATCGCCGCCTCGCCCTACACCCTGCAGGTCCAGGTCAGCGACGGCGGCGCGCCCTCGCTGAATGCGACGGCGACCATGACCATCACGGTCAATGACGTCAACGATGCGCCGAGCTTCACCCCCGGCCCCAGCCCGGTCACCGTGCTGGAGGACAGCGCGCCGTACTCGCAGAGCTGGGCCACGGCGATCAGCGACGGCGACAGCGGTACGCAGACACTCACCTTCGAGTTCACCGCCAACTCCAACCCCGGTCTGTTCGCGGTGGCCCCGGCCATGAGCGCCACCGGCGTGCTCAGCTTCACCCTCGCCGCCGACGCCAACGGCAGCGCCAACCTGAGCGTGCGCCTGCGCGACAACGGCGGTACCGCCAACGGTGGCGTCGACGTATCGCCGCCGGCGAACTTCACGATCACCGTGACGCCGGTGAACGATGTGCCGAGCTTCGTGATCCCGGCCACCGCGCCGCCGGTGCTTGAGGGAGCCGGCGCGCAGACCGTCGCCGCCTTCGCCACCGCGATCAGCGCCGGCCCCGCCGATGAGGCCGGCCAGACCCTGAGCTTCGCCGCCAACGTCACCGGCAGCACCGGCAACCTGGCCTTCGCCGCAGCACCGGCGCTCGCCCCGAACGGCACCCTGACCTACGCGCCCCAGGCCGGCACCAGCGGCACCGCCACCGTCAGCGTGGTGCTCAGCGACAACGGCGGCACCGCCAACGGCGGCGTCGACACCAGCGCCGCCCAGACCTTCACCATCCAGGTCAACAACGTCAACGACGCCCCCAGCTTCACGCCGGGCCCGAGCCCGATCGCCGTGCTGGAGGACAGCGGCGCCTACAGCGCCGCCTGGGCCACCAACCTCAACGACAACGACGGCGGCATCCAGACCCTGAGCTTCGTCGTCCTGTCCAACTCCAACCCCGGCCTGTTCCAGGCGGCGCCGGCGCTCAGCGCCACCGGCGTGCTGAGCTTCACCCCGGCCCCGGACGCCAACGGCAGCGCCACCCTCAGCGTCGCCCTGCGCGACGACGGCGGCACCGCCAACGGCGGCGTCGACCAGAGCGCGCCGGTCGAGCTGGTGCTGAACGTCACCGCGGTGAACGATGTGCCGAGCTTCGTGATCCCGGCCACCGCGCCGCCGGTGCTTGAGGGAGCCGGCGCGCAGACCGTCGCCGCCTTCGCCACCGCGATCAGCGCCGGCCCCGCCGATGAGGCCGGCCAGACCCTGAGCTTCGCCGCCAACGTCACCGGCAGCACCGGCAACCTGGCCTTCGCCGCAGCACCGGCGCTCGCCCCGAACGGCACCCTGACCTACGCGCCCCAGGCCGGCACCAGCGGCACCGCCACCGTCAGCGTGGTGCTCAGCGACAACGGCGGCACCGCCAACGGCGGCGTCGACACCAGCGCCGCCCAGACCTTCACCATCCAGGTCAACAACGTCAACGACGCCCCCAGCTTCACGCCGGGCCCGAGCCCGATCGCCGTGCTGGAGGACAGCGGCGCCTACAGCGCCGCCTGGGCCACCAACCTCAACGACAACGACGGCGGCATCCAGACCCTGAGCTTCGTCGTCCTGTCCAACTCCAACCCCGGCCTGTTCCAGGCGGCGCCGGCGCTCAGCGCCACCGGCGTGCTGAGCTTCACCCCGGCCCCGGACGCCAACGGCAGCGCCACCCTCAGCGTCGCCCTGCGCGACGACGGCGGCACCGCCAACGGCGGCGTCGACCAGAGCGCGCCGGTCGAGCTGGTGCTGAACGTCACCGCGGTGAACGATGTGCCGAGCTTCGTGATCCCGGCC